>ERZ773214.12-NODE-12-length-138041-cov-5.119454_pt1 | contig 138041 bp, 156 predicted proteins | sample MGYA00511238_ERZ773214 | MGnify/ENA primary metagenome ERZ773214 (study PRJEB29015, sample SAMEA2738157) | human oral metagenome | biome: human oral; feature: human-associated habitat; material: saliva | place: China | collected 2259 ... | reverse complement strand
GAAAGGTGTTAAACAAAAACACATTGTTAAAGGCGACTCGCCAATTAACAAACAAATAATTGAGTTCTTTGAAGATCGTTTAGCAACGTTAAACCCATCTGAACGCATATTTACTGTAAACGGAACTATGGTAAACAAATATATCCGTGCATTAGGACTTGATATAAGCGTACACAAATTCCGTACACTTAGAGGTACTGTCTTAATGTCCGAAGAACTTGAAAATCAAACAGCTCGTTTAGCTAAAAACCCTTCTGAGAAATCAGTATTAGAAGCGTTCAAGAAAGCGGCGTCAAACGTAGCTAAATTATTAGGTCATTACACTTCCACAGCATCGGGAATTAAATTATCAACTACTACTTCAATCAAGAACTATATTGACCCATCAGTATGTATTGCGTTCTTTGATAAATATGAAGTTAGACTACCATCTCTATTGGAGAAACTACAATGAAGATATTGCTAATATCAGAAGACAGTGCAAAGCTAAACTACGAACGACTAAACATGAACAACACGTTGTTCCCTAATGCCAAATTTTATACGCTAAATGACGATGATGGTCGTTGTTTAGCTATGGCGTCTGTTACTAAACTTCCCGGGTACTATTATGGTTTTCGTATGGGTTCTCGTGAAGAACAGTTTTATCATTTAAGTCATTTCCTTGTAGACGAAGAAATGCGTGGTCGTGGATTAGGTAGAACATTACTTGAACACTTACTCAAAGTATATCCGGATCTCGTATTAGCTGTCGATAAACAAAATGATGTAGCCCTCAACTTATATCGTAGTGTAGGGTTCACACTTCTCAAAACAAAACCTAACAGACCACATCAATGGATAATGGCTCGTTTCACAACACCTCGGGGGTATTCAAGCGTAGCACTAACTAAACCATCTGATGATTATCTCCGTGCTTGCTTCCCTATGTTGAACATCACAGAAGACTTACACGCAAGCCTAATATTTGATGAAGAACTTAAACAAAACTATGTAGGTGATATTCCACAGGTCAGCTATGACTTACGCCCTATTGGTTTACGCTTTATGGGTGAAGAAGGTTCAGAGTGGTGTGCAATAGCGTTAGAGTGTGTATGTTCTGAGCTAACATTACGACACCAAAAACTATTGCAAATGGGTTACACATCTAAATTCCCGGATTACATTATTCACATATCTCTAGTATATGGTGCAACTAAAGCACAGCTTGAAGAGCTGATGAAATTGAATATCCGTTTACCTAGCAAGCTAACTGCTGACTCTGAACAATGGGATAAACTTCAGGACTAACTATGAAAGAGCTTATGGTTATCGCAACAACATTAAAACAATATAAGAAGAACCCTAACATTAAACTGTCTAAGAAAGATCACTTTGAACTTTTAAAGACAGCTAAACATCAGTATTATAATGAAGGTGAATCTGAATTAACTGATGAAGAATATGATCGCTTAGAAGAACAATATGTTGAATTATATGGGGAGCTACCACCGATTGGTGCCCCTGTTAAGTTAGACAAGGTTAAGCTACCATATTCAATGGGTTCTCAAAACAAAATCAAAACACCTGATGCACTAGAGAAATGGTTATCACAAAACCACGCTAAGTCTTATGTAGCTTCTGATAAGTTAGACGGAATATCTTTCCTGTATGCTAACGTAGATGGTACACCAAACTTATACACTCGGGGTGATGGTGCGTATGGTAAGAACATTAGCTTGTTTATACCATATTTAAATCTGCCTAAAATCAAACAAGGTGTGGCGGTTCGGGGTGAACTAATCATGTCTGAAACTAAGTTTGAGAAACTCTGGGCGTCAGAATTTGCTAATGCTCGTAACATGGTTGCGGGTATCACTAATCGTAAAGATATCCATAAAGCCCTTAAAGATGTTAGAGCCATAGCATACGAACTTATTTCAAACATGCCGATAGAGAAACAACTCATCAAGTTAGAAACTCTTGGCTTTAAAGTTGTTCCTTACAAAGTGTTTAAGAGCATTGACTTCAATACACTGGTAGATTATTTAGCACACCGTAAATCAAAAAGCCGTTTTGCCATAGATGGTATTGTTGTTCAACGCAACGATAATGTTCAACGTGTGGCAAGTGGTAATCCGGATTATGCTTTTGCATTTAAACAAAACTCTGAAGAAGATATGCTTATTGCAACTGTTACAGGGATTACTTGGCAAGTATCACGTTTAGGTAAACTTAAACCAGTAGTACAGATTGAGCCAGTACGTCTAGGTGGTGTAACAATCACTAATTTGACGGCTCACAACGCTAAGTATGTGTTCGACAATAACATAGGGCGCAACGCAAAAATTAAGATTACACGCTCAGGTGATGTAATTCCGTATATAGTGTCAGTAGAAAAACAGGCTCGTAAACCTATCATGCCAGACGTTGATTATGAATGGTCTGGTGTGGACTTGATTACAACTGAAACACATGAAGACGAAATGTTAAAAGCAACCACTTATTTCTTTAGCATAATGGGCATTGAAGGTCTCAAGGGTGGTTCGGTTAATCGTTTATTTGCTGAAGGCTACACTGACACTACCTCTATTTTAAAAATAAAACGCCGTGCAATAGAAGAAATCTTAGGTCGTAACGGTACGAAGATTTATGAACAATTAGAGTTCATTCGTAACAATGACAACGACATCAGCACTGTACTAACAGCGTCTGGTATGTTCCCAGGTATTTCATATATTGGTTTTTCTAAACTGGTAGAAGCAATCCCTAATATCATGACGGCGTCTAAAGACGAAGTGCTAGAGATACTACCAACTATCAATGGTTGGGGTACTAAGATGATTGATACCTTTGTTTCTAACTTCGGTGCTTTCCGCAAGTTCGTGAAGAAATCTGGTTTAACATTGGCTGTTCCGAAGAAACGTAAAGCAAAAGGAAATAGACTTCGTAATGAGGTTGTATTATTTACTGGCTTCCGTGATAAAGAATTAGCTGAGAAAATCGTAGAACAAAATGGTGTTGTTGCAAACGGTCTAACAAAGGCTGTTACAATTTTAGTTTGTCCTCCGGGTACATCTAATAATAAAACAGAAAAAGCAAAAGATCTTGGTATCAAAATATATGATCCAGATGAGTTCAAGTATCAATACAAACTATGAGGTAAATTATCATGCCAATGAAGAAAATGAAACTCAAATCTAATGGTGAAACTCGCCGTAAGAAAAAACGTAGTGCCGCGGAAATCCGTGAGGCTATGAAACGTAATCGCAAAAACCGTGCTAAGAACAAAGCACACAATAAAGCGTATTACCGCAAAAACCGTAATGAAATCCTTAAACGTGCTCGTAAACGTGCAGAGCGTAAAGCTCGTGGTGATGTTCGTGTAACACGCCTTCGTGAAACTGTTGGCAATCCAGAGTAACTAGGTGACCGCTTATGCAAATAGAAAAAGACGCAGTTTATGGCAGTTTTCGCACCATTAAGCGGTTTAAAGAAGAAGGCAAGTTTGGTTGTCAATGCGAATACTGCGGACGTAAACGAAAATTCACAAAGGCTCAGCTATTGGTTGAGCCTGTTTGCGATTGTCAAGTAGAAGAAGTAGTTGGTTCAACATTAGAACACGCAAGTAGTTTACTTGATGAAGATACATATAGCTTGTTCCAAGAACAAGTTCAACAAATTTCTGAAAAGTTTGAAAACAACCCAGATAAAGGTGTAAACCAATTTCAACTGATGTCCCTAAAGATGTTGGTGGACTTAATCCCTTATGCTGAAAAGGAATACAGACGTGATCCTCGTCAGTCTAACGCATATGCGATTAACGCATTGGTAACTCAAATCCGGGAATTGATTTCAGACTTACAAGCTGAAGATAACACTTTAGAGCTTATCAATAAAATTGTGCTTAATATAGTGCAACCTGTAACACAAAAAATAGCAGGTTCACTGATTGAATTTAACTTCGCTGTTAAAACACAAATTAAAGGTGACCTTAAAGACGGACACTATGAACGTGTTGAACGTGAGATTGACAACGCTACTAAAGATTTAGCTAGACAAATTCAATCTCATATAAACCAAATGAGTGATGAAATTCGGGAGTCTACTGAATGATACGTAAACCCCGATTAAAAGCACCTCGTGTCAATACGCATCGGGGTATTGCTAGTACGAAGATTAAACGTGCTATAAAACCAAAAGGTAACTATGGTGGGTCTAAAGAAGAATGGCAAAAGATACGCACCAAAGTATTAAAACGAGATGGCTACAAATGCACAAAGTGTGGTTGCTCTCGTTCATTCGATAATCCACTAGATATACATCACATAAGACGATTAAGTCGTGGTGGATCTGATTCCCTTTCAAATTTGATAACGTTATGCAGACGTTGTCATTCTAAACAAGATGGACATTCTCATATGAGAGGTTAAAATGAAAGAACTGATTGTTATTTCAAATCTAGCAGATACAGCCACAGATGTTAAAGATGATCTCACGAAAGATGAATACATCAAATATCTGGAGCAACGTATCACTCAAATTTCTAAGGTTGCATTTACTGCTACCCGCTTATTAAAGCAAAGTCAATATAGCACGAAGAAAGAAATCGAAAATGCTTTGAATGGCTTGCAAACTATCTTCGCTGAACTCTCTGAATTAGAGTTAAAAGACTACTTGACTAAAGAGTTCAATGATGTTAAAATGCTACAATTAGCAAGTGAAGATCCGCCACTTTACGAGGCAATAACTTCACTAATCAAAGAAACTAAACAACGCATTGGAGAACAACAATGACTTTTGTTACAACCGCATCTGCTTTTGACGTAGTGGTAGATTACCCTGAAGATAAGAAAGCAGAGAAATACTTTGAGAATATGACAGAACTTGATGGACTGCTATTCTTAATGTTTGCACACTCTCGCTTTACTTTAGTAAGCAGAATTCTAAAAGATTGTGGGGCAACACTTGATGATTTGAACCTACACAATCTTTATATCAACTACACTAACTATGACAGCCGGTTTGAACAAAATCATCAGTCATTGACTAGATCGTTCCAAGCCAAAGTTCTTAAAGACGGTGAAGGTGTACTTGATATTCCAGTCTTCGCACATATGTCTTTAGACTATGTATTGCCTATGGCATATTTAAACCATACGATGTTCTCTCAATATCTTGATAGCAACATTTTCGGTTTAAACGGTGTTTATTTACGTTGGGCGTACAAACAAGTTAAAGATAAAACTTTACCAGACTCAATTCCTTTAGACCCAGAATTCTTTAAGCGTATGACACCAGAATACTTCAATGATATGCTTGAAGTTGTATCTGAAGATCAAATCAACTGGTATAAGGCGAACTGCAAAGAACTTAAACTCAAATTCATTGTTGATCCGTCTAACACTGATGAAAAAGGTAACTTGCTTTCAGATCCTAACTGCTTATTCACTGGACATATTTCTGTTCCAGTTCCGAAATCAGTAGTTAGTTATATCTCTCAAGGTGGAGATGAAATCACTAAAGTATCTGCACTTCATCAATATGGTGAACTATTGTTTGAAGATATTTATGGCGATTTCGATGCGGAACGTATTGTCCGTCCATTAGAGTCAGTTGTAGAAGCAACTGAAGGCGTCATCAAAGAAGTTAAGTTATCCAATGACGATAACATTATGCTTAACACTGAGGGTACACTTGAATACATACCTGAAGTTAGAGATCTTAAAAAGTATAATGAACTTCGTAAATCAATCGGTACCAAAACTAAAGATGGTATTGAAATCACTTTAGATACTCTTGCTAAAATAGAAACCAATATGCCAATCTATACTGACTGGCGATTAGGCTACTTTATGTACACGAGTACAAATGGTAGTATGGCTCGCACTTCATTAAGTGGTGGACAACCTGCTAACCCTAACCATTATAAAAACCTGATTTCAACTAAATCGGCGAAAGTATTAACGAACTTTAATAACGCTATCACAGATTCATTCTCTTTCTGTAAGGCTAACAATTTAGTAGATGACCTACTTGAACTTATTGAAGTAGATGAAATTTTAACGTTATTCCCACAAAGTCGTAGAGAGCAAATCCTCACTACACTTAAAGAAGAAAAACTGACAGTCAGTGTAATCAACATCTTAATGGAAAGCGGTATCAACGGTGCAACCAACATTGGCACATCGTCTAATATTGCAAGAGACTTAGGTTCACTCCTAGTTTATATCCGTGTGTTAGCTAAATCAATTATGACTACACTAGGTGATGTTGCAGACATTGATACTTGCGATGCTGAAAGTATTGCAACTGAAGATTTATGTCCGGAATACTATTTCCGTTATCCAGTGTATAATGTAATCGGTCGTATCTTAACTAAGGTAGCACAATTCAATGACTACGATGCATACATCAAACGTGTAGGTGTTGCTCGTGCTATGCGTACGATCCCATACATCATTATTGGTTCTAAATATGAACTAAGCGAAATCAATGCTTTTGATAAAGAGTATCGTGCTACACTAGGTTTAAACTTGCCACAAGATAACTATGAAGTAGCTCCGTTACACAATATCAAAGACGGTGTGTTCTTCTTACCACACCAAGTTCGTGCTAATCATCATTTAACCCAAGAGAATGATAACGCAGTATTAGACGTAGCCGCAGGTGGTGGTAAAACCGCACTAGCAATTACAGACGCACTCCGCCATACCGCACAAGGTCGCCGAGTAGCTGTTGTATGTCCTAACTACTTAATGCGTAACTATGTAGAAGACGCAACATTCTTCACAGAAGGTAAACTTAACGTAATCTGTATCAACACAGAAGTCTATAACCAATACGGTGAAGAGAAACTTGCTGAAATGATTACAGACGCTCCACCGAATACACTGTTCGTACTTGGTCTTAATATGTTTAGCCAAGGTAAAAACATTAAATTCAACTATGCGGGTGCAGACGTTACAATCAACCAGATTGTTGAGTTCTTACGTTCATTCACATGGGACGTAGTGATTATGGACGAATCGCATATGCTTGCGAATACAAGTTCTAATCGTTCAGAACATTTATTACGTTTCTTAGGGACAGCTAAATACCGCCGTGAACTTACAGGTACTTTCATTAACAATACTTGTATGGATGCGTTTGGACAAGCGAAGTATTTGAACCCATCTATTTTAGGTGATGAAGAAGAGTTCCTTGAACAATATGCGGCAGTATATTCAGGTTCTAAAGTAATCAGTTGGAAACCTAAAGCTGAACAAGAAATCAAACAAAAGATAGCCAGTAACATTGACTTTGTTAGTGTACGCCGTAAAGAATGGGCGGCACTGCTACCACAAAAACGTGAATCTTTCCACTTCGTAGATTTATCTGAACAACAGTACAAGGTTTATCAAGCAATCTTAACTGATGTTGTGGACGAGATCATGAAAGATCCAGTGTTGAAGGCAGCACTTGATAAAGCTAATGAAGATGACGATGCAGAAAGCGTAGCAATCGAGGCTATGTTAAAACGTTACTTAGCTCGTATTGAACGTTTCTTGTGTGCGTGTGATCTTGATGAAATTGGTAAGACACTTCTAACAGGTGATGAATTAATCAGTCCGAAAGTTACTAAAACAATCGAACTATTAGAAGAACACTTTAAAGATCCTGAACTATCAAAAGGTAAGGTACTAATATTTACTTCATACCGTGATAGTGCGGCGTCCATTTATAATAACTTGCCACCTAAGTTTAAGAAAATGGCATTGTTATATGAGGCGTCAAGAAAAGAAGAACTCATTCCAATCATGAAGAAAGACCCTAACGTGAAGATTGTAATCGGTGTTGAACAAAGTTTGAATACTGGACACAACTTCCAAATGTTTAGTCGTCTAATTCGTGAAGAGTCAATTTGGAACCCGGGTACACTTGACCAAGCAGAGTCTCGTTTAAACCGTCCAGATCCTAAGAATAAAGACAACAAACGGTCATATATCCAAATGGACTGGATTTGTACTAACCGTACTATTGATGTTACTAAAACATCTCGTTTAGTATCTAAGATTTTAAGTGCGGCACGTTTCAACGAAGGTACTAACCCATTATACGCAGACATTCCTGAATTACCTGTTGTTAGTATGAACTTGCAGAACATTCTGCAAAACAATGACTTTGAAACAAGTCTATCACGTTACTTAGAAGGTTACCAAGAATACCAAAATGCGGTAAACAAAGACTACCAGATTTTCCGTGAAACTACTCAATTCAAAGAACCTGTTAATATTCCAAACGCAGGTGTAATGAAAGGTACAGCATACGTTGATGTTCCTTACATTCCAGGTATGGTTGTTCCATTCCAAAAAGATATGGGTCTTGTTTCATTAGAAGATTATGCGTTAGATAAAGGTGTGGTTATCACTGAAACACCTGAAATCAAAGGTCGCCGTGTTCACACTGAGTTTGGTGACGGTATAGTTACTTCTGTGTCAGCACGTTCTATCAAGGTACGTCTTGACCACGGTGGTAGTGCTAGCGTGAATAAACTGACCGCTTTCTTAATCCCTGACGATTTAGAAGGCTCAGTTAAAGATAACATTAAAGCTAAATTAGGTTTAGCAGAAGCACCTAAGAAAATTAAACAGCTTAAAACTGTAGAGCCAGTTGAAAAAGATGTAAAACGTAAACGTAGCAGACAGCCTGCTGATACGACAGACATCCAATTAGATGGTGAAGTAGAAGTTTACTTGAGCAATCTTAACAATGCGGTTACCGTTATGATCGACAGTGAAGATATGGACATCACACCTAAAGTTGCACAACAACTTGATTTAATGGCGTCCGGACCATACTACTACTGCTTCTGTCGTACACATAAAGCACTCCGCTTAATGTTGGAAAAACTTGAAGAGAAATTTGATGTACCTCAAGATCAACTTGATAAACTATACGAGTTGCTTGAAACGTTTGAAACAGGTCGTCAAAAACTTATGAACTTAGAACGTGCCTCTAAGATTGAACTTAAACAGTTCTTCTTACAACGCCGTCGCAAAGTACCAAAAGGTGAACTTCATGTATTCCCAATTATTGAAGACGGTGTGTTCTGGTTAGCGGCTTTTGCTGACAACCAAATTGAAGCCCGTCGCTTACCACGTCTTCGTGTACCATCTGCGAAATGGGAACTTGATAAAGACGGTTTCTATTTCAAAGTGTTTATGCGTAAATCAGAAGCACGTGATTACGTTAAGTCTTTAGCTGACCACGGTTTAACTGTTTCTAATATGGATCAAGTTAAAGAAGATTACGCTAACATTAAGATTCGTAAATAACCAATAGGGTGTGAAAGCACCCTACTTTCAATAGGAGAATGAAATGTCTGAAAGACAATATACTCAAGATGCACTATTAGTTGCACATTTTATGACTCGCGGTCAATATGATAGCGAAGTTGGTACTTGGGGTTATTACACTAAGAGTGCGTTCCGCAAATTCTTAGAAAGTGTCCAAATCACCGATGTACTTCGTGAACACTTGAACTCTGGTGTGTATCATTATGTAGATGAACTACCAACAGAAGTTGCTAACGCTTTATTAGCACATGGCAACGATGATGTAACTACAGAAGCTCCACAAGAGCCACAGTCTGAGCCACAGCAACCAGAGCCTGAAAAAGAACCTGAGCCTGAAGTAGAAAATACTGAAGACACAGCTGAAGATACAGCAGAAGAAAATGCTGAAACTGCAGAGGCTACTGAAGAAGAAACTTCAGAAGAAAAACCAAAAGCTCGTCGCTCAAGACGTTCATAATGTATAGGAGGCTTATGCCTCCTTTTTATTTCCCATATTGTAAACAATAGCATATTACTTATGGGAGAACATATGAAATTTAAATCCGTTAAACCATTCCTATCAGATGAAGGTTTGTTTGGCATTAAACCATACAACATAGATTGGGCGATTACTGATAACTGGAAAAAAGCAAAGAACAAAGTATTAGTAGTTGTTGAATTTGTACCTAGCATTGATCTTAAAGAAAAATCATTGATGGGTCACCCACTAAGCCAACAAACTTATTCCAACTTATTCGATTACACTTTTAGTGAAGTCAAGAAACTAAATTCCAAAGTCAAACAATCAGATTGGGGATTTATGTTTGTGAACTTCAATCACTTTAAGTGGTTCGACTTATCACCACAACAAAAAGATGTTTGTATTGGTGCGGCAACTAAACGTATGAGACGTATCATCAAGAAAATACCTCATACACATTTATTGCTAATGGGCGATACAGTAGCCACCAAAATATTAGATGATCCGGATGCTAATGCAAAACGCTTATGGGTTCATGATTTTAAAGGTACACCAACAGTTAATACCATTGGCATTGACCGTTCATTTAGTGCATCTAAGTCAGATGATGATGACCTTGATGACGATGCAATCGACCAAGCAAACATCTTAGGCTATGCAAGCCGTTGTATTCAAAACTTAATACTAGGGTATAACCCATATCATATTGAAGTTAAGCCGAAAGCTAAACTGATTAAAACCATTAAAGAGTTCGACGCTCTATACAAAGAACTTAAAAAAGCAAAACGTATTGCAGTCGATACCGAAGGTACATCTTTAGAAACTATTGAAAACAAATTGGCGACTATCCAGTTTGCAACATCATCAGATATTGGTTATGTTATTCCGTGGTATCATCAAGATAGTACTTGGTCTGTATCAGAGTTTAAATATTTGCGGAAGAAACTTCGTAAACTATTTACGTCTAATGGTACTGAATATAAAGGTACTAAAACTAAATTCTTAATCGGGCAGAACTTCGGTTATGATATGCGTGTACTTTCTAAGGAACTCAATATCCGTTATTGGTCGCATAACACATGGGACTTAATGGCAGGTGAGTTCTTATTAGATGAAAACATTAAGGTACTTCGCACATACGGTACATCCGCATACAGTTTAGCACAGATATGTATGAACTATGGTTGCGACTTCTACTACACAGCGACATTCAGTAAGGCTCAACGTACGCTGATTGCACACCAAGAGCTTACCCAAGAAGTGTTAGACTATACTACGATGGATGTTCAGGTTATGATTGCTATTCAAGAGCAACAAATGAAACGAGCCAGTAACATTCTACACGTAGATGATAAACCATATACTAAAGATTACCACCGTTTAATGCTGACCCAATTATCTAGTATGATCCGGGTTATGAGTGTTATGAAATATAGAGGTAACACTATTGATATTGAGTATCTACTTTCACTACTTCGACCTGATAGTCCGATTTCATCTAAAATTGATGAGCTCACTAAAGAGTTTTATGAACTACCTGAAGTTAAGAAAGCAAGTAAACTACTTAATGAAGATAAAGGTGCACCATCTGGTGGTTTATTCGGTCAGTCATTTAGTAGCTTTAACCTAAGTAAAAAGGCACATCTGAAAACATTGTTTATTGATGTACTAGGTTTAGAGCCATTACGTTATGGTAAAAAGGGTGATCCGTCTTTCGACAAGATGTTCTTAAAAACGTATGAAGAAGATAATCGAAGTGTGGCTATCATCAATGACCTTAATAAATTAGGTAAATTGAAATCGTCATACATCGATGCGTTTTATGGACACGTTGAAGATTCACACGATGGTCGTATTGATAAACGTTTACGTCCGGACTTTGGTTATACTGGTGTGGTAACAGGTCGTTCAAATAGTAGTAAACCATCTTTCCAACAAATACCAGAACATAGTGCAGACGCTAAGATTATTAAGCGTATGTTCATTAGCCCACCTATGGTATTACCATTCGAGGCTGATTATAGCGCACACGAGGTTAGATGTTGGGGAATTGCGGCTGATGATGATAGTGTTAAATCAAGTTTCTTGAATATTCACAATCTGATTATCAAATACAGACATGACCCAACTGAGAAGAACTTAAAACGTAAGGAAACAGAGGGCGACCCACATAAACAAAACTATCACAAATTCACTAAAGTCCCATTAGACAAGATTGATAAAGTCATGCGACAACAAGCTAAAAGTATCGTCTTTGGTTGTTTTACTAAAGACACTATTGTATCAACTGAAAAAGGTCCAATCCGTATTGGCAATTTAGCAAATACAAAACGTAAACCTAAAATGATTGTGCAAGGTGGTGTACTTCGTAAATCTGGTGGTGCTATTTCTCGAGGCGTTAAACCTATTGTTTCTGTCTTAACAAGACAAGGTGAATTGAAAGGTACTAATGGTCATAAGATCCTAACAGTATCACCTAAACTAAAATTAGAATACAAAGCATTAGCAGACTTAAAATATGGGGATCAAATTGTTTATCAACAGGGTGCTTTCGGTAACGTACACCCTGTAATGGACAACAAGCAGATTACAACCAAAGACGCATACTGTCTAGGTATGTTTACTGCTGACGGTTGTGCAAACTTCTATAATACAGATACTACATCTTATAACTACCGTGTTAATCATAGTTCTAGTGATTTAGACGAAGTTAAGAAAATGCAGTTGTTCTTTAAGAAATGGGGCGGTGTGAAAGCACCTATAGCTAATCCATTAGACTTTGACGAACGTTTTTCAGGTTGTGGTGCTAGTTCTATCAACTTGAATAATAAACGATTGTACAACGCTCTTAAAGACTTTGGTGTTACTGGTTTGCAAAAAGATCGTAGAGTACCAGACCAAATCCTGTCAGCAGAACGTAAGTTCGTAGCGGCTTATTTAAGCGGTTACTTTGACGGAGATGGCTACATGCGATTCAGTTCAAATGACCATCTACAAATTGGTGCTACTACTAACAATCCGGGTTTAGCTACTGATATTATTTATCTATTGGGTTTATTCGGTATTAAAGCCTCTATGTACGGTGGTCAGTATGTAACTGAAAACGGTTATGAAACACAATCATACGAAATTATTATAGCAAGTACAGAAAGCCAATTACGTTTCTTGAAACACATCGGTTTTAAAACGTTGCGTAAGAAAGAACGTGCAGAACAACTTAGAGAAACTTTACCTGATATAAGAAATAACGTAACAAAATATGGTCTATACAAAGACGTATATAAAGAGTTGCGTAAAGTCTATGCTAAACGTGCAGGTGTGAATACTTTTAGAGCTAGAGATGTTTACTTTAAAGGTGTACACATTCCACCAATGAAGAGATACATGCCTGAATTTATGGAGAATATTCATCAGTACAAATCTGCTTTTGATGTTCTTGGTTTATCTTCTGTGTATGAAACATTAGAAATCTTAGCTAGTGATACAACTCAGGTTACTACTGTTTTCAGAGAAGCACAAAACATGGGACAAGAAGAAGTGTTTGATGTAATCAACGTTGTTAAAGATCATAGTTGGTCTGCTAATGGTCATATCGTATCTAACAGTATGTACGGTAAAGGTGACAACGCATTAGCTAGAGACATCAACTTATCAGTGGACGAAGCACGTAAGATTAAAGACAAATTCTTTAAAGAGTTCCATAAAGGTAAGGCATGGTTAAAACAAATGGTGACCTATGCACAAGAACATTTGTTTGCTGTATCTCCAATAGGACGACGCCGTAACTTGTTTGGTAACTTATCCGGACACAATGCTATGCGGGCTGCTGTTCAACGAAGAGCTCAAAACAGTCCAATTCAAGGTTTCGCTTCTGATATTTGTTTTATGGCGGCTGATATTTATGCTCGCACTATACACGAACTGTTTACTGAATTAGGTATCAAACACAAATCGTCTAAAGTAGGTACAAATAAAACAGACATTACATATTTACCAACAGGTCCTAATGTAATGGTACACGATAGTATTAAAGCGGAGATGCCAATAGAATATTACCTACTAGGTATGCACATTCTTGAATGGTCAATGACACATGGTGTTACTCAGTATCTACGTGAAACGCACGGTGTTATTACAGGTGTTCCATTTGATATTGAGTTTAGTGTTGGTGCAGACTGGTCGCATAAAGATGATTGGGACTTCAGTGCTAATCACATGGAGAAAGCAATCAAACAAACATTGTTAGACCATAAAGCATTATATCCGGATAACGCTAAAGTTCAAGCTATTGATCCGGATAAGACTTATGCTTATATGGTAGATTGTTACCACGAACAGTGTAAACAGTTAAAACTACGGGAACGTTTCCCACTTAATATTGATTAGGAGGCACTATGGCTGTGCAAGCAATTTATATTCTTGGGTTAGAAGGTGAATTAACAGTTCGTTATAGCGACGAACTGTTGCTGAACATAACACATGGTTTAACACCTATGGTTAAGTTATCGGAAGACCTTCGCCATAAACTAGCGAACTTAGATGTTTATGATAAGATCATTTTCAAAATCCCTAGTCGAAGTGTATTTCCTTATGCACTGTTAGAACATCTGGTTCATTTAATGAATACAGAAACACCTTGTTATGTATTATACGCTGATGACCCAATACGCTATCGTATTGCACCAGTATCAATCTTTAGCTATACAGTTATTGCGGCATATAACAAGGCTGCAATAGGTCTTGACGATAAACTAATCGGGAATTTCGTTAAAACCAATGTTAAAGATTTCCACGTTACAGATGTACATACCGTAGAAATAAAACCATACAGTTGGGCAAAAGATCAAGACGCTCCGGAGTCATAATATGAAATATGCAATAGATAGCTTATGCGTAATCCTAATATTCACATTAGCGATTTTCTGTATGGACAGAAACTTCCTGTATAGTAAGGCATACCTACTTGCGGTAATTCTATCCTTACTGGTAGCCTTTAGCCTAAACTTAGGTCGTTATATCTTATGTAAATATGGCAATAACATCAGACGTTATTTTAAAGGTAAATAAATGGAACAACGTAAATACGAATTCGTTGGTGCGGGTTTATACCCCATCAACCATATGGGTCTCGCTATCTATATCAAGTATAAAAGCGGACCTAATGAAGTACGATTAGTAGAACAAAGTTCACGACACGTTTATATCCGCTGTCCTGATCGTGAGCTTTATCTTGTTAATGATAAACATACAGCACACCCATATCAAGTGCCTTTTGATTATGACGAGGTTGTTAATGTTAGTCCATTTTGGCCTACCATTGGTGCTAATCTTGGTATTACGAACTATATGATGAACTACTCACAGATGATGGGTAAAGAAGAACGTAGTCCGAAATTAAGATTGCATGGCAGACAGCCACACCATAATCAGATGATTTATGCAGACTCAGGTGGTTTCCAACTTAAATCTGGCAAGTATGATTATATCAATCCACGTTCATTAACCAAGTGGTATAATGAGAACGTTGATATTGGTATGGTTCTCGATATTCCTAGCTCAGGTTATTATTGGGAAGGCTTACTAGAGAAGATGGCAAAAGCACAGCGATCAAACATTGATATTATGCTTGCCCATAAACGACCTGACCTACACTTAATGAATATCTTTCATGGTGATAGTTTGGACGCCGTCAATAAATTTAGAAGTATTGTTGAAGTAGATGAAATTGATCGTGTGTCAATCGGCGGTGCTTATTACCAAACGTTAATGAACTCTATTGATATTATTTGTCGCATTATGACGACTGGTCGTCAGTATAAACATTACCACGCATTAGGTGTAGGTAACATTCGACAAATATATCCGTTAATGCGTATGGCATCTAAGGGTATTGCACCTTACATTACATCAGACGCTAGTACATTCCTACAAGAGGCTATGAACAAAGGTTACTTCTTATGTCCAAGTATTGAGCAACCACCTCGTCATTATGTAATTGGGGATATGACTAATAAACCAAACGCAGGTCAAACGTTGCCTTGTAGTTGTGCGGTGTGTAGTGCAATCAAATATATGGATGTACTTAATTCATTCACCGGGAATATATTGGCGTTCTTATTGATGTATCATAACTTGTTCCGCTTTACTCAACATACTCAGGCTATGTATGATATTATCGACACAGCCACTAAAGATGATCTTAAAGCGTTACTTCGTTCTCAATTCCAAACACGCCGTAATGGACAAGATGAAACGTTGGCTTGTATTGATTACGTGGATGCGTTTGCTGAAGGTGGTGCTGATTATGCGGCTCGAACCTGTGCATACTTCTTAACAGACGCAAATGGTGAATCTGAATTACCGTCATTATTTGGAACAACTCCTGATGTTGACGAAGAAGAACCTGAAGTGTTTAACAACAGTCTGGATAGTGATGACCCAATACGAGTTCGTATGGAACGTGTACTAGATAGTTTTATTAACCAATCAGATTCTGAAAAGAAACACGTTAAGATTGATAAGAAAAAACAAGTAACCGGTGTACAAGGACACTTGCGTGAAAGCTCAGGTTTCGTTGCACTCCCAGGCAAGCATAAGCGTAAGAAAGCTAAGAAGGTTGAAGTCAAAGTAAAAATTAAGAAAGAAACACGCAAAACCCTTAAAGACTTAGTTCAGGAGGCATAATGAAACTCCCACGACCTTCTGTGGCTGAACGACTAGCCGCGGAACAGTTACGCAGACAACAAAAACGGCGTGTTGCTAATAATACTCGCCGTAAACAACTTGACGGTTTAACTGCCCGTCAGCTTGTTGCTAACACACCTCCCTATGTAAAGTATAACGGAGGTTTTGTAACACCAACAAAGATCAAATTTGATCCTAAGAAGAATATGTATTTGTGTGAAACCCGCACAAATGAACTAGGACAACAACCTCGTATTCACAAACAAGAGATCACATTATTATCAGGCACTGATATAAAAGATCGTAATGCAAGAATTAAACTAGATTGCGACTGTGAATTCTTTATGTACTATTGTGAATATGCGTTAAGCCTGTATGGTAGTGCGGTGATCCGCAGATCGAACGGTGAACCATCTTTTACCACAAATCCTCGCTTTGTACCAATTCTTTGCAAACACGGGCTAGTTGTAATCGAAAAACTTCTTAAGATGAAATAGATATGAAAACATACTCAGAACTTTTAAACAATAATAAGGACTTGTTTGATAAAGATCAGTACAGTTCCGCTCAATGGTTCTCAGTATTAGACAGTATCTTATATAGTGGGATTAACCATTTATTGCAGACAACAACGTTCGTACAAGAACATGTCGCACAGTTAATCAACTATCAGCACATTCATAAAAAGAGAGCGGTATCTAATGGATTGAATTGGCGAGAGTCAATATCTCTGTATATAAACTTTATTGCTAATCCAACCATTGAAAACTTTGAGAGCCTACAATTAGATAGAAATCTTACTATGCAAATATTGCAAGGTTTTGTTTCTAATCTTACTCAATATGATGATGTTATTGTGTCGGGGTTTAAAAAGAGTTACCACATAGATTTACGTAACTATCATAAAAGCGTATCCGCTACAACAGCAGATCTATACGGTGTATATCAACACGTTAAGTTCTGTGTTAGTCAATTCTTAGAATTAAAGAATATATTGTTATCACACTATGTTCTGTATATTGAGAAGATGGCTAACTATGATAGCCGTAATTCAAAGTTTGTTACTGACCCTGAAGAAATTCGGCAGAACTACTTTTTGGCTTTTAACAAAGCAGTGGATCATTTCAATTTATCGAAAGGTGCTTTTAAATCATATCTTGATATATGGATAACTAAATATCGGAACCACCATACTAACTATTATGGGACAGCATACATTGTACCATCTGGTAGTGAGATTCATTCAATGAGTGTAGAGCTCAATGATGAAATAATGGAATCGGAAGATATGTGTTGTAGTACCAGTATAGATATTGTAAATGAACAACAACAAAGACGCTTAATTTATGAATTAGCGAAACTGGTTGATCCCAATGAATATGCAATCAAATACTTAGAACTAGGGGAAAACTTAGATGAGTTTTAGTGATACACCAGATGTTGTAATCAACGGTGAAATTGTTGAAGGATTACTTCACCGAGGCAATCCACAGGATTTAGCGGAGCTTATTTTTAGCTTGACAAATGGCAAAGCCTGTGCAATACTATTAAACAATGTTGCTAATGACAAAGACGTCAAGTTGCAGAAACTAATCAAAAGACTGAGTAGTAAAGGCTATTCAGTTTATATTCGTTAAACAGGAGAAAACTTAATGAAACGAAGTGCAAAAGGTCGTGGATTTGGGGATGCCAATGTTAATAGCGATACTAAGCCACCACGTATAGATGAGCTTGTAGAACTTCTGAAACCCACTTCAGATTTCTTACAAATTCGTTTAGTAGGTGATGTGTTTAGTTACGCTACGCACTGGATTCAAATTCAAACCAGTAAGGGTGAATTTAAAATTCCAAAGGTTCCACTAAACTTTGACCCATACACAGATAGCTTTGATGAAACCATTGAAGATCCGTATCAAGATTTACCTAATCGTGAAACGACTTCTAAGCGTTACTTTGTTAATGCTATCGTGCGTGATATTCAAGATTCTGAACCACGCAAGAAAGAAAAACCGTCTAAGTCAGAACGCAAAACTGGTTTAATGGACGGTAAGGCGTCGAAAACGTGGACACCAGTTCGTGTGTTAAGCGTACCTTCCGGTGTTGCTAAACAACTTCAAAAGATCATTACAATGAACAAACACAAAATTAAAGGTAAGGTTGTGAATTGTGAATTGTCTGATCCTGAATATGGTTGCGATATTTTTATTGCGTTTGACCCAGATGCACCTGGTGCTACTAAATGGTCAGTGCAAAAAGGCGACCACAGTCCATTAACTAAAGATGAGCAATCATACTTGTTATGGAACTTAGACTTTACTGAAACAGCGATGAAAAAAGAAAGCCTTGAAAAAGCTAGACAAGAAGCAAAAGCATTGTTAGCTAAAGCAGGCGATTTATCAGATGATGAAGATGAAGAAGACGAAGATGACCTTGATTTGTCTGATCGCAAAAAGAAAAAGTCTAAGAAAGACAAAAAATCCAAAAAAGATAAATCTTCTAAGTCTGACAAGAAAGACAAAAAGTCTAAGAAAGACAAGAAGAAAAAGAAATCTAAGAAAACATTATAACGTGTAGGTGGTGTATTCCACCTAATATATCAAGGTTTAATTAAACAAAAGGTAACATATATGTCCAAAGTATTATCAATTTTAGAAGCACTTATCGCAAACGGTATCTCTGCAGAAGATATTAAAGATGCGGCAAATCAGTTAAAAGCAGGCAAAGCTAAGAAAGGTAAAAAGCCATCTGTAGCTGACTTGTTAGAAGATTTATCTGATGATGAACTTCGTCAATTAGTCGTAGAGCTTGAGCTTATGAAAGAAAAAGCGGCTAAGAAAGCTAAACGTAAAGATCTTGAAAAAGCATTAGCAAAAGCTGATCCTGAAGAATTGGAAGACGCTATTGCTGAATTAGCTGAAGACGAAGATGACGAAGATGACGAAGATGACGAAGACGAAGATGATGAGCCTGACTATGAAGATATGACACACAAAGAGCTTGTTGCATTAGTAGTTAAACGTGGTCTTGCTAAGAAAGCTAAAGCTACTAAAATGGACGAAGAAGAACTTATTGAATTGCTTGAAGAAGACGACGAATAGTTCTTTAGAAAAAGCTGTTGAAGACTGGATTAAGCAACTTCCGTTTTAACGGCGGTTAATAAGGGAGGCACTGACCTCCCTTTTATTTTATGGGAACAAACTATGGAATTAAAATTTAAATCGTTCAGTAGCGAAAGCGAACTATGTTTATGGTGTGCTAAAAACAATATTACACCTAAATTTATTACCGCTCAAACTATTAGTGCAAGTGATGACGGCTTTTATAGAACTCGCATTGTCGTTTATTATTAGGGACACACTATGGCTAAAAAGAAAGAAGAAACTACCGAACAATCTTCGGTATATGATGTAATCAAACTTATAGGTGCAACTGAAATCGTTGATGAAATCCAACGTAAATTCCGTTTAGCAGCCTCAACAACTGACGTAGAAGCACGTCGCAGTACCACAGTATCAACTGGTCTACTAATGACTGATATTGTTCTTAATGGTGGTATTTATCCCGCAGGTTGGTATACGTTCTTTGGTGGCGAGGGTAGTGCTAAGTCGAGCACAATGATGAACATACTAAGCTCGGTCTATGGTTCTAACGTACCACTAATTGATATGCGAGATGCAGAAGGTTCTACATCAGCAGACTACATTGAAACAATGGCACGTAGCTCTGGTGTTGCTCGTGAGTTTGATGTTAAGAAAGCATTCGGTGTATCAGATCCTAAAACTGGTAAATGGGTAATCCCACCTCGTATTCGTTACACATCAGATAACAGTTTAGAAGGCACATGGAAATCAATCAGTGCTATCTTAAAACGTTTACCTGACAAAGCGTATATTGACGGCGACTGGTGGTTATTGTTTGACCGTACTAAAGAAAACATTAGTAAATTTAAAGGTCAAGGCAATAAGAAAATTGGCGACCAATACAACAAAATTGCTATCAAGTCATTAGACGGTGGTAGTATGCAAGCATTGTTCATTGTGGACTCTCTACCTGCTTTAGTAGCGGAGGCTGATGATGAAGATGAAGGCACAAATGCTATGGCGATCTCTGCTCGTGGTCATGCTAAACACATTCCTAAAGTTAAGGGTCGTCTAAAACGTAAACATTGTACTATCTTGGTAGTAAACCAAATCCGTTTAAATCCAGGTGCTATGATGGGTAATCCTGAATATGAACCTGGTGGACAAGCTCCGAAGTTTGCTTCTGATGTGCGTATTAAACACACAGCACGAAGTGTACCACATGGAAAAGGTTCAACCGAAGAAGAAGATTCAGTTCAATTTAAATCTGGGGTTGATACATATCGTTATATCCATCTCCGTGCTATTAAAAATAAATATGGCACACCTAACGTTGAGGCTTGGCATAGACTTTGGTTAAGCGACCCAATAGGTAAAGCTCACGGTTTCTGCCCCGTTTGGGATTCTTTCCAGTACTTAGTCGCTACTGGACAACTTGAAGGTACTATGGGTCGTGGTTTCACCATTACTCTTGGTAACTGGACAAGCCCTAAACTTAAATGGTTAGACTTCAAAGCATTGATCTTATTAGAAGGCAAAGCATTAAAAGAAGAGTGTCAGCGTTTAGGTATTGATAAGAACCCTAAAATCCGTGAAACCTGTTTTAAACAAATCCGTTCAGGTGAAGGTCTTGACTTGTACTATCAAACCATTAGTGGTCTTAATGAAGAAGATGAAGTACCATACGATGAATGGGCTGACGATGAAATCATTGATGAAGTGGTAGAGCGTGGTCTTATGGACAAGAAAAACGCTAAGAAATCTAAAATCAAAGACCTAATCAAGTTGTTAGAGGCTGATGACTTGAACGAAGAAGATGAAGGTGCTGATGATGAAGATGACGAGTAAACCATTCGGGGACTTTGTGTCCCCACCTAAAGATCAAACTAGAATAACAGTACCGCTTTCAAGAAACCAACGTAAATTGAAAGCGTATATTGCCTCTAGTTCGTATAACAGAACAAATGTTAAACTACTGGCATTTCTGTTGGCTCAACATAATGTAGATGTTACTTCTACTTGGGCATATACAATGCCAATGCCAGACGCTGATATGGAAATCATTAAAGATAAGTATGAGCGTAATCAAGACTTCCATTACTATGTTAAGGAACGTGCTGAGATTGATTTCTCCGATATTGACAGATCAGACTTTTTAGTCATGCAATATCCGTGGGGTGCAGGTACAGCTTCTGAAGTAGCATACGCTGTTGCTCGTAATAAGCCAGTATTTATCTTATGCGACTTTAGTAGTCTTGACGACTTACCGTTATCTGCAGGTCTAGTGCCTAAAGACAACATTTGTTTTGACTTTGGTTTCCTACTAACAAAAATTAAGGACGCATATGCAAACAACATTAGCCAAGATACGAAGTCTAGCTAATGATGAAGGTGGGCGAGCTCGTACTAACAAGGTACTTCTCGCCTGCATTTATTACTTTAGCCACTATATGTATAGTTGTTATCCCGAACTTGGTGTTGAGCGTTGGGGTAAACGCCGCATGGACTTAATATGCTTACACCCTAAACAAGATATTGTTGGTGTTGAAATTAAACAATCTATAGCTGACTTTCGTGGCGATAAAAAGTACACAGATTATTTACCTTACTGTAATAAAATGTACTTCGCTTTTCCTGAAGATATATACACCAAACATGAACAGGAAATCCGGACATCATTAGAAAAAGATATTGGTATCTTGGTATTAAGCGAAAAGACTGGTCTTGTATATACAGCCCGAAAATCTAAGATACGTGATATTAGTGGTGCTAACAAAAAAGCTATCGTGCTAAGAATGGCTTGGCGAGGTGGTATCAGTAAACGGATAACAAAACGGTATAAAGTATTATGAGCGACATGACAAACGACAACCAACATCAATATAACATTGAAGATTATAAAACAGTAGAAATCTGCTATAATAAAGACAACCCAGATTCTGTTGTTACTGCTAACTTACTATACCGAATTTGGTCTGGTATGTGCGACCTAAGCATTTTTAGTATTTATCTGACTGGATATACCAGACAAGAAACTGTTAAATCAAGTGCTAACCTCGTAGTGTGTTTAGATGTTAAGCCACCAGTTAAAGTAGAACAACAACTATTGGTTGTATCTACTGATATTGCTCTAATCAAGAGCATTGAAAAAGACTTGACTGATATTCGGGATTTAGATAAATACAAGAAGTGTAGCATTGTTTATACCCCTTACAGTATTGCACACTTTATTCTTAACTATACGAAACAATGTTTAATGCAAGATATTAAAGGCATTAACTACTTACCTTATTTAGAACCAACACAATATCCAATAGACTTAGAGTCATATGATGACGACATCGCTACTCTAATCTATATTGAAAACCCTGTTAAAGAACTGCTACCAAAAGACTTCAAGTTAGATCCGTCTATTACAGAATTATACAAGTTACAAGCATGGTCTAGCTTACACAAAAACTTACCTTTAGTAACATCTTACGTTTTATCACTTCTTAAAGACGAAGACATTAAAGTATTGATTAGATCTGCAGGTAAATATTACTTGGTTGATTGTAAACAGATGATACTACAAAATTTAAATGATATTGATACCCAGGGACTTACTGATGAACAACTTGAAAGATTATTATCTTACTTGTAGTCCGAAACGATATGATAAAATGATTAAGAAGGTAGAAAATGCTCGCCCAAAGCTGACTGCTCTTCTTCATTACCTTAGAGATATTGCTGAAGACTACGGGTATAATGAAGTTGATATAACAACACTTTATGATCCTAGTGAACAACGTGTAACACTAGGTGTTATGTCTGACGTGCCACAAGTTACAGCAGGTTGGCGAACACTTTATATTGCAGACGTACCAGTTAAAATTATTCCGGATTGGTTGGTTAAACGTTTTAAAATAAAACCTACCAATGCAGTATTAGATCTAGTTAATATACCAGAGTTAATAAATGACTTTGTTCTCCTGAGTTGGAATGAAGTACCTTATCTAACTTACTATCGTAGTTTAGGTACACTCAAAATAACAACCAGTTTAGATCTATCTGCTTACCCACAATTCCATACAACATTCCATACGACAATACATTAGGAGAAAATATGAAAGCGTCTAGCTTTGAATTAGTATTAGGTATCACTAATTATAAACCAACAATCGGTTTCCAATTCACACAATGCCCACCTTGTTTAGCATCTCAGGAAATGGAAACAGCAACGCTCCCATTATGCTTGCGTGAAGGTAATGTACCTAGTCCAAACTTCAACGACCACATGTGGATCATTTCAACACGCTACAACTTAGATGACAATCGTACAGCTAATGGCACACGACATCTAATCCCATATTGTTTAATCTTAACACGAGATAACAAGTTGGTTGTATATCGCCGTAAAGGAAATGAAGATCGTTTAAATAGTAAATGGTCTATCGGTTTAGGTGGACACGTTAGCATTGATACTATTCGTACTCAACGTAAGGCTAATGGCTATTCAACTGTTGCACCTCGACACACTATCTTCACTACTCTTAAACAAGAGCTATATGAAGAAGTTGGTATTAAACATACACCTAGCGACAAGCCTAAGAACTTGACGTGTTTTGAAGATGACTTCTGGATTGCTAACGACCTATACTTATTAGGTGAACTTAATCTAGTAAATACTGATGTAGATAAACTTCACACAGGTGTTGTGTTCTTACTTCGTACTAAATACACTAGCCACGACATCATGATTACAGATGGTGCTGAAGAAACTGACTTTATTAAATTCACTAAAGGTGAGAAGTCTGATAATCTCATCGCCCACTGTCCATACACATTAGAACCTTGGAGTGATGTAGTATTAAATGATCCTAGTGTTCGTAACATTATCCACGCTCTTATCTAAGGACGCACTATGTTAGATATACCACCTAAACCACAGAAGAAACATTCATGCCAGTTTAAACGAGATAGATCTTATATCAAGATGGCATATGCACTAGCGGAACAAAGCTATGCGGTTCGCAAGAAAGTAGGTTGTCTTATTGTTGATTATTCTAAGAGCGTACCTCGTGTTATTGCAGACGGTGTTAATGGGACACTCCCAGGTTTCTCTAATTGTTGTGAAATAGAATCTGGCTTTCATGCAGGTGCTACAAAGTTAAGTGTGGTGCATGCGGAGCATAATGCAATCTATAAGTTGAATGATGTTCCATGTTCTGATAACTGTACGCTATACGTTACCACTGCTCCATGTGTTGATTGTGCGAAACATATTATTATGTCTGGTTTTATTAAACGGGTGGTATATTACAACGGTTATAAAAATGACTATGAGAGTATCGAACTTCTTGAAAAGTCAGGTATCGTAGTAGATCAAGTGAATGAACTAAACTTGATTCCGGACATTGATAAGTTTGATTATAGTGGTACTCTGCGTAAACAAGGGTATTCAGAAGAACAAATCCGTGATATGGTGCTAGAGAAATGTTTGAGTTTGTAACAATGCCAGACTTACACTTTGATAAACCAAGACTACAATCAATCTTGGGTATTGAACGTGCAGAGCAACTTAAAGTAGTCGCCATGAAACAGGTATATGACTATGCTAGAAAACATGGTATTCGCCATATCGTATATCTTGGTGATATAGCAGATCAGCCTTATCTAAGCGATTACTCAAAACAATTATTTGGTTCTACTGTATTAGATGAAACAGAGTTTGAACATCATATCATATTAGGCAACCACGATGTTGAACAGAAAGACGTAAACAGTTTAACATTCTTAGAATTGTTTACTTCAAGAAATGTTATGCCTAATGTTCATCTGTATTCAGGTCATCATAGTGTAGTCATAGACGGTGTTGATGTTGAGTTCCTTAGCTTTCCATACAAAGAGCCACTCAAAAAACATAGTCTATGCTTTGCACATTTAGAAAGACCTGGAGCATTGCGTGATAATGGTATGCCTAATGGTGGACATGGTGAACCAACACCTAAAGGTAAAAACTTTTGGATAATGGGACACCTACATACACCACAGGAACTTGAACGTACTATATATCCGGGTACTCTCTTTCAAACAACATTCGGGGAACTACCTGACAAACGTTTCTGCCATTTCCGTGTTAATCAGGTTGGAAAGAAAGTAGATGTTAAGTTTAAATCTATTGTTGCTGATAAGCCATTCACCTTAAAGACAATCAAAGCAGAGTCCATTAAGGAATTAGCGGAGATATCCAACAATAAAGATACACACTATCGTGTTTTCTATAAAGGGTTTGAACTACCTGACGATTGGCTGTCTGAACATGAAAATGTTGTAGAGTGTAAATCATATTCAGACAGTGCAATATTGACTGCACTCTTAGAAACGGAGAACATTGAATGGTCTATAACAGATGGGCTATCAGATTTCTTAGCCGCTAATGGGTTTGATAAAAAGCAAATCAAGAAAGCAATTAAACTCGTAAAATCATTATAGAGGCACATATGGTTATTATACAAAAAGAACGAAACGAATTCTTAGCATTGGGTATCGGCAAAGACACCATTTTGACCGATAACGAAGATGGTGTATCAGGTCTTAAAGTAAATGATCTTGTTACAGTTGATGAAACATTACATGGTGCAAAGACATCAAGATACATTCAACTGAAAGTAGAACAAACTAAAGAAACAGCATATGATACTATCTATGTAGTGCATTGTATTTATGCAGGTAAACGTGGGGAACACTAATGAGCGATATCAAAACCAATGAAACATTTGCCTTAAAGTATCGTCCTAAGAAATTAGAAGAACTAGCAGGTCATAAGCAAATCATTAGTGGTATTCGCGGTATGCTAAAAGCGAAAGATGTTCCTAACGCCTTCATGTTGGTGGGACCATCAGGGACGGGCAAAACTACAATCAGCCGTATGATTGCACGATACCTTAACTGTGAAACTATGGATGCGTGTGGTAAATGCGATAGCTGTAAGGCTATGGACGATCTATCTAGTATGGACTATGTAGAAGTCAATGCTTCTGAAAGTGGTAACATTGAAACAATCCGTAAGTTAATTGAGTCGTCTAGTTTTAGACCTCGTGGTAGATTTCGTGTTATACTGCTAGACGAGTGTTTACCAACAGGTTATAAAGTGTTAATGGGCGATGGCACTGAAAAGAACATTGAAGATATTGTCGATGGGGACATTGTTATGTCTTGTGATGTTCAATCAGGGGAACACCAACCTAATGTTGTGTCAAACGTATTCAGTCGAATGACACAACAATTATGTCGCTTTACGTTAGAAGACGGTTCTATTTTTGAATGTACACCTACACATAAGATGTGGAGTGTAGATCGTCAGCAATACGTAGAAGCACAATACTTAACGGAAGGTGAAGATTTCTTACTTAAACCTTTGTAGAATAAAAAGTACCTGAAATAGCAAGACCTTTATCGAAATCAGATTCCCAAACGTAGTGGACTGTATATCCGAGGCTTGCTATTTCTTGTAACCGTTTAATGGTATTGGCATATTTATCTTTGTCTTTGAATTTAGACAAGGCGTTTCCATGCCAATAGTCACCGAGAAACTCAAACACTTCATTGGTGTCTTCACAATATCCATCAACAAAGGCTTTTTGTTTTGATAATTGTATCATCTTCTCGCCAATATGATGTGCACCTTGTAATGTTAAACCGAGTTTCTTTTCTAAGAATAATAGCCACTGGTTTCCTTTAACGGAGTTATTACCCGACTTGCTAGTATGAACTTTAGGTTCATTAGAAGTTTTAGTTTTCGTTAATTGTGTACCGCATTTAACGCAACCCATTCGGGAACTTCTCAAATTTTGATAGTTGGTTTCCCATTTATGACCACACACTAGGCAAGTACACTTAACGTTTCCTTTAGTTTTTGACTTCTTAATTTTTAGCCAAGTAAAGTGTAGGCGTAGTTTTCTTAGGTGATCTTTAAATGGTAATCGTTTTATTCCTTTAGGTATTTTCAAAGCTAATTCTGTATGAGCATATTGATCTGCAATACAACGTAAGCAACCACAACCTTTCAATACTTTTGATTCTGTTGAATAAAAGTTTCCGTGTATTGGACAATTATATAATCGACCAAAACGAGTTTTATCGAGGAACTTAACCCCATTAGGGTATTCTGTTTTTCGTTGTTCATTTAGAGACATTTCTTGTCTTTTAACTAGATGTTCTTCTAAACACTGTTTGCAACCACAGAATCTTTGATTTAAACTCGACCAAGGTTGATGAACAAATTCTCCGTGCTTTTTGCATTTTATAATACTCTTACTCGCTTTGTATTCTATCAATTTATACTTTGACTTGAATTTAATTTTAAATTCTTTTGTGTAATGCTTAAACCAATCAGTCTTCTGTCTAGGTCTGCCACACAGAATGGTCATACACGCTATATGCGGTCTATTCTTCCATTTTAGTTTTGTTTCAGTACAATAGAAGGAGCATTCTTTTGTCCAACTTTTATAATCCTTTATTTTAACGGTTGGTAGAACTTCTTTTAGTCTTTCGAGTGCTTCTTCTTTTGTAATACCTTTTGTATATTTAGAATCTTTCCCTTTAACGGGGTGATTAGCCCAAGGTTTTTTACCTGAAAATATTGTTTCAAGTCTACAGTCATAAGTATATTCACCATCTGTTACTTTTGATTTGAGCGTCCAACCATTGTATTCAAGGATTTTTAAATCTGGGTTGATTGGTTTGATTCTTCTATATGCTTCGTTTATGTCAATGCCTTTTGCCATAATGTAAACCTCTATTAAGTTGTAGTTATTTGATGAAAGTAATTACGTTATTTTTAAAACCAATGGAGATATTATGAAAATATCTAAGATTGAAATCGTAAATCGTGAACAGTTAGTGCATGATTTTACGGTTGCTAACAATCACAACTTTTGGGTCAGAGAACCAAATAGTGATAATTACCTGCTTAGTTCAAATTGCCATCGCTTGACAATGCAAGCGGCTAATGCCTTGCTGAAACCTTTAGAAGAACCACCAGAGCATACGCTATGGATTTTAGCAACTACTGATCCGGATAAAATTCCAAATAGTAAAGCAGTATGTGGTCGTTGTACTCAACTTATTCTTAATAAACCAACCCGTGAAGAAATAGCAGAACGCTTGATTTCTATTGCGAAAGATGCTAAACTTAAATGGGTGAAAGAGAAATACGCACTTGATATTGCAGAAGCTTCTGGTGGACACGTTAGAGATGCAGTGCAAATATTGCAGGCTGTTAATACAGCAATTCGTGGACACGATGGTAAACCAAGTAAGAAAGAAATCAAACAAATGGTTTCTGACCTCAGCGTCAAGACAGTTGATCTTGATACTGAAAAGACAACACTTAATATTTTAATCGGTATTTATTCTAACGATCCTAAACGTTTGCAACGTGCAATCCTAGATGCGGAAGATTATACACAGATTATCAATAAAGTGTTAATGCTCAACTATTATCTTCTCAATAAACTCTTAATAGGTAAACATGAGAAGATTTGGGAGACCAAAGTCAATAGAGCATTATTCAATTACTTGTCTGACAATGGTATGCCTTCACCAGAATTAGTTGCATTAGTGCATAAGAGTTTAACTCAACTAAAATCCGAAATGGCTTCTTACGTGGTAAACGGAGAACATCTATTAACCGCTCATTTAATGGGATATTGTAATGAACAAAAGACAAAAAAAGCTAAAAGCAAAAACAAGACGCGAAAGTCAAAAGACTAGACTAGCTCAATTAAGCTATGCAGAACGTATGCAAGCAATCGAAGATAGTTATCAATGGGGATACGTAAGTGGTTCGGCCGATGCACGAAACAAACTAGAATATGATGACAAACCTGATTGTGTTGTTGCTTCTCCTGAACTACTAGATTACTATGCTCAAGGTTATAAAGCAGGTTTTGAAAGCTATGGTAAAGGTATCCATATTGAAAGTAAACCCACACTCTTAGTTGCAGGTCTAATCATTTTGTTGTCCTTATTTGCTTTAGGTTACAAATATGTTTAAATACAAGTCTATGACTTTAGATTGTATGGGATACAGTAACGTGGTAGTACCGCTAGATAAAGTAGGTACTACTATCGTTAAGGGTCGCAATCTAAATGCCAGTCTATCGGGTCGAGCTAATGGTGCAGGTAAAACATTATTAGTTAGCCCGATCCAACATTTCAAATACAATACTAAACAGAAGTCATTGTTCACTACTGGTTCTTCTATACGTCTTGATGTTGAAGTCGATGGACACGATTACAGCTTTATTAAGTCAATGCCGAAGTCAAGTGTTAAGTACGACATCATAAAAGACGGCACTAATGTAGAGGCACGAACTTCGAGTATTGCTGAAAACCTTATTCATGATATTCTTCCCCAAACGGAAGAAGAGTTTTATGCGTTCACTTATTTAGATAGTCGCCGTCCTAATGACCTACAGTTTGGTACTCCGACTGCTCGTCTAAATTTCTTCTCTAATATATTTAGACTAGAAGACTTCGATATAGTACGCACTAAGATTTCTGAACGTATTAAGGAACTATCACATAAGACATCTGAAAGATCGGTGTATGCTTCGCAGTTAAGTGAAATACAGTTAGCCGATATTGATATAGACGACATCAAATCCAAAATATTTGCCGCTAAGAAAACAATCAAGAAATACGAGAAGTGGCAATTAGAAAAGACTCGTCAAAGTTTTTATAAGAATACGGTTTCTAAGTATAAACACTTGGAACATTATAACGGACATGAAGACACTCATGTTCAAATACTGGCCGATGCATTTAATGTTAAGCGACACAATGATCGTGCTAAACAACACAATGCCAATGTTAAGAAGAATACATCTAAATATGAACAATGGCAAGCACATGAGAAGAAATTACAATCTCTATTTGATACCAAGTTAAAAGGTAAGGCACTTCAAAAACATTGTGCGGAAGTACAGCGTAAAGCAGAAGATGCCTATGACAACTACATCGAGGCAACTGAACAGTACGCTGATCTCTTAAAAGATAAGAAACGTGCTGATAAGATAGTCATTAAAAATGATATCGACATCAATGTAGTAACCGCTCAATTAGAAGAAGCTATCTCTAAACTGGACGACCTTAAATTAAATAAAGGTAAGTCAGTGTGTTCTTATTGTGGTTCTAAAATTGATACCAAACACTTTAAGAAACACGTCTCTGAATTAGAACAACAAATTAAATCACTGCAAGCATCTCGTGATGTTGCTAGAGAAACAGCTCGTTTAAAACGTGAGAAAGAAAACCTTTGGAATGAGCATAAAGCGAAATCATTAAAGTCCTTGAAGAAAATTAAGAAAGTGTCTAAGCCAAGTAAGATTGACATCTACAAATATGATGTGATTGATAAACCTGAAAAGCTAATGAAGATCAAACCTGAGATCGACACTTCTAAATCAGAAGACATTAAAACGTGGATCTCAGTTAAAGCTGACTATCTAAAAGCTAAAGACAGCATTAAAGATATTGGTGCTAAACCTAAAGTCAAGTCTGCTAAAAAGGTAGTAGAAAAGTATGGGAAACAAGTTAATGACTATGAACATAATGTTGCCCGCACTAAAGATCTTGAACAGAAGATATCCGCATTAGATAAAGAGCTTGAAGATCTGCCATTATACGAGGCATTACTTGTTGCTTATTCTAACAAAGGTATTAAGTTAAGTGTTATGAAACAGTTGGCCGCTCGTATAGAGGCTAACATGAATGAATACGCACACTTATTATTCCCCGAGAAGTTTAAGTTCAGTCTTGATATAGATCTTAATAAGTTTGATATTATGGCAACACGTTCTAAACGAACATCAGATATCCGTTTCTTATCTGGTGCTGAAAGCCGTTCATTTAGCTTATTATTTATGATAGCCTGTTTACCGTTGATCCCACGCAACCGTAGATCTAATCTAATAGTGTTAGATGAATTTGAAGCCGGACTAGATAAACCAACTAGAGAACTACTGGTGGATAAATTCCTACCTGCACTTAATAAGATTGTTCCGCATATTATATTCATTACCCCTAATGATATAGGTGCTGACAAGTCTGTAAATAGAACTACATTAACAGTTGTTAAAAGTAAAGATACTACATATATTGAGGAGCAATAATGGTATTTGATGATTACATTCGGGGCATGGGACCGCATACTAGAGATCTGTGTGTTCTCATATATAACATCGCATACACTACAGGTAAACAACACGCATTAAACGGTGTGCGTCTTGACTGGCGAGACCTCTATGCTAAGAAAGCAAACTATGGTCAAGATGCCTACCAGTTCAGAGTTCACTTGATTGGATATCTGACTGCGTATAACACTTATAAGAAATATGCTCCGCCACCTAATGTTGTAAAGCAAAACGTACTTATTAGAACATATAGAAAACTCTTGGGGATTTTCAAATGAAAGTTATAGGCATTACTGCTACAAGCCCATACGATATTAAAGCGTACATGGAACAGTTCAAAGAAGAACAACCACCTGAAAGACAGAAGAAACTTCGCTTTCAATTCTTAGGGTTTAATGAAGAAATTAAGGAAAACAGTACCGTACTACTTTGTCCTAGTGTTGATGTATTCAAACAGAATATAGACAACATCGGTAAACAATGTGTGGTCGTATTCGACAGCCCTATGTTATTAGAAACCGCACTTATCCCAGTAGTAGATGCAATATCTAAAGATGGTGTGCGTTGGTTCTTAAACCATTTAGATTATGAACACTTCCGGGTTGAGTTTGTGAAGTTACTTCGTGGTGAATATAAAGTAAATCCGGATATGAGTGCGAAACTTATTCCTAATTTACTACAACGTGTTAAAGGATCATTGACTTCAATGTTGTTAAACCTTACTATGAAGTCCCGAGTACCTGAAAAACGCCGTGCAATTACGTTTAGTTATATCGTATGGTTATTAAGTGGGGAATCACTTCAATCATTACAGAACCGTATGGAACGTTTAGGTCTTGACGACGAAGCAATAGCTAAATTAGTAGAATGGTTTAATACGGAAGATGGACAACAAGCTCGTAAGATCTTTGTAACCATTAAAGATAAACAAGTTGAAGGTAAAGCAATCAACTACGATGCATTGTGTAAAGGAACATCAGTTGAACCATTTGATGTTAAGTATCTTCTTAAACACGTTAGATCACTAGGTACACTAAACAAATTAGATAGTACCTCAGTTGAAGAATATGCTAAACGACAAGAACTTCGTAAGTCAGCACCTACTAATGATGCCGCTGACGATATGATTGAACGTTCGGCCGAACCAACATTGAATGATCTATTGAATTTATCACTTGAGGAACTTGCTAAGTATGAAAAAGCTACCAGTTAATTTACCCCCATTTTATATCTATGATTGTCATAGTGTAGATATGGAAAAGCTCCGTAACCCTGATGTTTATACTATTGGGCTTGCACACAATAAAGATGAAGAAGACATAATCGTTGAAAAGTTTGCGGCATTAAACTTTGTAATGGCAACAGAGTCTAGTTCTAAGCTAGCTCTTAATCCATTAGCGAAAGCATTAGGTGCTACCGCTCCAAGCATTGACGATATTAAAGGTGTCAATCTTGAAACGTTAAGAAAGACCAATCGTGCTATAACAGTACATAATGGTTTCTGGAAAAACGTGAGACGTCAAATTGAAAAGTTCGGTACATTTGAGCGAGCATTACTATTTGAATTAGGTCATTACATTGATCCTGAATATATGGATGTCTGGAAACAGCATCTAGGACTGGAATAAAGTTCTAAGTACCTTAGCCTTGGTATGTTGTTGTACCACCCCACCCGATGCACCAAATCCTTTTGTATACTCTGTGATAAACTCTTAGGTGCATTGGGTTTTTTCATCTCAAAATAACATAAAAATACTGAAACACTGTATAAATACGCATAGCAATTAACGCTAATAAAACGCACAGGCGCGCATTTTGTGCATTGTTTGAATAAATGGTAAAATGAAAGTTTAAAATGCAAGGATAAAGCGAATATACGCTTAATTTTTGAATTGGTTAAACGTGAAAAGTGTTTTGATGTGTATCTTTTGATGGGAATTGGATAGGGTATTCAAAACCTTACACACTAAGGAAAACACAATACACCGCTAGATACGATCTGCAACTTAATCGATCCATTTTTTCATCACTGTAACAAGTGATCTATTATTTCATTTCTTGCACGTAATCATTCTGTGCAACAACCCAAGCCGGATCTTCCACAATACTTGTTTCAAAACCTACTGGATTACGACCAACCATGAAAGCTACTTCTGGTCTATCTAAACCTGTGTCGATTAACTTAAGATGGCGATCACGTTTAGTGAAGTGATTACAGTTACCAATCTTACGACCACAAATACTACACTCGTAATGAGTAACAGTTGCACCCATACTATATGTAGATACTTCACGGCGAATAACACGTTGAACAAGATCAGAATATTTAGTACGGTCAAAAGCCATGTAGTTGATAACCTTCCAATAGTTACCTTTCTGAGATTTATTTAACACAGTATCTAAAATGATACCATTAGCCTCTAATGGATTGTCATTCTTATGTTCATAGAATGTTGGTTTGCCTCGCCATGTTTTATAGTGTTGCATACCTAGTTCTACGTTGAAACGTGCTAAGTCTTCTAATAAGAACCCAACAGTATTACGATTAGGAATAGATGCCGGGATTACAAACACTGGTACTAAGATGTAGTCCATAATGTTTGCACTAATGTTATATTGTTTAGCCGCGAACGGTAAAAATGATAAATCTAATTGTAAGCCATTACCAATACCTGTTGATGAAGTATCAAGATCAATGCTATCAGTAGACGCAATCACTTTCTTTTGTTTAGCCGCTTTATGAAGGTCTAAAGGATTTAATAGACCATGTGCTGTTAGGTTTACGACTTCCATTGGTTAATCTCCTGTTCTAACTTAGCACACACTCTTGTCTTCTGACTGTCAGTAAGTGTTGCATAAGGTTTGTTACCACAATATGAATATGCCCAACACTTTAATGAAGAACTGTCATCATTAAGTTCGTGTTTAGAACAATGTGCTTTATATGCTAACATAGATGGTGCCTCGAACACACCACCTTGTACTTTATTATATCGGGAAATTACCCATTGTCTTTGTTGCTTTGTCAAATTTTTCATTTTTTACCTCGTTTAAGAGCAGCTTGAAATACGTTAGGATCTGCTAGATTGTTTAATGCTTTAGCCGCGGCAGTATTCATTTTCTCATTAGCTAGTTTCTGGTTATGAATATATTTCTTCTTACCAGTAACAGTATAACCAACGATTTCTTGAGCCTCACCATAATCACGGTTTAAGAAATGTTGAGGTCGTAAACCTGCCATAGCACGAAGACTAGCTTCTTCAGTATTAGAATTTACTGCTTTCTTATATTCTTCTACTTTCTTACTAACTTCTGCATCAGCTTCTTGGTCAGCTAAAATCTTATCTAGGTTATAACCACCCGCAGCCGCCCACATTCTTAATGGAACAGGTAAACCTTTCTCTTCTAGTGTATTTAAGATTTCCATATAAGATTGGTCAGCTTCTGGTTGAAGTGGTTTATGCCAATGTACTTCAGGAATTACTAAATTGTTTGTATCATTTAGTGTCTTCATTAAACCAGTTGTTTGTAATCGTGCGGCCATTGTTTTGTTTTCTTCTTTATAGAAGTTGTTGGCTACCGCAATTAGTGGGAATAACTTGTCATAATATAGACGGCGTGTTTCACGTTCACGATATGTACGAAGATCTTCAATGAATGTACTCATCGCCATTTCTAGCGTATTATAAGAGGCATCACCAGATAAGAAACTTTCGTTGATACCTAATGCACGCATCTTCATAAAGCTAAGTTGGTCTGCTACATCAGTCCACTTAAAGAAGTCTCCCGCACTACGAATTTCATTAGTTTGAATACTATTACGGGTGGCAACCACACTAGAAATAGGGTCCATCTCTGTTGATTGGAATAAACCAACGATTTCACTAAGTTCTTCTGAAGTAGGGATCCAGTCTTCATCACCTGCTGTAATGTGAAGTGTACTTCTTTGACGGCGAGTAACTTCAGATAAAGTACCACGATAAAGTACACGCTCTATTAAATACAGTGGTAAAATACGGCGGAAATATGACACACCTGTTTGGATTGTACTTAATGAAGTTCGTGGTAAGTAAATTGTACTAAGTGGATCTAAGTCAATTTCTTTAGCAGTGCGTAAGGCATTCATAATATCTTGTGGTAAGCGACTATGAATTTCTTTAACTGCCGGGATATTGCTATTAACAAATGCTTTAAGCTCCGGACTAACTTCTACTTGAATGACTGGATCTTCACTATACAATGGGTTAGGTGTAACGTTAGCATAAGCATAATCAAAAGGGATTACATCACTGAAACCACCATTCTTATATACTAATGAACCTAAGAAAGCACCAGATACCATTTGGTCTGTACTCATTTCAACGTGTAATGTTTTAAGGTTCAATCTTTCGATTGTATCCATAAACACTTTTAGTTGTTCTTCTGTTGCACCAATTAAGTTGAAGTCTGACCAAGGTAAGTTTGCTTTTAAATCAACGGCTGCACCTGCTATTGGATCGTGGAAATAAATATCACGATATATAGCCTGTATTTCCTGATTAGAAGATTCTTCAATAATACCTTCTAATAAACCACTTTTAAGATTAGTACCCAAAAGTGCTGCCGTACTCATACTAGCACCAGATGGACCTATACCTTGTTGGATAGCATTGAAGGCGACAACTTTGTGCCGCCCTTTAGATGCAATAACTTTGAAACTCATGGTGACCTCATTCTACTTCAGGCACACATACGTTATGTTTAACGCAGGTGAATACCTTAATTCCTTTACTGTAAGACGGCGCCATTGGTTCTCCACAAACAGGACACTCTTTAGTCTTGTCTAGGTTTGCTGTCGTCTTTTCTTTATTTTCTTTGATTTTGTCAAATACGTTAATCATACGCACCTCATGTTCATTAGCCACGGCTACCAAATGAACCACTACCTGATGATCCTGTTTTAGATCCAATAGTAGAACTACTTGTTGCTTGAGCAGATCCGCTTCTTGCACCAATAGCATATTTGGTTTGTTTAGTAGCACCTCTTAAATTGAATTTCTTAATCGTATCTTCTAATACGCAAGTACGAATACCTAATGCAACAGCACGAAGTATATCATCTGTATATCCATTACCTTTCTCAACACTACCTCGACCATCAACGTTTACGGTACTAAACTGATGATATAGGTGGCTATTAGGTTTATATTTAAAACCGTGTGGGTAATCTGATGTTACAAATATCTGCCCTAGATCCATTTCAGGACGAGGCAACTTAATAGCAGGTAAGTCTTCCATTAAATAGTCATACACTAAATCGAAGTCTGTAGGTTTCAAGCTATATTGGAAAGTTTGCACATGACAATCTTCTTCAATATCTTGTAGTAGTTTTAGGCTATTCCAACGGTCAGCACCAACTGCCTGTACGTTAAATGCTTTGATTAGAGGATACAATAACTGTTTTACTGTTCTTGTATAGTTAATTACTGTAATACCTTTTTTCGGAGCTATTTCTGCAACAGCAAGCACATTAGCTCCACGACCATCGTTGGCTGTAATAGCGAGTGCAAAGCTATTGTTAGAGTAGCCGGCGTCTATTGTTAATACCGTTGGTGGACAAGTTGGCGGAGCTTTAGTTGAACGCAATTTACCGAACACCATATCAACACCACTTCTGTTAGTGAAGTGATCGTACTGATAATCAATTACCCAACGGTTTACCAGTAAGTGATCTAATGACTTCACATCAGATATCCAAGCATTTTCAGCCATAGGTGGATTAGCACCAAAGTCCCGCTCTGCTTTAATAGGGTCATCTTGATATTCCTTAGCAAAGTCATCTTTAGTGAACAGTGGGTTCATTTCCCATGTTGGTGCTTGATGTACTAATACTTCTTTAGAGCCTTTAAAGTTACGAACTAGCTCCATGATCTTATCATTATATGAACTAGGACTTGAAATACCGCAACCATAGGCTAGTGGTATATTGTCATAACCTTCTTTAAGAAGTTTCATAGTAGATTTACGAACTGTTTTTAAACTACGGTCGAGAGATACATATACCTCGTTTGCACTTGCACGTTCACGTTCATCACTGTCATCGCCATGTGGGAACCAACCAATTTCATCTATGATACTTAGCCATCTCGTAGAACCACGAAGTGTACGTTTATTAGGACCTGATGTATTAAGGATCAAGTTTTTATGGTTAAAGCTGAGGAACGTATCTTTAAATTTGTATAGCTCTATACCAGTACGTTCTTCATAGTCATCTAATAGTTGGAAATATTGTTGGAACCATTTACTATTTTCAATCGCATTAGATATTGGATCATAAAGTAGTTCTTGTGCTTTAGCCCATGTTAATGCAGTACACGTCCCGATTAAAATAGAACTACTCATTAAGCCTAATGTTTCTACTGGCTTTTCAACCTTAACCCATTTATGTGTTAGATATGGTACAAGCAAGTTAAAGAAAGCACTCTTACCACTGTTATGATTAAGAATACCATTAGCAATAAAAGTAGATCCATTAGGAACTCGAATATCAAATGTTTCTTCTTCATCATAAGGATCTACAAAAACGCAACGATCATACTTATACGTTTGTTTATAAACAGTTTCCGAGACTTTCATAGTTGTAGATCGAACTGTTGTTTCATAACCCATGTTACGCAGTAATAGAGCTACATCATTCAACATCTTAGGATTACGAATACGAAATACCTTGCCGAACTCTACACCAATCATGCGTAGGAACGTTAGCTGTACTTCTTTAGTGGCTTGTAATATACAATCCGGAATGTACTCATAATCTAAATATTCTACTAGCTGTTCGTTAGTCAATACATTAGATCCATATACATTTGTACCTATAGGTGTTTCAACGGACTTCCCTAATAAGTCAGGTAGTTTAATGAAACCTTCACTTGTCTTAACAGGGTGATCCTTAGTACCGATAATGGTTAAACCAGAACGTAGTGTTATCTTATAAAGAGGTTCAGCTTTAGCACGGAAGAACTTAGTCATATATGTTAGTTCTTTACCATTATGTACTAAAGACAATTTCTCTGTATAACCATAATCTGCATTAGGTAACAGATCTTTAATACGTTTATAACCTGTAGCTGTTAAGACTAAACTACCTCCTGTAATGCAACGCTGACCGGCACAAACATCAAGCTCTACGTATGCGTTTAACTCACCACTCTTAACAAGTTCTGACTTACGAGCACCACATTTAGGACAGACACCATGATATAAGAATTGTACTTTATCAGGGAAATCTTTAGCGGGGAAATTAACAGGGATCTTATGTATGTTGCGGAATGCTTTATGACTACACCGAGGACAATACTCGGCCATTAAATGAGTTGCTAATGCTAACTGTTTAGCGAAAGGTGCTTGATTACCACCGTCTTTAGAGAAACACCATTCATAAAAATTGGGAAACTCTTTCAAATCACGGTCATCAATACGCAAATCGGGAGCAACACGGGCTCCCGAATTCAATACATCAGCTACTATGCGTTCCATATCAAGTGCATACTCACCTTCTGCCACTTCTTCAACATATTCAGTATCAGTTTCCCGAATACTATGCTTTATTGGTGTTTGATCTATTAGATCTGATACGTTCAAGCGTTTCATTGAAATGAACCTCAACTACTGTTTTAATTTGACCTGGGGTTAAGCCAAGTCGTTCACCTGCAAATAAAGCAGATTTAACTACTAATGATTTACTAAGAACACGTTGCATAATATCTAAAGATATTTGTTGATCCCCAAATATATGAACGAGTTCTTCACTTAATTTATTACGAGCATCTTCAAAGCCAAGCATTAAAGGTATAACTTCATTATATGCCCATTCTTTTATTTCTTCAGAAGATGTATAAACATCACTTAACAGTTTGTTCACCAACTCTTTAGGTGGTGGTTCATTATAAGTGATTGCTTCTTGTGTTGCTACTTCTTTATCAACCTTAGGTTGTTCAACAACAATGATATTAGGGTTAGTACCACCGTTGAGATAAATCATTGGTCGTACTAACGGATCAAGTTGTTTGACAGCAATAGGTTTACTTAGTCTGTCTTCAATGTTCATATTGATATCCTATGTTCACCTACAAATAAGCATTAACATCATCAGATGAATCTTTTAATTTAGCGTGTGCTTTTTCACCTTTCTTAGACTTAGTAGAAAGCTGACCTTTCTTAGGTCTATGTGTTTCCACGTCTCCGTCAAGGTCATACATTCTCATACCTGCCATATCAACACCTAATTGGAAATCAAACGGATCTTGGTTACGAGCTTTTTGTTGAACAATATCAATAACACCGCTCTCTCTGTTTTCATCACCGTATGTCCATGTCCACATTAGGTTACTATGTTCCTTGATTGCACGAGAATAACGAATTTGACCATCGTCAGAAAGCTGAGCCGCAAGTATTACTACTTTCTTATTATTCTTAGCCCAGATTTTAGCATAACGTGCTACACGACCAAGTGCTTGCCAAGCATCATCTCCGTCCACACCAGATAGAAGTCCGATATAGTCAATCATGATTACATCGTCATTATATGGTTTAGCAATATTAAGCACATCTTCCATTGATAGATCTTCTTCAGGATCCCAAATAGTAAATCGGCCACCCAGACGTTTACATTCTTTCTCAAATGCCTTCCATTTCTTTTTGACCTTAGATTTCTCACGATCAGTCAGTTTACCATTCATGATCTTACGCATTGAGATACCACTGATATTGGCAACCACACGAGCATAACATTCTTCTTTAGTCATCTCTAGTGGTACTAGACGTACACGTTTACCTGCACGTGCAATATTGATACCTAATTGAACAGCCATTAAAGATTTACCACCACCAGATGTAGCCGCTACTGTTACCAATGACCCTGGGATTAAACCCATATTACGTTCATCAAACGTATAGAAACCTGTTGGAACATATTCCTGTTTAGTTTTATTTAGAATGTTTTTAAGGAATTTACTAGAGTTCGATTGATGACCCATAACTAACTGGTCATCTTCTGCCACGTTAGCTATTGCTACCTTTGTAGTGGTGTCTAAAGTACGTTGAACAAGACGATCAACATCTACTGTTTCCTTGTCTAGTTCTTTAAGTGTGTTCTGTGCATTGAAGTAAATCAGGCGTACTTTACGATATTCATCTAACTTATGATATAGTTTCTTAATACTGTTTTCATCATTACGGATCTTAGCTTCTGATGATGAAAGCTCTTCCCGAGTTTCTTCACTCAATAACGGATCTACAATAAGATCTTCATATGTTGGGAAATCGCCTTTGCTGTTAAGCTTCTTAATACGCTTATAGATACTTGATGTAACTTCATCGTGGAAGAAATCTTCATTTAATTTAGCCCAAAACTTGGCTCTGTTAATTTTATCTTTAGATTTGAGTGCCGTCCGTAAAGCACCCATCTCTAGTTCTATACTATATAGTTTCATAGTGTACGATTACATCTTTTTGATTTTACGTTAATCCCATAATGTAGTGGAATACCCATCGCATTAAAGAAAGAAAATGGTTCAGCCTGTGCCGTTACAATGATACGAGGTATATCATTATAGATCTCAATTAAATCACGAACCTTTTCATACTTGGCGTCTGTACTATCAGGTGTGAAATTGGTTATAATCAGTAGCCCTAATTTCCGACGCCAATGTGAAATGTTATCACGGAGTTCATCTTTATAACCACCGATTACTGTATGCCAGTATGGTTCTATACCTTGCTTAATACATTGTTGCATAATAGACGAAGCCAATACCTTAGCTCGTAGGTCATTAGGACTGCTACTAATGCAAGCGATGTATGGTGCGTGTACTGGATCTAACATCATTTCTCTAAAATGATCTAGCTGTACGTCTTTCTTTACAGGCAGTGGTTTAAGACCTTCTAATGTTGAAGTATAATTTGTTAAATAATCTTCTAAGCGGAATTCCTTTTCAGATAGTATGTATCCGGGAAGTCCCTTTAAACGCATTAGCTTTGTTTCTTGTTCCGTGAAGTTCATGTTAAAATCTCATTCTATGTTTGATGTTTTTCATACCATGTTCAGATCGATACACTAGCTCATCTTCATTAACATTACGATGTACATCAGAGTTCGGTCTATAATCTAACACACGTTGAAAAGACTTCTTAACCTTAAAGTTGTTTTCTTTGTTTAATAAAGTTTTACAACAGGTACGCAAGCAACCAAACGATGCACCAAGCACTGGATCCAATATGTAATGAATCTCAGGGTGTGGCTTACCGTCCATAGGTGTACAAACACGAAACACTTCTTGAGTATAGTTAGGTTCATTAGAAATAGGGACACAAGTGAAGATCACCGACCAACGTGGGATATTAACGCCAGTCAGCATAGATCGTTGTGCAATAACAATACGAATCTTCTTATTGTTATTCATTTCATCACGAGCCCATTGTCGTTTATTAGCAGGTATGCGACCTGTGAATTGAAACACAATATCCGGATCACCTGTTAATTTACGTATCTCAAGTGCTATGTTTTCGGCATGCTTATGTTGAGTAATCGGGATCAACACGGTATGACCTCGCTTAACATAGTGTACTGCTTTACGAGCAATAAGTGCATTACGTTTTTGATCGTTAAACAGAAGACTCATCATACCATTCCATGTTTTAGGTACACTCTTAGACGGGGGAAGTACTTTACGGTATATGGTACCTGCTATTGACGGACTTAATGAACTAGCTTTAGCTTTATAAGCTACATCGCCGATCATCAGTTTAGACATAAGTATCTTACCGTCTTTACGATCATACGTTGCTGTTAAGCCATAGATATGTGCCGCACTAAAGTGTGAAATAACCTGAGCATAACGTTCAGCAGGTGTACGGTGTACTTCATCAATTAAGATGACACCGAACATATCTTTAATCTTATTAAGTAGCTTTTGACCACCCTTAGATAAGAAGGTCTGATACGTTGCAATAGCAATAGGTGTATCTCGGAAATCTTCAAATTTCTTACAGATCTTCGCTACTGGCTTCTTCAGTGTCGCACCATTAAACAATCTTTCTGTTGGATCGTTAATAGTTTCATTACAGAACTGTTGGCATAAGTCAGTTTGGTGGGCAAGTATAAGTGCCTTCATTTGTTTTTCGATAAGCACTGCGGTACCCATAACCGTGTTATGCACGTTAAAACCGTTTGCAACAAAGTTATGTTGGTCTTCAAATGTACCTACACTAAGGTCATATACTGTTGTTACAGAGGCAGGTGCTATTTCAACGATCTTAACATATTTGTCAAATTTCTTAGGTGTATATCCTACTAAATAGTTTGAACCTCTCCAACCTATCTGATGAATAAACGGACGAACATTCTCAAATATAAGACGAGAACCCCGACGTATAGTCATATGACCTAAACTCATTAAGATAGATTGTACTTCTACTGCTAGTGTAGTACCTGATAATTCAAAGATATCAACATCTCTCTTAACGTAAAATTGCTTCTCAAATAATCCTTTAAGATATATCATTAAGTATTTCTTATTAGAAAGTATGAAAGCAGGTATGTTACGAGATTTATTTAAGAAACCTCTAAGCGTATGAATGACGTCTGAATAGAATTGGTATATGCCATTCTGTTCCGCATACATAATGTTGTTCCGTCTTAACAATATATCTAAGTACACACGGATATTCTTATTACAGAAGATCTTGTATGTGTTGTGTCCCACACATTCTGATAAGCTAAGATACGCAAGTAGTGTAAGCATATCTTTATTCCACACAAAGTCAGGTGGGTCTTGGTGGAAATCATAAGATGGCGTAAACACTTTAGTTTGAAGTTTAACCTTTTGACCTACAACAAGATCTTTTAGTTTTGTCCACTGTTTACCATCGTAAAAACGTTCATCATCAGTACAGGTGATAATATGCCCGGACTCAGTTTTTAACGTGTACGTCTGTACGTATGGTCGTGTATAAATTGCTTGAACAGGTGCCACACCACTAATGGTAGGTACAAACATTGGGAAAGCAGGTTCACAGTAACTTTCAATTCCATCTGTTTGTAAGACATCACGGACAGGTATATCTTGAATACGGAAAAACCCAACTGATGTAGGGACGATGGTACTACCAACAACACATTTACCTGTACGAGGCATAGCGTTAAGCACACCATTTTTTGCCTTGCTCATAGCACTAATCGCACTGATTTGATAATCGCGGTATTCACCGTTAAATTTAAGTGGGATTTTCGCTTTAGTATATGTTTGTTTATCTACAAATTGTTTAAGATCACCTTTAGTCAGGCATTGTAAGACTAGATTAGGTTGGCCTTTTGGTAAGCCGATATATTTGACACCGCGAATGACGTCTTCTTTATAACAGTGAAGTTCATCAACGGTTTCTGCATCTTCATAGAGAGTGAGCGTGAAGTGTTTTTTAACCTCACGCATATTTAGGTAGGACTTAGGGCACCAATATAAATTTGATACCCAACATTTCGGCTGTCTAGCCATAATTTAACTCCGGTCGTGTTGATAATTCAAATAAAGATATTAGATGTTTAGAGGTCCAAGCCGCCTTATCAATATCTTCAATAATTGTATCCGCTGTTTCAACACAATTTTCTAACTTAATCCATATTGGAATTTGTTCCACAAACTCGTCCCAAACATATTGTCGTTTTTCGGATTTAGTTTTATAAGGAAGGTCTTTGTCATATCTGTTTAAGATTTGCAAAACACTTGCCTCTACTAAACGCTCAATAAGTTCTACAAGATATTTACACTCTAGCTTAAGAGTCAGTATTTTACTACGATATGCTTGCTCTTGTACTAATGCTTTTTGTAGTGTCTTATTGCTTAAACGACCTTTAGTGTTCATTTTAGTAATAAGCCGGCGCTTATGTAAGTCCATAATGTGTCGGCTATATTCATCGGGATCGATTGTAACGTGGTTAAGGCTTTTTAAAACGTTCTGAAACAGTTTGGTATTAACTACGTTAAAAGCGTCTTTCATATTATGATCTCAACTGAAGAATATTATAAAATTCTTGTCGTAATGTTGGATTGTTAAGAAACTCACCTATCAAGTGTGATGTAGTTGTCTTAGCATTAGGCTCCATTACCCCTCTGCACTGCATACACTGGTGGTCAGCATTTACCACTACTGCTACACCTCGTGGTTGTAAGATATGTTCTAACGTATTTGCAATTTCGACAGTTAGTTCTTCTTGAATTTGTGGTCGACGAGCAATCCAACTAGCAATACGACTATACTTAGATAGACCCATTACACTACCTTCTTCATCAGGTAGAATAGCAATATGGCATACACCGCGAATGTTTTGGTGATGGTGGGCGCAAACACTTTCAATACGGATGTTATCAACTACGATTAACTGTGAAATACGTTTAACATTCGGGAATACAGTAATCTTAGGTTGAGCATCATATCGACCTGCAAATGTTTCGTTGATTAACATCTTAGCATAGCGATGTGCTGTTTCTTTACTATTGTGGTCATTTTCAGTATCAATAACCAGATTAGTCAATACACGTTGGAAAGAACGTTCGACTTCACTAATCAGTTTTTCTTTCTTAATGTTTAGTGCTTCTAGTGCTACCGAAATGTTATCGTTAGCTTTGTAGTCAATGCCATTATCACGACAATACTTAATGATCTTTTGGTAAGGTTTCATACTCATAGCGGTTTATTTATCCTGTCATAGAAATTTGTAATCTTAGTTGATACAATACAGATACCATTATTGGTCTCATATATTTGTAAGCCGGGTAAGCCTGCATAGGGACTAGCGTTATCAAAATCACTTCCAACTATTAGGCAATTTGGGTATAGGACATGGTTCTTAGGTGGTTTAATATCGTAACCAACTAATACACCGTCATACCCTAGATATATGCCTTTCATTTTCACAAAAGGCACACTTAAATCTAAATTAGATATTACCAGATTATCCGAAAACGGTTCTAACATATATAGTATCGAACCGTCTAATCGTTTAAACTGCAAAGGTTTTATTTGAGGACGCATACATAATAAACTTTGGATTTACGCTGTTCAAGATCTACAATCATCTGATTTGATGTGAACTGCAATTTGATTTCTTCATCAGGATACACACGTAAGATATCACTAAGCAAGATTGGACTAATGCTATGTTCTTCTTTTAAGTGTGCTTCGTGTTTAAGAATTTCAGACGCTGATCCATAGCTTGATGTTAAGCTAAGTTTGACTTTACCTTTACTTTCACCAATGATTACAGAAGCTGAACCATCACTGATACCACTAAGATTTTCAATGGATTGAGTTAAATCTGAGACCGGTAATACAATGTATTCTTTAGTTGGTGGCAGGTTAGAGATTAACCCGTGTGCTTGTTCAAAGCTTTGTTTATCCATACCTTGCATTGTAGGGATATTAAGCTCAAAGCCAAGACTGATTGCTGACACCGTACTATTACCAATGATTAGGTCATAGTCATTTTCACCAACGATACCTGAAAGCTGATCGAATAGTGGTAAAGGAATCGCGAACTGAATTTCCTGTTTTGTGTTTACAGTTGGGTCATGCGTGAAAGCTAAGTGATGAACATCATACACTGTACAGAATAGACCTTCTTTGTTGATCTTCACAAACAAGTTAAGTGCTTCTGTACCAAATTGGTTCTGAATAGATACCAGTTTAATTGCCTTGAGTAGGCTTGCCATAAGCGTTGCACCTAACTTAACAGGTTCTGTTTTTTCATGTAATACTTTAATGTCTTCAAATGGTAAAGGTTGGAAGTCACCTTTAAGTTTTGAGTTCTTAGTATTTGAGCGGAATTGAACTGTGTTCTTAACCACTTCTACTTCAATATCTTCACGACCACTACATAAGCTAGTCATTGTATAGATATTAAAACCAAAGCCCGGATCTTTCTTAGGTGGTTCAATAACATCACCTTCAACTAACCACTTAATGGTCTTTGCGTTACCAGTTGCGGTAACATAAATGTTTTGGTCTTCAACTTGTAGGACTGCGTGGTCTGCACCTGTTACACGTTGCACGATGTTTAGACCGTCACGAATTGGCTTTGATTTTAGTTTAATCTTCATTTGATTCTCCGATTATGATTAAGTTTGAAATAATAACGTTTGGTGCCTTGATTTTTACACAAGGTAAAATTGTTGGTTCGTTTACGTCCATTACTCTGATACGACCACGTCTGTATTTGTACTTGTCAGATTCATAGATACGACTAAGTTTCTGAATAGTGAACGTTGTATATTTGCCTTTAACAGACTGCTTAACATTTTCCCGAATACGTTCTTTAGAATGTTCTTCGTTTAAATAATCAAGATTGTGCGTTTGCTGTATGCCTAACATACGAATATCAAAGATTGGCATATGTTTCGGCTTGTCAGTTAATGGAACAGGACCTTGTTTGGTGTATATTGCACAACCTACAGGTAATGTAACCCATTGGCTAAAGCCACCACCTGGGATCCAGTTGCCATTCCACTTAACTTCATCTTCTTGGTTTAAGCGTGTACGATGAAAACCGTGTTTACCTAAACTGAACTCTAATGGTATTGAACGAAATTCACCATCTTCATATATGATAATAGGTGTACCTTGTTTTAATAGTGCAACAGGATAATAACCACGTGAGGTTAATATCGCTGTTTGAACGTGAACCTGTACCATTATGTTCCTACCTTATTGCCGAATAATTCTAAATGTAATCTACCGCAGAATGGCAAGTTATGTTTAATACAAAGTTCTGCAATATGAGGTGCTGTCTCTCTGTATTGTTCAATAGTTGCCGCGAGTGGCATAATCATAACGTTACGATAGACTTCATCAACGTGTCGCTCTACATATAGTAAGAAATTATCCCAAACAAAGTCATCAGCAGGTACTGGCTTTTTAGTGATTGGGTGTATCACCTGAGTTGCTAATCCATATTTAGAGAGTGCATACTTTTTAGCGCCTTTAATACCGTCTGCTAATTCATCATCATACGATTTAAGATAATCGAATACTTCTAAGATGTGTTGCTCATTCCCACAAACAAATTTGTATTGGATCTCAACTGCTTGAGGTCGAATTGAGGCTAAGTATAATTGGCTGAATAAGTGTCTGCCACGGATACGTTGTTTTAACACCTCTCCACTATGTGCTAGTTTAGGACTATTACTAAACAGGATCTTAAGATTAGGGTTCTCAAGTACCTTATATAGCTTGGCAATGTTTTCTTCTTTAAGATGAATACTTGCATTGGTTTCTATTGTGATGACTAATGGATAGTCAATATCAATGAATGTCCAGATTAAATCACACAGATCATTTTGGTGCATCATAGGTTCGCCACCTGTGATAACTAAATGATTGATACCGCTATCAGCCAAGATCACTTTAATGAATGTACTTAATTCATCTACTGAATAGTCTTTGTATAAGTGTGCAAACTCAGGTGACCAAGCGTATCGGCTATCACAACCTACTGTGAACGCATTACCATCTAGGTCTTGTACTGAATGTACATTCGTCATATCAATGACTGGAATATCACCGACAGTAGAACTAAAGCCACTACAAGTAAAGTTGCAACCAAACAATCGGACAAAAAGGCTAGGGTAACCTGTATATTTACCCTCTCCTTGAATTGAAACAAAGTGTTCTACTAACTTCATGCTATTTCCTTTCTGTTATACATCATTGTCTTATGTGCTAAACCAACGACATCATACTTGTGTGGGAAGATATCTGATGGGTTAATTTTCAACGTGTTAAGGTCGATATTAACTTGATCGATGAGTTCTTCTAAATATCCGTTTGGTCTGCCATACACTTGTAGGATAGGTACGTTCTTAACTGATACGATTTTAGCTAAGTGTCCATCGCGAGTCATTAACCAACGTGAACGAAGTGCTGTCTCCCGTACTAAATTGATGTCGAACCCATCTCTACGTTGGATATAGATTTCTTCACCAAAGATGATGTCGTCTTCACAAATATAGTTAGGATCACTATGTAAGTGGATGACACTCATATTCTGAACAGATACAGGATCGCCAAGTTTGTGTGCAACGATATCCATTGTGTAATACTTGTTACCTTTGTGTAAGAACACAACCTTCATTGTATCACCGTTAAAGGTAAATACTTTGGCACGGTTACCGCCAATAGTTCTAACTGGTTTATTAGCAAACTTGAATACAAGGATGTCTAATGCTGTTGCACCTGATAATGCAAAAATAATGTCGTCTAACATAAACGTTCTCCTAAGATAAGTTCTTCAGTGATTAAGATTTCTGCACCTGCATAGTTTTTAAGAACATGAATATCAACGTTCTCAAAGCAAGGTGCTAGTTGTGCTAATGTGTGTTCGTTTACAGTTGCACGTTTGAACAAGTTTAATAAGCGGAACTTAATTAGTGTCCAGTAGTTAGACGATGTAGTCATAATACAACCGTGGCGGACGCCATTGTTAGTGGTGATGAACTGAATATCGTAACCTCGGTAGTTGATAAAGAAACCTAAGATGTCATTCAATAAGTTAGAATGAGCCCAGGTTTGTCTATCATAGTTACAAACAATGTTAATCTTAGTGGCGGTTTCTTCAAAGTAAACCTCACACGGATAATGGGATGGTGCTGATGTTAAGCGTTCCCCAACATTAGTGTTATCTTTTAGAAAGTCATCTAACTGTTCATAAAAGTCTGCACTATTTTCAACGTAATAGCGGTTGCTACAAATTTGATAACCCATACTGGTTTTTCTCCTGTTTGTTGTTTATAAATGTATTTAGTTTAGCACAACCTGACTATTTGTCAAGGTGCTTAACTGGTATGCCTTTTAATAGTTTGAACCTCTCATTGAAATATGTTTCTAGCTTTTTCTTATTAAAGCAGATATCCATTAAATAACAATCTCCATAAGTGTGGAATTTCTTCTCCCGAGTTTCATAGTCATCTCTATTAACACAGGACTTATGGCAAATGGTACGGCGTACTTCTCTATTCTTATAGTCAGATAGTGCTGTTCTAAATTGTACTAGAGAACGTAGTAGTATTGCACGACCAATCTTAAAACCAACGTCTGATGTCCAATGGAATTCTTTAAACTTAAATGGGTTATCTCGTGATATAAATAATAGAGATGCACCACAAACAGATTTTCCGTATGTTTTCTGGAAATGGGCGCCCCATAGCTTTTCTAAAATATAAGCATACGCATTGATTTGCAGAGGATATCCCATATTATGTTTCTTATAGTTTCTATAATCAACTTTATCTTTAGTTGATGTTTTATAGTCGCATACTTGGACGCCTTTCTTAGTAACGATGATACAGTCGATGTGTCCTTTAAACCCCATATATTCAACTTCAATCTCGTGGTATCCCATTTTAGTACCACACTTAGAACAATCATTCTCATGGGTGTATTCATGTTTGTGTCCACAGTTAGGACAAACCCAATGACCCCAGATTTTAAAGTTTGTGTGTCCACACCAACGTTCAATAAGTTCGTGAATTGTTGTTCCTACACTGGTAAAATAATCACCGGGAAATCCCCAATCACTACATTCATTTAGTTCTTCAGCTATAAGTGCATCTAATAATTTCAAGCTACAGGTCGGTAACATGGAAGGTCGTAAATAGACTTCGCGTGGTAATTCATCTCTAACTTTATTCTGTAAGCTAGAATACATTAAAGTAAAATCAGTTGTTTTCTGATGACAATGTTTTATGATCTTATCTGGATTTAGCATAAGTTCCTCATTTTGTAAACATGCAATATATTTTACAACGGAGCACATCAATGTTAGAAGCAGTTAAAATTATCAATGACAATCTTAATAGATATACTGGTAGAAAGAAAATATCAGAAACAAACCTATATATCTGTTGCCCATTTCACGGAGAACGTACACCGTCATTAGGTATCTATTTAGTGGAAGGTGGTAAATATCCGTATGGCACCTTCCACTGTTTTGGTTGTGGTGCATCTGGCGGTTGGAATAAATTAGCCAAAGAGCTTAATATGACCCAAGTATCAGAGGGTGATTATAAGCAACGCACTACATCTTCCAATATTAAAGAATTACAAAAACAAGAACAACGTTTGTTAGGTCGTGGTTCTGGTGTGGAATTACCTTTTGGTATTGAGTATAAGAAATCTATGGGGGATTGGCGTACTATATCAGGATCTCTAATGGAAGAGATTGGTTGTAAGGTATCGTTTGACCCTAGAGAGAAAGCTAGTTATGTTGTTATACCTATTTATGTAGGTAGAAATCTAGTTACTTATATTAAGGCTCGTTGGAAGAAAAAGAAAGGTGCTATTTCATACATAGTAGCAGATGCATCTAGTGTTAGAGACGTTGGTTTGTTTCCATATAATAAAGTTCGGGATATGCTGAAAACAGGTGAGTATAAAGGTGTGTTGTTGGTGGAAGGTCCACGTGATGCTTTATTCCTAATAGATCATGGAATACCTGCATTAGCTATACTAGGTACTAATATGTGGGGCATCCAAAAACAACGCCGTGTAGTACGATTACTTAATAAGTATGAATGTATGCCAATAGTATGTATGGACGCTGATAAAGTTAAAGCTAATGGTGTTAAGCCTGGGCAGAAAGCTCAACGTGAAATCTATAAGGCATTAAAGAAAGACATCAAAACTAAGAAGATTAACTTAGAAAAAATCGCTAAAAAAGCGGGACTAGAAGAACTAGATCCCGCTTCGCTTGATAATAAAACATTAGAGTTAATTCGCAGTGTCGTACTTAGATGATGTATCAGTCATTGGATTTTGATTTGATACTGGTGTAGTTTCTTTAGCAGGTTCAGCTAGCTGAACAGCTTTACCCATCTTTTCATAAGCATGAAGTTCGTGTAACAGTTCTTTGTTGTATGCAATCAACTGATCTACTGTTTTACCGTATGCAATACCCACTTCATTATCTGTACTAGAGCTTGTAATAGCATTGATAGCAAGTTCTGGTGCAGGTGGAATGTGTGGTGCAGGGCAGTAGTAATCACGAACTTTCACTTCTTTAAATTGTGATGTAGTACAACCTACAAGTAAACCCAAACTTAAGATAGAAATGAGCTTAGTAAACATATTGTTTGTCCTTTGCTGACTGACGAAGAATGTTCATAGTGTCTGAACAGTTATTAAACTTGTATTCAGGCGCATCCCAACGTTTGATTTTTTGTTCAAGCCCTTTCTTAGTACGATTAAATTCCAATCGTTCTTGTTCAAGCAAGTTCTTAGTAATACGATAATTAGCTTCTGCTTCTTGCACAGCTTTATCATGGATTGCTAATTGTGAAGTTAATTCTGTCAGCTTACTATTCTGACGAGAAATAGTTTCGTTAGCGATACTGAGTTGGGTCTCTAAACGAGTTTTCTGAGTGTGCAAAACTGCACCTGTAACGATACCAATTACAGCTAATACTGCTAGAATAATAGTCAGAGTACGACCTTTAAAGAACGTACTGGTTGCTAAACCTAACGTGCTTAATATTGAAATCATTTAATCTTCTCCACGATGTCATCTCTTTCTTCAGGTTGTCTATCCTGATATTGATAGTCATCAGTATAACGGCGTTGTTCGCCAAACACACTAATAGCTTTATTAAGACTATTAGCACCAAAGGTTGCACCAACGAATATCATAAAATATTCTGCTGTCATGCGACCGTCATTAGTAAGTTTGTGCATGATGTAACATGAAAACCCTATCCCGATTATCATAGTGATCTTAGATAAACTAAGTTCATTACCACGTCGGGAAGTAAATAAGGGTCTTAATGACCACCAACGTTTCTGATTGTTTTTCATAACGAGCCTTGTTTTAAATACTGTCCAACCTTATCGCTTAACACAGCGAGTGAATCTTGTTGTCTATAATCCGTATATCTGACAAGCATAAATCCACTAAGGTGTCTGCGTTCTATATCTTTAATTGGAATTAGCCAGTAAATATCACCTTCTATAACTAAGGTTTGAATAGTACCTAAGTATAGTTGTTGTAATGTTTGCTGACCATGTGATCCATTTAAACTTATAAGTGCCTTTTCCGTTTCACCATAAGTGAGTCTCGGATTACTAATTAAGGGCACACCATTGATATAGGTTACATTGAATTTGTAAACCTCGACAACTTGCTTGCTATCGAGGTCTAACCGTTGTTTATGTGTTGTACCGACTGACGTCCCTATTATGCAACCTAATAAGAATATAAAAGCCATATATCTCATATTAGTCCTCCACTAAGTAACGACCAACCCGTGAACCCAAACTACGAGCCATTTCAACTAAGCTATCATATTTACTATCTTCTAGAGTAGTTAAATAGATAGCCACGTATCCCACTATACGATCACCATATTTGATAGGTTGATATATGATATATCGTACACCTAAATCAAATAAGATATCTGTATTAACGCTATGTAATTGGTGCGGTGTAATCTTGTCTTGTGGTGGCTTTGTTATAACAAAACCTTTCACTGTTGCATCGTAAGATACAAGCACTGTTTGATTGTCGAACAAGTGTTCTGTTACAGTGCGACCTGACCATAGCGGAACCCAACCTAAGTTGAGTTCTTTCAAAGTGCGAGTGTCCGCTAAAGTAGGGTGAAACTTCGACTGCACTAAAATTCTTCCTTGATAAGAATAATCAGGTCCTTCTGGAATATATTTGTATATTGATATAAAAGCGAAGTCTTTAACATAGGGTGTGGCATATTGCTCCAAGTAGGAAGTAACCATATCTATGTGTTCGTCTTTTATATCCAAATCCACAGATGAATATAAAATACCCTTAGTTGCTTTTGGTGGTTCTTTAGGTGTAATGTATTGATCTACATACGGCATAATGGTATCAATCTTATAGACGGATAACATTATGACCATTGATAATACCAAGCCGGCTGCACGTTTGCAACTAAGGTCTTTTATTTGTTCTATGAATTTGACTAAGAAATCAAAATTCATAATTCTACTCTACTAACATTTTACTATTACGAAGAATAGGTACACGCTCCTGAACTGGTCTGGTACTTCCATTTACTTTCTTAGTTGTTGCAGTAAATTCATCCGCGTCTGCTAACTCGTTAAGTCCGTTTGTTTTCCAGAACCAACAAGCTGTTGCAACCGCTACTGATAAATCATTTGAAACCAACTCTGGATGTTGCACTAAACGATCGTCCCCATATATTGCTTGTGAGGCACGGTTGTAATTGTCTTTAAAAGTTAAGTGCATGAAACCACGTCCTAAATATTTAGCACCATCTCCAGAACTTGCGTTACCATTTCCATATCTATTAGCATACACTTCGTTTGCTAATTTCACTGAATTACGAAGATAGTTGTTAGCATTTAGTTTACCTGATGTTCCAGATAAGTTAAAGCGTGAAGGCCATACTGCGACAATACGTGCCGCAGTAGTGTAGAATAAGCTTTCTTGTAGTTTTGTGAACCCTAATGTTTCTGCAAAACAGTGTGTTAGGAAGTATCGAATACGGCGTGGTGTAGTGATATTCCAACGTGGTAGTTCTTTGTTTAGGGCGTCTACCATTATTTTTGCTTGTTCTGATGTTAGACTAGGAGCAAACTTTCTAAATTTTGCTACATCTATGTTCATGTTATTCTCCTATTAAGAATTCATATTTAGGTCATCAGTGTATGGGATAAGCATAGAGGCTTTCTTAACACCGCCATTTATTTGGGTTAGACCTTTCTTGATTTTAGATAAGTCGTCAATGTTAGTGATCTGTACTTGTTCCCCAGAGTATAGTTGAACAGGATCATTAACACCTTTAACTAATTGGATAGCACTTGTACCTGCTTGCGTTAAACCGTCAGTTGCAACCTTAGTAATATAGATTGGTTCAGCGATCATATCACGGGTGATACCAATGATAACATTGTTTTTCTTCTGAACTGGTGTTTCTAATATCACACTACGATCACTAACTTTCTTAATACGAACAGTGTGTCCTTTAATACCTATAATTTCGATTGAACCTAAGCTGTTGATATCGGCATAAGGAACTGCAATAGTTACATCTGAACTAACATTGATTGTACCTGTAGCGATAATCTGTTGTAGGTGATCTGCATTTCTAGGTGCGGTGATTGAGGCACGAATAGTAGCATCGCCTTTGATATTTAAGATACCATTCTTAGCAGTAATCAGATCTTCATTAAAAGTGAAACCTTCATCTGTATATAAGAATTCTTTCCACTTGTTGTATATGTCTTGAGTAGACATAATACCTTGAACAGTGATATTGATTTTTTCACCTGCCATAGCGAAGGTACAGGTACCAGTATTCTCAATAGGTCGATATTCTTCATCAACTGTTAATTTAATTTCAGCCGCTACTGTAGGTGTACCTAGTGTTGCACCAATATCATCAATTTGATCTACGATTTCATCAGTGTATGTCTTGATAGTTGGGTGTCGCATAGTACGAGTCCAATTCACCTTATGAGTGTTTGGTAATACAACAGCGGTCGGGTCAAACATACCTGTTGGTTGATTTAAACGTACATTGGTTGTTACTTCTGTTAGTAAATCAACATAAGGAATGATCTTTCCGTTTTTCTTCAGTTTGCCATCTTCTAATGTTAAAAAACCAGACGCAAATACGCTTTCAGCAGTAACATGACCCCCAGATATTGATTTATTAAAGGTAGCTTGTGAGCTTGCAGGTATTTCATCTTTCATTTGGTATTTGATTTTCAAGTTCTTCTGAGTAAACTTCTCGTTGATACAAACGAATCTTGAGGCTCTACCGTCAGCTCCACCTGTTACATGGTGTAATCTTAATTTGCATGAGTAGAATAGAATAATGTTAGCATCTGTTCTATTGTCATTTATCCATGAGTCGCAGTCTACTGAGTTCTCTTTTGGTGTACCGTCATTTAGGGTTAGTCCACGCACTGCAACTTTACCTGCACTCCAGTTCAACAGATTAGGTCCAGTGTTTTTAAAAGTTGTGTCTTTAATTTGTACACCAGGTGACAATTCAATACACCATAAGCCTTCGAACATGTTAGGTTTTCCAGGCAACCCTTTAAAGACAGAGTTTGGGTTCATATATAAAAACACTTGTTCACGAGGCGATCTCCGTCTAACTTTTAAATTCATACCTTCTACTTTATCAGCAGTAAAGTTTATACGACCACCATCTGGTAGTACAAGAACATTAGAGTTAATAAACTTGACGTTTCCTTCTGTAACACGTCTTTGTTTGAAAGCATGGTTAATAAGGATGTTGCAACTATCGAAAATTATCTCACTGTTTTTCCCAAATCTAGTATCAATACCTGGGCTGTTAGTACCATTACCTTCTGGTGTTGTTACGATAACTTCATCAATAAATTCCACCTTTTGATTTTCTTTTGTTTTAAGGTAAGGTCCACCTGTTGGTGGTGGTGAAATCACTCGATAGTTAGGTGTTCTCTGTTCAGTTATATAACTGAAATTGCTGTTATCTGATGACCCTGAAAATAGAATAGTCATTATATACCTCTCTTAGCATATATTGTGGCACCTTCTAATGAAGGTCTATCTAAAATGTAATCTACGTGTTTTGTAATAAGGCGCCAAACGGTGCTAGGTTCTAACGATGGATTACTATATTGCATAGCACCGTTTGAATTAACTACATTAGGTTGATATTGGTATTCTGTAATGTACTCAATCCAAGATTTGGTGCGTGGTTGTTCTGGTGTTGGTGTTTCAGGGGAAACACCTTTTGGTAAGTTAAGCGTATTAGCTATTCTACCTGTCATATCTGTTACATATAAGTCAAAACCTGTACCCACACGAACGAAATAGATAGTATTAGGTTCTAACTCAGATGGCAATCTTGACACTATTTTTTCAAATCTGATTATCATTTTATCTCTTTCTTGCATTTCAGTTAATGGGGCATAAAGTTCTGCGTGATTAAACGTAACACCTTTATATTGGAGAGTATTTCCTGTTATACTAGGTACACTGCCATCAGTTCGTATTGAATATCGTTTAACTTCTTCCCAAGGTACTAAGTTGATTGTACGTTCTGCGTCGTCTAATAAGTTCAATACAGAGTTACCCATTAGTTCAAACGATCCTGTACCAGTTACCATTGAAGGTATTAGATAAGCATCGTATGAAGTTTCCAATAATTGGGAAGCTGTTACTACATCATCTGTATTATAGGAATTAGTTATATCGAACAACGCTTTGATGTGATATGCCCGGAATGTTAATATTTGAGTAAGAGAAGCACGTACCGCATGTTCAGACCATATACAAAACATACTCCCTAATACATTACCGACTGGAGATCTAGTAAACGTGTTTTGGTAACCTGAAATAGATAAGTCCCATCGTCTATAAATATCACGTGCGGCATAATCGCCATTGTGTGAGTTCCATTCATTAACATTGGGAACAGCATACGCAAACCAAGCAGTAGAGTTCCAACAAGAAAACCCATCGTTTAGTAACTCGGTCATAGTAGCACGTTCTCGTAACCGAGTAGTTTCTACTTCTGATTTAGGTGTAGCCTCACCAGTTTGACTCCAGTAAACTATTTGAATACGCTTATTAAGAAGTCCACCAGTGATGATGTCTTTAGTGATAAAGTCATTCCAGACTCTAGTACGAATATCTTTCTCAATTAACCATAGTGAAAGGTTGTTGAAGAAGTTACATACGTTTGTCTTAGTGTTTTCTGTTCCATATTCAAACTCGTCCCCACCTAAATGGACTGTCTTAGCATTAGTAAAGCACGACAACAATTCATTGAGCAGATCTTTAACAAGCTGATATGTTTCAGGTGAACCTAAGTGTAGCTGATAACCACCTTCATGTGTACGAGCACCATTCCATAAGTCCCAATTATGATTAAACAAAAGGTCAAGCATTTTGTTACTATGTGCAGGCAACTCTAGTTCGGGAATTAACTCAATACCATGATCGTTGGCAAAGTCAGATAAAGCTCTGATGTCAGCAAAAGACAGAACAGTTGCACTAGGTCTATTACCGAGAACATTACTTTCAATACAGTAGTTTTCCGCATCGCAGAAATGTAGTTGAACGTAATGACCACCTAAGTCAGCAACCTTCTGCACTACTTGCTTTAATTCATCTAGTGAATAGAACCGACGAGCGCAATCTAGCAAAAGTCCTGTCTTTTTCATTTATATTACCAACCTACTTTATTCCAATCAGTAGAAAGTGATTTACCGTCAAACGTTAGGCGACCGTCAGCCTCACCAAACTTATCTAATGTAGATTTGTTAGCGTGAGTGTGGGACGCTTGAACCGCATTGTCGATTTCGGTAGCTGTGCTATTTGGACGACCAACAATATTGGTATATTGTAATACGAGGTCCATACTCTCGGTTTCACTTGTTTTAATCCAAGTAGTACCGTTATAAATGTACATCGCACCACCTGATTTAACGCTAGTATCACCGGCTGCGTTTACTACATATACTTGTGCGCCTGATACCACGTTTTGTAATGCGTTACGGGCAGTGATATCATCTACAACAGTAGTTGAACCGGCAGCCGCGAATTTAGAATTGATAATGTTATTAACATCTGATTCGTTGATTAAGCGTTGCATTTCACCTGTTTTAGTGGTTACATATAGCTCAACGTAATTAGACTCCGGACGCTTAATAGCATACACAGAGTTTGGTTTTGGTTGTGATGGAACACTTGTTTCTTTAAAGAAGAAAATTTGATCGCTCATAATTTTTACCAGTTTGAGTTAGCCCAAGTCATAGATGCTGGGATTGTAGATGGATCTACATTTTCAGCAACTAGCTTTGGAATATATTTTGTTAAAAACTCTTCATAAGTCCCAGTGAATAAACCTTTGGCAACAGCTTCTTCATAGAATGATAAGCCTGTTTTACCTTGATCCCCTGTTGGACCTCGAAGACCTTGTGCTAAATTTAAGTGGATATTAACGGAGTCGTCACCTACTTTAACTTTTACGTCAGTCGATGAACAACCACACCCACTTTTCTTTTCAACAGGATTAGAATTAACACCTGTCTTAGTGTTATTCGGTTTAGGATTAACGTTAAGATTAGGTTGTGGTAGATCTATTCCTGTCTTGTATGAATATAGATCTACTTGCATAGTTTATTTTACCTTTTGGGTTAAACTAGGTTCTAGTGTTAATGTACCTTCCACCAAACAACGTTGAAAGTTAGGTTGGAATATGAAGATATCATATAACAGTATTTTAGGTTTAGTTACTTTTGACGCCGCTATTGTTATTTCAACAATGCCTGGGGCTAATTCAACAACATCACCTGCTGTACTGCTACATTCAATAACTACTTCAGATTCAACATTTTCTCGAGCCGTGAAAACAAATTCGCAATTAGATAAGTCTAATGGTTCATTGTCTTTATTGAATAGCTCAAGACGAATAGGTATAGTGGTGAAACACTTTGCCTTAATGTGTCTTGTCAGTGCCATATACGTCCTTTATAATTGAGTAAAGACGATTAGGGTCTACACGGAAACCGTCTGTTGAATTGAAAATAGCGTTATAACACCATTCTGAACAGAAGTATTTATTACGACCATCCCGGAATGGTAATACAATACCAATAGCACCTAATAAGTCGTATGGAAGACCCTGTGTTTTATTGTAGAAGTCAATAATTTGTTTTGGCTCTACATTGATTGGTAGGATATCCCATTTATCGGTGTTTAGTTTATGTGTCTTGGTACGCACACCTTTATCTCGTGGACTGCTACTAAATAATGAATAATAACCTGCATTATCGGGGATAGCAATTTCACAATGAGAGTAAGGACCTTTAGTAACGCAACGAATGACTTTGTCTTCTATACGTTCACGAAGACCGGCGACTCCTTTCTTAGTAGAGTCGCCCTTATAAAAGGCGACATATATCATTAACGTGCTCCTGGTTTAATGGTTGTAGCAGATGCAGGTGTTGGTTCTGGTGGACGCACTTTAGGTTTGATAGTGATACCAGATTCATTAAAGCGAGGTACCCAATTTGTCTTATAGTCATAAGTTGTTGGATCTTCTACTTTAAGCATTTCTTGGTGGTGTTCCCAACTAACTAAGTGGTCAGCATTTTCTGCTTTAGCCATCTCAGTGATGATCTCAAGTAATAGGTCTTTAGATACTGGTACCGTGGTGTTATCCATTGTAGCCCAATCAAAGCCCGGAACTGTTGCATCAGATGGTAGACCCATTTTATCAACAAGTGCTAGTAAACCAAGGATTTTGATTTTCTCTTCTTCACCTGTTTCAAACCATTTGTCGACCGACTTAATGTGTACACCTAGTTTAGCACGGTCAGCACGGTAAGCCTTGATTTGTTCCCATACTGCTTCTTGCTGTTTAGTTAAGTGATCTTTAGCAAGTTTTTCATTTAATGCCCATTCATTCTTTTTGTTGTCGAATGTGTAGGCTTCTGACGGTCGTGGTAAAGTAGTATGTGTATCAGGAATTGGACCTAAAGTTTGTATAGTGGTTTCAGTGCCATCTTCTTTAGAATACACTTTTTCACCACGATGGTCTTCAACGTATTCCCATTTATCAGATGAATTTCTGATAATAGCGTATCCTTTGCGAGGATTTAACGCTTTTTCAATGTAACAGTTAGCAGGCAACCCTGTGCCTGCTGATACCCATTCTTCGGTTGTACCGATATATTCGCCATTACTATTAACGTTATAAACAGTAACTAGACCGCTCTCGGTAGCAAAGCCGTTATTAAATTCAATAGCCATAGTGTCTCCTTATGCGGCGTAACAAATATATTGGAAGGCAACGTTTCGTGGACGAGTTTGGTCTCCAGAACCCCATTGTAACGATACATAGTAGTCATACCAAGAGTTTTCACCAGGTATCAATTTACCACGTTGCGACGGTGTACCAACTTTATAAGTATGAACCCAAGAGTCATTCATATTCTTAATATCACTACCAAAGACTGCTTGTGTTTGATTTGGAACATAAACACGAGTTTGACTGCTGTCTACGTTTTTATCGTAGAACACACCTTCATATCCACCAACGTCCACAGATGAGAAATCTACTCTACGTTTTTTATCATCATCGACCTGCCAACTTAATAAAGCACGACCTGGGTCGATACCACGGTTAGCGTCCCAACCACGAATAAATTCACCACGTAAGTCTGGTAGTCTACCACTAGGGTATAACATAGACAAACGTGGATATCGTCTTTTATCGAAAGCCGCACCGTTCATAGCTAAGAAACCATCTGGAACTTCTTGCATAGGCCATGGTAATGGAATACCTGCAAAATAGTCAGTAGATAAGAATTTAAACCAGTTTGATTTATAATCTGATTCACCGCGGTCATTAGCAGTTTTCTGGTGTGATGATATTAAGTAAAAACAAGATAATCGTCTTGTTACGTCTTGGTTTAGTCTTGAAACGGAATGTGGAATATAAATCTTGGCGTTAGTAGCATTACCTTGACCTAATTTTAACACAATTCCATATGGGTGAACATCTGGTCGTATTTGAGAATCAATTTGTGTACTATTACTACTAACGTAACCGATAGCAGATGAACCCCAAGGCTCTAAGTTAGAAAGATTAGATACACCTCTTGTATTTTCATCATATACACCGTCACCTACTAACACAGATTTTTCAACTAGTTCTCTGAACATTGACACTGGAACAACATTTTGCGTTTGTTCTTTCCACGTAGAAGCAAGTTTGACTGCACCGACGTTGTCAGTAGACGCAACATTTTTACTGGTTATAAGTTGAGACCAAACAACGTTAGGATACGTTTGTTCACCACCATTGTTACCTGTGTCATTGACTCGTAAGTAAACATAGTTAGCACCCCCAATTAAAATACCAAAGTCCTGTACTGGAGAATTGACTTGTAATAATTGGTGGTCTAAGGAAGAAGGTATTGTAAGACCCTGAGCTTCGGCTTCTGCGATAAATTGTGCTTGTAACTTATCATCGCTTTGAATACCCACAGTGTAATGACCTGATTTCAATTCAGTTCGGTCAGTCGTTCTCGTATTACCACGATATACAAGTGCTTCGCTTAGTTTTTCACCTGTACTTGTGATAATATCACCATGATTAGCAACGAAGTCCCCATTACGCATATATGACCAGACTTTTGCACCATCTGGGGTTACTAAGCTATGATAACCTCTAGTAACATTATTAGCTCTAGTGTTACCAACCACACCTGTAGTGAAGGCACTGTCATTAACCTTCACACGAGCAAGTGGGTAAGCAACAGAACTGTCATTGCTTACTAATTGGTTATTCTCATAATCTACGTATAAGGGAGCATTTTTATTTGTCGCGTCTTCGTTGATATGAGAACCGCCATTTTCACGCAAACCTTTTACGTTAATACCTTTATTGAAAGTATTAGAACCAGTAAATGTGTTGTCAGTCGCGGCGTCAATTTGATTAGGTGTATTGATCTGTGTCCAAGGTGTCCATTGGTTAGTAGATCCATCTTCACCCATAGCAGTACGAGAATAGACTAAAGTAACCCCATTACGAACATTAGGATCTGCCCATGTAGCTGTCTGCCAACGTAAGCGTGTGTTTTTGTTGAAATATGTTTGAACCCAGTAAGCACGACCTTCAGTTGGACAATTACGATGGTTAGTTAGTATTAAACTATCCCGAGTAGTGTTTGGGTCTTCAGTAGTTGCTTTAGATTGTGAATCTGACGTGTTTCTTGAGTAACGACCATCTTCTACCGTTGATGTTAAACGATTAAGTTTATCAAGAAGTGCTAAATAAGTTTGAGCACCTATAACAGTGTTAGCTTTAGGTGTTATACGTTCATCAAAGATATTAACAATACCATCTTTAGTTGTATTGGCATTGTAAGTAGGTTTGATTTCATAACGAGGTAGCCATTTACTTTGACCTGATTGGATATTAGCGTCCCGACCGTCTGCTGTTACTTGGCGATCATCAGTAATAATGCCATCCTCAGCATCACCTTCAGTGTAAGCATTGATGTATGCTCCATTAAAGCTAGAGCGTAATGTGATTACACCTAGTTTATTGATACCAATCAATAATGCAGAGAAACCATTTGTTGCGGCTACATCTACACCAGTGCTAAGACCAATTATGATACCGCTGTTGTTACCATTAACATCCGGATTACCTTTCTTAATTAGACGAGCTCGAGTGCTTGTATTCCAGATTGTAATACCTTTAGGTAAAGACATTGGAGCAGGTAATGTTTCAATATTAGATGTTAAACTTGCTCCATCGAAACCTTCAATACTTTCTGCTTTTACGCTTAAATTAGTATCGCGAGAAGTATAAAGGAAAGGCACCAGTTTAACACTACGACCCGGAGCTAACGTAACTTGGCTTTTGGCGTCGTTAATATCACGAATATCGTCAATAACAATATTAGTCTTAGTTTGGTTAGTAACATAACAATAACCCTTATCACGATAGTTTGCCAATGTACGCTCTACTTGGAAGATAGCATATTCACCACCACCTTTCTTCGGTAGGATAACAATACTGTTATAACGTAAATCTAGTTTTTCTTGTTCTTCAATATACTGAGAACGAAAGTCACCTAAGTCAGTAGATAACATAGGTGCAATAGCTTGAATTAAACCTTGCAACTGTCTAGGCACACGGTTAGCAACACCCGGAATTATACTGTTACCAGTACGGAAGTCGCCACTAACAGGTTCACCTGAAGTAATCCAGTTTAGTTCATCTAGCAAATTAAAAGTCTTGTTTGCCATATGACACCTCTATCTTAGAATAGGATTGACCACACGAATGTAATACGACGGCTATCAGTTTTAACGATTGCCGGGAATGTTTCACGAGCAAAGATATGACCACCTGCTGTGTATAGTGCTGCCTCAGTATATGCTTTACCATTAGCACCTGTGGTATTACCTTCAGTTTTCTCTAATGTGATGTTGAAGTCTACACTTGTTTTAGTACCTGTTTCAGGCATTAAGTTGAAACCACTGATGTTCTTAATGAACGGAGCAGTATCTGTTAGTTTACTGTCAGTGATTAAAGGTGCTTTAGGGTTAAGAATATCTTGACCAGTATGACCTTGAGTACCGAAATACGCTTTTGTAATATGACGGTTTGTTTGTGGTGCAGTAATAAGATGGCACAAACATTCGCGAGCGATATTAACGATAATGTTGTCTTTGATATGATGTACGGTTTCTACACCATTCTCTTCAACAACAACTTTAACACGACCACGTAATGCGATGCCTTGTTCTGTAACTTGCATAGGTTAATCCTCTTCTATTGTGAAATTAAGGGTTGATTGTAAATTAATTCTTTCAGACATTGGTTTGTCATAAGCTAAATCACCATCTGGTGTTTTAGATGAAATGCCTTCAGGTGCTTTTGAGTTATATAGATATTTAGGATCGTACAATAACTTAGATGCATCTGAACTATCTCTAACAGGTACTTCATCTATTACTAGCACATTATCTCTAACATTGTTACTTGTAGACATATCTGCTGTTGTAAGTGTACTACCTACTAATAGGTCATTAGATGAAACAACATCGCGAATATAATGAGTTTGTTCCTGACTGTCAGTTGATATAGCAGAATTTAACGTAATACGTCCTGAGAAAGAATAGTCTTCAAAGTGATTTAAATCACTACCAACAGATATCCAACGTTGTTCTCTTTCAGTATAAATATACCCGGGAATTAAACTGTTGTCTATTGGTTTACGATACTCTAAGTCAGTCTCATTATACTTATGCTTTGCATCATAAATTACGTCTGTTTCTCTTTTTATGTTACCAGATCGCCATGTATAACTATCGTATGTTACACTAAGGTTGTGGTAAGAACCAGTATGCTTGAATTCGTCTAACAAATTAAATTGTTCTCTGAACTCACGGAGTATGTTGATAACGTTAATGAACGCACACACCCAAAGGAAAGCTGTTACTAACTCTTTTAATTTTATATCTATATCACCTTGTAATAAAGATGCAAAACCGCCACCACCTAGCTTATCTACATAGTTTAGATAGATACTACAATTTTCAATATCCCGAATTTGAATATCACCAAATTTAGAACGAAACTCTTGAGCCTCTTTATTGTTACGTTGTAGGTTTCTAACTATCTCCCACCAAATGTATATGTCCGCTTTAATACCAAGAAGGTTAAGCAACAATTTAAGACCTTTCTTAGTACCTTTAAGAGTATAAATACGAGGCAACATAACTGCCACTGTACGAGGGTTTACGTTTTTAAAGATTAAGTCTTTATACTTGTAACCATCTACTAATTGTAAGAACTCTTCAGGGTCAAAGCCTTCACCTAATGGATTAAGTTTATCCCGCATATTTATGACATGAGGTTCATAGCACTTTTGAATAAGGTAGTCTAGCAACATATTGATTTCTTGGTAGAGTACCTTATACTTTAAGTTCTGCGGGGTGAAGTGATGACTAGGAGGTGTAAGCGTTGGTATTGGTTTCTTAGCCATACAGCCTCCTAACTAATATCAGGTGTATAACCACCAGTGATATCTTTAAAGTCGCTACTTAGGTTGATTTCTGAAGTGAACGAAATTTCAATGTTGCCTGGTTTGAAGTACCCATAGAAAGCTAGTTGTCTATCTTTAAATGGTCGTTGAACGTAACATTGATAGACACCCGGTATTTCATTTATTTCCCGAGTTGCTTGAGCAATATTAAATATTCCACCTAATTTATAACATTGAGCCTCAACTGCTTTAACAATTTTATTCTTAATGTCGTCTGAATTAACGTTAGGTTTTAATACTACTGTTGCTTTAAGGTTTACCAACACTGGTTCACCTTTACGGAAGATAATATGCTCACCTGCAATTTGGAAGTCTTCTAAATATTTGTAGACCAAGTCTTCTTCAGAATTCAACCATGCTTGTTCATTGTATTGAAGATATGCCATACCTTGAGTACAACAACCTGTGGAAATTTTATTCCATGTACCAGAAGCTGCCGTGCATAATGTTTGATTGTGTTTGTTAAGTGGATCGACACTACAAATACCATATGCGAACTTAGCATCACGCACACCCGGATAAGACATTACAATAGCCTCATGGTCAGCAGGTGTTACCATACGGCGTTTTGATGCAAAGTAACCTGGAATGACACGACTAAGTTTAAGTAGGTCATCTTCAGGTTGTTCACGGCGAACAAGTTCTACGTTACTACATTCAAGTTTTTGGTCAATCTGTAGATCACGTAATGTATATGATACCGCACTTTCAACGTCTGAACGTGGTTTAATCTTTAAGTAAGATACTGTCAGCACATCGTTGATTTTAGCAGGTCTACCCATAACCTGACTACCAAACATTATAACGATATGGTTAATGAGTGTTTTAATAACAAGATTATCACTTTCCATATCTTCAGGATAACGTGTTAGTTTAGTACGAACATCATTTAGTGATACTTCAACAAGTTCGTTATCAATGTATTCAATGTCTGTGTCTAGTGGAATAGCAATTTGTAGATAGTCTTCATATTCTGTAATACGAAAACGTTGCTGTTCCCATTCACCGACCACACAGTCAATAACCGATTGACCTGGCGGAATAGCTTGGTCTTTTAATAATACAATAGGACTACCTTTAAAGTAACCTACTGGAATATGTCTTTGCCAATATATCTCAGCACTACTTTGGTTAGTCACCGTCAGCTTTACTTTACTACATAACTTGCGATTAACTGGATAACCTAAAGTGTATGCCATAGCATATAAGCTAGATTTAAGTTTGGCTGTTAGAAGATTTGTTTCACGGCGGTTTGCACTAGCTTGATATGATAAGAGTGCCCCGATACCACTACATAATTCTATAATGGTCTGACCATGAGATCCGTCAAAGTAGTCTAACCAACGTTTACTATCAGGTTGACCTGCAATAAAGTTTAGTAGATCCGCTTTGATTTCATCTTCTGATAAGCTCTTTGTATTTATGATATACATTTACCCTCCCACTTTAGGTAAGCGGAAACCTTGATTATAAGTACCTTGCAAACCAATAATCGTAAATTCAAAGTAAGCGATGTATTCGTTTGCATCATAATTCGGTATAACCCAAGAATTTTGGTTGTTTAATTGTACTCGAGGTTCAAATCGTTGAATAGCGTTTACTACCCGAGCATAAATCAAACTTGTTATTTCGTCTGATATTGGTTCGAATAATAAGTCGTTTAAGTTAGCAGTAACATCAAGGTTAAACAGTCGTTCATCTTGATCTGTACTAAAGATGTTAGTAAGTGCATAAAGTACAGCTTCTGCATTTTCTACTAATGACTTATCGAACGGATTATCTGGGTTGATATCTGAATAAACGGATTTATTAACTGTTTCAGTTCTGATTATTCCCATCTAGTTCACCTTTATATCACTAGATCCACTTGCGAAAGCATCACCGCATCTAACTTTATCACCTACCCTAGCAACTCCTTTACCATTAACAGTAACATCTGAACTACAATCTACTATTGTGCCGTCATGGTCAGAGCCAGTAGCTACATCACCTTTAAGTCCGATTGGTAATCCGTTGCCTTTAACATCACCTGCACATATTGTAAGTGTTAGAGGTCCATGTCCAGAATGACCTTGGGTTTTATCACCCTTGCGTACTACGAATGGCATCGTCTAACTCCTTGCGTAAACGAATTGATTCTGATGTATAATTGGTTTTCTCAAATATACGCTTATGTAGATTAGCAATTAAATTCGGGTCATCAGGGTTGATGTTGTCTAATACAAATAACCCGGAGCTTATTAAGACAGTCGGGTTATGTTCTGCTAGACTACGATAATATTTCAACATTGATCCGTTGTTAATTAACTCGAACGCTTTACTAAACAAGATATTATGATCTGCATCTATCGCACGTATCTCGTTTATAAGACTACAAATACGGCGTAGTTTTTGCACGTTTTGTTTAATAGTGTTCTCAAGTTGAATTACGATATCACTAATATCAGTCCCAACTTCACGACCATTAAGTTCATCATCAATAGTCTTAATATACTCTCTAGAAGTGAATAGTTGTCCATTAGATATGAGTTCAATAACATCATATTGATAACGTGGAACTGACTTTAATCCTGGAAGTATTTTGTTGTCCAATGTGTCAGCATAAGCTAATTGAAGGCTATGTGTATATTGATCTACAACGTTACTAGCGTCTTCAACTATATCTTGCAAATACACAATAAGGTCATCTAACCGTTTCATGTTATCTGACCCTATGTATGTTGGACGGTGTCTGCGTAATGCAGGTATAATAGTTACAAACTCTTCTAAAAAGTTCATACACACCTCTTAGTTAATAGCTGTTGGGCTACCTTTAATTGTTAGGGCACCGCCAGATTTAATTGTTGTACCAGACTTAGAGTCATAAGTAGAAGAATCACCTTTGAGTGCTAATGCTGATGTTGCCTCAATGGTAATATTGTTAGGTGCTTTAAGATTGATATGACGACCAGCCTTTAACGTAATATCACGGGCAGCAGTCATTAGAATATCGCCTTCTTTATTGAGAATAACTTTAGATCCACTACTATGGGTTACTTCAATGTACTGTTGTTTCTTGTTAATCCGCCAACCAGTACCTTGTTCATCAACTGCCCCATAAGTGTCAGGGTAGTCTTCGTTCATTTTGTCATTCTTAGTTATTTCAGATGGCATCCAACCACTATATTGAATAGTATATTGGTCTATTACTTTAACAGTAATACGAGCACCAATATTAGGCACACTCATTTGTTGAGCGTTTGCGTTACCACCTAAACTGATTGGCATAATTGGTGTAGCCCAAGGCAATACAGGATTAGGACCGTCAATAAGACCCGGGATACGAACTTGAACACACCCTACTTTCTTAGGATCTTTGTTGTTTACTACGATAGCTATATGCGTACCTGCAAAACGTTTCTGTGGTTTTTCTGTTGTTGCGAATGATACAAAACTCATAAGTTATCCTTTTAATACGCTTGACTCGCGACACATTTCTACTAATGTACGAATAGTATTATTGACTAAACGTCTTGACACTTTAGTAACGATATAAAGTCCACTATTCTGTTCTGTCGATTGCAAAATTTGATTGTGGTCATCTAATACACGTTCAAAGAACATAACAGTATCAAGTGGGTGTATGGCTTTAATACAGTCTGAAAATATTATCGTTGTTTTCATTGTACTCAGGTATTTTAGAAACAGTGTATTGTGGTCATAACATTTACCCCAGTTGCTATGAACATTACGGGATTGGAATACAGTAGGATTATAGTTTTTAGGTTGCTGACCGCTAACATTATCCCGAGGTGTTTGTACCAGTTTTAAGGATCTGTCATGTGTTTCTTTTGCTAGTTTACCTTTATCCGTGTGATAGATATTTCTATCCATACCTTTTGCACCAAGTGTATTAACCATCGCTGTGCGGGTTTCAACTTCGTATAAAGGTTCATAAATAATTTTACTCGGATTAGGTACACCTTGATAGTTAGCCTCCCAACGAGGTCCACTTTTAACAAGTATGTCCATATCATACATACGGAAACCTGCGTGAGTAGCCGCACATAATAAAGCTGAAGGCATTAAGTCTGCGTGTAGCCAGATGTCTTGAATGTATTGACAAAGTGTTTGACCATTAGCAATCCAGTGCATAGTATCAGGTGGATCCCCAGGCCACATTAAATCAACCCCGCCAAAAACACCTACTTTACTAATAAGCATTTTCTTACTGTTAAGTGGAGGTATTTGAATACCATGTTGAGGTTTAATCCATTGAGGGTGGCATCTATGAATACCAACTAAACGTACCCGCCACATATTGTGTCCGTTGTATGAAATGGACGGGTTTAATAAGAAGAATGTTTCTTCTAGTGTGTAACCAGAATTATATTCACCATCGGTTTCTAGTGATACCTTAAGTTCACTGCCTTCATGTAGAAGAGCAATAATATCTTGTTTAACACAATCAAATATCAATTCCATAGTAGGGAGGCGGATACCCGCCTCTTCAATTATGGATAAGTCAATAATCTTAATGTCATTAGCATCGGCAAACTCTTGACCTGCAATAGTCAGAAGAAGTTTGTAATAATCTTTTACAATGATCATTGATTACCTGCCTTACTTTTTAAGCTAAAATAGAGTGTCTCTAATGCAGTGATAGACGGATAATAAAGTATAGTACCTAAACTTAATTGGTGCAAGCTAGCGATATTATTGTATCGTAATAGTAGTTGCCAATATTTGTCTGTACCATATATGTCCCGACTATATACATCAGGTCGTGCCTCTATATCAGTTATTTCATATGAACCTGCAGATGGTAACTTGCTTAGTTCTTCTAAGAAATAAGAGGTCATATCATCATATAGACCTTCGTCAAACTTACAGAACTTACGAATGTTATATCTATTAGAGGATTCAACTTTCACGTCTATATAAAACATGGCTAACCTCCAAAGTAATCATTAAGAGCTTTAGCACCTTGGTCAACGTAATCGCGAGCACCTTTAACAGCGTTGATAGCACTCTTACCAAGATCTGTACTAGAAATGTAGTTGGTTGCTTTATCTAATAGACCACCACTTGCATTGTTTACTGCACCTGTAACAGCATTTTGTACTGCACCTAATAAGCCAGATAGTCCACCACCTGTTATGAAGTATTGTTGGAATTCTGCTTGCGTACATAGTCGCCAAGGTGTTAATGTTACTGTTACTACTGCCCATAGAGCATGACCGTTTGGCATACGTTCTTTAGAAAGCTCAATAGATGCGTCTTGTAGTATAAGACCAGTAGCTCTAAACCATGTACCTATTTCTAGCATATAAGTACCTTTAGCAGTTGCACCCATTGGAGCGAAACCACCTGGAGCTACTAATTCTTGTCGCATAAAGGACGCTTCTTTTGATAGTCCATTGTTTTGTTTAATAGACCCACCGAATACGTTACTAACAGATTCGATTGCACCACCAATAGCATTAGCGGCACTGTCAGTGATACCTTGTAGTAGACCCATTTGGTTAGACGGATATACCATTGAAACAAGTTTAACAGCCTTAGCTTGAACGTTGTCTTTATATGATGTAGCAACAAAGGTAATCGGAATACTAAACACAGGCTTTTCAGTACCAGACCAAACTGATACAGAGTCTAACAATGTTTTCATTGAGGCTACTGGAATAGAACCAGCCTCAATACCTAAACGTGATGTTAGGTTCTGCCATACTTGTTGAGCTCCCATTAACTTGTCATGTAATCCTTGTTTATTATCAGCAAAAGGACTACTATATTGAGATGATGCTTGAACACTGAAATCGGCTGAAATAGGCCCCGACCAAGATTGTCCTGAATCGGGGTGTGTCAGCTTAATCATATACGTTCTATTTGCCATTAAAGCATCTAACGATAGATTAGGCATACAATCTCCTAGTTAAATAATTGAGTAGATGCGATTAATAATTGAGGATCATCAATCGAAGTTTTCGGTTGCTGTTGTCCAATGTCAGCAGGCTTGCTAGGTGGAATAACTATTGGCATAGCCGTGTTATTAGCGTTAGCAATATTAGCACCTTGCGATTCACCTTTAAGTTTTGACTGCGTTTCAAGAGCATATTTAGGACTAGGTAAAGGTTGAGGTGCAACTAACATTGTTGCAGAGGCTGTATCAGTTAATGGTGCTTGTCCATCTGGCATTGTTGTTGCTGCCTTCAATGGAACACCTGAACCAGATACAACTGCTTTACTACCCAACGCATAGTATTGAGATATACTTGTACCAAGACCATCTTTCGAGTCTGCACCAGTAGTCTTATACTTGATTGCGTTACCAACACCTTTTAGGTGAGCCCCTAGCAACATACCAGATAAGTCAGCAGAAGAACTGAACTGAATACCTTTACGTTCCATAGTAGCTTTGTTCTTATTCATCATGGTAGCTAATGCACGATCTTGCATTGACTTGTCCATTAAGAATGTATCTTTACCACCTGGGATTGTCCAGTTAGACGGATTAGCTAAGAACGCTTTATGTGCTTTCGCATCTGAACCATTAGCAATGCCTGGGTTTTGTTTAACTGCGGCGTCAAATTTATTACGGTCAATTAAGCCAACTTCAGTTAATGCCGCGGCACCAAACTGATAAAGTCCTAAGTATCCCCATTTGTTCTCAATGAACTGATTACCACCAGATTCACGTTGAGCAAGTGTAGAGGCTAAGCTAGACATCTCTTGTTGGTTAAGACCATTGATGTTACCACCGAAATCACCGTTACCTTGACGTATGTATTTGTCAAGAGCACCACTATAAACTGATTGACCTACTGATTGAGCAACGGCTTGTTCACCTTGTGCTTGCGGAGCTACTGGCACACCACCTGAACTATTAAATGCAAAGCCTGGACTTGAACCCATACCTGCACTACTGTTAAGATCTGCTGTACCATAACCACCGGGAGCTGATGTAACAGACGCAACCGCTGTCGATGTACTACCAGATTCAGTTAGTCGTTTACCTGCATAGAAGAAGCGTTTGTATGAACCACCCAACTTCATTCTATTAACACCTTTACGACCGCTACAATGTAAGATTTCATCATTACCAATATAGAACCCAACGTGTGAAATACCTATTGGTCTATTCTTAGCGAAAGCAGCCGGGTGATTGAAGAACATCAAGTCGCCAGGTTTCAATTCATCATACTTGACTATCCGTCCTTTCTTCCAAGTAAATTGAGCTTCTGAGTTTCCAGGTACACCATTAACACCCCAAGCATCTTCAAGACATACTTTAACAAATGAACTACAGTCTGCTGACCCTTTCTTAGGATCACGAGGTCCTGTTTGGCTATATTCAACTTTACCGATGAATTGCATACCATATTCAATAAGTGCCTTAACATCACCGAAACGACCTAAAGCTCTCATGTTAGATTTGTCAATATCACCATCGCCAATAGCAGAACCACCACCTTGCATACTAGCAGTAGGGCTACCACCAATACCACCCCAACCAGTAGCCCCACCACCAAGTGCAGTAGAGGCAAAGCCCATTGTAGCACCAAGACCTGGAGGTGCATTAACACCTTTAGAACCATTAGGGTCATTGGCAACCATGTCTTCAAATGAGATACCACTGTCATTTTCACGAGAGTTATCTACATTAACAGTTGCATTTAAACCTATTAGTGGGATAACTGCTTGTGGTAACTGATTACCTAACCATGTACCAATCTTACTACTTAAAGCTAGTGCTTGAGCCCCGATTGATTTCTTGTTAGCAGTGTCTGCCATTTTCTCAAGTTGGTCAATATCTTGTTTTGCAAGGTCAGTTTGTTGGACGGTGGCAATTTTGTCAATACCTTTAATTGTATTCACATCTGCGGCTGTGGCTTTAACAGTGCCATCTTCATTAAAGACTTTCTCTTTTGTATCTTTAATGTCGAGTGTTGAAATAGCATTACCTTGATTAAGTGCAAGGAAGTCTGATAAGGATAATCCACGTTGATTATCAAGTTGTGTTTGAGCCGCACGTATATCAGCCGCACTAGCACCATTTTTCTTCAAGACTTCAAGACCCTTAGCACCTTGTTCTGCAATTAGATTACTAAACTTAACGTTCTTAGTTGTTTCATCATAAGCGGCAACAAGTGCAATGTCTTCAGCTTTATACTGTCTATTAGGGAAACCAGTTGTTTGATAACCCCAATATGTAGGTTGTTTACTTTGTTCAACAACCTTGTTTGCGGCGTCCATTCGAGCTTTGTGTTCTGTTTCTGATACAGTTGTTTTCTTAGGATCAACAAGTTGATGAACAACATCAGAGAATTTAGCCACAACATCATCTGGTAAACCGAAACCTTTAACGACTGATTGTAACCCGTCTAAGTATGAGACGACAAATGCTTCTGCTTTCATATCAGCAGGTATAGCTTTAAAGGCTGGATCGGCCATCGCTTTTTCAAGTGTTGGTTTAATAGCAGTAGGTGTAATTAAACCATTGAGATAAGTTTGAAGTTTTGCTTTATCTTCATCATCAGTTATTGGACTATCAGTACGGTTAAGCAATTCCATACCTGCAAAGTATTCAAGTAGTGGGCCACCTTTCTTAGCCTCGTCAGGAATATAGTCTTCTGGGTTCATGAATAAACCAGATATCTTTTCACCTATCCAAGACCCACCCAATGCACCTGCAATAGAACCACCAATACCACCAATGATACCACCGACAGCAGTACCCGCACCTGGAATAATACTACCAATAGCGGCGCCAGTAGCAGCCCCGGCTTTAGCACCTGCCCATGCACCAACAGCAGAAGTAGCTATGTTAGTACCTGCTTCTTTACGTTCAGCAGTGCTTTCAGCGGTTATGAAATCATAAGCATCTAAACCCCAGGCGGCAATATTACCTAATACTGGTACAGCACGACCTGCACCCTTCGCTATTGATTTAACACCTGCTTTAAGTGTGCCTTTCTCAGCGGCTACCATATGACTTGCATTAGTACCTAATTTAGCAGTATTAGGTGCAACACTACTTGCGTTCTCTAATGCTAGTTTAGCAGGTTGAGTTGCAACATCTGCAACAGGTACCTTAGCTTTGTCCATCATAACTTTAGCACCTAAAGCAGTTGCACCAATAGCGGCTACACCACCAGTTGCCATCGCAACTTTCTGTTCAGTAGATAAACCTTGTTGTTCAACACCGCCATTAAAGTTCACACCTTTAGCTAGTGTTTCATTGAGTTGGTCTATGCTATTAGCAAGGTCGAGCATTGTTGCAGGCAAATCTTCTTGTGAAAGGTCTTCACCATTTTGAACAGCTTCTATACGTGCTTGACGGCGATCACTAAGTTCATCTGCTAATGCAGTGCCTGCCATACCGATACCAACAGCACCTGCAACAAAACCAAGTAGTTTACCAACTTTGCCACCACCTTTAATGCCTTTCATATGAGGTGTTTTGGTTTTGTGCATACCGATCTTTTCGGCTTTGATACTTTGATCTACGATTGAACCAGGTTTTAAATCTACTGGTTTCGTTGTTTTAACAGGAGCTTTAGTTTCAACAGTAGGTGCTTTAGTTTCTACTGGTTTTAAATCTGTAGGCTGTACTGTTTTAGTAGTTAATTTACCATCGACAGGTTTAGCTGTGGTTTTAGTTTCAGTAGCTTTGACCTTACCTTTCTCAGGTATGTCGCCAGTTGCCATTGTTTTACTTTTAGCACCCGGACTATTGTTACCAACACCACCTGCACCAAAACCTGCGGCTGATTTAGCAGCCTTAGCCGCTGACTTAGCAACTTTAGCAGTAGAACTAACAGCTTTACCAATTAGTTTCTTAGCACCCATTAGTGCCGCACCAATAGATGCCATAGCCACACCAAGATTATCAGCAATAAAATCTGATACACCAAGTAGAGAGTCAAAGTCGCCAAGACCTAACATTTGCATTAAGCCAGATAATATGTTTGAAAATAAACCTTTACCTTTTGATACAAGTTCAGGGTTCATCTCAAATTTCTTACCTAGTTGTTTTTCTTTTAAGGCATCTTCAAGCTGTTCTGTGTTTAAGATAGCTCTATCAAATTGATGACTTAATGTGTTTAAGGTATGTAATGTTTTGGTCTCAACAGTTTCATCTGCTACACGGCGAAGTACTTGTCGCATAGCACTCATTTCTTCTTCGTTATCACCGATACCCTTAACGAGTTTCTCTGATAACCACGCTTGCTCAGCCTCTAATGATTTAATACCTGTCATTAAAGATACTAAGTTTTCTAATCGTTGGTGAGTGCCACTGTCTGATAAGTCAGCATCTTCTAAAGATTCAACTATATCATTGATATTTGATTCTGTTTTAATTTGAGCTAAAACTTCATCTAATACATCAGTCAATGGTTTGATCTCACTATAATCCACACGATCATCACGTTTAAGAATGTTGTCAATGCGGTCTAAGAGTTCCTTATTACCAAGTTTCTCTTCTTGTAGGAATTCTTGCAAGTCAGACAATACTTCATGACGATACTTACCGTCTAAGCGAGTATCTTTTAAGGTCTCTTGCATTTGTTTAATAATCACTTCCGGACTAATGTGTTTACTATCTGATAAGTCAGTAGTTAGTTTAGCCATCTGTTTACTATATTCGATAACACGGCGTGCCTCTTCTCTAGTAACTTTGCGGCGTTTAAACACTTTATCAAACAAGTCTTTACGATCTTTATTGTCCTGAAGTTCTAATAATTGTTCTAATGTTTGAACAATCTTCTTATTGGCATCTTGTTGTTTCTCATCTGAATCACCAAGACTTTTATAATACTCTTGTTGAGCTTTTTGTAGTGTTTCGATGTTTACTTCAAGCGATGCCATTGTATTAGTTGCACGGCTAAGAATAGAAGTCAAGCTATTGTGCAAGTCTTCATATTCATTACCCCGAACAACTTTTCGTATTTTATCGTCAGCATAGTTCATAGCGTGTCTAGCTAACTGACCTATGCGACTACCTACCTGAACTTCGTTATCCATAATTATTACCTACGGGATTTGGCTTTAGCAACAGCTTCTTCATGTGCTTTATTCTCAGCAGTGATCTGTGCTATAAGCCGTTCATTCTGATATAAGACGTGTGCTATATCCATGTCATATATAGAACCTGAGTCGCACACGTTTTTATACGCCAAAGCGAATTGGATTTCTCTTAAGGTCGTCAGGTCCACAGTAGGGAAATATCAATGTCATTGGATCGTCCAGAGCTACTTTCTCATGGACTATTTCACCTTTGTAGTTGTATGAAACGTTAAGAGGTAACGTACTATGGTAGAGTAGTTTATCCACTTCATTTAAAATTACTAAGTCTTGACCTACTGCGTTATTAACCAGATTGTATGCGGTACTAAAGTCCATGTTAGATATTTGAGCCGCTAAGCAGGCACGTTCATAATCTTTATGTCCCGGCATGATTTCTTTTGACAATAACTCAAGGAATTGACCTATGGTTAATGGATTGAAATGACACTCAACACCAGATACTTCTGCAATAACTGGTAACATAGGAACTTGTAAGTCATCGAATTCAATATTTTCAAAAGAGAAACTAACTGATGTTACGAAGTCCGGACGTTCAATTTTAATTTGGAAACGTGTAGTACCTAGTGAACTAATACGGCGATATAATGCGATGAACAGGAAGTCACCTAGTGTGATATTCTCTTTAAGCATACCGCGTGTTTTAATACCTTCAAGGATAAAACGAAGACGTGCCAGCAAATCAACATTTGAATCGTTAAAATCATCAAGGTCTTTATAAGTATAAGGACGATAATAGATTTTAGCGTTATCCGGATATGGAATAAACTTAGATGGTAAATCAGTTACTTCTGTTGTAGCACGGTCAATGCTATTTCCAAACTGGATACCTGGGGTTGGTTTAAACTGTTCCATAATTTGTTGAGCTTCGTTGAGTTTGTTTTCAGGTGGAAACTCTGGCTGTGCAAGTTGTTGTGCAGGTTGTGCTTGTTCACCTACAATACTGTTAGCAATATCATTAAGATTGATTGGCTCTATATGTGGCATATATTATCCTATTGTTAAAGTTTATGATATTTTGAACCCATGTCCGCTATACTATTTAATGATCTGTTTACCGCATTATAACTGTCATTGATAGATGTACCAATGTTACTTGCCTTATCGAAAGCATTGAACGCATCGGTTACATTTCGTATATCACGAACACTTTGTACTACTTCTTTTACATCAGAAATAGTGTTCTTAATGGTATCATAGTCAGAACGTACTTGGTCATACACATCCCGAGCGTCATTAGCAAATTGAGATATATTGTCAAGTGTTTGACCTAAGTTAGGCATACCAAACGTACGAGCAATAGCACCAAGTCCACCGCCGAATAGTGATTTACCACCACCGCCATTAGCTGTATATCTATTATCAGCCGCACCTGCTATTACAAATTCAATCTGGTTTTGTGCGGGACTAGCACTAGATGTACCATTAAAGTACATTACACCTCGTGGGAATACCCAATAAGAGGCAGTAGCTAATACACGATAACGGAAGTCTGTCTTAACAATCTGTACCACTTCAACACATTGATCTAATGGTGCAACACCAAGACCATTATTGAATATGCGAGAACGTACCCAGTTAGTAAGCCAGTTATGAATCGTTAGCTTAACATCGTCATTAAATGTTATTTTAAGATCAAAGCTATCATGACCTATTGGGTGGCTGTAAGAACCATGACCTAGTTCATATTCCTTTGTGTTCAAACTAAATAAGTTTTCATCTACATCGACTGCGGGAAACCACGCATTAAATGGTGAAGGTGCATTAGGAAAACGTATATCCCATAAGTATTGAGCACCCCAATGCACGTTTCTTAAAGATCGTTGACCTTTCAAAAATACATTCATATTGTTACCTTTTAGATAATAAAAAAGGGAGCAGATGCTCCCTAATTAAATATTATTAACGTGCCGGACCATCATTAAATGTATCGTAGTACAATGTTAATGTAGGACGAAGTGCTTCAGAGTCTGAACCAAGTTCGCCACCAGTCGGGTCATAGTCTTCTAAGTAACAACCAAATAAGGTGTATTGCCAAATCGGGTTATCCAAGTTATCTAAGCGTGTAAGCAATAAGTCGCCAGTACAATCAGAGATATTTTGTTGAACACCAGTATCACGACTCCACACCGCATTACGCCAAGTACGCAAGAATTCTGACCATTGGTTATCAATAGTTTCTACTGCGTTTAAGGTAATGTTATGAGTATCATCATAAATACCTGGGCGTTTAATGGTATGGCCGCGAATACCAATTTCAATACTTTGACCTGCATCAGTTTTTGGAACCTCAGTTGAAGTCATCTGTAAGTTGAAATTAGGTGGTACCTTAACAGCACTTGGGTTACGAACAAAGCTAATGTGCCAACGGAACGTTTGTGCTACCTCAGCAATGCTTCGCAAATTATTTTTAGTAGGACGAGTTGCCATTTGCTATCTCCTAAATACTGCTAGATGCTGTACCGAAGTCCAAGCCAGTTGGAGTAATAACTGTTTTGAATCGGATAAATTCAGCACTTGCTGTAGGTTTAACGAACACATAAACGTTCATACGGTTATTGTCAATGTCTTCCGCTGTGTTGTTTTCATCGTTACATTGAACATAGTAATCGTATACACCGTTACGACCTTTGATGTTTTCTAAGTATGAACCGATCATTGCAGTGATTAACTGACGGTTAGCCACGTTATTGATTTCGAAGATGTAGTCTTCTAACGCAGCCGCGATTGCAGGCTCAATATAGATTAACAATAGACGTACGTTTAAGCGGTCTAAACGTGATGGACGACTTAACAACGTTTTTTGACCCCAAACAAGAATACCTTTACCTGGAGCGAAACGAATAACGTTAATTTGTTTATCGTACAATAAGTCCATTTCACCTAGTGTGAAACGACGATACACGTCTTCGATTGTTGCTAACATACCGCGACGGAAACCTGCAGGTGGATACCATAACTCATAGTTGTCCGCTGTTGAACTAATGATAGCACCTACGTAACCATCTGGTGATACCCAAACTTTACGGTCGTTGAATTTATCGTAGACTTTCAAGTGCGGAGTATAGATAGCCGCGTATGAACTATTTGCGTTGAGTGTATCTGTACGATATTCAACGATCTTGTTCAAGTAATCAGAGTTAGCTTGTGCTTCGTATGGAATTGAAAGAATTGCAACGCAGTCTTTACGTTTTTCCGCACACGCGATTAATGATTTCTGATATGATACAGTTGCGTTACCACCGTCTAACAAGATAGTACATTGATATGCACTTGTATTAGTGATTACATCTACCGCACGTACACGTTCAGAGTCAGTTACCGCAGTACCGTTAGAACCAAGCGTGAAAGGTTTGGTGTCTGTAATAGCACCAGTTTTAACAGGGTTAGTGTTAAGCGGGTTGTCTAATGCACGAATGTAGTTTGATTGTTGCAAGACGTGTTCAATATACATAGAACGATTGTAACCGTCTTTTTGTCCTTCTGTACGAGAACAAACCCAATCTTCAATTTTAACGTTGTTGTAGAACACGCTAATTTGGAAAGCATTTGGTTCTTGCTCGTAAGGTAGAACAGCAACTTTGATGTTGTTATTCCAAGCACCTGGATCTTTACCATATAACAAGAATGTATCATTTGGACCGAATACATGTTGTTTAGGATTTGCAATACCTGATGTTAGGTTGGTTGCATCACCTTTAGTATCGCCGATAACCACACCACCATGTAGTGCGTCTTTAGCGACACGGATAACCCAGAGTTTGTTAGATTTTTGTAAGAACGCTAATGCACTAAAGTGTGCCATATCTTCGCCTACTTCAACTTGATCGTTGGCAGTATAACGAGCTAAGTATTGCGTCTCACTTGTTACTAACGTAGGAACACCAACTTCGCCTTTTAAGAAAGCTCCTGAGATATATCCGTATACACCTGGGAACGATGGAACACGGGTTGTTAAGTCAATCTCAGAGCTAAACACTTGTGGGCTTGCCATAGTATCTCCTAAAAATCAATTTTAATAATGCCAGAAGGGAACTCAGACTCGATTAAGAGATGTGCTTCTAGTGGCTCAGTTTTTTGGCGAGGGCTGAGTACAAGCTGATTACCGTCAGTCGTATTCAGAGTTACTGGATAGTCGTTACGGTTATATAAGCGAGCCATAGCCACTTGCTCATAAGAGGTGTTAGCAGTTGCTACACCGTTTTCTTCAGTTGCCATTGTGATGCCTTCATTTCGGATAAGTGTTTCACTTATTGCTTCTTCAGCAGTTGTTTCTTCGGATGTATCTTCTGTTGTGTCTTCAGTTTCAGTTTCAGAAACCGCAGTTTCTGTATTTACTTCAGTACCTTCTTCAGATACATTTTTACGTTTTTTACTCATAAATATGTATTTCCGTACCTGTTGAGTGAATGACTGGAACGATGTTGTAATCACGATCGTTATCTACGGTCATAGCACCGTCTACTTCAAATTGCCCTTCATAAATGAAATATGGAGCTTGTGTCCCACGCTCACTTTTCTCAGGGGCTGATAAGCTAGAACCCAATCTAACTTTGATAGGTAAATGAATACCTGCGAAGTCTAATTGGAAATTCATATATTCTTTCTGATAACAGAAAGCCCACTTCGACATCATATCTAATACATCACTAAAATCGTTAGTAGCATAGATAAAGTCAAAAGTGAATACGACCGGAACGAATTTAACATCAAGAGCATGTGTACCTATTTTGTTTGGTACTTGCCCTTTATGAATTGGTTCTCTAGCTTTCAACTCTTGTTGATTAGCAAGCATTGCCTGACGAGCACCTATTTGAAAGGCTGAATTATTATGGGTACTAAGAGTGTCAGGTCGTACAGATGACAGTATTCCGACTCCATTGAGTTGGGCGATATCAATACTAGACAGCTTAATCATACTGAATGGTTCTTTACGTTCCTTTGTGGATAGTTTCTTAAACACATCAGAATAATCGCCAGTAGTAGTCAGACTACAATTAACACCGAGTTCTATTTGTACCATTTTGGTTAATGCCGCAATGATAGCTGTCTGCAACATAGTTTTCTTCGGTAAGTCTGTGGTAGTGTTCATACTGTCACCTGTACGTGTTCATTACACAGAACGTTTGTTACGAGCAATAATATCGAAGTTTAAGCCTGCAACGGTTGCACGACGACGAGCTGCCTGACGACTACGGCGAATGCTTGCAGTTGGTGCAAGATCTTCTTCGTCTTCTTCAGTTTCTTCTTCGTCCCAAGAATCGAAGTCTTCATCAGTAGATGCTTTAACTTTGCGAGATGCACGAGCTCGTGCTACTTTAGCAGTTGGTTTTTCTTCATCTTCAGATGCTTCTTCGTCTTCGGTTTCGATTGCCATAACTTCAGCAGAACCGTCATCATTAACACCGATAAGAACGTCTTCACCTTCGATTGATGCACGAATAACGTGAGCAAATTCACCTTCGATTTCTTCAGGAACTTCGTCTTCTTCAACTTCTTCTGCATCTTCAACTGATGCTAAAGATTTGATTACACGAACCGCACGGCGAGCGTTACGAACACCTGCCATAGTGATAGTTAATGCACCAGCAGTTGTTTCAACTTCAACACCTTCTTCTTCAGCTAAAGCGTCTGCAATTTCTTCTTCAGCTAAATCAGGTTCAACGCCTTCATCTTCGTCATCAGATGCTTCTTCATCGAAAGTGCTTTCTTGAACTTCGTCTAACACTTCTAATGCATCGTCAAAGTCATCTTGTGAAACAGCATCAGTTAGTGCTTCTTGTGCTTCTTCAACATCACCGTCTTGTAATGCCGCTAATGCGATCATTAAGTGGTTAATTGTTTTATTATGCTTTGCCATAATGTTATCCTATTTTATTACGGGGTAACTAAGTACCCCGGATTGAAAACTTAAATTAGATACGGCGACCACGTACAACTGAGTACGGGTTAGCAATAACTAATGACACTGATTCTGACATGAACCAACCACGACCTGGAACACGTTCTTGAGTACCGTCGATTGGTTGTGATACTACACCACCACGGTCAGTGAATTGACCATGTTGATCTGGAGTAGAAACAATGTAGAATTCGCCTTTTTCTAATACTTTGTGGCTAACGTGGCGGAATTGATCTGATAAGATTTCCATACCGTGAATGGTACCTAATTTACCAGTTAATAACAATTCGTGTTTAGATACTGGGTCGATGATTTCAGCCCAATCTGGGTTAGCCACGATATCTTGCCATAAGTCAGCAGATAATAATGCAAAGCCTGGAGTAGCACCAGAGTTTTGTAAGTAAGAAGTTGCTAACGCAAACGCTTTAGGATCGAATGAACCAGATACGTTGATGTGTGGGTTATGGACACCTACTAAACGGTCAGCGGCACGTTTCCATAAACGGTCTTCTGCAACCATAGTTGCTTCTAATGCTTCTGTGTATTTTTGTTCAAGAATATCACCAGATGCACGGTCGATTTCACGTTGTTCGATATATGGACGAGCGCTAATGTACACTTCTTGTGGGTACATGATGTTGTCGCGAACGAATTGAGTAGCAACTTCTGTTGGACCTGTAGCAACAGATACAACGATGTCTTTGCGGCTCATACGAACTTGTGGGATTTGACCTTGAGCTAAGTCTTGGTATTGTAAGAAACGACGAGCAAAACCGTCACGGTTAGCTTTCATAGTGATTTCATCAGCGATGGTATCACCTAATGCCGCTAATTCATTTTTATCATTGAAAGCCGCTTGAACTACTTGACGACGTGTTTCAGCGTTAGCAGTTTGGTTGCTTGCTTCTGTAACGATTTCTTTGTCAGCCGCTTGTGCAATGAAAGATGCGATGGTTTGTAATAAGTCAGCTTTGTTGCTTGCGTTGAATTCGCCATTAGCACCGATTAATTTTTCGCTAGAACCTGGACGGCGTAAGCTTGATGCCTCAACGGTTAATTTAAAGTTCTTTTTCATTTTGAATACCTTTAAAATGAGATAATGTGAAAGATTCAGGTTCTACAATTAAATGTGGAACTGTAAGCCTAAGTATGGGCTACCTGCTACTGGTAAACGGGTAACAACCGCGTTCAATTTAGTACCAGTACCTTTAGTAGTGAATAAACCGTTTGCACCTAAGCGAACTTCGATTTGACCGTTTGCTTTTGGTGTCCAGTCAGCGGTTACATCAAATTCTGAAGTTAATACTTCACCTGCAGTGATAACACCAGTTTGACCTAATGCAGTAGTAACGTGAACGCCTGGGCGTTGTTCACCTTGAACCACATAAAGTTCTTCAGCGTTAGGGCTGAAACGGTATAAAACGGTAGCAGTTTTGCCTTTTAATGATGCATCGAAAGTTAATTTGTTTTTCTCTAACTTAGCGTTAGTTGCATCTACAGTAGAAGTGCCTACAGTGATTGCAGTGCCATCAACTTTAACCGCGATGTCTTTGTCAGTGATTGGTAAACGAGTTAGTTCAACGGTGAAAGTTTTTTCATCGATTACTAATTCTTCAACTTTTGGTGCAACAGTAACAGAAGCGATTGCAGAAATTGCAACACCTACAAATACTTCATCAGCAACACCTTCAGATGGTTTGACACGAAGTTCGTTATCTTCGTAAGTAGCAACTAAGGCTGCACCTTCAGATTTTAATACAGCGCCTGCACTTAACTTGCGTTCTGTGCTTGCGTGAATGCGAGTTTGATTTAAAAGTAACATAGTGATTTCCTATATTAGAATAGTGGACGACCATTTAAAATCTTACCAACAGTGCTATTACCTTCTGACTTAACAGAAGCAACAGTAGATTGGCTTGGTTTAAACGGAGCATTTAAGTTAAATGAATTTGTTGCCGCAGTTACCTTGGTTGGTTTAACAGAAGCAACAGTAGATGCTAGTTCGTTACGAACGTCATCTGATTTAGCTAGTAAGTCATTTGTGATACGAGCAACTTCTTCAGCTACATCGTCCACACAATCTTCACACGCTTGTTGTGCTAAGTCTTCAGCAGTTTCTTCAGGAATACCTGCTTTAACTAATGCCGCGACTACTGATTGCACTAAGTGGTTAGTGCTGTCAAACATACCGCGATTGATACCTGCTAATGCGAGGGCAATACTTTGTTTTGCACGATCTAACAATTTAGCAGTTTCTTCAGCTACTTTTTCGTTAGCTGATTGTTCCGCATCTGATGCAACTTGTTCATCTACTTGTACTTCAACTTCTGCTAAATCAAATTCATTTGAATCTAATGTTTTGTCTAAGTCGAAATCTTCAGTTTCAGATACAGCATTTAATGCATCGGCGGTTTGAGTTGGTTCTTCTGTTTCTAAACTAGCGATACAAACGTTACCGCGTAAACATAAAACAGAACTTGCAGTAGCAACGAAAGTAACCTTACCTTCCGTTACATTTTTGAGCTTAACTTTTGCGGTAGTAGTATTTTCAGGATCGTTGATTTCCACTTTTTGACGCGGTGGAATTTCAGCGTCGTTACACGCATTTTCTTCATCTTCAGGTTGTTCAATAGAAGTTGGATCTACTGCATCATCTGGAGAAGCAAACGTAATGCTAGAAGCACAAACAGGACAGTGTAAGTGTCCTGTGTTATCTTCGCTATGGTTAGCTACTGTCTTATTGTCCATAATAAGGGTCATTGAACAACCCGGACATTTAACGTGTGCTAATTCAGCGTCGTTTGTTTTAAGAAGGCGACGACCTTGAGAGAAAGCAACCGCTTGACTGCGGAGGTTTTCATTACCTGCACCACAATGAACACAATAAGGAACTTCCAATGACGCCTGCACTGTCATGCGATTACCACAACATTTGCAAGTGTACGATGCCATTTCCTTATTACGATCTACATTAGGCCCTTTTGATACCAAAATGGCAGATGTAAGTTTCATAATGTGCCTCGTTTGAGATTTAACTGATTTGTACGTTGATTTGATGTCGTACACGCATAATTACTGTTCCGCAAAATACGCATATAAATACCGTGTGTTTTTAGGGTTCTGTGATATAATGAATTGTAATTAAACTAGAGAAACTAACTATGGAGGATATTATGAAGAAGTTTTTCACACTAATGGGCTTGTTTGTTAGCGTAAATGTATATGCGGCTTGCCCTAATATAGAAGATAGTTTAAGTGTTCAAGTTATGGATAAAAACGATATTGTTCGTGTATGCAACGACCAGTATATTTCCTATTTCAGCAAAGAATGGAAATTGCCAGTAGCCGTTGTTGAAAAACTTGAACGCTCAGACTTTAGAGATGTATCAGAACGCACTAATGATTTTAGATTAGATCCGCGAATTGATTACAACTATCAAATTAGTCCTAAGCGTTATACTAAGACTGGTTATGATAAAGGTCATTTGAGTGCTAGTTCTAATACGTCTGATGTTGATACAGTGTCTGCCACTTATTACATGACTAACATTGTTCCGCAGAATCCACAGCTAAATAGAGGTACATGGAAAAACATGGAATCTTTTGCTAAGGATCTACGCAAGTCAAACTATCATGCTAGATACGTTATATCTGGTATAATGTTTGATGATTGTAAGGTGACCCGACGTAAAGGATTACCTGTGCCAGATCAAATGTTTAAGATAGTTGCACATGACCGTATTTCAACTGTATTCCTTATTGATAATGTTAAACCTAAATCTCATAACATTATGGACTATACCTCTACACTAGGTGTGGTGAATAGTAGATTATGTAAAGTGAAGATTAAATTCAATATGGAATAACAGGAGACATAATGTTTGAATTCTTTAAAACTTTGTTTAGAAAACCATCTAATGAAATAGAACAGAAAAAGCGTATCGCGGCATATAAGTATTATTTCCCTTATGCGGCTTTGGTGCGTGGTGGGGATGTAGCTCATGACTACTTTATTAAAGAACTGATTGACTACATTTATCAGAATACTGGTGTTGACATAAACCCAGGTGATGTATCATATTGTAATGATGATCGTTGGAGATATCTACATAATGGTGCAGATGTTATTAACGTGTACTTCGACAATGTTGATGTAGATGAGCGTACTGTCAATGATATCGTTGAATTTGCAGACGACTTTTTAAACCGTTTTGCAATACTACATGGCGAGGAACATATAGTATGTCCTACGGATATTCAAGTAGAAGATCTAGACGATATTGGTACTGTTAGCGGATATATACATTTTGCTGATCTACCTAGTTTTAAAGATTATAAAACTATACGCCCGGAACACGTATCAACTTATTTGAAATTTGTTCAAGAACGTGCAAATGAAATGTTGGAGTTAGGTGATTTAGTTCGTATGCGTAAGTTTTGCAAGCATTATAGATTCAAATTAGAAATAGATAGTGATCGCGGGTTTAAATGGTTAATAACCTTTTTAGAAGTTGAACCAATAAACCTAAGTGCTGATTTAAACGGTGCTATTTCGAAGATTGCTGATAATCTAATATGCGATGAATATTTCATTCCTAAACTATAAACCATAAGGAGGCATATGCCTCCTTTTTATTTCCCTATTCACAACAAAAAGAGTTTGACAAAATAAAAATATCGTGTAGTATAATTAGCGTGTTTTGCAAAAAGCACACTTAACCTTTATTTCCAATTTATTAACAAACGGAGTTAAAATGAAAAAACGTAATCAGATTTCAACGTTAATGCTAACATTATTAACCAGTGCAGGTGTATATGCAGCCCCGGCATTGAAAAATCCACTTGTATATGACGGTGAAACAGCCGATGCTCGTACAGCAGTAGAACGTACAACATACAAAAACCAGGTTGTGCCTTCAGTAGTAGAAGGTCCAGGTCATACAGTGATTGGTCAGTCTAACGTTGTCAAAGCAACAGATGGTTCTACTACTGTTATTGGTGGTCAAAACTTCGTGGCTGATACAGCTAAAGATGGTAACATCTTTGGTGATGGATCATCAATTACAGGTTATCAAAGCCAAGCAGGTGGTGATAACAACCATTTAATCGGCGAACAAAACAGTGCGTTCGGTATGAACAACCAGATCAATGGTAATCACACCCATGCGTTTGGTGGCGGTAACAATGTAACCGGAGACCAATCCACAGCGACTGGTCATTATAACTTAATCACTGGACACAATGCTAGTGCGTTCGGTTATGATAACAAAGCACAAGCTAACGAAACAACAGTGGTAGGTCATCAATCTATTGCTAGCGGTTTAAATGCAAGTGCGTTTGGTAGTAAAGCGACAGCGTCTGGTGAAAGTGCATTAGCATTAGGTACAGGTGCTAATGCAACAGCAGATAGTACAGTTGCTATTGGTAACGACAGTAATGCAACAGGTAAAAGTTCTGTGGCAGTTGGTGAATCTACTAATGCAACTGGTGTATTCGCAACAGCATTAGGTGATAGTTCTACCGCAACTGGTAACCGTACAATCGCCGTGTCAGTAGACGCAAAAGCTAAAGCTGACGAGTCAATCGCAGTTGGTTCAGCCTCAACTTCAGAGGGTATTCGTTCAATCGCGATTGGTGCTAATGCAACAGCAACTAATGAAAGTGCTACCGTAGTTGGTACACATTCAACCGCAGATATTCGTGGTACTGTAATTGGTGCAGAAAGTATGGCTTATAATCATGGCTTTGCAGGTGGTTATCAAGCTAAAGCAACTGGTGAAAGCTCAACCGCGATTGGTGTACGTGCTAATTCAACAGGCTTAAGTACTATTGCAATCGGTAGTGATAGCGTTGCTAATAACAAGGCGTCCACAGCAATCGGTCAGGGTGCAACAGCAGACGCAAGTTATGGTGTGGCATTAGGTAAAGCCGCGACAGCTACACATGGTTCAGCGGTAGCATTAGGTACAGCGACTACTACAGAGCAAGCTGTGTCAGTAACAGAAGCAACCGTTGGTAAACTAACTTATGGTGGCTTTGCAGGTACAGACGCAACAGCAGTAGTTAGTGTTGGTAAGAAAGGTGATCACACTCGTCAAATTATCAATGTTGGTGCAGGTGAAATTAGTGCTACTTCAACAGATGCAATCAACGGAAGTCAATTATATGCAACCCAAGATGTTATCAACAATGTTGCAACCTCAACTACTAACGTGTTAGGTGGTAACGCGGCACTAGATAACAAAGGCAATATTACTATGACTGACATCGGCGGTACTGGTGAAAACACCGTGCATGATGCAATCAAGTCTCACAATGACAAGATTGCAACTAACACTGTGAAGATCCATGAAAATGGTGTTAAGATTGATGAAAACGCTGAAAACATTGCTAACAATGCAGAAGCGATTGAAAACAATCTACACAAAATTGAAACCAATGCAGAAAACATTGCTAAAGTAGAAGCGAAAATTCCAACGGTAACCGCAGGTGATAACACAACGGTTGATGTTACCGTAGATGAAAATGGTAAAGCAACTTATAAGGTTAGCTCAAAAGACTTCCAACCTGCTATTGATGCAAATGCTAAAGCTATCAAAACTAACACCGCAGATATTCGCAGTGCAGAAGCATTGATTGAACGCAATGCAACTGATATCGCTGAAAACACTAAAGGTGTACGTGCTAATGCAGAAGGCATTGCTGAAAATAAAGCAGGCATTAAGTCTAACGCTGAAGGTGTCAAAGCTAACACTGCTAAGATTGTTGAAGTTGAAAAAGAAGCACGTCGTCATAGTGTGGTTAAATCAGGTAAAAATACTACTGTAACCCAGACTACTGGTGATAATGGCGAAGCGATCTATACAGTAGATGCAAATGTAGATGATTTAGCAACTAAAGCTGAAGTTAATGATGTTCGCGGTGTTACAAAAGTTAATGCGGCTAACATTGCAACTAACACTCGTGCTATTAAAGCAAACGCTGAAGGTGTACGTGCTAACGCAGAAGGTATCCGTGCAAATGCGAAAGCTATCGGCAACTTAGATCGTAAGATCCACAAAGTTGAGAAAAAAGCTCGTGCAGGTATTGCTAGTGCAATCGCAGTTGCTAATATTCCACAGGTTACATTACCAGGTCATAGTGCAGTAGGTGTGGGTGTTGGTGGACACGCAGGACAACACGCTGTTGCCGCACGTTATACTCGTATGAGTGATAATGCTAAATGGATCATTTCAGGATCTGTAGGTGTTACTACTCAACACGAAGTGAACTATGGTGCCGGCGTTACCTATCAATGGTAAGATATGTAATCAGATGTTAAGTGTTATTTTAATTAGTCTAGGGTTAGGTATGATGCTAACCCTAGCATTTGTGTAAATCGAGGTACAAAATGAAGAAATTATTAGCAGTTGCCTGTGTGGCATTATTAGCAGGGTGTTCAAACTTATCAAAAGTTGATGACCAAGGACGCACTGACAATCCAGTATGGCCTGACATCAAGGACGTAACTTTCAATCATGACGGTGATGAAAAAGGTAGTCATGTAGCAAAAGAAAGCCTTGAGTTAGTACAGGTGGGTATGAACAAAGATCAGATCTATAATTTGATTGGTCGTCCACATTTTAAAGAAGGTTTTGTGGTTCGTGAGTGGGATTACTTATTCAATAGTAACGGTACTCAATGCCAATTCAAAATCTTATTTGATAAAAATATGAATGTTGGATCAACATTGTGGCATCCAACAAATTGCGTTAAATAATAAATTGGGAGGTTAAGCCTCCCTTTTTTATTCTTTGTATTCAATATTTTTCTTTAAGTATTGTATAAAAAGAGTTTGACAAGTTTGCGGGTTGTGCTATAATGTACACATAAAGTTAAGCATTGCTTAACAGTCAAAACAAAAACGTAATGATGAACCAGAGGAGAATGTTATGTCCTATCAAGTAGAAGCAGAACTCAAAGTAGAGGCTATGCTTACCCTATCAAAATTATTAAATCTCGATATTGGAAATCAAGATGTTCGGGATTCCCTTAAATGGCTCAATAAAGATATCATTGAATATTATAACCTAAAACGTGGTGAAAGTGTCGTAGTAACGATCAATAACCGCGAAGTAAAAATTGAGCGTACAGAATCTGATAAACTAGCAATATGCTAATCCTTAACTAACCCCAACCATACGGAGTAAATTATGAAAAAACTACTATTAGCCTTAGCCATCGGTACAGCTATCAGTACAGGAGCCAGTGCGGTAACGTGCGGTGAAAATCAACAACCAGACTATACCAATAGTTATTGTGTAGATGATCCGCAGGCAACAACAACCAACTATTCGAGCGTATATGAACTTTATAAGGATCTTGATACTGAAGAGCAGAAAGAGTTTGTGAAACCAGGTTGCGACCAAATGTATCAAGTATTTTTAACGCAACTAATCAAAGTGCGAGAGCAAACAACGCTAATATGCGACGCAGTCTGCAAAGTAAAAAGATCTAGTTTCTTACCACTAGGTGAATTTTCAGACAGTGAAGATATATCTATGAAGTTATTTAATGACCAACTTCGATGGATAGCAACAGCGGTCATGAAAAAGGATCCCGAGCTAACAAGTGGAGATTCAATTTACTATGACTTCTTAAAAACGTGTAATGCTAACCCGTATATGGTAGTAAGACTTTACCAACGTGGTGTGGACCTCAAGTTCGGCGGGGATGTAAATAAAGCACTCAAATACTTAGGCAATTAAATAAACCCAAAACATTAACAACACTCAAAGGTAATAGGAGAACCAGATGAAATTACCAGTTCATATCTTAAATAAGCTACGTTCAATCGAAGAAGAGATTCGTCAAATACTAGACGAATATGATTGCAACAGAACGTACTTCTTGCAAGGCACACCAAAAGATGTATCAACACTTGCCAAGATGTTAAGTAAAAAAGATATTCCAAATGAAGTAGTAAACGACCACGTTATCAGTTTTGAACCCGAGGTGTACTCAAAAGTTATGAGCCTCGTTGAACGTGGTAAAGAGTTAGGCAAGATAAATGGTTTTGTACTAACTCAAGACGAAGAAGTTATTTTCAATGAGTCTATGGTTGAAGAAGGGACCAATGTATATGAAGACTTATATAATTTCCTAGTTGGATTTAAACCTGGTAAAGGTTATAAAGAAGAACGCAATAGCATTATTGCTAAACTAGATGAAATTTATGAAGATAACGGTTTCACGAAAAAACTTAAAACAATTCGTGGCTTATTGCATGAGCTAGCCGAAGTGAGTGTTATCAAAGGTGCAGACCTAGAAACATTACAGATCCATTATGAAACGTGTGGTATCTAAGGAGGTACACAATGACAATCGAAATTCAATTAACAGACTTCCAAAAAATTGTAGTATCAGAAACCGAATTTGAAGGCAAAGCTTATGTTGATGTACGTCGCTTTTACCGCACAAAAAACGGACCTGAATGGAGACCAACACAAAAAGGTATCAGTATTCCAAAAGATCCTGCTGTATTAAAGCAAGTGCGTCGTGCAATTAAACAGTGTGAGGTTGTATGTTAGCAGAAGTAGATATGGAAAGACTTATGTTGTCATTCAATCAAATATTCGGGAATGATGACTTAAGCGAAAGTGAACAGGGCATACAAAGCACGTTAGAGGTGAAAAATGAATATCAAGAAAGCATACAGAGTGGGAAAGAAACTACGCAGTGCAGATGATCTTGAAGTAACGTATAAACGTGTTCCTAAAGAACGATATGCACGTGTCGATAACCCAAACCTAATCAGAGCTAAAGTTAAAGGTGGTTCAAATACGCACAAATGCGAGATTATGTGGGTGGGCAAAAACTTTAAAGTATATTGTGATTGTGCAGACTTTAAGTACACGTTCTATAAAGCAATCAATGAAGTAGGAGCTTGCACTAAACGTATTGAGCAAGACACTCAAAGTGCAGGTACTGGAAGAATCAGACATATTGATGAACCAGGTTTATGTAAACATTTAATCGCATTAGTAGATGCATTAAGAGAAGACAACATTTTATAAAAGGAAAACATTATGTTATTAGGTGAAATTGAAGTACGTGGTCAAAAATTAGTATTCGACGCTAACAACCAACCATTGGATCAGTTAAAGGCATTATTGGTTGAAGGCTACAAATTGGTAGAGCCAACCAAAGATCGTGTTGGTGAATATAAAGCACCGCTTAACTTTAAAGCAAACATTGAAATCGACGGTGTTAAATACACTAAAGGCATTGATGTGATGACAAAGTTAATCGAGCTTGAAATCCTTAAAGGTACTGATTTATTACCGGGATTAGTGGTGAAAGGTGCTGAACGACTAACAGGTAATGGTGAAATCGGTCATGTTGGTGGATATTATACTGATGAAGCCCCTAAAGCAGTAGGCGAAGAAAATGTACCTGATGTTCAACCAGTTGGTCATTATGCACGTCCGGAATTACAATCAGTGTTTAGTGCGGTGTTAGAAATCAAGTCAGTTGAAGGCACCTTAAAAGATGACAGTGTTATCAAGTCATTCAAGAATGGAACAGTACGAGTTGGATCTGAAAAGCTAGACGCTGATGTAGCATTAGAAGCAATTCGTTTCCATGCAGAACAACACAATATTGCAGAAATCAATGGTGTGTTGAGCATGCGACTAATTGACCCTGAAGGTGATGAAATTGACGGTAACCCAATGTTCAAGTTTAACAACGTGGCAGAACTTCAAATGTTGCTTTATCTAATCCAAGGTCGTAGCCGTGCATCTATCACTGAATTTGTAGACGCAAATAAATTGGTTAGCCGTTTATTGAACGTTCGCAAACAAGATTTAGTTGGTTTAGTAGTACAAGATGCGACCGTGGTGGTAACACTAGATGGAAATGTAGCAGTATTCACTGTTCGTAACAACGTGTTTAGTGCGGAAGAAATCACTGAATGGGATATGGATATTGACTTATCGAAGGTCGATAACTTTATTACCTGGTATGATACAATCAAGGTATTACATGGTGCGGGTGCTCAAGTAAGTGTAGTCGGTGGTGCTATCAGTTGTTATGATCTTGATAAAGACGATCTTGTTGAAATTGAAAGCGTTGCCCAATTACGTGCTGAAAGCAATAAACGTAGACAGCGTATTATTGACGAAAGCGAAGGTGAGCTTTTAGAATTAGCGGATCAACTTGAAGATATGGCAACACGTATTCGTGAAGTTGTAATGCCAACATCAGAAGAAACTGAAGAAGAGTAATGATAGGGGGACTTCGGTCCCCAATTTTATATACGGAGATAGCATGAAAAAGTTTATTTTATTATTGATTGCCCCGAGTGTGTTAGCGTGTGAGGTAAGCGGAGTCAAATGTAGTGCATTAGACTTCAAAAGAATAGACGCACAATATGAAATTCAAGATATTTGTGAACTTTCATTCCACGATAGCATCGTACCATTAACAATGATGGCTCGTAAAGACGGGTGGCGTGCCACTGAAGAATGGGCAACACGTTTAAACAAGAACATCAAGCCTGTTATTCCATACATTAAGGCGTCTATTATGAATGGCAATAAGGTAAACAAAATGGATAAAGTTGCGTCTAACTGGTGGTCAGTATGCAACAATAAGATCAATGAACTAGCTAAAGTCTGGGGGAACTAATGAAAGTTAATATTGATAAGTACATAGAGGCATTTAAAACTGGTACACCTAAACTTAATATCAAAGCTAAAGATGCGGCACTTTCTGAAGAAGAAGAAACTATTATGAATGAAATCGCAGTAGAAATGCGTCGTCTACAAGGTATGAAGTTATCAAAAATGCTTATACCTTTACGAGATAACCATAATGTGTTGGTTACTAATATTGATATCGATAAGCTAAAATTGAGTGCGGCAAATAAAATACGGTTCTACTTAGGTTGTCGTATTAAACAAATCCCGACAAATATGCAAGGCTGTCGCAATACGTTGAAGTTAATCCATAATACAACACAAGATCATGTAGTGTTGAACATCATGGGCAGTATTCACAAAAGCATTAAAAAGTTAGGCGGATAATATGTTGAGAAGATTATTAAATGGCGTATTACATGATCTTATATTGTTGATCCTAGTATGTGTGCCGTGCTTATTGATTGTTGAACTAGTCCCGAACGTAAGCATTAAGTCAATGATGAGATTGTTCTTTGCAACGTGTGTTGTATTAGAGTTATTAACGTTAGTCTGGTTAATATTTTATTTGCGTAAGAAATATCCTGACTATTGGATAGAACTGATTTATCCTGAACAGGAATAGTTGCATATACTACCAGATTGTGTTATAATATGCACATATTATGAAATAGCATATTGATGAATAGGAGGATATTATGCTAGTAACAAAAAGACAATTATTACGTTTACGCACAACAAAAGAAATCAGTGCAAGACTAATAATGGAAATTTATAATTTCACGCATGACAAAAAACGCACCCTTATACATAATGGACAAATCAAGGAGATGCATTATGAAGTGCAACCAGTAGAACTTGATTATTTCAAAATTCAAATTCAGGGGATGTAAGTATAAATAGAAAAAGCCAGGTTTAACTGGCTTTTTTAATCTTTATTTACAACTTATTTGCGTAAAAACTTATCAACTTTATTCTCTTCTTTTAAAGTGATGTCTTGTTTAGCACGGGCATCATAATCTTGTGTCATACCACTATTATCGAATTCCGTTATACCGATTGCTTCGTTGTTAATATCAACAACATAAGCCAAATCCGACATTAAGTTACGCAACGTAGGGTGCACCGTTGGCTTAGTACGCAAGTTTAAGATATAAATAAACTTAGGTAATGTAGCCTGCATAGCAACAAAAGTACAGGTCATAAGTGGACTGTTTAACACGTCTTTCTGATTTAACGTCCCTATTAGTTGCGTTACTTCTTCCCGAATTGACACTGGTAAGTTTGCCCAATACCATTGGTGGAAACCGTGTGCAATAAGTGGTAGAGTGCTTTCAATATGTACGCTACGATGGCGTTGTAGATCACGGAATGAACCATAGTCTAGTTTAAAGCAGAACAATTCAGTTCCTAACAATGTATCAGGTACTTTGTTGATGTTTGTCCATACTTCTGCATATTTAACGTTGCATTTAGACTTATCCCGAGTAATAGCGTTTTCATACACTGGTGGCTCAATAACGTTAGGCACCTGTGTAAGTGCTTTACGGTCTTCCCAATGTAAGAACCATTGTTTGCGTAAGTGTTTAGGTTCTGCCATTAAGTCAGGGTAAACTTGTTTAATAGCCTTAAGGATTTGATAGCCTTCTTCACGGACTACACCGATTGGGTGATATTGTGCGATACTATGAAGTTGGTAAGCAAACTGTCTGAAACTCATTGTAACCGCTACATTAGTACGAGAAGTTACTGGTAATAAGCCGCGGGCAATATCAAATGCTTTAAGTTTAGAGGTCTTAACATCTAAGCCTTTCTGTTGGAAATCAGACACCAATGTGTCAAATGCACGTTTATAGATATCTAACCATTTAGCGTGAGCAGTGCCGTCATTGATGACGTCGCCAGTAGATTGTCCACCAGTAAAAGTGTTAGCCTCATTAACAAAGTTAATATATCTGCTACTTGTTTCCTGACCACTGAATAATGGGTTATCTTCTAGTGCTTTAGCAGTTAGCATAGTAACGCCTTCACAATAGACTGTAATAACACCACAATCCCCGATACTTTCATGACCATACCCGATATAATACTTGTTGAGAGATTCACGTAATGCGTCTTCATCAAGATCCTTAATTCGATCTTCTATTGAAGTAAATGAACGGCTATAAAAAGCCTGTGCCATAGCATTAACATCAGGTGTTTTAATTGGATTGACGACGACTTTCATTAGATCTCCTTGATTGTGCAACTCATATTGATAACTTGCACGAGTTTATTAGTTTGTTTAGAACGATAATAGAATTGGTTAGTTTTCTCTGCGAACTCTACTTTACCAGTAGACGTATCATCAAGCGTTTTGACGTCGTATTGATAACATTCAATATGCGATGGACTGTTATAACGTGTAACCGCATCAAAGGTAGCGTCTGTACATGATGCCAAGAAGCTTGCTATGATTACGGCGATTACGAGTGCAACTGCCACTCTTACTGCTCTTTTATTCATCAAACACCTCACTAATGAAGTTATCAAGCGTTTGACGGAAGACGCTATCTTTACGTTGTTGAATTTCAGGCAGCTCATTATATGGCACTAAACAAGGGTGTTCTTTACGTTCAAAGTCCTTGTTAGGGCCGTATTTCCACCCGTCTTGTCGTTTGAAATAGCACCAGTTGTTATGTTGCTGTTCCGGAGTACAATTAGGGTTATCCAGTACATAGTAAACACCATCTAAAATAGATTTAGTTAGGTGTTCATTTAACTCAGGAATAAACTCACCTGTTTGTTGTTGGATCTCTTTATTGGCTTCGTGTACTGCTAACACCAGTCTGCTTTGTAGTTCGTTTGAAGTTTTAAGTTCTTCTTTGAACTTGGCATAGCGTTGAGTTCGTTTAATGTGTGCTAGTATGACGGCTAACGTTGCTTCTACGCTATTAGACGAATCAATTACTGCTAAGTTATGGCGGTCAGCAATTTGCTTATACGCATTATGCCGGCGAGTTATTACGTCCATATCAGTAACTTCATAACGGTCTGTTTCAGCACGTTCTACAATACGGGTATGTGCTACTTCAGGTGGTACGCTTAATACGAAGATATGTGCATCTAAGTTAAGGGTTCTACGTACAAATTCATCGGTGATAGCGTCTTTAATACGATAGAAACTAGGCTCTATACTATGCTGATAAACAATCGTGCTAAACACGGACCGGTCCACAATATAGACGTATTTATCGTCATCTTCTGCTTTAGCCAGTGTACGAAGTGTTTCACTGTTAGAGGCACTAAATAAAAGCAGTGCAGTAAGTTCTGAAATGGCGCCGTTCTTTACTATTGGACGAACTACTTGTCCAACAACGTTTGAACCGGGTTCTTGTAGGATACGAACCGCTTTGTTTAATGAAATAAAGTGTTCTTCTAGTGCTTTTGTGACCGTTGATTTACCAACAGCGTCTGCACCTTCTAGGATAATAATCATGCGTTCTCCTGTGTTTGTTCAATAACTTTGCTGCCTCGTAATGCGGCGTCAATATTGAGTTGAATAATAGGGGTGATGAAGTTATGTGGTTGTCGCGAGTTAGTTAGTTTAACTATTGCGGTTGCATACATAAGTCTGAAATCAATGACAGTCAGGCTTAGTTTATCATATAAATGCAATGCCTCTAACCACTGAACCGGGGTGTAGTTTGCTGTTCTAGCTACACGTATTAGGTCTTCTAGTGTGTCGTTAGGGTAGTCATCTGCAAATATAGGGAACTTATCAAGTTCCCGCAGTTCTGCACGTTGTTCTTCCGTTAAATCTATCATATAGACGGTAAAAACTGGTGTCTTTAGGTCTTCTACTACTTGTTTATATATGCCTAAACGTACACGTGCATCTACTGTGCGTTTATCATCATACGGAATGTATAACATTATTCAATGCCTTCTTCTGGTTTTGGTGCATCTTCTGGCATATCAGTAGGTTCTTCCTGTTGATAGACGTCGCCAGTTAAAACGTGTACGGAACGCATTTGAGCAAGTAAGATCTGTTCAATAGCCGCACGAACATCAGCGGGATCACGGTTTAAGTAAATAAGCGTGTTAATTGCCCGTGCAAAGTGTAGTTTTAACTTAAAGATATCAAGGTTGCCACTGTTGAATCCTAAACGCACTGTTTTAATAGCGAATGCATCTAATTGAGCTACTTCTAGGGAAAGGTTTAAGTATGGTTTGAATACCGTATTGTTATATAGATCTTCAGGTTCTACATTGTCCTGATCTTGCATGATAGGCATTGTAATTGGACAAGGATCGATACCTTTAATGGTTTCAAACTGTTCGCGAGTTAAATTATGGATAAAACAAGCGTAGAATGGGGTTTGACCAGTTTCACGCAGTTCTTTAACCATTTCATCGAACTGTACGTTAGAACGAATGAGTTTAAGTTCTGGATGTTGAGATTGAACATAATCAGCGAAGTGATCGAATTTGGCATAGTTGCCGATAACATAAAGCATAGTTTCTCCTATTGTGTTGTTTTATGTTACGCTTATTTACATGGAAATCCGGAGGTATTTTGACGTTATCTTGGGTGTAATTTTGGTATGAAATTATGATTTTATGATTTTATGAATATGGGGTTTAAAGTGGGTAAATGTACTGGGATGGAAAAATCGTGTCTGGGGATTGGTAGTTATGATACACCGTGAGCTTGCGGCATACCATAACTATACGTCTAGAATGGTGTTATTTCCCGGGTGCGTTTTTCTAAAATCGGAAAAATGAATATCAAATATCATATATTAGGTTTGTATCTACTATGACCTAGTATTAAGATACGCTTATCACTCGGAAATCTTGCTTATCACTGGTTTTTGACACCATAAAAATTTTGAATTTTAAGCTCCCAGAGCATACCTTGATATGTATAGACATGCCTACATGGGTAGTTCCTCAATTTATATACTATTATCCCACATCATTTAATAGGAAGTGATAGGTCATTGGTAATTGAGAAATGGAAGTTGGGTTGTTGGAGCTTGCGGAAGATTAGTGATTGGTACTAGGTTGAAATCTGTTGATTATACCTATGTCTTATATTCCTTATTTGGCATATATTCTGTAATTTAAGGTGTAAATAGAAGGTGAACGTTAGTAGAGGTGAATATGGTTATTAGTAGAGAATTGAGTGTTAAACAGAAGATTAAGATGGGTTTCAGTTGGGAAGCCCGTATTATACGACATATTTTAACAGGGGAAGACGCCCGTGCTTATGTTAATCGTAATGTTTACGTTATGTATGAATATGGTTCCTATAATACTGATGAAGAACTAATGGCTCAAGAAGATGCTGATTATGGAGAATGGCGTGATTGGTATAAACAGAAGTATGAATTAGAACATGGTATGATAACTACAGAATTGCCTAAAGATTGGGTACCTGATAAACCATACCCTGGTAAAGGAAAATGGGTAGAAGAACCTATTGTGATACCTAAAGATGTTGAACCTAAATGATAATATAATGAACGGTGTTTTTAGCACCGTTTTTTCATCCCGATTTCTTGCTTATCACTGGTTTTTGACACCATAAATTTTTCGTAGAACTGCGAGTTGTTATATACCTTAGCGTTACGGCATACATCTAGGTACATATCTTCGCCATTTAGGGGTTTATTTCCCACGTCATTTAATAGGTAGTGATAAGATGTGCTGGTGGTGGAAGTGAAAGTGCTTGCACTGGAATTGGTATTGTTGGATTTAGTTGAAATCCCTGACTTGTATGTCTTATTAACTAATTCTACTGCTAGTGTTCCATATTTAAGTTGGGTGCATACTAAATGTAGATGTTTTTTATGTACTCTTAGTCCGTCATGCTCAATAGAACTCCACGGCATAAAACTATGGTTCTTAAAGTAAGATACTATTACTGATAATGAAGTCTCACTATTATAACGCTTGATGACATCTATATCATGATGTGTTAATCCAAATACATAGCTATCAATTAAATTAGCTTCTAGTCCTTGTAGGGTTGCTGTTGCTACTACTTTACGTTTGTTACTTTTAGTCCCAGATAGTGCGTATGATAAGCCTCGTGGGGACGTATACGTTGGTTCTACTATACGTTTATCCCAGAATTGTATTGTTTTTGCACGAAGATCCTTAATATGGACGTTATTATTGAATTTATCTAGGATACTAACACTCAAATTGTATTCCTTTAATAGTTCTACTACTTCAGATCTGTCGTTGAGTTCTGCACTAGAAAACTGCTCACGTAACGTTAATACCTTTAAAATAGGCGTTGCGTCTTTAAAAGGCAAGCCTATATTAAGTTTCTTATAGAAATAGCGTTTATGATCCTTAATTTTGTAGTAAGAACTATCAACGTAGTGGCTCATTATGCTAGTATAGCAAGAACGCATATCAAAGTTAATATAATCCGGGGTTAATGCATCTTTAAGGGAACCTGGGAGTCCTATAAAGTTGATTGTGTCATACATACGACCATATTGATCTACATAATAGTTTAGGTAGGTCTCTATAACGCTATTAGTAATCGAGTTACCGTCTAATAGAACACCAGTATTAAGGCAGTCTATATAGAATTTGCGGAATATATTGGTATAATATAGTTTTTTGGTCGGGTTTTGTCTAATAAGCTCTTTAATATGTTTAAACCCCGATTTAAAGTTGAAAACAATAGTTTCTTGACTGATTTCCCGGCATTTATATAATGCAGACATAGGATTTTTGCGTCTTGCACTATGAATAGAAGTAATATCTATGTTCTTACGCAAGACACGTACTTTAGCTTGTTCTACTATATCTTCTAGCTTTTCATCATAAGAACACAAATCATTTGGTGGGGCATCTATAAAGAGAGTACATAACTGTTCATAGACGTCTTGGCATAAGCGTATACGAGTACATTCATTTTTTGTGCTATCCCAACCAGTATATTCAAAGATATTAAAGTTTGCATTAGCTTTCTTGAAAGAAATAAACCCAGATTGTCCATTTAAAAGGAAATCTTCCCTAGTTTGGGACGTAGACATCAATAAATTGAAGTTTTTTCGGATAAATTCACTAGAAAGTGGGAATGGAAAGTAAGGGCTTTCACTAACATCTAATTCATTACCTTTATAGAAGACACTATTAACAAAGTGGTTAATAAGATGACGGCTTTGCTTTTTGAGCTGTCTGCTTTGATATTTAGTGTAGGTAATGTTTTTTCTATTAGTTTGAAAGGTTATGGTTTTAACCATATTGGTGGCAAGTGACTCTACGAATTCAATCACTTTTTTAGGTGCATATAATTTTGTTTGTAGATAGGTTTTCACAATGTACTCCAGATTCTGGGTAGAGTTACTACTGTTTAGTCCCTGGAGTTGGTAAAGAGAGGTGAAAGCTCTCACCTAAACAGCAATAACTCTGATTATGGCTATATTGATATAGATTCGCGGGTCTACATCAATCCCAGTGTAACACTAATACTGTTTACACAATATCAATTACAATAAAACGGAGATTACATTGAAAAAGATCAAGTAATTAGTATTGCATAAAATACTACCTACAGGAGGAACTATGGATATTATGCAATACGTTGATCCCGCTTGGATCTTCATTAAAGAAGTATACACCTGGATTATTAACTCAGGTTTACCACTTAACGTATCTAGCTTTGTGCTAGGTGTTATTTGTTGTCCATTATTATTGTTTATCAGAGCACGTCGTGATACACACTGGGATAACAGTAACATGACTAATATGTACCGTTTAATTGCACACGTGGCGGCGCATCCTAGTGATTTTGCTTATATGCAATATAGCGATGGGCGTAAACCGTTCTGGTATATTAAATGCGATGAACTTAGTGATGTTGTTAATGTTCGTCCACCAGAACTTAAAGATAAGAAATAGAGTGCATGCACCAACAAAATACCCCGAAACCAACTAAGGAATCGGGGTATTCTTTTGCCTAAACGACCATTATAATCACGCCTATATCACTTTAGCAACAATTAACGTCTCCAGACAGCGTGTATAAGCAACATACTTAACGTTGTCTATTTGATCTGTCTTATCAGTAAACCAATCACAAATAACCGCAACGGTACGTGCTTCTCGTCCTTTAAAAGAGTGTACTGTTTCAAGCTGTATATCAGACTCAATTCCACTCATTTCTTCTAGTATTTCCATTAAATGATGACGGTCATACACTTTAAGGATCTTAATCAATGAAAGTAAACCCTTAGCTAATTCAGAGCGTTCAGCGTCTTTATCAGCTACTATCGCATTAAGCGTTCTCTTAAACTGGTTGAAATTGTATGTCTTTATGGTACTCAACAGATTAAACAATCCCCGTATGATTGGCGTACCTTTCAAGCTACTATGTATATCTTGGTTGAATAACGTAGCCCAGACTGTTATTAACACAGAGTTCTTTTGAGATATGATGACGTCTGGCTTGTACGTCATAATGCCATTAAGTATATCTTCTAGTGATACACCTTTAATTTTCTTAACAACGCCACCTTCATTAAATGACACACCCTCACTAGCGGTTATATTAGTATTAACGAACTTCATTACACGAGATGGGCATCTATATGTGGTGCTTAATGTATAGACGTCTTCAGCTAAATCGGTCAAACTTTCTATTGCGTTAATAGCACCGCGGAAGCCAAATATAGCTTGTTTTGAATCGCCGACACCAATAAACTGACAGTCATTAGCTTCTACAATCTGTCGTACGATGTTAAGCTGTTGGACATTTAGGTCTTGTAGTTCGTCCACCAACAATAGATCGATATTGCTGTTCTTGATATAGCCATAACGTACAGGATAATCACACATATCATCGAAGTCAATACTATGCGCCTTATCACATAAATCCCCAATTTTCTTTAGATGAGATCCATATTTCTTTAAGTCAGACTTAGACACAAATAAACGTACGATTTTATCCACGTTCTCATACTGACTGTCAGCATTAAGCACATATCCTATGCCACGAAGTCGAGTCGCTAAACTAAATAGCTTATTACGAACTTCATAGTCAAAGCCATGTTTCTTAGCATACGTTTCCACAATACCCCAGACTTTAGCTGTGTTGATGTTTTTCTTCTTCGGGAACGTTGTATAGGCGTAACTATGAAAGGTATTGATATTGACGTTAATACCCATCTTTTTAGCACGAGCTATATTAGCGTTAGCAATATCCCGGTTAAAACTTAGCATTAGTGCATTCTTTGGTTGAATACGTTTAATAAGCTCGAACAACACTGTCGTTTTTCCGCTACCTGCGTCCGCATTGATAATCATGTTCTTATGTTTATTTTCAAATATTAGGTTCTGTTCTTTACTCCATTCCATATTATAATCCCATATTATACCTTGACATCTTATATTGTTTTTGCTAAACTAGGATTTACAAATAGTTAAAATATAGGAGAAAACTATGACAAAAGAATCATCGCCTCTATCACGACCAGTGTCCCGTTCACTTATTATTGGGATGGCATATGGAATGGATATGCGTCCGCAAAAGTTATGCGATATGGCTAACAACGGTGTAAATGAACAACAAGCTAAAGAACTGATTGAGAAATACAGACAACTTGGCTTTGATATTATCGAACAACGTTTTGGGGGCGCATATGAAACGAATCCTGTTAAGTAATGGCAGTCTATTGTCCACGGCATTAACTATTGCCAACATTAAAGACATAGACTATATTTATTTGGTTAATCATGGGCAACCTAACCTGAACGAACAGTATAACAACTTGACTTCGGCGGTTGCAAAACTTAGTATGCCTTATCCATTGGTAAACTATCAGATCCTTAAATGCGTAGAGCTTGATAAAGCTAAACTACTCGGGGTGCTAGCAGTTGCAATAGATAAAGCTATGGAGCAATTTGAAAATGAAGAAATTGAATTTATTCTGGCAGTATGCACGGATGATATTGTTACTATTGGCGATGACGACTATTTCGTTAATCTGGCTCGCCTTTGTCGTGCTACTACTGGTTCTACCGTTAAAGTAATTTATCCTTTCTTAGAAAAAGATATGGATAAAGCACGTGCTATTGAATTCGCACTTTCTAAACTGAATACTTATCTAAATGAAGGTTGTTATGGTGCTACACCTGATGTGTTATGGGCATCCGCAACTGAAGAACAAATTTCCTTATATGGAGGACGTAATGCTTAAACACATTGTTGTCGGGGCGGGTTATGTAGGATTACCACTCGCAGTATACTTAAAAACATTAGGTGAAGACGTTGGTATTATTGATGTTGATCCTATTAAACTAGGTATCATTAGTCAGGGGAACAACCCATTAAAAGGTGAGCCATTACCACAAGGCTATATGCCAACTATTAGTACTTATGGTGAAGGTGATGTTTATTGGGTGTGCGTACCAACACCTTCAACTGATGACGGTGTGAACCTTGATTATATCTTCGATTGTATGAATAAGATTCAACAACATGATCCGGAAGCACTTGTTATTATCAAAAGCACAATACCGCAGTCAGCATTAAAGAACATTATTGCTATTTATAAAGACATGCACATTGGTTTTAGTCCGGAGTTTCTTGTTCAAGGTAACGCTTACGCCAACATGAAAGATACTTCAAGACGATATCTGGCATTAAACGGTCATCACAAACATCTGCCATATATTAAAGAGCTGATGTGTTTTGAACTAATAGACATCAATATTGCTTGTCATATTAAGACATTAGCTAATAACTTATTGGCGACACGTCTTCAGTTAATCAATACGTATGCTCTTAACGTATGGAAAGATGTAGTGTTAGATGGCTTACCACACTTACGTTTATCTCCACATGAGGCACACACTATCATTTGTCAGATGTTAAATAAGGTAGGTGCTGACCCTCGTATTGGCACACATTATTTAGATGCGTCTATTGGTTATGGTGGCTCTTGCCTAAACAAAGATCTACAAAACAGTGCTAATGCCTTACAGTGTGCTGACTACATGGATGAAATTTACGGTGCTAATAACCAGACACTAATGGCATGGTATCACCATATTGCGTTCTATATCAGAGAATACAATAAAAATAAAGAAGCTAAGCCAGACGAAAGTTATCAAGCGGCAAACAAAATAGATACAATCTATTTAGTAGGCTCCGGGTTCAGTGCAATCACTAAAGATACACGCAATAGTCCGACATCACAATTTAAAGACTTATTGGCGGATCACTTCACGGTGTATATTGTTGATGACTTACCATTATTCATTAGACCTAATGAGCTTGTTATTAACTGTCGTGGTGTGCGTAAACTACCTTGCGGTCCACGTTTCATTAACTTAGTCTTCCAAGCAGAAGGTGACTATGAATAACATCGTTAATCAACTTGTTAAAAGTCGTAATGCTTTGTTCCGGGATTGTTGTATACTCGTCCCGGAGTATCAATATGATTTATGGTATCGTTATCGTAAACATACAGACTCAAAAGCACATATTATTCTAACCGATGGCACTAAACCTGAACTAGAAGAAAAGACAGCACTATTCTATTCAGGTGGTGCTGAAAGCCTACTAGCTAAAACGTTACTTGATAAACAAGGTATCAAGTACGATATCATTACCATACCTGCTGTTTACCATAAAGCAGATAAACGACTTAAAGACGAACTCTGGTATTGTGGTTTAGCACTAGCATTGGGTTATCGTAATGCGGTATTAGGTCTTGAAAAGGTTCAACACGTAGACAAATTTTGTTATGAGTGGACACCATATTTCTATGAGAACTTTAATCGAACATTCGGGACTAACTATGGTAGTGTTTGTTTCGATAAGAACAAGATAGAAGTGTACCAACAGTTACAAGAACTAGGTGTATCTTTCGATAAAATCAATGCTTGTAAACATAACAACAACTGCGGTGCTTGTTGGAAGTGTTTTGAGAAATTGTGCATAATCGCATACATACATAAACGTAAACTAACAACCGCAGAAAGACAACAGTATGCAGAATATATAACAGCATACAACACAGATGAACCTAATGCTTATCCATACAAAGATACATTAGACATCGTAATGCCACATATATAAATCGTTCAAAACAGGAGAAACTTTATGATTTATATCTTTTCAAACAAGCCTCAACAAGTATGGCAGAATGATTATCTGCAAACATACTTAGAGTTCCTACCACAAATAGCACCTGTTGAATTGGTTAAAGCTGATGACAAAGGCTACGCATATATCAAGAAAAAAGCAACTGAAGAAGACCTTATTTGGATTACACACTATGCTGACATCGGTGCCTATCGTTGGGACGTTGTTAGCGGAAGAACCATATTCCGCATTTCAGGTACTTCAGCACACCCGTGGTGTTATCAAGTAGATCCTACTTTGGAATATCGTGATTTCCTTGCTATTGACTTCATGCTTAGTCCACACCCTAACGTTACCAAACTTATCGAAGAGAAATTCTACAAAGATAACCCAGAGAAGTTAGCTAAAATTATCACAACAGGTTATCCAATGGTTAATCCGAAGATACGTTATCAGCATATGTTGATGATCCATGACAAAGACGTATATGAGTTAGCGTGGTCTGAGCGTAAAGATCGTATTGTGATTGGTGGACGATTAAGCCCTGACAAACAACCAATGCTCGCGATGTGGTTACTACAAGATATTGTTAAGCAAGTAGAAGTAGTATTCTGCTATGCACATGACAAAGAACTTGATTGGTTTGAATATTATGGCGGACGTACTCGTTGGGAAATGCTTGGTTTTAAATTCCAAAAGTTAGACCACAATGAGTTCCTTGCGTTCCTAGCAGAAAGTAAATATTATTTTAGTTGTAGTCTCGGGGACACAATGTGCTATTCTGCATTTGAGGCTATCTCATTAGGTTGCTATGCAATTTTACCTGATACCATGAAACACGGTACAGGTTTACCACACATTAGTTGTATGACGAATGCCTACACATATAGAGCTTTCGATAAAGTTAGTGTAGAAAATGTTTTTGAAGAAGCAAGTGGACCTAACGCTTATCAAAAACAAAACACTACCTGGACAGATCCAAATCGTTTTATTTGTAGATTGCGTGATGGCATCTACGGAACAAACAGTTATAAAGTTTATTACGGAGAAGAATAATGAAATATTGTATTGACATCGACGGTGTACTGTGTGAGAACACGTGTCATACTAACCACGATAATCCACCACCTCGTACTCAACAGATTGAGCATATTAAAGCACTACAAAAGGAACATGAAGTGGTGTTCTATACTAGCAGACCAAATCATGAATATGAAAGAACGGTATCTTTCTTAAACAGTGTAGGTCTTGATACTTCTAAGGGTGTATTCTTTGATAAACCAAACGCAGATTTCTACATTGACGACAAAATGATCCCACTTATTCCTAGTTCGGGTGCTAATGTTAAACGTAAGAAACTAGCTATTTGTTATAGTGGTGGTATGGATAGTTATATTGCCTACCACTATGCAATCAAAGAACTTGATTATGATCCTGAAGATATCCTTTGTTTGACTTTCAATTTAGGACACAATTACAATCAAAAAGAAATTGATGCTCGTGCTAAACAAGGTATTCCACACGTAGATCTTGATTTACCTATTATCAATCAAGAACTATTCGGTAACGCTGTTGATAAAGACAACTATATTATCCCAGGTCGTAACTTAATGTTTGCAACTATTGCCGCAGGTTTCGCTGAACGTGTATGGATTATCGGGGTTAAATTTGAAAATCATTATCTAATGTATGATAAAAACGAGGCTTTCTTCCGCACAGCAAGTCTAGCTTGTTCACAGGCAATCGGGGCACCAACTGTTGTAGAGAGTCCTTTCATGAATTGGACTAAGACTCAAATGATTGAATGGGCATTAGAACACGGTCTAAAAGAAGGCTTATCACAAACTGTATCTTGTTATCACGACACACATAAACGTTGCGGTAACTGTGGTTTATGTTGGAAACGTGCAATCGCTATGTTTATGGCAGGTGGTGAAGAAGTACTTGATGAACTTCAAGAGTATGACGTTTACCCATTCACTTCTGATGTTGCTAAAGACTTTTTGCGTAAATACAAAGACGCAGTAGCACGAAATGATTATAGTCATTATTCTAAAGAACGTATTGACGAAGTGTTTGAATGTTATCGTTGGTTAGGTATCAACATTGATAAATTGTTGGAGCAGTAATGGAAACCTTATTAAAACAAACGGATAGTATTATCCGAGCTATGGAATATACTCAGCAAAACAAACCTGAGATCCTTGAATATATGAAAGCAACGAACCCACGTATTGAAACATTCTTCACTAAAGTAGGTTTCAAAATTAGTGTACCTGTTGTTGATATTAAAACAAAAGAACGTGGTGTAGCACCTATGTTGTACATGGATATTGCTAGACCAATCTGGAGAGACAATTTATTTTGTTTACTTTCAGAATGTACTAATAATCATCTCCACATCATCGAACGTGGTACACCAGAACGTGTGATTGACCTTACTACATCTGATTTAATGAAACGACTGGCTCGTTTTAATCGGTACTATAAGAAAGCAAACATTGAAATGACTGTCGAAACTGATAAAGACACAATTCGTGATTTCATGATTTCTAATACAGAACGCTTTGCACTTCGTAGAAACCAAGAACCAATCTATGATGTTAATATGATAAACGCATACATTGAAGATGCACACTTGTTCAACCATAAGTTCTATGGTGTTGTTGATAAGAATACTGATGAACAGGGTATTATTGAAGTGGCTAATGATGTATCTCGTGGTGTGGTGCATTGGGTAAATACTTATCGTGGTGTTAAAACAGAAAATACACGCTTCGGGAATAACTGTTTAATGCACTTGATCTCTAGTTTAAATCTTGGCATTTATACATCATTAAACATGGGTATTGATACATTCGACTACAAAACAATGTGGTCAGACAAACAAACATTCGCAAAGGGTTTTGCATATAAGGAATAATTATGAGCGTAGAAATTAAAACGTATGCTCCATATACGGATTATGAAGTAGATGATACAGACCCAAGATCATCTGCTTATTACGTTATGAAGAAACTACTTGCAAAAGGTGCTTCTTGTTGTGAAGTAAAAGTTGGGGACGCAGTAAACTTAGTCTTTGGTTTACCTAAGTTTTCTCACATTACATATCGTGTTGGTCATGGTGGGTTGCCTTATTTACCTGACGTAAACTTTAAATGCTTCTGGGTTGAAGAACCTATTACTGATAAAACAGATCCATCTGATATAAATTATAGATTCAATCTCCCTAATACATTAGATGAATATTTGGCTTCGCTTTCTCGTAAAAACAGAAGTAACGTTAAACGACATCTACGAAATGCAGAGTCATTAACGTTTGTAGAGACTGATTATAATTCCATGTCTATTGATTACTTGCTAACTCTAATCCGTATTAGAGATCCACAAGGGTCAAAACCTGATATGGGTGAAATACGCTCTATCTTAGAAAGTGCGGGTCATAAGAATACTTTGTTCTATGCAATTTATGAAGGTGACGTTCACATAGGTTATAATCTGGGTTTCATTCATAACGACAACTACTATGATGAAATCTTTTTTCAAACAGATGACTATGGTGATAAGGCTTCAGACATTATTGCTAAACTTATTAGCTTGTTAGTAGGTAAAGTATCAGTATATAATCTTGGTTTAGGTTCTTTCTATAAGAAGAAATTTATGCCGGACAACGCTGAATTAAAGGCAACAATAGCTAAAGACTCTACTTATTTATTTGACGTGAACCTCATTTTTAAAGGTGATTACTGTTATGTATCTGAACGTAAAGGTACAGCTTACGGTGTTGTTTTCTGTGATAATAGAGGTGGACAATATTATGATGATCTCAACTCAGGTCTAGCTGACTTAATTAAGAAAGCATTCCCACTTGCAACATATAGAAAAATGCAAGTTCCGGAGCTTACTTATAACGAAACATTAAATGAGAGTTTATTCAATGCGTTCCATGTAGATACTAAAACAGGTTTGTCTTACTTAGACGGTCATAGTTCATATAAGAGTTACTATGCACCATATAATAACCTGGCTACCTACTTTAGATCTAGACTTAAACGGTTACCAGACGTGGATAAAGTTATTGACCTTTATAAGGATCATTTTATTGACGACCTATACTTGTTAGAAGTTGGTGGATCTCTTGAAAGACCTGATTATGATAAAGTGTTTGCTGTACCTAACCATTGTTTAAAATGGCATGACACTGAAGACAACTTTGTTGCGTCTTTCAAAAGCAAAAGAAGAAAGGAAATCAGAGAACTCTACGCTAATCGAGGTGAAGTTCGCATACTAGAAAAGGACACACTACACGATTTATATAACACTTTATATTTGAATTCTTTTAATAAATTCAACGATACGTTCAGTGCAGATGTTCTTCTTGCTTTATATGACGAGCCTAATGTAGTAACTCTGGGTCATTACATTGATGATGTTCTTACTGGTATTTATACTTTAGAACAGTTAGACAATACTTATTGGGCGTATCAAGGTTATCTAGCTTTAGTTCCTGATATGGCTAAACAGGGTTTATTATGTTGTGCGGAATTTATTTATAATTTAAATCCTGACTTCATATTAGATTTAACATCCGGGGTATCCTTTAATCCAACTAATTATGGGACATATAAAAAGACTGTTTCCAACTTAGAAAACGAGGTATATTTCTATACTATATCTCATAACAAAATTAAAGAACCGTATTACAAGGTATAAAAATGAAGAAGTTAAAACTACAATCCGTGTACGACATTTATAGCTTATATCAGGTTGTAAATGGTTACAGTCGCGGTGATGCTTATCAAAGCTACTACAATATCTTTAGTTTATACGCTGAACAATCTGACCGAACACATATAACCGTGTTAGATATTGGTGCAGGTACAGGACACTTCAAAGATATTGCAATACAAGCGGCGTACCAAGCAGGCTTGATAATTGACTACACATCACAAGATCAAACAGAAGGTGCAGACATCTGCTGTGATATCTTTGACTTAGCCAATTATATGGACAAGGAAGGTATAGCACCTTATGATTTAAGTATCTTGGTTCATAACGTTATAAATTGTGCCTTACCACATCATAACCTAGATGCCTTTTACGCTAATTTAAAACGTTCCGGAAACGTTATCATTAACCAATGTGCAACACCTTCATATTGGGAATCAGCCGCAAATGATGTGAACGCAATAGATTATGATGTGTTGGTACTACCTGATAATCCAGTATTAAAAGATCTTGGTTTAGAACCTGATACTTATATCTTTGAAATATCAGATAGCATTTTCAATACTGACGTAGTAGGTCTATACGAAGATCATCAGGATATCTTGATAACCAAAAATGGTGTTCCTATAATGCAGATTGATATATCAGGTCGTAATGATATTCAAGTTTTCGATAGAGTACCTGGAATCAAATATACAAGCAACAACCTTACTAAAGGTTTGCCTGTTAAAGCTGAACTATTAGAACCATACTCAGGATTAGTGAATACATCAGAACTAGCGTTCGATTATTACGTCTATAGTGTAAACTAATAGTGTTATTAACTTAACGGAGAAAATATGATCCATTCATTAGCAATCATTAGCCCAGATATGCAACAACGTATCGGTCAACAAAACATTACTTTCACTCCGGGAATCAACATTGTAGTTGGTTCAAACGGTACAGGTAAAAGTAGTTTGATTAACTTAATCACTGAGATCACATCTGGCAGTAGTGAAAACGGTCGCCTTATTTGGGATCCGACAGTTCCTGTGCATACTTATAATGCAGAGCAAGCAACTAAAGATCGTACAAATGATACAGCGACTTTCGGTGTCCACGATTCACATGGACAAGCACTTCGCCGATACCTTAGTGTAATTGAAAAACTTGAAAATTCAAGTATTGTTATTCTTGATGAACCTGAAACAGCACTAGACTACTTTGCAGTAGAAGAGCTATGCAAGGCAATCAGTAAGAAGAAACAAATTCAATTTATTATTAGTACCCACCACCCATTGATGATGACCCTAACAGGTGCCAACTTCATCAATTTGGATCGTGTAAATAAAAACTATGCAAAAGACGTGCTTAGTCGTTTAGAAAAACGTTTGAGTAAAGTATCTGTTAAAAGAGTTTGACACTGGTAACAGGTTTTGCTATTATATACACATAACGTTAAGCAACGCTTAATGAAAAAGTTTGAAAATATGGCGAACTTAACGTTATTGCTTAACACATATTTAATTAACCGCGGATTATCCGCACAATCAACAAAAGGAAAACATTATGGCTAAAAAAGCTACAAACCCAACCGTTACTTTATCAGTATTTGCAACCGGCGAACGTTTCATTGATGGTACAATCGTACGTCAAGATGAACAATCAGTTACAGTACGTTACAAAAAACCTCGTTCATCAAAATTCTTGGTAGAAACATTCCCACGTGAAAAAGTTGTATCAGTTTGGGAAGGTGAAGAAGCGGCTCAAGTTGTTGTTGCAGGTGCACGTTATGAATTAGATACATTCACTGGTGAATTAGCAATCAATGAACAAGGCGACTTCGTGGTTACTGGTGAAGACTTCACTGTTACAATTTCTTCTAAAGCTGATGTTGAAATCTTCGAAGAAGATGAAGAAGATGAAAAACCTGCTAAAAAAGCAAGCAAAAAAGCAGAAAAACCTGCTAAGAAAGCGGCTAAAAAAGTAGAAGAAGACGAAGATGAAGACGAAGAAGATGAAGACGAAGAAGAAGAAAAACCTACTAAAAAAGCCAACAAAAAAGCGGCTAAAAAAGTAGAAGAAGATGACGAAGAAGAAGATGAAGACGACGATTGGGAATAATCAAGTCATCAAAACTTCAAAATTCATAGGAACTTCACAATAACATAGGGGACTTCGGTCCCCTTTGTTGTAATTGATCTGTAAATTTATAGGCACCAATATGTTAAAAGACCTAGTGATGATTAAGAAACCTGAATGTTTAACTTGCAAGCATCTGTGTTCACTTAATAAAAAGAAATATAATTGCATGGAAGATACAAACTGCCCTGCAAAAACTTATAAAATAATTTTAGGTGTAGACATCAATGCGTGTGTTGAACGTATGGCGTCTGCACTAGCCTCAAACAACATAGACGAATTAAACGTAATTACAGGTGAACTCACCAACGTTGATCCGGAAGTGAAAACAAAGATTTTAAATCTAGCAAAAGCAAAATCCAAAATAGGAGACACAAATGGCTAAAGTAATTAAACAGGTTTTCAAAGCAGGTCTAGGTACTATTCGTGTTATCCGATTACGATATGGCGACAACATTTGGTTATCAAACAGAACCATTCAATTTAAAGGTAACTATAATTATGTTGTCGGTGTGAATTGCAGTGTAATTGGGAACGATATTTATTTACTAGATAATGAAGATAATTATTATTGTAATACCGTTGCTCAAGCGACAGATTACATTAAACAAACATACGATGTAGAGGTATAAAATGGCAAAGTATGATGAAAGTTCAATTAAGGTTCTAAAGGGTCTTGAAAGTGTCCGTAAAAAACCCTCCATGTACATTGGGCCGACGGACAGTTATGGCTTATTTACCATACTTCGGGAGATTATGGACAACACTGTAGATGAATACTATGGTGGTCGTAATAAAGAGTGTACTATCACAATAGAAAAAGATGGTACTTGTATTGTTTCAGACGCAGGTCAGGGTATTCCAGTCGGTATTCATAAAACTGAAAAGATACCAACAGTTCAACTGGTATTTAGTACCTTACATGCGGGTGGTAAATTAGAAAAGAACGATGCGTATGCTCAATCAGTAGGTACTCATGGTGTAGGTTCCACCGCTACTAATGCTTTATCTGAAATTTTTGAATGTTATACTTGCCGGGATGGTCAATGGTATTATTTAGCTTTTGAGAAAGGTGTATTAACTAAACCGCTTACCAAAGTTAAAAAACCAAAAGAACACCCATACAAAACAGGTACATTAGTTCGTTTCAAACCAGACTTATCTATTTTTGATAAAGGCAGTAAACTTGATATTGACCTGGTTGAAGAATGGTGTGAAACGACCGCATACTTATCAGACGGTTATAAAATTAATCTGGTTACTAATGATGAAACTCAGACTTTCCACTTTAAGAAAGGTCTTGAAGACTGGTTAGAGAACGTTACATCAAAAGACGAACTTGATTGTGAAACCATTGGTAAACCAATTCGTTTAAAATCGGCTAATGCTGACTTTATTTTAGCTTTCACCGATGCAGATGGAAACAACTTATATGGGTACTGTAACGGCTTATATCAAGCAGATGGCGGAAATCATCTTAATACTACTTTGTCTATTCTTTATGCTGAACTTAAAGATTATGCAAACACTCGTCAAACATTTACTCGTGATGACTTGTCCGAAGGCTTGGTTGGTATCATTAACTTTAAAATCGGCAGTCCACGATTCAGTTCTCAGACAAAAGAGAAACTAACAGACTCACGTTTTGAAGATCTGTGCAAAGACGACTTAACTGATTGTATTAGTAAGTTCTTCAAACAGAATAAATCACTAGCCAAACAATTATGCGAACGTGCAAGTTCACTTCGTGGTGCTAAAGAACAATTTGTAATGCAGAAGAAAGCATTAACTGAATTGAAGAAGCGACAAAAAGACAGTAGTAAGATGCCAACTAAACTTGCTAAAGTTGAAGGTGTTGCTGACGATGTTCGTGAAATTTTTGTGGTGGAAGGTGACTCGGCGGCTGGTACTGCTAAAAGTGCTCGTATGAATAACCCACGTTTCCAAGAGATCTTAGGTCTTAAAGGAAAGATTACCAACGCACTTAAAACAAAAACAGATACATTACTTCATAGCGAAGAAGTGTTGAATATTTTGACTTCTATTGGTTATGACCCAACTGTTAAAGATCCACTTTCAAAATTGCGTGTAGGACGTATTATTTTGTTAGCTGACTCAGACCCAGATGGTTGTTTAACAGGGGATACTAAAATACCATTAGTGGACGGTCGTAAAGTTAAGATTAAAGACTTGGCTAAAGAAAAAGAATTCTGGGTATATGCAAGTACACCAGAAGGTAAAATTGTACCTGCTAGAGGTCACTCTGCTCGTATTACACGTCGTGTGAACGAAGTTTATAAGATCACATTGTCTAATGGTAAGAGTATCCGTGCTACACCTAACCACCCTTTCATGTTACGTGACGGTACTTTTGTTCGAGCAGACAAACTTACAGTAGGTCAAAGTTTAATGCCTTTTAAAACTAGAAGTTGCAAACATAGTTATCCAAGACAATACAAGGAGATTTATGATCCTGAACATGAACGTTGGGAAGTGCTACACAGATACTTTGCTAAACAAGTATTTGGTAACATAGACGGTTCTGGCTTACATGTTCATCATAAAGATCATAACCCTAGAAATAATCATCCGGATAACTTTGAACTACTTACTCAAAGTGAACACGCACGACACCACAATGAAACTGAAGGTTCTTGGTTGATGAATGAATTTAATGGATCTGAATACAATTCAAGAACTGCCACAGCAAGAAATATTGATATGTGGGCATCTACTGAAAAGTATAAAGGTGGTTTGACGTACAAAGAGTACATGAAGAAAGCATTTGCTGACTGGGCTGATAAAAACAAAGGACAATTATCTAAGACCTGTACTAAACAGTGGAAAGATCTTGATATTGCTTATGCTATGCAATTCTCCCGAGTGTTATCAGTTATCATAGCTTGTTTAGAACATGGCAAATTTGATAAAGAGACATATCAGATGTTAAAACCTAAAACAGGTGTACCGAACTATGATACAATCTTGCAAAAATGGGGTGACAAAACAAGACGAAACCTGTTGATTAGAGCGAAGGCTTTTGTTGATAAACATCCGTGGAAACTTAAAGGTTATGAAAAAGCAACTAGATTCTTTGATGACTTCAATCATACGGTTTCTAAGATTGAAATTGTTAAAGTGAAGAATAAACCAGTATGGGATATTACTGTAGATGATTATCATAACTTTGCAACGACTACAGGTTGTTTCGTGCATAACTCGCATATAAACAGTCTTATTTGCTGTCTGTTTTATAAGTTGTTACCTCAGTTATTTACTCGTGGTATGATTTATGCGGTGGACGGTCCGAAGTATGTACTCAATGATAATGGTACACAATACTTTGCACAATCAATGAAAGAGATGCGGGCTCAATTACCTAAAGGTGTTAATCCTGATAGAGCATCGTATTTAAAAGGTTGGGGTGAGGCGTCAGCTATGGCTTTGCGTGAGATTGCTTTCAATCCTGAAACACGCAGACTACGCCGCTTAACTGCACCAAACAAAAAACAAATGGAAGAATTTGAACTCTTAATGGGCGACAATTCAGATTACCGTAAAGCTATGTTAGGGGTATCATAATGACAGACCAGATCCAACAATTTATGGACAACAACGTATGCACTAACGTTGAGTTCCTTGCAAAAGGTCGTCCATCGCCATTTTATAACAACACTGTACCCCAACAAAACTTGGTTAGACTACTAAACGAACTAACAGGTGCAACATACTCTTTCGGTCTAACATATTTAGAAGAGCCTAACTTAGAGCCATTAGTTGGTAAATCGTTTGAACAGTGTAAACAGTATCTTGAGCAAGCAGAGCGTCAAGCATACGATCATTATGTTAAACACAAGGTGCGTAAATCCAACGTAACATTCGGTACTTATATTTCATCGGGACGGAACAATGACTAAGAAACAAAAACAAGTAGTGCAAGCAGAAATCGTTGAAGAGAACTTACTTCCATTCGCTAAACGTTCAATGCTTGAATACGGTAAATACACATTAGAGCAACGTGCTATTCCAGATTTTCGTGATGGTCTTAAACCAGTACACCGTCGTATTGCTTGGGCGGCACACCAATTAGGTTTGACTGCTAAGAAAGGTATTGTTAAGAAATCAGCACGTTTAGTCGGGGACGTACTAGGTAAATACCACCCGCATGGCGATTGCTTATCAGGCAATACTAAAGTTATCCTTTGTGACGGCACAACCAAGAAATTAAAACACTTGGTAGGGTCAGCTCCAGTTTGGGTATGGTCTTATAATGAGAAGACTCACAGTATAGAACCTGCATTGGCTCACTCTTTCCGTGTTGGTCAAGTGACAGACGTTATTTATGAGATAACAATGTCTTCTGGGGACGTTATTAAAGCAACATCAAACCACCCCTTCTATGACAATGAAACTAAATCTTGGGTTAAAGCTGAAGACTTAGAAGTTGGTATGAATTTAGTCGGTGGCGAGATTACTTACACTAATGACTATCCGACTTTCAGAACTAATGCAACATATCAAAAAGCTCTACATCACATCAGTGCAGAGTACATTTATGGTGCTAACGAAGCTGATAACATCTTCCACCACGTAGACCATAATACACAAAATAATGTTCCAACGAACTTTGTTGTTATGGACAGAGCAGAACATGCTTTACACCACAAAGACTATTTGACTGGTTTAGAGAATGGTCGGGAAACAATGTTCAATGGTACTAAGGCTTATCGAAAAGCGATTAAGCGTAAGAACCAAATCTTGGCTAAAAATATGGCTAAGAACTACCATATCTATAATGGGCTTCGCGGTTTACGTTACTTAGAAGAAAATGGTATAGAGCTTACTGCGTCTAACTACAAACAGTTAGTAGAAGATAAAGTATTATACAACTTAATAACACCTGAAAAACTGAAAGAGCGTGGTGTATCATTTAAAGGCTTACTACATTATTATCACAATGGGGTAGAAAATGATACAAGCGAAGCAACTGGTTTAACGGAACATCTAAAAGAAGAACCAACTAAATCCAGATCAGGTGGTTCAAACAACGCAGGTTTTGCGAAAGGGTTCTTAACCACTCTACAATACTTAACGAAACCACTTAATACTGCGACACTAGCAGATTATAAACAAGCGGTAGATTTACGTATTAAAGAAGATGGTGTTTTCGTTTGGAATAAAGAAAACAGAACCTTACCACTTTGGGCTAGACCGAAAGATATTGCAGAACGTTTCTCCGCAAACACTGTTGCAGAAGTGTTGAGTTCATTATTACCTAGTGAATTGAATACGGTCGTTTCTGTTAATGTTCGTCATTTGAACAAGAAACGTAAGATGTATGACTTCACTGTTAAAGGTAATGAAAACTTATTTATCGAAACAGGTAAAGATGGCAAATATCAAAGAACAATGTTGGTTCACAATAGTGCTTGCTATCAGGCTATGGTTTCAATGGTTCATCTTAACTATCCATTGATTTTCGGTTCAGGTAACTTTGGTACACTAGTGGATCCCGCGGCTGCTCAACGTTATACGGAAGCACGTCTTGACCAATATGCAGATGATGTTTTCTTCCATCCGGATTACATTAACGTAACTGATACAACAGGTAACTTTGATAATACGGAACAAGAACCAATTATCTTAAATGCACTCTTACCAAACTTATTATTAAACGGTGCGTTTGGTATTGCAACAGGTGGTCGTTGTGCTATCCCTTGCTTTGAGAAAGAAGGTGTTATCACACTAACCAAGAAAGCAATTCAAGGTAAAGCAGTAACAATCAAAGACTGTCTAAAACATTTAGTACCCACATCATCAGAAGGTGCTAGTGCTTGGTTAGAAGATGAAGACGATATTGAGAATATCAAGAACTTCTATGAAACAGGTATGGGTTCTGTTTATTGGGTACCTGAATATGAAATGGATGTCGCCAAGAAGTCTATTACTATACATGGCTTCCCACCAATCGTTGCACAGGGTCTTGAAAGCACACTCAAGAAACTAGCAACATGGGACGATATTGCATCAATCGAAGATGACTCTGATATTGATGAACATGGCAACCCTAAACTTAAATATACTTTCACGCTTAAGAAGTCAGTTGCTAAAGCAGACGTTGAAGAATACCTAGAAGATATTTCAGCAGAATTTGAAACCAGTCAAAGCTTGGTGTTTGCAACTACAACACGAAGCAAAGTTGTTGATGAAGAAGGTGCTTCTGTATCAGATGCAACATTCCAAATCATGACTATGCCACAATTCTTTAAAGAGTGGGCGGCTTACCGTATTGACTTGGAACGTAAATCTGTTAAATACTTGATGTCAGTGGTAGAGCAAAAACTATCTCGTGCCGAATTATTATTGTTAGCTGTATTAAATCGCGACATCATTATCAAAGCGTTAGATCGTGAAGATACTGAAAAGTATTTAATGAAACAACTTAAGATCACAGAAGAACAAGTGAACGCTATTCTTGAGCTTAAGGTGAAACAGCTTAAAAAACTTGAAGAGACAAATATCAAAACTCAAATCAAGGAATATAAAGCTCGCATTAAAGAACTTAAAGCAATCCACAAAGATCCAACAGACGCAATCATTAAATCATTGGATAGCTTATGATAGATCTCAAACAACAAGTAGAAGAAGCAATCGCTAAAACGCTTGATGGGAAATTAGACTGGTCTAACTTCACACAAGACCAGTCCTTGTTTGATGAATACCTTAAAGCGATTAAAGATATGCGTAAAGAAGGTTGGGTTTACCACATTCGTATTGTTAAACATAAGACTAAACGTGGTTATTCTCCAAAGCACATTAAATACAGAAGACTATATGGTATTTATAGATCCGAAGTCGTTATAGAAAACGGTTCTGTAATGATACACAATTATATTCATCCGCTACCTGCACTAGAGCGGATTAAATCGGAGGTACTAAATGAAGGTACTAAAACAATTTGACACCTTATACGATAATGTAGATCAAGATGTTATTGACAACATTATCGAAACACTTGAAAACTTTGGAGATCAGTTTGATGTTCTACCAATCAGTGTTAAGAAAGCACTTAATGCTATGGCATCTTTAGGTCAAGTGATTGACAATGAAGGTCGTATCACTCGTTCAATGTTAGATCAAGTTAAAAAGATCTTGGTTGAATATGAAGATTCACTAGCTCAACTTGAGGCATCAAATGATGACGACGCTGATTTGAATTATGACGAAGTATTAAGTCAGTTCGACAAACAAATTCAACAACTTGATGTTGAAGACACAAACTTTAGCACACAGATTAAGTCTAAATTAGCTCGCGATGTTAAACGCATGAAAGCGAAGTTAATCACTGATCTACCAACTGATGAACTATTCAAGGTTGTTCAACTGGATACAATCCCGATTGTACATCGTAGACTAAATGCTCGTAAACTACAGGCACTTGGTTTAACAATCCGGGAGTTTAATGAATACTTCATCTTTGAGAACCAACGTGTACTAGCTATCAACATTGAATACCTCAATGAAGTAAACAAAGGCGTTGCTAAAAAACGACAGTTAGATGCATATGACCTAGCTGAAAAGATCTTAAACGAAAACTACAACCTAATGAGTATCTTCGGACAAGATCCAATACGCATTAAAGGTACATCACACTTATACTTCTGGTTGATGCCTACTTCAATCATGTCTGATGTGGTTAAGCTAGTAGGTGTTATGGACGAATGGGGAGTAAACGCATAATGGAAACACTATACACCGCCTTACATACGGCACTCTATACGATTGTCATTTATGCAGTCTCTTATGTTGCAGGTATATTATCATATAGACTATGGGTAGCCTACAAAGATAAGAAAGCCAACAATAAAAATGCCACTCTGTTTCAAGAAGGTTACGACCTAATGGACAGTGCATATCGTAGTGGCGACGTAGCTTTAGTACAAGACTTATTTGATAAAGCTATGAGTGCACCTGATTACAATGACTTTGATCGCGGTATTATTAAAGCGTATTCTGACTGTTCAGGTCCTAATACAACCTGTGCTAAACTTGATATTAAGGAAATCATATGACGAACGTTCAATCTCAATCTTTAGTGCTTTACTTTATCATCGCTACAATAGCAGTCATCTTCTTATACAGATGGTATAGTAGAGTATCCGCTAAAAATAAAGACGTATATGTTGTAGGCTACAACAAAATGGTTAGAGCTTTTCGCAGTGGTAATCTGGAACAAGTTAAGAAACTTAAACGTGAGTCCCAACTTGTTGAATCTGAACTTTACTCCGCATATAAAGCAGGTTTAAAGAAAGCATACTCTGATTGTATCGACCCTAATAAATCAGTTAAGGAACTATAATGAAACAACTTCTGTTAAACACTAACTCAGGTGCTTTATACTTTGCTCGCCGTACACCACGCAAAACAAAATCTAAACAATCTCGATACGTTCGTGTGTGGACAAAATTAGGCAGAGCCACGAATATAGATTTATCTACTTTAGGGCTTCAAAATGAAAATGCGAATAACACACCCGCCCGAATTGCCTGATAAACTCAATCTAGCATTTGGTGCTGAGAACAGTCCTAACATTTGTTGGGTCTGCGGGCTAACAACATCATTAGAAGAACACCATATGATACCTCGTGCGTATGGTGGGCAAGATGGACCTGTCATAACACTATGTGCCGGTTGCCACTCATGTGTTCACAAACTGGCTGACTACGATGCACAAGATATTGTTTATGCTCAAAAACTTTTGAAAACTGATAATAAAAAGAGCTTGACACGTTTATCAGAACTTGCTATAATAATTGCATATAGTAAGCAAGTAACTAAAAATGATGAAAACAAAACAATCGTTTTTATGGACAGGTTCCCGGCTAGTGTAAACAGGCAACTCAAAGCATTAGCCAAAGTCTTGAAGAAAGACCAACGAACCATTGTGCGGTTGGCTATCGCACAGTTATACAAAACTTACTTTAAATGATCCCCCGATAGCTCAGTTGGTTAGAGCAGTCGACTCATAATCGAACGGTCGCAGGTTCAAGTCCTGTTTGGGGGACCAGTAAAGTAAACAAATAATAACATCGGAGCAACAAAATGAACTTCAAAATTCAACTCAAGGCTGAAGATCACATATACTTCACCAACAGACCAGACGCAAAATCATCAACATTTGAAGAGCTTGGCATTATGCCTTTCGCAAATGCGCCTGAACCATTCTTACCAGATTTGACTAAACTATGCTCTAACGTATCAATGTTAGATATGGCAAAGCTAGTATCAACGTTCAATGCTAGTCAGATCAGAATCTTGCAATACTTACTAACACAGGTTGCTGACTTACAAGAAGAAGGATTAAAATTCGGTCAGTTAGCTTACTACCGTGTTGCAACAACGCCTAACATTTATATATCAGATTTCATCAAAGTGAGACCAATAGCAATTAAGAAAATAAAAGGGACTACTTTTATTGTGTGCTGTTCTTCACTTGATAACGTAAACGGGACTTGTTTGCTAATTGAAAGAAATTCTCTTTTGACACGCTCCGAGTTTAAAAAGGTTTTCCGAGATCTACTAGCCCTAGGTCAAGCAAACAGTCCCACCCCTTTATGGCATACACAGATCCGTAAAATTGAAGATGTACCTGAAGTGGATATTGTTAAAACTGTCAAAATGACACCTAAGTTGAAACAAGAATTGCGTAAACCACGCCGCAAAGGTAACTTCACAATTAAGATGAACGCCGTAAACTAAATTTTTCATAGTAGTAACCTTAGCTTTAAACACGCTAAACTTTTGGGGAACAATACGTTCCCCCTTTTTGTATCAGGTCACTTATGCTAAAACATATAATCAAAAAACACATCCTAAATAAAAAAGATCTTGATGATGTACTCAGAATCAGTAGTTTATATTTGTGTAGAGCAATAGACACAAAGGCTTTTCGTGAACACGTTAAACCTCTTGTTGATAACTTCACAGAATTAAAAGCTGAATTAAGAGCCAATGGCTATCTGCATTTGAACCTTAAAACTTGGGTATTCTACTGTATTAAAAACGGTTTGAAACCTAAGCAAGCTAAACTTCAGATGCGACACTTTGACGTTAAGTATTCAGACTATGAAGTTCTTTGTTCTATTATGAAAGACAAAGAAAGTCGGGAACTGTTTGAAAAGTTTGACAATTATAAGGCTCATACTTTAACACGCTATAAACAACTTCTGGCGGACACGCTTTCTAAATGCGAATACTATGCTGTCAGATTTGTGAACACTAAACTGGTGTTCTTAACTATGGGGTCATTCCTAACTAAAGAAGACTTAACATCTGAACTTATGATGAAAGCATACGATGCACTACTACTTCAATATCCGTGTATTGAAAGTAAATTGCACCATGAGAATATCTGTCGTAGAGCTATTCATAACTTCGGTCTTAATACATTGTACTTCTATAATGGTAAAGGTAGAGCCAACTTAATGAACAATGGGGATGGTACGTTCACCACTACATCTTACCATTATCAAGGCGTCCAGTTAGAAGACTCAAACAATTCAGATGTAATTCTAGACTACCACACATCTAGCTCAGATGAATCTGATAAAGGCATATCATTAGATCAACTGTTGAAACAATACTCTGGTAAAGAAAAACGGTTTATCAATATGCTTGCAGGTAACTATGATATTAAGTTTAGTAAATACTTATCCAAGCTTAATATGTTACCTAATGACGAACTTTATGATAAAATCAAGTTCGATAAATACTTAGACTTAGTGTGCGACCACCTAGAAATATCTGGGTATAAAGCACAGACTTTAATGACAAACATTCGCAACCAACTAGAGGCATAAATATGAAAATTTATTGGGACAATGTATCAGACGTAGATCACGCAATCTTATTTCCTAACGGACAAATTGTTGGAAATAGTTATATTGCACAGGCAACTGCGGAAGGCAATAACAACAATGAAGAAGCTGTTATCTTAGATTTCAGTACAGGTAAAAAGCAACTTAAAGCAGTATGCGATACCGTTGTAGATCATAAACTATGGGTCAATGATCGTTACCATGTTATCGAAGAAACTGGTGATAGCTATATTATTAAAGCTCGTAGCAGAAATCTGGAATACGTTTTTGAAACTATGTTACCTAAAGATGCTGTCTTTATTCAGTCATTTGTTTATGACAAAGAAGAACCATTCAAAGAACTCAATAGCTATATTGAAACCGCGGTACGTTTAGCTAACGAAGATCTAAGCATGGTAGCTAGTACACCTGAAATGAAGGTTACCATTACCGACAATAAGAAAGTATTTTTAGGTTCTAAACATAAACACTTCTTCCGTTATACGCACGGATTACCTACCAGTACATCATACGGTTGTCAGAACATTTGTCATGGACACCTAAGTTATATTGAACTGACACCTAAAGAAGGTGTACATTCTTACTTGACTACTCGAAATAGAGCTAAACGTTATTTATGCGATGTGTTCGATAGTATGGGTGTGCCAATTTATTACAACCCAAGAACTTTCAGTGAGCCGAGCCATTTATATTATGGTGAACGAATGGTTAATATTCACTTTATTTGTCCGACAGCTTGCGTAGAACATTATGAAAACAGAGGTGAAGATGGTATTGAATATAGTATCAAGACAAACACTCGTGGTCATATGTTGAATAAGATCAAGTTTGACCCTGACAATTTATTCTATGGTATGGTAGAGCTTGACACGTTAAGCACAATAGAAAATTTAGGTGCGTTCTTTAAAGCTAAAATTGAACAAGTATGTCCGGACTTGCTTAAATACTTTGATGTGAAGATTTCGGAAGGTTTAAGTAAAGGCGTGATGATATAAAAATAAAGGGAGGCGTGACCTCCCTTTTTCATCTGCATTATGTGCGTATTAGGTACGTTGTTCTTTAGCCCATTTCATTAGAGCTTTATAACCATGCTGTTTAGCGAACATAAAGATTTCTTTCAAGTTTGAGTTATTTAATTCATCGCGAATTGTACGCAAGCTATTGATAACACTTGTTTCACCTTGCTCTTCTACTTTGTTTAACAATGTTAAAACTTTAGCCTGAGCTAGGTTTAAATCACCTTCTGTTACGCCATCTGATGCAATATTTTCTTCTTCATCATCTTCAATACCATGTTGAGCATTAACACGACGCAATTCTTCATCAGCACCTTCAGACGCTAATAATTGAAGTGCTTCTTCTTCATCAATGATAACCAGAATTTTCGCTGTTACTGCACGGCGGAAACCCATACTGTCAATTAAACGTTCCCAAGGCATTTGTTCAATTAAGTTGCTAGGCAACCATGTATCAGGAACAAACACGCTATCAACACCACCGCCATTTGACTTAGGGCAAGTGAATGTAACAGGACCGCGGTTAGAACCCTTTGATTTATTTAATACATAGACCGGTTTACCTTTGTATTCCGGTTTACTAATGTGAGTGAAGGTTAAGATCATATTTACCTCTTTTAGTTGATAAAACATTATTCAGCTTGGTAATATCTCCCGCTGAACAGAACATAACTTGTTCTAATTTATATTTTACATTGAATTTGCGACAAAACTCGCGGAATAAACTGCGTTTACTTAATGCAACAATATGACACAGACGTACATTTAACACTGGATCTTTTTTGTAGAAAGGCATATCCTTGACTACATCAGCTAAACGTTCTCTTTGTAACGCCGTCAATTTAAATTCCGGGATTAAGTCATTCTCCAATGCCCATTCATAATACTTATAGAAACAAACAATATAATGCACATTCGCTATCAACGTATTTAGATGCGTCATAGCTTTGCTATAAGACATAGACTGCTCGTCCATAATCTTCATTACTAAATCACCTTTTTCCATTAAGCATACATCCTTTTTACACGTCTTTGAACTAATTTTACTTCAGATGAACGTTCAACACTTGCCATTATGGTATCTCTAACCATATCATCGGTCCACCGTCTAAACGGGGTTTCATACGACAAGATATGAGCATAATAAATACCAATTAAGGTTGCATCGTACTGGTGCGGTGTAGTACCTATCAACTTGTATTCGTCTTTAATATTGTTAGGCACAATTTTAGAACGTGCCGCATTATATGCGTTCTTCCATGTACTCGCATTGACAAGTTTAAAAGGTATATTCAGATTTCTACATAGTGTAATGATGACACCTATCATTATATTAGTAGTCTCCGAAGTAGTACCAACTTTAATACCACGCCCCATAAAGCGTTCCATAACAACATAGTCAGGTTGAAACTCGGCAATCATTTTACTAATTTCATCGCAAAACTTTATATGTTGCCCTTCTAGTATTTCACTTGTCTTCAAGTTATTTATGCAATTAGCAACTAGACCGTTTTTAACAATTTTATGCTTTAAACCGCCTTCGCTTTTGTGCATATTCATACTGTAGGCAAAGTTTTTCTCGCCCGGGTCAAAACTGAGTATTTTCATAATACCTCCATATTTAAAACTTTACAGAAAAATTGTAATTAAAATTACAAACAGGAGGCATTTATGCAACGAAAACTTAGTAACAGAGTTCGTTTAAAACCTCAAAATACACGTCTAAAACGAGTAGATGAACAGCACCAGTTTTATGCGAAAGTCCAACAGATGTACATGAATAACACGCTTGTAGCATCCGGGATCACTTGTAGCATATTTAAATGGGAACCCATTGGAACAAAATGTACTTGTAGCCAACGTGCTTCTTTATTAGACGATAACGGAGATCTAACCCCAAATGGTATGTTGTCTATCGCTAATGGCGTACAGCAACTCTATGGTGAAACTAAACGGGTATCATTCACTGTTAATGATCTACATTTAGAAGATATTGATAACGAACCTGTTGATGAAGACTTCCAACAAGATGTACCAATAACTGACGAGAGCGTTGATTTATTGGATTTCGGTGGATACGATCAACAACATTGTGCGATTTGTTACGGTTCTGGTTACGTTAATGGCTTAACTCTTTCTAATGGTATTCGCCGTGTTTATGATACTCAGTCGGTGTTTGATACAGACCATAAATTGGTTACATCACACCAACCTTACTACTACGAAAACGGTACTTATTTCAAAATGAACATAACCTTGCCGTTGTGTCATAAACCAACAATTCGTGTGTTCAACAACACGGAACTTGTAAATTTTGAATTAGTAAGTATCCCTAACGGTAAGAAAGGCGTACTACACATCAGAACAGATTACCCTTTCACACACGTTGTGATATCTGAGATTAAGCGTAACATTCCAACCGACTTTCCACAAATTCCGGATGACTTTAGTGCCAATATGTTATCCGATCAACAAACGACTACATTTATTTTCGACAACAAAGCGTCTATAACAAAGCACAGCTTAATTAAAGAGAATAAATTCGGTCGTATTTGGCAAGTAACAGAGGTAAACCCTCACTTCGATAATCGCGGCATATTAGTTCAATATGAAGTAACTGCCCGATTAACTGGACAACATGAAATATTCTACACGTTAATGAGTACAATATGAGAACACTAAAGATTATAAATGCAAGTAGTCGGCAGATAGCTTATCGTACTATTGGTGAGATTATATCAGAACTTGAAGACTTACGTTCAGCTTGCGTCTTTCCTAAGAAAGTTAAGAGCGTTCACAATAGTTTAAATTCTATTCCGCATTTAAAGCATAGACCTGAAATTATTGAGAACTTGAACCTTCTTCATTACTATGATGAACAAGCTAAGAAACTTGTATCAATTAAATCTCAACTAACATACGCATTTAAAGATAGTCCAGACTACCGTCAAACCTATCAAATGGTGAAAGACATCAATGCAGAGCTGACTAAATCAGTAGCAGATATTTTGAAGGTCACTCACCGTTATTGTTGGGCTAATGTAGCACCAGACATCAAGAAAGATTTAACCAACATTCAAAAAGCCATATCTACTAAGTACAAAGGTAAATTCTTTATGCTAGTAGATACAATCAAATATAAAAGTAAAGACCATCTGGCTTATCGCTTTTATATCCGTCTTGATAATGTATCAGATGATACTGGCTTTATTTATCCGCACTATTATATTATGCTGACGTCTTTCAATAACGATTGGTATATCAATACTGGTGCGTTTTTCCGTTTAATCCGTTTTATGGATCCGGGTTCTAAAATCAAAGTGTCCGATAATCTAGCGAAAAGCTTAATGTTCGCTATTCAACAAACTTTAAATAAGGACGGACTATGATTAAAATTTCGCCTACGCTTTCATCTTCTCAGTTAATGACCAGACTTGCTCGTAATATCCGATTAGGTAACAGTTCACTTTGTCCTATCCCAATCGAGAAAATGGACGATGAAGGTCTAATACTATTATTAGGTTCTAAACCAACTGTATATCCAGAGTTTATTGAATTTATCAATGTAGAGAATAATACAACGGTAGATCCACAAACAGGTGAACCAATAAGTGTATTCGGGAAGAAAGTAACTCTTAATGGTACAGAATACCACATAGTATATCAATGTACTGTTAAAGAGTTTATTGACGAAGCTGACATTCACTTTTTAATATCGAGCTTAAGAAATGCAAAAGCACAAAATCCTACTACCTGAAAACGTAGAAGTACCTGATAAGATACCATACTATGTTTATCAAAACGATTTCCTTATTGATGAAGGTATGACCTCAGTTGCTAGTATTGAAAACACGTCTATTGGTCAAACTCTACACTTATACGCAGACTATGACCAACGTATAACAATGCCTGGTGTCTATGACATAATCATAACTGCCACAATAGGTGCAAATTCATACTCAACATCATCTACGTACACAATTTCTGACGAGCCTGAACGTGATATAGACATCATTGTTATGGATCGTAAAATAGAACTAGCAGATGATTGTAATTATACATTGTACAAGGATAATGAAAAACTTTGCGAAGGCACGTATAACCTGTGTATTCCAACCTCTATTGAGCCATCATTAGATCCACTCTACTTAATGGCAACAGATGGAGCAACCTACACAGATAAGCGTGTGTTTTTTGTTACCCCATCTATTATGGGTGCTGTTAAAGATATGAGATCATATTTAGACAGGCTCAATAGACAACTTCGCATAGATAGTCTTGAACATACAGACGCTGATTACTTGTTATGGTTAAAAGCAGGTATGGACAGACTAAACTTGTTACTCACTACAACCTTTACTATGACCTTGGCAACAGGGGCAATCAGAGACTTGTGGTTAGTAGCATCTCAGATTCAATGTTTACGTACTCGCTACTTAGAAGAAGGACTAACATCGTTCAACTACTCAGGATCAGCAGTACAATTAGACGTTGATGTAACCCAGTATTTAGACACGTTAATCTCACAACTTGAAACACGTTTAGATAACGATGCTACTAAACTACGACTCACACTTCATAATCGTGGCTTAACTTCCGGTTCAGGCAAATACGTTCAACAATCTGCATTTGCAGGTGCATTGGGTGTATCACGTGGACCGGCGGCTAGTCCAATATTTCGGAGATAAAAAATGCGTAAGCTAACCCTTATCAATAAAAAACGTGTTGCATTAGCGGCTGCACCTACTGTGGTTGTTACTGTAACATTACCTCAATTAGATGACTTAGGTTCTCTTTTTGAAACCGGTACTGTTGATTTCAAATCGCCAGATGGTTCTATTCAAGGTATCATCAATAAAGGCGTTGTTGTAGTCAATGTTACTCAAGAGCAAGTAATCAATGGTATTATTGCTTTAAACCCAAGTACAGAAGCACTCTCACTTTCAGAACAAGTGGACAACCTTAAAAACGTTGTTGAATCTTATGAAAGTTTTGCAGATGCTGTTGCTGAAGAAGCAACCCAATTAACTAACATTATTAAGAACGCTAAAGGCAAGAAAATCAAATCAGTATCTCAAGCATTAGAAGTGCTTAAAGCTGAAGGTGTATTTATTGCTAAAGCAGAACCACAACCTGAACAACAAGGAGCTGAATAATGAACTTATCTCATATTTATACTCAGGCTGCTGCCCGCACTAAAAACACTGCTCGTATCGAACAAGTAGAACAAATGGGTAATGTAGCTCGTATCGTTTTAGCGTTTAGCTCTAAACCAAATGGTGATGACATCGAACGTGTTGTTGCTAACCTAAAAGGTTTCGAGGCTGTTCCAAATAGCTTTACCTCTAAATCAACAGATGAAAAAGTTGTTGCAGGTTTCTTGCGTTCTAAATCTGGCGAATTGAACATCAATGAAATTCCTAAAACTTTCAAAGAAGTTGCGGCAAATGTTTATATGGACGAATCAGATAACGGTATCTGGCGTGTTGTTGGTGGAAGCTTGGTTCGTACTCAAACTGAAGACTTATCTGAATTAGTTGCTATTGCTTCTGCTCAAGCAACACCTGCTAATATCCGTGCACCTTTAACCAGTTTAGCATCTATCCGTCCTTTCGCAGGTGCGGCTAATACTCAAATTGTTATGTATGTTAGCCCAGAACGTGCTGAAGTTATTGCAGGTTTCCGTGTATCAGAAGATGAAGTTTGGAGTCCTGAAGAAGGTTTAACTGAAGTAGCTGAAGACCAAGTCGTAGACGTTGAACAATTAAATGGTACAGATATCGAAGACGAAGAAACGGCGAAAAAATGTACTGCTTCTACTGATGTGAACGAAGTGATTGATTACTACTCTCAATTATACGCATACAATCCTGTGTATATGGATCAAGTAATCGAACAAGTTAAACAACGTTCAATCTACTAAGGAGAACATCATGCGTAGCATAGTAACAGCCGGTGGTAAAGCCGCACGTGGTGGCAAATTACCAAAAGCTAAAGAGGCAAATGAAGATCAAAGCAAGCTATTAGACGTACTTCAAAAGGCGCTTGATAAAGCAGGTTTTGATGTAGAACGTTATGATGATGTTTGCGAAGTCCCAGGTCAAATTCTCTTTTTCCCAGATCGAAAATACGGTTTAAACTGTGATGCTTTATCTGAAGAAATAACTGAAATTGAAGATGAAATTCAAGATCAGCTAGATGAATTAGGTGAGAATACTCGTAAAACCTCTATGGGTTATGTAGCTAAAATCGTTGAGCTTATGAAAGAAGCAACTGATACTAAAAATTTACCTAGCTTAAAAGATGGTACCTATATTGTTGAAGGTGTTCTTGGCACTGGTAAGCGTAAACAAACCTTAGTAGCTATTGTTCGTGGTAGTGAAACCTTCTTTACGGTAAAAACAGGCTTTAACCATGTTGATACTAAACAGTTCTTAAAATATGCTAAGAACTGTCGTTTTACAGATGCTGCCAAAGATCCTAATTATGCGATAAACTTATTATCAGACAGTATCTATAAGAAACTCTACTAATCATGAGAAAGATCGTATTAGGTAGTTCTCAGCATAACAGAGATATGATTCGCCGTCATCAAGATCATATCTCTCGTATAAACGCTGACATTAAAGAACTGCAACAACGAAAAACCCCATCCGCTGTCAAGATGATAACTAAGAAGCAACAAACTATTAGACGGCTAAGACAGCAAATTCAAAAACTACAAAAGGTATAAATATGCGTAAATTAGTAACAATCGCAGGTGGACCTAAGAAAAGTGTCGGTATAACAGACGCTTTATATTGGTTGAAAACATTATTAAAATCTGATTGGTCAGCTAATCGAAGTGGTGGTCCAATCACAGTTGAGAAAGGTCTTGTTCGACTATTTTCAGGTGGTATTTCAAGTGATTATATTCAATCTTCAGTTCCAGAAATCGAAGACTTAATTCCTGTATATGCACCTCTTGCTAACAAAGGCAACATCGAAAAAGGTTCTGAAGAATATAAGAAACTGGTAAGTTTTGCTAAAACGTTAGATAAACTTGTTGCTAAAGCGAAAAACTCTGGAGCTAAAAAGCAAATCCGATTAAAGGACGGTACCTATTTAGTAAATGCTGTTACATTGAATAAAACCAAACAATCTTTAACAATTATTGTTGATGGATCTGATGTAATCTATACTAGCAAATCAGGTTTAGTTCGTGCTAAGAAAAGTGCTTTCTTGCAAGAGTTCCAGTCTTTCCGTGTAAGCGATACAGATTCAGATCCTGATTTTGCTATCTTCTTACTAAAAGAAGCTATTCTTCGTACAAAGGAGATCTAAATGCGTAAAGTTATGGCAGCCTACAATACAGTTGCAGGTGGAAAAGCTAAAGCTAAACCAGGTCATATAAAAGGTGGTAAAGGTGGTCCTCGTTACGACAATATCATCGATGCACTTTATGACCAACTAGGTCCAGATGCCGAAGTATCAGGTACAACTGAATACGAAAAACTTATGGCGAACGGTATTACTTTAAAATATTACCCAGAAGATGATAAGTGTGAAGTAACTGGTAAAGACACCAAACTCGTTCGTAAAGTTAAAAGTCTAATTGGCGACATCAGCGATCTATCCGCTATTAGTGGTCCGGATAATCGTACTGTCGATGCAATCATTGATATACTCAGTGGATCTGTTCAGTATGATGAAGGTTGGTATGGTATCACATCTGGTGGTAAAGCTAAGTCCCTTCAAGCAGTGGTTTACTTTAACGGTAAAGACCAATGTATCGTTTATGCCGGTGAAAAGATTAGCACACGTTGGTATGACTTAGGTTCAATCGCTAGAACTCTAGGTGGTAGCGTTACCAAACTCAAAACCAAAGATGATGCTTTAATGTACGTCCGTGATGTTGCATTTTCTAGAACCGACCCTAATTCATTTTAAGGTATTATTATTATGAAGATCATTTGCAAAATTGGAAATACGAACTTCAATATTATCGCCCCATTAGAATTGCAAGAACAAATTGAGTCTGCATTTGAACAGGCGAAAATTGATAAGTTCGCACATAAACCAGTAGTGCAAGGTGGAAACGTTAGCTACACACTTCGTGTGGCTAACTATGATCCCGAATCCATTATTGGTATTATTGCTCGTCCCTTAAAAGGTAAAATCCTAGATGATTTATCTATTGATGTACCTGAGCAAGCAACAGCCGGCTTATTTGAAAACGCTGACTTCCGTAAAGGCGATCGTGTATTAGTAAACTATGGAACTATTAAAGAACCTGAAGTTTATATTGGTACAGTTGCCGCACGTTCAACATCTAAGAAATTAGTGCGTGTTGAATTTGACGATGGTGATAAGCAAGCATACCCAGTAGATAACAAAGGTACTGGTATCATTGGTTATGCTCTTAAGAAATTTAGTCGTAAACGTGTTCGTGAAATTCCAATCGACTTAGTTGATGACTACTTAGACCAAGACCGTTGGTTCAGTAGCTCACTTAAAGACGTAAACAAACCGGGATTCACATTACGCAACTACAAAGTTAAAACGGTTAAACAGAAAACTGACCCTACACAAAAAGGTAAAGTTCAAAATAAAGTTATTCCGGAAGTTAAACCAAAAGTTATTGACGTTCCTAAACAAGAAGTCAATATGCTTAAAGTGGCTAACCAAGATGAATTCTTTAAACCAATGCTTAATCTTCTTTCTCCAGATCAACGTACTATGTATGAAATGATTAAGAAAGAACACTTGCCACTTCTTAAAGTATGGTATGAAACTGAAGACACAGACTTCTCGTTTGACTTTGGTGCATACAGCTTAGAACAAAGTGCGTTAGACGGTCATTGGTACACAGTAACTCGTGTTGGTAAAGGTCATAAATTCGGTCCTGAAACTGACAGTATCAAGAAAGCATTTAAGATGCTAATGGCTATCGCTAATAGCACTGTTGCAAGTCCTGAAACTGCGGATGTTGTTTACGTTCAATACGAAGCTGCGGATCAAGCTGAAACATTTGAAGATGACACCACTGTTGATTTATCAATCTCAGACGAACCAACATTCTTAGTATCTATGTATAATACTAAGATGGCTCAACTGATTATTCAACAGTTAAAAGGTCTTCGTGATGATGATTATATGAAGTCTTGTGTTCATCACTTCTATGTGTCATTTAGTGTAGATCCAACGGCGGCTGTTTCCAATGCACTCTACAATTATGCACAGCGTATTGCAGGTTCATACGACCCTTACTTTGGTACAGTAGATCAAGTTTATAACAAACTTATCAAAGAGTATGAAGAAGGTACGCTCGACATTAAATATGTGGAGGCATAATGGAAAAGAAACGTGCTCGTCAAGTATATAAAGAAAACCGTGAAGGCATACTTGACCAAGATACCGCTTTAATGGGTTTCCTTTTATTATGTGTTTATTTAGGTAATGTTAAATCAGCACCTAAACTCAAGGTATATCAATTCCATAAATTCTTAGATCAATGTAGTGCCTATATCATGGACAACAAGTTAATGGTTCGTGATGTAGAAACAGTTGCTCGTAAAGTAAGACCAAACCATTTAGACAAAGACGCACTTCGCTCAATGTTTAAATCAATTATGGGACGACTATCAACTAAACACCCTAAAGAGTATCGTGTTATGTTGCGTGAAATGCCTGCAACACACAGAACTATGTTCCGCCAATTAGAAGAACTTGTAGATGCTCCAATCACACAAACCCAGTTTGGTGAAATTAAAGAGTTCATTGATACTTGGTTCGCAATTTAATATATAAGTCACCTAGTGTAAACATATTAGGTGACTTTTTTATTCTTTATGGAGAACATATGACACGTAAAATAACGCTAAGAGATGAAGTTTGTGGTTATGGTGGGTTGCTATTATTGATGTTAGCACTCTGGTGGTTAATAGGTCATATGAATGACATGAACCCAAATCATGACTTCTCTCGTTTTGAAGAAGGTGTGCCTCAATGTGAAACAAAGAAGACACGACAACACGACATCATTGTTGAAACCAAAACCTGTGTTACAATCTACGGTATTGAAAAATGATTTTAATTGACGGTTTAAACTTATTCTATCGATCTTACTATGCACTAGCAGGTTTCGGTAAAGTTAAACGTGAAGTAACTCCGGGACTCTTAATACACAGAGTGGTTAGTGAGGTGCTTGTCAATCAAGCAAACGGAGATGTATTGTTCGTTCATGAATACAGTGGTAAAAAGTCTTTCCGTGCAGACATCTACGATCAATACAAAGCAAACAGACAACATCAAGATATATCTTTTAATGATTATAGAGATGATATAGTGCAACTACTTAATGGTTTCGGGGTAAGTACAATATGCCATAAGGGTGTGGAGGCTGATGATATAATTGCTTCCTATGCAATACAAACTAAAGACTGTATCATACTTTCATCTGATAAAGACTTCAAACAATTACTCCGTAGTGGTGTTGCTATATTTAATCCGCAGAAGAAAACGCTAATCACTAAGAATGAGTTCATTAAAGAGTATGGGTTTAAACCAAGATACTTTGTGGATTACCTTGCTTTAACTGGTGATAAAGTGGATAACATTCCGGGTGTCAATGGTATAGGTCATGTTATGGCAGTAAACTTATTAAAAGAGTATGGAGACTTAAAATCCATATACGACAACATAGACGCCATTAAAGGTGCAACTCGGGATAAATTGCTCAACGCTAAAGACGACGCCTTCATGAGCTATCAACTTGCTAAAATGAAGACTAACATCAGGCTGAATATCACACCTCAAGTTAAAAACGAAAGCCTTGTAAATCCGATTTGTGATAAGTATATGTTGGTCGCATTACGCCAACAATTCAACCAACCAAAAGGATTATTCTGATAAACGTAAACACTATTAAGAACGCTATTAAGGGTTCACTTGACAAATATGCAGGACAATCAATAACAGAAACCTTATTAGCACAGATACAAGATGATCTCTATAACTTGGCTAAACCAATCGGGATGGAAGGCATTGTTTCCATTGAATACACAGACGAAAATGGGCATGAACTTTTCTTAGACCATGAACATTGGGTAATCTTAAACTTGTTTTTCTTTTATGTTTAAGATGGACTAACACTCTAGTCGTAAATGATCTTCATGAGGCATACACACTTACAGTGTCAGACATCACGAAGAGACTTGACAATACTTTTTATAAACAATTTGGGAACATCATTATTTACGTTAAAGACAACAAAGTTTGTATTAAAAGAGCTTGACAATGATGTAAGGTGTGCTATAATATACACATATTCAACACATAGTACAAACAAGAGGATATGACTATGGAAAAATTAGCACAAGAATTAACTGAACACCTAGTACATTCAGGAGTAAACTGGGCTCATATATGGCATGAAGTGCAACGATACAGACGTAATGGGGAAATCCATTATTATGTAACAACTCCGGAATGTTTAAATGCGTTCAAACAAATTGTAGAACCAAACATTGATATAGAGCTACAAGCTGAGTGGATGCAACTTTGTGATGAAGAAGGTGTTGGTGTGGCTTTACGCCGTGTCGCTCAAGATAGCTTAACAGAATACTATTTTGAAATAGCAGACTTAATTGATGAATACGGGTACTAATTTATGGCATTTAAAACAGAATGGATGTCGATACATTCAGAAAGAGCTAACATTGGCAGACTACTATTAGCACTATACAAAGTCTATGGTGAACATAGTCCTGAAGTAGAGCAACATGCTAAATACCTTGCAAACCACTTTGAAGAAAACGTTATCTACACTAATAAGAAAAGAAGCACTGATAAAGGTACTATGTATATAGTCAATGCGTATGGATACTTATTAGTATCAGACACACGTGAAGATTTGATAGATATAAACGTACCTGATAGCGTTTGTAGAGGTAATAACCCACTAATAGGTACAGATTATTAAAGTAATTAAAGCTAGTAGGATTTCTTACTAGCTTTTTTATTCTTTATAGGGGTACATATGAACTCAAATACTAAAGGAGCGAAGTTACAAGAGGCTAACGCTTTTGTTCGTTTGTGTGCTTTACTTTGCCAACCTTATATCGTAGATGATTTGCCGACAGCAGATCATATCAAATTGCTTAAACGTAGTATAGAAGAATCATCTGACTTTGTTGCCTTCCACAAATTAGGCGGTCCTAAAATCCGCAAGTTACTGACTGTCAAAAAATCAACATTCTGGGATTTATTAGATGATGTCGCTGTTGAACATTTAGCCAACAAGTTAAAAGAAAAATCGAAAGAACTACACGCAGACGCCAGTCTATCATTAGACGCTTACAATTTCTTAAAAGACTATTCTATTTATATGCGTACAGACAGCGAAAACGCTCTTAATCGCATTATGAATAAAGTTGGTATTGTTGCACCAGACGCGGCTCGTTTCTTCATACAAAATACTGATGACAATAAAGAGCAACAAGCTCTGTTAGCTCAAGCTAAAACCTTAATTCGTAAAATGACAGGTATTAGTGCAAACGTATTAACTATCGAACAAGCGGCTAAGTGTCGTGCTAACTATCCGGAAGCATATGCGAAATACCGCAAAATCATGTTGCAAGTATCTAAGCTAACTAAGAACGTTGTTCAATCATATCTGCGTACAAATGGAATGACAAAGGTTAATGACCTTATTGCATACTTAGATAGCATTAACTATCATCACAATTATACACCGTTTGACGGATACATTGATGAACGAGGTTACTACACCAAGTACAAAGAGTTACTTGCGGGTCCACCAACAGGTGAAGTATTGATGAACCCTCAGTATAAGAAAGGTAGTTCTCAATATGTATTCAAATGCAAGGCGCGTGGTGCTCGTACATTCCAAACAGTCTATACAGCAGACGCAATCAGTAAAGCAAGAGCTGATAAATTTGACGCCGTACTAAAGTCAGTAGCTAAGATAGGTAACGTGCGTAAAAAGTGGTTAAGAGATGTTAAGGCATCTCGGGAACTTGGTATCATTACAGAACTAGCTTATCTAACTTGTGCTCGTATTGGTACATTAGGTAATGAAACAGATGGTAAACCTACTTATGGTCTAACCACCCTGTTGGCGAAACACGCTAAAGTTAAATCCAATACATTGACACTATCCTATAATGGCAAGAAAG
>ERZ773214.11-NODE-11-length-142666-cov-9.240886_pt1 | contig 142666 bp, 118 predicted proteins | sample MGYA00511238_ERZ773214 | MGnify/ENA primary metagenome ERZ773214 (study PRJEB29015, sample SAMEA2738157) | human oral metagenome | biome: human oral; feature: human-associated habitat; material: saliva | place: China | collected 2259 ... | reverse complement strand
CGAGCATGACAGCGGTGTTGACGAACGACCGGTAGCCCTGCCCTTCCTTCGCTTTGGTTTTGCCGTTGATGACAGCATCGAACAGTTCACGCGAGAATCGGGCAACTCGATGATGTCTCCTTCGTAGACAGGAGTTTCCGTCGCCACGTAGGCCTTGTCGGTCCCTTGGTCGTTCAGGATCGAGGCTTCTACTTCGGAGCGCTGCTCGGTTGGACCCGGTTCACGAATGAGGGTGACCATCCGAGTCCCTGAGCGGCGGATGATGTCTGGCAAGGGCATGAACCAACGACCTCCTATTTGAACCACTCACGCCGCGAGCGCGACTGTGCCGCCATTTTGTATCCAAGTCGGGCTGAAAGCTTCAAAGAACGTTAGGCTAGCCAGCTTGTCGTGGAACTGGTTAAGGTTCCGCTTGCGTTTTGCCTTAGTTATACCCGGTTCCTCCAGAATGTCCTCCAACTCTGCTTTAAGCGAGTCCAAGAAAAGAGGGTCAATGACCTTGTGGATGTTCTCTGGGGACGTGTAGTGCATGCCGCCATGAGCACGGGTTTCTGGGTTCAGAGTTGATTCAAATACGCCACCAAAGATCGTGGGCGAGATTGAGGACCAGTTAGTGTTCTGGCTCACCTCGTCAAGCAAAACACTCTTGATTTCGTCGGTAAAGTGCGGGATTACTTCTTCCTGCGCGAACAAACCACCGTTGACGTATGGGAAGCGAAGAAGATCTTGCGCACTATAAGGATCACGCTGATCAACCGGAGTGTTGAGGGCCTGGAAGAGTTCTCGCAGTGCGCTCCGAATGTGAAAAGCAGGAATGTCTTTGAGATAGTTGTAGAAAGCGTCCTTTTCAAAAAGTTCTGCATCCTCGGCAAAGAGACAGAACACGAGCCGAACGCACAACACATTGAGAGAATGCTGACTTTCTGGTGAATCTGGGTCAATGTACTGTTGTCGCAGCAACGAGTACAGCCGACCGATAAGAGTACCGGCCGTGATGGAGACCTCTTCTTCACGCTTAATACGTGCGCGCTGTGGGTCAATAAGGAAATCGAGCAAATACAGCTGATCAGGCAGTTCCGCAAGGGGGAACTCAATGTAGTCGGATTCTGGATTTTCCTTATTCAGGTTGTGAATGCGGAAAATATTAAAGTCGCAGACAATGATGTAATCGGGGCGTTGCGAGTTTGGAAGCGTGTTGGCATAGTTGCGTGCCTGCTCAAAGGGCGTAACCATGACGCCTTGACGCTCTTCCGGCTTATCCAGGTCAACACCAAGTGATTTCTGCTCAATGATGGTCTTTGCATCGGCAATAGTCACATCAATAAATCCACGCCGCGATGTTCGCTGTTCAAAGAGCACATTGGTGGTCACATCTTCCATACCCACAACGTCTCTGAGTAGTTCTAGCCAGAAAGATGGAGTGTCACCTTTTTCATACCCGCGACCAGCCCATTTTTTGGAAAATGACCTGGCTGCCGCTTTGCGGCTAGCAGGCTTTGTGGTGGCACTTGTGCCGGAATTCAGACCCATGAAAAAGATTCTAGTAACAAGCTAGTAATTCACAGAAGTTCAGGGGATTACTCCCCTACCCCCTCATCTCCATCTGCGGCATATCCACCAATACACAGCACCAGGTCAAAAACACCACGTCAATCAGCGGCAACCCCTCCCCCTCTGGCAGCTGCACTAAAGAAACACACAGTTCCCTAGCACCAGGCTCAACAACCCCCACCTCCACATCGCCACGCATAATCACCCTCCCCTTGCGCCACGGCGACACCCGCCGCAGCTCATAGCTCCGCCCTGCGCAGTCCCCCACCAGCGTGGATACCGTGAGACCGGGCTGGGCGAGGGTGAATACTTCTCCGCCAGACGTGGTACCACGGCACCGGAAGCGCACGGTGCGGGTGAGACGTTCGATGAGCAGGCTTTCCTCGTCGCCGATATAGATCACGTCGGAAAGCACGTGCGCGAGCTGCGTCCCGCCATCCCCCGCACCAACACCATCAGCCCCAACACCACCCAAACCAGAATCCCCCACACCGGAATCACCACCGCAACCCTGTGCACCTGCGGCGGCGGTCGCGGCGTCGAGAAGCGTGTTTCCGCGCCACACCAACTGCTGAGAGTCCATTTAGATGAAGAAGTACCAGATGATAAACGGGGTCATGGCGGCCAGGGTCATGGTGAGAACCCAGGTAGTGCTCACCAGTTTTTCCTCCAGTGTGAGGCGCGCGATCCAGGCGACAAAGGCGGCTTCGACGGGCGTGAGCTGGGCGTCGGGCTCCATCTCTACGATGACGTGCCGCACGCCGTGGTTGGCACCGCTGAACTGGCCGAGTTTGGTGCCGTCCTGGTCTTCGATAACCCAGTCGGATTTCGCCTCGTTCACCATGCGCAGGGAGCGCTGCCCCAGGTCAAGCATGATTTCGTCGGAGCGGCTGAAGCGCTGCTTGTTGGGATGCGCACTAAACGACGCCCCGTTCGGCCGGTCCGCTTTCGCCCCGCCCTTGCCGTTAAACACCAGGTCGATTTTCTCCGGCGAGTCGCCCTCAAGGGTGGCGAATTGCACGTCGGGTGAGGCGGAGGTGTCGTACACGAAGGTGGCGATGACCTGCCCCTCCGGGTCGCCCAGGTGCAGTTTCATGGACGTGACTTTGCCTTGGGAGTCACGGGCACCCCACACAAGGTTCTCCATTGCGACAATTCCCCTTCTTTTCTTGCAGCCGGTTCTTTAGCAGCCGATCAGGCGTTGCGCGAGGTAAGCCTGCAGCTCCGACAGCGAAATACGTTCCTGTGCCATAGTATCGCGCTCGCGTACGGTCACGGCATTGTCTTCGAGGGTGTCAAAGTCCACAGTCACACAGAATGGGGTGCCGATTTCATCCTGACGACGGTACCTACGCCCAATCGCCCCCGACGTGTCATAGTCAACACTCCAGAATTGCCGCAACTCCGCCGCCACTTTCTCTGCCACCGGCGTCAGCGTTTCCTTCTTGCTCAGCGGCAGCACCGCCACCTTCACCGGGGCCAGGCGGCGATCCAGCTTCAGCACCACACGCTTATCGACGCCCCCCTTCGCATTTGGCGCTTCATCCTCATGGTAGGCATCCACCAGGAACGCCATCAGGGAGCGGCCCAGGCCCGCAGCCGGTTCAATCACATACGGAATCCAACGCTCATTGGAATCCTGATCAAAATACGACAAATCCTCGCCCGAACCCTTGGCGTGGGTGGACAAATCAAAATCAGTGCGGTTAGCGATACCCTCCAGCTCGCCCCACTGGCCATTAGCAAAATGGAAGGCATACTCAATATCCACAGTGCGCTTGGAGTAGTGCGACAGCTTCTCCTGCGGGTGCTCGTACAAACGCAGATTATCCGGGTTAATACCCAAATCCACGTACCAGTTGAAGCGCTGGTCAATCCAGTACTGGTGCCACTCCTCATCCGTGCCGGGCTTGACGAAAAACTCCATTTCCATCTGCTCAAACTCACGGGTGCGGAAAATGAAGTTACCTGGCGTGATCTCATTGCGGAAGGACTTGCCGATCTGCGCAATGCCAAACGGCGGCTTCATGCGAGCCGTGGTCATCACGTTCTTGAAGTTGACGAAAATACCCTGCGCCGTCTCCGGGCGGAGATAATGCAGGCCCTCCTCATCATCCACTGGGCCGAGGAAGGTTTTCAACATGCCGGAAAACTCTTTCGGCTCCGTCCAGTTGCCTGGCTGGCCCGTCTCAGGGTCGTTGATGTCCGCAAGGCCATTTGCTGGCGGGTGGCCGTGCTTCTCCTCATATGCCTCCAGCAGATGATCCGCGCGGTACCGCTTGTGCGTGTGCAGGGATTCCACCAGCGGGTCCGTAAACACCTCCAAGTGGCCGGAACTCACCCACACCTGGCGAGGCAAAATCACCGAAGAATCAAGGCCAACCACATCCGCCCGCGACGTGACCATGGCACGCCACCACTGCTTTTTGATGTTCTCCTTCAACTCCACACCGAGCGGGCCGTAGTCCCAGGCCGAACGGGTGCCGCCATAGATCTCACCACAGGGGTAGACCAAACCACGCCGTTTACACAGGTTCACCACGGTCTCAATCACGGATTGGTTAGCCACGAGACTTAAACTCCTCAAACAAAATCTTGCGCTGCTCTTGCGTTACTCTTGCGGTGATGCTCGGCACCTTGACGAGCACATACCTCTGCACAAGTGTAGCCCACCAGCCCGAGAGGCAATTGCGCAGGTCCACGGGTAAGAAACGTCACAGTTCACTTGGGGCGTTCCTTAAACCTTTCCATTAATTTTTTTTAATGGATATGATGCTACATAAAGTGCAGATACTGAGGTGCTGGCCTGCACATGCTGTGCGCCCTGAAGAGTTGGTTATTTATCGTGGTGAAAAGGATCTGGAATGGTTACTAAGAGCGAAACGGCAGTACCCAAGCTCGGTGCACGCAACACCCGGCAACGAACCGCAGTGGTCAGCGTCCTTCGCGACATGGACTACTTCGCCTCAGCCAAAAAAATCCACGAAGAACTCACCCGACGCGACTACAAAGTCGGCCTGACCACCGTGTACCGCACACTGCAATCCCTTTCCGACATTGATGCCGTAGACGTGCTGCACATGTCCAGTGGGGAATCCCTCTACCGCGCATGCGCCACGGAAACCCACCACCATCACCTTGTGTGCACCGAATGCGGGCGCACCGTGGAAATCGACGGCGGCCCCGTCGAACGCTGGGCCCGCGAAGTAGCCCACAAGCACGGATTCACCCTCACCGGCCACACCGCCGAGGTGTTCGGGCTCTGCAATGAATGCCGGCCGGTGGAGGGGTAGGTTTGGGTCGTGTGAAGTGTGCTTATGCCCAAGCAGGAAAACCGGCGATTTTTGAGCTTGGGGATAAGCAAACTTTCACCCTTGTCATATAGGCTTGTCATATAGGTCTATCGCTGGGTTCGAAAACAGGGCGTTTCCGTACCTGCCGGTGGACCTACTTGCACGCAAACATTTGCACTAACGTTGTTCAAGAACCGTGGCAGCACCATGACCTATCAAACTGCACGTTTGACCAGGCAAATGCGGAAGTTTGATAGAGCATCACCAACCACATAACCGCCGCGCTCTACCAAACTGCCACTACCCCGCAAAAGTTCCCATACACCCAAGCCCGAAAACGCCCCATTGCCGCACCTGACGGTATACAAACTTTGCACAACCCAAACGGCTATCCCACTATCCCAGCGCCACCCCGAAGAGGTTGCCCAGCCCATAGGTAATCCCCGCAGCCCCCAGGCCAATCGCGAGTTGTCGCAGTGCCCGGAGTCCAGGCGAGGTGCCCGACAACACGCCCACGATTCCACCGGTGCACATCAGCGCAATGCCAACGAGCATGCAGGCCAGCACAGCGGCCACCACGGAGCTGGCACCAAAAATGAAGGGCAGGATGGGAATCAGCGCCCCGGAGGCGAAGAAGAGGAAACTGGACAGCGCTGCTGACCAACCACTTCCCACAACTTCAGCGTTTGCGTGGGGGGCCGCCCCCACCGGCGCACCACCTGAAACACCCCCCAAGCCAGAACCAACACCCGAGCCCCGCACGCTGGATAGCACCTTTCGAGCATGTGCTTCGGCGGCGTCGGGATCCATGCCGCGGGCGCGGTATACCAGAGCGAGTTCGTTGGCTTTGATGTCCAGTTTGGGAAGCGCCCCGTCGGTGTCGGGGCTGGGCGCGGAGGCTTCAAGAAGTTCCCTTTGGGAGCACACGGACACGTATTCGCCCGCGCCCATAGACAGCGCCCCGGCGAGCAGCCCGGAAATGCCGGTGAGCAGCACATAGCTGGTGTCTACACCCGATCCGACCACGCCGAGCACCAGCGCCAGGTTGGATACCAGGCCGTCGTTGGCGCCGAACACGGCGGCGCGGAAATTGCCGGACATTTTTTCCCGGCTTTTCGCAGCGAGTCCGCGCACCACTTCGGCGTGGATGCGCTCGTCGGCGGTCATCTGGTCGGTGGCGTCGTCGTCTTTTTCGTAGGGGGTGCGCGCCTCGGCGGATTGCATCAGCGCCAGGGTGAACACGGAGCCGAATCGTTTGGCCAAAAACCCCATGAGCAGGGTGGAGTAGTCGGGCCTGCGCGGCATGCCCACGTGGTCGCCAAGGAGGGTTCGCCAATGTTCTTCGTGGCGGGCCTCGGCCTCGGCGATGCCCAGCAGAATTTCGCGTTCCTCACCCTGCTTTTTCAGGGCGAGTTCACGATAAACGGCAGCTTCGGCGCGTTCGTTGGCCAGGTAGCGCTGCCAGCGTTTGATTTGCTTGCGGGTTGGTGCGGTCGGCGTTGCTGCGGAGGATGCTGTCATCTATTTCACCCCGCCGAATCGGCGGTCGCGCCGCGCGTATTCCAACACTGCGGCGTAGAGGTCGTCGGGGGTGAAGTCGGGAAAGAGTTTGTCCTGGTACACCATTTCGGCATAGGCCGATTGCCAGAGCAGGAAGTTGGAGGTGCGTTTCTCGCCGGAGGGGCGCAGGAACAGGTCAACGTCGGGCATGTCGGGCTCGTCGAGAAAATCGGCGAAGTTTTTTTCGTTGATGTCCTCGGGCCGGAGTTTCCCCTCGGCGGCGAGGGCGGCGATACTGCGGGCGGCGTCGACAATTTCGGCGCGACCACCATAGTTGACGCACATGGCGAGCGTCATGGCGGTGTTGTCTTTGGTGAGTTCCTCGGCGGTCTCCAGTTCGCGGATTACGCTGCGCCACAGGCGCGGGCGACGCCCCACCCAGCGGATACGCACGCCTTTATCGTGCAGGCCGTCGCGTTGACGCCGCAGCACGTCGCGGTTGAACCCCATGAGGAAGCGCACCTCCCCCACACTGCGCCGCCAGTTTTCCGTGGAGAAGGCGTAGGCGGAGAGGTAGGGGATGCCGAGTTCGAGGCAGGCGTCGACAATGCTGAGCAGCACCGCCTCGCCGCGTTTGTGTCCTTCCGTGCGCGGCAGCCCGCGTTCCTGCGCCCACCGGCCGTTGCCGTCCATGACCAGGGCGACGTGCGTGGGCAGAAACTCGTCGGGCACCGCAGGGGTGGTTGAGAAGACAGTCACCCCCCTATTGTGCCACCACCGTCGACAAAATCCAGAGCCTGCACTTTACGCTCCATGTGCCATTGCACATGCGCCCGGGTCATCTGGTGTACGTGATGTGACACGTCATCGAAAAAACCATCGCCCGCGCTTATCGACGCCTCCCGCGCGGCGTCCACAGCCCGCCACTGGTTGTGCGCCAACCACCACATCACCCGCAGCGCCTCTGGGGGCGGGGTGGCGGATCCCGGCGGACGGCATTCCGTGCACACCGCTCCCCCGGCCTCCGGGTGGAAAGCGCGATGCGGGCCGGGTGTGCCGCACTGCGCGCAGTTGAATAGGCTGGGCGCCCAGCCAGCGTGGTCCATGGCTTGCAGTAAGAAAGCGTCCAATACCAGGGTGGGGTCTGGGTGCTGTTGGATGCGGCGGAGGGTGGTGAGCAGGGCGTCGTAAAGAAACGGGTCTTCGCCGTTTTCCGCGACGGCCAGGCGTTCGGCGGCCTCCAGGGCGGCGCAGGCGGTGGTGTAGCGCGGGTAATCCTCAATGATGCCGGCCCCGAAATAGGAGACGGTATCGGCGGCGGTGATGTTCGCAAGCGCGCGACCTGGGTAGAGCAGCACATCCAACTCCACAAACAACTGCACGCGAGAGCCAAACCTGCTTTTGGAACGCCGAACCCCCTTTGCCACGCCGCGCACCAGACCGTGGCCGCGGGTGAGTAGCACAACAATGCGGTCGGCCTCCGCGAAATCGTAGGAGCGCACCACCACGGCGCGTTCCCGGTAATTCTCCCTAGCCACTTAGAAACCCAGACGTCCCAACGCCTTCGGGTCGGACTGCCAGTTTTTCAGCACTTTAATGCGCAGATCCAGGTAAATGTTCTGGTTCAGAAGCTTAATAATCTCCAGGCGGGCGCGGTGCACGATGCCGCTGAGCCGACGGCCGTCTTTACCCGCAATGATGCTTTTCTGGCCGGGGCGCTCCACGTACAGCACCGCATGCACATTCAGCACGCCCTCGCGGTCCTGATCGGGCAGCACCTCGTCGATCTCCACCGCCACCGAGTGCGGCAGCTCGTGCTTCAGGCCCGACAGTGCGGCCTCGCGGATCAGTTCCGCCATGCGGGTATTCACATCGTCATCCGTGACGTGATCATCCGGGTAGAACTTCGGCCCCTCCGGCAGCAGCGACACAATCACATCCAACAACACATCCACCTGTTCCCCGCTCACCGCAGAAACGGGAACCACCTCGCATTCCCCGCCCAGGAGTTCGTGCACCGCCATCAGCTGCTCCGCCACCCGATCACGCGACACTTTATCCACCTTGGTCACCACGCCCAGCAGCGTGGTCTTGGGCGCAACCCTGCGCACGGCCTCCACAATCCAGCGGTCGCCGGGGCCGATCTTCTCATCAGCAGGAACGGTCACCCCGATCACGTCCACATCGGCGTAGGTGTCTTTGACCACCTCGTTCAGGCGTTCACCCAGCAGCGTGCGGGGGCGGTGCAGGCCAGGAGTATCCACCACAATCACCTGCGCATCCTCGCGGTGCACAATGCCCCGGATGGGGTGGCGGGTGGTTTCCGGCTGGTCGGCCGTGATGGCGATCTTCTGCCCCACCAGCGCATTCGTCAGCGTTGACTTGCCGGTGTTGGGGCGGCCAACAAAACTGACAAAACCTGACCTGAAACCCTCCGGGGTGTCAGAAAACATGGGGACTCCTTTAGTGTTCGAGTGGATCGGCGGGCTGCTGGACGTCGATAAGCACTGAGGTTACCCGCATACGTCCGCGACGGTCACGCTGGCCCTCCGCGGTCAAGCGCAGGCCCGAATGCTCCACCGTCACCCCCGGCAGCGGAACCCTGCCCAGGGCATACGCCAACAGGCCACCGACGGTGTCCACCTGATCCAGGGTTTCTTCGCTGAACACCAGATCCTCATCCAGCATCTCATCCACCAGATCGTGCAGGTCATCCAAGCTTAAGCGCGAGACCACGCGGAAAGTTCGGGGGCCGATCTGCTCAATCGGGGCGACCTCCGCATCGTCGTACTCGTCGGCGATCTCACCAACGATTTCCTCCAAAATATCCTCAATGGAAATAAGCCCAGCGATGCCGCCGTACTCATCCACCAGCATCGCAATGTGGAAACGCTCACGCTGCATCTGCTCCAGCAGATCATCAAGCTTCTTCGAATCCGGCACAAACGTGGCGGGCCGCATTACCTCCGACACAGACACCCCACGGCCAGCATCCGTCTTGTGATACGTCTTTTGCACCACATCCTTCAAATACACCACCCCCACAATGTCATCCACATTCTCCCCCACCACCGGAATGCGGGAATGCCCCGAGCGCACACACAACGCCGTGGCCTGGCCAGCGGTTTTATCCGCCTCAATCCACACCATCTCCGGGCGCGGCACCATCACCGAGCGCGCCGTCGTGTCACTCAAATCAAGGATTGACTGGATCATCCGGCGCTCATCCACCTCCACCACGCCGCGCTCCTGGGCAAAATCCACCATCTCCAGCAGCGCCACCTCAGAGGTGTACGGGCCGCCCTGAAACGGCTCACCCGGAACCAGCTTATTACCCACCCACACCAGGGCATTCGCCGCCGGACCCAACAGCCACGCCACCGTGGACAAAGCCAACGCTGAATTCCTGGCCACAACATACGGGTTCCGCCGGGCCAAAGTGCGTGAAGAAATGCCGATAATCGTGTACATCACCAGCGTCACCCCCGCGATCGCCGCCACCATTGCCCACAGCCTGGACGAAATCAACTGCAGGGCCAACGCGCCCGTCAACACCGCCGCCGTCACATCCAACAAGCGGCTGAGCAGCACCAATAAGTTAATGTGCTCCGACTTGCGGTCCAACACCGCCAGCAGGCGCTGCGCGCCCGGCACATTTTCCTTCGCGTCCTCCTCCACCTGGGCGCGGGAAATCATGGCCACGGCTGTTTCCACGGCATTCAACACGCCAGCAGACAACAGCGCGGCCACGGCGCCAACGCCCATCACAAAGGATTCCATCTAGTGCCCGTCAGCTCCTGGGGCATCGGTGCCGGGATTAGTCTTCGAGTCTTCTTGCATGTCCTGGTCCAGCTGCTCGCGCTCCGCCGCAGTTGGAAACGCACCTGGATTCATCGGCTTCGGCTGATACACCACCCCGCGCGCGGCAAGATCGTCATACCAGTCCGCCAGAATCTCATTCTGCAGGGAAAACATCTCCTTCTCCTCGGCGGGAGTGATGTGATCGTAGCCCAGCAGATGCAAACAGCCGTGCACCGTCAACAGCGCCAACTCATGGCCCAAGCCATGGCCCGCCTTTCGGGCCTGCCTGTTCGCAAAATCAGGGCACAGCACAATATCGCCCAGCATCGACGGCCCCGGATCTGGCGCATCAGGACGCCCCGACCCGGGTGCCAACTCATCCATGGGGAAACTCATCACATCCGTCGGCCCCTCCAAATCCAACCAACGAACATGCAGATCCGCAATGGTATCCAAATCCACAATGTGAATGGACAACTCCGCATCTGGGTGCACATCCATGCACTTCAGCGCGAAGGACGCCACATCAATCAGAGCTTCCTCGTTCACGCCCACATCGGCGGAATCCTCCAAAACCTCAGCCTCCCGCTCGCTGGGTGTGTAGGAATACCCGGACTCGTTAAACACCTCAATGCTCATTCGCGCTCCTCCCGCTGGGCTCGTTTGCCCTGTTCAGCCCGCTCCTGCTTAGCAATCTGGGCCGTCTCATAATCGTCGTAGGCATCCACAATCGCGCTGACCAGCTGGTGGCGCACCACGTCATCGCTGCCCAGCTCCGAGAAATGCACATCATCCACGCCGCGCAGAATATGACGCACCAGCCGCAGCCCGGACTTCTGCCCACCAGGCAAATCCACCTGAGTAATATCGCCCGTGACCACCATCTTCGATCCAAAACCCAGTCGCGTCAGAAACATCTTCATCTGCGCCGGGGTGGTGTTTTGCGCCTCGTCCAGGATCACAAACGCATCATTGAGCGTCCGCCCACGCATGTACGCCAGCGGTGCCACCTCGACAATCCCGGCCTCCATCAGCTTCGGAATCATCTCTGGCTCCACCATGTCCCGCAATGCATCATGCAGCGGCCGCAAATACGGGTCAATCTTCTCATTCAACGTGCCCGGAAGAAAGCCCAGCTTCTCCCCCGCCTCCACCGCCGGACGCGTCAGAATAATGCGGCTGACCTGCTTGGCGTGCAGCGCCTGCACGGCTTTAGCCATGGCCAAATACGTTTTACCAGTACCCGCAGGCCCCAGACCAAACACAATGGTGTTCTGGTCAATGGCATCCACGTATTCCTTCTGGCCCAGGGTTTTCGGGCGGATCGCCTTGCCGCGCCGAGTAATGATGTTCTCCGCCAGCGCCTTTGAGACTGACAAAGGTGCCTCCACCGTCACAATAGCCACGGCCTGCTTCACCGATTCGGGGCTGATCACGTGCCCGCGCCGCGCTATGGCCTGCAGCTCGTCCAGCACCTTGCGGGCGCGCGCAATCTCATGCGTCGGACCGGTCAGGGTCACGGCGGTGCCGCGCACGAAAATATCCGCAGCCAGCTGGTTTTCCAACACTTTTAAATTGTCATCATGCGTGCCCAACACGGTTTGCGCCACTGCTGACTCCAGCTCGTAGGTCTGGGTCATGATGTCCGACTTGCTATAAATGGCCAAGAAAATACCTCCGCAGCTACTCTACCAGCGCCCCGAGCACACCCCTAAGGCCGCCAACGCCACCATCGCCGCGCTCGCCGTGCGCAACACTTCCGGCCCAAGCAGCACCGCCCGCGCCCCCGCGTGGGTGAACTCCGCCACCTCGTCCGGGGCAAGCCCGCCCTCCGGTCCGACCACGAACAACACCTGCGGACAGGTGGAAAAATCGATGCTGCTAAACGACGCCGCGGCATCCTCATGCAGCAGCAACGCCACGCCGCCGTCGGCCACAACCTCACGAATCAGCGCCATGATACCTGCGGTGTCCTGCACGTCCCGCACCTCGGGAACCCAGCTGCGTCGCGACTGCTTCGCCGCCGACACCGCCATCGCACGCCATTTAGCCACGCCCTTCTCGCGCTTCGCCCCCTGCCACTTGGCCACGCACCGCGATGCCTGCCACGGCACAATCACATCCGCCCCGGCCTGGGTGGCCAAATCCACCGCCAACTCCGAACGCTCCGACTTCGGCAACGCCTGCACCACAATAGCCTGCGGCGTGGGTTGCGGCACCTGCGTCCGCTTCTCGACGTCCCCCACCAGGCGATCCTTGCCACCGACAGCGGTAACCAGCACCTCGGCGGTGGTGCCGCGGCCGTCGACAAGCATGATGCGCTCGCCAACGCGCAAGCGGGTAACCGTCACCGCGTGGCGTGCCTCCGGGCCGGTCAGCTCTATCTGCGTGCCGTCGGAGGGAATTGGGGCGTCGAAAAGAAAAACCGGAAGCGACATACTACCTGCGGAACCTGTTGCGCAGGCGGGAGAACAGATTCTCCTGCTCCGCAGCCGCCAGGCGCACCTCAGACGTTTCTTCGCGGTGCGTGCGCAGCTGCTCCAGAAGCTTGCGGGACTCCGAATCCAGATCCTTCGGAACCGTCACCTCCACATGCGCAATCACATCGCCCGTGCCATCGGCGCGCAGCTTCGGCATGCCCGCGCCCGGCAGGTGAATCTGATCCGAGGGCTGCGAACCCGGCGCGACATGCACCGTCAACTGCTCGCCGCTCAGAGCCTCTACCTCAATATCGGTACCTAGCGCGGCGTCCACCATGGGGACGGTGAGCGTCATGTGCAGGTCATCACCATCGCGGCGGAACACCGGGTGGGGTTCCATGGACACCTCAACATACAGGTCGCCAGCGGGGCCGCCACCAGCGCCGACCTCGCCCTGACCCGCCATGCGGATGCGCATGCCGTCGTTGATACCGGCGGGAACGTTCACCACCAGATCGCGGCGCGCCCGCATGCGACCGTCACCGCCGCACTTGTGGCAAGGGTCGGTGATGCGCTCCCCGAAGCCCTGGCACGTGGGACAGGGCCGGGAAGTCATGACATTACCCAGGAAGGAACGCTGCATTTCCTGGATTTCGCCGGTGCCCTGGCAGCTGGCACACGGGACGGGCTTGGCTTTCGACTCGGAGCCGGTGCCCGAGCAGTGATCGCACAGGACGGCGGTATCCACCGCGATGTCCTTCTTCACGCCGCTGTACGCCTCACCGAGGGTGATGGTGGTGCGCAGCAGGGCGTCGTTACCCGGCTGGACGCGGGAACGCGGGCCGCGGCCACCCGCAGCAGCCCCGAAGAACGCCTCGAAAATATCGCCCAGGCCGCCGCCGAAACCACCGAAACCCCCGCCCGGGGCCGCAGCCTGCTCCAACGGGTCGCCGCCCATGTCCACGATGCGTCGCTTTTCAGGGTCGAGCAGAACTTCCTGCGCAATCGAAATTTCCCGGAATTTCGTCGCGGCTTCCTCCGTGCCATTCACATCTGGGTGGTACTTGCGGGCCAGCGAGCGGTACGCCTTTTTAATCTCAGCGTCCGAAGCCGAACGGTCAACTCCGAGAATGCCGTAATAGTCACGAGCCACAGTGAAAACAAACTTCCTTTTATTTTGTTGGTTCTTAAAATAACGTCACCACAGTGTACTGCACGGGAGTGGTTTACTGCCCAGCGAGTACCCGGCTGACATAGTGTGCAACAGCTGACACCTTAGACATTGTTCCCAAATAATCCATGTACGTGGGGCCCACCACACCCAGCCCGCCGAACGTGGCCCCCGTCGCACCGTAGCCGGTAGTGACAATCGAGGTGGTGTACAGATCCTCGTCCTCGTTCTCCTCGCCGATGCTCACCTGCACCTCACCCAAATCCCGGGCAGTAGACAGCAGTTTCAGCACCACCACCTGCTCTTCCAGGGCCTCCAGGACCGCAGGGAGATCCCCGCTCATGCGGCTCAGATTCGACGCCCCCGCCAAAATCAAGCGATCACTCGGGGCCTCCACCAGCGTTTCAATAAGCACTGTTGATGAGCGAATCACGGCATCCCGAATATCCTCCGGGGCGTTGCTGGCGAGATCCGCCAAAGACACACTCGCGTCCGACAATGTTTTACCCACCAGCGCCTGATTCAGTACCTCCTTCAACCGGGCAGCCTGCTCCATTGACACTGCGGCACCCAGCTCAACGTTGCGCTGCTCCACCCGGCCTATGTCCGTGATCAACACAAGCAAAAGCCTGAGTTCGGAAATAGTGACCACCTCGCAATGCCGCACCCGCGACACCTTCAACGTAGGCAACTGCACCACCGCCGCCTGGCGAGTCAGCTGGCTCAGTAACTGCACCGAACGGCGCAGCACATCCTCCACGTCCACGCCCTCGTTCAAAAACCTAGAAATCGCCGCGTGCTCCGCCTGGGATAGGGGTTTTACCTCGTTGATGGAATCCACAAACAGGCGGTACCCCTTCTGCGTGGGAATCCGGCCCGAACTGGCGTGCTGCTGCTCGATATAGCCCTCCGACTCCAGCGCAGCCATATCATTACGGATTGTCGCCGAACTCACCCCCAAACTGTGACGATCCACCAGGGTCTTCGACCCCACCGGCTCCTGCGAGGCAATATAGTCCGCCACAATCGCACGCAAAACCTCATGGCGACGACGCTGCGTAGCACTAGACATAGCAGGCACTCCTTGTGGTTTGTCGGGTACTTGGGTGGTGCTGGCTTTTTAGTAGGTGTTGGTTCTGGTTGCGGGTCTGGGCCTGGGTTTGGTTCTGGGTCTCGTTCTGGGGACAGTCTACCGAGTCACACCCTCTAGTATGCCAACCAAGCATCCCCTAACCTACAAACATGGATAACGTATCGCAGACACTTTTCTACCCACTACTCGGCCGCGCACTCGCCTCCCGCCAATGGCCTGACCTTTTCCCCGACCCCTGGGCGCGACAAGCCGAAGAAATAGCCCACAAAGAAGGAACCACCGCGAAAGCGATGGAGGGATTCCCCACCATCATCTACGGGCTGAGGCACCGCATCAGCGTGCTAGAAATTACCCGCTACCTCGAGGAACACCCCGGCGCCGCCGTGGTGAACATCGGCTGCGGCCTAGACAGCCTCGCCCAAGACCTCGCCGGCTACGACTGCACCATCTACAACCTCGACTTCCCCGACGTCATAGACATGCGCGCACGCTGGATCCCCCGCGCCGAGAACGAAAAAGACCTCCCCTACTCCGCCACCGACCTGGAATGGCTCGACCACGTTGATGCCAGCCGTGGGGTCATTGCCGTCGCTGCAGGCGTGTTCTTCTACCTCGACATAGACGACGTCCGCACGCTAGTCACCGCCATGGCCGAACGTTTCCCCGACGGCCGCCTCACCTACGACGCCGAAAGCCCCTCCATGACCGAGCGCAGCGAACGCATGGTTGCTAAAAACGGCACACCCACGCCCATGCCGTTCAAACTCAAAGACCCCTACACGCCCCGCACCTGGAGCAACAACATTTCCGACGTCCACATCACCTTCAACTTCCTCGACTACTTCCCACGCAGCCTACGACGACAACTTCCCCTCTTCACATTTCGCTTCGGCATGTTCATGATCAAACTCATGCGCGGAATGTACCAGGTGACTATTGACTTTAAGGGGAAGGTTGGGGAAAAGTAGGTGCGGATGGTTTTTATAGACCATCCCCACCTAACGCGCTACTCCAAATCTTCATCCTCATACACAAATTCGGTCAGATTAGTCACAAACTCTTCAAAAGAAGTAGCCGCCAACCCACCGTCCATCTCGTCGTTGAAGCACAGGATAGAATGATCATAGTGAAAACTCCAACGCAGGGCGAGGTATCTTAGCAGACCACAATCGCGTAAATCGTTAGAACAGTGCCTCTATCAGCGCGCCAGAAAATCCGGGAAACGCGAGTTTGATGGGCCGTAGCACCGTTTGGATCATTGAACAATGCTAGTGCAAACGCTTGCGTAGAAAAAGGTCTATCGCTGGGTACGGAAACAGGGTGTTTTCGGACCTGGCAGTGGACCTATATGACAAGCACGTCAAATGTGCTTATCTCCAGGCTGAAAAACACCCCATTTTCGTGCTTGAGCATAAGCACACTTGACAAGGCCGATCATAACTACACCGTTTACCACCCGAACGATGTAATTTCAGCAAAAACCCAGTTCAGAAGACATACCGCACCCCTAGCAACCCTTGAGCAACGTTCACCCGAACTGAGCAGACTGCAGCTTCAGGAGCTTACCCTGCAAAACGCTACCAATCCCCCTCCCCTATTCCTCCTCAGCAATCAACACATCAGCAATAATCCCGTCGGCGAGGAGACGACCGGATTCGGTGAGGTAGACGCGGTCGTCGTCAAGCGTGAGCATGCCTCGGTCCTGGTAGTGCCGCAGCGCACGCTCGGCACCCGCGCCAAACAAAGAACGCGCAATCCCCTCGCGCAACCTCAACCCCAGCATCACTTTCTCCACATGCCTGTCGTGGGGGCTTAGGTGTTCTTCCTCGGCAATGGGCAACGCCCCCGCTGTGCAGTGTTGGGTGTAGCGGGCAGGGTGTTTGACGTTGAAGAAGCGTCGGTCGCCGAGGTGGGAGTGGGCGCCGGGGCCTGCACCCCACCAGTCGTAGTCGCGCCAATAGCCAAGGTTGTGGCGGCATTCGCCGTCGGGGCGCGCCCAGTTGGAGACTTCGTACCAGTCGAAACCGGCGACGCTGAGCACCCCGTCAATCAGGGCGTAGCGGCTGGCCAGGACGTCTTCGTCCGTTACCCGCAGTTCCCCGCGCCGGACTTTGCGTGCCATGGCTGTGCCGTCTTCCACGATTAAGGAGTACGCGGATACGTGGTCTACTTCAGCGGCGAGCACGGCTTCGAGGGTGGCACGCACGTCGTCGTCGGTTTCGCCGGGGGTTCCGTAGATCATGTCAAGGTTGACGTGCTCGAATCCGGCGGCGCGTGCTTCTTTCGCGGCCTCCACAGGCCGCCCTGGGGTGTGGCGGCGTTCCAGTACCTGCAGGACACGGCTGGATGCGGATTGCATGCCCAGCGACACCCGCGTGTAGCCTGCCTCCAGAAGCCCCTCGAAGAACTCAGGAGAGGTGGATTCTGGGTTGGATTCGGTGGTCACTTCCGCACCCGGCGCGATGCCGAAACTCTTGCGCACGTATCCCAGCACCTGTGCAAGCCCCGAAGCTCCGAGCATGGAGGGGGTGCCCCCGCCAACAAACACGGTGTCGGCGGGCTGCAACGCCCCGCCGAGGCTTTCCGCAGCTAGCTCCAGCTCAATGTCCAGGGCATTCAGGTAGGAGTCCACACTCGCGGAGGAACCCAGTTCGCCGGGGGTGTAGGTGTTGAAGTCGCAGTACCCGCAGCGTGACGCGCAGAACGGGACGTGAATGTACACCCCGAAGGGACTGTTCATGAGGCGTATCCGCCGCGCCTGCCGCTTGCTGCCTGGGCGCGTTTGGCTGCTACCTTGGCCACCACGGCGTCGATACGCGCGCGCTCCAACAGGAACGCGGGAGGGTTCGAACCGCGCATGGTGCGAACGTAGGTGGGGTGTTTGCGGGCTACGGTTTCCAGCCAAGCATAGGCGGCGGATTCCACCAGCTGCTTGGACTGCGTGTACAGCAGTGGCAGGGACAGCACGTCCAGGTCGTCGGCGGCCAGGGCGGTGCATTCCAGCACCCATTCCACGATGTGGTGGCAGTGCTCAATCACAAGGTCCGTGCGCGCGCACAGCGCTGTGGTGAATTCCCGCACGATCACTGGGGTTTCGCCGAGCGGGAATTTGTCGGTCAGCGTGCGGTCGGTGATCAGCGTGGGTTTTTCGGTGCGCTTTTCGACGTCGTGCAACCCCCACGGTGCACGCACGCTCACCGTTCCCGAGCGAATGCCGGAGGTCAGGGCGTGGCGCACGCCTGTGAGTTCCGCGACCACGCGGCGGGAGTCGTCTCGCGCTTCGGTAAGGATCACCTCGATTTCCATGAGGCAGTCTTCCACAAGCTCCGCATCCCAGTCGGCGATGGCCTCGGCGAGGTTTTCCACGTATTGCGCCACCTCGTCACCAATGTTGTATACCTCTTGGGTGAGTTCACGGTGGCGGAGCAGGGCATCGTCGGCCAGGTTCAACGGGCTGCTCCTTTACTCTTGCGTGCTTGTGCTGCCGCGCGGGCGCACCATGGTGTTGAGATATTAACGGAGATTCACCTTAAAACACATTCAGCACATTCGGTGTGTGCCGCGCCGGACACGCGACACACGCCGCAACGTGGGTACCAAATGGGGGGTTGTTTCCTACCGCTTATAAATCTGGTCGATCTCCTTCTTGAAGCGGCGAACCACCACGTTACGCTTGATTTTCATGGTCGGGGTGAGCTCGTTTTCCTCCTCCGACAGGTCGCGATCCAGGATGTAGAACCTCTTGATCGACTCGGAATGCGACACCAGCGAGTTGGCATCGTTGATGGCGTCCTGGATTTCCGCGCGCAGCGTCGGGTTCACCGCCAACTCGCTGACCGTGCGGGATTCGGGAATGTTGTGGGTGAGCTTCCACCGCTTCAGTGCGGCCTCGTCCAGCGCAATCAGCACACCCACATAGGGTTTGCCGTCGCCCACCACCAGGGCTTGGCTGATCAGGGGGTGGCTACGCAGGCGATCCTCCAAGGGACCGGGGGACACGTTCTTCCCTCCGGCGGTGACAATCAAATCCTTCTTCCGGCCGGTGATCACAATATGCCCGGAATCCAGTAGTTCGCCCAGGTCACCGGTGTTGAACCAGCCTTCCTGGTCGATGTTTTCGGCCGTGGCCTCCGAGTTGTTCCAGTACCCATCGAACAGTGTCTCGCCCCTGAGCAGGATCTCGCCGTAGTCGTTGACGCGGACGGACATACCACCCACCGGACGGCCGACCGAGCCGATCACGTTGTCATCAAAGTTCACGGCGGCCGCAGCGGTGGTTTCCGTCAGGCCGTAGCCCTCGTACACTGTGACGCCCATACCCCGGAAAAAGTGCAGCAAATCCGGGCTCATGGCTGACCCGCCGGAAATGCAGTACTTCACCGACGCGCCCATAGCCGCCCGAATCTTCGAGTACACCAGCTTGTCAAACATGGCGTGCTTCATCCGCAGCGCCCGCGATGGCCCCTCCGGGGTGTCCAGCGCCCGGGAATAATCCTGCGCCACGCGCTCGGCCTGGGCGAACGCCGCTGCCCGCAGGGGTCCGTTATCCTGCGCGTTCGCCGCCGCGCCGTTGCGGACCTTCTCAAACACACGCGGCACACCCAGGATCATGTTCGGGCGGGCGCGTTGAAACTCCACGCTCAGGGACGAGAAATCAGACCAGTGCGACTGGGTCGCCCCGCCAATTGCCACCGCCAACGACACCGCCCGCGAGAGCACATGCGCCAGGGGCAGGAATGTGAGCACCCGCGTACCCGGAACAGCAATGGCACCAATCGGGTGCGTGAGCAGCGCCCGCACCTGCGCCAGCCAGTTATGGTGCGTGAGCCGGCAGCCCTTTGGGCGGCCGGTGGTCCCCGAGGTGTACACCAGGGATGCCAGGTCGCTGGAGTTCGTGGCGTCGATACGCGCGCGCACCTCATCGTCGCTGATGCCGCGGCCCTCAAACTTGAGGGTCGGGATTGCTGAGGCGTTAATCTCCAGCACCCGCCGCAGCTTCGACGACGACCCCTTCAACGGCGGGCGGCCCTCCGCATCCAGCTCCAAGCGCTTGACCATGTCCGTGTGCTCTGGGGTCTCCGTCACCGCGAAGACCGCGCCCGAATCCTCAACAATCCACTCCACCTGGCTCAGTGACGACGACCCGTAAATCGGCACCGTCACAGCCCCCGCCGCCCAAATGGCGAAATCCAACAGCGACCACTCGTAACGCGTCTCGCTGAGCAACGCCACGCGGTCGCCCTGTGTCACGCCATTAGCAATCAGGCCCTTAGCCACCTCAAAAACTTCGTCCACGAATTCCTGAGCAGTCACATTCACCCACTCGAAATTTTGCGGACGGGTAAATAGCACGCCATACGGGCGCGCCGCCGCTGTGGCCAGCAACGCCGTCACACACGACTCCTTCGGGCCAATCGTGTACTCCGCCGGAGTGGTGTACTCGCCTGTATGGACGGACGTCATGAGGTTCCTTTCATCAAATTCATACACACAACACACTGTCATGCTTCTATGCAGCCTGACAAGCAGCATGAACCATGCTATCGCGCGCCGCAAAGCACAAGGTGGCAATATATATAGATGTGACCTATACCGATGCCTCCGCCGCCCTTGCCGCCCTCGCCGACACCTACGGAATTGCCACCTCATACTGGTCGGCAGATGGAGACCACATCACCGTTAGCGACGATACTCTCCTGAAAACCCTGAGAGCTCTCGACGTACACGTTGATCCCACGGAAGAAAGCTGTCGCGCGGCCATCCAACACTTTCACGACGAAGCATTCTCTAGGCCCCTGCCTCCCTGTGTTGTGGCCATCCAGGGCGACGCCCACCACATCAACATTCACGTCCACGACGGCGCCACCGCCGACGTCACCCTCATCCTCGAAGACGGCAGCCAACGCACCATCCAGCAGGTAGAAAACTGGGCGGAACCCCGCACCATCGATGGCATCACCTGGGGCGAAGCCACCTTTGTTTTGCCCGAAGACCTGCCACTCGGCTGGCACACGCTTCACCTGCACTCGGTGGACGGGGGCAATGAAGGCGACGCGGACAGTGATGATGCGGGCGCCGATAATCAAGGCGTCGAACCCCTGACCGCCAGCTGCGACGTGGTGATCACCCCGCGTAGGCTCTCCACCGCCGACCGGTACGTTGAACACCCCGTGGGCGGCGTCATGGCGCAACTGTATTCCGTGCGCAGCGAGGAGTCCTGGGGCATCGGCGACTTCCACGACCTCGCGGAACTTGCGCGCATCACCGCCGAACACGCACACGCCGACTTCCTGCTGATCAACCCCCTCCACGCCGCAGAACCCTTCCCACCCATCGAAAACTCCCCCTACCTTCCCACCACCCGGCGCTTCATCAACCCCCTCTACATTCACGTCGAAAGCATTCCCGAATACGCCGACCTGGACAGCGAAACACACGGCCGCATCGACTCCCTCGCAGCGCCGCTGAAAGATGCCAACCACAGCCCCGACTACATCCGACGCGACCCCATCTACTCGGCGAAACTCTACGCACTCCGCCAGATTCACGCCATACCCCGCAGCCCCGAACGCGACGCGGCCTACCAGGACTATCTCGCCCACGAAGGCCACGGACTCGACGACTTCGCGCGTTGGTGCGCCGCCCAAGAAAACCGCGACGACGACGCCACCATCGACTTCTACCGCTGGCTCCAATGGATCTGCGACCAGCAATTCCACGCGGCCAGCACCGCCGCCTACGACGCAGGCATGAGCATCGGCATCATGGCCGACCTCGCGGTTGGTGTTCACCCGGGAGGTGCCGACGCCACCAACCTCGCAGGTGTTCTCACCCCCGAGGCGTCGGTAGGCGCACCCGCCGACGGCTACAACCAAAACGGGCAAGACTGGTCCCAACCCCCGTGGCACCCCCGCAAACTCGCCGAAGCCGGATACCGACCCTGGCGCGACATGCTCCGCACCGTCCTCCGACACTCCGGCGGCATCCGCGTCGACCACATCCTCGGCCTCTTCCGACTCTGGTGGATCCCCCGCGGGCAATCCCCCCTCACCGGCACCTACGTCCACTACGACTACAACGCGCTCGTCGGCATCCTCGCGCTCGAAGCCGAACGCGCCGGGGCCGTTGTAATCGGCGAAGACCTAGGAACTTTCGAACAATGGGTCCAAGACGTCCTCGCCGCCCGCGGCATCATGGGCACCTCCATCCTCTGGTTCGAACGCTCCCCGTCCGTAGACGGACCCCGCCACCAGGGCGAATACCGCACCCTCGCCCTCTCCTCCGTGACCACCCACGACCTCCCGCCCACCGCCGGATACCTCTACGGCGAACACATCGCCCTCCGCGACCGGCTCGGGCTACTCACCCGCGACACCGAAACCGAAAACTCCGAGGACCTGGCCTGGCAAAACCGAATACTTGCGCGCATCGGCGAATACGGTCTCTTTGACGGCACTGCATTGGACGACCACGATTTCGACGGCGCGGCACGCGACGAACGCGGCGACATCACCGACCTCCTCGTGGCCATGCACCGCTACATCGCTGGAACACCTTCCGCGCTCACCTGCGCCTCCCTCGTGGACATGGTTGGCGACATCAAAGCACAAAACCAGCCCGGCACCACCCATGACCTCTACCCCAACTGGTGCATCCCGCTTTGCGACGCCACGAACACCCCCATCCTCATCCACGATCTGCCCACATTGCCGTTGTTCAGGGCGGTTGCCGAGGCTTCTAGGAGGAGGTGAGCGCGGGGGTTGTTGAGGTTGGGGTGCGTGCGACGTTTGTATACCGTCCGGTCCGAAAACGAGCGTTTTTGGACTTGAGCGTATACATACTTAATACTGTTCAATGCTCTGCGCGAGCCCGTCTTGCTACACCAGCTAACAAGGTCCACCGCCAAGCACGAAAACACCCCTTTTTCCAGCCTAGCGATAGACCTACCTTACATAAACACCGTTCAGAGCTAGAAGAACTGGCCCGCAGCCCAGGAAATGATGACGAGCGCAAGCAAACCGAAGAGGGCAAGCTTCACACGTGACTGGGGATACTTGTTGTTCCGCATGAGGTTAGGGTATCACTAGCACCTAAAGCCCCTACCACAGCATCACATACGCAGCTTAAGCCTTACAAGGATCAATGACCGACACACCCATATGTCCAAAGTCCTCGATACCACAGTGCAGTTGCAGCAATCCAGGCATTATTTTCTGGGGACTTGTCGGGAACATGTATCAGACACCACATCAGCGTCAAGCAGATACATTTACCCTACATATGTAAGCCGCGCAGGAAACGGCAGCAAGCAGCACAAACCCCTACCTAGGCTCCTCGTTAACCACGATCCGCGAACCGCCTGGCCGAACCCCGGCTGGGCGGTTTCGCTGTGCAGCACCTTCACGGACTTCACGGCCTCCACGAACTGTGGGGCGCCGGAGGAGTTCTTGGCCGTTGAAGAGCCGGTAGGTGCGGGCCCCTGCAATGTCGATAGCTCTGAGCAGCGCAAAAGCCAGAAAAAGGCAGAGCGGCACAGTGCCACCGAGCACCACGATCACCTGGATCCACATGGGCGCGGAGGTGAGTTGCTGCCCAACAAGGTCAAGGTAGCGGGTGATCGTCAACATCATAAGTAAAACTTTACAGCGCCCCGCCGAGGCCACGTCGCCTGAGCAAGGGTGCCACGTCCTTCGCGCGCCCGCGCAACGATTCAAAAGCGGCCGCATAATCAGAAGCCCCACCTCGGGAGAGCACCAGGTCACGGAAGCGCTGCCCCGCAGCCCGCGCGGCCTCGCCACTGGCCCCCGGTCCGGCCGCGCCGGTTTCTGTGAACCAGTCAAAACCGTCAGCGTCGAGGGCTTCCGCCCAAAGGTAAGAGTAGTATCCGGCGGAGTAGCCGCCGCCGAAGATGTGGTTGAAGTAGGTGGATTGGTAGCGGGGTTTCAGGTGTTCAACCACGAGTCCGGCGTCCTGCAACGCGGCTTCTTCAAATGCATGCACGTCGCTCACACCGGCGGCCTCCTCGCTGCTCAAGGAATGCCACGCCATGTCGATGATGGCGGCGGCGAGGTACTCGGACGTCGCGAAGCCTTGGCCGAATTGGCGGGAGGCGGTGATGGCATCGATAAGTTCGGGCGGGAGGGGTTCGCCGGTGTCGATGTGGCGGGCATAGTTGCGAAGAATCGCCGGGTCGAGCGCCCAGTTTTCGTTGATTTGGGAGGGGAATTCCACGTAGTCGCGGGGCACGTTGGTGCCAGAGAAGGTAGGGTATCGCACGTCGGACAGCAGGCCGTGGAGTGCGTGCCCAAACTCGTGGAACATGGTGGTCACTTCGTCGAGGGTGAGCAGCGCGGGGCTGCCGTCGGTGGGTTTGGTCACGCCCATGACGTTGATGATCACCGGCCGCAGCCCCAGCAGCCGCGACTGCTCCACAAACCCGGACATCCAGGCGCCGCCGCGTTTCGACGGCCGCGCGTAGTAGTCCGTCAGGAACAGCCCGATGCCGGTGCCGTCTGCTTCCTTCACCTCCCAGACGTCTACATCCGGCGCATATCCCGCCAGGTCAGGGCGAGGTTCCACGCGGATGCCGTAAAGGCGCTCAGCCGCGTAGAACACGCCGTCGCGCAGCACGCGATCCAGCGGGAAGTAGCGGCGCAGCTCCTCGGCATCGAGGGAGTAGTCACGCTCCCTGAGTTTCGACTCCCAGTAGGGCCAGTCCGCGCCGTCCACCTTTTCCTCAGCGGTCGTGTCCGCGAGCTCGGCGATCAGCTTGTACTCCCCCGCCGCATTCGCCGCGGCGGCCGGAGCCAGGTCACGCAACAGGGTGCGGGCGGCGTCGGCACTACCAGCGGTTTCCTCTTCAATCACGTAATCGGCGTGGCTGGGGTAGCCCAGCATCTCCGCGCGGCGAGCCCGCAGCCGCACCATCTCCAACAGCACCGGAACATTACTGCCCATCCCGCGCTTCTGCGACGCCTCATACAGCGCCATGCGTGCCGACGCCCGCTCCAACACCGCCTGATCAGCCTGCACCGTCGGCAAATCCAGGGGGACCACATAGCCGGTCCGGCCCAGCGCGGTAGCTGCGGCGGCTGCAGCTTGCCTGCGGGAGGCGTCGAAACCGGCGAGTTCCCCCTCCGACAGGTCCACTGCCAGGGCGTTCGTCTCGGAGAGGAGATTCTTGCTGAACTCGTCGCTCAGCACAGACAAGCGCTGGTTGATGGAGACAAGCTCCGCCTTAGCATCAGTGGAAAGGTCCGCACCGCGGCGTCGAAAAGCGCGAAGCAGGTACGCATGCAGACGGGAACTTTCCTCGTCGCCGGGCGGGGGCGTGACAGCCTGGATCCGAGCGTACAGGTCCGCGTTCTGGTAGACGGAATCGCTGTGAGCTGCAAGTTTCGGCGTGATATCGGTGGCGACGGCATCCAGAGCCTCCGACGCGTCCGTGCCGTACAGGTTAGCGAACACCGCGTGCACCCGACCCAGCGCCTGGCCCGACCGCTCCAGCGCCTCCACCGTGTTTTCCCAGGTAGCGGGCTCGGAATTCGTGGCGATGGCGGCAATCTCGGCGGTATGCTCGGCGATGGCGGCATCGAAAGCGGGGATGAAATGCTCGTCGCGAATATCAGCGAACCGCGGAAGCTGATACGGCAAGTCGGACGGCACAAGCAGCGGATTAGCGTTCATGCGTACCAGTCTGCCACCCCGATTGTTAGCCTAAACACATGACCCCTCCACGCATCGTGCCCTACTGCACCATCCCCGGTTCGTTCCACGACGCTACCGCCGGAAGCGAGGACGGTGAGCTGCACATATACGCGCCTTCGGGCACTGTTCCTGTTGACGGGCTGCCCGTCCTCGCCTTCATCCACGGCGGACGCTTTGAAGAAGGCTCCCCCGCCGACATCAACGGCACTGCGCTGACACGCGAGAGGTTTGTGGTGGTGAGCATCGGCTACCGCCTGGGGCTGGCCGGGTTCGCCCAATTCCACGACGACAACCCCGCCCACTATCGAGGCATCGCCGACGTGCAACTCGCCCTCGAATGGCTGCAGCACAACATCGAAGGCCACGGCGGCGACCCCACCAACATCACCCTCATCGGGCAATCTGCAGGTGCCGCCATCGCCCTCTGGCTCGCCCGCCGCGACCACTACCGTGGCGCTTTTCGACGCCTCGTCGCACTCTCACCCAGCTTCCCTACCGGCGGATTCCCCTCCCGCAAGCGCACATTGCGTCTCCTTCTCGGAGCACCCATCACGCGGGATTCTTTGAGCCGATTTGGGGATTGTGGCCGCGGAGCTGGACGAGGCAACCGGAGCGCTGCACGTTTGCGGCGCGCCTACCAGCGTTTTCGCTCCGTGTACTTCGCGGGTCCGGCGCTCGGGCCGTGGCCGTGGGACACCAGCGAACTCGCCGACGTGCCCATCCTGGTCACCAGTACACACGACGAATTCCACAACGAACCCATCACCTCCGCACTCGACCGCTGGAAACTCGGCGGGGTTGCCGCATGGGCGCTGCGGGTGTGCGGAGTCGGGCGTGGGGTATCTGGTGCATCTGGGGCGAGGCAGTTTATCGCTGACACCATCATTCATCGCTGGGTGCGAGACATTACAGCCCATCACGCCGGCCAGGTGTGGCGTGGCGAACTCGTGGGAATGGGCGATGAGCCCGCCGTGCACTGCGATGACCTGCGATTATTGTTCGAGGGTGACAGTGAGAGCGTTTTCCGCTCAGATGTTCTCGGCTTCGCCCGTTCGGGACGTGTGGATTGGCCAGAGAAAACGTGCAAGCAGTGGACGGTTGACGGCTAGGGTTTGGCTGAACTGGGGGTTTACAGAAGGCGCTATCTCACAATGTACATGTTTTAAATGTCAGCGACTTTTGCGCCCATACGACGCACACCCTTGAAGGGCTATTTAAGGTGCACTGCGCTCGTATTTTGCTTACGCTAGTGTATATGAGTCGGAGTCCTAGTTCTGGATGGCAAACATCTCAAAAATCTCAAACATCTGTGGCGAAGCAGTTGGAGGACAATGCTCCCGCTTCACAGCGTGTGGCACACCGTCATCCGCATGATTGGTATAAGCAGGCAGTGTTTTATGAGGTGCTGGTCCAGGCTTTTAAAGATTCCAACGGTGACGGCATTGGTGATTTTCAGGGTTTGACGGAAATGCTGGATTACCTGCAATGGCTGGGGGTGGATTGCGTCTGGTTGCCGCCGGTGTTTGATTCCCCGCTGCTGGATGGCGGCTATGACGTCCGGGATTTCACTAAGATTTTGCCTGACTACGGCATTGTGGATGATTTGCAGCACCTGGTGGCACAGGCTCATCAGCGGGGGATTCGGGTGATCATGGACTTGGTGATGAATCACACGAGTGATCAGCACCTGTGGTTTGAGCAGTCGCGACGCAATCCGCATGGCCCCTATGGGGATTACTACGTGTGGAGCGACACCCCGGAGTTGTATTCGGATGCGCGCATTATCTTCATTGATACCGAGGATTCAAACTGGAGTTATGACCCGGTTCGCGGGCAGTACTATTGGCATCGATTTTTCTCTCACCAGCCGGATTTGAATTACGAGAATCCCGCAGTGCAGGAGGAGATGCTGAATACGATGCGTTTCTGGCTGGATCTGGGACTCGACGGATTCCGGCTGGATGCCGTGCCGTATTTGTTTGAGGAAAACGGCACAAACTGCGAAAATCTTGCGCCAACACACGAGTTTTTGAAGCGTTGCCGCAGGCTGGTGGATCAGGAATACCCTGGTCGGGTGCTGCTCGCGGAGGCTAATCAGTGGCCGCATGATGTGGTGGAGTATTTCGGGGACGGTCCGATCGGCGATGAATGCCACATGGCGTTTCATTTCCCGTTGATGCCGCGACTGTTTATGTCGCTGAAGGAGGAGTCGGCGCAATCGGTGACAGATATTTTGGCCAACACCCCGGCCATTCCCGAATCGGGTCAATGGGGTATTTTCCTGCGCAATCACGATGAATTGACCTTGGAAATGGTCAACGATGTGGAGCGAGCATTCATGTATGAGCATTATGCGCAGAATCCGAGGATGCGTTCCAATGTGGGTATTCGCCGTAGGCTCGCGTCCCTCCTGCAAGGCGATTTGGCGCAGTTGCAGTTGCTCACTAATTTGCTGTTGAGCCTGCCCGGTTCTCCGGTGTTGTATTACGGGGACGAGATCGGCATGGGCGATAATATTTGGCTGCATGATCGCGATGGGGTGCGCACACCGATGCAGTGGTCTGACCAGCGTAATTCGGGTTTTTCAGATACGGACCCCGAGCAGCTTCCGCTGCCGGTGATCACGAATTGCCAGTTTGGCCACCAGGCGGTGAATGTGGAGAATCAGTTGCGCAACCCCGGTTCGCTGCTGCATTTCACGCGGAATTTGATTGCGGTGCGTAAAGAACACGCCACGTTTGGCATGGGGTCATTCCGGCCGGTTGCCAGCTCGAATCCCGCCATTTTCGCGTTTATCCGCCAGTATCGCGATGAGACGCTATTGTGTGTGAGCAATTTTGCCGCCACGCCGCAGCATACTGAGTTAGCATTAGAGGAGTTTGTGGGCCGCACCCCGGTGGAATTGTTGGGCAATACGGCGTTTCATACAATTACGGAGTCGTGGACGTTGACATTGGCGCCGCGCGGATTTTATTGGATGTCACTACGATGAGCAACCTCGCTGAACAGCGCTTTTACGCGGCTAAATCGGAACCAATCACGGCGGTCACGCCCCTCACCCAGGCCCCGGTTGAGGGCGGCACCCTGATGATTGCTCGGGTGGAGCGCCCCTCGGGCAGTGATGTCTACCAGCTGCTTCTCAACGCCGCGGGCAACGACGTCCTGGCTACGCCCGCCGTCGCCACGCCACTTCTGCAGGCACTGGCAGAAGGGCAGCCCGCCGGTTTTGGCACGTTCCACCAGGTCACAGGAAAAATCCCCGAAGGAACACCCCGTCCCATGCCCGGCGAGCAGTCCAATACGTCCCTGATTGTGGGCGACGCGGTGGTGAAGTTTTTCCGTCGCCTGGAACCCGGCATGAACCCGGATGTGGAACTGCTGGTGGGGCTGAGCCGCGAGGGCTGCGAACATATCGTCCCAGTGCGCGGCTGGGTGGGGTACGAGGATTATGTACTAGCCATCGCCCAGGATTACCTCACCGACGCGGAGGACGCCTGGGAGGTGGCCACCCGCGCCGACCACTTCACAGAGGAAGCCCGCGCGATCGGGCAGGCCACCCGCCGGGTGCACGAGGCACTGGCCACGGCGTTCCCCACGTCCAGCAGCACCACCATCGCGGACACCCTGAATCAGCGTCTGGATTTGCATATACAGCGCTCACCAGCCGTGGCGGCCTTCGAGGATCAGGCCCGATCCCTGTACGCGCAACTACCCAAGGATCCTGTACCCACGCAACGGATTCACGGGGATCTGCATTTGGGTCAGATCCTGCGCACCAACGGTCGTTTCGTGCTCATCGATTTCGAAGGCGAACCCGCGATCCCGCTGGATCAGCGCCGCCAGCCGGACAGCACGCTGCGCGACGTGGCAGGGCTGGTGCGGTCCCTAGATTACGCGGGTCACGCCGACGCCACTCCAGCCCTGTTGGAGGGCTACGGACTGGCCAGCTCTACTCCCCTGCTCGACGCGTTTGTGCTGGATAAGGCCCTGTATGAGGTGGCCTACGAGTCGAATAACCGCCCCGACTGGGTGCACATTCCACTACAAGCGGTCAAGCGCATCCTAGGCGAGTAGTGCCTCCCGCAGCGCTGTGTGGTCGAGTTGCTCCCGCATCCAGGGGCTGAAGGCGAAGGGCGTGGCCTCGACCGCGCGCAGCACGTCGGCACCTGGCAGCCACTGCCAGGAATCGACCTCCTCGGGATTCGGCGCAATCTCACCAGCAACAACAGCCATGAACACTGGACACACTTCCCACTCCACGATGCCGGAGGAATCGGTGGCGCGGTAGCTGAAGTCCGGGAGGATCAGGCGGGCGTCGTCAAGCGCCGCCGGGCTGATGCCGAGTTCCTGGGACGCGCGGCGTCGTAACGCGGCTTCGGGAGTTTCGCCGGGGCCTGGGTGGCCACACATGCTGTTGGTCCACACGCCGGGCCACGTGGGTTTCGCCAGCGCACGGCGGGTCAGCAGCACCTGGCCATCGGGGCGGGTGAGGTAGCAGGAAAACGCGTAATGCAGTGGGGTGTTCGTGGTGTGCACGGTGGCTTTCGGGTGTGTGCCTGCTGGACGACCGTCGGGACCGATGAGGACAACTAGCTCAGTGTCGCTGGCGGGGGTGCGCATAAAACTCAGCTTAACCGACGTGACAGAATAGGACCCATGTCTGTTGTTGAGTCATCGTTGCTGCTCCGCAGGGACGCGTCCGTTGCGTTCCTCCAGCGGCGATTCGAACAACTCATCCACGACGTTGATCAGGTCAACGGGGACGCCGCCTGGGCCTGCGCCCTCGCCGAGAACATCGCCACCGGCGGCAAGCATGTGCGCTCCCTGCTGGTCCACGTGGGTGCGGACCGCCCCGCCCGCGTCGAAGCCACACCCGACATCGCCGTCGGCGCGGCCTTCGACCTGCTCCACGCCGCTTTCCTGGTCCTCGACGACGTGATCGACGCCGACGAGCAGCGCCGCGGCTCCCCCACCATCCACGCCGCCGCCCGACAACGCGCCACCGATTTGCACGGCCCCATCGCGGGTGACGACGCCGCACACTACGGCACCTCCGTGGCCATCCTCGCCGGTACCGCAGCCATGAACGAAGCCTCCCGCATCATTATCGACGCCGGGGCACCCGCCGACACCACCGTGCAACTCATGCGCATCTTCCACACCGCCATCACCGATTCCGTCGTCGGGGAATTCATGGACATCCACCATTCCCTCCCCGGTGTGGACGCCTCAGACGACCTCATCCGCATGGCATCCCGGCTAAAAACCTCCTCCTACTCCTTTGAAACGCCCCTGATCAGCGGCGCGATCCTCGCCGGGCGAGACTGGGCCGTTCCGCACCTGAGGGACCTGGGACGCACCATCGGCTCCGCCTACCAGCTCGCCGACGACATCCAATCCATCTTCGCCCCCAGCTCCATCACCGGCAAAGACCCCGCAGGCGACCTCATCCGGGGCCGCGCCACCCCGCTCATGGCGCTGGCGCAACACACCCAGCAATGGCCGGACATGATCGCCGCCATTGCAAGTGGCGACCTCGACCACGCACGCACGCTTCTCCGCCACAGCGGGGCCGTGGACAAAGCCCACGCAGAAGCAGAAGGCTACATTGACGACGCCGCAGTCATCCTGAACACCGAGGGACTCTTCTCCCCCGAGGCCCGCACCGCGCTCACCAACGTGGGCACCTACATACGCAGGAGCCTCGACGTTGCCCGATAACCCACTCCACGCCTACAACCACTACTCCCGGCGCGCCGCCTCAATTGTCATTCGTGAGTACTCCACCAGTTTTTCTCTAGCTAGCTGCCTACTTCGGGGTCGGGTCCGCCACGATATTTGCAACTTGTACGCCGTGGTGCGCATCGCCGACGAGATCGTGGACGGTGTAGCCGCCGCAGCCGGGCTGGACACCAATAGCATTGCCGCCGAGCTTGATGGGTTTGAGCAGCAGGTTTTTCGCGCCACCCGCACCGGTTTTTCCACGAACCCCGCCGTGCACGCATTTGCAAGCACAGTGCACCGCTGCCGCATCTCTGAAGAGCATATTCGGGCATTTTTCACCTCAATGCGCCGCGATCTTGACCCCACCGCCTACGACCAGGCCGCGCTGGATGATTACATTTGGGGTTCTGCCGAGGTCATTGGCCTGATGTGCCTGGCCATTTTCACCGCAGACCAGCCGCTGAGTCCCACCGATCAACAACGCTGCGAAGAGGGGGCGCGCCGCCTGGGAGCTGCGTTTCAGAAAATCAATTTCCTCCGCGATGTGGGTGACGACACGATAGCCTTGGGAAGGGACTACCTGAACGTCCAGGCAGAGGGCGAGCAGCGGGGCGTCGATAAGCGGCAGATCGTTGCGGACATCACCGCCGACCTTGATGCCGCCTACCCCAGCATCGCCCTGTTGCCGACCACCGCGCGCGCCGGGGTGCTGGCCGCGTACCTGATTTTCCGGGACCTGTGCGCCCGCCTTGACCACATGACCATGTCAGAGATTATGTCCACGCGGGTGCGGGTACCTGCAGTGATGAAGGCTCGACTTGTGGCGCGGGCATGCGTACAGGCCCCTCGACTTCGCCCACCCACTATGTAGAAGGATCAACACATGAGCGTGCCACCAGCCAGTAAGCCCCTCGCAACGAAACCCCGCGCCGTGGTAATCGGTGCCGGGGTTGCGGGGCTTGCCGCCGCGTGCCTGATGGCCAAGGATTACGACGTGACGGTGCTGGAGAAGAACACCGAGTCGGGCGGCCGTGTGGGTCGTCTCCGGGACGGCGGGTTCCTGTGGGACACCGGCCCGAGCTGGCTGCTCATGCCGGATGCGTACAAGCGCTTTTACCAGCGCATGGGCACCACCATGGAGGCTGAACTGGACCTGGTTCGGCTGGACCCTGCCTACCGCGTGTTCCACGAGGGTTTCGATCCGGTGGATGTGCGCAGCGGTATCCCCGAGGTGCGCGCGCTTTTCGACACCCTTTCCCCCGGCGACGGTGAGAAAGTCACCGCCTACCTGGACAGCGCCACCGATACCTATCGCATGGCGGTGAAAATGTTCCTGTACACGACGTTTTCCTCCGTTCGGCCTTTTCTCACCCGAGCGATGCTGGGACGGCTGGGCACCCTGCAGCGTCTGCTGATGACCAGCCTGAAACGCCATGTGGAGCGGAATTTTTCCCACCCCATCGCCCAGAAAATCCTGCAATATCCGGCGGTGCTCTTGGCCACTAGCCCCGCCGACACTCCCGCCATGTATCACCTGCTCAGCCACGCCGATCTAGTTGAGGGCGTCTACTATCCGCGCGGTGGGTTTGGCACGGTTGTGGATTCCCTGGAGCGCCTAGCGCTGGGGCAAGGCGTGGAGTTGCGTTTCGGCTACGAGGCGCGGGCCATTACCTCCACACCCGTTGATGCGAAGGAAAGACGACACAAGGCCACGGGGGTGCGGGTGTGTCAGGTGAACTCCGACAAAGGTGGCGTGAAAGAGACTGAAGTCCTCCCCGCCGACGTGGTGATCGCCGCCGGGGACATGTACCACACCGACACCCAGCTGCTGCCGTCGAAACTGCGCAGCCACCCGGAGCGCCATTGGAAGCACACCAAGCCAGGTATTGGCGTGGTGGTGGCCATGCTGGGCGTGCGCGGCCATCTCCCCCAACTCACCCACCACCAGCTGATCCTCTCCAGCGAATGGGAGGAGGATTTCGATGCGATCTTCAATTCTCCGCACGGGTCGTCGCACTCCATTTACGTGTGCAAACCCTCAGAGACCGACGCCGAGATAGCCCCTGAGGGGCACGAAAACCTGTTTATTTTGATCCCTACCAGCGCGAGCACCGACATCGGACACGGCAGCACATACAACGACGAGCCGACACCCAAGGTGGAGATGCTTGTCGACGCCGCGATCCAACTGATCAGCGACCGCTGCGGCATCCCCGACCTGGAAGAACGCGTGGTCGCCCGGCACACGCTGGGACCTGCGGATTTTGCGCAACGCTACTTCGCCTGGCACGGCACCGCCCTGGGCTATGCCCACACGCTGCGGCAATCCGCCTTCATGCGGGGCAACCAGGCATCCAAGACGGTGGAGGGCTTGTTCTACGCTGGGAGCACCACCACCCCGGGTGTTGGGGTGCCGATGTGCCTGATCAGCGCCGAGAATGCGGCGTCGCTCGCCGCCGACTACCTGGGGTAATTACTGTAGGTTGCCCTTCCAGGTGACGTTGGCGATGGTGAGTTCCGCATCGGAGGTGGAGCTCACTGTGGTGTTGAACTTGTAGCGCACGCTGGTGGTGGCACCCGCACCAAGCGGCAGGTCAAGGCCATTGACGTAGCTGTCATCGGAGTTCGTGTTCATCAATTCCGCGTTGCCGGATTTGGTCTTCAGGGTCGGCTGCCCCAGCGCCGATGGCGGTAACGGCGCATCATTCAAGTTCTTCAGGTTCAGCAGAATCACCACTCCGCCGTTGCTGCCGGAGCTGACGCTGCGCAAACGCCAGCGCACGTTCAGCCCTGGGTCTTCTATTTCCTTGGAGGCATCCTGGGTGGTGACGGGGTTGGCTTCCTTCGCCACGAACTCCTTAGCGGTGGAGGGTGTGAGGGTGGTGGATAGGCCGCTGCTGGAGTTTGTTGCCCCTGAGCTGCATGCTGCCAGCACGAAGGGAACCGTTACGATGCAGATTGCGGCTACTTTTGCCCTATTGCTCAACACTTCGCTGGTCACACCTTTCCTCAATCTCCACAATTGGTTTTCATTCTAGTATGACCAGAATTCAGCTACTGTTGTGGTCATGGATTTTCCGTCATTAACCGAGCTTAAAGCCCGCAACACCCTCAAATGGACCCGCTACGGCGACGACGTTCTGCCCCTCTGGGTCGCCGAATCGGACTTTAGTACCTGCCCCGAGGTGAAAGCCGCCATTATGGACGCTGTGCAGCGAGAATCCTTCGGCTACCCGCCGGACGGCCACGGCCTCGCCCCGGCGCTGGCAGCATTCAGTACAACCCGCTATGGCTGGGACATCAATCCAGCACGCATTTTCCCTGTCCCGGACGTGGTGCGCGGCGTGTACCTGGCCCTAAGTTTCCTGACCAAGCCAGAGTCACCGACAATTATTCCCGCCCCCGCCTACATGCCGTTTTGGGAACTCACTGCCGCCACCGGCCGGGAAACCATGGTCATTGACGTATACGGCGGATTGGACCTGAACGATATTGAAGACTGTTTTAAACGCGGCGCGGGCAGCCTGATTCTGTGCAACCCCTATAACCCCCTGGGATACACGTTCAGCAGGGAATTCTTGATTGAACTCGCGGACTTAACGGCACGCTACGATGCCCGCATCATTTCCGACGAAATCCACGGACCGCTGGTCTACGACGGCACCCACATACCCGCCGCCTCTGTGTCCGACACCGCAGCACAGGTGTGTGTGACCGTGACTGCGACGTCGAAAGCCTGGAACATCGCAGGGTTGAAATGCGCACAGATGATATTCACCAACGATGAAGATGTGGCGCGGTGGAATGCCGTGCCGTGGATGCTTCGCGACGGCGTGTCCATCCTCGGCCTCGTCGCGGCGCAAGCCTGCTACGAAGCACCCACCAGTTTCTTAGACGACCAGGTCGCGCAGCTGAAAGCCAACCGGGATTTCCTGGTGGAGGAACTCCCCAAGCGCGCCCCCGGCGTGCTAACCGCCAACCCCGAGGCCACCTACCTGATGTGGCTGGATTTCCGTAACACTCCCCTGGCGGACCAGCCCGCAGCGCAGCTCATGCGGAAGGCCAAGATTGCCCTGAATGAAGGCACGACGTTTGGCCAAGGGGGCGAAGGGCATGCGCGCCTCAACTTCGCCTGTTCCCCAGACACGCTGGAGATCGCCATAGATCGCATCGCCTCTGCAGTGGCTGGATAGCTTTACCCGGTGTAGAGCGCCTCGTACCACTCGGGGCGGGTCTCCCCAAGTGTTTTCACCACCACCACGGTGGCCGCCGCCACAGCCTTAGAACTAGACCCCATCTGGTCGGCTTTGATGGTGGCGTGCAGCTCATTGCCCTTGTCCTCAATGAGGCCCTGGGTGACGGCCAGGTCGCGGGCCTCGGTGAGCGGTGCCACAGCATTGTCGCCAGGGGTCTCCGACGTGCGGTCGACGTACCCCAGCACCACACTTTCCTGCACGGCGCGGGTGAGGAAGTCCTTCTCGAACGCACCAGCGCGGGTGAGTTCAATGGGACCGTTGTCGCGAATTTCCTGCACCAACCACGCCAGGACCTCGCCGAAGGGCGAATGCATCCGGAACAGGGTCTGCTCGCCGGCGGTGAGCTGCGTCATCACGGTGAGCAGTTCCAGGGAGCGGGCAATGGACTCGGCGTCGAAACGCGCACCCCTACCCTCCAGGAGTTGCATGTCCGTGGTGTAGTCACCCATGCCGGTGACAATGCCGATGAAGGTTTCCCCATCAACATTGACGGTGAAATCCGCACCCAAGCGGTCAAACCTGACCCCCTGGGCGTCGAAAAACAGGGTGTCTGCAGGTATGTGACGGGTATCGCCAATGGCGATGGGTTTGGGGCCGAACGCGCCAGCGCCGACCCATGCGGAACGGTAGTCGCTGATATCAAATAAGCGCAGAAGTACCGTAATGACCATATCCACAGTTAGATGCGTGGATAGTTGCACCACGCGGAAAGCCCCACCAGGCTTTTGGAACGTTACTTGGGCAGTACGTTTCGGCCCAGGGGTCCCGGGGAGCAACGCAAGGTCAGAGCTGATCTGGCTATCAGACACAACAAACAGTGACGATGCGATAAACAGTGGATTAGCTGCCATACCATTCAAGTGTACCCCCAAAATTGGCTTTTTAAATCCCCCCTTCTAATATTTACCAAATGGAGCAAGCCATCCAAAGTACCCGAAATAAACGACTCGTTTTCTTAGCCACACTCATGTTATTTTCCATGTACTTTGGTGCGGGTAACCTCATTTTTCCACCCATATTGGGTGCACAGTCAGGGGAAGGATTCTCCCTGGCGATCGTAGGGTTTCTGCTCACCGGTGTAGCTCTACCCGTGGTCGCAGTGATCGCCATTGCGCGCACCGGTAGCGATATTTTCGATCTTTCCATGCGCGGCGGAAAAATCTTTGGCGTGGCCTTTCCCGTACTGGTGTACCTGGCCATTGGCGCGTTCTATGCCCTCCCCCGCACCGCCGTTGTCAGCTACTCTACGGCGATTGTGCCGCTGACCGGGTGGTCCTCCGGGATTGCCTCCACGGCGTTCTTCGTGGGGTTCTTTGCGGTGGCGCTCGCGCTGGCCTTCAACCCGCACGGATTGATCGATAAACTGGGCAAATGGCTCACCCCAGCGCTGCTTATTCTTCTCGTGGTGTTGGTAGCGCTGGCCGCCATGCGACTGCACCCAACTGAGACGGATGCCATAAATAAATATGCCACCCACCCCTTGTCCACCGGACTCATCGAGGGCTATTTCACCATGGATTCCCTCGCATCCCTGGCGTTTGGCATTCTGGTAGTTTCCGCACTACGCCACAGCACCAAAGCCACAGGTTCCACCCTCGCCCGCCTGGTCAGCATCGCCGCCTGCGGTGCCGGCCTGCTGCTCGGACTCATCTACGTCGGCTTGGGGCTAGTAGGGCATCTCATACCAAACTCCCACAGCTACAGCAATGGTGCCGAACTCCTCGCCGCAGCCGCCGAACAAACCATGGGACGCACCGGATTGATCATCTTCGGGGCGATTGTGCTGCTGGCCTGCATGACCACAGCCGTGGGACTCATCGGCGCGACCAGCGAATTCTTCAACCGGCTGCTCCCGGGCGTGTCCTACCGTGCCTGGGCCGTGATATTTTCACTCGTCTCCTTCGCCGTGTCCACCACCGGCCTGGAAACCGTGCTTTCCATTGCAGGTCCCATCATCGGCTTCCTCTACCCGTCCGCCATCACGCTGGTGCTACTCACCCTGCTCGAACCGCTGCTACCGGTACGCCTGCACTACGGGTTCCGCTTCGCCCTGACCGTGTCCGTGGTGTGGGCAGCGCTCATGAGCCTCAGTAACATTGGGTTGAGCTTCCTCGAACCCCTGATCAGCTGGTCACCTGCCCACGCCCAGCAGCTTGGCTGGGTCGTCCCCACACTGGTGCTCGCCGCCGTGGGCTTCGCAGTGGATATGGTGCGCAAGAAAGAAACCACTGGGACTGAGGCTGAAACGTCAGCGGCGGACGAGTCAGCGGAAGCCTCCGTGTAGGCCATTACACGCTGCCTCATTACACGCTGCCCATCACACACTGCCCAGCCGCTCGATGTACACCGTCGGCCGCATCTGCCGCACCATGTCCACCAGCTCATACGCACTGGGCTGGGTGCCCTTGGGGAAACGCACCACATAATCCGTCACCTCCGCCGGTATCCCCCGCTGGCGTATCGACGCCGCGGTCACCTCACCGTCCACGTGGTAGGGCAACAACGCCAAATACGTGGTGGTCTTCCTGCGCGGGTCGCAGCGCGTCCACACCTTCACCGTGGACAGTTCCGACATGGGAAAACTAATGCCAGAGTGCGGAATGCTCACCTTCTCCCCGACCACCAGCACCACCCGGCGCGCCCGAAACGCAATGGCCGCCAAGCTGGACAGCGCAATGATGATGCCCGCCGCCGGGGCCGCCATGCCCAGGGCGTACAGCAGGCTGAGGGTGTTGTTGCCGCTTGTGCGGTAGGCCCCCAGAAGCAGCACCGTGATGGGCCCCAGCACAATGACAAACAGCATGCAGGTTTTTGCGGCACGCGAGCTGAGGATTGCGGAGTAGCTGCTTCGGACTTTTATCACTGGTGTGGGCATGGGGGTGACTCTGCGGCTAGTATTCGTCGGCTGTTGTGATGAGCCGCGTGATAATCTCCTGCGAACCCCAGTGGATTCCGTCGTGTTGGAACGCATTGGTGATAAAGGGCCGGAGGTCGCGGAAGACGCGCGCCGTGTTCATGGAATGCTCAAAGGGCACAAACACGTCGTCAACGTAGATCGCGGCGGCCGCCACGGCGGGGCCGTGGCCGAGGCTATTTTTATCGTACAGGCTGCGCCAATCGTCTTTGGCGGCGAGGGCGTGCGCGGCGTCGATAAACGGGCGCAGTGCGGGGTCTTCCTCGAATTGCCAGGGGAAAATGTGCTCGCCGGTGAGGTAGAACGGCCGGGTCATGTCGGTGGGGTCGGCGTGTTCCTCAAAGCCGGGTTTATCCTCGCGGATGCGGTGCGCGGACCAGTTGGTGGGGCCTGGGACGGTGCCGCCGTAGATGGATTCGTGCACCACGGCGTACAGCGGCCCCTGTTCGAAGGAGACGCGGCTGCCCACGCTATTGAGGAAGTCGGAGCGTAGTTTCTTCTCGCCTTTCACGGTGACAAACGGGTCTTCAAACAGGTAGGCGAGGGTGTCAAAGCCTCGGTCACGGCCGAGTTCGATGCCGATGGTGCGCAGCCTGCGGGAGCTCAGGCGCTCGCCGGTGGGCAGGAGCTCATCGGAGTGGTCGAGGTGGGCGCACACCTCCCGGATGCGGGCCTCGATCCACGGAAAGTGGCGGTAGAACTGGTCATGCCGGAACTGCAGCTTGTCAAAGGTGGCGCGGTAGATGTCGTCCGCGTGGCAGTCGATGGCGGGCAGACCACCCGTGAGAAACACCTTCTCCAGGCTTTCGGGGAACATCGAGGCGTAGGTGGTGATGCAGAAACCACCGAAACTCTGGCCGAACAGCGACCACGTGTCCACCCCAAAAGCACGGCGGAAAGCCTCGCAATCAGCGACGATGGAATCGGCCCGGAGCAGGGGGTAACGCTCGGTCGGCAGCACGTTCACTTTGTCCACCCTCCCCGAACGCCCCGTACCGCGCTGGTCCAGCAGCAGCACCCGGTAATGCTTCAGGAACTCCCCGAGCCAGCCGCTTGCCGATGTCGGCCGGGGTGACGGAAAGCCCGGACCGCCCTGCAGGTACACCAATAACGGCAGCCCCTCCCCCTTCGGGGGCACGATCTCCCGGGCGAAGATGGTGAGGGTGTCGTTTGTGTTGGGGTTGTTGTGGTCCCAGGGGACGTCCATCTCCCAGGACTTCAGGGTGTGGCCAAACCGCGTGGTGGAGCCGACAAGCCGTGCATCAGACATAGTTCACCATGCTAGCCGCTGGCGAAGGCTTCAAAGACGTGGGGGAAATGCCCATCACGTTCGCAGCTGGCTCATGGTGCACAATATGCCCCGGCACAGCGTGAACTAGTACAGTCCTAGGGGTGGACTACATCTCAACACGCGACCCCCAGCGCACCCCAGCAACGTTTACTGACATTCTGCTTGGCGGACTGGCCCCCGATGGGGGCCTCTACCTTCCCGCCGATTATCCCCAGGTCAGCGACGACACACTCACCACATGGCGTGAGACCCTGACCACGAAGGGATACGCTGCGCTGGCCGCCGAGGTGATCAAGCTCTTTGTGAGCGACATTCCCGCCGAGGATGTAGAGGCGATCTGCGCCCGCGCCTACACCACCCCGACGTTTTCCACCCCAGACATCGTGCCCGTCACCGAACTGGACGACAACCTCTTTATCGGGCACCTGTCCGAAGGCCCCACCGCCGCGTTTAAAGACATGGCCATGCAGCTGCTCGGCGAGTTTTTCGAATACGAACTCACCCAGCGCGGCGAAACACTCAACATCCTGGGCGCCACCTCTGGGGACACGGGGTCCGCAGCGGAATACGCCATGCGCGGCCGCCCCGGTATTTCCGTGTTCATGCTGACCCCCGCTGGCCGCATGACCCCCTTCCAGCAGGCCCAAATGTTCGGTCTTGATGACCCCAATATTCACAATGTCGCGTTGGACGGTGTGTTTGATGATTGCCAGGACATTGTGAAGGCCGTGAGTAACGACGCCGAGTTTAAACAGCGCTACCGCATTGGCGCCGTGAATTCCATTAACTGGGCACGCCTCATGGCGCAGGTAGTCTATTACATTTCCTGCTGGATTCGCATCACTGACAATAATGCACAGAAAGTCAGTTTCTCCGTTCCCACCGGTAATTTCGGCGATATTTGCGCGGGCCATATTGTCCGCCAGATGGGCGTTCCTATTGACCGCCTGATCGTGGCCACCAACGAAAACAATGTGCTGGACGAGTTTTTCCGCACAGGTGCTTACCGCGTGCGCAGTTCGGCCGACACGCTGGAAACCTCCAGCCCCTCCATGGACATTTCCCGCGCCTCCAACTTCGAACGCTTCATCTACGACCTGCTCGGCCGCGACGCCACCCGCACCGCCGAACTGTTCAGCCAGCGCGAGGGGTTCACGCTTGCCGACGACCCCGCTTTCCCCGCCGCCGCGCAGCGCTACGGGTTCCTTTCCGGCAGCTCCACCCACGCCGACCGGGTAAGCACCATCCGCGACACGTGGGAACGCCTCGGCGTGATGCTGGATCCCCACACCGCCGACGGCGTGCACGTAGCCCGTGGCCTGCGCGACCAGGTGGACACCCCCATCGTCTGCCTGGAAACCGCGCTGCCGGTGAAATTCTCCGACACCATTGTGGAGGCCACCGGCCGCGAACCCGACCTGCCGGAGCGCTTCGCCGGCATCATGTCCGCCCCGCGTCACGTCACCGACATGCCTAACGACGCCGCCGTGGTCAAGGACTTTATTCGCCGCACTGTCGCAGGCTAGCTGCCATGTCCTCCACGTCGGCGGGTGGCCAGTATTCCTCTGGTCGCGGGCGCAGCGTGCCCGGGCCTGGGGTGCATTTTTCCACCGTATCGCGCCACCGCTGCGGAATACCCTCCGAGCCGTACACCCCGCCCAGCACAGCGCCGACGATGGCGGCGTTGGTGTCTGTGTCCCCACCGCGCCCGATGGTGCGCACCAGTGATTCTTCAAAGTCCGTGCCCGTGGCCAGCTCGTACACCGCGTAACTGAAGGCCAGTTTCACCCAGCCAATGTGCTCTGAGACCAGCGGCCTCTCTGTGGACTGCTCAATGAAAACCCGAAGCTCGGGCGGGGCGAGGTCAAGCAGGGCGTCGATAAGCGCGCTGGCGGTGAGTTCCTGGGCGGCGGCGCGTGCCAGGGCAACCGCGACGATGCGGTTGATGGTGATGCACAGGGGGTGGGTGTGGGTCATGCGGCAGTCGAGTTCCGCGAGGTCAGCGAGCGTATCCTCCGGCAGGTTCATGCCCAGGATTGCGAGCGGACTTAGGCGCATCAACGCGCCGTTGGCCTGCGAATCGGGATTGATGTACTGATGCAGCAGCGCATTTGCGCAGGTAATGCCAATATCGAAGGGGTCCGACGCCGCCCAGCGTCGGTAGCTGTCCAGCACATCCTGGGCGTCGTAACCGCCCATGCGGATAATGCTGCGGGCCATGGCCAGGGCCATTTCCGAATCATCGGTTGGCTGGCCCGCGCTCAGCCGAAACACTCCCCCATCCTGTAATTCCCGAACTCCATCGGGGTAGGCGGCCGCAATCTCCGCTGCGGACCGGAACTCCACCAAACTCCCCAGGCTATCGCCGATCAACTGCCCATAAAGAATACCTGCGCATCGAGACATACCACCTAGGGTATCCTCAAAACCATGGGTATTTTTGACAAAGCCAAAGAAGCACTCGGCAACGAGGAAAACACCGACAAAGTGTTGGACAAAGCCGAAGACCTGGCCAAGAGCAAACTCGGCGATGACAAAGCCGACCAGATCAGCAAAGTCCGCAAGGTGATTGACGACAAAATCGGCGAATAGCGCACTTCTGGAACGTTGAGAGGGCCGCGTTTAGAGGGCCGCGTTTAGAGGGCGAGGTAGAGCACGTAGGCAATACCCGCCATCATCAGCGAAATCATCAGATTAGCCACGATTGATTTACGCTGAACAGCGGCCTTGACATGAAAGCCGTAATCCCGCCACCCGGCGCAGTCCTCCGTACCCGGCGGGATAATCCACCGGGGGCGCAGTGTGCAAATGATAAGCCAATCGATAATAAACAAATCGATGAGGAGCATCATCACTTCCATGGTCAACGCCACCGCGAACCCCAAGCGGAAATTCCCGCCGTGGTGCTGCAAAAACAGCAACGTGGAATACACCAGAGTTCCCAGCAGCGTGAGCAGATAGATCCCGCCGAACAACCAACCACGCCGCTGATCCTCTGGGGTGGCAGGTGGCATGTGCTGCTGAATATCCTCCGGGAAATCATTCCGAAATGCCTCATGGCTTGCGCCCAGGGCGTACAACAACATCAACGTGGGGAAAATAAGAAGGGGAATGCTGACCAACAGAGTGTGGTTGACAACATCGTTCATACTTCTAGACTTCCAGAGTCATGCAGATCAGCGCTAGCCCCGGCCCGTGCGGCAAGTGACTACACTAATTTTGCTGACCCAACTTATGCAAACCCAGTCAACTTTCCGAGGAGAGCCGCAGTTGTCGAACCAACGTAACACTACTGGCCGTCGTCCACGCATCACGGGTATCGACGCCGCCCGCGCCATCGCCATCATTGGCATGGCCTACGCACACCTCGGCCCCATATTCGTCTCCAGCGACATTGACACTGTGGCTTCCCTACTGACCACCGGCTTCGCCTCCGCGCTCTTCGCCGTGCTCGCCGGGGTTTCCGTCTCCATCATGAGCCAGCGCGGCGTCGAAAAGGGTGGCGTGGAGCTCGCCCAAAGCCGCCAACAACTCATGCTGCGCGGCACCATCCTTATCGGCATTGGCCTAGTGCTTTCCATCGCGCAATACAACATTGCTGTGGTGCTTTCCGCCGTCGGCGCACTCTTCCTGGTGCTTCCCCTGGTGGCGCGCTGGTCTAACCGGGCACTTTGGGCGCTTCTTGTTGGGCTTTTGGTGCTCGGGCCGTTTGTGATCGTCGCCTCCGACACTTTTAACACCTACGTTGACATCATTTCCGGCAGCTACCCGCTCACCGCCTGGTTCACCTACGGCGTCGCCGGAATGCTCGTCCACCGCTACCTCATCCACTCGCGCATGCTGCAATGGATAAGTCTTGTTGCGGGTGTGGTACTCGCTGTTATTGGGGTCAACGCCCGCAGCTGGATCAGCGACCAGCTCCCCGCCCCCGAAGACCCGAAAATGTACGACCAGCTCACCACCGACCCGACCCCCGCCGCTGGGGTGGCTGGTGGCGGTCCAGGTGGAGCGATGAATTCCAACCCCGATATCCAGAGCACCTGGTGGTACACCTACCTCGGGCCGGAGCCGCACATGGGCGGGCTTATCGACGTCGCGACATCCATCGCCGTCTCCGTCGCAGTCATTGCCCTCTGCCTGCTGATTACTGCTCTCCCCTTGGGGCGCACAATCCTCTATCCCCTCCGTGCCATGGGATCCATGTCACTGACTGTCTATGTTGCACACGTACTCACCGCCGCCATGATCCTGACAAACGACAACAACAACCCCGCCTGGTCCAGCAGCGAAGAACCCGCAACACACCCACTGGCGCTCGGGGTGACCATCGTTGTCGCCATAGTGTGCGCCATGATCTGGAAACAATTCTTCCGGCGCGGACCACTTGAATGGGTCATGCATGTGTTGACGGTGAAAGGGGCGCGGATTGATATGGAGGGTGTGGAGCGCACACGTTGATCCAGTGCCATTCAAGGGTTGACACATCCAAAATTTGACAATATCAGAGCTCCACTGCTTAACAATATTGAATTGCGAAAAGCGCGCATCATTATTTGAAATATTCAAACTAGAAGACGGTACCACCATTATAAACCGCTCCCATCATTCGCTATTTTGTTCAACAAAATAGCGGCACGCGGCATGAAGCGTAGACTTGATACATGAGTGCCTTAACGCGTCTTCTCTCCCCCGAATCCATCGTCCTTGATGCTTCCGCTGCTGATTGGCGCGACGCCATCCAGCAGGCCGGATCACTCCTGGAAAACGCAGGTCACTGTACACCCGGCTACACGCAGTCCATGATCGATACGGTGGCCCACAACGGCCCCTACATCGTCCTCACGCCGGGTTTGGCACTCGCCCACGCCCGGCCCTCCGCCGCCGTTCAGTCCACTGGTTTGTCGTTTCTGCGCTTATCGACGCCCATTTCATTCGGCCACCCCAAAAACGATCCGGTCAGCATCGTTATCGCTCTCGCGGCGGCTGACAAAACCCAACACCTTGACGCCCTGAGTTCTCTATCCACGGTTCTTGCCAATTCAACAAGAAGAGCTGGCTTGGATAAGGCAGCAACGGTTGAAGAGGTGCTGGAGTTACTGGACGTCGATAAGCAGCATCGTTCAGAACCGCAGGCTCGAAACAAAATACTCACGGTGTGCGGCAACGGCTTGGGAACGTCATTGTTTTTGAAAAACACCCTCGAATCCGTGTTGGAAGCATGGGGCTGGGGTTCCTACATCACCGTTGAAGCCACGGACACCATTTCCGCAAAGGGAAAAGCCAAAGAGGCCGACTGCATTCTCACCTCTGGCGAAATTGCTCGCACACTTGGCGACGTCGGAATCCCTGTGCGCGTCATTGACAATTTCACCTCGCAACGAGAGATCGACACCGCGCTCCGCGAACTCTACGACATTTAGGACACGCCATGCTTGCCATCAACTTTCTTGTCAATGAAATACTCGCAGTCCCCGCATTCCTCATCGGCATAATAACCGCAGTAGGACTGAGTGCACTACGCAAACCCGTCGGCACCGTCATCGGCGGCGCGCTGAAAACCACACTCGGTTTTCTCCTGATCAGCGCTGGTGCCACGCTGGTCACCGCCTCGCTCGAACCGCTCGGGACCATGATCACTGGGGCAACCGGGGCGCACGGTGTGGTGCCCACCAACGAAGCCATCGTCGGTATTGCCCAACAGCACTACGGCTCCCAGGTTGCATGGCTCATGATCGCAGGCTTCGCCGTCAGCCTCCTTCTGGCCCGCATCACACCCCTGCACTATGTATTCCTCACCGGACACCACGTGCTGTTCATGGCCACCCTGCTCACCATTGTGCTCGCCACCGCCGGGTACAACGGCTGGGTGGTGATCGCTTTTGGGGCGGTGCTGCTCGGCATCCTCATGGTGTCCCTCCCCGCGCTCGCGCAACCCTGGACTAGGAGCGTCACTGGCGACAACAGCATTGCCATCGGGCACTTCGGCACCGTCGGGTACATCGCGGCGGGGGCCGTCGGCAAAGCCGTTGGTAACCGGCGCGGGCATGAAAGCCCCTCCACCGAAAAACTCACCCTCCCCGAAGGACTCCGATTCCTCCGCGACTCCATGGTGGCCACCGCGCTATCCATGGCGCTCATGTACGTCATTTTGGCCATCATTGTGCTCTTGCGGGCCGGACGCGCCGAAGCCTATAGCGCCTTTGAAGACGGGGCCACCAGCGTAGGCAACTACATCATGCAGGCCGTCACCCAAGGACTCCAATTCGGTGTGGCCGTTGCCGTCATCCTCTTTGGTGTGCGCACCATTCTTGGCGAACTCGTGCCTGCATTCCAAGGCATCGCCGCCAAAATCGTGCCCGGCGCCATCCCCGCACTCGACTGCCCCATCGTGTTCCCCTACGCCCAAAACGCCGTGCTCATCGGTTTCATCGCCTCCTTCGCAGGCGGACTCGTAGGCTTGGCGGTGCTCTCCACCTGGCTCAACCCGACCTTCGGAGTGGCGCTTATCCTGCCGGGACTCGTCCCGCACTTCTTCACCGGTGGCGCTGCGGGTGTCTACGGAAACGCCACCGGCGGGAGGCTCGGCGCTGCATTCGGCGCCTTTGTCAACGGGCTGATCATCACCTTCCTGCCTGCATTCCTTCTCGGCGTGCTCGGGGCATTCGGATCAGAAAACACCACCTTCGGCGACGCAGACTTCGGCTGGTTCGGCATTCTTATTGGGTCCGCTGCGGGACTGCCGTCCGCTCTGGGCTTGGTGCTTATTGCGGCTAGTGGCGCGGTAATCCTCGGTCTGGCGATCATGGTGCAGAAGAAGCTCGTTGATGGGGGTTGGGATCCGGCACCGGGACGCGGAGTTGGCGGCACAGGCGATGGTGACACTGCCGAGAGTGCTGGCAATGCCGAGGGCGAGGTTGTTGGGCGCTCCTATCCCAAGATCACTCCCCCAGTCGGTGCGCCCACTCCACCTGCGCACATCGACTTTGATTAGAGAACGGTGCACTGCAAGGTGTGCTTATGCTCAAGCACGACAATGGGGTGTTTTTCGGCCTGGAGATAAGCACACTTTCACTCCTGTCAGGTAGGTCCACTGCTAGGTACGCAAACACCCTGTTTTCGGACCCAGCGGTGGACCTATTTTTATGCAAACGTTTGCACTAACGGCGTTCAAGACGTAGCGGCGACCGCAGCGATCCATCGCCCCTCCACCCCCTCACCCCCGATATTGATCTGATGAAAAAATATTAATCTGAAAAATAATTAATGTGCGACATCCGACAATCACATTAAAATGGGAATGTTGTATAAACATCGACACACCTACTGATCGATTCAGATACCAGCTAAATAGCGCCTTTGAGGCGCAAACGGAAAATCAGGACTGTCTAAGACCGCAGAGCACTGCAAATGCGATGAACGTGATGCGCACAGACCGGACAGACACCCTACATAGCCGCTGCACATCCGCCACTACACACCACATATCAGCTCAAATACCAAGCTTGGGCGATGTTTCCACCTCACACTAAGCCTCCCCTACCTTCACCCCCAACACATCCCCCAAACGCTCAACCCCACAGCCCCAAAACCTTACATGAACCTTAAAAGTTGACATGCCAACAGTAAACTTTTGCCTAAGAATTTTAAGCTATATTAAGGCTTAAGTTTCGGTAAAAATGAATATTGGATACCACCCCCTTTCATGATCTATATTTCATCTTTATGAGAGCAATCGTTGATCATCCAGAGCTGGCGATTTTTGGTGTAGAAACCGAACCGCCTGCGCGAACGTTGGTTGACATTCTTAGCGCAACCATGGATGCGCATCCCGAGGAGGTCGCCATTGAAAGTGCGACCGCTACAATCACATATTCCCAGTTAAGGGGCCTCTTGGATGAACAGGCCGCCCGGCTGCACGCGAAGGGAATCGGCCCCGGCGATCGCGTGGGTATCCGTGTCCCCTCAGGCACCACTGATTTGTATGTGGCTATCCTCTCCACACTGTGGGCCGGTGCCGCCTACGTCCCTGTGGACTGGGATGACCCTGATTCCCGCGCAGACACCGTGTGGGAAGAGGCCAGCGTTGCGGCTGTCTACGGCAAGGATCTCGCGATCGTCGATAAGCATGGTGGCGGAAACCCAGACCATCACGTGCCCACCCTGGACGATGACGCCTGGGTGATTTTCACCTCCGGTTCGACGGGCAAGCCGAAGGGTGTGGCGGTGCAGCATCGTGCAGCGGCGGCGCTGGTGGATGCGGAAGCCCGCATGTACCTAACGGAGAATCCGCTGGGCCCCGGTGACCGCGTGATGGCGGGCCTGTCGGTAGCGTTCGACGCCTCGTGTGAGGAAATGTGGCTGGCCTGGCGGTACGGCGCAACCCTGGTGACGGTGCCTCGAGATGTCGTGCGTTCCGGCGAAGACCTAGGTGAATGGATCGTTTCACAAGGCATCACTGCCGTGTCCACTGTGCCCACCCTCGCCTCCTTGTGGCCCGCCGATGCTCTTGAGGCTGTGCGTCTGCTCATTTTCGGCGGCGAAGCCTGCCCCGCCCCGCTCATCCAGCGCCTGTCCCGCCCCGGCCGCGAGCTGTGGAACACCTACGGCCCCACGGAAGCCACCGTCATTTCCACTGGTGCACTGATGGTTCCCGACGTCCCGGTGCGCATCGGCCGCCCCGTACCCGGGTGGGCCTGCGCCGTGGTGGATTCCGAGAATCAGCCAGTCAAGTGGGGCGAAACCGGCGAACTCATCGTCGCGGGCGTGGGCCTGGGCCGCTACCTCGACCCAGTGAAAGACGCCGAATGCTACACCGAGTTCCCTGCCTTGGGCTGGGAGCGCGGCTACCGCACCGGCGACCTAGTACGCGCCGAGCAGGAGGGCCTGATTTTCGCGGGCCGCGCCGACGACCAGATTAAATTCGCTGGTCGCCGCATGGAACTGGGAGAGATCGACGAGCACCTGACCAACCTCCCCAACGTGAATGTTGGCGCCGCCGCGCTGCATAAAACCGAGGCGGGTTCGCCGGTGCTGGTGGGCTATTTGTCCGCCAAGCAGGGCGCCACCATCGACATGGCAGAAATCAGGAGCATTCTGCTCAAGCGCCTGCCCGGCGGCATTGTGCCGCTGCTGCATGTGGTGGACGAGATGCCGATGAAAACCTCCGGCAAGGTGGACCGCAAGGCCCTGCCGTGGCCGCTTCCCAGCGCCGGGGACGACGCCTTCGCGGGCATTGATCCCTCGCTGCATTGGCTAGCGGAGCGCTGGCACGAGCAACTTGGCCCAGTGCCGCTGGATGATCACAGCGACTTCTTTGACTTGGGCGGCAGTTCCGTGGCCATTGCCAAGCTGGTGGTGGCGCTGCGGGAAGCCTACCCCAACGCCGAAATCGCGGAACTGTATAACCACCGCAGCCTGCGGGACATGGGCCAGTACCTAGAGAGCCTGGACGTCAGCACCGAGGAGCGCCCACTTGCGCGCCCGATCCCCTGGTATTCAGGCTTTGTGCAGGCCGCGTTTGTGTGCTTCCTGCACCTGATCAACGGCTTACGCTACGTGGTTGGCTCAATCATTGTGGTGTGGGTGCTGGCCGCGATTTTCAACGCGGGCTGGGTTCCCCAGCCACCGGTGCTGCCGCTGATTGTCGGCTGGCTGTTGCTGTTCTCTATTCCCGGTCGCATGCTGCAAACCGCCATTGGCGTGCGCCTTCTGTGCTTCCGCATCAAACCCGGCGAGTACCTGCGTGGCGGGCTGACTCACCTGCGCATTTGGGCCGCCGAGCGGCTGCTCATCTACGAGAACCTGGATATTATTTTGGGCAGCCCGGCAGCCGTGGTGATGAACCGCCTGCTGGGCAACCGCGTGGGACGGCACTGTCACCTGCATCAACAGCCCTGTGTCACGGGCCTGGTGAGCATTGGCGATAACGTTTCCATCGAGCACGAAGCCGATGTGAGCGGGCACTGGCTTGACGGCGACACCCTGCACGTGGGCACCATCGACTTGGAGGATGGGGTGCGCATCGGCACCCGCACGCTGGTCTCCCCAAACAGCAAGGTCGGGGCGGATTCGGAAATCCTGCCCGGCTCGCACGTGACCGGTAGCATCCCCAGCGGACAGTTTTGGGGCGGCTCCCCCATTTTCTACTGGGGCAAATCCGGCGAAACCTGGCCCAGCGAAACCCCCGAAGAAGTCGAAGAGTTGGAGCGTTGGGGCAGCCTGCGGTCGTGGGGTGCCTACTCACTGGGCATGTTCCTGGTGGAATTCCTGCCCATCCTGGCGGTCTTTCCCGGCGGCCTATTGGTGTTCCAGCATGTGCGCACCCTCCAGCGCTATGAGGACGTGTTCCCCATCTTGGCGCTCTACGTGCCGATTTTCACGCTGCTGACGGTAGCCAGCTGGCTGGGCTTGGTCATCCTGTGCGTGCGCACCGTCGCACCGCTGATCGCCCTAGGGTACTTCCCTAGTTCCAGTTCCACGGGCTGGGCGGTGTGGCTGACCCACACGCTGCTGCAGCGCACCCTGAAGTCCGCGTATTTTCTTTATGCATCCTGTTACACGCCCATGTTCCTGCGAGCGCTGGGTGCCACGGTAGGTAAGAACACGGAAATCTCCACGGTGGAGACCATTCCGCACTTGACCTGTATTGAGGACGGCAGCTTCCTCGCCGACCACGCCCTGGTCAACTGCGCGCGCTCCCGCGGCGGCTGGATTCACATCGGCAGCGCCGTGATTGGTGAGCGCAGCTTCGTGGGCAACTCCGCCATCGTCGGCCCGGACCGCGACATCCCCAGCGAATCCCTGATCGCTGTGCTCTCGTCCACGCCGTACCAGCCGGAATCAGGGACATGTTGGCTGGGGCGCAAAGCCACCGCCATTCCCCGCGTGACCGTCGCCTCCGATCAGGAGAAAACCTACAATCCGCCGCAGCGCCTGAAAATCGCGCGCGCCCTTGTGGAAGCCTGCCGTGTGATCCCGCTGTTCATCGCGGCGTGGCTGGACCTAGCCATCGTCTACGCAGGCACCTTGGCCTACATGTCCGCCGGGGGCATTTCTAATCACAGGCACGGCCTGATATTGGCGCTGCTGTGGTCCGGTCCCATCGTTATCGCGGCCGCTACCGCCGCCTCGATCATCCCGATCATCGCGAAATGGCTGCTCGTTGGCTCATTTAAGCACACGCAGGTGCCGCTGTTTAGCACCCTGGTGTGGCGCAGCGAACTTGCCGACACCTTCGCTGAAATGCTCGCCGTGCCCAGCATGATCCGCATGAGCCTCGGCTCCCCGCTGTACAACGTGTGGGCGCGCCTGATGGGCACCAAGATCGGAAAGTCCGTGTGGTGCGAAACCTGGTGGCTGCCGGAATTTGACCTGATCAGCATCGACGCCCGCTCCACCGTCAACCGCGGCACCGTGCTGCAAACCCACCTCTTCCATGACCGCGTGATGGCCATGGAACCCGTACAGCTCGGCTCCGGCGCGACCCTCGGCCCGAACAGCTTCATGCTGCCCGGCTCCAGCATTGGCGAGCGATCCACAGTGGGCCCCGGCTCCCTGGTGCTTCGCGACGAGCAGTTGCCACCCAACTCCCAGTGGGCAGGAAACCCTGTTCGGCACGTGGACAAGATCATCCGCAGCACCAACTCCCAGCTCACCATCACCCACCACTAGCGTTCGAGAGGGCATATGCCTAGCAACAGCTTCGATCCCATTCCCCTGCGCTCTACAACTGAGGGACAGGTGCCTGAAGGGCATTTGCCCCCAGGCACGCGCCCCAGCCCCGGGCGTCGCCCCAGCCGTGAGGCGTGGCTCGGCAAGCGCAAGCAGGCGGTGGAGGCGCGTGACGACGCCGCGGTAGAGGAGACGTCGCAAAGCACATCCATGCCGAGCGGACCCGACCACCCGGTGATCCGGCACTTCCGGCACCGCGTGGAGCGCTTCACCAACGACGGACGCGCCACCGGGCGCCTCACGGGTATCGACGCCGCGCGCGGCCTAGCCATGGTCGGCATGGTAGCGATCCACACCTTGCCGGAGCTGAACGAAAAAACCGGCCGCCCCACCATGAACTGGAACCTCTTCTCCGGGCACGCCTCCGCCCTCTTCGCCGTGCTCGCCGGGGTGACCATCTCACTGCTCAGCGGCGGCAACAACCCCCACACAGGCGACAGAATGCAGCAAACCCGGATCATGCTGGGGACCCGTGCCCTCGTCCTACTGCTGTTCGGGCTGACCCTGAACTTCATGGACTTCTCCGCACACAACATTCTGCTGTACTACGGGCTGTACTTCCTGCTGGTCATTCCCTTCACCACCATGACCTCCGGGCAGCTGTTCGTCATGGGCGGATTCTGCGCCATCTTCGGGCCGCTAGCCATCCAAGCTACGCGGCTTGTCACCGTGATTGACCCCAGTCCCAATCCCTCCCTCGAGCAAGCCGTCAGCGACCCCATCGGTACCGTCCTGGCGCTCTTTGCCCTGGGAACCTACCCGGCGTTTACCTGGTTGACCTTCATTTTCATCGGTATGGGCATTGGCAGGCTACAACTCACCCGCGAAAAAACCCAGACCAAGCTGGTGTTTTACGGACTCACCATCGCTCTAACAAGCTCTATCGCCTCCCAAATGCTGCTCTACCAGTTCGGCGGGCTGGAAGCCATCCAGCGGGCCAACGCCAGCATGAGCGGCGACAACATCCAATCCATCATCGACTTCGGCGGCGGCAACGATCAGCTTGAAACAACCATGTGGTGGTTGGTCATCCCCACCCCACACTCCAACACCACCTTCTCCGTCCTGATCAGCGGCGGCATCGCCATCGCGTTGATTGGAGTGTTCCTGATGCTGGGCAAACAAAAAGTCGTGCCGCTCGCACTGCTCGCCGACATCGGCTCCATGACCCTCACCCTGTTCACTCTCCACCTCACCTTCCTCAGCATCGTGGACGTGGACGCCAAGCCCGTGCTGTGGTTCATCACCCAAATCGGCGTGGCCATCAGCATCGCCGCCATATGGAAACGCATCTGGAAACGCGGACCCCTCGAATACATTGTCACCACCGTCTGCGGAAACACCGCACGCATACTCCAACCCAAAGTCGCATCGCTCCTGCGGCGTGGTGGAGCAAGCGGAGACGAGGCGCAGCGTGAGGGCCTAGACGGCGCGGAATCGGAGTCGGACCTGGAGGACTCCGAAGAACTGATTCCTTCCATCGAATCGGTCTTCCTGCCCGCCCTCCACGACGTGAACACCACCATGCAGTACAAACAAGGCAAGAACATCAACCGCGCAAGCCATGTCCGACTTTTCGGGCAGCCCGTCCACACGACGCATCACAAGAAGAAGTGAAGGGTGAGCATATGCGCTATAGTGATGGCTGGTTCTGTCACACCTGAAGCGCACGAAAGGAGGCACAGGCGCAATGGCTGCTCGAAAACGCAGGAGGAAGCGCAATCAGGACTGGGATCCCAGCTTGTTTGCCATGAGCCCAGAACGGCTTGAAGAACATCTCAAGCTCAGGACCAGGGCACGAAGAATCCCAGACAAGAAGAAGCAAGCAAACAAAATGGCCTGTCGCCGCTCGGCGTCAGGCCATTGGCCGTTTATGGGGCTGTGGCATGGAGTTGTGACACACCACTCCTTTTTCGCAGGGCATAAGTGGCATTAAATCTGCGAACATACCTAAGACCTGCCGGAAGCATGGGATGATTTATTGTCAGCAAACATGCGTAAATTGTTAGTTTCTATTGACAATTGTTGACCCTCCCCCAAATGAGTGCCAGTTTGGTATTAGTGCCCCGACCCTAGTAGTAAACTAACTAAGATGTAATCCTCTTGAATAAAGGAACCCAATTAGGAGGCGTGATGACGCACCGTGAAGACCCCACTGGCGACGAACTCGTCGGCAGCAACATTGCTGCTGTGGAGCAGGTGGACGTGCTGACCGCGAGCAGCAGCCCGTCTGGCGACAGTGCGAGCCGCCAGCAAGCGCACCCCGCCCCCGGCACCTACCAGCGCAGCACCATGCCCGAAGTGATGATTCTGGGGCTTGCCGGCATTGCGTTTGTGGTTGCCCTGTTCATTCTGCTGTGGTCGGGGTTCAACGACGCCATTGGCTCGCAAGCTGGGCTTTTGGTGGGTTCTTTTGTTCTGACCTCCGGTTTCCTTGTCATGTCATGGGCATTGTATCGACGCGCGCTCAGCGAGCAGGACACGGCTGTGACGCTGGATCGGGAGCGCCGCCAGGAAACAGCCGCGCTGGATCGCCTCAACCGGGAGGAAGCCGCCAAACAAGCACAACTTGAGCGCGACGAACAATCCCGCCAGGCGGGCGAGCACATTCTGCTGGCCAGCGAACAGGATCGGAAACTGCATGCCTCTGCGCGGCGCACTGAATTGTCCACTCGACTGAATGCCACATTGCCGCGTTTGTGTAGTGAAGACTCCACAATGCAGGCCGCAGCCATCACCGAATTGCTTTTCCAAATTGATGATTGGTCGGCGCTTATCAACACCGAAATTGACGCCGAATTTGCCCCCGAGAAACGCCACATTCTTTCCGAAGAAGGGCGCAGACGCCGTCAGGAATTGTTTAATCTTGCCTTTAATAATGAGATTAACAATAACGAAGTGTTGAAAACACGATGCGATGGTCTTGTCCAGCGCCTGCATAAGGATTCCAACCTCCGCACCCTCGACGACCTGGACAAAACCCGCCTCGCCCTGGGCATTCAGCTCATCGCGCAGCGCGGAAACAATGGCGGCGTAGTGAGCACCCAGGCACAATTTGAAAACGTGAAATTCCCGACCGGGCTGCGCCTTTCCGGCAACTTGAGCGGCCTAAACTTCCGGGGCGCGGAACTCCCCAAAGCCAACCTACAAGGCGCGGACTTGCGCGGATGCGACCTGCGCGACACAAACCTGCAAGGTGCTGACCTGCGCAAAACCAGCTTGCTCGGGGCAGACCTCATGTCCGCCCACCTGGAAAACTCCAACCTGCGCGGCTCTGACTTGCAGAAAGCCAACCTGCACAAGGCGGTACTCCGCAACGCCGACCTGCGCGACACCGATCTCGAAGGTGCTTACCTTGTTGGCGCGGACCTGCAGGGCGCTAACCTGCAGAAAGCCAACCTGCGGCTGGCCAACCTTCAGGAATCCCACCTGCAACAGACACACCTCCAGCAGGCCGACCTGCAGCAAGCCGACCTGAAAAACACCTCCCTGGCTTCCGCAAAAATGGACAGCGCGAATTTCCAGGAATCCCGCTTGCAAAACTCCGACCTACAACAAAGCGACCTGCGCAATGCGAATCTCCAAGGCGCGGACATGAAGAATGTAGATTTACAGTGGGCGAAACTCCAGGGTGCCAACCTCCACAAAGCCAACCTCTGCGAAGCCAAGGCGCTCAACTCCGAATTCAACGAACACACCAATTACGACAGCGCAATGTACAACATGTCCACAATATTCCCCGAAGGGTTAAGCCCCATCACCACGCGCATGGTGTTCATTGACGAAGACGGCCGCCCCACCGAAATCCGCGAGGCCGAACTGGCTTAGCTGCCGCTCGAGGAGCGTAAGGTAGGTCCACTACCAGGTACAAAATTGGGGTGTTTCCGTACCTGGTAGTGGACCTACTTTTATGCCAACGCCGTCCTCAAACCCCGCCCGGCCAGGCCACACCTAACTCGCCACGATATTGTCGCCGTTGCGGCAAATGCGGGACGCGCCGGTTGAGCGTACTTCGTCGTTGGAAGCCTGCGCGCAGGACCAGCCATCGTCAAAGGTGATGTGCCGCGAAGCACCCTGCCCTTGAGACTCAGCGACGGTGCCGTATTGTTCCATCAATCCGATGGCTTCTTGGCAGGGAGTGGACTTGGTTGCCATCACATTCTGCCCGTTGTGGGTCACTCCGCACGCCACGAAATCAGCGGCGCTGGGCTGGTGTCGGGCGGATGTGGTGGGGGTTGCGGTGCTGGTTTGGGTGGTCGTCGTGGTTACAGGCGTTTGCACGGTTCCCTTGGTGGTGATGGTGCGCGCAACACCGGTGATGGTGAAGGAATTGTTTCCGGAACCGCAGTTCAGGGTCGATGAGCGCAGTTCACATGTCACTGACCCCAGGAACACCTTCTGGTTATCGCGCAACGGCACCAGGCGGTCCGGTTGTGCGTGGTCAAACATGCCGTAGGTGAGTCCGCTTGTCGACGCCGTGATTGCATCCGGCGATGCGCTGTAGGTTGAGGTTTGCACCTTGGGAACACCGGATTCTGGGGTTCCTTGGCAGGTAACCTGCTGGTCGTTGAACACACACATGCCTTGCGCGCCGGTGGAGTAGGAAAACGCATAGCCGTTGGCGGTTCGGAACTTTTCTGCGTCCTGCACAATGGCTTTTCCGCTGGCGGGGGCCGCGGTGACAACTTTTGTCGAAGTAACCACGGGGCTGGCTGTCAGCGTGGGTGCCGCGTCACGCGAACCGCAGCCTGCCAGGGTACCCGTCAGAATCACAGCCGCACACGCCGCAGCGCACCCAACCCACTTCATGCCTTGTACTACCTTTCCTGACACCATCTCCTACTTGAGAGAATCTTAATTGCTACATAGCCCAATGTAAGATTTTGTGTCATGTAGCACCCCTGTTTTTCACCCCACCCCACAGCCACGCATCTGCGGGTAGCAGTGGCGTAATCGAACATCTATATGATAGACAGGATGAGGAACGCGCGGAGATGAAAAACAAGAGATGTGGGGACGACAATGACGCAACGCAGGTCACCGGGCATGCAGCTAATCTCCCTTGACGCTGACAGCACCTACGAGCAACCTATGGGCTTGGGGGAATCCCGTTGGGGCACGGTGGCGGTGCATGTGAAAACAGCTGACAACTCCGGGCAGCGCGGAGCCGGTGGTGCGCAGCTAATGCTGGCGCACGAGTTCATTGCGACGCGACTAGCTGGAGCTTTGGGCCTGCCGGTGGTATCCGGCGAGGTGGTCACCCTCCCCGACCGCAATGGAACAGCCTGGGCATCCTTGCAGGTCGACGCCATCGAGCCGACGTTTCCACCCACTAATCCCGCCGAGCTGGCAAGCATTTTCCCCGAGGTCACAGCCGGTATTGAGGTGTTTGACCTGTGGCTAGGCAACACCACCCGCACTGAACACAACATCCTCTTCTCCCCCGATGTCGGCGCCTGGGTGGTGGGGCATGAGGGCTGCTTCGCCGACCTTGACGGCGAAACACCAGCTGAGGAGCCTTCCGGTTTTCTTCCGCCGCCTGATCCACGCTGCCCACACGTGAAAAAATGGTGCGCACGCGTCCAGTTTTTCCCAAGCGACACTATCGAACACATTATGCAGACCGCGTTTTCGCTACGACTACTTAACGCGCAGACGCGAAACGCCTACAAAAAATATCTTCTTAACCGGCGCGACAGGATTCAGGAACTGGTCAACACCGCCTCCCCTTATGGCGAGGTCGAGGCCAACCAACCCACCCTCAACTTTGTGGGTGCCGACGAATGAGAACCTGGTACCTCATACAATTTACCCCCGACCTCACGGCGCGCGAATCCCGAAACGTCGGCGTTGTGGTGCACGACGATGCCGACAACTGGGCCGTACGCATGCTCTTTGTTGACAAAACCGGTGCCGTAGACCCCGCGCTCTTCCGCCCGCTTGGTGGCAGCCTCACCGCCGAGGAATACGCAGGGTGGGTGGGCTACTACAAGCGCGCGATCATGGAAGGCCGCTGGGAACAGGCCGTCACCCTGCATCTTCGCCGCAAAGTGAGCTTCCACGTGCTCAAAGGCGGCACCCTCCTCGGCCCTGAACAGTCCGTCACCGCCGACGCCCGTTCACTTTTCGACGCCGTGGTGGCCAAGAAACTGCGTGAACCCGCCGCCGGTGGGCTGGCACAAGTGCGAGCGTTAACAATGCAGCTGCTCGACGAGTGTGGGGTTAGTTATATGGACAATGTTGTATTGCCTGCGCGGTGGGGTGACGACTACTCAGACAGCGTGAGTTTTGCGTTTGGCGTTGGTAACACTGTGGTTGAACCCCTGGCTCTTGGCGGGCAGCGCGGCGGGCTAGTCGCCCGAGAATTCTATGCGCGGGCAAGCGCAGTTCGCTCTGCCAGCGACGATGATGCCCCTCATTTCGTAGCAACGTATTCCGGACGGGGACTCTCGGCGTCGGGGAAAAAGCAACTTCTGCGGCCTGTGATGGCAGCGGCCACAGCGGTGGACGTTGATTCCGATGACGCTGGCGAGGCGCTGCGCAAGGCGATGGGGTAGTTACATTCACCGCCTGGCACCTGATGGGGTCCCACATGCCTTGCTTGGTTTGTAAAGATTTTTTCTTCCAGGGAACCTCCGCCGTTGTACGCCAGTCAAAGTACAGTGAGCGGCTGAATGTACGCGCAGCCGCTCACTATCACGCACTTGGTTTTCGACGCACGGAGAATCACATGGATCTCGACTACAGCATTGGAGCAACATCCTCAATAGGGGCCAGAATGGGAGCCCTCGCAGGCGCCACAGGAAGCACATCAACTGCGGTATCGCGATGTCTTTTCAATGGTGCTTATACTGCAGCTCCCGGTTTGAGTCAGCTCGCCGCTAACCACGCAAGTGTGTTACTCAGCGGTGCTGGCTCAGCCAAGGCCGTGTTGGATTCCTACCAGCAGCAAGTGGACTGGCTACACAGTTCTCTACGCGCCAACGTTAGCGCCATTTCCGGCCAAGACGACTGCATGGCGCATGCGATGGAGCGCAATAATGCCTCGCCAGTCCAACAATGCACAGTTGATCCGGCTACTTTCCCCATGCGGCCCGAAGAACACTACGACAATTTCATGTTCACCCCGCCCCTTGTTAACGGTATCGCGCCCTTAAAACCAGTGCTCGCAGCATTCGAGGCAACAAATACCGCAATGGTCGATAACGCGGCTGCACAATGGAACAATGCCGCTGATGCCATCGACAAAATTGCTGGTGAACTTGATGGCCTTGCAAAAGAAATCGTTGATGTGAACACGGGCGTGCCGTTTGACGCGGCGTCGGCACGCATTGCCGAAACAGCGCAAACCGGGCACAATTTTGCCGCCAACGCCCGAACTATGGCTGCGTCCGTGTCCAAACTCAACGAGATCAAAGATTGGGCGGTGGCCGCACTGCAAAGAATCGACACAACAGTAAGCACGGTCCCCGACACGCTTGCCCGCAGCACTTTGGAAGCAGAGTTCATGGCCAAGTTCATGAACATGGACCTGCCAGCGGCGATACAACAAGGAGTTCCGCCCATCACCAACCTCATGCAGGCACCCCCTCCCCCGCCCGCACAAGAAACCACCGCCAACATCGGCATGACGCAAACCGCCACTGCGGGGCTGCCTCTCGACGGCGCGAACGTCGCCGGTTTCCTTTCCAACGCAGGCACAGCAGTCAACGCGGTGAAAAATGTTGTGGATGGCGTGAACGCTATCGCCGGTGGTGCTGGACCCAACGGAATCGGCGGGGTGGGCGCACTAGGCGGCCTGGGCAACGCGCATACCCTCATGGAAGCGGGACGCCACATGCTCAACCCAGGCAATCTCGCAGCCACAACCGCTGGGCTTGGTGCCGCAACGCTCGGCGGCACTAATCCCGCGCTACCGGGACTCGGCGGGGCGTCGACAGGCATGGGAGCAAGCGGACTTGGCGCGATGGCGCTGGGTGCAGGTGGTTTTGGTGGTGGCCGTGGTGGCTTTGGCGGCGCGCCCGGCGTTGGGAACGTTATTGGCGGGAATATGAGTCCACGATCCGTTGGATCGGTTGCCTCGGCACTGGGCGACAAAGGCGCATATCCTGCTGGAGCAATGACCGGAATGGGCGGCGCATACGGTGCCAACAATCGGCGTGGAGGACGGTCAGGGACTCGCGCTTTCCGCACATCCACGGGCATCAGCGGCGCTGGTGGCGGATTCGACGTGTCTGGACAGGGCGGTTTTGGCGGTTCCGGCGTAGGCGTTGGTGCTGGCGGAGCCAATGGTGGAGCGATGCCACGCGGCGGATTCGGAGCTGGTGGTTCTATGGCTGGCGCTGGTAGCGCGGGCGGGGCTGGTAGCTCGGCTACATCTGCGACTCGTGGCGGGGCACCCATGATGGGCGGCATGCCGATGGCCGGTGGCGGTGCGCACGGTAACAAGAAAGCAAAGGCCGTGACCAGCACAGTTGAGGCCGAAGGCAACGTTGCCGACCTTCTCGGCACGCCACGGCGCATCGTACCCGGCGTGATTGGCGACTGGGTCCGGGGGTAGGGCTGTAAGGAGGCACTACACCCTTTATTAAGCTGCTGAAATGTTTAGCGACCTTCTCAGCAGCTCAGAGCTATTATCTAAGATCGGCTCTCTGTTCGAACTTACATTCGTAGATTAGTCCATCTGCCGCGATTTTATAAACAAGCACACTTAATCAACGGCCATACTTCAGCGCCATTGCCACCAAAACCTTATCTTCACTGCCCTAAACTCCTTTAATTCGCCGAAGACGCCATACAATACTGCAGAATGCCTAACCGTCTATAAATATGCAGCAACTACGATAACATAAGCTGCTTTTGACATTTCCCTACGCCACCCGGATAATCATACAAGCAAGACTATACCATACTTCAGCAACAATGTTTCTACACAAAGCAATCGATAAAACACTTACATATATTCAATAATAAAGCCGGAAATAACACATGTCACTGATCACACCCTGGAAATTCTGGCCACAGAAAGTGCGCCTAATATTAATAACAGTTACAACCTCGGCAGTCTTAACAATAATCACGCTATTGGTTATTTCGTTAATATTTCTTACTACGAATATAGCTCCAGCCCTAACAGGTATAGGCGCAGCAGTCATTGCAGGACTCTCGCTCTCCGCATCAACATTTACCTCATACGTTAACTGGTCACGCGCAAAGCGTGAATCTACGCTAAAGGCTTGGTCAGACTGGGTAGATTCCACACGGGATTTTCGAATCAACTTATCTAAAATTATCGGAGCGAATTATGGTCTGACAAAAAAGCAAGCAGAAGCTATATGCGACGGCAAACCCTTTACCATTTCAGGCCAAAAAATCTCTCAAGAAGAATCGATCACTCTCAGAAGAAATATCCGATTTATACTGGGAAGGCTAGAACGATTGGCTGTAGGTATTGAAATGGAGATCTACGATCTTGACGTCATCATAGAGTTAGGCGGCACATTAGTGACAAGAATATATGGACGACTCCGTCCATATATCACATACCTACACGACCACCCAAATGTGTCGCAAAAGAATGAAAGAGCATACATAGCGCTTGACGCAATGATAGCGAACATGAACAGCATGGAAAAAATTCAGCGCAAGGAGTATAATAATAGCCGCCGTCGTCACCGTGTTGAAGAGGCGACGCGAGAAAGGGAGCAAGAGGACAGCAAAAATGAGAAAAACGCCAGTTCAGAGGGATAATTCAATCCGCTTCGAAGAGGAAGAGAACGAAGACTAGCTACGAAAGTTGCATGCACCACGCGCTGTTGTCAGCATCGTTACCACAACTGCATCATCTAAGTCCATACGTTCCTTCACAGCTTGAGAGCATGCTCGGACTTAAGTCACAGTTGTGCAATCTGCCACCATCGCAATCCACCCCCATTCCAGCAGCATTCGCTTGGTTCGTCATCGTTTTTACACACCTATAGCATGTGCGCTATCCCCACATTGGTTTGCTTGTTAAATTTTACGCCTTAGCACAGCCAATAGCCTGTTCTTTTGAGTGATTGACTAGCGGATTTTATCTACAGCTAGTCAAAATAATCTTTGTCCAATTCCAGGGAGTAGTAAGTGTTCTTGATCTGGACACCTACTCGGTACTTCATCATCAAGTTCACAAGGCGTTCGCCGTCAATCAACACGAGATGCGTCGGCACTGACTTGGCGTAGTTCTTGGCATTCGGGGTGAATGCACTGGTAGTAAAGAAAACGCCTTTCTGAGCAGAACGTCCATGGATAGCGCCCACGAAAGCTTGGATTGTCTCTGAGCTGATATTGTTTCCTTCTTTGTAGCGCTTGGCCTGCACGTAAATCTGATCAAGCCCAAGCGCATCTTGGTCAATCACACCATCAATTCCGCCATCGCCAGACTGCCCAATAACAATTCCACGTTTTTCAGCGCCGCCGTACCCCATAGCCAGCAGCAAATCAACCACTACCTGCTCAAAGAATGCTGGATCAGATTCCCGCAAATTTTCCAGCAGTTCAACACCTAAGCTTTGACGGTTCGCGTTCTGGGCATTGTCCATGAGCTCGTCAGGATCACCATCAGTTGGATCAGCTAACTGCTGAGTTGAGGTGTCAGGGCCACTTGGTTTGGGCCAATATCGATTGAAAAACGCAGATGCTTCAGCAGAATCCATGCCATCAGGATGTTCTTCTAACCACAGCCTACCAGCATCAGTGATACTGAAGTGCGCACGGGAAGCAGACTCGATGAGGAAGGCTTTACGCAGATGCGAAAGAGCCCAGCTGATGCGATTATCAATGCGCAGTTCACCAGAATTTAGACGTTCCTCACGTTGATCGTCAGTAAGGGATATTTGCTCTTTCACTCCATGAAGTATCTCCCTGCGATGATGAACCTGACCATCAGTAAGACAACGCAATACGCAAGGTGTGAGTCTATTCCATTGAGGAATCTCAGAGCGATTTTGGTGGCCGCGAGACATCAGTCCCCCTACAGCTAGCTAGTCGATAAACATTATATTAGCCACGCCCCATACCTGAAAGCTACTCGTCTACCACCGCAGATGTGCAACAAAGAGATTACCAATTCACTCCCCACCACACCCCATAGAAAATGCTCATCAAAATGTCGCTTTCAGGCCATTTTTTCGACCATTTGGTAAGCATTTTCTACGCCAGCTGCACCCAACACCCACCTCATTTCACCCCTGCACACCGGGGTATACTTGGTATGCCAATTTTGGCCAAGTATCACTTCTGAAATACCGTCGTTATTGACGAATCTCCAAACATCGTCTAGTTATCCCTCTCCCACATAACTCAAAAACCCAAACCCGCCCCAAAGGAGATCCCATCCAGTGACGCACAATCGTCGTCGTACGGTGATCGCAGCAGCGCTCACTTCGCTATTCACTGCCCTGGCCAGCGTTTTCACCGCCCCGCTGGCACATGCAGCATTAACTCCCCCGTGGCTGGGTTCGGCAGACAGCGCGTTTCAGGGCTTGGTGCAGTCGGTGGCCAATTCGCCGGGGTCGAGCGGCCAGCGGCTGAGTGATTTTCTGGGATCAGCACAGAACGCGGGTCTGGCTGATTTCAGACCTACTGGCCCGCTGACCAGCAGCGACGGCAATTACCCGATTCCCACTAACCCAAATATCAAGGAAACAAAACTGGTCAAAGTCACGGATGACCCGTGGCAGAGGGTGCAGCGCTGGACTGTGGATTCCCCATCGATGCAGCGCCCGGTGGAGGTGCAGATCATGCTGCCAAAGGATCGAAAGGCACCTGCACCCATGCTTTACCTTTTCGATGGGATCAGCGGCACGGAAACATCGGGCTGGTTGAAATGGGGCGGCTTGGAGAAGGTCTTCGCGGAAGAGAACGTCACAATAGTAATGCCCACGGGCGCGAGTGCGTCCCTTTATTCGGATTGGGTGCGCGATGATCCCGCGCTGGGCCGCTATAAGTGGGAAACGTTTGTCACAAAGGAGTTGGCCCCACTGTTGGAAAGGCCGGAGCATGGCCTGAATTTCAATGGTAAACGCGGTGTCGCTGGTCTTTCCATGGGTGCTATTGGCGCGGTTCATATGGCGAATGCGCACCCTGAACTGTTCAATGCGGTGATGGGACTATCCGGCTGTTATTCCACCATGGATCCTATTGGCCGCCAGATTGCCAAGGTGATGGTGGAATCGCGAGGTGGCAACGTAGAAAACATGTGGGGACCGTATGGTTCGGACATGTGGCGGTATCACGACGTCGTTACGCATCCAGAAGGATTGCGCAACATGCGGGTGTACCTGTTCACGGCGGATGGGACGGTGACCCAGGCGGAGCTGGATTATCAGAAGACCAGGCCGTTTTACGAGCTTGCGGCGGGTGCGGTGCTGGAGCAGGGCACGCACCAGTGCACAGTGGCGCTTGATCAGGCGATGCGGAAGGCGGGTATAACGCATCAGACGGTGGAGTACAAGCACGGTGGGGTACATAGTTGGGATTTGTTTGATCGGCAATTGCCCACGGCATGGCAGGCGATCAAGCCGTCGTTGATCTAACAACCACCTTGCCAACCTCCATACGCTCATCTACTATCGGAACAGACCGATTTGTCTACCTGTTTGTCTAGTTAAGGATTGTTATGTCGGATCACGAGCTTTGGAACATCGCCTCCCACCTGCGCACAAACTTCCGCTATGTGGATCTCACCCACGCATTTTTCCCTGGACAACCGAAGTTCAGCATGCTTGAGGACCAAGTGACGACTCGCCTGTTCACCGTGGATGAGCAGGGCTTCACGGTGGATCGATACGAAATTGTTGGGCAGTGGGGCACGCACGTGGACCCGCCGATCCACTTTGTCAATGACGCCCGCACCCTCGACGAGCTGCCCGTCGACGAGATGATTCTGCCACTCGCGGTGCTTGACCTGCACAAAGAGGCCGAGGAGTTCCATAACCTGGCCGTCACCGTGGACCACATCAAGGCGTGGGAGGAGCGCAACGGGCGCATCCCCGACGGCGCTTTTGTGGCGCTGCGCACGGACTGGTCGAAACGCTGGGAGACCGATGACCTGTACGGCATCGACGCGGACGGCAAGCGCAACTGCCCCGGCTGGTCGCTGGAGGCGCTGAAGTTCCTGCGCAACGAGCGCGGCGTGGTAGCCATCGGGCACGAAACCACCGACACGGACCCCGGGGCGTCGATAGACGCGGGCAATTTCGGCTGCGAACTGTACTGGTTGCAGGAGGATCGCTGGCAGATTGAGCTGCTGAACAACCTCTCCGAGGTTCCGGAAACCGGTGCGCTGATCGTGGCGTCGTGGCCGAAGCCGAAAGGCGGCACCGGCTTCCCCGCCCGCGTGTTCGCCATCGTCCCCAACAACGCTGAATAGAGGATAATCATGACGCAACCCGATCCAATCCTGCCGGTCCTCGCCGACGATGAGCTTTCGGAACGCGCGGCGGCCGTGTTCGATGACATCCGCGCCACCCGCAACACCGACTTTGTCAACAACATCTGGCGCGTGCTGGCCAACGACCCCAACCTGCTGGAACAGACCTGGTCAGAGGTGAAAAACACCCTCACCGAGGACAGCGAACTGGACGTTTTGACCAAGCAGCTCATCTACATCGCCGTCTCCGTGGCGCAAAACTGCAACTACTGCATCCGCTCCCACACCGCCGCCGCCCGCGCGCTCGGACTTACCGACGCCCAGCTCGCCGAGCTCCACACCGTGATCGGCCTCGCCGCGAAAACAAACCGCCTGGCCCAGGGCCTGCAAGTGCCCATCGACGAAGCTTTTCTGTAAAGGAACACTCATGGATTTAGGACTCAACGGCCGCACCGCAGTGGTCACCGGCGGCAGCAAAGGACTCGGCTTCGCTACCGTTCAGGCGCTTACCGACGCCGGGGCACGCGTTGCCTTCTGCGCCCGCAACGCCGCAGAAATTAAGGAAGCCGAGGAGGCGCTTGGAGGTGGCACACGAGGCTACGTTGTGGACGTGACCGACGCTGAGCAGGTAGAACACTTTATTTCCGAGGCTGCCGCGGACTTTGGTGGCATTGATGTGCTGGTGAACAACGCAGGTGGCGCGCACCCCGGAACCGGGGAAACCATCACCGACGACGCGTTCCAAGCCGACTTCAACATCAAAGTCCTCTCCTGGCAGCGCACCATCAAGGCCGCGCTCCCCCACCTGCGCAAGAGTGACCAAGCGCGCGTGATCAACATCGGATCCGTGTACGCGCACTCCCCCTCCCCCGCGTTCTTCTCCACCTCCGTGCACCGCGCCGCCGGAGTGAACCTGACCAAAGCGTGGGCAGTGGAACTCGCACCAGACAACATCCTGGTCAATGGCGTAAACATCGGGGTTATTGAAACCCCGCAATGGGCCAACATTCGCGACAAACGCGCGCCCGGTGCCACCATGGAAGAATTCTTCCAAGCCACCGTTGATGCGGACATTCCGCTCGGGCGCATCGGCCAGCCGCAGGAACTCGCCGATGTTGTGGCTTTTCTGGCCAGCGCCCGCTCCTCCTACGTCACCGGCACCATCATTGATGTTGCTGGCGGGATGGGAGTTTAGGGGGTTGGCCGCTGGGGTGTAGTGCGCGTAGTTCTGGGCTGATGCCGTAGTGTTCGCTCATCAAACTGTCGTTTTTAGGCTCCAAAAAAGACAGTTTGATGAGCATCTTCTATGGGCGCTTGTTCAACCCCACCGTCAGATCAGGGTGGAGATCCCAGCAAGAAAATCCCTACACTGGAAAGGCATCCCAGACCATCGTATGGAGGTTTACCTTGCACACCCGCATTCGACGTATCGGCCAGCGCACAGTCATCTACGCTTCACTCCGCCAAGAGCTTATGAAGCAAATGTTTGATGAGAAGGTTGGGACTGACGACTCAGTAAATTACGATGTTGACCTTGGCATACAGCGTTTCGCCATGGTGTCAAACACCGGTGAAGTCACCGCAAAAGCACACCTATTGGCATCAATCGCGGCACAACCACCAACAATTTTGTGGGCCTACGCAGAGCTACTGGCCAGCCACGGCGCCGCAGTAGAACGCGCACAGAAAGTACGAGAATACGGTCTCGCGCATAACGAAGACGAACTCAGCAGTGAAGAAGTCGCCTACACGTTCCCCGCCGGTGCTGACCAAGGAGATGTGATTGCTAACGTCGCCCACGACATCGGCTCATTGGCGTTGACGGTTTTCGGCACCGACTATTACTACTACAGTGCCCCTATTGGTGGTGGGTCGCGCATGGTGCTTTTGCTTGAAAATCTCTCCGAGCCTGTGCCCCCAATCACGCTCAATGAGCTCTACGCCAGGCTGCCACGCTACCTTCAGCAGGTCGACGACATTCCGTGGTCACTGGAAGGATTCGTGGAACTCATGCCCGGTTGGAGCCTGGAGCTCAACAACGACGCCGACGCACACCATGCCCGCATCACTGATGACACCGGCAGAAGCATCCGCGTTACTTACCAGCTTGATCAATACGATCGGCTCACGAGGCTCGAAATGGGACTCGACGACTAGATTTGGTGGCGGGGCAGGGAATATAAACTTATTTTCCCGCCCCTCACTCCTCTGAAGGTATATTTTCAACCAATCATTCAGAAATCACTTCTAAATAAAAAACTAACACTAGTGCGGAAATTAATGCTAAGATTTCGCAGTGGAGCTTGATCTCCTCCAGCCGTTTAACAGCCTTACTAAATTCCTCAGGATCTATCCCTGATCTTTGCACAGTTGACGGGTAAATATCCACATCCTCCATCCTTATATCCTCGCCGAAAAATGTTTCCCTAAGATTTTCGGGATAGTTCCACGACAGCAGCCACCGGGAATCATCCCCCACCTCCGAGACACGTTTCAACAATTCATAGCGACAAAAAGCATGTGCGGGATATTCTGCTGATCCCAGTGATATAAAGTTCTTATGTCCATCTGCCACTGGAGCATATCGATCACTACCAAATTTATTTACAATAGACGAACGATCCTCTAAATCATCAATTGCACTATTACACTTACGCCACCAGCATAAGCACAATTGACCATCGCGAGTTGTCACACTGAGAGCCACTTTACCCCCATCATCACAAGAACGTAATGTATAAAATAACCATCGCTCTTCGTTGATTACCATCACCACAACGCTAAACACTTCATAGTTTTCCTCACTGTAAATAACCTTTGCGCCACAGTTCAGAATATTCGGGAGAAATTTTACACCATAAGGAACATGGTACAACTCGTCATTTAACGAAAGTCGCAAAGGCTTGAGCTGCAACCGTTTTATTCCATAACTACACACGCTAGATATCATAACTAATACTAAAAGTACACAGTTCAATACAGACAACACCACATCAAAACCCCAATACCATAACGAAAAACCGCAGACGGCACTAAAGTAGTAATGCTTTTTCGGAATAACTACACGTGACATACGCACCCCTAAAATAAACCCACAGCCAGCACAACAGCCTTGGCTCCAGAAAGAATCGTTCCAACCCCCGTTATCGCAGTGAGCACCGCCCAGCCCATCTCGGCATCAAATCCCTCGCCATACCAATCAGATTTTTCTGGAGGAAGTATTGTGACATCATTGGCGGACACACGTGTTCCTACAAATAGTTCTTCTGTGTCATGGTCGCTTCCATCCCACTGGGCAAAGAACAACCAGCGCTGGCGCATATCATTGTTAAACAACTTGTACGCAACCGCTCCCCTGCGCCCGTGTGTCAATTCCCCTTCTGCACGATAGTCGCTTGCACCTTCCGTGCAGGCGGTATATTTCGAGCCGTCGATAGTAATAGCGAGTTCTTCTGCGCGCTGTCGGGTGTCGCCACGGTTCCACCAGCAGACGTGCAGTTCCCCATTGTCTATGTGCACACTCAAAGCGTCGTTTCGCAGAATGCCGCCTTCTTTACTGTGCAGGGCATAGAAGTACCAGGGTGCATCGTCGATGGTAAAGACGTACACATCGCGCACCACATACTGCACCCCCGAATAAATAACCCGAGCGCCGCAGCGCATGCGTTCCGGCAGAAATTTGGAAACACAGGGAATACCCGAAAGTTCGCTATCAAGCCCCAGCTGAGGAAGCATACCCCGTGCACGCCAGAATCTGCGCAAACTCGCTACCGTGCATGCCGCCAGCAACGGCGTGATCGCACACAAGGTGTATAAAAGTCCCACAGCATTCCTCCTGCGGTTGTTGCTTACATGGCGCCCTCCCACTCACTGTCCTCAAAAGGATTGTGAGCGGGAGGACTCCATAACCGCCGTATGTGGGATGCTCTGGGGGTGCGAAAAGTTACATGGGCGCGCTTAACACCATGATGCTGTCGCTGGGGTCGACCTCATTGTGAATGTGATGCGGGGTAATACCCATATCGTCGAGGGCACGCCAGATTTTCTCCAATTGGGCTTGTTTATCCAGGTAGTAGTCGGACTCAAATATGCGAACAAAGCGCCAGCCCAGGCGTTCTAAATCGCGCTGCCGTCGCAGGTCTTTGTCAATGTATTCCAGCCCGCGCCAATGGTCGCCATCGCATTCAACGGCAAGGCGGGCATCGGTTCCTTGCACAACAAGGTCAATGCGGTAGGGGTGGGCGTCGAATTGCGGGATGACGCGGTAGCCGCGGTCCACAATGGCGTTGTACACGCGCTGTTCAAAGAGCGAATTGAAAGGCCCCACGCGATCGTCATCAGATACGCGTTCGGATTTCTCGTCGCTCACGGTGTGGGTTGCCACGCCGTAGGCGTATTTCAGCAGTTTATAGCGCACGTCCTCGGGGTTAGTCAGCTCGTCCATGCCCACGGAATGGAATAGCCATACCTGGTCTTTAGCGCGGCTGACCGCAACGTTATAGCGCTGAACATATACCTCTGAGGTGAGGGCGGGCAGACGCTTGTTTTCGTCTTTTGCGGCAACCATGCTGAGGAACATCACATCGCGTTCAGCGCCCTGAAATTCCGCCGGCGTACCCACCCGCAAGTTGTGTTTTTCCCACACTTCCGCCGGTAGTTGTTCCATCAGCCGCGTTTGAATGTAGTCGGCTTGCCGGGAGGAACTGAGCAGCGAAATCACGCCAATTGTTTTATCGGCATAGGTGGGGTCATTAATGCATTCGCAGAGCTGCGCTATCAATGCATCCGCCTCGCCTCGGTTTATTTTGCCGCTCCTTTCTTGGCGGCCGTACGGTGTGTGCACAATCTTGAAAGGCGCGAGCCGATCGGCGGGAACTTCCCGGACGGGAGTAAGAGTAATGTCGTCCGGCTCGTAGGTGAGTTGATTGGAGAATCCGATAATCTCGGGCACGCAACGCCGATGTTCGGTGAGGGTGAGCGTGCCGCCGAACCTGGCCGACGCGACGTCGAAAAGCGAGCGTTTCGGGTCGGCCCAGCCTGCTTTGTCTTCATCATCGTCCAGATAGTGGTCGGCGAGTTTGCGCATGTCTTCTTCCCTCACGCCGACGGCGGAAGGCGAGACTTGTTTATCATCGCCGATCACGATAATGCTGGGCGCGAGGTATTGCAGGAAGCAGGCTTCCGCCCCGGCTTGCGACGCCTCGTCCACCATCACCACGTCAAACATATTGCTCTGCACATCCAGCTGATCAATAATGCGGTGCAGCGGCATAATCCACACGGGAACAGCCTCACGGCAATTATCCAGCGCCCGGCGAACTTCCCTCAATTGCTGGTCCGCATATTTGCCGGTTCCTTTGCCCAGGCGTTTCACGCTTTGCGCGTATTCCACCAGGTTTTTGCGCATCCGGGCGGTAATGCGATGCCCGCTCAACGCGTGGTCCCATGCCCGTGCCGCCGCGAGGGTACGCACCTCCTGGTAGATTTTCTCCTCCAGCAACGTGAGTTCTTTATCCAGCTGGGCTATATCCGCGCCTGGACGAATATCCACTTGCTGCGCCGCGCGGAACCAGTTCAGCGCGGGACGAACAGTGCGCAGCCTTTCTATCATCTTGTCGCTGCCCTCGGAGGTGCGGAGATCTTTGGCAAACTGCGGCGACCATTCGGATAACACACCATCAAGCCTATGGAACTCAGCAAACGCCTCATGCTGGCGCATATAAGCCTCGCCCACGCTCAAAGACTCACGGGCAGCGGCAAAATCACCATCCAACATCACGCTGCGGTAGCGCTGTAACCAAGGAACATCAGGGTGTTTATCGGCCACTTTATTCGTCTGGCGGTGCACAATCTGCAGCTGGGCTTTCTTCTGGTCAATCTGCGCCACCAATGCTGGGGCACCCGCGTATCTTTCCAGTCCTGCAATCAGATCAGGCAGCTTCGACCCCTCTGGGGGAAACGCAAACGGCGCGAGCAATTGCCGTGCCGGCGGGTAGGCGCTCACAGCATCAATGCATTGGGTGATCTGCGCAAGATCCGCTTCCATGCGAGCCACCATCACGGCCGTTTTGACGTCATTGGACACCGGCAGCCACTGCGGAATCTCCTTGCGCAGTGCATCCAATTCCCAGTGCAATTGGATATGCGCGATCACGGCCTCAACCTGCTCTGCCGTGGAGGGCTGTTCCCCTTCCACGCTCACGGCAGCGAAGAACTCCTTGCCGTCTTTGAGCAGCGCCGGAGCGAATACACCGAGTTTCACTTGTCCGTGCGCGTCGGTTTTCAGCGGTCCTTTTTCGTTGAGGTAATCGCGCAGACGCTTGGCGTATGGCAAATATTTTTCCATGTCAGCCGCGTTGTTGCCCACGCTGATTTTCTTTACTGCCCCTATGGTGAGAAGCAGCCGCTCTATGGTCTGAACGCGGGTAGACAGCTGGCTAATACTCGTCCGCCAGGCCTCCAATTCGGCCGCGTCATAGGCTTTCATAAAGTCAGCAACCCATGCACTCCCCGACCGGTTGATTCGCTCAAGCTGCTCGTTCAATTTCACGGCTTGCTCACGAGCAGCAACCCGCGCTTCCTCCGTGGAAGCCTGCAAAGCTGCCCACTGTTCCGCAGTCAATCCGGTTCGATGCGACTCCAGTTGCGTATTCAGGCCCGCCAGCGCCTCCACCACGTATTCGCATTCATCGGGCTGCGGCAGAGCATCGAAATCCACCCGCCGCGTCATCTCGATCTGTTCCTTATCCGCGTCACGATAAGCGATGAGCTGCTTGCAATAGCGGTCAATATCCTTCAGGGACAGCGGGAATTTCTTCACCCCGCCAGCGCCCCTGGCCACGATCACCTCAATTGCGTAATCCCAAATCCAACCGTAGCGTGCGGAATCCTCCTGGACCTGCGCCGCCAATAATCCCGGCGGCAGTTCGTATCCGGGAATGTGCGCAGGTTCGGTTTTCCGGCGAATTTCTGCGGATATCTGTTGTAGCAGCTCCGCACGGCGCTGTTGGTAGTGATGGAGGTTATCCACGGCGTCGTTAATAGCGCGGCGGGAGACTGTCTGATCAAATTCGGCGGCGGACCGGGCAATACGGTTCACGGCCAGCCGCAGATCGGCCATATCGTCCGCCGACGTGCCAATCACAGACACAGCCAATTCCCTAATTTCCTCCGGGAGTTTATCGCGGACCTCGTACAATGCGCGGTCCGCCTCGGCGGTCACAAGCACCCTTTTACCCTGTGCAAGGAAATGCGAGAGCAGCGCGGCGGCCATGTGGGTTTTACCCGTGCCGGGCGGGCCCTGAACCACCACCTGGCTGTGCTGATCCACGCGTTCAATAATGCGCTGTTGAATGTCATTGAGCGGAAGCGGGCTGAAAATGTCGTCGCCAAAAGGCACCACCGCGCCCGGCTCATCAGACGCCACGACCGGTGGTTCCTGGTCCGGGTCCAACAACGACAACAAGCCCGCAGGAACGGTCCCAGATTGCTCAATCTCGGCGGCAATTTTCTCGTACGCCACGGCAAAACCCGTGTTCTGGCGCTTACGCAGAATCAGGGCGGGCGCCCAGTTAATCACCGGCGTTTCCTTCGGCTGCGCGCCACGGCCACGCGGCAAATACACCGCCGAGGTGGACAAACTGTTGGCGGTAAACACACCGAGATCATCAAACAGTTCAATATCAAAAATATGGCCCGCGTACTCGGCGGCCTTGGCGGTTATGTCCTTGACAAACGAACGGTCTTGAAGAGCCTCCACCGGAATGAAATCCACTTCCGCCTTCAACGGCGCGGCACCATCGGCCAACGAATACCGAATCTCCCCCGTCGTCTTATCCAGCGCAGATGTCACCGTCACCGTAAACAAATGCCGGTTAATCTGCGTACTCTCGGCCCGCTTCCCGCCGGGCGCCCACGCCAGCAATCCCAAACCCAGCACCAGTTCGAACTCCTCACTGGACTGGCTGGCGTTGATGTGCGCGTCAAACAGCGTGTTATACACGTCCTGATACTGCTTCGCCGCGGCCCACGCGTCCCACTTTTCCAGCCAGTAGTTGGCCTGCTTCGTGGTCTCCTCGTCCGCGTCCGGCTTCACCGAGGGCCGACGCCTATGGTTGTGCGACGCGCCCTCAATCCACGGCTTCAGCTTCTCCGGCAGCCTGGGTGCCTCCATATTCTTCGGGCGACCCGCAGCAATGATCACCGCATCCCCCGTGCGTCCGGGATCATCGTCAGCATCCAACAAACCCAGACGCTGCCACAACAGTGCATTCACCCGCACCGGCCACCCATTGGCCGCCGTATTGTGCGCCACATCCGACAGCCACACCACGCCGCCCCGATCCTCGAAGCCCTTGATATCCGTGGTGGTGTGTTCACGCAGGCGGCGGACCTGCGCAAGAAACTGGAAAAGCCGCGCCGCCTTGTCCGATTGAGTGGTCACGCCATCACTCCGATCACAGGTTCACAAGATGCTTATACGTCCCTTATATTTTTACTACATTTATGCAGCAAAGCTTCACCAAAACCGAAAAAGCACCCCCTATCAGCGGTTTAATCGCACGCCTACCTTAAAAAAGCTCAGGCACATGTCGCACAATTAGTGGACATGTCCCACACCCCCGCTTATCGACGCCCGCCCGCACGGCACCTTGGGCAGGCTTGCGGTGTGCGTTGGTTGACTTGGTGGGGCGTCTCCGGCTGACCTACTCCCCCAACACACACATAGCGATCAGCATATCGAGCCGCCGGATATCCACCTGCTTGCCCACACTGATCTTGATCTTCCCCGCCCGAGTCCACAGTTCCAGTTCGCCAGTGAAGTCCAGTATTGAGCCCGCATTCTCTGACGACCACATGTTGATCGACGAATACGGCAGCGAATACACCTCCACCTTCTTGCCTCGCAGCCCCTGCGCGTCACGAACAATCAAGCGCTTCGTAGTGAAAATCGCAGAGTCACGGAAGGTGGCATATGCGGCGACTGGTTGCTCGCCGGGAACCATGAGGTTGGCGACATCTTGCGGGATTGGGATTTCTTGCTGGAACATCCAGCTGGTTACGGATGCTAGTTCGGTCATGACAATATTTTCCCTTTCTAATAACATAAAAAACTTAATACATAAATAACTATCGTAGGCGCCATCTAATCAAAAGAAATAATAAACAATACAAAAAGACTAACATCAAAAACTGCTAAAACATTTAATCATTAATTTTCAACTCTACCAGAATTACGCAAGAGCAATGAATTAACCTTAACAACATCTAAAGTTGCTAAAATTGCATAACGAAGTTGAGCGGCAGAATAAAGCAATATAGATAACATTATCCAAGCCGTAAAAGAAAAAACTTTTTTTGAAATTTCAGAAGCCGCAGAAGCGCTGAACAAAAAAGAAAAAATAGCCATTATAATTGCCGCAAACAAACAAACAATACCCGACCATGCTACAAGAAAAGCAAAATACGATAGGCTATCAACATCTTTTTCCGTTGTCGAATCATTTTCGCCATCCTTAAAGGTTTGCGCCATAAGATCAGTCAATACAGTTGAAGAAAAAGTAAGTGACAAAACTAGCAGAGGTAGAGAAATCGCGACTCCCATACTAGAAAAGGTAACACCTGCGACCGCTAGAGCATTTAACTGACTTAGACCACCTAGATTGATATCATATAAATAATTAATAATATCCGGGCCAGGAATAACCGTAATAATAAACGAAAAAAATAGCGAATAAAATATTGACTTATCTCTCAAAATATCTTTAGTATGTCGCGTTAAAACGCCATCACTCCTAATCCGAATAAACATATAATTAACAACTTTTTCACATATTAACTGAAAAAATACCATCAGGATTTATAACCCTTAATAGAACCATAGTATAGATACATCTACCCACGCCTGTTCTTGATAATTATGATATATTAATTAATAATCATATTTTCTACAAGATAAATTTGTCAGCCTAAGGCTAACTCGAACGTCGTGAAATAATATTATTCACCACTGGTATACATCTTCTGGTGAATGACATAATGCGATCACCTATACCACTATTGGAATCATATCTATAGCGAGTTCGTTCTTGATTATTTTTCAATGATTCTGTCCGTTCCCGCTCATCCCCAGGCTTTTTACCAGTTACCTTCACATTTTCTACCATTCCACCCGGAGCCCTAGTCATTGCAAGGGACTCGGTAATGTAGCTGGATTCCTTGTCCAAGCTCTCACCCCGAGGAGCAGTGGCATCAATACCAATCTTTTCTGCATTGGCACTAGCGGCGTGTCTGGCTAAAGTCGTTGCATAGTCGTTGAAACTAGGGTTAGGTCTTTGAGCAACGATTGAAAATTTTCTTATGGTTTCAAACTCCAGAATAGACTTTTCAAAATCAGCAGAAGCTATTGGAGTTAGGCCAACATCCGCATTTTCCCGGATTTTTCCCGTGGCAGCATCAAGCAATCTCTCCAATATCCTCTTTGTTATCCCATTCCGCTTAGATTCAATTCCAATAATACGCTGTTTTTCAGTTACTCTGAAATAAACAAGAGTATCTGTCACCAGCCACTTACCGTTCCCTAATGATACTGACTGCGACGTTCCATCATTTGCATCATAAACCACCGGTTCAACTTGAGGATCGCCGCCAAAAAAGCGAAATACCCCACCCTCATCTAGGTTGAATATAAATTGCCGATTTTGTTCTGATGCAATTACATAATCTGGCGCTGCACGAAATCCTTCATTTCTCGTCAGTTCAACAGCCTCATGGAACACATTTTCATAAAACTCGGGCGAATTATCGCCGCTAATTTTGAAAGAATAAAATCTTATAGTCCGCTCTTTCCGCGACATCTTGCAATCTCCCACCTATCACATAAACAGCCGTTTTAACAGTTAACGAATTTTACCTTCTGCGATATATTCATCCAGCAATTTCAGTAGCGCTTGCTGATGCCTTTGAGAACGAACTGTATCCTTAATTAACGTCTTACGTTCACTCAATTCGTTGCTAAAATATCTTTTAGTAACATCAATGGTGATTGGCACAAACTTTTCAATAGAAGCCTGAAGATCGTCTGCCGCCTCTATTTTTTTCGATATTTTCTTCAATATTTTTGAATCTTGCGATTCATAGAAAGAACGCAACTCGTCAAATAGAAGAGCAGAAGTTAACATAGCTATATGATATTTAGCAGGTCTCAACCCTTTAATTTCGTTTGCCGCGATATACCTATCAATACGAAAGACAACCATACAGGAAAAATAATATAGCTCAGGAGGATGCTTCTGCCAAACATAGCTTCCAGGCTTTTGCAGCTCTTTAGATCTGCCTATAGCCACAGACGACTCGCCGTATATACATGAGGCAAATGCCCTATTTAGTTCTTCAGTAGTAACTGTACGAAGTCGAGGGAAGCTATTAGATGAATCGCTATATAGCCCCTGTCGAGCATAGCGTAATCCGTTTGCGCCGCTTCCCCCAAAATATTCCTCAACCTCCTTTGCATGTTCACGAACCCCCTGCATGTCGGTAGGACTGATAGGAGTTTGAGTATTGGTTGAGAGCGTAATTTCTTCCAGTGTTGCGCTATCCTTAGCCTGAATTAGTTTGATCGGAACCCAAACTTTTGCCAATTGCGAAGGATCAAAATCGCTGTTGTAAGCATATTCATCCTTGATCCAATTAACTATTTGATTACCAGTTTGGCACCCATTTACCACCTGATACCCTGAAAGTATAAAATTTTCGCCAATGCCTGTCATTTCACGAGCGACAATTGTTATTCCATTATTCAGAAATGGAAAAGACGTTCGTTGATTTGATTTTAGGGTATCCATAATTTTTTTATTTACAGTATTATCTCCACCTTGAAACAGTCGAACATTATCGTCAAAGATTCCGTCACGCATACGAATTTTGTCACGTGAATCTTCCTCAGTAAGGATAGTAAGAAGTTGATCTACAGAAATAACTCCGATAAATGCTTGTTCAACCCCTTCCCCTTCAGGACCTTCTGGTATAGATACTTTTTTATCAAATTTGAAAGTAATTTTCTGCGGGCCAGAATTGTCAGCTATCTTTGCTGTTATATCATCTTTCCCATGGAAATTTACATGCAAATTTTCCTGGAATACAGATAGTTTCTGTATTCCATCAAGAGCGCTATTGACCTGTTTATCTTTTGATACATCTATACCGCTATGTGGCGCTGTTGTAACATAGTACAGCTCAACTGGTATTGACGAAATATCAAAGCGATCAATATGATCAAAGCACTTTCTCAGTATTTCCACCACAGGAAAAAGTCCATCATCCAGATATTCGAGCTCTGATTCATTAAGGGAATTAGCAATTTGATAAACCCCATGCAGAAATTTTGCGGCATACTTTGCATCAAACTTAGTAGCGGACTTAGCCTGGATAAGTATAAGATTTAATCTATTTTCTGTCTCGTTGAGATTTTCCTCAACCTCGGACACGTCAGTAACAATAACGCCATTTATAATAACGGCAGCTATGTCTATGCCACCATCATCGTCTCCAGTGCGAATCATTTCCATTATCTCAAGATTATTTTTCACATATTTCTTGAGATAAACATAGGCAACGTAGAGCTCAAAAAGATCGCCAGCCCTATAATTTTCTTTGCTTATACCCATCTTATCTGCAAAGATTGCTACTCTACGTTTAATTATGATATCCATTTTAACCTCTACGCAATACAGAGGGGTGGGTTTCTCTACCCCTCATCAGTCGACAGCGCAGCAACAAACGCTTCTTGAGGCACAGAGACGGACCCAATGCTCTTCATGCGCTTTTTGCCTTCTTTTTGCTTTTCCAGAAGCTTGCGCTTCCGTGAGACGTCTCCACCATAACACTTTGCGAGCACGTCTTTGCGTAAAGCGCGAATATTTTCTCGGGCGATGATTTTGGAGCCGATGGCGGCCTGAACGGGAACCTCGAATTGTTGACGTGGAATCAATTCTTTGAGCTTAACGGTCATCTTGTTTCCGTACCACTGCGCATTGTCTCTGTGCACAATGGCAGAGAAGGCATCAACGGGTTCTCCCTGGAGCAGAATATCCACTTTGACCAGGTCGGATTGCTGTTCGCCGGCTTCTTCATAGTTGAGTGACGCGTACCCTTTTGTGCGCGATTTGAGCATGTCAAAGAAGTCGAAAATAATTTCGCCTAGGGGCATTGTGTAGCGGAGTTCTACGCGATCTTCGGAGAGATAATCCATTCCCTCCATTTGCCCCCGTTTGGATTGGCAGAGCTCCATGGTAGTACCAACATATTCGGCGGGAACAATGATGGTTGTTTTGACAATGGGCTCCCACACTTCCCGGAGTTTCCCGCCGGGCCAGTCGGAGGGGTTATGCACAATGAGTTCGCTGCCGTCTTCGGTAACTACGCGGTAGTTCACGGACGGCGCGGTGGAAATGAGGTCCAGGTCGAATTCGCGCTTTAGTCGGTCGCGGGTGATTTCCATGTGCAGAAGTCCCAAGAATCCACATCGGAACCCAAACCCGAGGGCGACGGAGGTTTCGGGTTCGAAGGTGAGCGCGGCGTCGTTAAGCTGTAGTTTCTCCAGTGCGTCCCTTAAGTCGGGATAGTCGGCCTGGGAAATAGGGAACAGCCCCGAATACACCATGGGTTTGGGTTCTTCGTAACCTTTGAGGGGTTCTTCGGCGCCTTTGGTGGCCCAGGTGACGGTATCGCCGACTTTGGATTGGCGGACGTCTTTCACGCCGGTGATCAAATAGCCGACTTCCCCCGGCCCCAGCCCGGAACATTTCTTGGGGGTGGGGCTGACGATGCCTATTTCCAGCAATTCGTGCGTAGCGCCCGTGGACATCATGCGGATCTTCTGGCGCGGTTCCAGACGGCCGTCCACCATGCGGATATAGGTGACCACGCCGCGGTAGGTGTCATAGACGGAGTCGAAAATCATGGCGCGCGCGGGGGCATCGGCACCCGGGACGCCCGACGCACCGGACTCCGCAACCTCAGAAGATGGCGGTGGCACCAGCTCACACACGCGGTCCAGAAGCTCCGGCACGCCCTCCCCCGTCTTGCCGGACACGCGCAGCACATCCTCCGGCTCGCAGCCAATAATATGGGCGATTTCCAGGGCATACTTGTCGGGGTCGGCGGCGGGAAGGTCGATTTTGTTCAACACCGGAATGATTTCCAGGTCATTTTCCATCGCCAGGTACAGGTTCGCCAAGGTTTGAGCCTCGATGCCCTGCGCGGCGTCGACAAGCAAAATAGCGCCCTCACACGCCTCAAGCGCGCGGGAAACCTCATACGTGAAATCCACGTGGCCGGGAGTATCAATGAGGTGCATGACAATCTCCTCCCCCGCATACTCCCCACTGCGCGGCACCCACGGCAAACGAACATTCTGCGCTTTAATGGTAATGCCGCGCTCGCGCTCAATATCCATATTGTCCAAATACTGATCGCGCATATCACGCGCCTCAACAACACCAGTAAGCTGCAAAATACGATCCGCAAGCGTGGACTTGCCATGATCAATGTGGGCGATGATACAGAAGTTACGAATCCTGCTAGGGTCCGTGAAAGTCTTCTCCGCGAAATTCTGGGCCATAGCTGTTGACACTACCGAAACAAACCCAGCTAGGCTAAACCCATGGACACACCAAGGGGCACCAACGGCCTGCACAAACCCCGCAAGCCACTCCGCCGCCGAATCCGACGCACCTTCAAACGCATCCGGCGCCCCGAAGCCATCACCCTAGAAGAAGGACTAGACAAACTCGCCGAACTTCTCGGCCTCCACGACACGCGTATCGACGACCCCGAAGAACGCGCCGCCGTCACCACCGTCCGCCCCACCGAACACCACGCGCGCTCCATCTACTACGCGCCCGACATGGACGGACAAGCCGACCCTGGGGAAGTCATCTGGGTGTGGATCCAACCCAACCTGCCCGGGCACCCCGCCCGCGAACGCGCCATGGTCGTGGTCGGGCGCTCCCAACACCTACTCCTTGGCCTGCTCATCTCCCCCAACCCCGAACACGCCAACGAAGACAACTGGATAGACATCGGATCCGGCGGCTGGGACGTCGCCGGGCGCCAATGCTGGGTGCGACTCGACAAAATCCTCGAAGTCCCCGAATCCACCATCCGGCGCCAAGGCGCCATCATCCCGAAAAGCCGCTTCGAACGCATCGCCCAACGCCTCCGCAGCGACTACAGCTGGGTGTGAGTTGCTTGTGTGAGTTGCTTACGTGAGTTGCTTTTTGCCCTGGGAGTTTGTTACATTTTCAGACTGTTGTTGAAAAGACGGTGCCACCCCTAAAGACGCAGGCAGGACCTTGGGTCTGCGCAGGTGACACCCCAAGATAGCTAAGAGGTAACACGCTATGGCAAACATCAAATCCCAGATCAAGCGCATCCGCACCAACGAAGAACGCCGACTGCGCAACAAGTCAGTCCGCTCCGCAGTGCGCACCGAAATCCGCAAACTCCGCGAAGCCGTTGACGCAGGCGACAAAGCCGCCGCCGAAGCCCAGCTCCGCGTCGCATCCCGCGCCCTGGACAAGGCCGTGAGCAAAGGCGTGTTCCACCGCAACAACGCAGCCAACAAAAAATCCAACATGGCTAGCGCCGTGAACAAGATGGGCTAGTTGCTGGCGCTGTTGTGACCCGCTTTCAGGCTTGGTTTTCCTGCCTGGAGGCGGGTTTTTGCGTGTTCGGTGTAAGGTAGGTCCATCGCTAGGTTCGAAATCAGGGGTTTTTCGTGCCTGGCGGTAGACCTATTTGTACACCAAGCAGAACCCACCCACTACCGTGGCCAAATGTCAACTCTGCCCATCCTTCATCTGTGGACAACTTGACTTATCCACAGATGCACTCCTTTCGCCATGCAGCACAGGTAGCAATCCTGATGTGATGGAATCATGTACCCACATGATGTTCCTGTACTGCGACAAGAGCTTCTCCATACACTTTCACGCCGCCAGATTGAAAGAAACTATCTTTTTGTCTCACACTTCGCCATGGTCCCATGCACACTTAAGCGCACAGATTCTGATATTTCCCTAGGTGCCAGGTCGCATCCCCGCCATCTACGTTTCCTGTTTGATGCAATAACTCGCGCTCGTGCACATCACCTAAGCTGCCCAGATGGCATTATTTCCAGCTGGGCAGCTGCCGCTTATGCGGGATTGCCTTTCTGGGCGGACAACGCGCACACAACCCTCATGGTAAGAAATGGAAAACGGAATTCCACCTCTCCCCTGCTTCCCCACAGGCGGATAGTCGCATCACATATACTCACCTACCAGCCGGATCCCGAGTTTCCATCACTACAGGTAATGCAACCCGCTGCTGCCTCTGCTTACTGTTTACGCGACATCTATCGAGGGCACCACGCCTGGTGGGTAAACAAAATACCCGATTTAACATTCCGCGAAGTGCGGGCCATACAGTTTCTGGATGCTATGCAATTCCATACCAGTCTAAATACAGACAGTTTGCTGGAAAACGCTCATGGCATCTTTGACCGTAGAACGCTTCAGCGGCTCATCCGCCTTTCCGACGCCGGAGCAGAGTCACCGCCCGAGACAATCTTGCGCCTTATCGCGGCCCCCTTACGCCCTGGCCTGACAACACAAATCCCTATCTTCACGACAGGATGCCTCCGCAAACTACTCACCGTTGTTGATGCAGGTTGGAAAGATATACGCGTTGGCCTGTTCTACGACGGCGAACACCATCTACACCGCAACCAGCGTGACTACGACTCCGAAGTGTGGGCGACCATGCGCGAACTCGGCTGGGAATGTCTTCGCGTCACCCAAGGAATGCTGGGACAACCGAAGCGCCTGCAACAACACATAGAAGCGATCTTGGTCAACCGTCGCTGTTAAGTAGGTCCACCGCCAGGTACGCAAACACCCTGTTTTCGAGCCTAGCAGTGGACCTACTTAACATCAGTGCGTTTTTCCAGCGCAAACTTCACACACGCACCCCCACCAAACCCCCTACGGCGCCAGCTCCGCGATCTGACGCACGGCGTTTTCGATGGCATACCCGGGGTCGCCGCCTTGGCCTTTGGTGGCGGCGTCGAGTTCCGCGATGATGATGACGGCTTTGCTGATGTTGTCGCCGTCCCAGCGTCGTGCTTTTTTGTAGGTGGATTCGATTTTCCAGGGCGGCATTTTCACCACCCCGGCGCGGTCTTTGGCTTCGCCGACACTGCGGGCGCTGTAGAGCCGGGCGATGGCGGCGATGTTGCCGCCGAGGGCGGCTGCCAGCACGATGGGGTCGATGCCGAGTTGGAGGGCGCGCCGTGTGCTGGCGATGGCGCGTTGGGTTTCGCCGTTGCAGGCGAGGTCGGCAATGTCGAAGCCGCTGACTTCCGCCACCCCGGTGAAGTAGGTGCGCACGTGGTCGACGGTGACGTCGCCACCGGTGTCGGCGACGAGTTGGCTGATGGCGGCCGCGAGTTCCCGCAGGTCGGAGCCGACTCCTTCGAGGACTGCGCGGGTGACGTCGGGGGTGGGGCGCACGTTGTGGCGCCGGAATTCGTTGGTCACGAATTGCCCGCGCTGGCTGGCGTTAAGTTTCGCGGCATCGTGAACCACCCCGAGTTTGCTGAGCGCCTTGACCATGTTTTTTGCGCGCCCTTTGCCGGTGTGCTGGATGATCACGTAGATGCCGGGCTGGTCGTTGCGGGCGGCGAGGAGGAGGGCGTCGTGGGCGTCTTTGATGGTGTCTTCGGCGTTGGTGATTACCAGGATGCGCTCTTCGCCGAACAGGCTAGGGCTGAGGTGCATGGCCACCTCGCCTTCGGTGAGGTCGCTGGCCCGCATGGTAATAATCCCCACGGCGCCGGGGTCGGCGCTGGTTTTTTTTATGGCGTCGATGATGTCGCGGCGGGCGCGTTCGGTGAGGAAGTCATCTTCACCGAGGATGAGGTGCACGGGCGCAGGCTGGTTCACGCACCCACTATAGCGCGCCCCGGCCCAGCCGCCCCAAGCCAAAACTCACCCAAGCATCAGAACCTGCCGTCCGCCGCGTGCTGTGTCCCGTCGCGGTATAAAGCAACGTTCCCGTCGCGTTCGGGGAAGAGCACGGGCGTGCCGTCGGGCAGGGTGCTGGGCCGGTCGCGTGGCGAGCCGTGCGGGTCGTGCACCACCAGCACCTGCGTGCCCGGCGGCGGCCGGTAGCCGTCTTCCCAGTGGTCGATCTCCACCACCCGCAAAGACGAAAGCGGCACCTCCGTCGAACCGCCCTTCCACGAAAACCCCATAAGCAGCACAAACCCCAGAACAACGACCGGCCATCGCCCCGCCCAGATGAGTGCCGGCACCCACAGGCACACCAGAACGACCAGGCCGACACCCAGCCACCCAGGCGGCACGTGGATCACGGCGCCGGGTAGCCGGGTACTCCACAGGGCGACGTGGTGCACCCACCAGACGAAGGGCTGCACAACCCACAGCACTAACCCTCGAGCCGGGCCGGGAAGCAGCACAGCCACAAGCCCGAGGATGGTTATCGGTGTTACAGCCGGTTCGGCCAGGAGGTTAGCAAGCACGGACACCGCAGAGATTTTCCCGCTCATCAACGCCACGATGGGCATGGTCACCAGGTCCGCCGCGATGGCCACGGCGAGGCAGCGCGCCAGAATCTCCGGCACCACCACGCGCCCCAACTTCACCCGCGCCAGCGGCCGAAACAGCAGCGGATGCAGAGCCACGATCCCCGCGGTGGCCACCACAGATAACGCAAACCCGTAGGAGGCCGCCATGTCGGAGTCCCACAGCACCAGCCCGATGACGGCGAGACTGAGGGCGTGGATGGGTTGGCTTCGCGAATTCGCCAGCACCGCCACCAGCCCAACCACCCCGGTGACGGCGGCGCGCAGCACACTGGGTTCCAGCCCCACGAGCAGCACGAACCCCACCAAGGCCGTACCCGCCATCGAGATTTGCACACGCGGCCCGAGGGTCAGCGCCCGCGCCAGCAGCACCATGCTTGTGGTCACGATCGCCACGTTCGACCCGCTCACCGCACTGAGATGCGCCAGCCCCGCCCCCGCGTACAAATCCATGTTCAGCCCGCGCGTGTCCCCCAGCACCATCGCCGGCAGAAGCTGCGCGCTGCCCTCCCCCAACCTGCTTATCGACGCCCCGTAAAACCCCTCCCTCACCCCAGCCATCCAGGCTTGTATTCCCCCAGCATGCTGGGTGATGTCCAGGTGAGTGGCGCTAGCAACGTGGCTGCTCACCCCAATACGCTCACTGGCCCGGGCGGTCACACGCACCTGCACGGTGTCCCCCACTTTCGCGGCGCAGGTCGCGGCCCGGTAGAACACGGTCTCCCCGTGGATGCGCAGCAGCCACACCCCGTCGTGCACATGTCGGGGTGCCGCCTCCACACGTCCCGTCAGCAGCGGCGGCAGCGGCCGCGACCCGGCGCGAACCCGCAGGTAGGTGAGCAGAACGGCGGCGCTCCCCAGAGCCCCAAGAACCAGCGCCTGGCCGGTGTGCCGCAGCCACCACGCAATCCCGGCCGTCACCGCTACCAGCAGCAGCGGCAGCGCCCACCCCCGATGCGCCAGCACGATCCAGGTAGCCGCCCAACACAGCAGTGCTGCGGGGACAAGCCGGAGTTCGCTCACAGTGTCACCTGTTTTTCCAGTTCGGCGTATTTGGCTGGGCCGATGCCTTTGACGTCTTTGAGTTGTTCCACGGAGGTGTACCCGCCGATGCTGTCGCGGTGGGCGATGATCGCGGCGGCTGTTTTCTCGCCCACCCCGGAGAGGGCGATCAGGTCGGCGGCGGTGGCCGTGTTCAGTGATACTTTTCCGCCGCCAGCGCCTGAGCCACCCCCGGGATTACCGGCTGGGGCAGGCACCGCCTCCCCTTGCTTGGGAACGACGATTTGCACGCCGTCGTTAAGCTTCTGCGCCTGGTTGATGCCGAGTAGTTCCGCCTCGGGCAGCGGCCCTGCCTGCGCCAGGGCGTCGGCGGCGCGTGCCCCGGGCGCGAGGGTGGTAAGGCCCGGGTGCGTAACAGCCCCAACCACGGACACCACGATCTCCCCCGGCGGTTCAACAGCGCTGCTGGTGACCAGCGGAAACGTTACCGGCGCCTCCTCCTCAGGCTCGGAAGCAAACAGATACCGCCCACCCACCACGGCGCAGAGTACGACTGCGGCGGCCACGACGAACAGTCCGTGGCGTGGGGTGATGCGGAGTCGGGGCGTCGGATAGCGGACGTTAAGGAGTTTTTCTTCGCCGGTGGGGGCGGTGAGGTCTGTGAGTCGGTGTGCCAGGTCCATACCCGAAGGGTAGGTCGCGGCGTCGATACCCGGCGCGCATCAGCCGCGCGCCTGTGGATAACCTGCGTTACTCGTCTTCGTCTGTGGATAACTCGGATTCATCAGCCTGGACGGCGGACACCGCGATCGCGCCGGGGCCGGAGTGCACCGCCAGAACCGGGTCCATGTCCACAGCCATGAAGGTCGTACCGTCGGGCAGGGCCTCCTCCAGCTGGAGTTGCAGGTGCTTGGCGGTTTCGCGAGCTTCGTGCTGCTGGATGGCGATGAAAAGCGGGTTGGTGTCGGCGTAAGCACCCACCAGTTCCACGATTTTGGCCAGTGCCTTGGAGGGGGTGCGGGTTTTCGCCGCGACGTCCAGCCGCCCGTCCTTGAGGTGCATGATCGGCCGCATGGCCAGGGCGGTGGACATGAGCGAGGTGGTGGCGGAGAGCCTGCCGGATTTGCGGAGTTCGTCGATGCGGTGCACGTACAGCCACATTCGGGATCGTTCTAGGGTGCTCACGGCGGCCTTATAGCAGTCCTCCAGCGTGGCGCCGTTCTGCGCCATGGTTGCTGCGGCCATGGCGGCCGCCCCGAGTCCCATGCCGATGCAGTTGGTGTCAATGACGCGCACCATGTCGTCGTCAAACACCGCCGCCGCGGCCACCGCGTTGGACCAGGTGGAGGAGAGTTCCTTGGACAGGTGCAGCGCCAGCACCCCTTCGTCGCCGCCGCGTTCCAGCTGGCGGGCGTAGCAGGCAACCAGTTCCAGGGAGGACAAACCGGAGGTGGAGCGGTCGTCTCCGCGGTTCATCATGTGCAGATCAATGACAGTGATGTCCAAGTCCTCGATGATGCTGTCCGGCAGGCACGCCGACGAGTCAGTGACAATCCGAACCGGCACGTACGATCCACTCCTTCAACCGTTGCGACTAGCCCGCTTCCAGGCCAGGGGCAACACTCATGTTCCAACCGTCAAGGTACCACTGGGCATCCCCCAGGGTGTCCGGTGTAAACCGCGGCTGCGGAACCACCGGCGGGTCGCCCTCCCCGTTGGCGTTGGGTTCCTCCGAATACCGGGGGCGTGCGGTCAACCGCGCCCAGTTGGTGTTTTTCAGGCCGGTGAACATGTGATGCTGCTCGACGCTCAATTCTAGAAGATCTGATGTCAGTGACCCAATGGTCCCCCCATGTGCTACCAGCAGCACGGCCCCATCGTCCCAGCCGGGATGGGCGAGCATCAGCTCATTAATCACGTCACGGGCGCGCCGCGCCACCTCGATTCGGGATTCGCCACCGGGGGGTGCCCACAGCGCGTTATGGCGCCACTGGGCCCGCGCCCCCGGGTAGTCCCGGTCCACGTCCTCGCGGGATTGGCCCTGCCAGTCCCCCAGGTTGGTTTCCCGCAGCCGGGAGTCCAGGTGCACCGGCAGCCCGCGTGACGACGCCACGATCCTCGCCGTCTCCGCCGCGCGCGACAAGTCCGACGACACCACGTACCCAATGTTCACGCCTTTCATGTAGCGCGCCACCGCCTCAGCCTGGCGGATACCCACGTCGCTGAGTTTGGTGTCCATCTGCCCCTGCATGCGGCCAGAGGCGTTGTATTCCGTCTGGCCGTGCCGCAGCATGATGAGCTTGCGGGTCACAGTTCGTCCGTATCCGGCTCGGTGTCGGCAAGCGGGATCTCATCAATGGAGGTGACGGCGCGCACGTCCACGTCGTCGGCCCAGCTAGCGGGGCGTTCCAGCGGCTCCACGCCCTCCACCTCAATAAGCGGGCAGTCCCGCCACAGGCGGTCCAGCCCGTAGAATTCGCGCTCCTCGGCGCGTTGCACATGCACCACCAGCTCGCCGTAATCCAGCAGTGCCCAGCGACCCTCGCGCACACCCTCCTTGCGGATAGGGCGCGCCCCGGCCTCACGCAGCTTGTCTTCAACCTCGTCCACAATGGCGCTGACCTGGCGGTCCGTCTCCCCGGAGGCGATGACAAAGCAGTCAGTAATCACAAGCTGCTCGGAGACATCAATCACGGCGATCTCCTGCGCCAACTTCTCGTCGGCGGCCAGCGCCGCAATGGACGCCAGCTTCACAGCATGGTCAGAAGCAGTCATATTTTTCCTTCACATTAAAACTAAAAAGCCATCCTACCTACCCGGAGGTAGACACATACAACCTGTGCTTAGCGATGTACTGCACCACACCATCCGGCACCAAATACCACACCGGGCGTTTCGACGCCGCCCGCTCCCGGCAATCCGTCGACGAAATGGCCATGGCCGGAATATCAACCAGTGACACCCGCTCCCGATGCACCTCCGGCAGAATCGCATCATCTAATTCATACCCCGGCCGGGTCACCCCCACAAAACGAGCATGCTCAAACATGTCTTCCCAATCGCGCCAGGTCACGATGCTCGCCAGGGCGTCCGCGCCCGTAATGAAGAACAATTCCGCATCCGGGTAGAAGCGACGCAGATCCCGCAGCGTATCCACCGTGTAGGTGGGGCCACTGCGATCAATATCCACGCGGCTGACCTTAAACCGGGGATTCGAGGCGGTAGCAATGACCGTCATCAAATACCGATCTTCTGCGGCCGAAACCTTCTTTCCTGACTTCTGCCACGGCTCCCCCGTCGGAACAAACACGACCTCATCCAGGTCAAACATGTTCGCCACTTCCGAGGCCGCCACCAGATGCCCATTATGGATCGGGTCAAACGTGCCGCCCATGATCCCTACCCTCATGGCCGGGTGTGCCCATCGCCAAACACAATCCACTTCGTGGACGTCAACTCCGGCAACGCCATCGGGCCGCGCGCATGCAGCTTCTGCGTCGAAATGCCGATCTCCGCGCCGAAACCAAACTGCTCACCATCCGTGAACGCCGTCGACGCGTTCACCACCACCGCAGCCGCATCCACTTCAGCCGTGAATTTCTCCGCAGCGGCGAGACTCCGCGTGGCAATCGCCTCCGTGTGCCCCGACGAAAACTCCGCGATATGCGCGATAGCGCCCTCCACGCCATCCACCAGCTTCACCGCAATGTCCATGGACAAATATTCGGCGTGCCAATCCGACTCATCCGCAGGAACCACGCCCTCGCCCAACTCCTCGGGCAGCCCATGAACTGTCACCTCCGCCTCCTGAAGTGCGGAAACAATGCGCTGGCGTGCCTCGGCCGGGAGCGCGGCGTCGATAAGCACCGTCTCCGTGGCATTGCAGACGCTCGGGCGGCGCGTCTTGCCGTTCACAGCCAGCGCAATCGCCTCATCCACGTCTGCTTCCCCATCCACATACAAGTGGCAATTACCCGAGCCCGTCTCAATCGTCGGCACCGTGGCGTTTTCCACCACCGCCGCAATCAACCCAGCGCCACCCCGCGGAATCACCACATCCACCAAACCCCTGGCGGTAATCAAATCCTGGACGCTCTCCCGAGTCTCGCACGGCAACAACTGCACCACCTCGCGGGGAAAACCATGCTCCGCCAGCGTTTCCTGCAGGATCTCTACCAGCTGCTTGTTTGAATGCCACGCCGACTGGGAACCCCGCAGCAACGCCACATTGCCCGACTTCAACGCCAAACCAAACGCATCCACCGTCACATTCGGGCGGGCCTCATACACCATGCCCATCACCCCCAGCGGCACCCGCACCTGACGAATCCGCAACCCATTAGCGAGCGTCCTACCAGCAACAATATCCCCCACCGGGTCCGGCAGCGACGCCACCTGGCGCAAACCATCCGCGATGCCTTTTACGCGCTCCGGCGTCAGCGCCAAACGATCAATCAGCGCCTCCGACAGGCCAGCCTCCCGGCCAGCGCGAATATCCCGCTCATTCGCCGCCATAATATCCGACGCCCGCGCCTCCAGCGCCGCTGCGGCATCGTTGAGGATTCTATTCTTATCCTCGGTGGAGGCGTTTGCTATCGCCTGTGCGACATCCTTCGCTGCCCGGGCCATCCTGATGACCTCGGCGCCTTCTGTGGTTGTGGTTGTTGTGGTGGTGCTCACTTCCGCGCTCATAGCCACCCAGTGTAGCAACGCTCACCTGGGGAACCCTAGCCTGAAAATTCGGCTTGAACAGCGCTGGTGCAGGGGGCTATCAGTGTGGGGCTGCACAGTGTGCTTATGTTCAAGCTCGAAAATGCCCCTTTTTGCGGCCTGGAGATAAGCACACTTTGCGGGGCCATACACCTCTCACATATTGGACAGGTAATCGGCATGTACGACGGGTCGACGCTTGTCGGCAGGCAGGTCGCCAGTCCGGCGTCCCAGCATCTCAGCAAGGTCGCCGTGGCTGTAGTTGGTTTCGCCGCGCCCGATAATCTGCCCGTCGGGACCCATAATTTCCACGATGTCGCCGGGGTGGAATTCCCCCTCGCAGGATTGGATGCCTATGGGAAGCAGCGACCGGCCACCGGAGGTGACGGCGGTGACAGCCCCGGCGTCGATACGCAGCGTACCTGCGACTTCGGCGGCGTAAAGCGCCCAGAATTTCCAAGCGGAGAGGCGTCGGCCGTTGGCGGGGTGGAACGCGGTGCCCACCTGGGCGTCGGACAGCGCGCCGGAAATGTCGGCGGCGGAGGCGAGCAGGACGGGCACTCCCCCGCAGGCGGCGAGGCGAGCGGCGGAGACTTTAGAGGCCATGCCGCCGGTCCCCACGACACCGCTGTCACCTGCAATAACGCCGTCGAGGTCGTGGTCGTCGCGGATTTCGGGGATGAAGCGCGCGCCGGGGTCTGCGGGGTTGCGGTCGTAAAGTCCGTCAACGTCAGAGAGCAGCACCAACGCGTCGGCGCTGATGAGGTGCGCAACCAGGGCGGCGAGCCGGTCATTGTCACCGAAACGCATTTCGGTGGTGGCCACGGTGTCATTTTCATTCACGATGGGCACCACGCCGAGTTGCTGCAGGCGGTTGAGGGTGCGCTGCGCATTGCGGGCACGGTCGCGCTGCCCCGTATCGGACGCGGTGAGAAGCACCTGCCCAACGGTGGTGTCGTAGCGGGCAAAGGACCTGCCCCACTCCTGCGCGAGATGCACCTGCCCGACGGAGGCTGCGGCCTGTTTCGTCGCCAGATCAGCGGGCCGCGCGCTCAGCCCAAGAGGCGCGAGACCTGCGGCGATGGACCCCGAGGAGACGATGATCACGTCCGAGCCACGGGCGATGCGCGCATGCACCGCATCCACAATACGGTCAATGTTGCGGGGGTTGATGCTGAAATCCGGCCCGCCGGTCAGCGACGACGACCCAATCTTGACCACCACGCGCTTCGCCGACGCAAGTCGCGCCCGCATGTCCTCCTTGCCAGGCACATCGACGCCCAGCTGCTCACCGTTATCCACTACTACCCCTGCCAGCGTTCGCGGTCGGCAACCTGGCCGTCGCCGAAGTCGTACTCGTCAATCAGGCCGCGGCGCACCTGGGATTCGCGTTTGCGCTGGGCAGCGGACTTGCGCTCGGATTGTTCAAGGCGAATATCGGTGCCGCGTCCAGTGAGCTGCGTGTCCACGCCCGCGATGGTGAGGGGTTCCCACTCGAAGGTGACATGCCCGATGGTCACATCACAGCCGGGTGTCGCGCCCGCCTTGTATAGTGCCTCCTCAACGCCGAGCCTCGCGAGACGGTCGCCGAGATAGCCTACGGCCTCGTCGTTTTCGAAGTCGGTTTGCAGGATCCAGCGTTCGGGCTTCTCACCGCGGACAATATAGCCGTCCTGGTTGTCGGGATCGGCTTCAATGACAAAGTCACGTTTTCCGGCCACGGCCTTGGGGCGCACGATAATGGGCTGCGCAGTTTTCCCGGCGCGCCCAGCACCTTTACCCTTTGAACCGGCCTCAGCCTTACGGTGTTCCTGCACAATCTCCATGAGCTTGTATTTCAGGGGTTCGAGTCCCTGGTGCGCGACGGTGGAGATGATGAACACGGGCCAGCCGAACTGTTCTTTGAGGTCGTCGAGCACAAATTCCGCGAGTTCGCGGGCTTCGGGCACGTCGGCTTTGTTGAGGATGATCACGCGGGGTCGGTCGCGGAGGTCGCCAAGCCCGGTGTCTGCGTCAAGCGCGGATTCGTAGGCGGCGAGTTCCGCTTCGAGGGCTTCAATGTCGCTGCCGGGGTCGCGTCCGGGTTCGAGGGTGGCTGCGTCCACCACGTGCGCGAGCACGGCGGTGCGTTCAATGTGCCGCAGGAAGTCGAGCCCGAGTCCTTTTCCTTCCGACGCCCCGGGAATGAGCCCCGGCACGTCGGCGATAGTGAAGGTATCGTGACCCACGTTAACCACGCCCAAGTTGGGTTGGAGCGTGGTGAAGGGGTAGTCGGCGATTTTCGGTTTTGCCGCAGACAGCACAGAGACCAGGGAAGATTTGCCCGCTGAGGGGAATCCCACCAGGCCAACATCGGCCATGGATTTCAGTTCCAGGATGACATCGTGTTCTTCCCCGGGTTCGCCTTTAAGCGCAAAACCCGGGGCTTTGCGGGCCCGGCTGGCCAGGGCGGCGTTGCCGAGTCCGCCGCGCCCTCCGGCGGCGGCGATGAAGCGCATGCCGGTGGTGGTCAGGTCGGCGAGGGTTTCCCCTGCTTCGTTCAACACAACGGTGCCAGCGGGGACGCTCATCACGAGGTCTTCGCCGCGCGCGCCGTTGCGGTGGTCCCCCGCGCCGTCGGAACCCCGGGAGGCTTTGATGTGGGGGTGGAAGTGAAAATCGAGGAGAGTGTGCACCTGCGGGCTGACTTCCAGGATGATGTCGCCGCCGTGTCCCCCGTTGCCACCATCGGGTCCGCCGAGTGGTTTGAATTTTTCGCGGTGGATGGATGCGCAACCGTTGCCACCGTCCCCGGCTGACAGGTGCAATACAACGCGATCGACGAAACGCGACATCAGGATTCCTCCACTACAACTAGAATCACTTGATACTAGCAAACAGCGGATACACACCCAGTGAGCCGCGATTATGCCTTGTTCACTGACGACGCCGCCCGCATCCTGCTCGCCTGGACCAACGGCGAGTCCAGCTTCCGCACGCTGGACTGGTGCAGGTTGGAGTTTTAATGGGGTTCTAGGCCCGCGCGAGCGCCCATCCTTGGCTGGCCGCAAACGCGGCGATATCGAGGGCGAAGGCTAAGACGGTGAAGGTGACCCCGACTCCGGCCAGAGTTGCAGAGAAGGTTGCCACCGCGATCGTGGACATAATATTCACGATCATGACGATTGTGAGGGCGGTGGCGAGTGGAATGGTGCGCATCATCCCCACAATGCCGATACCCCACACTGTTGTTGCACACCCGATAGCAATGGTAAGAAGAACTGGTATCCCAATTATGGGGGCAACGTAGGTGGCAGCTAGCATGATCCCTATGCCGACAGTTATGCAATAAATTGCATCGAAAAGCAAACTAATTATGCCTATTTTGTGCGCTTTCATGGTTGATAGAGTAACAAAACCTGATAGCCGACGGGGGTAAGAGGGCGAAGTAATACGAACGTGACCTTTTCAACTCTCTTGACTTCCTAATAAGAGTCCCTTATGCTTGATTTAATCTATTATGCAAACGTTTGCATACAGGTTAGAAGGTTCCATAAGGAGGTGCATTCGAGGTGCGCATACCTAACCCTACGTTGAAAGATATTGCTGCTGAGGTGGGGGTTTCAATCAGCACGGTTTCCCGCGCGCTGGCCGATCACCCCGCCATTCCGCAAAAAACTAAACAACGTGTTCTGAAGGCCGCACAAAAACTTAACTACCGGCCTAACGCGCAGGCACGGGCGTTGAGAAACTCTAAAACCAACACCATCGGATTGGTCATTCCCAACCTTTTTAACCCTTATTTTGCAGAGCTAGCTGCTGCCGTGCAGAACGCCGCGATAGATGCCGGATTGTACACACTATTAGGCATCTCCAATGATGACCCCAAGGGTCTCATTCAGGCTGTTGAAATCATGCAGCATCAGCGCGTCGACGGCATCATCGCCGTGCCGCACATTGGCACGGAAAAGGAATTGACGGCTCTGGCAAAACAGAACGTCCCGCTGGTGCTGGTTGACCGCGAGCTTGACATTGTCCCTGCCACCTCGGTGAGCACTGATCCTGCGGAGGGCATCAAGGCCGCCGTATCCATGCTGGTCACGGGCGGTCACGAGAGCATCGGCTATCTTGCGGGTCCACAGGACACATCCACCGGCGTGGACCGCTTGGAGGCGTTCCGCTCAGCCTGCGGCAGTTTCGGCATTGACCAGTACCCCATGCTTTTGGGCGGATACGTCGAAGAGCAGGGCTATGTGGGCACCCAAGAGCTGTTAAAGCTTGGCGTTTCGGCGATCATCGCCGGGGACTCCATGATGACCGTTGGTGCGCTTCGCGCGTGCCACGAACATCGGCTCACGCCCGGCTTCGACATTGCCCTTGTGGGTTTCGACGATTTTCCAGTATTCCAACTACAGAATCCACCACTCACTATCATTAACCAGCACGTTTCTACGATGGGGGCGAAAGCTTTTGAGGAACTACATAAATTGCTTCGCGGAGACTCCGCTCAGCACAAAATTAAACTACCCACCACTCTCATCGTACGAGGTTCCACTCCCCCTAAAGACTCGGCCAGCGATTCATCCGGACAAGGAGGGCACTAGTCATGTCTGTTCAGCCGGTATTACAGCTTGATCGAGTCTCCAAGTCGTTTGGCCCCGTCAAGGTCATCGACTCGGTGAGCATTGACGTCCACGCCGGTCACGTCCAGGCTTTGCTGGGTGAAAACGGCGCGGGTAAGTCAACCCTGATCAAAATGATGGCGGGTGTGTACCAGCCCGATTCGGGCCGGATCCTCGTCGATGGCACCCCCACTACCCTGCCCAACGTCAAGGCTGCGGAAGCCCACGGCATTGCCACCATCCACCAAGAACTCAACCTTGTGCCCACCATGACGGTGGCGGAGAACCTGATGTTGGGCCGCACGCCGTCACGGTGGGGTTTGGTCGATTACAAGGCGCTGCGGAAGAAGGCGCTCAAGGCGCTACGCATGATCGGTGTAGACGTGTCGCTGGACACCCCCGTCGGCGAACTGGGCATTGCCCGCCAACAGCTGGTGGAAATTGCCAAGGCGCTGTCTATGAATGCGCGTGTGCTCATTTTGGATGAGCCCACCGCCGCGCTGACCGGCAGGGAGATTGACCAGCTGTTTAGCGTGGTCAATGACTTGAAGGCCAAGGGCGTGGGTATGGTGTTCATTTCCCACCACCTGGATGAAATCGCTCGTATTGCGGACTCGGTATCGGTTCTGAGGGATGGCGGCTTTGTCGCGGAAGTCCCGGCGTCGACACCCGAGAAGAAACTGGTGACGTTGATGGTCGGCCGCGACATTGACGACCAGTTTCCTCGCGTCGTGCCGCCGAAGCGCGGCAAGCCGCTACTGGAGGTGCGCAACCTCACCTCTGCTGGCAACTTCCAGGACGTCTCGCTGACGGTGCGCGCCGGCGAGGTTGTTGGCCTTGCGGGCCTGGTTGGTGCCGGCCGTACCGAGCTGGTGCGCGCCATCGCCGGTGCAGACCGCGTTGACTCCGGCGAAGTTCGGGTCCGCGGCAAGCGCCTGCCCAACGGCGACATTTCCGCCGCCATCAGGCACGGCGTGGGCCACGTTCCTGAAGACCGCAAAGCTCAGGGCCTAATTCTCGACGCCCCGGTACTAGAGAACCTCGGCCTGGCCACTCTCCGCTCCACCTCCCGTTATGGCCTCGCCGATCTCGCAGGACAGCGGACCCGGAGCACAGCCGTTTCCGAAAAGCTTAGAATCCGCATGGCCAGCATTGACCAGCCGATTCGTGACCTGTCCGGCGGTAACCAGCAAAAGGCGGTCTTCGGACGCTGGGTACTCGCCGGATCTAAAGTACTACTGCTCGATGAGCCCACGCGCGGAGTCGATGTCGGGGCGAAGGTAGAGATCTACAACATCATCAACGAGGTCACCGCACAAGGCGGGGCCGTGCTGATGGTGTCGAGCGAACTGCCCGAAATTCTCGGCATGTCGGACCGCGTGGTGGTGATGTCCGGCGGCCGCATCGCAGGCGAAATGGACGCCGCAGATGCGACCCAGGACAGCATCATGCAGCTGGCCGTCGCTCAAGTAGAAGACCACCTGACCGCCGCCGCGACAGCGCACGCCAAAAAGGCGGCGCGCACTGAGCGCACTGAGAAAGCCGCGCATTCTGGCGCAAAGCGCAGATAGGAGATAAGGAAATTCCATGAAAAAAACCGCTTGGGACCCAGTGCTCCGTTGGATGCTCAATAATGGGGCGCTGGTCGGTCTGATTGTGTTGTGCGTTGCGATGTTCATTGCGACACCGCACTTTTTGACTGTCTCCAACCTCCTCAACGTGGGAGTTCAGGCCGCCACTGTGGCCATCCTCGCGTTTGGTATGACCTTTGTTATCGTCGCCGCTGGTATTGACCTGTCGGTGGGTTCGGTCGCAGCATTAGGCGGCATGGTCTCCGCCTACTCGTTTAGCAGCCTTGGCTTGCCGGGATGGTTGACCCTGCTCATTGGCCTTGGCACCGGCCTACTGGCTGGCCTTATCAGCGGCATCTCGATTGCATATGGAAAGCTTCCAGCATTCATCGCCACCCTGGCGATGATGTCCATCGCCCGCGGCGCAACCCTGGTGATTTCCCAGGGCTCCCCCGTGCCGAGTTCTAAGTCGGTGAACACGCTGGGTTCCAATCAGTACCTGTTTGGAACTGGGGTTCCAGGGCTTCCCATACCTATCGTGATGATGGCACTGGCCGGTGTGATCTGCTGGTTCATTCTGAGCCGGACGGTCATTGGTCGGTCCATGTACGCCGTCGGCGGAAACGTCGAGGCAGCTCGTCTGTCCGGGCTTCCCGTGCGGAAAGTCCTGATCACGGTGTACACGCTTTCTGGGTTGTTTGCCGCTTTGGCAGGGTTGGTGATGACTGGCCGCTTGTCATCAGCCCAGCCTCAAGCAGCGGTTGGTTACGAACTTGACGCTATTGCCGCCGTGGTCATCGGCGGGGCGTCACTGAGCGGTGGCTCCGGTAAAGCCACCGGCACACTCGTCGGCGCGATCTTGCTCGCCGTTATCCGTAACGGTTTGAACATTTTGAACGTGTCGTCGTTCTGGCAGCAGATTGTCATTGGCTTCGTCATTGCGATCGCTGTTGGTTTTGACGTGATTCGTAACAAAACAGCTCGTTAAACGTCTCTTTTAGGAAAGGTTGTCTACGTCATGTTCACAAAGAAAACTCTCAAGAAAGTCACGGCCGTGTCGGCGGCACTGGTGCTTGCATTCGGTGCCGCTGCCTGCAACCGCGATTCTGGTGACTCCGGCTCCGGCGGCGGTGACAACTCCGTCACGCTGGCGCTGTCCACCCGGACGAACCCCTTCTTCGTGCAGCTGCAGGAAGGCGCACAGAAGAAAGCCGATGAACTGGGCATCAAGCTCAACATCCAGGACGCATCCGACGACGCAGCCAAGCAGAACGACCAGCTCAACAACGCTGCGACTACTGGCTCCAAAGTCGTCATTGTCAACCCCACGGATTCCGACGCCGTGGTAGCCGCCGTTCAGGCCCTCAACAACGCCAACATCCCGGTCGTTGCTGTGGACCGCTCCGCAAGCGGCGGAACCGTTGACTCCTTCATCGCCTCCGACAACGTTGCCGGTGGCAAGCAGGCTGCCGATGCACTCGCCGAGTCCATCGGCGACGAAGGCGAGGTTCTGGTGCTCCAGGGCATCGCAGGCTCCTCCGCCTCCCGTGACCGTGGCAAGGGCTTCACCGATGGCATTGCCACACACCCCAACGTCCGTGTTGTTGGACAGCAGACCGCTAACTTCGACCGGACCGAAGGCCTGAACGTGACCACCAACCTTCTCCAGGCACACCCAGATGTCAAGGCCATCTTCGCCGAAAACGACGAAATGGCTCTGGGCGCCATCGAAGCTTTGGGCGAGCGCGCCGGACGCGACATCAAGGTCATTGGCTTTGACGGCACGGAAGATGGCCTGAAGGCTGTCACCGACGGCAAGATGGCCGCAACCATCGGCCAGCAGCCCGCAAAGCTTGGCGCACAGGCTGTTGAGCAGGCTTCCAAGCTGCTCAAGAAAGAACAAGCTCAGTCTGAAATCCACGTTGAGGTGGTTACCGTCACTCAAGAAAACGTGAAGGACTTTGGCAAGTGACATCTCACATCACCGTCGTCGGATCCATCAACGCCGACTTAAGCGTCCGGGTCAACCGGCATCCGAAACCGGGTGAAACCATCTTCGGAACCGGTGGCTCCATCAGCCCAGGCGGCAAGGGGGCCAACCAGGCCGTCGCCGCTGCCCTTCAGGGTGCCAAAGTCGCTTTCGTCGGTGCCGTTGGAAACGATACCTATGCCGCCCCCGCAACAGCCTTGATGGTTGCGGCGGGGGTGGATATGGAGGGCGTCGATACGCGCGACGAAACCACAGGTCTCGCCGTGATCACTGTCGACGCCGACGGTGAAAACAGCATCGTCGTCGTACCCGGCGCGAATGCTGATGTCACTGCAGCATATGTGGACGCCCATGCCGAGACCGTTCGGACGGCGGACATTGTGCTGCTCCAAGGGGAAATCCCCGCTGATGGTTTTGAGGCCGCTGTCAAGCACGCCACCGGGCGTGTTGTGGTGAACCTTGCACCGGTCATCCCGGTGCCGCAGGCCGCACTGCTGCAGGCTGATCCACTGCTGGCCAATGAACACGAAGCTGGATTAATCCTTGAACTACTTGGGCACCCCGCAGAGGGCGAACCGGAGGTCATGAGTGCCGCGCTCGTTGACGCCGGTTTCGCCAGTGTGGTGCTCACTCTCGGCGGTAGGGGTGCGATCGTTGCCACGCACGACGATGTGACCCACATTCCTGCCGCCCATGTCACCCCCGCGGACACGACCGGGGCCGGTGACGCGTTTGCAGGTGCACTTGTAGCCCGCCTTTTGGCAGGCGAGACGCTTATCGACGCCGCGAGTCACGCCGCGCGCGTCGCTGCTTACGCCGTCACCGGCGCTGGTGCGCAACCTTCCTACCCAGATTTGAACGATTCTCTCCCGGAGATATAACACTATGAAGAAAACCGGCCTACTCAACCCGGCACTCAACCACATGATTGCCCGACTAGGCCATACAGACACCTTCATCATTGCTGACTGCGGACTCCCCATCCCGGAGAACATTCCGGTGGTGGACCTGGCACTCACCTTCGGAATACCGCGTTTCCAAGATGTTGTCGCCGCAGTCTTTGACGAAGTAGAAGTTGAAAGCGTTGTCCTTGCTCAGGAAACCCCCGAGGAAGTACGGGCGCTTTTCAGCTCCCCCACAACCTATGTGGACCATGAGGCACTGAAACGACTGATACCCGAGGCGTCGTTCGTGATCCGAACTGGGGAGGCCACTCCCTTCGCCAACGTGATCGTCAGAAGTGGGGTGCCGTTTTAACATAACTCAGCCATAAGCCGCCCCACCGAGTTCTGGACATTCAGCTCTCGGTGGGGCAGTTTATTGTTATAAAAGTATGCTTATCTCCAGGCTGCACAACAGGGCATTTTCGAGCTTGAGCATAAGCACATTCTGCGCCCTATATAGTCCCTTCCATCTCTGCCACAAGCCGACCAACCGCAGGAACAATAATCCCGTGAGCGGCGGCGTGACGAATCACCGCGCCACCAATGGCATCCAGCTCGGTGGGTCGGTTTTCTTCAATATCCCGGAGCATGGACGACTTCGCACCGTATTCGAACTTCTCATACAGGCCCATGGCATCGCCGGAGGTGTTGGGGCCACCACAGGCAACGCTCACGGCGGCGCACTCCCTCACTACCTCTTCCAACTCCTGGCGGCGGGTTTCTAAGACTTCGCCCAAGGGGATGCGGTAACGTGCGGTCATCAGGGCAAACGGCGCTAGCACTGCAAGCTTGCTCCACAATAGTTCGTCCTGATTTGGGGTGGTGATGGTGGTGACGCGGGCGTCGAAAAGCGGCGGAAGCGAGGCGCTGGTGGTGAGGCGCACAAAATCACAGCCATGCACAATCGTGCCGTCCTGGTCGCGGCTGGACTCCACGTGAATCGAACCAGCCAGCAGCGAATCGAACTGGGCGCGCAGCACCTGCATGTGATCCACGCCGTTGAGCAGTGGAATCACCGTGCCCGCGTACTCGGCGGGAATGGTGCGCAGAGCGTCGGTGAGATGCGGTTGTTTGACCGTAATAAACGTGAAGTCTACCGGCTCTTCTAGTTGGGTGACCGCGCGGACCTGGTGCGTGCTGTCCCCGAACAAGGGGCTTGTCAGGCGCAGTCCCTCGGCCGTGATGCGGCGGGCGCTGCGCGGAGTGGTGACCACGATGGGTGTTGTTTCTTGTGTTGTGGTGTTGTTTGCAGCAGCAGTGGTTGCAGCGCATACCGCCGCCAACAAGCCACCAATGCCACCCGACCCGACAATTGCAACTGACTGCGTCATGCGAGCCAGTGTAGCGGTCGGGGGTGGTTAGTGCGGGTGATCTGCCTGGCGGGTGTTTACCTCTTTAGCTGCCTTATGTGCCACAGCGGTTGCCCACACAAACCCGCCAATTGTTATGGCGTAGGCCAGTGCACCGGTAGCCAGTGGAAGAAACTCGTCGGCAAAGAAAGAGGAAATAAGGAGAAATGCTGCCAGCGGAATGATAATAAGGCCGGTGACTTTCAGAATCGGCGCCGCTTCGCGGTGACCACTCTCCCACGCTGCATCAGACTTCTTTGTCTCTGATGTTCGAATGCCGATAGCAGAGTTTCTGTGAAGAGTCCCCGAAGTTGCCGTTTTTGGAGATTGTGAGGCATAGCGCACTCAATATCACAAGACCCATCGAAGCGATCAATGCGGCAGCAATGGGCATATGTGACCTTTCGTTGCGAGGTGTGCGCGACACACGGAATCTTCTTTGAACTGCGATTTTCCACTATGCGCTCCCAGATTATACCGCCCGCACCCTTCCACTAAGAAGGCGAAAACTATTACACTAATAAGTGAGAAGTATGCAGCCGGTCCCGAAAGGACACGCACATGTACAACCTCAGCCTCTCCCAACAATTCCTCATGTTTGCAGTAAATAAGCAGGGGAAAATATCAAGCCTCGATACCCGAACGTGGGTGTGCTGCGTCACCAGCGCGGTGATTGATCTTCACCTTAACGACTGCGTGTCAATCAGTGACGAAAAGCGCCCCACAGTCAGCACCACCGCCGAACTGCCATCAACACTCCACCACCTCCTCCCCATCTACCAGCGTATTTCCGAGAAGGGCCCCATAAAGCTCAACAAGCTTGTCGAACAGTACATGATGGGCAGGTCCGGCCCCCGCACTCAGCTCTTTGACTCTCTGGGAAACAGTCTGGTTGCCGCCGGTGCCGCCACGCCACAGGTCAGTGGGATTCTGAAGCGTAGCACCGGCTATGTTCCCGATTCGCACAATCTGGATCGTTTGAGAAGCGCAATCAGTGCAGAGACCTCGTCCACTGATGCCCCCACGAGAAACACCGTCATCCTGGCCACCTTGCTGGAACGCAGCAAGCTGCTGAAAGAGTACTTTTCGCGCGACGAGCGGGCACGCATCAAGGACATGGTGAAAAAGCACGCCGATTCCCAGGCAGACACCCTAATCAAGAAAACCATCGCGCATATCGACGCCCTGATCACCCTGCTCATCACCTCAGCATCAGTGTCTGCATCGCAGGGCTAATCAGGGCGACTAATCAGGGCGCTCTCCCCTATCCCGCGCTAATAGGCTCGCCTGGAGCTTCGGTGATGGGCGAGTTTCCGGTGCGCAGGTATTCCACTACTGCCTTATCAACGGCATCGTTGCCCATACCCACATGCCCGTGGCGGAAACTATTCACTGTGATCAGCTGACTGTTCATGCGCTGCTGCATATTCGTGAAATTGCCATAAGGAGTTTGCGGGTCATGAATGCCCTGGATTTGCAGTGGCCGGGTTGCGAGCTTGGAACCATCGGGCTGCGGGACCGTCGCTACCGGCTGGATTCCACCGCACGAAACACCCGATGAGTAGAAGATAAACTGGTCGAATGCGTCACCTTTAACAAAGGTGTTCCACAAGAATGCGGGAACCTGTTCCGTGTGGGCTGGCGTATGATTCTCATTGCACAAAATAATCTGCTGCATTTGCTGAGAAGTCTCGTTGACACGCATCAGCTCGGAGTCTTGCTGTTGCTTCTCCGCAATTTCGGTGAGGGACGGCCCAGTTCCATTTAGCGCCCGTGCCATTCCATTCCAGGTGTTCGTCTGCGGAACCAGCATGCGGGTCAATTGCAATGTTGCCGAGCGCTGCTGGCTGGCACCAGGCTGGGTGATAGTGGTCAGGAAGTTCTGAATCTGCACTTCCAAAGGCTTTGTCGCATTGGCTAGGTCGGATGATCCCAGCGGAGCCTCGGAAGGTTCCATCGCTGGCGGCTTTACCGTTGGGTTTGCACCACTTTCCTTAACCACGGCAGCAGCCCATTTTTCGTACACGGCGTAGGGTGTTGCGCCCAGGTGGTACGTGGCATCGTTACGCGCAATCCAGGCGAAGTACTCGTGCAGACTGCGCACATAGGCAGGGCGCTGAAGGTCAAACACCGAATTCCACAGCAATTCCGTGTCAATGCCGGAATCCAGTATCACTTTGTCGGTGTGCTGCGGGAACAGCGTGGCGTACGTGGAACCAAGAATAGTTCCGTAGGAAAGACCCATGATTCCGATTCGATTCAGTTCCAGTGCTTTACGCACTTCGTCCCAATCGCGTGCGGTGTTCTCCGTGGTCAGCGAATTCAAAAATGCTGTGGAACTTTTTGCCGCACACGCGTCGTGATACAGTTTGCCCACATTGGACACCATATCGGTGGGTGAAGGCTGGTCTACGTTTTCACATTCAACAGGCGTGGACCCCACCAAACCGCGCGGTTGCACGCCAATTAGATCCCATTCCGCCCGCATCTCCGCAGGCCATGCAGCACCAGCTTTACTTGCTGTGTATCCATACACATCGCCGCCGGGACCACCTGAATTGATGAACAACGCCCCACGCTTTGCTCCTTGATTTGTTGCCGGGACCTTCACGAATCCCACGCTGATTTTCTCGCCTGCTGGGTTGCTGTAATCCATGGGAACCTCAATATGTCCACATTGCGCACCCTCAGTGGTGACCATGGAAGGACAATTTTCCCAGGTGATTTTCTGCGCTTGCGCAGTTGCCGCCGGGACTGTCATTCCCGCGGCAAGAACAAACAATGCCGACACCGCGCACGCCGACACGTGTTTCACCGAAATATTCACATTTTCTCTTTCTATTATATGGCTATTAAGCCTTAGCTACCGCATCATTCGCCGCAGTGAGAGCGGCGACAGCCATAGCAATCTGAACAACAAGAACAAGGAGGGGAACTGCCATGAGTATCCATGAGAAACCCATCACGATCAGCAGCACCAATGACGCAACGACCCCTACGATACCACAGATGCTATCTATTTTCAGGCACGCAACAGCAGCTTTGTGGTTTTTCTTCCGGGCTTCTTCGGAGGCAATGGTTCCAGACGTATCGAAACCCGCCTTAGAATTTCTTTCCGCCATTTCTTGAGAAATTTTGCGACGCATCCCCTCAGCAATTGTTATCTGAGTTGACATTACCACAATAAGCATGAAATAGATGACCATGATCCTCTCCTTACTCTCAATGCCTCCACCCGTCTTATTCTATATCTCCTAACCGCTTTCTATCCCACGCGCGGGCACGTTCATTGACCCATTTCAAAATTGCCATTATCATAATAAAACCGACAATGGAACCAATTATCGTCGCGCGAGTCGCAATAGGACTTTCAGAATAAGCTGGAAAACGCATCAAACCCGCCATCCAGGCAATTCCCCATATTATGGTCAACACAAGTTCCAGGCGTGAATAACCCCATATACTAATACGTGGCCGAACTACCCGCTTCTGCATATATAGCGCTACCACAATACTACCAGCAAATACAGGGACACACATAATTTCCGATACCAACACATAGTTCGGCGGAAGAACCCACGCAAGCACTGCCGCGCATGCAAGACAGAGATTCGTCATAACGGCTGAACAAATTACATGAGCCCGGTACGTAACGTCCAGCTGATATTCATCATCCATTCTGTCACGTAACCGCTCCAAGTATCTATCCATTGTCATTTGTACTTCACCTCTCATTCTCTACCAGGCCGCAACAAGAACACAGCCATAACACCCGCAAGCGCAATCACGGGAACCATAAACCGAAAACCGTCACACAGTGGATGCCGCGCTAGCCCAACTATCCACACAAACGCAATCAGCCCTAGGACACCACGTCCCATGCTTATCGATGCCCCCTTGTCCCCCGAACGCCGCCGCACATACTGCGCGGAAGAATACTCGCCCACAAGCAGCGGGATAAGTGTCAACAGGGAACACCATACATACGCAGGCGGAACCGCCCATGTTATTACGGCACCTACACTCAGCAACGTCCATGTGTATATGACATTGTCAATGGTCAGGGAACGATACATCACGTCCAGCTGATACTCATCATCAATAGCGGATTGAAAACGCGCGACATATTTGTCAAAAAGCTTCATTACTAATCCTCCGGGAAAGCGGCCTCTAGTCGGCGTTCATCCCTGCCGCGCAGCCAGCCGTTCAGCTGTTTCACCATCGGTGGGACGACAACAGAAGCCGCAACATATGAGACAAACATGATGATCAGCGCCCGCGACCCCTGTTGCCCGATAAACTCCCACCGCAGCATCCCAACAAGAAATACTGCTGCTATGGCGGTATAAGCAAGCTGTTCACTGATCGTCATTGTCGACCCCGCAGATCGGGGTCTCACTGCCCTATTACGCATGTACATCCATGCGCCACATTCCGAGACAAACATGGGCAAGAAAAACACAATGAGCGCCCACCACACCAGATTTGCGGGAAGTGTCCACGCCAGCGCCGCGGCCGCTACTTCCGTTCCCCAAAAAAGAGTTATCCGGCGGATAATCATGGAACGGTACATAACGTCGCGTTCATACTCGCCCAGGGAGCCGATCACGTGCGACACGTATCTATCAAGAAGTTTCACCTTTCACCACCTCCATACTTTGCTCGTCGCCAAACACTTCCTCAACCGTCGCCCCTAACTCGCGGCAGATCGCCAACGCCAGATATACGGACGGCGAATAGCTGCCCTTCTCCACATTGACAATCGTCTGCCTGGATACATGAGCACGCTCAGCAAGCTCAGCTTGGGACAACTCACGCCAACGCCGGAGCTTCCGCACCAGATTCGTTGGCTTCGCTATCAACGTCGCATCCATACGACATAATGTACAGCAAACTTTACATAGCGTCAACCATGTATCCCATAACGTCAAAAATTTGCCCCTGAACTGCAGCTTGTCTGGACGCACCCCACCGTTGATGACCTGCCACTCCCCTTCTCGCCGCAGCAACGCCGCATACTCATCACCACACCCCAGCGCATAACAAAAGCGCCGCCCCCAACACCAAACATGCTGGGAGCGGCGCTCACAAAGCTCAATCAGAGCTACAACCTACGCAGATACTGCCTCGTTTTCCACGATGCTGATCAGCTTGCGGTTACGGCGCTTAGAGAACTGCACTGCGCCGGGCTTCAGGGCGAACAGGGTATCGTCGCCGCCGCGGCCTACGTTCTCACCGGGGTGGTATTTGGTACCGCGCTGACGGACCAGGATTTCACCGGCTTTGACCTGCTGGCCACCGAAACGCTTGACACCGAGGCGCTTGGCGTTTGAATCGCGACCGTTGTTGGAGCTTGATGCACCCTTCTTATGTGCCATGGTTTGTTTCCCTCCTTTGGAAGTTCTTGTGAGCCTGCAGGCTTACTTGATGCCGGTTACTTTGAGGACAGTCAGCGGCTGGCGGTGGCCTTGACGCTTCTTGTAGCCGGTTTTGTTTTTGTATTTCAGGATCTTGATCTTCGGGCCTTTGGTCTGCTCGACGATTTCGGCGCTGACGCTCACTTTGGCGAGTTTGTCTGCGCTGGTGGTTACTTCGGCACCGTCCACGAGCAGGATCGGGGTGAGGGCCACGGACGAACCTGGCTCACCCTCGATCTTCTCGACCTTGACGAGGTCACCTTCGGCAACCTTGTACTGCTTTCCGCCGGTCTTGACGATCGCGTACATAGGAGGGCTACCCCTTTATCTCTAAACTCGGTTCAGGCACCCGCGTCTTGCCGCAGAAACCTGATTGGGTTGATTTCTTCATTGGCTTTTCGGGGGCAGCACTAGGCCCCACTGAAATAGCGACTGTCCAAGACTACCCTTTATCACGGCAAAAAGACAAACCGCATTTTAGTTGGTCGCGCGTTTGCGCACGGCCCTACGCCGCCCGCGTCCGCGCGTGCTGCTTTCCGACGCCCGGACTCCCGCATCACCCTGGGTTTTCTCCTGGTTGTTGGGTTGCTGCGCGGCGGACGACATGCGACGGACGGCGCGGCGACGGTGGCGTCGAGAAGCGGTGGTACCCACCTCAACGTCACCCTCCACGACCTCGGCGACCTTCTCAGCGTTACGTTTGACAGCGCGGCGGCGACCCCGGCGCGGCTTGTCCTCTTTTTCAGACTTCTCGGGTTTTTCCGGCTCGGGCGCGGGTTCGGGTTCCACAAAGTCCTCGGACCGCGGCGGCACATCGGAGCGCGAGTTGCCCCTAGTGGCGCGCTTGCGGCGCGGGGAGGTCTCGTATTCTTCGAGCGCTTGCTCGTAGGTCTGCGCGGGCTTCTCGTCAACGACAACAGCAGCGGCAAGTTCTTCAATGCTGCGCGTTGCCTCACCGGCAACCTCAGCATCCGTGGATTCCTCAACGACCTCGGCGTCGATAATCTCGTCTTCGGTATCGTGCATGGCCACGACAACGGGGTGTTGTGCGGCTTTTTTGCGTTTGCGCCCGTTGCCGTTGGTCTCGCGCTGTTCGACGGGGTCACTGTGGACGATGATGCCGCGGCCTTCACATTCCTGGCATTCGGTGGCAAAGGTTTCCAACAGCCCAGACCCGAGTTTTTTGCGGGTCATTTGGACGAGCCCAAGGGAGGTGACTTCGGAGACTTGGTGCCGGGTGCGGTCGCGCCCGAGGGCTTCGGTGAGGCGCCGGAGCACGAGTTCCTGGTTTGCGGGCAGCACCATGTCGATGAAGTCGATGACGATCATCCCGCCCAGGTCGCGGAGCCGGATTTGGCGGACGATTTCTTCGGCGGCTTCGAGGTTGTTGGAGGTGATGGTTTCTTCGAGGTCGCCACCCGCGCCGGTGAATTTGCCGGTGTTGACGTCAATGACGGTCATGGCTTCGGTGCGGTCGATCACAAGCGTGCCGCCGGAGGGCAGCCACACTTTGCGCGACATGGCTTTCTCCAGCTGCTCGTCAATGCGGTAGTGGGTGAAGGCGTCTTCCCCGTCGTGGTCGTCGGGGTTGTAGCGCACTAGGCGGTCGAGGAGGTCGGGCGCGACGGATTGCACGTAGGCGTGCACGGTGTTCCAGGCGCGTTTGCCTTCCACCACCAGGTGAGTGAAGTCTTCGTTGAACAGGTCACGTACGACTTTGACCAGCATGTCTGGTTCTTCGTACATGGTGACGGGCTTGGCACCTTTGCTGTTTTTCTCTTCGTCGGTGCGCTGCTGGATTTGCTCCCATGCGTTGTGCAGGCGGCGCACGTCGGCGGCGATTTCGGCTTCGTCGACGCCTTCGGCGGCGGTGCGGATGATGGCTCCGCCTTTGTCCGGCACCACGTCTTTGACGATGCTCTTCAGGCGTTTGCGCTCGTTTTCGGGTAGCTTCCGGGAGATGCCGGTAGCGCGCCCGCTAGGCACGTACACCAGGTAGCGGCCAGCCAGGGAGATTTGCGTGGTCAGGCGTGCGCCTTTGTGACCGACGGGGTCTTTGGTGACTTGCACCAGCACCTGGTCGCCGCTTTTGAGGGCCTGTTCGATTTTCCGGCCCCGACCCCCAAGCCCACGGGCGCGCCAATCCACTTCCCCGGCGTAGAGCACACCGTTGCGGCCTTTGCCAATGTCAATGAAGGCGGCTTCCATGGAGGGCAGCACGTTTTGCACGCGCCCAAGGTAGATGTTTCCTACCAATGAACTCTGGGATTCGGATGTGACGAAGTGTTCGACCAGCAGGTCGTCTTCCAGCACGCCGACTTGGGTGACCAGTCCGGGGTGGTCGTTGCGTTGGCGTTCGCGCACCACCATGGTGCGGTCCACGGATTCACGACGCGCCAGGAATTCAGCCTCGCTGACCACGTGCCGCTTCTTGCGTTCCTCTTCCCGGCGTTCGGTGCGGCGTCGGCGCTGCGCCTCCAGCCGAGTGGAGCCTTTGATCCCCACGGGCCCCTCAGGCACATCCTCGTCTTCGGTCTGTTCGGCCTCGGCACCGCGCCCACGACCCTTGCCGCGCCGCCCGCGACGCTTGCGTTTCGACGGCGCGCCGTCCCCATCCTCGCTGGTATCCTCCGCGTCCCCGCTGTTTTCCTCGTCCTCGTCGCTTACCGACGTCTCGACCTCCAGGTCCTCCTCCACCGCTTCCGGTGCGAGGAACACAGGGGTGGCGAAGGGGTGCACCTGCGTGACTGGCTCTTCAGCAGGTTCTGAAACCTCCGGTATCAGTATGGCCAACGCCTCGGCGTCGATTCCTTCATCCTCGTCCAGCAATTCGGACAATTCCCGATCCACTTTTTCTTCAATCTGGTGGATCTCATTGGCCACATTCTTTTCCACACGCTTGCGGATCTTATCCTCAGGCTGCTTTTTGGCCTTCTTCTTGCCTTTTTTCTTTGGCTTTTCCTCGACGGCGGGTTCAGAAGGTTCGGCGGGCTGCAGGGCATCGAGAAGCTTGTTGGCCTCGTCGAGACTCAGGTTCGATTGGGCGACTTTCACCAGCCCCAAGCCATCCAACGCAACAATGAGTTCCTTCGACGTCATGCCCAGCTGCTTCGCCAGCGCGTGAACCCGGGTTTTCGGCCCCAGGGTGCTGCGATCAAATTCTTCGATGGTTTGTGCCATGGCACTCTCCTTGAGTTGTGCTCACGGTCTTCCCGGGCGCTGGCACTGCTATGTGTGCCGCCGCCACGCAGGTGAACCGCAAAAACGTATGTAAATATCGTGTGCTCGTCCCGTTGCAGCGATTCCGGTAACCCAGAGCGAACGTTCGGAGCCAAACTATTATTCTTCCACATTTTGCGCGCAACAACGATTCCCACAAACCATGCACGTCAAATTCTTGAAAAACGGTGTTTAGGGCTTTAGGTTGGAGTTATGAGCGACAAGCGATCAATAGCCGCTATGGCCGTCTTTGCTGGAATACTGGGGGCCTGCGTGATCATCGGAAATTGGTGGCTCACCGGCGCTGTCCTCCTCGCAGCTATCGTGCTGATCTGGCGAGTCCCCGAACTCCGCAGGGGAACTAACACCGGCTTGGTCATCAACAAAGTCCCCTCCACCAGCCGCACATTCAGCGCCAGGTCCTTCCTCCCCTTCATCACGGTATATGCCCTGATATACCTCACCGTCACCTTCGCGCCGGGCATGAACGGCTGGGCCTACCTGCTCATTCCCCTCTGGATGCTGGCCGGAGGATTCTACGGCTGGGCCGAAGCCACCAACTTCGCAGGCAAACCCATCGCTCTTCCCAGTGACAGCCCCGCCATGCTCATTCACCTGGGCAAACTCGGCGCCTATGACGGCACACTGGTCAAAATCTGGCGGCTCGCCCAGCTTCTCGATCAGCCCGAAGACACCGTCATCGAGGAAGCCACCACTCTCCAACGCGACGGCCTGGTTTACATCTCGACTGTAGGCTTCAGCGACAATCCCGCGCAGTGGAGCGTGCAACTCCAACCCAAAGCCTACGAGCACGTGGCGCAAGGTGTGTCCTGACCAGCGTAAACCCCCGAGAACGATGACGCCAAAGATACGAACTTAATGCCGCGTACAAAGAGGCACATAAAAAGACCGCGTTCCCCGGTAAGAAACGCGGTCTTTTTGTTCTTTTAGGAAGCTACTGCGGTGTTATCCGCCGCATTATCGTGAATGCGTTACTGCGAACGGCGTCCACGCAATGCAAGCACCAGTCCGGCGATCAACAGAAGCACGGCAATGACGATAATTCCTATTACCGATGCACCTGTATTAGCCAGTACCTTCTGCACGGCACGTGCAGGGCCGGACTTCTGGGCGTCGTCCTTCGGCGTCGCACCCGCTTGACCCGGTTGTCCCTGATGGCCCTTCGGAGTGCCCTTCACCGGCGTCCCATCCGTAGCCTTGGTGGGTTGGGTCGGCGCAGGATCGTTCTGGCGAGGTCCGGCTGCCGGGGCGGTATGACCCGGTGCGGTTGAGCCGGACCCACTGGAACCCGGCGCGGTCGTCGGCAGGTTCGGGATGATCGCCGCTGGGATCAGCGGAACGAAGATCCACCACCACGGGACGTTTGCGGTGTTGGTCAATGTCACCGCAACGGCCGAGCCGTCGGCAGGGATGGTCACGGTCGCGGTGCCGTCACGGTTGTCCTTCACCGCAGCTGCTGGGTCCCCAGTGTAGCCGGGTGTCGACCACGATGTGATCGCCGTATTTTCTGGCTTCTTTTCCTTGAGGGTAATCACGGTGTGAGCTGGCAGTTCAGGCAGCTCCGCGAACTTGCCGTTGGCAACCTTGTAGGTTTCGGTCTTGGTGTCTCCGCTCTGTGGGTCTTTCCAGGATGCCTCGATCTCGTATTCGCGGCTCTTGTTGCCGTCCACACCTGCGGCGAGTCCTTCAACGGCCTTGGTCAGGGTGACTTTGCCCTTCACGTTGTACACGTTCACCAGGTTGGCCGTGGCGGTGGTGCCCTTACCGCTGACCGTCGCGGTTGCGCTGGTCACGGAGCTGTTCTTGTCGAATATAGCGCCGGGGACCTCTGCGTTAGCAGTGTCTTCGGTGAACTCACAGGTGGCACCGTAGCGCACGTCGTCGATCTTGGCTGGAGTACCAGCGATGACCTCTACTGTGCCCTTTTTCACTTCTTTCTTGTCAGTGCCGAGGGTGCACACGTAGCTGACGTTGAACTTCTTGTCCTTCACAGCGGCGAGGTCCTTGCCGGAGCCTGCGAGCGCCTTGGACAGTTCCACTGATCCGCGCCACGCACTGTAGTCGTTGGTGGCGGTGACTTCGTGGGTCTTCCCCTTCACAATGACCACGCTGTCCAGCCCGGAGGTGGCGAGGTCAGTGCCCTTCACATCCGCGTCTTTTTCGGTGATCGTGCAGGTGGAACCAGCGGCAATGTCGTCGATGGTGGTGGATTCACCAGCGCCCAACTGGAAGGTGCCTTCCTTACGCTGCGCGGGGTCTTTGTGCTCACACGCGTAGGCGAAGTTGAACTTCTTGCCTGCGGCCACCCCGTCGGGGTCCTTCAGGGACTTGGTCACGGACAGCGAGCCAGTATCTTTGGTGTACACGTTGGTGAACAGCATGGTCGTGGGTTGTGTACCCTGGTCAAACTTCTGCCCGGCATTGTCCACGACCAGCGTGTAACCGTCCTGCTTTGCCGCATCTACGTTTTCCGTGACGGTGCATTCCGAGCCTGCGGGAACGCCCTCGACCGTGGTTTCACCATTGCCCTTGACCTTAATCTCACCGGCCTTAATGTCTTCGCCGTATACGCATTTGTAAAGGAAGGAGAACTCCTTGGCCCCTGGTTCTGGCAGCCCTTCAACCTTCTTCTTCACGGTAAAGCTACTGGTTGCTCGCGTGTACTTGTTAGTCACCGTCACGGGGGTGGTGGTGTTTTCAGTGATCACGGCCGGACCACTCACCTTTACATCCAGCACGGCATTATCGACGGCCCCGCGTGCCGACGCCTCGTCTTCCGTCAGCGTACACGATGCACCCACCGGAATATCCGGGGATTTCACGGTGTTATCGCCATTGACCTTCAGCTCTCCCTTGGCAACCTCGGCGCCGTCTTTGGTGCAGACATAGTTGAAGGAGTATTCATGGTCAGGATTCAGATCAATGATAGTGGAGTCAGCATCAACAACCTTGGTTACGGAGAAGGAACCCACCTGCTTGGTGTAGGTGTTAGTCACCGTAGCGATGTTGTCGGCAACCTTGCCCTCAGCGATGGTCACAGACTGAGTCAAACCTGCCGGAACAGAGTTATAACCAGCAACAGTGTGTTCGGATTCCTGAGCCACGGTGCATTTGGTGCCCACGGGGAACTCAGAACCATCGACGGGAGTATCGCCAACGGGTACCGATACCTCAGTGGCAACACCAGCCTTGACTGTTTTATCCACGGAGTCGGCGTTGCAGGTGTAGGTGAACTTCACCGTCTTGGGTGCCACGAAAGCAGCGTCATCGGCGGGTGCGTTGATCAGCTTCTTCATCTGGAAGGTGCCGATCTTCTGGGTGTAGGTGTTGGTCACGGTCGCGATATTGTCGGCAACCTTGCCCTCCTTCAGGGTGACAGCGGTGTTCAGGCCATCGGTCTTGAGTGCATGACCAGCGATATCAGCATCAGCTTCGCGGGTGACCTTGCACTCGGTACCACGAGGGAATGCCGCGCCGTCGGTAACCGAACCATCGGTGTTTACGGAAAGTTCAGTATCGGTGTTGGCCTTGATAGCACCATCGACAGAATCGGCATTGCACTGGTAGAACAACTTCACCGACGCGGGTGCATCTGCCGGCTTCGGGTCAGCAACCACCTTTTTCACCTGGAACGTGCCGTCGGCGTATTGTGCGACGTTGCTTACTGATAGCTCAGATTGCTGCTTTTCCTGAATCGTCAGGGTCTTGGGTTCAAATGTTGTTTTTGCGGTGTTCCACTGTATGTTCGGGACTGCCGGAGGGGTTTCTTCAAACGTCATAGTTGTGCCGGCTGGGAAGGTGTTCGGCACGTTGGTGAAGGAACCTGCAACCACTTCACTAAAAGTCACCGAGCCCGAGGTATCGGAAGGGTTGAGGCCCGCAGGTTTATCAGTCCATTCGGGGAAATCCGCGACAGTTTTACCATTGGGCAGAGTGAAATTGATAGTCACCGGGTATTTGGTGGTAGTTGGCACAGATGCTGCTGCCGGTCCCAAAACTCGCTTCACAATAGAGACCGCCCCGTAGCCATCACGCATGGCTAAAATAACCTTCGCGGTTTTGATGTATGAGATCGTACCGCTGGCGGTCTCGTTAGTACCATCAATACGAACATCATTAGTGTAGGCAATACCAGGAATTGCGGTACCAGGAAGCTTCCCGGGGACGGAAAGCCGGTAGTTAGTATCAGGCTGGAACGGACCAGTCACGGTGACTTCGCGGTTACGCCCACTGCCTGTCACAGTGATGCTAAAGCCTGGGTAGTCTGGGTCAGAAGCACCATTGGTATCTGCAAGTCTTTTTGCCGGCATGCTTGGATTATCCTGGCTATTCACCATCTGCAGCGTCCATGGATTTCCTTGAAGAAGGGTTTCATAGTCGTAGCCTTCACCCATAGTATCGATGAAGCGATAGGTGAGATTACCGTTACCGGGAGTACCCAAGGAAGGAACCGTTGCCGCCAGCAGGGACGGATTAAACGCAATAGACCATGGAACAGCTTTATTGCGTTCACCAATGGGAGTGCTGTACTTACTCAGTTTGGAGGGCTGGTACCGAGCATCGGCGGCCTTAGCAATACCTCCAGGAATGCTGGCTACTACAGGGGCGCCATTAACTTGAAAGTCAATAGTGTCTGCGGCGTAAGCTTCGCGACGGGCAGTACTGGCAATCACCTTCAGCTCACCGGAACCTTTGACCTCTTTGGAGGTAATGTCATTAACTCCCGAGTCAAAAACACATGAAATCAGTGATGTCGCACCGTTTGAGAGATTACAGTCACCGATTTTCTTGCCTTCGAATATCAAATCAAGTTTGCCAAGACTACTCCCCGCGATTTGAAGCTGGGGAGGAAAAGCAACTTCAAACCCCTCCCCCTCTTTAGGAGCACGGTTGAGAGCTTCGCCACTCCAGTCGAAAGTCATGGGGGTAAGCTGACGGCGCACGTTCTGACCTGCAGCCAGAGCCTTGTTATTAACCACGATATTGGACACTGTGTACCCAGGTGTTTGCACTGCATGAGCAACACTTGGGTTCACCAATGAGGCACCAAGCAAGGAAACGATCGTCAGGATCGCCGCGATCACTGCACCTAATTGCCGGGTCATCGGCTTTATCATCTTTCTCCTAGATTGAATCCTTAAACAGCTGAATTGACGGTGTTGTGAGCACCGTCAATTCCGTAGAAAACCTGCAGACATGCAAAACCGAAATGGCTTACGCGTTAACCTTACAAAAAACTTATGATCTTATGAAAGTATACTTATATTTTCTAAACATAATATGTTTGCTACATACACCTTTTTAGGGAGTGATGATTGAAGACAAAAGGGTGGCTTTGGCGTCTGGAAATGCCTGGAAGTTCAGCCGGGATAGAAGGTGCGTAAAGTGTGTATACGCTCAAGCCCCAAAAGGGATGTTTTTGAGCTTGAGCGTATACACACTTTGCAGGGGCGGACTACTGAACACCGTTAGTGCAAACCTTTTGCATAGAAAAAGGTCTACCGCCAGGTACGGAAATGCCTTGTTTTCGTACCTGGCAGTGGACCTACATGACAAGCGCGTAAAGTCTGCTTATCTCCAAGCCGAAAAACACCCCATTTTCGTGCTTGAGCATAAGCACACTTTGCAGGGTCGCCCCCCCCGGACACAGCCCAACGCCCCACCTCTCCCCAACCCCATCCCCTCCACTACCACCCAAACAAAAAACGAGACCCCGCAGCACTGCGCAGTAGTGAGCGGCAGTACAGCGGGGCTGCAAAGCTTACAAAAAGAGAACCTAGTTTTACAGGTTCGGGAACCAGATGGCGATTTCACGCTCGGCGGATTCCGGCGAATCCGAACCGTGAACAACGTTGGTGGATACTTCGAGGGCGAAGTCACCACGGATGGTGCCGGGGGTCGCCTTGGATACCGGATCGGTGCCGCCTGCCAGTTGACGCCAGGCTTCAATGGCGCGGGGGCCTTCCACAACACCAGCGACCAGTGGTGCGGACGTAATGAAGTCCACCAGTTCGCCGAAGAAGGGCTTGTCAGAATGCTCGGCGTAGTGTTTTTCAGCGGTTGCTTTGTCGGCAACGCGCAGGTCCATGGCGGTGAGCTTCAGGCCCTTGCGCTCAATGCGGGAGATGATCTCGCCAATGAGTCCGCGTTCAACGCCATCGGGCTTGATCAGAATCAGGGTACGTTCAGTCATGTCGCTCAGTATATCGGACGGCCTCAGGTGTGTTGTGTGGTCAGCAGTCCACGCTTCATCCGGGCAATGAGGTTTTTCCGCAGGTAGAAGATGTACCACCAGACAGCGGCGAAGATGAGCGCCATGATGCCCATGGAGGGATGTACAACGAAGCCCGCCACAGCGAACACCTGCAAAACCACATTGGCCGCCAGCGCCCATCTACGTTTTTGCAGGAAGGCCACAACAAACATGGCAACACCAACAACGGTGACGTATACCCAGTTGAAGGTGGTCCAGTAGGCGCCCTCGTCAATGCGCGCGATCACGGTGAGCACCAGTAGCAGCGCAATGGACTCCATGACCAGTGTCCCTGCCATCACGCCGCGAAGCCCTTTAAGCGGGTCCTTGGCGGGTGCGTGGCCAGGCCCGAGTGGTCCGTACGCCGATGAACCAGCACTGCCGTCGGTACCGGTGCCCCCAGCTGAGCCGCCAAAACCCCCATCAACCTTGTCGCTCACGTCGGCTCCTTTCCAAACAGCGTGCGGGCTTCCCCGGCGGTGACCACGGATCCGGTAATCACCACGCCGTTGCCGGAGACCATCTCGCCTTCTTCAGCCAGTTCCACAGCTAATTCCACCGCAGAAGGCAGAGTGTCGGCAACGTGGACGCGCTCCTCGCCGAAGATTTCTCGCGCGTGTTCTGCCAGTTCATAGGCGTCCAATGCACGCGGGGAGCGTGTTTGGGTGCACACAATCTCACCAAACACAGGCTCCAGTTCGGTGAGCACCCCAACGTAGTCTTTGTCGGAGAGCACCCCGACCACGCCGATGAGCCGGCTGAAGGAGAAGTCCCGTTGCAGGGCGCGCCCGAGTGCGCGGGCACCGTGGGGGTTGTGCGCGGCGTCGATAAACACGGTGGGCGTGGCGCGGACACGTTCGAGCCTGCCCGGGGATTCCACGGAGGCGAATCCTTCACGGACGGTGTCGATATCCAGCATGCGGCCAGATCCCGCACCGAAGAATGCTTCCACAGCGGCCAGGGCGACGGCTGCGTTGTTGGCTTGATGCTCCCCAGAGAGCGGCAGGAAAATGTCGGTGTAGTCCCCACCGAGTCCCTGCAGGGTGAGTTGCTGCCCGCCGACGGCGATGGTGGATGAGACAACGCCGAATTCGGAGCCCGCGCGGGCCACGGCGGCGTCGGCACGCACGGTTTGTTCCAGGATCACTGTCATGGCGGCGGGGTCTTGGTCCGCCACGATGGCAACGTTGTCTGGAGGTGTGAGCAGGTCGTCGAGGTCCCAGCGCGGTTTGATAATACCGGCTTTTTCCCTGGCCACTTCCTCCACCGTCGAGCCCAGGTAATCGGTGTGGTCCAGTCCGATGGGGGTGATCACGGCAACGTCGGCGTTGATCACGTTGGTGGCATCCCACAGGCCGCCCATGCCTACTTCCACCACGGCAACATCAACGGGGGCGTCAGCAAACGCGGCGTAGGACATAGCGGTAAGCACCTCGAATTTGCTGAGTTTCGGGCCGCCTTCCTTTTCCGATTCCGCGTCCGCCATCTCCACGTAGGGTTGAATTTCGCGCCATGTTCGCACGTAGTCGCGGGGATGCAGGGGCTGGCCGTCAATGGCAATGCGTTCGGTGGCCAGCTGCAGGTGCGGGCTGGTGGTGCGCCCGGTGCGACGGTGGAAGGCACGCATCAAGGCTTCAATCATGCGGACTGTGGACGTTTTGCCGTTGGTGCCTGCCACATGGATGGCCGGAAATGACCGTTCTGGGTTGCCCAGCAGGTCCATCAGCAGTTCCATACGCGTCAGCGTCGGGTCGATTTTCACCTCTGACCAGCGCTGATCCAGCTCGGCTTCCACCTCGGCGAGCGCCCGCAGATCCTCGGGCGTGATCTCGCGGGTTTCCGGTTCCTCCACCGGCGCGTTCACGTCGATGGGTAGGGTGAGGCCGCTGTCGTCTACCGATACCTCATCGCTCATCAGCTCACCCCAGTTCCTTCAAACGGGCCGTCACGCGGGCAATTTCCTCCTCAGCCACCTGGTGACGCTGACGAATCTTCTCCACCACCGCCGCCGGTGCCTTATCCAGGAAGGCGGCGTTACCCAACTTCTTTTCCGTTCCTTCCAGTTCCTTCGTCGCTGCGGCTAGCTCCTTGTCCAAGCGTTTCCGCTCGGCGGCCACGTCAACGGTGCCGGAGGTGTCCAGTTCCACCAGCAACGTCGCCTGGCTCAGGCGTACTTCAATGCTTGCCGACGCCTCGAATCCTTCAGCTGGCTCCTCCACCCGCGCCAACGCCCGAACAATGCTTTCCTGTTGCTCAAGGTCCGCGTCGGCGAAGCGCAGGCGGGCGGGAACCTTCTGCGATGGTTTCACGCCCTGGTCGGAGCGGAAACGGCGGAGTTCCGTGACCAATTTTTCCACGTCAGCCATGCGGCGAGCTGCCGTCTCGTCGGCAGGGGCGTCGGTGATGGCGGTAGGCCACGACGCGATGACCAGGGATTCTCCACCCGTGAGCACGGTCCACAGGGTTTCCGTCACAAATGGCATGACCGGGTGCAGCAGTCGCAGCACCGTGTCCAGCGTGTTCCCCAACACCAGCTGGGTGTTTTCGCCACGTCGTTGCTCCTCTGGGCTGGCAGACCCGCCGTCCCGGGGGATCTGCACCTTGGCGATTTCCACGTACCAGTCGCACAGTTCGCCCCAGGTGAACTGGTACAGCAGCTCGTATGCCTTAGCGAACTGGTAGCGGTCCAACAAGTCATCGACCTCAGCGCGAACGGCTTCCAGGCGATCCAGAATCCAGCGGTCCGCGTCAGTGAGTTCGGCACGGTCCGGTAACTCCCCTCCTGTCGCGCCGTTCATCAGGGCGAAGCGGGTGGCGTTGAACAGCTTGGTGGCAAAGTTGCGGGAGCTTTGGGCGGAGTCGTCACCCACGGGCAGGTCCACGCCTGGGTTCGCGCCGCGTGCCAGGGTGAATCGCAGGGCATCTGCGCCGTACTGTTCTACCCAGTCCATGGGGTCGATGCCGTTGCCCAGGGATTTGCTCATCTTGCGGCCCTTTTCGTCGCGGACCAGGCCATGGAGGTAGAGGTCCGTGAAGGGAACCTTGCCCAGGGGCGAGCCGGGCAGCGATGCCGCAAAAGTGCCGAACATCATCATGCGAGCGACCCAGAAGAATAGGATGTCGTAGCCGGTGACCAGCACGGATGTAGGGTAAAACTTCGACAATTCGGGGGTTGCGTCCGGCCAACCCATGGTGGAGAACGGCCACAACGCCGAGGAGAACCAGGTGTCCAGAACGTCTGGATCCTGCACGTAGCCTTCGGGGGCCTGTTCATCGGGGCCTACACACACGACGTCGCCGTCGGGTCCGTACCAGATCGGGATGCGGTGCCCCCACCACAGCTGGCGGGAGATGGTCCAGTCGTGCATGTCATCCACCCACTCGAAATAGCGTGGGTTCTGGCTCGCGGGATGGATGGTGGTGTCGCCGTTGCGCACGGCGTCGCCAGCCATGCGGGCGAGTTCATCGACCTTGACAAACCACTGCTCGGAAAGCCGAGGTTCTACGGGCTCGCCGGAGCGTTCCGAATGCCCCACAGAGTGCAGGTAGGGGCGTTTTTCCGCGACGATGCGGCCCTGCTCGGCCAGTGCCTCGCGGATTTTCACCCGGGCTTCAAAGCGATCCATGCCATCGAACTGGGTGCCGGTGTCGGCGATGCGCCCAGTGGTGTCCAGGATGGTGGGCATGTCCATGTTGTGGCGCAGACCCAGCGCGTAGTCGTTGGGGTCGTGCGCGGGGGTGATCTTCACGGCACCGGTACCGAACTCGGGGTCCACGTAGTCGTCGGCAACAATAGTAAGCTCCCGACCAGGGATGAAAGGGTGCGGCAAGCTGGCGCCCACCAGGTCCGTGTAGCGGGGGTCGTCGGGGTGAACGGCCACCGCGACGTCGCCAAGCATGGTTTCCACGCGGGTCGTGGCCACCACAACATGGGGTTCGTTGTCGTCTAGGGAGCCGTAGCGGATGGACACCAGTTCGCCTTCGACGTCCTTGTACACCACCTCAATGTCGGAGACGGCGGTTTCCAGCACCGGCGACCAGTTGACCAGGCGGTGCGCGCGGTAGATCATGCCTCGGTCAAAAAGTTCCTTAAAGATGGTTTGCACCGCGCGCGACAACCCCTCATCCAGGGTAAAACGCTCGCGGGACCAGTCGACGGAATCCCCGATGGCGCGCATCTGCTCGCCGATTTTGCCCCCGTATTCGTTCTTCCACTCCCAGACCTTGGCGACGAACTCATCGCGATCGTAATCGTAGCGATCCTTCCCCTCCGTCTTCTTCAGCATCGCCTCGACTTTGGTCTGCGTCGCGATGCCCGCGTGATCCATCCCCGGAAGCCACAGCACCTCAAACCCCTGCATGCGCTTCCTCCTCGCCAACGCATCCATGAGCGTATGGTCCAGCGCATGCCCCATATGAAGCTGCCCCGTCACGTTCGGCGGGGGCAGCACAATCGAAAAGGGCGGCTTCTCCGACGTCACGTCGGCGGTGAAGTAGCCATGATCAAGCCACTGCTGGTACAACGCAGCCTCAACGGCCTTCGGGTCCCAGCTTTTCGGCAGGGCGTCGGCACGGCTTGTGGAATGGTTCGGGGTGTTTTTGTCAGTCACCCTTGCCATAATAGCTTGTGCCCACCTCGCCGAACTGCCACTGAGGGGCTTATCGACGCCGCGGGCACCCGCACCGCGCCAACTGCAGGTTTACAGCAGGCCGAGGGAGGCAACGGCGTCGCGTTCCTCCTGCAGTTCCGCAATGTTGGCGGCAATGCGCTCCTTCTGGAAGTCGCTGAGTTCCAGGCCCTGGACGATCTCCCAAGCACCATTGCGGGATACGGTGGGGAAGCCGAAGATCAGGCCCTCAGGCACACCGTAGGAGCCGTCCGACGGAATGGCTGCGGAGGCCCACTTCTCGGTGCCCTGAACCCAGTCGCGCATGTGATCAATCGCGGAGGAGGCAGCGGAGGCTGCGGAGGACTTACCACGCACCTCAATGATCTCAGCGCCGCGCTTAGCCACGCGCGGAATGAACTCATTCACGTACCAATCCTGGTCCACCAGATCGGACACCTTGTCGCCACCAACGGTGGCGTAGGTGATGTCGGGGAACTGCGTGGCCGAGTGGTTGCCCCAGATTGCCACCTGTTCAAAATCGGTGGAATCCTTGCCCAGCTTCTCGGCCAGTTGGGAAAGGCTGCGGTTGTGGTCCAGACGCATCATGGCGTTGAAACGTTCCGCCGGAATGTCCTTGGCGTGAGCCTGGGCAATCAGGGCGTTGGTGTTGGCTGGGTTGCCCACCACAAGCACGCGAATATCGTCGGCCGCATGATCGTTGAGGGCAGTGCCCTGGGGGCCAAAGATCTTGCCGTTGGCGGCGAGCAGGTCAGAGCGCTCCTCCCCCTTGCCACGTGGCTTGGCGCCAACCAGGAAGGCGGCGTTGGCACCGTCAAATGCCTTGTTGGCATCGTCGGTGACGGTGATCTTCTTGACCAATGGGAACGCGGAATCCAGCAGTTCCATGGCCACACCCTCTGTCGCACCAAGCGCGGGGGTGATTTCCAAAAGATTCAGCTCGATAGGAGTGTCCTGCCCGTACACATCACCGTTGGCGATGCGCCACAGCAGGGAGTAGGCGATCTGGCCGGCAGCTCCAGTCACAGCAATCTTTTTCGGGGCGGCAGTCATAGTCGAGACAATCCTTACTTTTTAGCGAACACGGGGCGTGAGACGGCCCACTATCCCAGGAAATTCGAGCATGCCGTCACACACTACTTTCTACACTAGCGGGTGTTTTACCATCACGTCACTGATCGCGCGCGAAAAGCTTGCGATGAACATGCACTTAGTTGATATGTCATCTCGCGTCAACGGACTGCCAATACCACATTTTGCGCATGCCCGCTACTCCACGTCACAGCGATATCCCACATCGATACCCCTTTCGGACTGTCCGGTTTTTTCTGAACAGACACCCACAACAAACACCACCAAAAATTTTTATCGGAAAGATTTCCCGATTCGGGTGTGATTTTATAGACAAGAGGGTATTTTTCACCCCGGCCAGTGAAGTCATCGCATGTGATTATTATTACCTTGCAGCTCAGGCGTGTATTGAATCGGTTCATTACTAAAACGTCGGCATATATTTAACAGTTTCGCGGAACCCCCTAGACACCCCAAAATATTGCGAGAAAATGATGCCGGTTTAGCTCGCGAAAACATCATACATGTGCCATAATTTTATGGTCTAGTTACAAAATCACCCCCGTTACACCCACACGGTCACCCGTCACAACCTGCGGTTTTTCCGAAATCGGAAATCGATTTCCCACTGAACAATAAATTCAGGCACGATTAACTTAGCTGGTAAAACCAGCATGCCTCCAGGAAAGGAACAATCATGAACCGCCCAGCAGCGGACCAAGATACAACCACGTCAAACATAGACAAGGTCGTCGAGGTCGCGCTGGAAACATTCGCCCGTCAGGGGTTCGAGGACACACGCTTGGAAAACATCGCCCACGATTCGGGCATGTCCAAGCGCATGATCCACTATCACTTTGGTGACAAGCGGGGTCTGTATATTCGCGCTCTACGGTTAGCAATCTCACAGCTCCGCCCGGAACCCCAGGCGCTGGAGTTGGATTCAACCGTGCCTGTCGACGGTGTGCGCAAAGTAGTGGAAGCCATCTTCCGCCAAATGGCCGCACACCCGAACGCTATCCGTCTCCTCCTTCTAGAGAACCTTTTTGGCCAAGCTGATATGGCCAATTCCAACCCATTAGCCGACCAATCCAGCGTCCTCCTGCAAATGGACAAACTACTTATGATGGGTCAGGACGCCGGTGCCTTCCGCCCCGGCATTTCTGCGCTGGATGTGTATACCATCATCTCCTCCATGTGCGTGTTCAGGATCGCTTACCCAGCGGCCTTCAAGAACTTGTACCACATCAACTTGAAGGACGAGGAAAACAATGTGGGTATGCAGCGACTTGTTGTCGATGCGGTCCTCGCTTTCCTCACCTCAAACATGCGCAACTCGGGCGGGATGAGTTACCTGACTGTCGAAACCTCGAATGACTTCAACGGCCACGACGGCAACGGCAGCGGCAACATCTACAACGAACTCGACGACGCCACCAGCTTCATCGAATAACGCTGTAGAGAACAACACACGTGGCCCCGCACGCTTTCACAACGTGCGGGGCCACGTGCTTATTGGTTTTAGGCCGTCTTTTCTGACGACGCCGCGACCAGCTCCGGCGCACCCAACTTCCGCGCCGCCCCCTCGGTGATAATCACCTCGCCAATATCTTCACGATCCGGCAGGTCATACATGATGGGTACAAGCACTTCCTCCATGATGGCTCGCAGACCACGAGCGCCGGTATTGCGCTCCAACGCCTGATCTGCAATGGCCTCCAGTGCTTCTGGGGTGAAGGTCAGTTTCACGCCATCCATCTCAAAAAGCTTCTCGTACTGCCGCACCAAGGAATTCTTCGGCTCGGTGAGCACGCGCACCAACGATGTTCGATCCAGGTTGGTCACCGTAGCCACCACGGGTAGACGACCAATGAACTCGGGGATCAGACCGAACTTCACCAGATCCTCCGGCAGCACGTCCTTAAACACGTTCACCGTATCGACGTCCGTGACTGACCGCACCTCTGCACCAAAGCCTAGGCCCTTCTTGCCCACGCGATCCTGGATCACCTTCTCCAGGCCAGCAAACGCGCCAGCCACCACAAACAGAATGTTGGAGGTATCCAGCTGAATAAAATCCTGGTTCGGGTGTTTACGCCCTCCCTGCGGCGGCACCGAGGCGGTTGTGCCTTCCAGAATCTTCAACAACGCCTGCTGAACACCCTCGCCGGAGACATCGCGAGTAATCGACGGGTTTTCCGACTTCCGGGAAATCTTGTCTACCTCGTCGATGTAAATGATGCCGCGTTGTGCGCGCTGCACATCATAATCGGATGCCTGAAGCAGTTTGAGCAGAATATTTTCCACGTCTTCGCCCACGTAACCAGCTTCAGTCAGTGAGGTGGCATCGGCGATGGCGAACGGGACGTCGAGAAGCTTGGCCAGCGTTTGAGCAAGGTAGGTTTTGCCGGAACCGGTTGGCCCGAGCAACAAAATATTGGACTTTGCGAGTTCAACCTCGTCATCCTTGTTGATCTTCGCCGTCTGCTGCTCCTCGGCGCGAATCCGCTTGTAGTGGTTGTACACCGCCACCGCGAGTACACGTTTGGCGTCGTCCTGACCGATCACATACTGGTCCAGGAACGCCGAAATTTCGGTCGGACGCGGCAGCTTGTTGTCGTTTGCGGTGTCACCAGCGGAGGCGTTGAGTTCCTCCTCAATGATCTCATTGCATACCTCAATGCACTCGTCGCAAATGTAGACTCCACCACCCGCGATGAGCTTTTTCACCTGTTTCTGACTCTTTCCGCAGAACGAGCACTTCAGCAGGTCAGAGCTTTCTTGCATAGCTGCCATGTATCTTCTTTGAACTCACAATCTTCTCACGTGTGGACACCACTCGATGTTCCACACTACTGCTTTTTCGCCACAATGGTGGGACCACCTCTCGTGGTTTCTCCCCCGAATAGGAAGATCCTCCCCCGGTTCATCTCTGCGGATTCAGTCGGAGGAGGATCGTGAGCACTTAATTACCAATTAAGCCATAACTTAAGAAATTTTAAGAATTGCCACCCCTTTGCAGGGGTAATTCATGTAAAACCGCAGTCACGGCACGGCAATAAGCAACATATTAAGATTGAGCTGAGAGCTTACGGTAGTCAAAGACCTGATCGATGATTCCGTAATCCACAGCCTCAGAGGCGGTGAGGATCTTATCGCGGTCAGTATCAAGACGGATCTGCTCAGCAGGACGGCCAGTGTGCCGCGCCAAGGTCTCCTCCATAAGCTTGCGCATACGCTCAATTTCTTGGGCCTGGATCTCCAAGTCGGACACCTGGCCCTGCACGCCACCGGTGGCGGGCTGGTGAATCAGCACACGCGCATTCGGAAGCGCCGCGCGCTTACCGGGGGCACCAGCGGCCAGCAGCACGGCTGCGGCGGAGGCGGCCTGTCCGAGGCAGACAGTCTGGACGTCGGGGCGAACGTACTGCATCGTGTCGTAAATCGCCATCAACGAGGTGAAGGAACCACCGGGAGAGTTGATATACATGGTGATGTCGCGGTCAGGGTCCTGGCCCTCAAGGACCAGAAGCTGCGCCATAATGTCGTTTGCCGAGGCGTCGTCAACCTGGGTGCCCAGGAAGATGATGCGCTCTTCAAACAGCTTGTTGTACGGGTTGGACTCCTTCGCGCCGAACGCCGAGTGCTCCACGAAAGACGGCAGCACATAACGGGACGAAGGCATCTGCATTTCACTGCTCATGTTTGTTTAAAACTCCTTGCTTGTTCTGTACCGCGTTAAGACTGCTTAGCAGAGCTGATCACGTGATCCACGAAGCCGTAATCCTTGGCCTCCTCCGCCGTGAACCAGCGGTCACGGTCAGAATCCTTGGTGATCTGCTCCACGGTCTGGCCGGTGTGCTGGGCAATAAGCTCCGCCATCTCCCGCTTGGTGTGCGCAAACTGCTCCGCCTGGATGGCAATATCCGCAGCGGTACCGCCCACGCCCGCAGACGGCTGGTGCATCATGATGCGCGCATGCGGCAGGGCATAACGCTTGCCTTTGGTGCCCGCCGAGAGAAGGAACTGACCCATTGACGCTGCTAGCCCCATGCCGTAGGTGGCAACATCACACGGGGAGTACTTCATCGTGTCATAAATAGCCATGCCGGCGGTCACGGAACCACCAGGCGAGTTGATGTAAAGGGAAATATCGCGATTCGGATCCTCGGCGCTGAGCAAGAGGATCTGGGCGCACAGCTTGTTAGCGATCTCATCATCCACCTGGCTGCCCAGGAAAATAATGCGCTCGCGCAGCAAACGCTCAAACACTGAATCGCTAAGGTTTAACCCGGCAGGTGCTGAGTGCATCCGGCTGATATCAGTCATGGGTGTACACAACCTACTTTCTTTAAATCGTGACGTACAAAGACGATAGCCCCTACAGTACAGCCGCGCTGCCGCCATGGTGGCCTTTGTTCGCTGACAGCGTCGAATCTGCAGAACCCCCGGTTCGCGTGCTGCCCACTGCGGGAGTCGGGGCGTCGATAAGCGGTAAAACCTGCAGCACACAGCACAAAAGCCCAGCGGTAGTGCTGGGCTTGAGTGGTAGTACAGGCTTAGGACTCGTCGGAGTCCTGGGTGGTCTCTTCCTCGTCGCCGAAGTAGATCTTCGGGTCAACGTCATTGCCGTCGGAGTCCTTAACCGTCACGCTGCAGATGGCGTTGGCCAGGGCCTTGCCGCGGCGAACATCGGAAACCAGGTTCAGCAGTTGACCGCTCTGCTGCAGCTGCATCAAGAACTGCTGGGGCTCCACACCGTAGCGGCGGGCGGTGAACACGATGTGATCATTCAACTCGTCCTGAGTCACCTCAGGCTCTTCCTTCTCCGCAAGCACGTCCAAAAACAGCTGCGTGCGCACAGCCTCTTCGGCGCTGGTACGGGTCTGCTCGTTGAACTCCTCACGGCTGGTACCTTGAGCCTCAAGCAGCTTCTCAAACAGGGCTTCGTCGCCACCAAGCTGGCCCATGAGCTGCTGCACCTGGGCGTTGACCTGCTCGTCAACCACGGACGCGGGCAGCGGGAACTGCGTCTTCTCCAGGGCGACCTTCAGCACCTCTTCGCGGATGCTAGCAGCCTGCTCGGCTTTGGCAGATTCCTCCGCGCCGGAAGCCAGGTCAGCGCGCAGCTCCTCCACGGTGTCAAACTCGGAGGCCATCTGAGCGAAATCGTCATCCAGCTCGGGAAGCTCGCGCTCCTTCACTGCGGTCACCGTGACGGTCACCTCGGCGTCCTTGTCGGCGTACTCACCGAACACCAGCTTGGACGTGAAAGTGGCGGACTCGTCGGCCTTCAGGCCCTTCACTGCGTCATCAAGGCCCTCAATGAGGTCGCCGGAACCAACGCGGTAGGACATGTCTTCGACCTTGGCGTCTTCAATCTCTTCGCCATCAACCGTGGCGGACAGGTTAAGGGTGATGAAGTCCTCGTCGCCAGCCTCGCGGTCAACGGTCTTCAAGGAACCAAAACGTTCGCGCAGGTGCTCCAGCTCGTGATCAATGCGCTCCTCAGTGGAACCCAAGGCTGGGACCTCGACGGAAATGTCGGAAAAGTCTGGAAGGTCGAACTCGGGGCGAACATCAACCTCGGCGACGAACTCGATCACGTCGCCGTCCTCCAGCTTGGTGATGTCAATGTTCGGCTGGCCAAGCGCCTTAATATCAAGCTCCTCGATGGCCTGGCCGTAGCGCGTAGGCAGCATGTCGTTCACAACCTGCTCCAAGACAGGGCCGCGCCCGACGCGCGCATCAATCAACTGGCGGGGTGCCTTGCCGCGACGGAAACCCGGAATGTTGATCTGCTGGGCCAACGCCTGGTACGCCTTGTCCAGTTCGGGTCCGAGTTCGCTAAAAGGCACCTCAACTGTCACCTTCACGCGGGTGTCATTGAGCTGATCAACAGAGCTCTTCACGAGTCATTCTCCTGGAACATGGTTTGTGAAATGAATAAGACAAAAGGACCCTTCAGTACGAAGGATCCCAGTCGGGGCAACAGGATTTGAACCTGCGACCCCCTGCTCCCAAAGCAGGTGCGCTACCAAACTGCGCCATACCCCGTTATGTAGTTACACACTGTAGCCGTGCCACAACAAACGCTGTAAACGTGCTGTGTGCGGGTACGAAAATGCAGTTTACATAGTTTTCCGTTCGAGCACATACACCGGGGTAGCCTAACACACCGTTTTATGCCTTCACCTGCGATTTTCAGGACGCTTAGCACCGGGCTTAGCGCTGTGCTTAGCACCGGGCTTAGCGACGCCCGCGCAGCCTCACCATCGCACGCATCAACACCGCAAGCAATCCCACGGCGATCCCAGAGCGATCCCAGAGCGTGATCCTGCGGTTTCCTTACGTGTTTGTAGTGACCTTCTCGTAGGCTTGTTCGGCAGCTATTCTGCACTCCTTCCCCCGCCTAAAACGAACGTAACGGCGAGACAGTTCTGGGCGATACATAGAGAGAGTAAGGAAAGGTGCCACAGCGCCCGTGGCCGACCGAAGGCGACTTGCGAGCGCTGTGGTGATCACTGTTAGTTGACATCGCCTAGCTGGCATCACCACCTCCAGCCCTTCCAGCGAAAATTGTTCAACAATTCCCATAAAACACTGGCGGACCTTCCACTTTTAGCGCTTACCCCATATCGCAGCTCGCTGGGGTGCAACACGCGGGGTGTAACACATCAACCCGAGCAGATAACCAATAGATCAGCACAAAAGCTAATAACGGCTACATTACAGTGCTGTAACGATCGCATAACAGCGCTATCCCATCAACAGAGTGTCGAGAATGCTATAGATATTACCATTGAAAAATTCCCTGCATTCGGCCCGCATAGTAAATGTGATGACTATCCAATCCGACTTTTTCTCGCTTCACTACCATGACCAGAACCAGACAGTGGCACAACTTTTTTCGCACTTCACCACAAAGATGCCAGTGATTAAAATCACTTCTGAAGCACGGCATTCCCCTCCCCCGAAAGTAGTGACCCCCACCCCAAGCTGCCACATCACAACACTCACCCGCAACGCAAATATCCCCAACTACCAGCACTCTTGCTAGCCCGACACCTCTAGCGAGCAATGGGACATAGATCAATTACATGAAGAACATTTAATATTTTCTTCTCCCACACTTTGCGGACATATTCACATCTCGCACACCAGAGACTTAGTTTAACAATTAAACAATCTCCACCCCAAACATATTCAATCCGGACAATCACGCCTAACCCACAGTACCCACTTACGGACACAAGCAGAATAGCTAACCCCTATAGCAATTTCGATAGTTATCATTGTGATGTTCTCCGCGAATTGCTGACGCGTTTCAAAAATGTTGACACGTCTTACAGTTTGCTCTCGGTTGTATAACGGTTTTATATCGAAGCTAGGTTGTTGATGTGTCAATAAATTAGGCCACAAAAGCATCGGGGCAATCATTGGAACAAAAGAGAAACGCCCCCAGAGCTTGCACAATGAGTAATACTTCATTTTCATAAACAATAAAATCGCCCCCTACCGCATCACTGCCGGTAGGAGGCGATCCTTGGAGGGAACGACGGGAATCGAACCCGCGTCTTCAGCTTGGAAGGCTGAGGTATTAGCCACTATACGACGTTCCCCTTGCAGGTAGATACCCTATCTCACGGCACGTTCTTTGGCAAAATAGCACCACAGGACGCCCATTCGAGGCCAACGGTATGTCGTTAGGCTGCAGCCACACGGCACCCCAAGACGCCTCGTTAACTCCATCCGCTAGCACTATCGGCGATGGCTAGCACCCCCTTTCACTACGCCGATAGCACCCCCGCTATATCCCCCATCGAAACTTTTTTTCGCGCATCATCCGGCACCACCGGAGCCTTGTACACCATCTAGATCGATCATCAAACCACCCCAGAACGTCATCAATTAAGTCCAAAACATGACGCGATCCAAAAACTTTCAGACGCGACGCAGATGCTCAATTTGTCTGACCTTGCTGGAAAAACCCACCGTAGTATGGGTGTTACCCGCACGAGACGAAAAGTTGTTTCTGCCCCCACAGAATTACCCCATGTTTTCATCTGAGATGAACCTTGGATTGAGTATAAGTTGCCAAAGGGAACATTCCCGAACAAACCCACTCGGAATCACAGGGGACTTTATTTAGTATTTTAAGACTTTTCTTAGTTGCACCGTCTACTGTAGTTTGCATGCAACCTAAAATTGTAGATTCCGAAACCGGACGTGAACTCTGGACAGCAGTGGAATGCGCTGAATTTTCCGGCACAGCTCGTGGCACTTTCACAAGCTACGCGGGCCGCGGCCGCGCCCCGAAGCCAGTAGCTAAGCTACACGGCCTCACCCTTTGGGATTCCAAGACCATCCACGAGTGGGTGGAAGATCGCAAGAAGGGCATCTTCGTGCCGCAGGGTGAAGCTCAGTAGTCCAGCACTGCTGTTATTCATCGGTCTGTACCTGAGGCAGCATCATCGTGGTGCGGCAGGGTATGGCTGACAGAATGTGCTCTTTTCGCGCGTCTTTTGTCCCTTGGTTGGTGCATCATCGCCTGATTGGTGACCTTCCCACCATGTGGCGCACACACTAAGCGACTGGAACTTTTCGGGAGTGGCTGTCGTTGAGTGCGTGTAGTTGTCCATCAACCAAATGGAAATGAGACCTTGTGCTTGCACTCATTCTTGTACTCCTCGCCGTTGGCGGTGTCGTCTTCTTTATGTCGCGTCGCAGCGCGTCGAACACTAAGGCGATTCAGGAAACGGAACTTGATGATGCCATTGCGGATGCACGGCGCTGGATTGAGCGGCTAGGTTCACAGGTGTTGACCATCGCGGGAACTGACACCGCATCCACTCAGGCCATTGCTGACGCTTCGGAGCGTTATAACGCAGCGTCGTCTCAGATCAGCACCGCTACAACAGTGAAACAGGCTCAGCTTGCACGCGAGTCCGCTCTTGAAGGCTTGTATTACATCAACGCAGCCCGAGAGATGCTAGGCATGCCCGCAGGACCCGAGCTCCCACCGCTGGAGGGACAGCGGCAGGCAGGTAAAGTTACCGAGCAACGCACCATTTCGCATGAGGGGCATGACATCACTGCCTCGCCGGTTGCTACGGAGCAGACGCCTAACTACTATCCTGGTGGCACCGTTGCTGGCCGTCCAGTTCCTGCTGGGTGGTATTCCGAGCCTTGGTGGGCGGATGCGTTGCGCACCGGTTTGTGGACTGCTGGCTCAATGATGCTATTCAACGCCTTGTTTAATGGCATGTCCGGAATTGGGTATTCAGCTGCGGCCTTCGCCAACGGAATCGGCGATTCCGCAGGGGATGCCCTATCTGGCATCGGCGATGCCTTTGGGGGCGATGGTGGGGGATTCTTGGACGGACTTTTCGGCGGCGATAGCGATGGCGGCTTCCTTGATGGAATGTTCGACGGCGGTATTGGCGACATTTTTGATTAGTTCGTCACCCCGCGCTTCAACCCCCCCCGCCCCTAACTGTGCCTATTATTTTGGCAGGTTGGGGGCGATTCCTGTTTTTTCGTAATCGGCGATGACATCAATGCGTCGTTGATGCCGTTCCGCTTTGCTCCATTCTTCGGAAAGGAAGGCGTCGACAATTGCCAGCACCTCGTCCTCGCTATGCATGCGTCCGCCGATACCAATGAGCTGAGCGTTATTATGCTCCCGGGCAAGGCGCGCAATCTCAGGCGACCACGCTAGGGCGCAGCGTGCACCTTTAACCTTGTTGGCCGCAATCTGCTCACCATTTCCTGAACCACCCAACACGATGCCCAACGAACCAGGATCATTCACTGTGCGATACGCCGCTTCGATGCAGAATGCTGGGTAATCGTCTTCGGGATCGTAATCGTGCGCCCCACAGTCGATAACTTCGTGCCCGGCATCAGTGAGGTGCTTGGCAATAACATTCTTCATCTCGAACCCTGCATGGTCCGCTCCAAGGTAAACACGCATATTTCCTAGTGTAGCCGACTCGTTTTACTCCCTGTTGGCTTCGGCCAAGAAGGCGTAAGAACTCAACCAAAAAAGCGCCACGTGACATTTTCTCCAACTTTTGGTGGATAACTGGAGGTATCCGGGGCTAACGTATGTAGGTGAAGACGCACGCTTAAGTATGAGCAGGAGCACACCATGTCACACGCGCCGACGGTTCGCACCGTTCGACATGACATCAACACCAAACCCTTCATCGTCATTTGGGAAGTCACGCGAGCCTGCGCCTTGGTGTGCAAACACTGCCGTGCCGACGCCCAACACCACGCCAACCCACGTCAGCTCAGCACCGAGGACGGCCTCAAGCTTCTCGACGCCCTGGCAAGCTACCCACGCCCCTATCCCCTGGTGGTTCTGACCGGCGGTGACCCCTGCGAACGGGAGGACTTGGAACAACTTGTGGAGTACGGGACGTCGTTAGGCTTAAACGTCTCCATCTCACCATCAGTGACCCCGAAACTCACTCCCGAGCGCATTTCCTCGCTGCGGGAGGCTGGGGCAAAGGCCATGTCTATGTCCCTTGACGGCGCCACCGCCGCCACCCATGATTCTTTCCGCGGCTTCCCCGGAACATTCGATGCGACGCTGGCATTGGCTCCACATGTGGTGGGATGCGGCTTCCGACTGCAAATCAATTCCACCTTGACGCGCAGCAATATTCACGAAGCTCCAGCACTGTTGAAGCAGGTCATCGATATGGGCGCACACATGTGGTACACCTTCTTCCTCGTTCCCACCGGTCGCGGAACGCAGCTTCACTCCCTCTCCCCCACCGAGCGTGAAGACGTGCTGCACTGGCTGCATGATGTGTCAGACCGCATCGCTATCAAAACCACTGAAGCCCCGCAGTATCGCCGCGTCGCACTGCAGCGCAAACAACCTGACTACGCATACTCCGGCGGCGACCTGTACCAACAACTGACCGCACAAACCCACAAACTTTTGGGGGAAGTGCCCGTGAAACCACGCCGTCCTCGCCCTCCCATGGCAGTGAATTCCGGGTCAGGCTTCGCGTTTATCGACCATATCGGTGACGTTTACCCCAGCGGCTTCCTGCCACTGCACTGCGGAAACGTCACCGACACCTCCTTCGCGGACATCTACGAACACTCCCCCGTATTCCAGAACCTCCGCGACCCCGACCACTGGGAAGGCAAGTGCAGCGTGTGCGAATTCCACACCGTCTGCGGCGGTTCCCGCTCGACCGCCTACGCAATGACCGGCAACTACCGAGCCTCAGATCCTACCTGTTCATACGTGCCGCCCGCCTGGAAAAAGTCCAGCTAGAAGCATTCCTCTTCGCACACATGTACCCAGATGGGGGAGGCATGTCAGCGCAATGTCTACCGCCGATACTATTGTGGGGAAGCACATTAATGAAACGGCGACATGTGTAGAAGGACATAATGCGAGAATCTGTGCCGAGCAGGCACATCAGAACGGTACTGGGCTTGGTGATGGCCCTGTGCTTGGTCGGCGGCATTGCCGCCTGTGAGTTCCCCACAGAAAAACAACTCGCCAAACCTTTAGGCAGCTCAGATGGGTCTGGATCCTCTGGTGGCACCACTCCTGGCTCGGCTTTCAGCGAGGCTGATTCCGCCATCGCTGTATTGCAGTCACTTCCCGTCAAAGGGCGCGCGCCAAAGACAGGCTACAACCGTGATCAGTTTGGGCAGCGCTGGTCAGATAACGTCTCGGTTGAGAGCGGACACAATGGGTGCGACACACGCAATGACATTCTTCGACGCGACCTCACCAACGTGGAACTTAAACCTGACTCGCGGGACTGCGTTGTGGTGAGTGGACTCCTGCACGACCCATACACAGGCAAAGACATCCCTTTTACCCGTGGCCAAGGCACCTCGGAGGCGGTGCAGATTGATCACGTGGTGGCTATGTCCAACGCATGGCAAACCGGCGCGCAGCAACTCACGGCAGAAGAACGCACCAACTTTGCCAACGACCCATTGAATCTTCTGGCTGTGGATGGTCCCGCAAACCAAAAGAAGGGCGATGGTGATGCCGCAACATGGCTACCGCCGCAGAAAAGCTATCGCTGTGCCTATGTCGCGCGCCAGATTGAGGTGAAGGCGCGGTACCGCCTCTGGGTTACTCAGCCAGAGAAAGACGCGATGCTCTCAATTCTGGATACGTGCGACACGGACACAAGTTAGTTGAATTCAAGCCCCTCGGTGCGGGAGCGCTTGAGCTCGAAGAAGTGCGGGTACTTGGCTAGGAGCACTGCCCCGTCGAAGATGCTCCCGGCATCCTCGCCACGTGGAATACGGGTGAGCACTGGCCCGAAGAAGGCTGTGTCGCCCAGGGCAACAACCGGGGTGCCTACCTCGTCGCCCACGCGATCCATCGCGCCCTGGTGGTAGGCACGGAGCTGGTCATCAACCTCGGTGGTGGAAGCGACATCGAGAAGCGACGCCGGCAGGCCGACAGCAGCGAGGGATTCCGCAATGAGGGCTTCGTACGCGCCGTAGCCTTCCTTGCCACCTTGCTCACCGTTATGGATGCGGGTCCCGAGGTCGGTGTACAGGGCGTCCACCTTGTCGGAGTGATTGGCCTTGACGGCCGCGAACACACGCGCTGGACCCCAGTTGGCTTCCATCTTCCGGCGGTAGTCCTCGGGGAGGTAGTCACGCCCCTCGTTGAGGACAGACAAGCTCATCGGGATCCACTCAACCTCAATATCACGAACTTTTTCTACTTCTTTGATCCAACGGGAAGTCACCCAGCAGTAAGGGCAGGAGACATCAAACCAGAATGAGACTTTTTCAGACATAGTGCTTTCCTCACAATTGATGATGGTGTGATTACTCAACAACCACACCATCCTAGGCGCAAGATTAGTCTGGAAGCCACTATCCGCGACACAACAACACATGGTTGTTCATGTACAGAAAGGCCGTCATGACGTCCCTCAATCTAACCCGGGTCGAAGCCGCAGAACGGGCCCGTATCCTCAGCGTCCAGCGCTACGACATTGCGCTGGACCTCATCCACGGCGACAAGGAATTCGGGTCCATCACCACGGTGAAATTCACAGTCAAGGAACCCGGTGACACGTTCATTGACCTGCGGGCTGCGCGCGTTCGGGAAGTCATCCTTGATGGTAACGACATCACCGAAGGTGCCATCACCCTGGGCGAGAAAGGATACGACCCAACCCACGGCGTGGCGCTGCGCGACCTTACCGCTGGTGAGCACACTCTCCGCATCACTGCGGACTGCGAGTACTCGCGCACCGGCCAGGGGCTGCACCGCTTTGTTGACCCGGCTGACGGGGAGACCTACCTGTACACCCAGTTTGAAACCGCCGACGCCAAGCGTGTGTTTGCCTGCTTTGACCAGCCGGATCTGAAGGCACGATACAAACTGACTGTGCGCACGCCAGACAACTGGAAGGTTATTTCCAACGCGGAGCAGGACGTTCAAAAAACCGCCGACGGTGAGGTCCATATTTCCCGCATCGACTATCCCTTATCCACCTACCTGGTTGCGCTGTGCGCCGGGCCTTACCACGAGGTGCGGAGTAGTTGGACGGGCACGCTGACCCGGCACCCGGAAACCCCTGAGGATCAGCCCGACACGATCACCGTGCCGTTTGGCCTGTACTGCCGCGCATCCCTGGCACCACATCTTGATGCGGAACGCATCTTCGAGCAAACCAAGCAGGGTTTTGACTGGTACCATCGCCACTTTGGCATGGCCTATCCCTTTGGCAAATACGATCAGGTATTCTGCCCCGAATACAACATGGGGGCCATGGAAAACGCGGGGTGCGTGACATTCCGTGACGAGTACATATTCACCTCCAAAGTGACGCGTTACCTCTATGAACGCCGCTGTGACACGATTCTGCACGAACTGGCGCACATGTGGTTCGGCGACCTGGTCACCATGGAATGGTGGGGCGATTTGTGGCTGAACGAGTCCTTTGCCACCTGGGCGGCGGCGATCTCCCAGTCGGAGGAGACGGAATTTGATACCGCCTGGGTGACCTTCGCCAACATCGAAAAGTCCTGGGCCTACCGGCAAGACCAGCTTCCCTCCACACACCCGGTGTTCACCGATGCCTCGGACGTAGAGACGGTGGAGCAGAACTTTGACGGCATTACCTATGCAAAGGGGGCGTCGATACTCAAGCAGTTGCAGGCATACGTGGGCCGCGACGCCTTCCTGGCCGGCGTGAGGCGGCATTTTGCCAACCACGCGTTCGGCAACGCCACTTTTGACGACCTGCTGGCTGCGCTGGCGGAGGCATCTGGCCGTGATCTGCTGGGCTGGGCTGATCAGTGGCTAAAGACCACCGGTATCAACACCATCCGCCCGCGTTTCACTGTGCAAAACGGCAGTTATCTCACCTTCGAGGTGGAGCAACTGGGTGCCGCGCCCGGCGCGGGTGAGCTGCGCGACCACCGCATCGCCGTGGGCTTGTATTCGGTGATGCCGGACACGGGCAAGGTGGTGCGTACCCACCGCGTGGAGCTGGACCTGTCGGGGGCCTCCACTCCGGTTCCTGAGTTGGTGGAGATACCCGTGGCGGACCTGGTACTGGTCAACGATGATGACCTCACCTACTGCCTGATGGGTTTGGACCAGGATTCCCTGCACTTTATCACTCACCACATCGCTGATATTGAGGACCCGATGGCGCGTTCCCTGTGCTGGTCGGCGGCGTGGCAGATGACCCGCAACGGCGAGATGAAGGCACGCGACTTCCTGACCCTAGTGACCCAAGGTGCCGCCACAGAAACCGAGATTGGTGTGCTGGAGTTGATTCTGGCACAGGCCCGTGAGGCACTGGCCAGCTACGCCGATCCGGATTGGGCTGAGGCTACCGGCCGAAAACTGCTTGTCGACGCCCTGCTGCACGGCGCGCGCTCTTCCGCTCCCGGTTCCGACTACCAGCTGGCCTTTGTGAAAGCGCTGGCACGGACCCGGCAAACGGAGGACAGCATCGCGTTTTTCACCTCCATCCTCGCCGATGAGCCACCAGCTGAGGGCTTGGTTATGGATACGGAACTCCGCTGGGCGGCATTGTCCATCCTGGTTGGCGCCAATGCCGTTACTGAGGTGGAGGCGGCGATTCAAGAGGAATTGGGTCGCGATAGCTCCGCCACCAGCCATAACTATGCCCAACGCACTCGTGCTGCGGTGAATACCCCTGAAGCAAAGCAGGCCGTGTTTGCGGAGTTGACGGATGTGAGCGGCACCTTGTCCAACTTGGATCGTCGCCACAAGCTGGACGGCTTTACCTATCCGGGTTCCGCACCATCACTCGCTGACCTTGGTCCGCGCTACTTCGAGATAGCGGCGGATTTGTGGCGGGGATTCTCCTCTGAGGTGGCACTGCAGGTACTCACGGGCCTCTACCCCACCTGGGACATTTCAGAGGACGCTATTGCTGCCGCAGATGCGCTGCTCGCGCAGGATGATCTTCCCGCAGGGCTGGCGCGCGTGGTGGCGGAGAATCAGGACCGCGTGAAGCGTGCCCTACGCAACCAGCGCTTTGATGCCGCATAGGTGATAAAAGCGGAAGTATGCTGCTCGGCCCCGGATAGGTGAAGGCTTCAACCGTGCTGGATCCATCGGGGCGTCGAGACGCGTGATCGGTGATGGTGGAGGCTGCGCCTGCGGAATCTCACATCCTGTCCTTCTCCCCTACCAGCGGCAGGATATTTCCCTTGAAGTTTTCCATCTTGATGCGGGCCTTGATGCAGGCGTGAGGCAGAGAAACGGATAGGGAAATCAACACAGGCAAACAGTATCGATCAGGCTCTCAGGCAGTTCGGGGGACGAAATCGAGTCGACCTGCATCATCTTTGATAAAAGATCACACTTAGCAAATAAAATGACAACTTTTTAATAAACTTTTGCTTGGTTACCCAGGGTAAACCTTCTAAAATTTTCATCATGAGCACCCCACATCGCGCAGCAGCGCAACAGCTACAGCATTCCTGTGCGCGCCTACTGCCTTCGCGGTGCAACAGACTCCATTTCCCACACTCAGCGCACAATGGACGTTAAAACAACGCCCTCCCGTATTCCGTGCATTCTTAACTCCACATAACACTTCAAGCCCCGTCCCCTTTCGCCCCATTCCTGTCGCGTTTTATGCTCGCATTGTTCTTCGTACTGTCCTCAGTACAAGGCGTGAAGAGAAAGTAGTCCCCTTATGAACACCACACTCCGCGTAGGCGCAGCACTTGTAGCAGCGTCTGTCCTTGTTATTGGCTTGGGCGCCTGCTCCTCCAACGGCAACAACACGGCTTCCAGTAGCGTCACCGTCATGCCACTGCCCAGTGACGATGGCACCAGCGGCATTCCCACATCAACGGTCACCCCCACGGCCTCTACAGAGCCAAACACTGCCGCCGCACGGCTAGAGATTCAGGTTGCAGGCAACCAGCTAAAAGATGCCTTCGGCCCGGTGATATGCGTTGATGAGGACGCAGACGGCGACCTTGATGTTGATGCGGGCGTCGACAAGATCAGTGGCGAGCTAGAGATGGACATAACCTCGCCAGACAACAACCCCCGCCTGGATGAACTCCACATTGAGACCCCCAGTGTGAACATCAAGATTGATGACGATGTCCCTGGTTCAATTGAGCACACAAAAGTAACACATGAGGGCAATACCTGGATAGTAGAGGGGACAGGTTTTTATGAAGCTGATCACAGTCGAACTGATAGTATCTTCGTGAAGGCAACCTGCCCATAGTTCACATGTCCACTACCCCCGTTGGACTTTTTCACTGATTTCATTGACGCACCGCACACTTATGGGAGGTTTTCTGACCGATAACGCCCGAAGACCTCCGGCGTGTACCCCCAAATTTGCAAGCAGAAACACTATAGTCATACCAGTCCTGTACTGGGATGATGAAAATTTTTCACGTATGAATTAACGAGCCGCCTACCCTCTAGATTATTACTGGAATACATGGATGACATTCGCCGGTTCCTCCCCCTGGTCGGAACCTTAGTAGCGCTGATCGGACTTGCCATCGCCGGCGCAGCGCTTACTAACAACAAGCAGATACCGCGCGTGGATCCCTCGCCGGTAGTTTTGCATACCCAGATCCAGAAGTCGTCTGAAGGTGCCGCCCCATCCACCACACCCGGGGAACCACAAAGCTCGGAAGTGCATTCGCAACCGCCTGTGGAGGCCGACACCGCGCAAAGCCCTGCAGCAAACCAGAACCCCGCCCCACCACCACCGCCCGCACTGCAACTCCCTGGCATCCCCCCGGTCGTACTGCCCGTTGTCCCACAGGTACCGCTCAACTATCAGCCGCTTGACGTCATTGGTGACGTCCTTGGCAACTAGCGCAGCGGGGGCTTGAGGTACGACCATGAAGCACCAAACTTCCGCTCGCTGGCGTATTTCCTACTGGATTATCGCCACGGTGTTGTTGGCGTTGCTTGCCGTCATTTTGACCACACGAACGTTCCTGTTTTCGCGCATTGAAGAGGACGCGAACGCAACGGTAGAGCAGGAGGTTTCGGAGTTTCGGGCATTCGTGGAAAGCGGCACAGACCCCCAAACGGCGGCGCCGTTTACGACGTCCCGGCGCATGATGGAGGTGTATCTGTCCCGCCAGATTGTGTCCAACAATCAGGCTATTTTCGGCATGGTGGACGGTCAGCTGATCCAGATGGATTTATCGGGCAACAGTGGGTCGCATGTGCGTGAGGTGCAGTCCAACAGCCCGCTGGTGAGTAGTGTGTTGCAGTCGGACAATCCTTCAGGCGTCTACAAGGATAGTGAGCTGGGCCAGGTGCATTGGGGACGGGTGGCGGTGACGACCTCTGGCCCACATGGCCAGCCGGAAAGCCATCAGGACCAAGGGCAGTTTAAGTACCAGGGCTCGGAAAGCGTGTTTGTGGTGGCGGTGTTTACCGAACCATCACGGTCCGAGGTTTCTGGGCAGATGGGGTCGATTGCGCTGGTGGGAGCCGGTGGTTTGGCCGTGACGTCGTTTATCGCGTGGCTGGTGGCAGGTCAGATTCTCGCACCGTTGCGTGATTTACGCCGGGTGGCGGCAAGTATTACTGATTCGGATTTGTCGCAGCGCGTTCCCGTGGTGGGGCATGACGAAATCGCGCAGTTGGCGCAAACGTTTAACGGCATGCTGGATCGCTTGGAGCGCTCTTACCGCGACCAGCGGCAGTTTGTGGACGACGCGGGCCATGAGCTGCGCACCCCCATTACGGTGATCCGTGGCCAGCTGGAACTACTCAACGACGCGAGCTACGAGGAACGGGAACGATCCATTTCCCTGACCATCGACGAGCTGGACCGCATGGCGCGCATTGTTAATGATTTGCTCACCCTGGCCATTGCCGACTCCGCCGATTTTGTGCACCCCACCATGGTGGATGCCGCCGAGTTGACCATCGATATTGAGGATAAAACACATGTGATGGCAACGCGCACTATCCGCTTAACTGCGGTGGCGGAAGGCATGGTGTATGTGGATGAGCAACGCATCACACAGGCAATGTTGGAACTTTTTAATAATGCTATTCGCCACACCACAGATAACGACGCCATTGAGATTGGTAGTGCGTTTATCGGCCAAGGTGAGAACCGCATTTTACGCCTGTGGATTAGAGATTTTGGCCCCGGTATTCCGGCCGACGTTCTTCCGGGGCTATTTGAACGTTTTAGTCGCGGACGTGGCTCCATTAAACGGCATAATGGGGCAGGATTAGGTTTGTCTATCGTTCGGGCCATTGCGGATGCACATGATGGTTCTGCGTGGGTGGAATCTTCTGAGGGCTACGGCGCGACATTTGGGCTTGATTTGCCGGCTGGTCGTCCATACGACGGGGATGACCAGGGCACAGTGAGTTAATTGGGATGGGTTGATCATGAAGGAGACTAGACCATGAGTCGTATTTTGATCGCTGAGGATGACAGAGGCATCGCGGACTTCATTGACCGCGGACTCACCGCAGCGGGCTACACCTGCGACATTGCAGAAAACGGGGTTGATGCCTTTAATCTCGCGCGCACCGGCGCCTTTGACCTCATGGTCCTTGATCTGGGCCTGCCTGAGATTGATGGGGTCGAGGTGCTGCGGCAGCTTCGTGCTGTGCAGGAGATACTCCCAGTGATCGTATTGACGGCTAGGACCAACATTGAGGACCGCGTACGCACCCTAGAGGGTGGGGCAAATGACTACATGCCTAAGCCGTTCCAATTTGCGGAACTTTTGGCCCGCATTCGTTTGCGCCTCATGGATCGTTCCGAAGGTGATTCCTCCCACATTCTTACTCGCGATGATTTAACCCTGGATCTACGGACTCAACGGGTCAAAGTGGGGGATAAATGGCGGGATGTTTCTCGCCGTGAAATGGGTTTATTAGAAACTTTGATGAGAAACCCAGGTGAGGTGATGTCACGCGCTCAACTCTTGAGCAAAGTGTGGGGCATGGATTTTGATCCTGGCTCAAATGTTGTGGACGTGTATATTCGGACTTTACGAAAGAAAATTGGTTCAGAAAGAGTAGAAACAGTTCGTGGTGCTGGTTACCGATTGAGGTGATCTCCTTTGCATGAATCCGCTGAACGCCGAAGCGGCCAGACAACCGACCATCCTGACGACGCCCCGCGTCCCACGTCCCCGTCGCCCGCGCCGACAGCACGGTACGAATCGGTGCTGTACGACTCGCCGCAGTTCTCACGAGGACGACACCGCGCCCCAGAGGACCCGGAGACGGAGGCGGAGGAAGGGGCAGAGGATCTTAACGACCCCCCGAGCGCGGCCCAGGCCAGCGACAGGCAAGCGGATACACCAGATGATGCCTCCCACTACGCCACTACTCCCCCGTCGGTACACACCGCCAACCGATTGGACCAGGAGCTGGGTTCGCGACGCTTCACGTGGGTGAGGGAGGCGTTTCACGAGTACGTACTGCGCAAAGATCGCATCGCCCCCATCGTGTCGGCCCTGCTGCTGGCCTTGGTACTGTGGCAGCTGCCTGATTCCCTCCCACGGGACGCTCGCACCACATTCGCGGTGTTCGGGGTGGCGGTGTGGTTTTGGGTATTTTCCTCCATTGACGACACCTATGTTGCCCTAGGCGGCTCCAGTATCTTGGTGCTCACGGGCGTCATCACAGTCGACGAGTTTTTCGGCCCGCTGGGCGACACAACAACGTGGCTGCTCATCGGCGCTTTCATCATTTCGACAGGTGTGGCCACATCCGGCTTGGCCATGCGTGGAGCGGTCATCGTCACAGCCGGGACGAAGAACCCGCGCATGCTGGTGCACGCGGTGACACTGGCCACCGTGTGCACGGTGTTTGCAGTGCCCGCAACGGCTGGGCGAGCGGCGCTGTTGGTGCCGGTGTTCGTCGCCCTGGGTAGAGTGCTTAAAGCCCAACATTCGTGGCTGGTGGTCACGCTAAGCTTGTTGTTCCCGTCGGTGATTCTGCTTTCGGCGGTGGGTTCGCTCATCGGTGCGGGCGCGCACCTGATTACTGACCAGATTCTGCAGGACAACAACCTGAAATCAATCGGGTTTGCCAGCTGGCTGATTGCCGGTTTGCCTTTGGCTGTAGTGACCTCTCACCTGGCCGCGGAGGTGATTTTGTTCGCGACGTCGTCAAGCAGGCAGCGGAGCGAGAAGCTGGATCTCAGCCTGGAATCCCTCGCTGAGCATGCGGGCGGGGTACACAAGATCAAAGGTCCGCTGTCGCAGTCGGAATCGCGCTCGCTGCTGGTGTTGTGCCTGGCGGTGCTGCTGTGGAGTACGGAGTCGCTGCACGGCATCCACCCGGCCCTAGTGGCGCTGCTTGGCGGCCTTGTGGTGGTGGCACCTGGGTTTGGGCTGATCTCGCTGGACGAGGCCATCAAGAAGGTGCCGTGGACGCTGCTGCTGTTCATGGCCGCCACCCTGGCCATGAGCCATGCGCTCACCAACTCGGGTGCCGCGCGATACGTGGCGGAACACACTCTCAACGCGGGATCTGGGACGGCGCGGGCAGTGTTTGTGCTGCTCATCATCGTGCTGTCGACGCTGGCGCATATTCTCATCCAGTCCCGGTCGGCACGGTCGGCGGTGCTCATCCCCATGATCGTCATGCTCGCCCCCACGGTGGGCGTGAACCCGGTGGCTGCGGCGTTCATCTCCACCGCCGCCGCAGGCTTCTGCCATACCCTGCCCGCCTCCGCAAAGCCGCTGGCCATGTTCAGCACCATCAAGGAAGACATTCCGGTGTTTACCAACCAGCAGCTCCTACGCGTGTCCATGCTGCTACTGCCAGTGCACATCGTGAGCATCATTATCTTCTCCTTCTGGATCTGGCCTCACCTCGGGCTTCCGCTATACCTCTAAATGCCACCTGTACCTATGCACGGCACAGACTCCACGAAAGGATCCATCATGCCCATGTACATGCCCGAACGAATCCTTGTGGCACCCAGCGGATTCAAGGAAAGCCTCAGCGCAGTAGACGTGGCAGACGCCATCGCCGCAGGGGTGCGTCGCGTCTATCCCGGGGTACGCATTGACAGACAGCCCATTCCCGACGGCGGGGAGGGCACCATCGAAATACTCTCCGCCCGCCCCGACGCCATCCCCCACCACAAGAAAGTGCAGGGTCCGGTAGAGGGCCAGAGCGTCGCCGCCACCTGGCTGGAGCTGGCCAACAAAACCGCCGTGGTGGAAATGGCATCCGCAGCCGGATTGTCGCTTGTGCCCAGTGACATGCGCGACCCGGGCATGACCAGCACCGTTGGTGTCGGCGAACTCATTGCCGACGCCCTGGACAAAGGCATGCGCACCATCATCATCGGCTGCGGCGACTCGGGTACCACCGACGGCGGAGCCGGGGCGCTCACCGCACTGGGTGTCCGCATCCTCGACGAGAATGGTGCGGACATCGGCCTCGGCGGGAACTCCCTCCACAATGCCGCCAGCATCGACACCACCAACCTGCACCCCCGCATCCACCAGGCGCGACTCCACCTGGCCTGCAACATGCACAACGTCCTCACCGGCGACCACGGTGTCGCCGCCGTCTTCGGGCCGCAAAAAGGCGCCACCCCGGAACAGGTGGACAGCCTGGGACGCGCCCTGACACACTGGGCTGACCTGCTGGTTCAGACCTTCAATCCCGACACCAATATCCACACCGGCCCCGGTTCCGGGGCATCCGGGGGCTTGGGTGCCGGACTCATGGCTCTTGGCGCGGAGGCCCACAACCGTTTCGACGTGTTCTTAGGCTCCATGCTGAACGGCCACACCGAAACCCTCGACGACCTGTTTGAAGAAGCCGACCTGGTTATCACCGCAGAGGGTGCCATTGACTACCAAACCCCGCACGGCAAAGTCCCCGC
>ERZ773214.8-NODE-8-length-157648-cov-4.135951_pt1 | contig 157648 bp, 146 predicted proteins | sample MGYA00511238_ERZ773214 | MGnify/ENA primary metagenome ERZ773214 (study PRJEB29015, sample SAMEA2738157) | human oral metagenome | biome: human oral; feature: human-associated habitat; material: saliva | place: China | collected 2259 ... | reverse complement strand
CGTTTATTTACTTTGAATGTACCGAAACCGATTAATTGTACAGGCTCTTCCTTTTTAAGACTTGCTGTGATTGCATCTAAAGTAGCTTCTAATGCAGCCTTAGCTTGTTTTTTATTTAATTCTGCTGCGCTTGCAATCGCATCAATTAGATCTGTTTTGTTCATAAATTTGTACCTTCTGTTAAATTAAAATTTGACTCTATTCAAATAAGCGTAGCTTTTAACTGCTACGGCTTGGGCAAGTCTAATCTAACTTAGCTAGAAATAAAAGCGCGATTTTTAAAAATTGTGACAAATCTCACGTTATTGCTCAATTTGTATACCAATATTGGAGATACCCTCCTGTTTTATCTCGTTTCGGAGGGATAAAATCAGGTCTACATCGCGTTTTTCACAGTCTTTGAGTAAGCGATAGATTTGCCATTGAAGGTCAAGTTCTTCTTCAATTTCTTCACGGCTTTTTAGTTCGCTTTCAGAAAGATCACGATTTTCTTGTGTTTCTATCAAAGAACAAACCGTGCCTAATGAAATTTGGCTAATTTGAATCGCTTTTTCGAGCGTCTCGCCTGCGATAATGGCATGCAATAATTCACCTAACGCCTCACAAGCATCGAGAGCAGGTACCACGCCAAAGAAGTCATAATTATTCACATCAGGAATAATTTCTTCGAGCTTCTCTAATTGGTTTTCGAAATTGATTTTCGCCCCTTTAACGGTTAGAAATTCCCACACTAAATTTAAAATGTTGTGATAGGTCTTTTCTGCTTGCTCCTGTTCTGTCATTTGACAAAACAGGGCAAAGTTCGGTGCCATGCGTTCGCATAAGCAAGCCATAAAGGTCAGATGTTGCCAGCTTTCAACATTTTCCAGGCGCTTGTGAATTGGGTTTCGCATTTTCTTCTCGCTTATTTATGATAGGCTTTTGAGAATTCATGAATGGCATCTACGAAGATTTTTGGTGCACTTTCTGGCACATCTTGGTGGATTCCATGGCCTAAGTTAAACACATGGCCGCTGCCTTGTCCAAAATCAGCTAAAATTGACCGCACTTCTTGCTCAATACGCTCTGCAGGTGCATATAATACACTTGGGTCCATATTGCCTTGTAGCGCCACTTTATGACCCACACGCGCTTTCGCATCAGCCAAATTAACTGTCCAGTCTAATCCGAGTGCATCACAGCCTGTATTTGCCATGGCTTCTAACCATAAGCCGCCGCCTTTAGTAAATAAGGTCACTGGCACTTTACGTCCATCGTGTTCACGAATTAAGCCATCGACGATTTTGTGCATATATTGCAGAGAGAAGTCTAAATATTCACGATGACCTAACACACCGCCCCAAGTATCAAATACCATGACCGCTTGTGTGCCCGCTTTAATTTGAGCGTTTAAGTATAAAATCACGGAATCCGCCACTTTATCTAATAGAAGATACAAAGTTTGCGGTTCGGCATACATCATTTTTTTGATTTTATTGAAGGTTTTGCTACTACCACCTTCAACCATATAAGTTGCCAGTGTCCACGGGCTACCAGAGAAACCAATCAGTGGCACTTCGCCTTTTAGTTCGCGACGAATTGTACGCACAGCATTCATCACATATTGAAGTTCGCCTTCAGGGTCAGGAATCGGTAAATTTTCGACCGCACTTTTGTTTTCAATTGGACGGGCAAATTTCGGGCCTTCACCTGCACCAAAACTTAAGCCTAAGCCCATTGCATCAGGAATAGTTAAAATATCTGAGAACAAAATAGCCGCGTCTAAAGCATAGCGACGAAGTGGCTGTAAGGTCACTTCACAAGCTAAATCTGCATTGCGGCAAAGAGACATAAAATCGCCCGCTTCTGCACGTGTTGCTTTATATTCAGGCAAATAGCGCCCCGCTTGGCGCATCATCCATACGGGGGTCATATCCACGGGTTCACGTAATAAGGCTTTTAAATAACGATCATTTTTTAATTCAGACATGGACTTTCCTTTATTTATTTTGTTCCGCTTTGCAAAGCTCAAGCGTAGCATTAATTAATTTGAGTGCGATAGTACCTGTTGGCGGTAATTCTGGCAAGGGGGCAGCGCTAGAAAACCATTGTGCATCATGCAGTTCTGTTTCTTGCAGTTGAATTTCTCCGCTGTCGTAATCAGCTAAAAAGCCCACCATTTGTGAATTCGGGAATGCCCAAGGTTGGCTACCGAAATAGCGAATGTTTTTAATACGAATACCCGTTTCTTCAAAGACTTCGCGACGAACCGCATCTTCGAAGGTTTCACCCACTTCCACAAAACCGGCTAGCGTGGTGTAAATACCTGCTTTGCTTGGCGTGTAATGGCGTTTATGGTTGGCTAATAAAATCTCTGTGCCACGGCGAACGGCGACAATAATCGAAGGGCAAATAACTGGATAAGTACGATAGCCGCAGCTTGTGCATTGAACGGCAAGCTCATCGTGAGTTTGTTCCGCTTTTTGACCGCACTTTCCGCAGAATTGGTGGGTTTTCAAAAAATGATTGATTTCCACGCCTCGGCTTAATAAATGAAAATCTTCAGTCGGTAAAGATAACAAACTCCGTAAGGAAAGGTATTCTCGTTCATCTTGAACATTTTCTGCCACAAGCCATAAAGGTTGTGATTTCCATTTCCCGAGCAACATTGCTTTTTGCGTTGTGAGGCCGAGTTCCTTTGCTGTTCCAAAAGGCAGATCATTTTCCTGCCAATAAAGCATCGATCCTTTGGTGAGCAGCCAATATCCCTGATCTTCGGGCTGAATTGTTTTCATATTTTTCTCTTTTTGTTTCAAAAGTGCGGTCATTATAAAAGGGATTTTTAATAAAACGAATAAAAAAAGACCGCACCTTCAAAGTGCGGTCTTTTTTTCGCTCGTTTTAACCGACAACAAAAGGTAAATAACCCGCTCGGATGGCAAAAGGAATCGAAGTAATAATCACCCCAAGTACCAATACAAGCACTAACAATGCTTTACCGCCCCATACCCGATATGGCAAGTTTGGATGAATTGAGCGTGCTTTCCAAACTAATACTACCGGTAAAACCACTGCGTAGAACGCGAACATTTGACCAGCATAACCCAGAGCGAGAATAAAACCTTCCGGATAGAAAAGGGAGAAAAGCACCGGGGGAATAAAGGTCATTAAACCTAATGAAATACGCCCCGCATGAATATCAAAAGATTATTTGAGTAAGTCTTCGATACATTCTAATAAGCCTAATGCCACCCCTAAGAATGAAGTGACCAATGCTAAAGTGGAGAAGATTTTTACCGCATTCGCAATAATTGGGCTTTGGGTGATTTCTAAGGTTGCTTTCACCAAGCCATTTAACGTGGCGTCTTCACGTAAAATTTGTAAAAACTCATTTTGGCTGAGTAAGCCGTGCGTCGAAAGCTGCCATAAAAAGTAAGCAAATAATGTGATGCCAGAACCCACTAAAATCGCAATGCGTAAGGATTTCACATTACCGTCTAAGTATTTATTTAAACTTGGGATGGAACCATGGAAACCAAATGCGGTGAAAAATACAGGGCTTGCAGAAATAATTAAAGCGTTATCAATTGGCATCGCCATTAAGTTATCAAATTTGATGTTCGGTAGCATTAACGCGAGCACTAAGATAAAAGCAGCAATCATCACAAAGAATAAAACACGATTGATTTTATCCACACTGTGTGTGCCGATAACAATAAAACTACCGAAGAAAATGGTGAATATAAGAACGGCGATTTTGTTCATGGTGTCTTTATCGCCCATGGCTGGGAGTAAATCCATTAATAAAGAACCACCACCACTCACATAAGCAGCAATTAAGGCATATAAGAAGACAATTAAAACAGCGGTGGAAATAATTCGCCCAGCTTTACCAAAATATTGTGCTGCAAGTGTGCCGATCCCCGCATCGCTGTCAGCAGTTTGATACAGTTCCACGAATAAAAGTGCGGTGAAAGTGAGCACCGCCCACAAGCCAAGTAATAAGAAAACAGTCGCCGTTAAGCCAATCCCTGCAGAGGTGAGTGGCATTGCCAACATCCCCGCCCCAATCATGGTTCCTGCAACAAGTAAGGTACTTCCCACGGTCTTGTTCATTTTATCTTCCTTAGGTTGTAATAATAAATTTACGATGATTGTATTTTAATCTTTACAGCGTGTAAAGTAGGAGAAACAAAATTCTTCTACAAAATGTACGGTAGAAATGACCACACTTTCCCGATAAAATAGCCGGCAAATCAATTAAGACAAGAGACAATAGTAGGAGAGCGCTTATGATTTATAGTATGACAGCCTTTGCACGCCTTGAAATCAAGAAGGATTGGGGCGATGCAGTTTGGGAAATTCGTTCGGTTAACCAACGTTATTTGGAAAACTTTTTCCGCTTGCCAGAGCAATTCCGTGGCTTGGAAAATGCTTTGCGTGAGAAACTTCGTCAAAATCTCACTCGCGGTAAAATTGAATGTTCATTGCGTATTGATAGCAAAAAACAAGCGGCGGCTGAGCTCAATTTAAATAAAGAATTAGCGAATCAAGTTATCCAATCTCTACAATGGATTAAGTCGCAAGCTGGCGAGGGCGAAATCAATTTAACGGATATATTGCGTTATCCCAGCGTGGTGGAAGCGGCTGAACAAGATTTAGATGCTATCAGTCAAGATTTGTTGACAGCTTTTGATGAATTGTTGGTGGAATTTATTGCCATGCGTGGACGTGAAGGCGAAAAATTGCAAGCCATTATTCAACAACGTCTTGATGGCATCACGGTGGAGGCTGAAAAAGTGCGGTCACAAATGCCAGCGGTTTTACAATGGCAGCGTGAGCGTTTATTGCAACGTTTTGAAGAAGCGAAGATTCAACTTGATCCACAACGAGTCGAACAAGAAATGATTTTACTGGCGCAACGTGTGGACGTGGCGGAAGAATTAGATCGTCTGCAAATGCACGTGAAAGAAACCAATAATATCTTGAAAAAAGGCGGGGCAGTGGGCCGTAAATTGGATTTTATGATGCAAGAGCTCAATCGTGAATCTAATACTTTAGCCTCAAAGTCCATTAATGCCGATATCACCGCTTCTGCCGTGGAGTTAAAAGTATTAATCGAACAAATGCGTGAGCAAATTCAAAACCTTGAATAGGAAAAATCATGGCAATATTTATTTCATTAAACCACTATGATTTGGTGGAAGTGGCGGGCGTGGATGCGGAGAAATATCTGCAAGGCCAATTAACTTGTGATGTGGTGAATTTAGCAGCTGGCGCTTCAACGCTTACAGCACATTGCGATCCTAAAGGCAAAATGAATTCCTTATTCCGCTTAATTAAGCTTTCAGCAGAGCAGTTTTTGATTTTAATGCCGAAAACTTTATTGGCTCCACTCGATCATTTAAAAAAATATGCGGTGTTTTCAAAAGTCACTTTCCAAGTATTGGATTGGCAAATTGTCGGCTTGATTGGTGAAAAGTGCGGTCGAATTCACGCACAGATTGAATTAGATATTGATGAAAACCGTACAATTTTGATCAATCCTACACCCTTAGATGTCACCTTTAATGGCGATGAAAAACAATGGCTTTGTGCGGATATTCAAGCGGGCTTACCAAGCTTGAGTGCGGAAACACAAAATGAATTTATCCCGCAGGCATTAAATCTACAAGCTATCGAACAAGCGATTTCTTTTACTAAAGGCTGTTATATCGGGCAAGAAACTGTCGCACGAGCCAAATATCGTGGTGCCAATAAACGTGCGATGTATGTGCTTTCAGGTGAAACCACGGTGACACCAAAAATCGGTAGTGAAATTGAAATGCAGTTAGAAACAGCTTGGCGTAAAACGGGTACGATTGTAAGTGCGGTCAATTTTGACGGCATTCTATGGTTACAAGTGGTGATGAATAACGATTTAGAAGAAGGGACGCATTTCCGTTTACCTGAAGATGGGACCGTTCTGAAAATTGAACCATTACCTTATTCCATCAATAGCTAAAAAACGATTGAGTCATTGATGACTTATAAGCATCATTAATGATGAAAAGAGAGAGCCGCAATGTTCTCTCTTTTTTTATTTTTTTAAAATCCGCTATAATTCTGAAAAACTCATGAATTGAACACTATGACTTATTATCTTGGCATCATGTCTGGCACCAGCCTTGACGGGGTGGATATTGCCCTTACTGACATCCAATCTAATCAAACCAAATTAATTGCAGCAGATTTTACGCCGATGCCGGCAAATTTACGCGAAAAAGTGACCGCACTTATTCAATCGGGTGAAACGTCATTACAAGCATTAGGTGAACTCGATCATCAATTTGGCTTGCTTTATGCCGATTGTGTAAATGCCTTTTTACGTAAACACCAGTTAAAGCCAGAGCAGATCGAAGCCATTGGCTGCCATGGTCAAACGGTGTGGCATTCCCCAAAAGGTCAATTTCCGTTTACTATGCAAATCGGTGATATGAATTTATTAGCCGCTAAAACAGGCATTACGGTCGTTGGTGATTTGCGCCGTAAAGATATGGCGTTTGGTGGACAAGGGGCGCCTTTAGTACCCGCTTTTCATCAAGCAGTATTTTTTGATCCTCATTGGGCAACGGTGGTGCTGAATATTGGCGGTATTAGTAATGTATCCTTATTGATACCCGAACAGCCTATCATTGGCTTTGACACGGGAACAGGTAATACCTTGCTCGACCAATGGATCGAAAAACATCAAGGCAAAGCTTACGACAAAAATGGTGAATGGGCGGTTTCAGGTCAAGTGAATTCAGATTTGTTAGCGGAATTATTAGATGAAGATTTCTTTCAGCTTCCACCACCGAAAAGCACGGGGCGTGAATTATTTAATTTGGCTTGGCTAGAGAATAAAATTCAAAAAATAGCAGGCAAAACGACCGCACTTTTACCACAAGATGTGCAAGCCACCTTGGCTGAATTTACCGTGCAAAGTATTGTTTTAGCCCTTAATAATATTCAGACGACATTACCATGCAGATTACTTGTTTGTGGCGGAGGTGCTAAAAATCAGGCGATCATGAATGGTTTAAAACAGGCATTACCAAATTGGCGTATTCAACTGACGACGGAATTAAACCTTGATATCGATTATGTGGAAGCGGCAGCTTTTGCTTGGTTAGCTTATCGTCGTATGCATAATTTGCCCGCTAATTTGCCGAGTGTGACGGGCGCCACAAGTGCGGTCAGTTTAGGGGCGATTTTTCCAAAGGAATAAACCATGGCAGAGAATTTATTACAAACCCTTTCAACCTTAATTACTGAACAACGGAATCCCAATTCTATGCATGTAGATAGCTTGTCTGCATTGGAAATTGTGCAGTTAATGAATGAGGAAGATAAACAAGTACCTTTGGCAATTGAAAAATGTTTACCTCAAATTGCCCAAGCGGCCGAATGTATCGTTGCTGCATTTCAACAAGGCGGTCGATTAGTCTATATTGGCGCAGGGACCAGTGGTCGACTAGGGGTATTAGATGCATCTGAATGCCCACCAACATTTGGCGTGTCACCTGAAATAGTGAAAGGTATTATTGCAGGTGGTGAGCGTGCATTGCGTCATCCAATTGAAGGGGCGGAAGACAGTAAATCGCAAGCCGTGGTTGACTTACAAACCATTCAATTTTCCTCAAAAGATGTATTGGTTGGCATTGCTGCAAGTGGCCGAACACCTTATGTGATCGGTGCATTGGAATATGCGAAAAGTTTAGGTTCAGTGACCGCTTCGATTGCAAGTAATCCGAATTCAGCGATGGCGAATATTGTGGATATTGCTATTGATACGGTAGTGGGGCCAGAAGTACTGACTGGTTCAAGTCGTTTAAAATCGGGCACCGCTCAAAAATTAGTACTGAATATGCTCACTACGGCTTCTATGATCTTAATGGGTAAATGCTATCAAAACTTAATGGTGGATGTTCAGGCAAGTAATGAAAAACTGAAAGCTCGTGCCATTCGTATCGTCATGCAAGCCACGGATTGTGATAAAGCACTCGCAGAAGAGACTTTAAAGCAGGCTGATCAAAATGCGAAATTAGCGATTATGATGATTCTGAGTGGATTAGATCGTGCGCAAGCAGAGGCTTTATTAGAAAAACATCAGGGCAAGTTACAACTTGCATTGAAATAAGCAAAAATAAAACGCTAGGCATCAAACCTAGCGTTTTTTATTATTTAATAGTTTGCTCAATTAGCAATCTTGTTTGCCGTAAGCATCTTGACGAAGGATTTGACGAACGCCTTCATCAAATTGTGCTAAAACTTGATCGGCGTCTTTTGGATCTTTACCGCGAGCATCAAGATAGAACTTGATTTTCGGTTCAGTACCAGATGGACGAACGATTAAACGACTACCGTTTTCTAATACGAATACAAGGATGTCGCTTTGGCGGTCAGTTTTAGTGTGGTCGATGAATTGTGCCACTTTAACACCACCTACTTCAGCTGGAGGCGTGTTACGAAGTGTGGTCATTAATTTACCGATTTCAGATAAATCGCTTACACGGATAGAAATTTGACCACTTACATAAGCACCGAATTCTTGTGTGAAGTCATTGGCGTAATCCGCTAATGTTTTACCTTGTGCTTTTAAGTGACGCACTAAATCTAAGAATACGATCGCCGCTGAAATACCGTCTTTATCGCGTACTTTATCTGGGTCTACTAAGTAACCAAGCGCTTCTTCGAAACCGAATAATAAGCCTTGAACTTTACCGATGTATTTGAAACCGGTTAAGGTTTCTTCTGATTGGAAACCGTATTTTTTCGCAATTTCAGCAAGCGCTGGAGAGGACACTAAAGAACACGCTAATACGCCTTTCTCACCTTTTGCATGATATTGTTTTGCTAAATACCAACCTAAGAAGCAACCTACTACGTTACCGTGTAAAGGTTTCCAGTTACCTTGTGCATCTGGAACAGCCACTGCTAAACGGTCTGCATCAGGGTCATTGGCAATAATGAATTCTGCATTGTGTTCTTTTGCTACTTTAATCGCTAAATCTAATGCACCTTTTTCTTCTGGGTTAGGGAAGTTTACTGTTGGGAATGTGCCATCTGGCCATACTTGTTCTGCCACGATATGAGGTTGTGGAAGACCTGCTTTGGTTAAGGTTTTGCTTAATACTTCATAGCCTACCCCGTGCATTGCGGTATAAACGTAGTTAATATCTGATTTAGGCTCTTTAGCAAGAGAAGCAGTTTTTTCGATATAAGCGTTAACCACTTCATCATCTAACACCACATAATCTTGGCTACGAGGTAAATCTTTTACATTGCCCGCAGCTACTTTATCGATCAAGGCTGCGATATCTTTGTCAGCAGGAGAAACGATTTGACCACCGCCGTTCGCTTTACCTAAGTAAACTTTATAGCCGTTATCTTCCGGTGGGTTGTGACTTGCAGTCACCATGACACCCGCAGTGGTATCAAAATATTGGATTGCGTAAGCTAATACTGGAGTGGGTAATTTACGTGGAAGTAAATAAGCTTTCACGCCTGCACCCGCCATGATTTCAGCGGTATCACGAGCGAAAACATCAGAGTTTTTACGACCATCGTAACCAATCACGATAGAAGGTTGTTTGTCGTAATCTTTTAAATAATCCGCTAAACCACCAGCTGCTTGTGCTACTAAAACACGGTTCATCCCCATAGGGCCTGCTTGTAATGGTCCACGAAGCCCAGCAGTACCAAATTGTAAACGGCCACTAAAGCGAGCTTGTAATTCAGATTGTGCTTTTTCATCACCATTTTTCGCCGCCGTTAAAAGTGCGGTTAATTCTGCATGAGTTTCTGCATCAGGATCTTGGTTTAACCAGTTTTGTGCAATATCAAAAAGCGTTGTCATGATGTTTTCTCCTTGTAAAAACTAATTTTTGTTAGACTAGCTGAAAATGACTTTAATTTAAATGGCTATTTTGCTTTTTTACTGAAAATTTAAGCTTTTTTTGATCGCAACCGTTTTCTCTTGATATAAAAAAGGCGTAAAAAATATTTACGCCGTGAGAGTGATATAAATTTATATAAAATAATAAAAATTAGAGAAGAAGGGCTGAACCCCATTTAATAATATCAAAGAAGAATTTGTTTTGATTGGTGGCAATACCATCACCCGTTTTCTTCAATGTGCCATCATCATTTTTCGTTTCATCTACCATGCCATTTACATATTGACCTTTCACGACATCCAAATCTTCTTTTGCCTGAGTACGCAAGATTTGACACGCTTTAGGTTCTAATGGCTCGACATTACCGACTTCTGTACGGAATTTCTTAAATTGATAGGTCGCATAATTCATCGATTTTTCATCTTTTTGAATCATTTTCACATAGTCTTCACCGATGATTTTTTCTAACGGATAGAAAAAAACATATTGAGAATGAATGTAGCTATCTTCTTTTGCAAAATGTTGTTGCTGAATACGGGTTAAATTCGGGTAGATACATTGTTCAGCTTGTTTACTTGCCGTAGCCCATGTTTTCGCATTCACATCTGAAAGGAGGTAATCCGCTTGTGCAAATTCTGCGGGGATCGGCGATTGTGATGGGCCAAATAAACCACAAGCACTTAAGAGTACAGTTGCGCCGAAAATAATAAATTTTCTCACTTAAATTTCCTTATAACATCTAGAATGGCAAAATTTTAGCAACAACAATCTGATTGTAAAGTGATTCTCTAATTGAGAAGTGATTTTCTTTCCCGAACTAAAAAACTTCCGCTATAATGACCGCACTTTTTACACTTATAAAGGAAAGAACAATGCAAAATCCAAAAGATGATATTTTATATGCACCAGTTGAGTGGGTTGATCATAGCGAAGGTTATACTGATATTCGTTTCCACAAATCGACTGATGGTATTGCAAAAATCACTATTAACCGTCCTGAAGTGCGCAATGCATTTCGTCCGCAAACAGTTAAAGAAATGATCCATGCATTTTCTAACGCTCGTTTCGATGAAAAAATTGGCGTGATTGTGTTAACCGGTGAAGGCGAAAAAGCATTCTGTTCTGGTGGAGACCAAAAAATTCGTGGTGACTACGGCGGCTATAAAGATGAAAGTGGTGTACATCATTTAAATGTATTGGATTTCCAACGTGATATTCGTACTTGTCCAAAACCAGTTGTAGCAATGGTGGCAGGTTACGCAATTGGTGGCGGCCACGTACTTCATATGTTATGTGATTTAACCATTGCAGCAGAGAATGCGATTTTTGGTCAAACTGGTCCTAAAGTAGGTTCATTTGACGGTGGCTGGGGTGCAAGCTATATGGCGCGTTTAGTTGGTCAGAAAAAAGCACGCGAAATTTGGTTCTTATGCCGTCAATATAATGCGCAAGAAGCATTAGATATGGGCTTAGTGAATACTGTTGTGCCTTATGCAGATTTAGAAAAAGAAACCGTGCGTTGGTGCCGTGAAATGCTACGTAACAGCCCAATTGCGTTACGTTGCTTGAAAGCTGCATTGAATGCAGACTGCGATGGTCAATCAGGTTTACAAGAACTCGCGGGTAATGCAACCATGTTGTTCTATATGACCGAAGAAGGGCAAGAAGGTCGTAACGCGTTCAACGAAAAACGCGCACCAGACTTCAGCAAATTCAGACGCAATCCTTAATTTTAATCATAAGAAGTGCGGTTAGAAATCAGTGTGTTTTTAACCGCCTTGTCGTGATATATCTCAATCCTTATTCATATTTTAGAATTATTTTATGTCCTGTGTGAAACAACATAATTATGTGATTAGCTTAACCAGAGAAACAAAACGTCGCAAACATATTGAACAAGAATTTGATCGGCAAAATATCCTTTTTTCATTTTTTGATGCAGTGACACCAGATCGTATTGAGGATGTTGCAAAGAAATTTAATATTATTTTAGATCGCTCTTCAGAAGCTAAATTATGGGATGGGGAAATCGGTTGTGCGTTAAGTCATATCTCACTATGGAATTTAGCAGTAGAAAAGAACTTGGATTATATCAATATTTTTGAAGATGATATTTACTTAGGCGAGAATGCAAAAGAGCTGTTAGAAGTCGATTATTTGCCTGATGATATTGATGTATTGAAGCTTGAAGCTAATGGAAGAATGGTATTTCGCGCGCCTAGACCAGCAAAGTATGATAGAAAGATTTATCCCATAACATTTAAGCAATCAGGAACGGCGGGTTATACCGTGACAGCGAAAGGCGCTAAATATCTTCTCGAACAGGTGAAAAATAAACCCCTTGAGGTGGCCATTGATTCTCTTATCTTTGAGCATTTTTTGAATTTAAAGGATTACAAAGTGGTTCAGCTTTCACCAGGGATTTGTGTGCAAGATTTTGTTGTGAATCCGGATAAGCCTTTTGAAAGTAGTTTGCAAAAAGGCCGAGAGTTGGTTTGTGAAAATCAAACGAAATTTTCAGTCTTTGAAAGAATCATAAACGAATTTATGAGAGTAAAACGTAAATTATTTATGAAACAAGTGCCTTTTAAATAGAATGCGTGCGGTTAAAATCAGTGTGTTTTTAACCGCACTTTTGCCATCAAGGAGAACAAGATGGAAACCAAATCATTTAATCTTTATCGTTATTCTATCCCAGTCGATAGTCAGTTGATCCTACGTGGACGTTTTTTAAAACGCCGTGAGGGACTAATTGTGCGTGTTTCTTGTAGCCGTGATGGCTGGGGAGAGATTGCACCTTTGCCTGGGTTTAGTGAAGAAACCATCGAACAAGCGCAAGAGCAAGCCATTAAATGGCTGACAAATTGGTGTCAGGCAAGCTGCGAAGCGCCAAGAGTTCCACTTGACGGTTGTTATCCTTCAGTTGCCTTCGGTATTAGCACGGCGATGGATGAGATGAAACGTTATTTAAATGAGGAAGGTAACTATCATACCGCACCGTTGTGTTATGGTGATCCTGATGAGTTATATGCAGAACTTAATCAAATGCCAGGTGACAAAGTGGCTAAAATCAAAGTTGGCATGTATGAAGCGAATCGTGATGGCTTGATGACGGATATGTTTCTTGAAGCCATTCCTGATTTGCAATTACGTCTAGATGCGAATCGTCAATGGACCTTGGAAAAAGCCTTAAAATTTGCGGAGAAAGTAAAACCACAACATCGTTCTCGTATTCAATTTTTGGAAGAGCCTTGTAAAACACGTGAAGAGAGCCGCCAATTTGCTACTCAAACAGGCATTAATATTGCTTGGGATGAAAGTGTGCGTGAGCCTGGCTTCCTTTTAGAAAAAGAACCGCACTTAAGTGCCATTGTGATTAAACCAACACTGGTTGGTTCGCTACAAGATTGTCAAAAGCTGATTGCGCAAGCACATAGTTTAGGCATAAAAGCAGTAATTAGCTCGAGCATTGAAAGTAGTCTAGGATTGACGCAACTTGCTCGTATTGCGGCACAATATACACCCAATGTGACCTCAGGATTAGATACGTTGAATTTGATGCAACATCAGGTATTACGTGCGTGGCCGGGCTCAGATTTACCGCTAATTGATTTAAATTCAGAATTTATTACCAAAATTGTATAGAGATACGACCACCATTACACAAAAAATCGCTATAATTCGCACAAGTTAAAGGATGTGAAAATGTCAAAAAAATTCAATATTTTGCTGTTAAATGGCCCAAACTTAAATATGTTGGGCGCAAGAGAGCCGAAACATTATGGTTCGCTTTCGTTATCTGCTATTGAAGAAAATGTGGCAAAACTCGCGGCACAGCATGATGTGAATTTGGCGTGCTTTCAAGCAAATAGCGAAGAAAAGTTAATCGATAAGATTCATCAAAGTTTTCAAAAAGTGGATTTTATTTTAATTAACCCAGCAGCTTATACGCATACCAGTGTTGCATTGCGTGATGCGTTGCTTGCTGTGTCAATTCCTTTTGTTGAAATCCATTTGTCTAATGTACATAAGCGCGAGCCATTCCGTCACCATTCTTACTTTAGTGATGTGGCTGAAGGGGTGATTTGTGGCTTAGGTGCGAAAGGCTATGAGTTTGCTCTCCAATTCGCGTTAGATTTTTTAAATAAAAAAGCATAAAATTTCACAAAATTTACAGATTTTCGCAGAAATTTATCGCAAAGTACGTGATTTTGCGGTAATCTTGCCGACACAAAAAACAGGTTTCAAAATGACCGCACTTTGGAGTGAATTTTGAAAGTGCGGTTGAAAATTCATTAATATTTTTAGGAAGAGCGTATGGACATTCGTAAAATCAAAAAACTGATTGAATTAGTAGAAGAATCGGGTATCACTGAATTAGAAGTGCAAGAAGAAGAAGGTACAGTACGTATTAGTCGTGCAGCACCAGCAGTTGCACCTGCTGCAATTCAATATGCAGCGGCGCCTGTCGCGCCCGTTGCGGCTCCTGCAGTGGCTCCAGCGGCAGCAGCGCCTGCTGAAGCGCCAGCGGCTGAAATTTCTGGCCACCAAGTGCGTTCACCTATGGTAGGTACATTCTACCGTAGCCCAAGCCCAGAAGCGAAAGCTTTTGTGGAAGTGGGGCAAACTGTCAAAGTAGGCGATGCACTTTGTATCGTTGAAGCAATGAAAATGATGAACCGTATCGAAGCAGATAAAGCTGGTGTGGTTAAAGCAATCTTAGTAAATGATGGCGAAGCGGTTGAGTTTGACCAACCATTAATCGTTATCGAATAATCCCTATCAATCTGAAATGGCGAGCTTTCTCGCCATTTTTTCACCCAAGTGGAAATTGTTATGTTAGAAAAAGTTGTGATTGCTAACCGTGGTGAAATTGCACTGCGTATTTTGCGTGCCTGTAAAGAATTAGGCATTAAAACCGTGGCGGTTCACTCTACCGCTGACCGTGATTTAAAACACGTGTTACTTGCAGATGAAACAGTTTGTATCGGACCTGCGCCATCTGTAAAAAGTTATTTAAATATTCCTGCTATTATTGCTGCAGCAGAAGTAACCGGTGCGGATGCGATTCACCCTGGTTATGGTTTCCTTTCTGAAAACGCGGATTTTGCAGAGCAAGTAGAGCGTTCTGGTTTTATCTTTATTGGTCCAACTGCAGACGTTATTCGTTTGATGGGGGATAAAGTTTCTGCGATTAAAGCAATGAAAAAAGCGGGCGTGCCTTGTGTACCGGGTTCAGATGGCCCAGTAGGTAGTGATATCGCGAAAAATAAAGAAATTGCAAAACGTATTGGCTATCCAATTATTATCAAGGCATCTGGCGGCGGCGGTGGTCGTGGTATGCGCGTGGTACGTAGCGAAGATGCACTTGAAGAATCCATTGCGATGACAAAAGCAGAGGCAAAAGCCGCGTTTAACAATGATATGGTTTACATGGAAAAATATTTAGAAAATCCACGCCATATTGAGATTCAAGTTTTAGCGGATACACACGGTAATGCAATCTATCTTGCTGAACGTGATTGTTCTATGCAGCGCCGTCACCAAAAAGTTGTGGAAGAAGCACCCGCACCAGGTATTACCGAAGAAGTTCGTCGTGACATCGGTTCTCGCTGTGCTAAGGCTTGTGTTGAAATTGGCTATCGCGGTGCAGGTACGTTTGAATTCTTATATGAAAATGGTGAATTCTATTTCATTGAAATGAATACCCGTATTCAAGTAGAGCATCCAGTAACAGAAATGATTACCGGTGTAGATTTGGTGAAAGAACAATTGCGCATTGCAGCTGGTTTACCACTTTCTTATAAACAAGAAGATATCAAGGTGAAAGGCCATGCGATGGAATGTCGTATCAATGCAGAAGATCCAAAAACATTCTTACCATCTCCAGGTAAAGTTGCTCACTTGCACTCACCAGGTGGTTTAGGGGTTCGTTGGGATTCTCATGTATATGCTGGTTATAGCGTTCCACCACACTACGATTCTATGATCGCAAAATTAATCACATACGGTGATACTCGTGATGTCGCAATCCGTCGTATGCAAAATGCATTATCTGAGACAATCATTGACGGTATCAAAACAAATATCCCACTTCATGAACTCATTCTTGAAGATGAAAACTTCCAAAAAGGTGGTGCGAATATCCACTATTTAGAGAAGAAATTAGGGATGTATGATTAATTCATAATTTTAAGGTAAAGGCAGAGTATTTCTGCCTTTTTGTTTATCGTTGAATAATTATCTGACGGTAAAATTTTTTAATAGGAACTCAAAATGGAACTTTCACAACGGTATAAGCAAGCGGCTAAGGAAGCTCGCTGGGCATTAGGTTTAGCAATTTTTTATGTGATTGGGTGGTGTGTGTGCGCTTATCTCCCGAAAGATTCACCCGGGCCGATAGGTTTTCCGTTATGGTTTGAATTATCCTGTATTTATTTACCCATTTTGTTTGTGGTCATTGGGTATTGGATTGTCAAAATTGTCTTTTTAGATATCCCGCTAGATGTTGAGTCAAAGGAGAATAAATAATGAATTTAGGTATTATTCTCCCATTAGCTATCTATTTAGTCTTCATCTTTGGCGCGGCATTATTTGCTTATGTAAAACGCAGTAAAGGTGATTTCCTTACGGAATATTATGTAGGAAATCGCTCCATGACGGGCTTTGTCCTTGCGATGACAACGGCTTCCACTTATGCCAGCGCCAGTTCTTTTGTTGGTGGACCTGGGGCAGCTTATAAATATGGGCTAGGCTGGGTATTACTCGCCATGATCCAAGTGCCGGCTGTTTGGCTAGCCTTAGGTGCATTGGGCAAAAAGTTTGCATTACTTTCTCGCGAAACCAATGCGCTTACTATCAATGATTTATTTCTCTATCGTTATAAAAATAAATATCTCGTTTGGATTTCCAGTCTAGCATTGTTGCTTGCCTTCTTTGCCGCTATGGTTGTGCAATTTATTGGTGGCGCAAGATTGCTCGAAACCACGATAGGGATTCCTTATACTCACGCCTTACTTATTTTTGCCTTAACGGTTGGCATTTATACGTTTATTGGTGGTTTCCGAGCCGTCGTGTTAACCGATACGATTCAAGGTACGGTAATGATTTTGGGTACAATCGTGTTATTAGTCGGGGTTGTTTACCATCTCGGTGGCGTGGAAAGTGCGGTCAATAAATTAACTGAAATTGATCCGAGCTTAGTAAGCCCTTACGGCCCAAATGAGATGCTTGATTTTCAATTTATGGCATCATTTTGGATCTTAGTTTGTTTTGGTGTGGTTGGTTTACCGCATACAGCCGTGCGTTGTATGGCTTTCAAAGACAGTAAAGCCTTACATCGAGGCATGCTCATTGGTACGATTGTCCTTTCAGTGATTATGTTAGGGATGCATCTGGCGGGTGCTTTAGGACGTGCCGTTGTGCCAGATTTAACGGTGTCAGATAAAGTGATTCCAACCTTAATGTTAGAAGTGCTTCCGCCTATTGTTGCGGGGATTTTCTTAGCGGCACCGATGTCAGCGATTATGTCTACGGTTGATGCGCAACTTATTCAATCTTCTTCAATTTTTGTGAAAGACTTATATCTTGCAAGTAAACCTGAAGCCGCGAAGAATGAAAAACAAATCAGCCGTATTTCATCAGTCATTACACTAATTTTATCGGCGTTGTTAATTCTTGCCGCACTGAATCCACCTGATATGATTATTTGGTTGAATCTATTTGCTTTCGGTGGATTAGAAGCAGCATTCCTTTGGGTGATTGTATTAGGCATTTATTGGGATAAAGCAAATGCAGCAGGTGCAATAAGCTCAATGGTGGTGGGATTAAGTAGTTATGTGCCACTGACTCAATTTGGTATCAAACTATTTGGTTTTAATGCGATTGTACCGGCGCTTGTATTTGGCTTGATTGCTTTCATCTTGGGTAACCAATTCGGCGCAAAAAAACAGTAAAAATGGACCGCACTTTATGATTTACCAGATCCTAGCATTGTTTATTTGGAGTAGTTCCTTTGTTGCCGCTAAATACACCTTTACAATGATGGACACCATTTTGATGATCCAAGCCCGTTTATTAATGGCGGCGATTATTGTGATGCCACTCTTTTTTCGTCGTTGGAAAGGCGTGTCTAAACCGATGCGAAAACAGCTTTGGTGGCTAGGTTTTTTCAATTATACCGCGACCTTTTTGCTGGGATTCATTGGTTTAAAATATACAAGCGCGGCGAGTGCAACGACCATGATTGGATTAGAACCATTATGTGTGATTTTCATTGGGCATTTTTTCTTTCAAGATCGTGCGAAATGGTATCATTGGTTGTGTGGGGCTTTTGCCTTTTTAGGCGTGGCCATTTTAATTCTAGGCGGGCAGGGCAATGAAGGCGCAAGTGAAATTAGCTTATTGGGTTGCTCCTTAGTGGTGGCGGCAAGTATTGTGTTTGCTTGTTGCTTGCGTTGGACGAAAAAAGTGGTGGCAACGGTTTCAGCACAAGCCTATACATCCATTTCGATTGTGTTAGCAAGCATCACCATGCTGCCATTTACTTTATTGCTGACGGAAAACTGGGATATCCATTTTAACTGGCTTGGTTTCTTCGGTTTGATTTATCTCGGTGTAGTATGTAGTTGGTTTGCCTTTTGGTTGTGGAATAAAGGCTTAAATTCGGTGGATGCAAAAATCTCGGGAATTTTGACCGCACTTGAGCCGATTTTTGGTGTCTTTTTGGCAGTATTATTACTCAACGAAGAGGTTTCACTTGTTTCAGCGCTTGGGATTATCATTATTGTGGTTTCAGCCCTAGGCGTAAGTTTATTACCCAGATGGTTACATAAAGAAATTAATTAAAAGGAAAAGAAGATGGCGTGGATTCAAATTCGCTTAAATAGTACAAATGAAAAAGCTGAGAAAATTAGCGATTTTTTAGAAGAAATCGGCTCAGTTTCGGTCACATTTATGGATAGCCAAGATACACCGATTTTTGAACCACTTCCAGGCGAAACACGTTTGTGGGGAAATACGGATGTGATTGCATTATTTGATGCAGAAACCGATATGAATGAAATTGTGAGTCTGCTTAAACAAGCACATCATTTAGATGAAAACACCGCTTACAAAATTGAGCAAATCGAGGATAAAGATTGGGAACGTGAATGGATGGATAACTTCCACCCAATGCAATTTGGCAAACGTTTATGGATTTGCCCAAGCTGGCGTGAAGTGCCAGATCAAAATGCAGTTAATGTGATGCTTGATCCTGGTTTAGCTTTTGGGACAGGTACACACCCAACAACTGCGCTTTGTTTAGAGTGGTTGGATGGTTTAGATTTAACAGGCAAAACAGTGATCGATTTTGGCTGTGGCTCAGGCATTCTTGCCATTGCTGCTCTTAAATTAGGGGCAAAAAATGCAATCGGTATTGATATCGATCCACAAGCAATTCTAGCCAGTCGAAATAATGCAAAACAAAATGGGGAGGCGGATCGTCTTCAACTTTTCTTATCCGATGATAAACCTGCAGATTTAAAAGCGGATGTCGTTGTGGCGAATATTCTTGCGGGTCCATTAAAAGAACTTTACCCGATTATTTCTCAATTAGTGAAAGAGGGGGGCGATCTTGGATTATCGGGTATTTTAGAAACTCAAGCACAATCGGTATGCGATGCGTATGCGCAATCGTTTAATTTAGATCCCGTAGCGGTGAAAGAGGAATGGTGCCGTATTACAGGTAAATTAAAATTGGCTTAATTTCTTTTTGTCAATTAAAAAAAGTGCATTTTTTGAACAAATTTCCCTTTGCAAAAAAAACGAAAAATGCGTAATATAGCACCCCTTGTCGGTGACTGCTGTTGCCTGACTTGCTAGAGATTAGGACTTGTAATTGGGGATAACATAAAATGCGAATTGGTTCTTATGAATTAAAAAATCGTATTTTATTGGCACCCATGGCAGGTATCACGGATCAACCTTTTCGACGTTTATGTGCCCATTACGGCGCGGGATTAACGTTTTCAGAGATGATGTCCACTAATCCACAAGTTTGGCATACAGAGAAATCGAAACTTCGTTTAGCACATAGTGAAGAGCTAGGATTAAATGCGGTGCAAATCGCAGGTTCTGATCCTTTAGAAATGGCCCAAGCTGCAGCAATTAATGTAGCCTATGGCGCTGAAATTATCGACATCAATATGGGCTGTCCCGCAAAGAAAGTGAATCGAAAGCTGGCGGGCTCTGCACTTCTTCAATTTCCCGATTTAGTGGAGAAAATTTTAAAAGAAGTCGTGAATGCCGTTGATGTGCCTGTGACGTTAAAAATTCGCACAGGGTGGGATAAAGCAAATCGAAACTGTGTGCAAATCGGCAAAATTGCAGAACAATCTGGTATTCAGGCTTTAACCATTCACGGGCGGACGAAAGAATGCTTATTTGAAGGTGAAGCGGAATACGACAATATTCGAGCAGTGAAACAATCAATTTCAATTCCAGTCATTGCGAATGGTGATATTGATTCTGCCTCGAAAGCGAAAAAGGTACTTGAGTATACAGGTGCTGATGCAATAATGATCGGTCGTGCCGCACTAGGCAATCCATGGCTTTTTCAAGCCGTTGAGGCTTTAGTGGAACATGATTCGATAATTCAAACACCAAGTTTGCGTGAAAAGTGCGGTCATATTTTGCGTCATATTCAAGAACTCCATCAGTTCTATGGCGAGCAAAAAGGCTATCGAATAGCCCGTAAACACGTGGCTTGGTATTTACAGGGAATTCAACCCGATTCCGTTTTTAGACAGACTTTTAACGCAATTAATGAACCGAAAGAGCAGTTAATTGTGCTGGAAGATTTTTTAAATTCAATTTTGGATAAAGAAAAATGTTAGAACAACAACGTAGTCCGTCTGAAGCGTTAACCGTTTCAGTTTTAAACTCTCAATCACAAGTAACAAACAAACCATTACGTGATTCAGTAAAACAAGCTTTACGCAATTACTTATCACAATTAGATGGTCAAGATGTGAATGATCTTTACGAATTAGTATTAGCGGAAGTTGAACACCCGATGTTAGATATGATTATGCAATACACCCGCGGTAACCAAACCCGTGCAGCTAACATGCTCGGTATCAACCGTGGTACATTGCGTAAGAAATTGAAAAAATACGGTATGGGCTAATTAAAATTAGCAAAAAGAAAGGCGAACATGATGTTCGCCTTTTTATTTATTGAATGGTGAAACTAATTGGTACGCTTACTGAAGACGCAAATCCCGCAGGTTTTGGACCAACAGGTCTCGCACTTCTCACAGCTTCAAGTGCTGCATTATCTAAGCTTTCATCACCAGAAGATTTAGCAACACGCTCTCCAGACAGAGAACCATCTGCTCCAACACTAAAACTGACGTTAACAATACCTTGTTTACGCATCATTTTAGCACGTGCAGGATATCTCTTATGCCGTTCAATTTCACGTCGAATAGCCGCACGATAGGCATTATGTTCATCTGTATTGGCACCAGAACCACCTTGAATACCATTTGTACCAGGTTGACCAGTAGTCGTCGCTTTAGAATTTGCCGTAGCCGTTGAATTTATATTCTTATCACCAATCGGTAAATTCTTCGGCATTTCTACCGCTTTCTCTGTTTTTACCTCATTTTTAGGTTTTTCTTTTGGCTTCTCTTTCGGTTTCGGTTTTGGTTTTTCTATTGGTTTTTCTGGCTTTTTCTCAGGTTCTTTTTTCTTCTCAGGCTCTGGTTTCTTCGTTGGATCTGCGACGACTTCCTGTTTTTCAGGTTCCGGTTCTGCCTGTTGAGGCTCGGGTTCCGGCTCAGGAGCGGGTTCTTCCACTCTCATCCCTTGAATCATTTCCATTGAAATCGTCGTGGATATTTCACCCGGAGCATTACTCGCCGCTTCATGTGGCGTATGCCAGTTCCAAAATAACGCTCCAAGGATGCTACCATGAACCAATAAAGAAATAAGCAAACCTAATAATGATCGTTTGGTTTGTTGGCTGTTCATTGACTACGTCCTACTCCAACGCCTCCGCTTGCAACTCCACCTACTTCAGGCGTATTTTTTGATTCATTTCCTTGAGTCGTTTTGCTTGGGGCGTCTTTATCTTTCATGGAAACAATGGCGACATTTTTGATTTCATTTTTCGATAACATATCGGTAATGGTCACGAAATCTTGGAAAGAGGCATCAGCATCAATTTTTAACGTTACTTTTTGGTCTTTATTCCAACTCATAATTTCTTTTTCAAGCGCTTCTTGTGAAATGGGCTTATCGTTAAAATAAAGTTGTTTATCAGCCGTAACCGTTAATAATTTTGTTAATTCATCTGATTTGAATGCGACCGTAGAGCTGGCTTTTGGAACATTCACCTTAATTTTCCCTTGGGAAATAAAGGATGCGGTGACCAACACTATCGCTAATAACACCAACATAATGTCGATGAAAGGAATAATGTTGATTTCATCAAATTTTTTCACGATTATTCCTTATCTTTTTGAGCGTTTAATACTTTCCATTTCAAGCGATTTACTTCTACTTTACGACCTAAACCGCTATAGAACATCATGGAAGGAATCGCGACTAAAATACCTATTGCAGTTGCTTTTAATGCAAGAGAGAGGTGCATCATAATGGCTCCTGCATCGACTTCGCCATCGCCATGACCAATTTGGTAGAAAGTTAATAAAATCCCAATTACTGTACCGAGTAAGCCAACATAAGGCGCATTGGCACCAACAGTGGAGATTACGGTCATATTACGATTTAAATCAATTTCAAGTGAATGGATATTGGAATATTTAGCGACATTGATACGGTTTAAAAAGATAAAGCGCTCAATTACAGTAGCAAGCATAATTACGCTCATAAGAAGTAAAAGCCCGATAATAATGTAATCACTATATTGTTCTAAAAACTCAAAAAGTTGTAGCATTTGATAGTCCTTGTATGGGTAATAAAAAAACACAAATTGAATTGAGAATGAATTTCAATTAGATGTGGATTCTATCAAATGGAAAATTAAGCGTAAATATAAATTAAAAAAATGAGTATTTTTTTTACCGCACTTTGAGATAAATCAGAAAAGTGCGGTTGTTTTGAGAGGTATTTTAACGGGATTGTAGGTAATCTAAGACAACTTGATGATGCTCTCCCGTTTTGAATTTATCAAAAACGTGCTGAATTTTGCCTTGTTCATCAATGAGAAAGGTAATACGGTGAATACCATCATAAACACGGCCCATGAATTTCTTTTCTCCCCACACGCCAAATTGTTCTGCAACCTGGTGATCTTCATCAGAAAGTAAGGTGAAATTGAGTGCTTTTTTCTCTACAAATTGAGCGAGTTTTTTGGGTGCATCTGTACTGATGCCTAAAATAACTACACCTAATTTTTCTAACTCACGTTTAGCATCACGCAAACCACAAGCTTGAGTTGTACAGCCTGGTGTTAAGGCTTTCGGATAAAAATACACGAGTACTTTTTTGCCTTTAAAGTCGCTTAATGAAATAAGTTGATTGTCTTGGTTTAAAAGTGAGAATTGGGGTGCTAAGTCACCTGCTTGTAATGTTTTCATAAAAAATCCTTAAAAATGTAAAAAATGATTTGTAAATTCAAGCTATTTTAGCGATTATAACCAGATATTTTCAAATGTTATTGTTAAAACGCAAAATAGATGTAGATGTAAATGGAGCGCCTTATGACTACGCAAAACCCCTTATTTTCAGGCAGTATTGTTGCTTTAGTAACCCCGATGGATAACCACGGAAACATTGATTTTGAAACATTAGAAAAACTTATCGAGTTTCATATCAATGCAGGTACAGATTCAATTGTATCTGTGGGTACAACGGGAGAATCTGCCACATTAAGCATTGAAGAAAATGTGAAGGTGGTTGAAAAGACAGTTGAGTTAGCAAAAGGACGTATTCCAATTATTGCTGGCACAGGTGCAAATGCAACGAGCGAAGCCATTGTGATGACAAAATTATTACGTGATAGTGGCGTAGCCGGTTGTTTATCTGTTGTACCTTACTACAATAAGCCAACTCAAGAAGGCATGTTCCAACATTTTAAAGCGATTGCAGAATGTACGGACCTACCACAACTTCTTTATAATGTACCAGGTCGTACCGGTAGTGATATGAAACCTGAAACCGTGGCGCGTTTGGCTCAAATTGATAACATTGTGGGCATTAAAGAAGCGACGGGTGATGTCTCACGTGTTACTGCAATTAAAGAGCTTGCAGGTAAAGATTTCATCGTGTTAAGCGGTGATGATGCAACAGGTTTAGAAGCGATGAAATTAGGCGGTGAAGGTGTCATTTCGGTGACGAATAACCTCGCAGCAAAAGATATGGCGGCAATGTGTCGTTATGCTTTAGCGGGCGATTTTGCGAAAGCAGAAGAAATTAATGCTCGTTTAATGCCTTTGCATAAGGATTTATTTATTGAATCCAATCCAATCCCAGTCAAATGGGCAGCATATCGTTTAGGCTTAATTAAGACTCCATACTTACGTTTACCACTTACCGCGTTAAGCGAAGGCGCGCAAGTCAAAGTAGAAGAAGCATTAAAAGTTGCAGGATTAATTTAATGAATTAAAGGGTTGTTTTTACAGCCCTTTAAACTTTCAGCTCTTTTATTTGTCAAAGAGCGGTCATTATTCTAATTATTTTTTATTGAAAGGATTTAAGGAATGAAAAAAATCGTACTGAGTTTAGTCGCAGCGGCATTGTTATCGGCGTGTTCAAACAGCGTGGAAAAAATGCAGACGGCTAATGATACTTATCAAAATTCTGATCGTGAAATACCGAGCTTTTCTCCTTTAGCAAGTGGTGGTGTAACATTACCGCAAGCTGATCCGACTTATGAACTTCCTCAGCTTAATGCGAAAAAAGAACGCGTGGATATTCGTCCGCCTTCAACACCATTAGCGATTATCAAAAATTCTTTGACACAATTTGATGGTGAGCGTGCATTAATTGTTTATACGGATGCACAAGCAGAGCTCTATAATTTAAAACAAATTGAGCGTTTATTAAAAGAAGAAGGCACGAATTCGACTTTAAATGGTGCTGTATTAATTAGTGATTGGGCGCCAACGGGTCGTGCAGATGATAAAGCAAATACAGAGATCCGTTATAAAGTGGAACAAGTTACGGCGCAAGATGCGAGTGCGTTAGCGGTTTCTGTCGAGCAAATGCGTCGTGATGGCGTAATTTACACCCCAAATCAAGCAGATAAACAACGCTATGCATCTGATCGTTTAAATCGTTTTGTTTCTGCGCTCACTAGCGCTTATAACAAGCAACAACAAGATTTAAGTAGTGCTTCTGCAGGACCTTTCCAATCAGGTTTAATTACAGATACGAATGGCAGAATGGCATTAGGTATGGATGCAAGTTTTGGTCAAGCGTGGCAACGTTTAGGTTCAGCTTTACCGAAATTAGGCTTTAAAGCCACATCAGAATCGGCCGGCCGTGGTTATCGCGAATTGAAATATAAACCATTGGATAAACAAGAGTGGCTACGTTTAGGTGTGAATCCGCCTAATCTAGAAAAAGGCGTTTACCAAATGCAAATCTCCGCAGTGGGTAAACAAAGTGCAGTCGTCATCACTGATGAAGATGGCAAGACATTACCAAATGAAGCAGCTCAATCCTTGTATTCAGCATTAAGTGTATTACTTGCACAATAATATGAGTTGAGAAATAAAAGTGCGGTTCAATTTGACCGCACTTTTTTATTAGAAAAAATTTATTCAGCTTTCACGCCTAAGTTACCGATTTTTACGCCGAGGTTACCGAGTGAAACTGGGTCCAAATAATCTCCCAAGAACTTGAATAACTCACTTAATTCTGTAAATGAGCGTTTGATTTTTATTTGATCTTCTACTTTACGCACAAATTCATAACGCACATTTTCGCCTTCAAAATAAGCCGTGAGCGTGAGATAAATGGTTTCAAAAAAGTGGCTTTGAGCACCTTCTTCACCTGGATCACTAATACGGACATTCCAAGTATTGTTAAATAAAACTTCTGTTTTGATTGACATATAGACTTCCTCTGTTTGTTATTTTTTATACTGAAATTGAAACGAAAAACCCGATGATAAAATTTCTGAAATCAAAAACTTTATCATCGGGCTTTTCAAACCAATTGCTCGCATATTTTGCTTTGCGTTGGTAACTGCCTTTGCCTTTACGTTTTTTCTCAACGCGTTGGCGGAATAATTTGTCGTGTAATAGAGCCATCACAGCATTATCTTTCACGACTCCTTTGGAGTGTTGATAAATGGGCTGATTTTCAACCGCACTTTTTGTTTTTTTCGTCATATTTACCTCTAAAAAATTGCCGTGAAGTGTTTCACGGCAAGTCATTATAGCGAAAATGAATAGAATTACAAAATGGCGAGTACGCTTTCAGGTGGTCGTCCAATTTTAGCTTTTTCACCTTTTACCACAATCGGGCGTTCTAATAGGGCTGAATTTTCACTGATAGCTTTTAATAAATCATCATGAGTTAATGCAGGATTATCTAACCCTAATGATTGATAAAGCTCATCTTTGGTACGCATCATTTTTCTGACATCATCTAATCCTAATTTATTAGCCAGTTGCTGTAATGCTTCAACAGAGTAGTGTTGTTGCAAATAAAGTTCAATCGTCGGTTGAATACCTTTTTCTTCTAATAAAGCTAAGGTTTCACGGCTTTTTGAGCAACGTGGATTATGATAAATCTTAACAGACATAACGTTTCCTTCTATTTTATGTTGAATGAGTGGATATAGGATTGATTTAAATTTTAACTTATAATGACAAAAAATACTTGTTTAGGAAGACTTATGTTTGAAATGCTAAAAAATTGGTATAGCCGTCGCTTAAGCGATCCGCAGGCGATGGGGCTACTTGCCATTTTGTTATTTGGCTTTATTGCGATTTATTTCTTTAGTGATTTAATCGCCCCGTTGCTGATTGCCATTGTATTAGCATACTTATTGGAAATGCCGATTAATTTCCTGACGAAAAAATTAAAATTTCCCCGAATGCTCGCCACGTTAATTATTTTTGGTGGCTTTCTAACCTTGGCGTTATTAATTTTCTTCGGGCTTGTACCAACATTATGGAATCAAACGATTTCCTTATTAAGCGATTTGCCAGCTATGTTCAATAAGTTACATGAATGGTTATTAGCCCTTCCTGAGCATTATCCTGAACTAATCGATTACACCATGATTGACACCTTTTTTAGTGCGGCTCGAGCGAAGATTTTGGGCTTTGGTGAATCTGCGGTGAAATTGTCGATTACTTCATTAATGAATCTTGTATCACTGGGTATCTATGCATTTTTAGTGCCATTAATGATGTTCTTTATGCTGAAAGATAAAAGCGAACTTCTTGCGGGTGTGAGTCGCTTTTTACCTAAAAACCGTCTTTTAGCATCTAAAGTATGGAATGAAATGCAGCAACAAATTGCGAATTATATTCATGGCAAATTGTTGGAGATTTTGATTGTTGGCGTGGTGACTTATATCATTTTTTTAAGCTTTGGTTTAAATTATCCGCTGTTGCTTTCTGTTGCCGTTGGGTTGTCTGTATTAGTGCCTTATATCGGCGCGGTATTGGTGACGATTCCTGTTGCTTTAGTCACCATGTTCCAGTTTGGCATTTCTCCAATGTTTTGGTATTTGATTGTGGCCTTTGCGGTGAGTCAGCTTCTAGATGGAAACCTGTTGGTGCCATATTTATTCTCTGAGGTCGTTAATTTACACCCTTTGGTGATCATTATTTCAGTGCTGATTTTCGGTGGATTATGGGGGTTCTGGGGCGTATTTTTCGCTATTCCATTGGCAACGCTTGTGAAAGCTGTACTGAATGCATTGCCGGATTAGATAGAATTAAAACTATAAAAAGAAAGCTGACGAAAGTCAGCTTTTTTGTTCTTTTAATTTCTGGATATCCAGAATTTCGACACAATCTGTTGTCCCTGCTTTAATACGCCATTTAATATTAAATTCGTAAAGACTAATACCGTAAATGCGATCGATTTCTTTACCTTGTTGATAAGCTGGGCGGGGATCTTGTGCGATCACTTCTGTAATAAATCTCGCTAAGTGCGGTCGGTTTTTGTGATATTTTTCAACTGCACTTTGGGCTATTTCTGTAAATTCTACGTTTAATTTTGCAGGTGGTTTTTCTTGTGCAAAACTTGACTTTGCCTCAGGTTCACTATCAGCATAGGCAATATAAGGCTTAATATCAAAAATCGGTGTACCATCTACAAGATCCACGGAACCCAAATGCAGAAAAACACGTCCATGAATACATTCCACTTGGCGTAATTCAACTTTGGATAAGCCTAGCGGATTAGGGCGATGCGTAGCGCGTGAAGCAAATACACCGACACGTTGATTGCCACCTAAACGAGGGGGGCGAACAGTGGATTGCCATTTCCCATGGGGTATTTTGTCGAATTGGAAAATAAGCCAAAGATGGCTAAATTGCTCTAATCCTCGAACCGCTTCTGGTGAATTATACGGAGGAAGCAGTTCCACAATACCAATACCATCTTGTACTAAATCTGGTTGGCGTGGCACCGAGAATTTTTCTTTGTAAGGCGTGTGAATCACCGCAATTGGGTGAAGAGTCAGTGTTAAATCATTCATAAAAAGGCAATTTCCGTGTAGAATACGCCCTTTATTGTAATCAAAAGTGCGGTCAAAAAAAATGACAAATCATAAATTGAAAATGTGGTGGGAAACCGCTCGTCCAAAAACCTTGCCTTTGGCATTAGCTTCTATTTTTACTGGCTCAGCATTGGCATATTGGGCGGATAAAGAAAGTTTTAATCTTACCGTGATGTTACTTTGCTTGCTTACCACGATTTTATTGCAAGTGCTTTCCAATTTTGCCAATGATTATGGTGATCATCAAAAAGGGTCAGATACCAAAGAACGTATTGGGCCTTTACGTGGTATCCAGCAAGGTGCAATTTCTGCGAATGAGCTCAAATGGGGCTTAATTTTAATGGCGGTGGGTTCATTTTTCTCAGGCGCATTCTTAATTGGTATCGCATATCAAAGTCTCACAGATTTATTAGCTTTTGCGGGATTGGGAATTCTTGCCATTATTGCTGCCATTACTTATACCGTAGGGGCTAAACCTTATGGTTATTTAGGCTTAGGCGATTTGTCAGTGTTGCTCTTTTTTGGTTTATTGGGTGTGGGTGGAACCTATTATCTACAAACTCACAGCATTGATAGCTTAATTACTTTACCTGCGCTAGGCTCAGGTTTATTAGCAACAGCCGTTTTAAATATCAATAATTTACGTGATATTGAGCAAGATGCAAAAGTAGGGAAAAATACCCTGGTTGTGCGTATTGGCCAGAAGAAAGGACGTATTTATCATTGTATTTTATTAAGCGTTGCTGCTTTATGTTATGTGCTATTTGCGATATCAACAGCATTTAGTCCTTGGCATTTCTTATTTTTATTAGCATTTCCATTGTTATTAAAACATGCATTATTTGTTTATCGCAGCAAAGAGCCTGCAGTATTACGTCCGATGTTGGCTCAGATGTCAATGATTTCTTTATTTATCAATATCTTGTTTAGTTTAGGCTTGCTTATCGGCTAAATCGGCTTATACTAGAGAAAAAATTTTACCGACAAGGGGTACATTATGTATATCGATACTTCAGAACTTTGTGATATTTATGCTGATCAAGTGGATGTGGTTGAACCAATTTTTTCTAGTTTTGGTGGCGTCAGCAATTTCTACGGCAAAGTGACGACAGTAAAATGTTTTGAAAATAATGGATTAATTGCCGAGATTCTTGAAGAAAATGGTAAAGGCAGAGTGCTTGTCGTAGATGGCGGTGGCGCAGTACGTCGTGCTTTAATTGATGCTGAGCTTGCACAACTTGCGGCAGATAATGACTGGGCGGGTATTATTGTTTACGGTGCCGTGCGTCAAATTCAACAGCTTGAAAATATTGATATTGGTATTCATGCGCTTGCACCAATTCCAGTTGGCGCAGATGAAAATAATCATGGTGAAAGTGATCTTCCTGTGAATTTTGGTGGCGTGACGTTCTTCCCTGAAGATTATATTTATGCTGATTTAACAGGTATTATTCTGTCACAAGAAGCATTAGATTTAGAAGATTTCGAAGAAGAATAATTTTGAAATTATTGACCTTTTTAAAGTGCGGTTAGAAATAACCGCACTTTTTTTGTTAAAATTTTTTTGAACAAGATCACATTTTAAACATTTGTTGGTTGAAAGTTTGTAACATTCATTTAACATCGCAAATAGTTCATCTGTAATCAGTTTGGAGGGACTCATGAACGAAAAAAACACAACAAAAAATTATAAAAGTGGGATTATCTTTCTACTGGCGATAGCCTGTTTTTTTATTTTGTTAAAAGTCTTACCTTTTGCGCCTAAGGAAAATGCTGGGTTAGCATTATTGGCCTTTGTGGCGATCCTTTGGTTAACTGAAGCATTACATGTAACGGTTACTGCGCTATTAGTGCCTTTACTTGCGATTGCACTTGATTTGGTGACAACTAAACAAGCTTTAGTGACTTTTGCCGATCCAACCATTTTCTTATTTTTTGGTGGATTCGCTTTAGCGACTGCTTTGCATATGCAAAAGCTCGATAAAATGATTGCTAATAAAATCATGGCAATGGCGCGTGGTAATTTATTGGTTGCTGTGATGTACCTTTTCTCTATTACTGCTTTCCTTTCTATGTGGATGAGTAACACTGCAACAGCTGCAATGATGTTACCTTTAGCCATGGGGATCTTAAGCCAACTAGATAAAGAAAAAGAACACAATACTTATGTTTTCGTATTATTGGGTATTGCATATAGTGCGAGTATTGGTGGTATGGGAACATTAGTGGGTAGTCCACCAAATGCTATCGTCGCAAGTAACTTACATTTAACCTTCTCTGATTGGTTATGGTATGGTTTGCCAATCATGATTATTTTGATGCCATTAATGGTTGGTACGCTTTTCATTGTATTTAAACCAAAACTTAATTTACGTTTTGAGCAAAACTTTGAACGTATTGAAATGAATGGCCAACGTGTTTTAACCCTTGTAATTTTTGCTGTAATTGCGCTTTGCTGGGTATTTAGTAGCTATATTAATCCAATGATTTCAGGTGTATTTGGTCTTGCCAAAAATATCGGTAGTTTTGATAGCGTGGTAGCATTACTTGCTGCTGTCGTTATTTGTTCTACTGGTGTCGCAAATTGGAAACAAATTCAAGAAAATACTGACTGGGGTGTATTGATGCTTTTCGGTGGTGGTTTAACCTTGAGTGCCGTGTTAAAAGATTCTGGTGCAAGTAAAGTTTTAGCTGACGGTATTGTATTCTTAGTTCAAGGACAACACTACTACCTCATTGGTTTATTGGTCGCAACCTTCATTATTTTCTTAACTGAATTCACTTCCAATACCGCGAGTGCAGCGTTATTAGTACCAATCTTTATTTCTATCGCACAATCTCTCGGTATGCCGGAAATTGGTCTTGCGTTAATCATCGGTTTAGGTGCATCTTGTGCATTTATGTTGCCGGTAGCAACACCGCCAAATGCTATCGTATTTGGTACAGGTGAAGTCCGTCAAAGCGACATGATTAAAGCCGGATTTGTCTTAAATATTGTGTGTGTATTAGTTATCGCAACAATTGGATATTATTTCTGGTTGAATTAATCATATAAAGAAAAAGGGCGTGTTGGATTGGATATATTCAACACGCCCTTTTATTATTTTTTATAAAGATTACGCTTTAATTTCTACGCGGCTTTTTAAGAAGAAGATGGCAACTGTTGAGATCAACATAACAAAGCCAACACCGACATATAAACTCTGTTTATCCCAACCCATATCTAATAATTGACCGGCAATCGTTGGCGCAAGAATCGCACCAATACGACCAATACCAATTGACCAGCCCACACCTGTGCTACGAATATTGGCATCATAAGTGAGTGGATTTAAGGTATAAAGCCCGCTGATACAACCATTCATGAGTGTACCAACTAAAATACCGAATACCATCGCAATCCATAAAACGGACGAGGATAAGATAAAGATGATGGTTGCTGCGGAAGATAACACAGTGAATAAAATTAACACACCACGTGCAGTCCAGCGACTAGCCAGTAAACCATAGATTAAGGCACCACAAGTACCACCTAATGAGATCATCATCCCTACGCTCACACTTTGCTCTGTCGTCATACCAGCTTCTTTTAATAAGGCTGGCGTCCATGAACTTATAAAATAGAAGCTGAACATGATCGCAAAGAAAGCCGTCCAAATTAACAGGGTAGAATGTAAGTATTTTTCGCTGAATAATTGGCTAATAGGTAATTTAGTTTTAACTTTTTCTATTTTTTCAGGAAGTTTCCAATCGCTGGCTAAACCAATTTTTTTTGCGATTAAATTTAATCGCACTTCAGCATTTTTAGGCTGTTTGGTTGTGAGGAAATCAATGGACTCAGGTAACCAAATAAATAAAAGTACTAAAAATAGCCCCGTTAAGATAGCACCTGCTAGGAATACGGAACGCCAGCCATACTCACCTTGCAACATTACGGCAAACATCCCGCCTAATACCGCACCGACACCAAAGCCTGCAGCATAGACACTGATCGCAAAGCTACGCCATTTTCGAGAGGAATATTCACTGGTGATCACGTTGGTACCTACCAAAATACCACCTACACCAAGACCGGTGATAACTCGCCAGAAACCGAGCCATTGGTATTGTGAAATAAACGCTGAACCTAACATCCCGATAGTGGATAATAATACGGCCATCAATAACAGAGGACGACGACCGATTTTATCAGCGAGTGGAGCGAGGAAAAGCGAACCAGCAGCCATGCCAAATAAGCCGGCACTTAATAAATAACCTAACTCAATCCTGGTTAGACCAAATTCATTTCGAATGGCTGTTGCAGTAAAGGCAAGGGCGAGTACATCAAAGCCATCTAGTAAATTCATGATGGCGGCCATTGCCACAATCATCCATTGATAGGCACCCATTGGGCTTTGTTCTATTTTGGCTCTAAGAGAAAGCGTTTCAGCCATTTTATTTCCTTAAGTTAAGCGAATTGTCGGGAATTTGCGAGTGATTGAAGTTTGCGCAAAATCATGCTGAGCACCACACCGTAAGCGGGTACAAATAAAATAATGCCAACAAATAATTTAAATAAGTAATCGACGAATGCAAGACTAAACCAATGTTCAGCCATAAAAGGGTCGCTACTTTGATAGAATGCTACGGCAAAGAACATAAAGGTATCTGCAAGAGAGCCAAATGTCATTGAACTACTCGGTGCAATCCACCAGGTTTTTAATTGACGTAAGCGATTGAAGACTAACACATCTAATAATTGTCCGAAAACATAAGCGCAGAAGCTAGCGAATGCAATACGGAAAACAAACATATTGAATTCACTTAATGCACCTAATCCTTGATATTGCCCATCAGAAAAAATCACAGAAACGATATAACTGACAATAAGAGCAGGGAGCATCACCACAAAAATAATCCAACGAGCTTCTTTTGCCCCAAACACGCGTACGGTTAAATCAGTGGCTAAGAAAATGAATGGGAAAGTCAGTGTGCCCCATGTACTGTGGAATGAAAAATCATCAGCAAAGCCAAGTGCGGTCAATTTTAAATTGATTTCAAATGGAATTTGAACGAAATAGTTACTGGCAGTGATGATGAAGATGTGAAATAAGCTTAATAAAATTAAAGCAAAACGTTTTTGTTGATCATTGAAGATCGGGGTATTAATTTTCATTTTAAGACCTTTTTAGTTAGTTAATCGGGGGTAGGGAACCCGACATGAGAAATAAACTCGCCAAATTAGCGAGGCGTGAATGATACTAGAATCTGTTGGGATTGCAAGAAAGTGCGGTCAAAAAATGAGATATTTTATTTAAATTCAGTAAAAAATGATAAGAATTGTTATTTACACTAAAATTATATTGTACTAGAATTCTCGGGCATTATTTATTCCACATATGCCAGGAGAGCATTTCAATGTATAAATCCAATCATTTAAAAACAACATCATTCTTCGCATTAAGTGCGTTAACAATCGCCCTTTTTTCAAATTATTCTCATGCAGAAGAGAAACTTGAGGAAATTAAAGTTACTGCGGAAAATCAGGTAAAACAATCACTTGGTTCTTCTCTTGTGACAGCAAAAGATTTAGAGAAACGTCCAGCAACCAATGATGTTTCTGAAGTATTACGTACCATGCCAGGTGTGAATTTGACTGGTAACTCATCTACAGGACAACGCGGAAATAAACGTCAAATTGATATTCGTGGTATGGGACCAGAAAATACATTGATTTTAGTGGATGGTAAACCAGTCACCTCTCGTAATGCAGAACGTTATGGGGTGCGTGGTGAACGTAACTCTCGTGGCGACAGCAACTGGGTGCCAGTTGAAGCGATTGAAAAAATTGAAGTATTACGTGGCCCTTCAGCAGCACGCTATGGTTCAGGTGCAATGGGTGGGGTGGTTAATATTATCACTAAACCGGTTACTAATGATTTACACGGTAGCTTAAGCTATTACACAAACCAACCAGAAGATAGCGATGAAGGTGCAACGAACCGTGTCGGTTTTAATCTAAGCGGTGCGTTAATTAAAGATGTATTGCAATTCCGTTTATATGGTAACTGGAACAAAACTCAAGCGGATGAAGTCGGTATTAATGGTGATCCTGCGATTGCTGGCCGTGAGGGTGTGCGTAATAAAGATATTAATGGCCGTTTAGTGTGGAATATCAATGAGAAAAATAAATTAACCTTGGATTCTGGTTTCAGTCGCCAAGGTAATATTTATAACGGTGATACACAAAATAGCTCAGCAGGGCTTTACAATAATAAAAACTATCCTGAAACCAAAACGTTGGCAGGAAGCAAAGCTGAAACCGCTCGTTTATATCGTCAGAACTATGCTTTAACCTATGAAGGTAAATTCGATCATTTCGACAATAAAACCTATATTACTTTTGATAAAACTAAAAACAGCCGTTTACCAGAATATTTAGCGGGTGGTCCAGAGGGCAGTTATTCTAGTACATCAGCTTTTAGCGATTCTATTCTTAAAAATACGCGTTTTAGTTCTGAATTCTATATCCCATTAACCTTGGGTGTAGATCATATGCTGACAGTTGGTTTTGAAGGTGCACATAGCAGTTTAGATGATGACGCTTCCATGACACAGTTACTTGGTGGACGACGAGATAAAAAGACAGGGCAGGTGCTTTATGATTTGAAAGAACGCCTACCAAGCGGTATCTCAAATGTACGAGGAGGTCATAGTAGTCAAACTGAATGGGCTGTATTTATTGAAGATAATATTTCAGCAACCCAATCTACCATCCTAACGCCATCTTTACGTTATGATTACAACAGTTATTCTGGTTCTAATGTAAGCGGCGGATTAAACTTCTTACAAAGCCTCAACGATGATTGGAGAATTAAAGGTGGGATTGCAAGAGCTTATAAAGCACCGAACCTTTATCAAACTAACCCAAATTACCTGCTATTTACCTTAGGTCAAGGTTGTCCAACAAATGTACCAAATAATAAAACTTGTTATTTCCAAGGTAATAGTGACATTAAACCGGAAACCAGCTGGAATAAAGAAATTGGAATTGAATATGATAAAAACGGACTTCTTGCTTCTGTGGCTTACTTCCGTAATGATTATCGTAATAAAATCGTATCTGATGGTGAATTTATCGGTTTAAGCAACTTAGGTAACTATGTGTATAAATGGGGTAATGCAAACCGCGCAGTGATTGAAGGTTTTGAAGGCAATCTGACATTACCATTAATCCAAGATAAATTAAACTGGGTGAATAACTTTACCTATATGCATAAAACCAAAAATAAAGATACGGGTAACCCGCTTTCTATCGTACCGAAATATACCTTGAATTCAAGCTTAAGTTATCAAATTACAGATAGTTTGGATGCAATGTTAACTTATACGCAATACGGTAAACAAAAATCCCGTAAAAATCCGGAAAATCGTATGGAAAATGGTAACGACAAGTACGTTAATCAGCTTGCTGGCTCAGAAGATATTGGTGGCTATGCAGTTTGGGGATTAAGTGCAGGTTACAATTGGAAAGATACAATCAGCATTCGTGTTGGTGTAAGTAACCTATTTGATAAACGCATTTATCGTTCATCAAGCAGTACAAATTACAATGCCCATACTTACAACGAACCTGGTCGTGCTTATTACGCAACAGTTAAATATTCATTTTAATTGAGTGTTTAGAAATGATAGAAAAAAGTGCGGTCGATTTTGACCGCACTTTTTTATTGATTGAATTTAGATAATAGTGAATTTCAGATAATAAAAAACCCCGCATAGGCAGGGTTCTTCACACAGATTCAAATTATTTTGTACCTGGGATTTTGAAACGGCTGTTAAAGCGTTCAACACGACCACCAGTATCAACAACACGTTGTTTACCGGTGTAGAATGGGTGGCAGCTACCGCACACATCAAGGTTGATGTCTTTGCCTAAAGTTGAACGAGTTTTGATCACGTTACCGCAAGAACAAGTTGCAGTGATCTCTTTATATTCTGGATGAATACCTTGTTTCATAGAAAACCTCAAATTGAAGCCACGCCGCTATAAATGCTTTCCACTTACACCGCGTGAGTTAATAATCGCCGACAATCCGGCACCAAATAGACTGCGAATTATACTGAAAAAATCAAATTGATCAAGTGGTGTGCTTTAGTGATAAAATCATCGCAAAATTTTTGCTTATTTTAACCGCACTTTAGGAAAGTTATGTTAGCTCAATCCTCTGTTGATGCCCCTTTTGCCCATTCTGTTTTACAATGGTATGAAAAGTTTGGGCGTAAAAATTTGCCTTGGCAGCAAAATAAAACCCTTTATGGTGTTTGGCTTTCCGAAGTGATGTTACAACAAACCCAAGTTTCTACCGTTATTCCTTATTTTGAGCGATTTATCAAAACCTTTCCTAATGTGACCGCACTTGCTAATGCATTACAAGATGAAGTGTTACATCTGTGGACGGGATTAGGTTATTACGCCCGTGCGAGAAATTTACATCAAGCCGCTCAAACCATTAGAGATGAATATCAAGGTGAATTTCCTACGAAATTTGAGCAAGTTTGGGCATTAACGGGCGTGGGGCGATCTACAGCAGGTGCAATTTTATCTTCTGTGCAAAATCAACCTTATCCGATTTTAGATGGCAATGTAAAACGCGTCCTTTCTCGTTATTTTGCTGTTGATGGTTGGCCTGGCGAGAAGAAAGTCGAAAATCAATTATGGCAGTTGAGTGAACAGGTTACACCAACAACGAGAGTGGCTGAATTTAATCAAGCGATGATGGATATCGGTTCGGCGATTTGTACTCGAACAAAACCTAAATGCGATCTTTGTCCTCTAAGTAACGATTGCTTAGCCAATAAACTCGAAAAGTGGACAGAATTTCCTGGAAAGAAACCAAAAAAATCGTTGCCAGAAAAGCAGAGTTATTTTTTGATTTTATCTCATCAAGGAAAAGTCTGGTTGGAACAGCGTGAAAGCAAAGGCTTATGGGGAGGCTTGTATTGCTTCCCTCAGTTTGATGATAAACAAACATTGCTGAATTTTCTGAAAGAACAAGGGATTACCGAGTATCAAGAATGGGTGACTTTTCGTCATACGTTTAGTCATTTTCATTTAGATATCCATCCTATTTATGTTGAAGTCGATCGAAAATCTGAAGATGGCGATCGTTCAGATTGGAAAAAATTGTCAGAAAAAGGAAAAGAATCTCAATCTGGTCTATTAAGTGCGGTCAAATATTGGTATGATCCAACGTCACCTGAACAGATCGGGTTAGCTCAGCCTGTGAAAAATTTATTAACGCAATTTGTAAGGAATTATTATGGCTAGAACCGTTTTTTGCGAATATTTGAAACAAGATGCGGAAGGGTTGGATTTTCAACTGTATCCCGGTGAATTAGGTAAACGTATTTTTAATTCAATTAGTAAACAAGCATGGGGCGAATGGATCAAAAAGCAAACCATGTTAGTGAACGAGAAAAAACTCAATATGATGAATGCCGAACATCGAAAATTATTAGAAGAAGAAATGGTGAATTTCTTATTTGAAGGCAAAGAAGTGCATATTGAAGGTTACGTTCCCCCATCTAAATAACAAAAGATTATGAAAAAGTATTTATTATTGGCGCTACTTCCGCTTTTGTATGCGTGTAGTGACTCGCCAAGCCATCGACGTGGTGTTAATTATGACGAAGTGTTTGCAAAAGACACGCAAGGTTTAGATATTTTAACAGGTCAATTCTCTCATAATATCGATCGTATTTGGGGGGTGAATGAGCTATTAGTGGCGAGCCGTAAAGACTATGTGAAATATACGGACTCTTTCTATACGCGTAGCCACGTAAGCTTTGATGAAGGTTCGATCATCATTGAAACACAAAAAGATCTTAATCGCTTACATAATGCGATTGTGCATACCTTATTGATGGGTTCAGATGCAAAAGGGATCGACTTATTTGCTTCTGGTGATGTGCCGATCAGTACACGTCCTTTCTTATTAGGACAGGTTGTAGATAATAATGGCCAACAAATTGCTAACCAAATTATTGCAAGCAACTTCGCCACCTATTTAATCCAAAATAAATTGCAAACTCGCCGTTTACAAAATGGTAATACCGTGCAATTTGTCGTGATCTCGATGATTGCGAACCACGTTGAAGTGCGTGCACAAAAATATCTTCCATTGGTACGTAAAGCCGCAGAGCGCTATGGTATTGATGAAAGCTTGATCTTAGGTATTATGCAAACAGAATCTAGCTTCAACCCGTATGCAATCAGTTATGCAAATGCAATCGGCTTAATGCAAGTAGTTCCAAGTACGGCTGGTCGTGATATCTTTGCCATGAAAGGTAAAGGTGGACAACCGTCAGCACGTTACTTGTATGATCCAGCAAACAATATTGATGCAGGTGTGGCTTATTTATGGATTCTACAAAATCAATATTTAGACGGTATCACCAATCCAACCTCTAAACGCTTTGCGATGATTTCTGCTTATAACAGTGGAGCTGGCGCGGTATTGCGTGTGTTTGATAGTGATAAAGATGAAGCGATTTATAAAATCAACCAGATGTATCCTGAACAGGTATATCGCATCTTAACTACAGCACATCCATCGTCACAAGCAAGAAACTACTTATTGAAAGTGGATGCTGCTCAGAAGAAATTCCGTGTAAGACGATAATTTCAGCGATTAAATACCATGCCCGAAAGACTTTTCTCTCGGGCATTATTTTTTCTATAAAGTGCGGTTATTTTTAATTGAGTTTTTCAAAATACGTTCTTTTTATAGACGTTTTGGTTATTAACCATTCAAACACACTAAATTTTTCACTTTTTTTGAATTTAGTTGTTGACCGATACCCGAAAAAATAGTTTAATACGCTCCGTTGTCAGGCAGTAGCCAATAACGATAACGCCTCGATAGCTCAGTCGGTAGAGCAGGGGATTGAAAATCCCCGTGTCGGTGGTTCGATTCCGCCTCGAGGCACCATTTCCTCCTTAGTTCAGTCGGTAGAACGGTGGACTGTTAATCCATATGTCGCAGGTTCGAGTCCCGCAGGAGGAGCCAAATTCTAAGAAGCCGCTAAAGAAATTTAGCGGCTTTTTGTTTTTCCATTTCAAATATTTTTAATCGTCACATAGACAAATCCAATTACATCAATTTATAGCTTTCTCGTTCAGTTTTAGGCACAATAGAACAAAATTCCAATGAGTAAAAAAAGGATAATGAAAATGACTAAACATTATGATTATATTGCTATCGGTGGCGGTTCCGGCGGAATTGCCTCAGTTAACCGTGCGGCAAGTTATGGCAAAAAATGTGCGATTATCGAAGCAAAACATCTCGGTGGTACTTGTGTGAATGTAGGTTGTGTACCGAAAAAAGTGATGTTCTATGGCGCACAAATTGCAGAGGCCATTAATAGCTATGCACCCGCTTATGGTTTTGATGTAGAAGTGAAAAAGTTTGATTACGCGAAATTAGTCGAAAGTCGTCAAGCTTACATTGGTCGTATTCATACATCTTACAATAATGTGTTAGCGAAAAATAATGTGGACGTTTTAAATGGTTTTGCGCGTTTTAAAGATGCGAAAACGATTGAAGTGAGCTATGCAGATGGTTCAACAGAATTAGTGACTGCCGATCATATCTTAATTGCGACGGGTGGTCGCCCAAGTATTCCAGCAGTAAAAGGTGCAGAATACGGGATTGATTCAAATGGTGTATTTGCTTTAAATGAATTACCAAAACGTGTCGCAGTAGTCGGCGCAGGTTATATTGCCGTTGAATTAGCGGGTGTTTTAAATAGCTTAGGCAGCGAAACCCATTTATTTGTTCGCCAACATGCCCCATTGCGTAATCAAGATCCATTAATTGTCGAAACCTTAGTTGAAGTGTTAGCACAAGATGGTATCCAATTACATACAAAAGCGTTGCCTGAAGAAGTCGTGAAAAATTCCGATGGTTCGCTTACCTTGAAATTACAAGATGGTCGTGAAACCACAGTGGATACGTTAATTTGGGCGATTGGTCGCGAACCGGCAACGGATGTGATTAATCTTGAAGTAACAGGGGTGAAAACCAACTCACGTGGACAAATTATTGTCGATAAATATCAAAATACAAACGTACCTGGCATTTATGCAGTGGGTGATATTATTGAAGGCGGTATTGAATTAACGCCAGTTGCCGTGGCGGCAGGTCGTCGTTTGTCTGAGCGTTTATTCAATAACAAACCAAATGAGCATTTGGATTACAATCTTGTACCAACGGTTGTGTTTAGCCATCCACCAATCGGTACAGTCGGTTTAACTGAACCACAAGCGATTGAGCAATATGGCGAAGAAAATGTGAAAGTGTATAAATCTTCTTTCACGGCAATGTACACTGCTGTCACTGAACATCGTCAACCTTGCCGAATGAAATTAGTGTGTGTCGGCAAAGAAGAGAAAATTGTGGGCTTACACGGCATTGGTTTCGGTGTAGATGAAATGATTCAAGGTTTTGCTGTAGCAATCAAAATGGGCGCAACTAAAGCAGACTTTGATAATACGGTGGCAATTCACCCAACAGGTTCTGAAGAATTTGTGACAATGCGTTAATTACAGGTAAAAAAAGTGCGGTCAAAATCTCTGATGTTTTTGACCGCACTTTTTATTATGATTTGTTATTAGGCTGCTGCGCGATTGCCTAATGTACCATCATCTTCCATTTCTTTAGCCACACCGACGACCTCAGCAATTTTGTCTCCTTCTTTGAAGAAGACAAAACCACCATGTTCCATTTTAACCCAAGGTTCATCTTTGGTGAGCGGGAAAGTCGTAATGATCGTGACTTTATCGCCATCTTTTGCGTAATCATTAAAATCGATGACGCCATCATCATCAATGCGATGCGCTTTACCAAAAGGGGCTTTACGCGTTAAATAATGCAAATTAGTTGAGCAGTGGGCAATCATCCATTCTCCGTTTGAAAGAATGAAGTTAAAGGTACCTTTTTGTGAAAGCTCTTTAGTAATGTCTTGAATGGCTTCAAAAATTTCCATTTCAGACGGTTTACGACGGAAACGATTTTTCAAGTATTCCGCTATATAACAAAATGCGGCTTCTGAATCGGTCGAGCCAATAGGCTGACAGAAACTCTCAGACATATCTGGTAATTCTTTTAAATTACCGTTGTGAGCAAACACCCAATTTTGTCCCCAAATTTCACGAATAAAGGGATGGGTATTTTCAATAGTTACACCGCCTTGTGTTGCCTTGCGAATGTGGGCAATCACATTGAGCGATTTAATGTTGTATTGTTTTACACAATCTGCAATCGGGGATTGAGACGCAGCGTGGTTATCGCGAAAAATACGCACACCACGACCTTCAAAAAAAGCGATACCGAAGCCATCTGAATGGCAATCAGTAAGACCAGCACGACGACGGAAACCTTCAAAAGAAAAGACAATATCCGTCGGCGTATTGCAGTTCATTCCGAGTAATTGGCACATAAATTCCTACAGCTTATTTTTATATTTTTTATAACCTTATAATGTGTGCAGATTTAACACCATAATGTGATTAAATTCAAGATGGATCACAAAGGATTTTTAGAAGAAAATGTTACATAAAATAACATCGGAAGTTTTTTGATTGGACGACAAATTATGATGTAAATAAAAAGGCGTGTTTAACACGCCTTTTTTATCCTTTAAAGAGATAAAGATTATTCATCTTTATTTGATTTATCCTCTTCTTCTACTTCAATCTCAACTTCATCTGCTTTATCTGCCGCGCCGTTGATTGTTAAGCAAATCTCGCTAGAAATCAAATGTTCTAAGATTGTTGCAAGTTCATGTAATTTTTCTTTGTCATCATCGAAGTAACCTTCTTCTTTCAAGTGAGCAATGAAGGCAGAGAATACTGCTTTATCAAAGAATTCTGGCGCATTAATACCATGTAATACTGAAAGACGCTGTGCCACCAATTGGCTTTCTTTTTCGAGTAAACCACGGGCAATTTCAGGATCTCTACGTAAAATGCTTACTGTAATGTAGTAGCGTTGTAAGATTTCACGCATACCCGCAGACCAAAGTTGCAAAATACGAACTTTAGAACGGTGGATCGATAAGAAATTATCATTGGCTTGGATAACTTCTTGACGTGCAAATTCATCAATAATGGCTTTAATTTGTGTATCCAATTCTTCTTCAGTGAAATGAAGGAAGAGTTCGCCTTTCAAGAATGGATAAATTTTACGTACCGCATCCAATAATAAATCTTTTTGGATAGCTTCATAATGTAAAACGATACTCGCAACAAGAGAAGGCAACACAAATAAGTGTTGAATATTATTGCGGTAATACGTCATGAGAACAGCAGAATTACGTTCTAAACGAATAATTTCCCCAAAGTTATCTTTTTCAACTAAGACACCCACGCGGTCTAAGCTTAATACATGATCAAGCATCGCTTTTGGTGTATCAGTTGGCAGTACCACATCAGTAGAATACGGTACATTCTTTAACATTTCTTGATAACTAGAGAGTTGTTCTAGTAGCTGCTCATGAGAAAGCGCACGTTGACGAGAAGAGAGTAGAGCGGTCCCCACTAAATTCATCGCATTGACGGCTGCAGCTTTATTAATATTCACCATCACTTGATTAGAAATAGATCCAACTGCATGGTTAAACCAGTGTGGTTTATCTTCATGATGTTGTTCTTTCCATTCTGGATAATGGTGATTGAGGTAATTAGAAAGCGTGATTGGCTCACCGAAATTCACAAAGCCTTGACCTAAATTACGTAATTTCTTAATCACACGTAAAACTAAGCCAGCATTTTCTTTTTCTTTCGCGGCGCCACGTAATTCTTTTGCGTAAGTGTCCACTTCTAATACGTGCTCATACCCGATATACACAGGCACCACAGAAATTGGACGCGTTTGGTTATGTTGAAGTGCTTGTAGCGTCATCGACATCATACCAGTTTTCGGTGCAAGCAAGCGACCTGTACGAGAACGACCACCTTCAATAAAGTATTCGACGGAATAACCGCGGTGGAATAATTCTCCTAAATACTCACGGAAAATCGCAGAGTAAAGGCGGTTACCTTTAAACGTACGACGAATAAAGAATGCCCCCCAGCTACGGAATAAAGGACCTGCTGGCCAGAAGTTTAAGTTGATCCCTGCTGCAATATGTGGCGGTACAAGACCTTGGTGATAGAGCACATAAGAAAGTAATAAATAGTCAATGTGACTACGGTGACAAGGCACATAAACAATCTCATGACCTTCTAGCGCAAGTTTACGCACACGATCCGCATTTTGTACATCAATACCGGAATACAGCTTGTTCCATAACCAACGTAAGAAACGATCCGCCGCACGAAGGCTGGAATGGCTTACATTCGCTGCAATTTCATGAAGAATTTTTTCGGCTTCAGCGTAGGCCTTCTCGCGGCTAATATTTTTTGATTTTGCCTCATCTTCAATGGCATTTTGGATTGCTTGGGAATTTAATAGTTTATTAAACATCGCTTCGCGGTTTGGCAAACGAGGCCCGGTCGCGGAAATACGTTGTTTAGCAAAGTGCATTTTAGCCACGCGAGCCAGTTTTTGCGCAATTTTTTCATCAGAACCGTGCTCATTTACCATGTAACGCAAGGAAAGCGCTTGAGAAAAACGCACAAAAGTATCACGTCCAAACCAAATTGCCGCAAAGGTTTTTTGAAGACCGTTTAATAGGCGAAGATTGGGTAAGCTTGCTTTATCTTCTTTACCTGGTGAACGTCCCCAAAGCACAGAAACAGGAATGAGTTGTACATCTAAATCGGCTGCATCACGGTGCAGCTCTAAGTATTTATTGAAGACTTTGGCGGTTTCATCTTTTGCGCCTTTTGATTTAAAAAAGCGGCGACCTTCGTCTAAATAGACATAACGTGGTAATGCTACGCCATCAATCACATTCTTTTCAGCTGGATCAGGCAAACCTACACTCAAACAGTTACGACGGAAAATCACGAAGTCAGTTTGAGAGGTATAAGGTAAAACATAAAGAATAGGTTGATTGATATTGAGTTGAAGCTCTTCGATGGGTTGAGCGGGAATAGGATTATTTTTTACTAAAACCGAAAGCGGTAATTCTAATAATTTACGATAAGTACTTACGATGCCAGACATAATTAATATTCTCTTTTTGTTAGACATTTCTAGGTATTGTCAGGCATTTTAACACATTCGACCAGTCAAATTCTAAAAATTTACATTTGAGATTTATGATGAGTACTCAAAAATATGAAAAAATTTGACCGCACTTTTATGGCTAGAAAATAGTTGTTGCAATCGTCATCTTTCTGTATATACTAACAGTTATTCTGTATAAAGTAACAGGAGTGTATATGAGACCATTAACTGCCAGACAACAAGAAGTGCTGGAACTCTTAAAGCGCCATTTAGAAACCACGGGTATGCCGCCAACTCGTGCAGAAATTTCTCGTGAATTAGGCTTTAAATCCCCTAATGCGGCGGAAGAACACTTAAAAGCGCTTGCTCGTAAAGGTGCAATTGAAATTGTCGCGGGGGCTTCTCGCGGTATTCGCATTATTGATGACAGTGCAAATGATGAGGAAGAAGAAGGCTTACCGCTCATCGGTCGTGTGGCCGCAGGGGAGCCGATTCTGGCTGAGCAACATATTGAAGGCACTTATCGTGTTGATGCGAATATGTTTAAGCCACAAGCTGACTTTTTATTAAAAGTATATGGTCAATCCATGAAAGATATCGGTATTTTAGACGGCGATCTTCTTGCCGTACATAGTACAAAAGATGTGCGAAATGGACAGATTGTTGTTGCCCGAATTGAAGATGAGGTGACAGTAAAACGCTTAGAACGCAAAGGTTCAGTTATTTATCTGCATGCAGAAAATGAAGAGTTTCAGCCGATAGTCGTTAATCTTGAAGAACAACCTCATTTTGAAATTGAAGGGATTGCAGTAGGGATTATTCGTAATAACGCTTGGATGTAATGATGAAAGTGCGGTGAGAAAATAAAGTGTTTTTTGACCGCACTTTGTCTATTCAGGCTATTTGCCATTCGGCTTATTGCTCTCTATAATGCCAAAAAATTTTCAAATCAAGGAAGGAAACATGCAGTTTTCCAAAATGCATGGCCTTGGCAATGACTTTGTCGTTGTTGATGCTGTAACGCAAAATGCCTATTTTACCCCTGAAACCATTAAACGCTTAGCCGATCGTCATCGAGGTATTGGTTTTGATCAGCTTTTAATCGTTGAGCCACCTTATGATCCAGATTTAGATTTCCATTATCGTATTTTCAATGCTGATGGCAGTGAAGTGTCGCAATGTGGAAATGGGGCAAGATGTTTTGCGCGTTTTGTCACCTTAAAAGGGCTGACTAATAAAAAGGATATTGCAGTAAGCACGCAAAAAGGAAAAATGGTTTTAACAGTAAAAGAAGATGGGCAAATTCGCGTCAATATGGGCGAGCCGATTTGGGAACCTAATAAAATTCCTTTTACTGCCAACAAATTTGAAAAAAATTATATTCTGCGTACTGATGTTCAAACAGTGCTTTGTGGTGCGGTATCAATGGGCAATCCACATTGCGTTGTTCAAGTGGAGAATATTGAAGCGGCTAATGTAGCAGAATTAGGTCCATTATTAGAGAATCACGAACGTTTTCCGGAAAGGGTAAACGCTGGATTTATGCAAGTCGTCAATCGTAACCACATTAAATTGCGTGTATATGAACGTGGTGCAGGTGAAACGCAAGCTTGTGGCAGTGGGGCGTGCGCGGCGGCGGCTGTTGGGATTATGCAAGGTTTGCTTGATAATAAAGTGCAAGTTGATCTACCTGGTGGTAGCTTGATTATTGAATGGGAAGGCGTTGGCTCTCCACTTTATATGACGGGTGATGCGACTCATATCTATGATGGAAACATTCACCTTTAATCTCGTCTAATCGAATAAAAAAATGCGTGGAGAATATCCACGCATTTTTATTTACTTTTCAATTTTCACTTCACGCTGATTTAATGGCTGCGTTGGGCGGTTGTTTTTCCCTTCCATTTCTTCTATTGCGGCAATTTGTGCTTTGCTTGCTTGAATTGGTGATTTAAAAATGGTCCAAGCCACGTTTTCACTACAAGGTGGAGTAGTGAGCGATCCATTTAAGCGGAAGCGTGCCATCTCTTTTGGCATTAGTGCTTGAATATCAATCGGTTGAGCTAATTTTTCTTTTTGTCCAACAGTGAGTTTTTTCTCAACTACTGGCGCTAATGCTGGATTAGCTTTACCTTCATTCACCATTACTGCAATTACGGCTAACGATTTATCTTCACTTTGATGCACAAAATGAATCTCTAAAGGATAATGTTTGCGTTTAAAAGTATGTTCACTTGGTGTGTGAAAGTGAAATTGTTTCAAATAAAACTGCTTACCATCAAGCGTAATAGATGGCGCATTTTCTTGTGCAACGCTAGCTTGCACGGTATGTCCATTGTTTTCTACTTGATAAGCCGCAGGGAAATAATCCATTTTAAGTGATTTTTTTGCCACTTTCATGCTGTTATCTGCTTCAAGATTAACAGGCGACTGAACCTTCCCTAGCTTACAGGTTTGATATTCGGTGAGTAAATCACCCCAATGTTCAGGGCTTTCTTTCCCATCATAAGACCAATGCACTTTATGCGTTTGGGTACATGATGTTACGCTTAATGCGATAAGTAAGCTAGAAAGCAATAGACGAGTCTTCATAAGGCACCTCTCCTTTTTTGTGGTATATGCCTCATCGATTCTACTGATTCTGTATGATAACTTTTTGATTTTGGTCAAGTTTTGTTTGAGTGTTTAACTCATCGTACGAGTGGGGATAATGCTAAAAAAAGCCGTCTATTTTGACCGCACTTTTTAGCACTGACAGAGTCGTTCTCTTAGATCTTCTGCAGTTTTGCTGGTTTTAATTCGCTCAAAAACGATGTCTGCTTCAGGATATTCTTTATTGAGATAGCGTAGCCATTGTTTGATGCGAGCAACATGATAAAAACTAGAATCATGGAAATTTTCCATTTCTGCGTATTTTTGTAAGATTTTTTGAATATCCACCCAAGGCATTTTTTCGCAATTTTGTTTGAGTACAAGGCTTAAGTTTGGAATATTTAATGCCCCACGCCCGACCATCAAATCCTCGCAACCTGTCGCTTTCAAACATGCTTGACCATCTTCCCAACGCCAAATTTCACCATTAGCAATTACAGGGATCGTTAAGCGAGATCTCACTTCACCAATTTTTTCCCAATTAATGCGATCGGCACGATAGCCATCGGCTTTGGTTCTGCCATGAATGGTGATTTCAGTCGCGCCACCTTGTTGTACGGCGTCGGCAATTTCAAAAGCCTGTGAAGTGCAATCCCAACCTAATCGCACTTTCACACTGACAGGTAAATGACGAGGTACGGTTTTTCGTAAGGCTAGAGTCGCTTGATAAATTAGTTCTGGTTGCTTGAGAAGTGCTGCACCTCCGTTACTGCCATTAACGGTTTTGGATGGGCAGCCACAATTTAAATCAATACCATGTGATCCAAGCTCAATGGCGCGATTGGCATTTTCAGCAAGACAGTTCGGATGTTGACCTAAAAGTTGGACACGAACAGGTGTTCTAGAAGGTGTAAAACCCTGATTTTTGAGTTCAGGGCAAAGACGATAAAAGACTTTTTCAGGTAAGAGTTGATCTACCACACGGACAAATTCGGTGATGCAGAGATCGTATTCATTCACTTCGGTTAAAAGCTGACGAACGAAAGGATCAAGCACCCCTTGCATGGGGGCGAGGATAACACGCACTATTTCCAGCCTTTTACTTTGCAAATTAAATCGTAAGCAGCTTGGATTTGTTGCGCTTTTTCTTTGGCCATTTCCATCATTTCTGGCGGTAAGCCTTTAGCCACTAATTTATCCGGGTGATGCTCATTCATTAAACGACGATATGCACGTTTTACAGCATTACGATCATCACTTTCACTCACGCCCAATACTTTATAAGCATCACTTAATGTTGGGCCTGAAGATTGTTGGTAACCACCTTGTTGTTGGTATTGGTAGCCACCTTGCTGTTGATAACCGCCCTGTTGGTATTGGCGATAGAATCCACCTTGAGTAAATTGGCGAGCTGCAATTTCCATTGCCAGCATTTGCTCAAATTGCATACGGGAAAGACCAAGCTCTTCAGCCACCACATAAAGCACTTCTTTTTCTGAGTCATGTAATTGAGAATCAGCAAAGGCAGCTTGCACTTGTACGTGCAAGAACATTCTCAGTAAATCGGCTCGTTGTCCACATCCAATGCGGAATTCGCGAATCACCTGACGTAGTGGAAAATCTGTTGCTTTACCTCGACTAAATGCCTCTTGAGCAAGTTTGCGATGACTCTCATCTAATTGCATCTGGTTCATCAATTGATTCGCCAGTTGAATATCTTCTTCCGTCACTCGACCTTTGGATTTACTTAAATGTCCAAGTACCGCAAAAGTGGTTTGCATAAAGAGTGCTTGTCGGGTCGTTTTTTTCTTAAAAAAGCTAGAGTTAACCGAACCAAGCTCATAGAGTTTTTTATCTGCGATAGAGCCTAAAATAAGTCCAGCGATTGCGCCGAAAAAGCCCCCCCATTTAAAACCGAGAAAAACGCCGATAATCTTTCCAAAAAAATACATTCTCTTCCCCTAAAGTGCGGTCAAAAAGGTCTTTTGACAATAATGGGCAGACGCAAATGTCTGCCCTTACATTAATATGGCTTTATTCTTATTTTTCAAGTGATGAATTACACACCATAACTTTCACGATAAGCACGCATCGCTGGCAAATATTGCTGATAATTGGCTTCATTTTCAATGAATTGTATTAAATCATCAAAATCAATAATGGAAAGCACTTGGCACTGATAGTCACGTTCCACCTCTTGAATAGCAGAAAGTTCCCCTTTGCCTTTTTCCTGACGATTTAATGCAATAAATACAGCGGCTAATTTGGCGTGATTGATCTCAAGAAGCGCCATGGATTCACGAATAGCCGTGCCGGCAGTGATGACATCATCAACTAATAACACATTGCCGGTTAATGGACTACCGATCAAATTACCGCCTTCACCGTGATCTTTCGCTTCTTTGCGATTAAAGCAAACAGGCGTATCCCGATTAAATTGATTGAATAGTGCAATGGAAATACTCGTTGCAATCGTAATGCCTTTATAGGCAGGTCCAAAAATGACATCAAAATCGACCGCACTTGATTGAATTGCTTTCGCGTAGTATTCACCTAAGCGAGCAAGATCTGCGCCAGTACTAAACAATCCTGCATTGAAAAAATAAGGACTTTTTCGACCTGATTTTAGGGTAAATTCACCAAATTTGAGCACTTGGCGACTCAACGCGAATTTAATAAATTCGATTTTGTAGCTTTCCATTTTTTGTTCCTATAAACCTAATGCTTCACGTTGTGCAGCGAAGATTTGTTCGCAGCCTTGTTTTGCCAAGCCTAATAAGGTGAGTAATTCTTCGTGGCTGAATGGTTCGCCTTCTGCAGTACCTTGCACTTCGATCATGCGGCCATCTTCCATCATGACAACGTTCATGTCTGTTTCGGCGGCTGAATCTTCCACATATTCCAAATCACATACGGCTTCACCTTCAACAATTCCGACTGAAATTGCCGCAATCAGACCTTTGATTGGATTGGTTTTTAATGTGCCGTTAGCAATTAAACCGTTGATAGCATCACATAAAGCCACTGCTGCACCAGTGATAGAAGCTGTTCTTGTACCGCCATCCGCTTGAATCACATCGCAGTCTAAGGTAATAGAACGTTCGCCAAGGGCTTCTAAGTCAACCATGGCACGTAATGAGCGAGCGATTAAGCGTTGAATTTCCATGGTGCGTCCACCTTGTTTGCCTTTTGCGGCTTCACGTTGCATGCGGCTGTGTGTCGAGCGTGGCAACATGCCATATTCTGCTGTTACCCAACCTTGATTTTGTCCTTTTAAGAAACGCGGTACGCTTTCATCAACACTCGCCGTACATAATACTTTGGTATCACCAAATTCAACTAATACTGAGCCTTCAGCATGTTTCGTGTAATTACGGGTGATTTTGATTGGACGAGATTGATGATTTTCACGATTATTTGGACGCATTCTGAATTCCTTTATTTTTATTGATAAAAAAGCGTGCCTATTTTAGCACGCTTTTCACTATTTTATGGATTTGCTTGTTCAAACTCACGAATTTTATTAAAGACATCTTGTAAATCTGAGCCGTAGTTGATTTTTTGCAATTCAGGAACAGAGTTTGATTTCACTAACATTCTGAGTGGTTGGAACTGCATATTGCACAAGTAGATTTGTTGATGTGGCAACATATGCTGTACAAAGTGAGTGAGTGCATGAATGCCCCCAGTATCAAGCACGGTCACGGCATCGCATTGCAATACAATATGTTTGATCTCGTGATCCGTATGTACGGTTTTATCGTGTAAATCCGCAAAGAGTTTATCTGCCGCCGCAAAGAACAATGGGCCACTGATACGATAAGCTAACACATCATTCAGATCTTCTGGTGCAGGTTGCTCAATGGCTTTTGTCATTTCTGCAATGGTGCGGATAAATAAGAGGCTCGCCAATAATACGCCAACTGAGATGGCAATCACCATATCGAATAACACCGTGAGAATTAGGCAAGTGAACAACACCGCCATTTCATTTTGTGTAGAGCGACGTGCCAAACGAATAATTTCAGGCACGTTTGCCATATGCCAAGCTACCATTAACAACAATGCGGCCATGGAAGAAAGTGGCAAGTAAGACAGGGCATTCGCAAAGAATAACAGTGCGAATAAGACTAAGAGTGCATGAACGACACTAGATATTGGTGATACCGCACCCGATTTCACATTAGCTGCTGAGCGCGCAATGGCTGCAGTTGCGGTAATCCCGCCTAAGAATGGTGAAACAATATTCCCTAAGCCTTGCGCGAGTAGTTCATTATTGGAGCGATGTTTAGTGTCAGTCATGTTATCTAAAATGACCGCACAAAGTAGCGACTCAATAGCCCCTAATACTGCCATTGAAAAGGCTACAGGTAAGAGATCTTGTATTTTATCAAAATTCCAATTAATGATTTCACCCTGTGCATTTGGAATATTCCAAGGTAAGGTAAATTCAGGCAAGACATTAGGAATGCCATTTCCCGTTGTGCCATCCGCTAAGGTGTAGTGGAACGCCGTACCAATGGTTTCAACTGAGAAACCAAATTGCCCTAAAGCTAATGCCATGAGTGTACCAATAATCACAGCAGGTAAATGACCTGGCACAGGTAAACGAAGTTTGTGCCATTGCGTGAGTACAAATAAGGTGACAACACCAACAGCGGTATCAGCCCAGCTAATCGTTGGAAGTGCGGTCAAAATAGCCTGTACTTTTTCAATATAGTGAGGTGGCATTTGGGCAATATCTAAACCTAAGAAATCTTTGATCTGTAATGTACCGATGGTAATGCCAATCCCGCAGGTAAAGCCCAGTGTAACGGGGAGAGGAATGTACTCAATTAGTCGTCCTAATCGAGACAAGGCCATGATGACTAAAATAATCCCCGAAAGTAGCGTTGCCATGAGCAAACCACTGAGTCCAAATTGTTGGGTGACGGGATATAAAATCACGACAAATGCCGCGGTTGGTCCAGAAATATTGAAACGCGATCCACCAGTTAATGCAATCACAATACCCGCTACGATAGCCGTATAAAGACCATGTTGTGGTGGAACACCGCTGGCGATCGCTAAGGCCATGGAGAGGGGAATCGCAATGACTCCTACTGTAAGCCCCGCAATAATATCTTTAATCAATTTTTGTTTTCCGTAACCTTCACGGAAAGATTCTTTCAATGCGCTAAATGGTTTGACAGCCAGAAACACATTTTTAGAAAAGAGAGATTTGATTTGCATAAAAATACGACAATAGAAAAGAGATAAGTTTATATTTTAGCTAAAAGAAATAGGATTTTTTATGTTCTAGCTCAAAAAACTTGACTAATCTTAGATAAATCTTTATATTTCACGCACTTCAAAATGGTGAGATGTCCGAGTGGTTGAAGGAGCACGCCTGGAAAGCGTGTATGTGCGAAAGTGCATCGGGGGTTCGAATCCCCCTCTCACCGCCATTCAAATATTTTCTTTTCTGAATTTAAAATCATCTTTTAAATCAATTATTTTTGAGATCTATAATTGACGCTATTTTTTGTAAAAAATATGCGTTGAATTATTACTTTCGCTGAAAAAGCAAATTAGAAAAACAATAATAGATTGAGATGAGTTATGGCACGCCCTAAAGGATTCGAACCTTTGACCCACGCCTTAGAAGGGCGTTGCTCTATCCAGCTGAGCTAAGGGCGCATTTCAAGGGTTACATCTTTTGTATGGAATTTCGAGGGAAATATAAAAGAAGTGGTCGGCGAGATAGGATTTGAACCTACGACCCACTGGTCCCAAACCAGTTGCGCTACCAAGCTGCGCTACTCGCCGTCAGATTTCTCAATTAAGAGAAGATGGGGTGGCTAATGGGATTCGAACCCACGACAACTGGAATCACAATCCAGGGCTCTACCAACTGAGCTATAGCCACCATTGATTAGTTGTTCATCGCATTGACTTCTGGCGCGCTCGACAAGATTCGAACTTGCGACCTTTGGCTCCGGAGGCCAACGCTCTATCCAACTGAGCTACGAACGCGTTGCTGCGTCGTTGCAGGGGCGTATATTAATGATTTCCAAATATCTTGTCTAGCACTTTTTTGAAAAAAAATATCAAAAGATAAATTTTTGTTCAATTTGTATAGAATTTATTATGTATTCGTTTATTTTTAGTGCTAAAACGTAAAAAAGGATAGCAAATTGCTATCCTCTTTATTTAATCTATTGCTTATTACGACGTGCGCGACGTTTCATTCTTCTTACCCAACGGGTGATTTTCCATGCTTTTGTAATTGAATAAGCATAAAGGAAGAATAATACAATAAACGCAATAAACATTGCCCATTCATTAATATAGAAGACTTCGCCTAAGATCCCGATTGTGGCACAAATGGCCGCAAAGAAAGTAATTAATAAAAAGGCTTGGCGAGAGGTTAATCCTGCACGAACCATTAAGTGGTGTACGTGTAAGCGATCCGGACGGAATGGACTTTTCCCTTTGCGTAAACGGCGATAAATAATAGCCACCATATCAATTAAAGGCACTGCAATAATCCAAAGTGCGGTCACCGGATTCATCGGATGTCCTTTTCCTTGTGTACTTAAAAGTAGAATCCAAATAATAGTAAAGCCGATTAAAGTACTTCCTGCATCGCCCATGAACACTTTATATTTTGGTCCGAACGGAATCCCTAAGTTTAATAATAAATAAGGCAGAATCGCGACAATTAAACCAAAACTCCAATATGCCATATCCATTTGTCCATCACGGAACATCAAGATACCAATAGCAGCAAATGAAACAATAGATAATCCACCTAACAATCCGTCAATACCATCAATCATATTAAAGGCATTAATAATCGCGATTGTGGCAAATACGGTAATAATCAATCCGATAGAACCAAGCGTTAATTGGAACGGACCTAAAATTTGGCCTAAATGATCTAAATAAACATTACCCAAATCGATCATCAAAATCGCAAGTACCGCTTGAATCCCTGCGCGCAAGAAAGGGCTAATATCAAAGCGATCATCTAAGATACCGATTGCGAGTAGAATAAAGATACTGAATATATAAAGATAAGGTAAACGAAGTTGATCCCACTCCATTAAATAATAGCAAAGGTTTCCCATAAAAAGAGAAACGCCGCCAATCAGTGGAATCGCACCTTGGTGACGCTTACGATAATTTGGTTTATCCACCAAGCCAATTTTATTCGCAATTGGTCGCATCACAATCAAGGTTAAAAATGCCCCTAAGAAAGTTACAATAAGACTTAGCATAGTTTGTATCCTAAAAATTTTTTGCAAAGGATAACATAAAGAAAAATCAGCACACAAAGATTTTTCTCAAATTCAGTTTTTTAGTACAATATGCCCACTTTTAATATAAGGATTAAAAATCATGACAAAATCAACCGAACTTTTCTCTCGTGCACAAGAAGTTATTCCTGGTGGTGTAAACTCCCCTGTTCGTGCTTTTAAAGGCGTAGGTGGCACACCTGTATTTATTCAAAAAGCCAAAGGCGCTTACATTTACGATACCGAAGGCAAACAATATATCGATTATGTAGGATCTTGGGGTCCAATGATTTTAGGTCACAACCACCCTGCTATTTTAGATGCTGTATTAAAAGCAGCGGAGAATGGTTTAAGCTTTGGTGCGCCAACACCATCTGAAATTGATTTAGCAGAATTGGTCTGTGAAATTGTGCCATCTATTGAAATGGTTCGTATGGTGAGTTCAGGTACTGAAGCAACTATGACAGCTATTCGTCTTGCGCGTGGTTACACAAATAGAAGCAAAATCTTAAAATTTGAAGGTTGCTATCACGGTCACTCTGATTCACTTTTAGTAAAAGCCGGATCGGGTGCGTTAACACTTGGTCAACCAAGCTCACCTGGTGTACCTGAAGATTTTGCAAAACACACTTTAACTGCAGAATATAACAATCTTGATTCTGTTAAAAAATTATTTGAAGAATTTCCTAACGATATCGCTTGTGTAATTATTGAACCTGTTGCGGGTAATATGAACTGTATTCCGCCAAAAGAAGGTTTCTTACAAGGCATTCGCGAAATCTGTGATCAATATGGTGCACTTTTCATTATTGATGAAGTCATGACAGGTTTCCGTGTTTCACTTGCAGGGGCTCAAGCTTATTATGGTGTAACACCTGATCTCACCACATTAGGTAAAGTCATTGGTGGCGGTATGCCTGTAGGTGCTGTTGGCGGTAAAAAAGCGATTATGCAACACCTTGCTCCGACCGGTCCTGTTTATCAAGCAGGTACCCTTTCAGGCAACCCGATTGCAATGGCGGCAGGTTTAGCCTGTTTAACCGAATTGAAAAAAGCAGGTAATGAACAACACCTTGCAGAATTAACCACAAAACTTTGTGATGGCTTAAAAGCATTAGCTCAAAAACACAATGTGCCATTTGTGATTAATCATGTAGGCGGAATGTTTGGTATTTTCTTCACTGACCAAAAACAAGTTACCTCTTATGCAGAAGTCATGAAATGTAATACCGAAAAATTCAAAGTGTTCTTCCATAAAATGCTCGATCAAGGCGTTTATCTTGCGCCTTCTGCTTTTGAAGCAGGCTTTATGTCTTTAGCACATACAAATGAAGACATTGAAAAAACGCTTGCTGCCGCTGATATTGCATTTGCAGCAGTTGCTTAAAATATAAAAAGTGCGGTTAAATTTAACCGCACTTTTTTATTTCATATTATAAACGTTCATAGAGCACTTTTTCTAACACTCCCCTTTCCTCTTCGCTTAATGCGATTCCGTTTTTATTTGTCAGAATGAAGAAGTCTTCGGCTTTTTCCCCTACAGTCGTGATTTTTGCATTACAAATATTGAGTTTTAATTCGGTAAAAATTTGACTGATTTGAGCCAATAAACCGGGTTTATCTAAAGCCACCACTTCTAATTCAGTATGCTCTTTTTTGGTTTCTTTCAAAAAACGCACATCTGTTTTTACGGTGAAATGTTGCAACTGTCGATTATTTGCAAAAGACATGGATGGCAATTTTTCACCTAATAAAACAGAGGTTAATACCGTCTCTAATTCTCGGCGACGTTCTGAACGAACCAATTCACCATTTAATTCTGTGATGATAAAGCTGTCGAATACGTAGCCATCATCGGATGTTAAAATTTGCGCATCATGAATACTGAATTTTTTCACGCCAATGGTTGAGACCACTTTATTAAATAAATTGGCTTGGTCGGGACAATAAACGAAAATTTCTGTTCCGCCGGAAGAAAAACGGTTGCTGATTTTAACGAGTACTTCACCATCAAATTCAGCTAATAACTCTGTATGCCACGCAATTTGTTTTGGGCTATTTCGTAAGAAATAATCAGATGGGCAACGCTGCCACAAGGCTGAAATTTTCTCTTCCGATAATTCTGGTTGTTCTTCGGATAAAATTGCCAACGCCAATTGACGATTTTCAAGGATTTTTTCTTCATTATCTAATAATAAATCCATCCCTTGTCGGAATTGTTGCGCCGTATAATCGTATAAAGAGGCAAAAAGAGAACGCTTCCAGCTATTCCATAATGTGCTATTTGTCGCACAAATATCCGCAACGGTCAGACAAGTAAGATAATCTAAACGAACACGATTTTGCACATTTTCTGCAAAGTTCATCACGACTTCCGGATCATGAATATCTCGACGCTGTGCAGTAATTGACATGAGCAAATGTTCTTTTACCAACCAGATCATTGTTTCTATTTCTCGACGATCAAAACCATGCAAACGAGCAAAGTCAGCGATATCTTCAGCCCCTAACTCCGCATGATCACCCCCTCGCCCTTTCGCTATATCATGGAAAAGTGCGGCAACATAAAGCAAAGTGCGGTCAGAAATTTGAGTAAATATTTGATGGCAAATGGGATGTGATTCAGCCTCATCTTCGGCTAAGAAACTTTCCAATTTCAACATCACTCGCAAGGTATGTTCATCCACGGTGTAAATATGGAAGAGATCAAATTGCAGCAAGCCTTCAATCCCCTGCCATTGTGGCAAATAAGCCGTTAACACACCATATTGGTGCATTGGAAGGAATGCACGCTGAATCGCTTTCGGTTGATTAAATAACCGAATAAACTTCTCCCTTGCTTCAGGAATATCACATAATTTCTGCGTTAAACTTTCCAACGCAATCTGAAGTTGGCGTAATGTTGAGGAATGAATTTCAGCTTGTTCATGCTGTGTAAGGTAGAAAAAAAGATCCAAAATACGATCCGGCGAACGTAAAAACACGTCTTCCTTACGTAAACACAAACTTTGATTCACTATTTCAAAATCGTCATCCAAATGGTGAACTGATTCCTCTCCGTTTGAAGATAAAAAATGCTCTTTATAATGCTTAATCAGGATATCGGTCAAACGAGAAATCGTGCATAAAGCTTGGAAAAAACGTTTCATCATTTTTTCGACACCACGGTTTCCTTCGCCGTCAAAACCAAGCATATCACTCACTTTGATTTGACGATCAAACAACAAGCGGTTGTCATAACGTTTTAAAATCAAGTGTAAAGCGAACCGCACTTTGAATAAAAATTCTTGGCTCTCTAATAATTGTTGATGTTCTGATGGGTAAATAAAACCGCTTTCCAAAATGCCATCAAGGGTCATTTCTCCGGTATGACGTAATGCGATCCAATATAAAAGGTGAAGATCCCGTAAACCACCTGGGCTGTATTTTAAATCGGGTTCTAAATTATAACTGGTGTTGTGATAACGCTGATAACGTTCAATTTGCTCTTGAACTTTAGCATCAAAGAATGGTTTTACCGCCCAAAAATCTGGCTTTTTCAGTATTTCCTCTAAAGCATTGAAAAGGGATACATCTCCCGATAAATAACGAGACTCAAGCAAATTGGTGGCAATAGTAATGTCTTGTTTACCTTCCTTTTCACATTCTTCTAAAGAACGAACACTATGCCCTACGTCGAATCCACAATCCCACAAGAACTGCACAAACTGAGCAATTTTTTCTTCCGTTTCAATGCCTCTTTCTTCTTTTGAAAGAATAAGAACATCTAGGTCAGATAAAGGAAACATTTCTTGTCTGCCATAACCGCCTACCGTAATTAAGGTAAGATAAGCTTTATCTAATTCAAATTGCTGCCAAAGCTGTTTTAACAAATCATCACAAAATTGTGTACGGTTAGCAATCAGCTCAAAAACAGAATAATCAGCAAAATGCTGACGTTCCAATTCCTTCAAATTTTCACGCTGAATTTTGACCGCACTTGGAGTGAGTGGAGAATCGAAATGATAAGGAAAAAGCATAGTGTTCTCTTAATTAAATAAAAAGCCCATAAAAAATGAGCTTTCAATAACCATGATGGGAATTAATCTTTGTCAAATTTTTCAAATATCCAATAAAACACTGAAAAGATCCAAAAGCCACCTAGCACAACTGCACCAATCGGTAGTGTAACTAAGAAGACCCGCAACATAAAACCCATTGCAGGCTCTCCTTCTCCTATCACCTCAAAAATAATAAGGGGAAGGCACGCAAAAAATACGATAACTAAACTGATCAGAAGGAAAGTTCTAAATCTCATAAATCAAATTTCCTTTTAATGCTTTAAATATTGACCATCATACGTTGAATTCGCCCTTCCGCAATTTCTTCATCACGGATTGTCATCACTTCACAACCAGTTTCTGTCACAACAATTTGGTGTTCATATTGCGCTGAATGGCTACGGTCTTTAGTTTTTACTGTCCAACCATCGCCCATAATGCGCACTTCTTTTTTACCCGCATTAATCATTGGCTCAATGGTGAATACCATTCCTGGTTTTAAAATCACACCGCCATCATCAGCATAATAGTGTAATACTTGCGGTTCGCAGTGGAATTCAGTTCCCACGCCGTGGCCGCAGTATTCACGCACTACGCTAAACCCTTGGCTTTCAGTATATTTTTGTACCGCTTTACCAATTTCATTTAAACGAATACCTGGCTTAACCGTACGCAATCCCACATAAAGTGCTTCTTGTGCGGCTTCAACCAATTTTTGGCTACGAATATTGGTTTCACCCACGATATACATCTTAGAATTATCACCGAAATAACCGTCTTTTATTACGGTCACATCAATATTAACAATATCGCCCTGTTTTAATTTTTTATCGTCGCTTGGAATACCATGACAAACCACTTCATTTATAGAAATACAGGTTGCTTTCGGGAAACCATGATAATTTAAGCAAGCAGGAATCACTTTTTGTACATTCACCATGTAATCATGACAAATGCGATCTAATTCACCTGTGGTCACCCCTTCTTTTACATAAGGCTCGATCATAACCAAAACATCGGACGCTAATTTACACGCTTCACGCAACTTAACAATTTCTTCTTCAGTTCTTAATGGAATGCCCATTATTTCTCCTTATTTAATTAAAATTTATCTGCGCATAATAGCACTAATTCCGTGAAAAATCTTGAATGAATTAACAGGTTATTAGATAATACAAGGATTATTTTTAGGAATGTGGGGATAGAGATATGTCAGATTTAGATATGGCCGTGCCGCTAACTTTTACTGATGCGGCAGCCAATAAAGTAAAAAGCTTAATTAGCGAAGAAGAAAACAACGAATTAAAATTACGCGTGTACATCACTGGTGGTGGCTGCAGTGGTTTCCAATATGGTTTTACCTTTGATGATAAAGTCAATGAAGGCGACCTAACCATTGAAAAAGCTGGTGTGCAATTGGTGATTGACCCAATGAGTTTACAATACTTAATTGGCGGCACCGTTGATTACACTGAAGGATTGGAGGGTTCTCGTTTTGTGGTGAACAATCCAAATGCAACCAGCACCTGTGGCTGCGGTTCGTCATTCAGCATCTAATATGGATTTTCAATTTACCCATTATCTAGGCAATGTGCACGCCAAATGTTCAATGGAACACATTGCTCTAGCCAATTGGTTTAATTCAGAAGTGCGGTCAAATCCTCAAGCGTTTTTGACCGCACTTTCTGCCTGTGAGCAGATTAAAAATAATGATGAAGTCACGCTGATTGGTTCCGAATACACGCTTTTTATCAATACCGATGAAGTGATGATTCGCGCCAATAACCTTGCGATTGAAACAGATGAAATTTTAGAAGACGACTTCCATTATTATGATGAAGAAAGCATCGCCTTCTGCGGTACAACAGACTTCATCCACTTTCTTAATGCCTATTTTGAATTTATTGCTTAACCTCATTCTCTGAAGCTAACTATTATGTCGGAAACGGAAAACACCTCATCAGAACAACAAGAAACGCAATCGCCAGATAAGCGCCGTTCTTGTAAAATCTTTTTAGCTAAAGCAGCCTTTACTTTAGGGACGCTTGCCGTATTTTATGGTGGCTATTTAGACTGGCAAATTCGCTCAAAAATGGATGGCCAAATTTGGCGTTTACCGGCAGAAGTGTATAGTCGTTTAGAAAGCGTAAAACTTTCTGATAACCTTTCTTTTGATGAAGTCATTCAAATCTTACTCGATAACGAATACCGTCAAACGACTATGATTGCAGCTCCAGGCGATTTTAAACTCGAAGATGATACCATCGTGTTACTTCGTCGTGCATTCCCTTACCCTGACAAGCCTGAACCACAACGTGTATTGCGTTTACGTTTTACCGATAACAAACTTTCTCGTATTGAAGACTTAGTCAATGTAAAAGCTGTTGATGAATTCCGTCTTGCGCCTAAATTAATTGCGATGTTGGAATCAGATAATGAAGATCGTTTAGCGATACCATTACAACAATACCCTCGCTTACTCATCGATGCCTTATTACTCACAGAGGATCGCCGTTTTTATGAGCATAACGGGATTAATCCAGTGGGGATTGTGCGAGCAATGATTGCCAATATTAAAGCAGGTCAAACAGTTCAAGGCGGGAGTACACTCACCCAGCAATTAGTTAAAAACCTATTTTTATCCAGCGAACGTTCTCTGACACGTAAAGCCAATGAAGCTTTGATGTCATTGGTGTTAGATTGGCGATATGATAAAAACCGTATCTTAGAAACCTATCTGAACGAGATTTACCTTGGTCAAAATGGGGATATTCAAATTCACGGTTTTGCGTTGGCGAGTCAATTCTATTTTGGCCGCTCTATCCGTGAAATTAGCCTAGACCAAATTGCCCTTTTAGTTGGCATGGTTAAAGGTCCATCCCTTTATAATCCATGGCGAAATCCACAATATGCACTCGATCGCCGAAATGTGGTGTTAAAACTGATGCTCGATCACCAAATGATTGGGGATGAGTTGTATGAGATGTTGAGTAAACGTCCATTAGGCGTGCAAGCTAAAGGTCAAATTTCACGTAAATACCCTGCTTTCATTCAAACATTGCAAGCCGATCTTCGCCGTCAATTAGGGGAAAATAAAACCTCTGCACTACTTGGTGCGAGAATTTTCTCCACCATGGATTTAAAACAACAGGCACAAGCTGAAAATGCCGTGGTAAATACAGTTAATCAATTACAAATACAAACTAAAAATCCACATTTAGAAGGCGCAATGATTGTGGCAGATTATCACTTGGGTGAAATACGTGCTGTTGTCGGTGGATTACAAACAGAATATGCGGGCTTTAACCGTGCGTTAATGTCAAAACGTCAAATTGGTTCATTAGTAAAACCATCGATTTATTTGACCGCACTGATGAATCCGGAACAATTTCGTTTAAATACGCCAATTCAAAACCAGCCAATCACAATTTATGTTAAAGGTAGCCAACCTTGGCAACCTCGTAACTACGATCGTAAATACAGCGGTTCGGTGATGTTGATGGATGCTCTTGCTCGCTCGCTGAATATTCCAACGGTAAATATTGGGATGAAAGTTGGTTTAAGCAAAGTGATTGATACGCAAAAAGCCATGGGGTGGGACAATGTAGCGATTCCAAAAGTGCCGGCAACCTTGCTCGGTTCTTACAGTATTTCACCTTATGATGTAACCAAACTCTACCAAACCATTGCAAATCAAGGTGGCAAAATTGAGTTTAGTACCATTCAAAGCATTGCAGATCGTCAAGGGAATATTATTTACGAACACAATACGGTGCCAGATCAAGTGGTGCCGAGAGAAGCAGCTTATCAAACCTTGTATGCGATGCAACAAACCGTAGAACGTGGTACTGCGCGTAGCTTACAAAATGATTATGCGGATCTTCGTCTTGCAGGTAAAACAGGCACGACCAACGATGCCCGTGATACGTGGTTTGTCGGTATTGATGGTAAAAATGTTAGCACCATTTGGCTAGGTCGTGATGATAACGGTGAAACCAAATTAACCGGTGCCTCAGGTGCACTACAAATCTATAAAGATTATTTAAACCGTGTTGCCATTGAAAAACTGAAACTCGGTCAACCTTCTACCATTAAATGGGTTGGCATCAATGCTTACGGCAGTTGGAGTTGTGGTAGCAGTCGGACAATCCCTGTGTGGATAAATAAAGATCAAAATTTCTGCGCTTCTGCATCAATGACGAGTACGGCAACAGCTACAGCGGCGCAGACTACACAATCGCCACAACCTGAGCAACCTGAATCAGCAAAACAAGAAAGTGTATGGGATGTGTTAGATAATAAAGCGCCTGTTGAAGAAGCCGCACCCGCTCAATAAACTCGCTTATTTTTGACCGCACTTTTATATCTTCATAAAGCGCCTAAGAAAGGCGCTTTATTCTTTTAAGCATACAATCACCCTCTAGACATTTCCGACTCTTGTGAATTTTTTGATCTCCATCACAAAAATTAGAATTATTTATTGCCATTTCACTGATATCAAAAGATAATTATAAATAGGAATTAATTTCATTTTAGGTAATGAGGTAAATAGACGATGCTATTCCGTTCTATTCGATTTTTCTTTTTAATTTTTTCACTCGCCTTCTCTTCTTCACTCTTTGCGCAAGACAACTACCAACAGTGGGTTAATGATATTACGTCGCGCTTAGACAAAACCGCTCAACTTGTCCAGCAAGGTAATACGGATGATGCGCGCACTGAAGTGCAAATGGCTTATTTTGAAGTGTTTGAAAATCTAGAAGGTCCGATTCGTATCAATTTCTCGGCACAGAAAAGTTACCAAATGGAAGCCACATTTGGCGAGATCCGTAAAATGATCGGTGAAGGCAGTTCACAACAAGAGATTCAAGCTAAAATCGATCATCTCAAAAAAGAATTACAAGAAGTGCTGCCATCATTGATTGAAGGTCATCAGCTCAATGCCGATGGTCAACATGGTGTTTATGATAATCAAGAGATCGCCCCTTATTGGCAACAAAGTTTTAAAACCATTGATGATTTGCTCGCTCAAGGGCTCGAAGCGTATCAAAATGGTGATCTCGCTAATGCGAAAAAATTGTTCCAACAAGCGCAATACGATGGCTATAAAAATTCAGAAATGGAAATGTCCATTCGCCAAAATCGTTCTGCAGAAACTTCAGCGGCGATTAATCAACAGTTTTACAATATCATCCGTTTAAGTGAACAAGCCGATCAAATCACAGAAATTGGCTATCAAAGTACGCAATTATTACAAGATATTGAAGAAAACTTGCCTAACTTGCCAACGACACGTGAAGAACAAAATGTTCAATCCAATGCCGCGCAGCAAGCAACAGATAATCAACAAGAACAAGATTGGAATAAGATTAAACAAGAGATAAACCAACGTATTCAACAAGCTATTGCGCTCTATCAACAAGGTGAAAACAAAAAAGCGATTCTTTCTGTGCAAGACACCTATTTTGATGTGTTTGAAAGCAGTGGCATGGAGAACAAAATTGGCTCTCGTGATAGCAATTTTAAAGCAGAACTTGAAGGCTACTTCACCCGTTTAGTCAGCTTAATGAAAGCTGAACAAGGTGATAAGTTACAAGCGCAAGCTGATGGTTTAGACCAGAATTTAACTAAAGCGGTTGAAATGTTACAGGGCGGAGAGCAAAGCGATTGGTCTATGTTCTTATATAGCCTTTTAATCATTCTTCGTGAAGGTTTGGAAGCCTTATTAATTGTTGCGGCTATCGTGACTTACTTAATTAAAAATAACCACCAAGATAAATTGCCGGTTATCCGTCAGTCTGTTTATGTGGCATTAATTGCCAGTGTGATTACCGCATTTATCTTCCAACTTATCTTTGAAAATTCCGGTCAAAACCGCGAATTGCTCGAAGGCTTTACGATGATTTTTGCTGTAATCATGCTCTTTATGATGAGTTACTGGTTATTGTCTAAAGTCGAAGCTCAAAACTGGAAACGTTATTTAGAAGGTAAACTCTCAACTGCCCTCACTACTGGCTCACTCATCGGCTTATGGCTTACTAGCTTCTTAGCTGTATATCGTGAAGGGGCAGAAACCGTATTGTTCTACTATGCCCTCGTGGGTGATGCGAAAAGTGCGGTCAGTTTTATCTACCTTTTCGCAGGTATCATTGTCGGTGTAATTATTCTTACCATATGCTACTTCGTGATGCGTTATACGGTAGTGAAATTACCGCTTAAACCATTCTTTATGTTCACGGGTTCTTTCATGTATTTAATGGCCTTTGTATTCGCCGGTAAATCTGTTTTAGAACTCATTGAAGGCAAACTTTTCGAGCCAACGCTGATTAGCGGGGTGCCTGAAATTTCGTGGTTAGGTATTTATCCTTATATGGAAACCCTAATTCCACAAGCAATCTTACTCATCGCAGCCGTATTTGCTCTGTTTATTATGAAATATCAAAGCAAAAAAGCCGCGTAATACCCAACAATCCTTTAGGAGAAAAACAATGAAAAAAGCACTTTTAGCAACAGCATTATTTGCGGGTATTTTTACCGCGTCTACTGCAAACGCATTCCAAGAGTATCCAATCGGCGAAGCGGTAACCATGAATGAAATGGAAATTGCAGCGGTTTATCTCAAACCAATCGATATGGAACCACGTGGCATGGGTTTACCTGCTGCGAAATCAGATATTCACTTAGAAGCGGATATCCACGCAGTAAAAGGTAACAAAAATGGCTTTGGTGATGGTGAATGGATGCCTTACTTAACCATCAACTATACTTTAGTGAATACCGATACTGGTGAAAAACAAGAAGGTACTTTCATGCCAATGGTAGCAGGTGATGGTCCTCACTACGGTGCAAACGTGAAAATGATGGGCGTGGGTAATTATAAATTAACTTACCACATCGACCCTCCTTCAAAAGCGGGTATGCACCGCCACACCGACTCTGAAACAGGTGTAGGTCGTTGGTGGAAACCATTTGATGTAAGCTATGAATTCAAATTCACTGGCATCAAATAATCTAAGGTAAATATTGATTTTACCGACTTGCCTTCCCTTGTTTGTCAGGGGAAGGCAATAGCATTTCATTTAACCTTAAAATATCGTCTGTTTTATCCTATTAAATGGTCAAACTATGAATTATTTTTTTACTTTCCTGCTTCAAGCACTTTTACCTTTTTCATTATTGCTCGGTGTTTATCACAGTAAACAATCTACTGTGAGCGCGAAAAAAATAATTTGGCTTAGCCTATTCGGTTTTATTGCCGGTATCGTGCTACGTGTCAGTTTACCTATGGGACAAATAACCAATTTAATCGCCAATGCGGTGATATTGGCGTTATTGATTATCTTTGCCTTATGTTTAATTTTCGGCAAAGGTCGCTTACCTGCCTTTTGGCAAACGGTATTAATGCTCATCGCGGGAAGCTTCTGGGCAAAAGATCCTAATATTACTGCCCTCGTTTCTACTGATGTTATCAATACCGATTCGATCTTACATATAAGTGCGGTCATTTTTGCCTTTGTTTTTTGTTTATGCTTACAAGGCTGGATCTATTTACTTCTAAAACAAGCGGTAAAAACACAACAAAAATCAACCGCACTTTTAAAAGGTGCAATTAGCCTTCTCTTAATTTGCTTGCTTGTTCCACTTATCGGTGAACTCTTATTAATTTTAATGAAACTTCAAGTGCTTGAGCTTACCAAGCCTCGTTTAAGTTTTGCTGCGAAATCAGGCGAAATTACTCGCTGGTTAAATTACATCTGTGCCGCATTGCTCTTAGTTGTACTTGCCATCTTTTATGGCAAAATTCATTTATCACGCAAGCAACAAGTTAATGCCACACAAGATCCAATTGAAAAACGCCAAAAATTAGCCGCATTACGTACTTCCTCTCACCTACTCGGTTGGGGGTATTTAGCCTTAGCGATTACTTTTATTACGCAACTTTATTGGGAGCAAATTGCTTCTCGTCCCCCTCAACTTTCAGAAGCGATTCCTGTTACCTTAGATGAAAAGCAACAAGTTCATATTCCAATTGAGCAAGTAAAAGACGGCAAATTGCACCGTTTTGTTTGGATTGCTGATGATGGTAAAGCTGTGCGTTTCTTTGTCATTAATCGTCAACCGGATAAATTGAGCCTAGCCGCGGTATTTGATGCCTGCTTGCTTTGTGGTGACCAAGGCTATGTGATGGAAGGCAACCAAGTGGTTTGTGTTGGTTGCGGCGTACATATGTTTATTCCATCTATCGGTAAACCAGGCGGTTGCAACCCTGTACCAATTGAAGATTGGCAACAAACAGAAACGGAGATTTTAGTTAATCGAACTAACTTAGAAGAAGGATTGAATTTATTTAGTACAATTGTTGAGATCGAGGTAAGCGATCCAATCAGCGGTGCGAAAATGAAAAATACTCAAACTGAGCACAAATACAATTACGAAGGTAAAACTTACTTCTTTGAAAGCGAGAAAAACCTCGATTTATTCCGTGATAACCCTGAAAAATATTTAGGTAAGGGGGAATAATGCTAGCAAGAATGTTATTCCAATCTTGGCGTTTTAGCATAAAACGTAAGTTTTTAGCAGTGGTGACTATTTTCTTGGCTGCGGGATTAGTCTCTGCGCTATTAGCTGTTTCTATTGATATCGGCGACAAAATGGCAAAAGAGCTAAAATCTTACGGTGCCAATATTTTAGTCGAACCTGCGAGTAATGCAACCTTACCTGATGAGCTCAGTCACAACAATGATTTAAGTAGCCAAGATTTCCTCGATGAAAAAGAACTGCCTAACATTAAAGATATTTTCTGGCGAAATAACATTGTGGGATTTGCGCCATTATTAAGTGCAGATGTGAAAGCAGAAATTCTTTCTAATAAAACGTATGAAAAATCGACCGCACTTGAACAAATTAATGTGCTTGGTACATTTTTCGATCACAACATTCCTGTACCAGATGAAGACGATTTCCATACGGGGCAAAAAATTATTAGCCCTTATTGGCATGTTCAAGGGGAATGGGTTAACGATCTTGAAACGCCTGAAGGTGAATTTATTCCTGCACTCATTGGTGAGCAATTAGCACAACGAACAGGCCTAAAACAAGGCGATAAAATCAAGCTTCACTATCAAAATGATGAACTTAATAATCAAAGTGCGGTTGAAATTACTGGGATTTTGTCTACTGGGGGCGCTGAAGATAACCAATTAGTCATGCCACTCAATGCTGTGCAAAAATTACTGGGTTTAGAAGGGAAAATTCAATCAGTTAAAGTTTCTGCGCTTACCGTGCCTGAAAATGACCTTTCTCGTAAAGCGCGTGCCAATACCGATGCGTTAGATGCTGAAGAGTACGATCGTTGGTATTGTACGGCTTATGTTTCCTCTATTTCCCATCAATTAGAAGAAGCCATTTCTGGTGCCATTGTTCGCCCAATTTGGCAGGTTGCGGCGTCAGAAGGTGTCGTCATTGGTAAAATCCAATTATTGCTTGCTGTTGTTACTCTCGCTGCTTTAATCGCGGCAGCCATGGGGATTGCCTCATTAATGAGTACAGGGATCATTGAGCGCTCAAAAGAAATTGGTTTAATGAAAGCCTTAGGCGCATACCAATGGCAAATAGCCTTATTATTTTATTGTGAAGCCATTATCAGCGCCTTAATTGGTGGCACTCTTGGTTGTATTGCAGGTTGGGGCCTAGCAAGATTTATTGGTTCAGCGCTATTTGGTGTACCACTGAGTTTTGCTTGGATTGTAATCCCTTGCGTATTGATGCTGTCTATTTTAATTGCTGTGGTGGGCACTTGGTTCCCAGCCCATCGTATTGCCAAACTTTACCCTGTGGAGGTGCTGTATGGCCGCCAATAAAAGTATGTTTTGGCGTTTAATCTTCCAAGCATTACGCCTACGTTTACAACGAGTATTTATTATCTTCTCTGCGCTGACTGTCGGTGCGTCTATTGTAACCGCAATGGCAGCAGTATATTTTGATATTAATACCAAAATGAGCCAAGAGCTCCGTACTTTTGGGGCGAACTTTTATATTGGTGCTGCCAATGGTGGTTTGATGAAAGAACGCCAATTAAAGCAAATTCTTCATCATGCACCGGATAATTTCATCACAGCAGCCAGCCCTTATTTATATGGCGTTGCACGAAGTGATTTAGAAAAAATCGTCATTATGGGCGTGTGGTTTGAAGATATGCGTGTTCTCGCGCCTTATTGGCAAATTACCGGCTCAGCTATTAATGTGAATTTTGACGATCGTAATGCCATGATTGGCAAAACTTTAGCTGAACGCCTTAATTTAGGTGTTGGAAGTAAATTGACTCTGTCTAAAAATGCGGTCGAAAAACATGAATTCACCATTAAAGCGATTGTTGAAGCGGGCGATGCCACAGATAACATGTTAATCGTCAGCTTAGAATTTGCACAAAGTTGGTTAGATAAAGAAGGATTGGCAAACAACGCCTTGCTCAATGTGAAAAATGAACAAGGTGATGTTGCACAATTTGCGCAGGACATCATGCAACGCCAACCTGATCTAACGGCTCGACCAATTCGAAAAGTCTCCGCTTCAGAAGGGCAGATTTTAGATAAAATTAAAGGATTGATGGGGTTAATCTCATTGGTCATTTTGATTCTCGCCACCCTTTGTGTGAACACCACGTTAATTGCGATTGTTGGTGAGCGAGCAAAAGAATTTGCTCTGCAAAAAGCCTTGGGTGCAAAACAAAGTGACATCATTAAGCAAATTAGTACCGAGATTCTGATCATTGCACTTTGTGCAATTGTCGCGGGACTGATTCTCGGCTACATCTTGGCACAATTACTAGGATTAACCGTATTCAAATCTTATATTGATATGCGTCTGCCGGTTATTCCAATTACTATCGTCTTATCGTTATTGGTTGCCTTTATTGCGGTGATTGTACCAACCAAACGCGCTTTAAATATCCAAACCGCAAATGTGTTAAAAGGGGAATAAAATGAGTGAATTTGTGATTGAAACGCAACATTTATATAAACGATTCGGGCAAGTCACTGCTTTAGAAGATATTAATATTCAAATTCGCCAAGGTGAGTTTATTGCAATCATGGGAGCATCAGGTTCGGGTAAAACCACGCTCATGAATATTCTAACTGGCTTAGATACCGCCAGTGAAGGTAAAGTGATTTTAGACGGCGTCGATGCGGCACAACTGGATGAAGTGGGTCGCCAACGTTTCCGAGCGGAAAAAATTGGTCTAGTCTTCCAACAATTCCATTTGATCCCTTATTTGACCGCACTTGAAAATGTGATGCTGGCTCAGCATTATCACAGTGTGATTGATGAAGCAGCAGCTAAAGCAGTACTCGAACAAGTGGGACTAGGTCATCGTATTGATCACCGTCCAAGCCAACTTTCTGGAGGCGAACAACAACGGGTATGTATTGCTCGCGCGTTGGTGAACCAGCCTCCAGTCATTTTTGCCGATGAGCCTACGGGTAACCTCGACGAAAAAAATGAAGAGCTTGTACTGGATTTACTACAAGAATTAAATCGCCAAGGTCGAACCATCGTTATGGTGACACACAATCCTGAATTGGGTGAGTTAACCGATCGTGTTATTTATCTCCATCACGGAAAATTTGTAAAAGAGGACATTAATGAAAAATAAATTCGTAAAACTACTCGCGATAAGTGCGGTCATTTTCGGCAGTGTTTCTTGTAAAGACGAAGTCGCTGCAATTGGTCAAAAAGCACCAGATATTGCAGCCTATGATTTACAAGGTAAAGAGGTGAAGCTTGATGATTGGCAAGGCACTCGTCTACTGACATTTTGGTCTGAAACCTGTGGACGATGCGTCGCAGAATTAAAAGAATTCGAAAAATTGGCTGAAGCTAATCCAAATAAGGTTCAACTTATCGCTATTAACGTAGATGGTGATAAAGTGGATACTAAAGCTGTGGTCGCCAAACGTCAGCTTACGTTGCCGATTATCAAAGACCAATTAAAAATCACAGCAGAACGCTATCAGCTTATTGGCACGCCAACAAGCTTTGTGATCACACCTGAAGGCAATATTCAGGCTAAATATGAAGGGGCGATTCCCGCAGCAGATTTAGATAAATTATTTAAAGGCTAGCCAAAATGCAAAAACGAATTTACTTACTCTCTACACTTTTACCCATTTTAGGCTTTTTATTTACAACCCCCGCCCTTTCTGCCGAAGCTGACTTAGTGAAAGCAGAAAAGGTATATAAACGTTCTTGTGCAACTTGCCATGGGAAACAAGGCGAAAAACCAGCAATGGGTGAGTCAAAAATTATTAATCAACTAAAACCAGAAGAAATTTCAACCGCACTTTCAGAACGAAAAGCGGGAAATATTACTGGTGCAGGAAGCCCTGCAAAACAACGTTTAAGTGAGCAAGATATTCATAATTTAAGTGAATATATTCAAACACTAAAATAGTTTTGAAATTTTTTTAAACTAATTTTAAAATGTAAGGTCTTAGAAAGGGCTTAGTTTTTATAAGCTAAGAAATTTTTTATATATCAATAAAGGATTGTTTATGAACAAATTTACTAAAATCAGTGCAACTGCATTATTTGCATTATTCTTAACTGCTTGTGATAAGCCAGTTGATAAACCAGCTCCAGCAAAACCTGAAACAACTCAGCCTGCGCCAGAAGCTAAACAAGAATCAGCAAAACCTGCTGAAGCGACACCAGCTCAAGAACAAGCTGACTACAACAAATTACTTGAATGGAATGCAAGCCAAGCTCAAGCTCAAATGGCTGCACAACAAAAACTTCAATCTGATTTAACTGCTGCGGTTCAAGCAAAAGATGAGAAGAAAATTGAAGAAGCAATCAAAACTTTCAACAAAACTGTTGAAGATACTATTGCAAGCTTAGATAAATTAGAAGTTGCTTCACCTTCAGTGAAAAACATCAAAGATCAAAATAAAGAAGTACTTGCATTATCAAGTGAATTATTAGTTGATCAATTAAACTTAGCAACTAAAGCACCAACTGAAGAACAAACTAAAGCTTACCAAGCTAAAGTTGAAAAACTACAAGCTGCAGTAGCTAAATTACAAAAAGACGGTGCTGATTTAGCACAAAAATTTGCACCTGCAGCACCAGCTGCTCCAGCTGCAAAATAATTAAGCGTTAAAGATGAAAAAACCTTACTGTAAAAAGTAAGGTTTTTTTATGCGCTTATTTTAGTATTCTACTTTTCAACACATCAACAAATCGCTCTGTCGCCCCATCCCAACGATCTAAATATAACGCAGGCTCAATCAACTCTAATTCATTCAATAAAAATGTATTGTCAATAATCGTTCCATCTACTCGTGCATAAACAGGCATTTCAGGCAATTTATGTAAAACATGGTGAGCTGTTTCAATGATATTACTATCAACCTCAACAGGGATAATTTCAACTTTATATTGTGAATTCGCTCGCCATTCATTTTGAGGTGGCTGTCGGCGAATAGCATGATTAAATACACCATTGAAAAAAATCAAACTAGTTTCACCATTTGTCGCCACTTCAGGAATAAACGGCTGTAACACAACTTGCTCACCATATGCAGAAAGATTGGGTAATGCTTCACCTTGTTTGAGCTTTGTCACTAAATTACCGCTCTGCCCTACAGCAGGTTTAATGACAAACTCAGGCCAATCTTGGCTTTCAAGGGCGGTCAAAATCTCAGATGTTTTTGTTGAGCAAATAAGAGTAGGAATGACATTGATACCCCAATTCTGCAAATCACATAGATAGCCTTTATGACTATTCCATAACATTAATTCCGCAGGATTGATGAACGCATTCTTATGCAGTTTAATCCATTGAGTAAATTCATTGTAGAAATTCGCATAATCCCATGCTGCTAAAGGCAGAATAAACTGACTCTGTAATGTTTCTTGCCAAGGTGAAAATTGAGTAGGAATACCTTGATTAGAAAGTTGTGTTTGTACATAAATAAGATTTTGAGGGGCTGAAGGATAAGTTTTGCAAGTAGTAATCGTAAGCATAGTAAATAATAACGGATTTAAACATAAAGAAGATGCGCCAATCATCAAACTGGCGCATCAATTTCAATAATTATTTTACTTGAGCAAAATATTTTTCAAGACGACCTTTGTTCGTCATAGATTTCTTCTCAAGGTCTTTCACCACTTTCTCTGCTTGTTCTTTGTTTGGTAGATTATCACCCACTTGAATCACACCATTCATATTCATTGAACGGTGTACTGGGCAAGTATAAACATAAACACCTTCTTTATCTAAAGTGATCGTAAGTTCCTGATCTTCTTCAGATTGGAATTTTTGTGCACCTTCAGGAATCGCTTTGCTGTGCACAAAGTGACTTTTATTTTCTGGACGGAATGTCACCGTATCACCTGGTTGTACTTTTAAATAACCCGGTTCAAAAACCATTGAGCCTTCACTGCTTGAATTCAACATTTTGATGTCATGATGAGCGGCTTGAGCAGCAAAGCTTAAACCTAATAATGCTGCAAGTGCGATTTTCTTCATTTTCATTTCCTTCTTAAGAATGTGCTGATTTACGCTGTGGACGAACCACTGGCAAACCTGCGCTACATTGTAATAATTCAACGTTTACACGATATAAACGATTAATGGTTTCGACTTGTAAAACATGATGAGCATCACCCACGCCTTGCACTTTACCTTCACCAAGTAAAATCAACTCATCTGAAAATTGAGCAGCAAGGCTTAAATCATGTAATACCATTATAGTAATCAGATTTTTTTGTTTCGTATAGGTGTAAACTTCTTCTAATAGATTAAGCTGATGATGCATATCTAACGCACTCACCGGCTCGTCCAACATTAAAATTTGTGGCTCACGTAATAAAACCTGGGCAAACATCACCATTTGACGCTGTCCGCCACTGAGATTCAGAATATCACGATGGGCTAAATGACCAATACCTAATTGTGCCATAATACTTGCTGCTTCAGTAAGAAGTTCATCGCTCACTCGCATCGTTAGACTATCCATTCGTCCCAAAAGGACAACTTCAAGTGCGGTCAAGCTCGCATCTACTCGGCTATCTTGAGGCATATAGCCAATTGGTTTACGCCAATCTGCTAACTTCGTCCGTTCTAGCTGTTTGCCTTGATAGGTAATCATTCCTTCATGTGGTAATTCACCAAAAATGGTTTTCAGCATGGAGGATTTTCCTGTACCGTTTGGCCCGAGTACCGTATACACTTTGCCTTCTTCAAAACGGACATTAATGTGATCTGCAACGGTGAGATCACCTCGTTTTACCGTAAGATTCTTTAATTCTAACATTATTGCCCCCTCTTGTTATTTAAAATAATCCAAAAGAAGAAAGGCACCCCAATAAAAGAGGTAACAATCCCCACTGGGAACAATGCGCCAGGGATAATAACTTTGGATAATACCGAAGAAAGGGATAAGAATGCCGCACCAACTAACATTGCGCCTGGTAAGAAGAAACGTTGATCTTCACCAAGTAACATTCGAGCAACATGTGGTGCAACTAAGCCGATAAAGCCAATCACGCCCACAAAACTAATTGCCGTCGCCGTCATCATTGCGACAAGAACTAATACCTTGATACGTAATACTTGCAAATTGATCCCAAGACTCGCCGCACGATCTTCACCTAAACGAAGTGCGGTCAATTTCCAAAGCTCTTTTGAAAGTAATGCTACGCATATTGTCGTCACAACAGTAATGATGACTAAGCTTTGCCATGTGGCTTTATTTAAGCTACCAAATAGCCAGAAAAGAATTTGTTGCGAGACTTCCGGCGCTGAAATAAATTGCACCAATGAAAGTAAGGATTGGAAAATAAAGAGCAATGCAATCCCTACCAGTACGAGCATTTCAGAACTAAATCGACGTTTAGACGCAAACAAGAAAAGAATCCCAGATGCGAGCATGGTCATGACAAATGCACCAATTGGCACGGCAACTTGTACCGGTAAACCAAAGCTTCCGAAAGCAATCACAATAGAAGCACCAAAACCTGCCGCAGCCGCGAGACCTAATGTATAAGGACTCGCCATAGGGTTATTTAATAAGGTTTGGATCTCTGCCCCACCTACAGCCAATGTTGCCCCAACTACAAGCGCCATCAATGCCATCGGTAAACGTAAATTATGCACAATATTGTTTGTCATTTTATCGACTTCATCAATACCGAATAACGCATTCACGACTTCCGATACCGATAGCATCGCTGGGCCAGTCATCACGTCGAGAATAAGACTGACCACGCCAATCACAAGAAAAGATAAAATAACAAACCAGCGTTTGCGTTCAAGCTTACGCTGGTTAGCCACAATATCTGCTACAACAGAATTGTTTTTCATTGATTAACGTTCCCCTTATTTAGTTTCAGGGAAAAGATAAATCGTACCTTCCGGAGTAACCGGTAAGTAGTTTTTATAGAAGTTTAAGTAAGTTTGTTGCGGATCTAAATCTTTAAACAGATCAGGATACGCCGCTTTAGCCACAAACTGAACAGATGCGCTGTCTGATAAAGTACGAGAGTTCGCATGATATGCTGCGTAAACACGATTATTTTTCACAGCCGGTAATTCTGCCCAGCCTGCACGTTGTTTAAATCCATTTAAACGACGTTCCGCTTCTGCTTTTTCAATACCAAAGCCCATTACCATGCCTTCTTGATTTTTCTTCAATTCAGTTTCACGGCCGGTAATAATAATCGCATCCGGTTTCGCGGCTAATACTTTTTCAGCAGCTAATGTACCCCATTTACCGATTTCTGCAGGTGCAATGTTTTCTGCGCCTACAAGGCTAATCATAGAGCCCCACATGCTTGAGAAGAATGTCAGCCCTTGTTCAGCAGGACCACCACGACCAAACTCCACGTACACTTTCGGTTGTTTTGCTAATTTCGCATTTTTAACCGTCGTTTGAATATGTTCTACAATGTCTTTGTATTCTTTCGCAATTTTTGCTGCGCGATCTTTCTGACCTGTTAATTGACCAATAATTTCCGTTGATTTGATGTGTTTATCTAAGGTTTGAGCGTTGTAATCTAATACAACAATTGGAATGCCCGCTTCATTGATAGCATCTAAATCAGATCCTAGCATTTCGTACTGCCAATCAGCTAAGACTAAAAGATCCGGTTTTAATGAAAGCACTTTTTCCACAGAGAACGTGCCTTCTTCTACTTCACCCACATCATCTAATTGATTTAATTTTGGCACCGCCTTGCTGAATAACTCCCAGCTTGCTGGTGCCCAAGAAGACCATACTTTCTTAGAAAAACCGACAACGTTATCTAACGCTTTGTCACCTCCGACTGCCATATAATCTTGGTAATAGAAACCAAGTACCACGCGTTTTGCCGGTAAATCTACTGTGACTTCACGATCAAGTATATCTTTTACTTTCACGGGATCCGCATTGGCAAAACCTGCACTTAAACCAAGAATGGTCGCAATCGCTAAAGTTGAAAAATGTCTTTTCATAAGAAAAATCTCCTGAGTAAAATTAAACAATTTTAAATGATAATAATTATCGACTCGCATAATACCGAAAATGATTGCAAAATTCAACTCAGGCGTTTAATTATTCTTCGTAAGCTTCGTCAGTTAATGTTTTTAAAAATGCCTCTAACGCATTAATCTCTTCATCTGTAAGCGGTTTGGCTTTTAAAACATCAGGATTAATGGTTTGAGCATATTCTGCTTTATCCCATGCTTTTCCTGTTTCAGGATTAATTTTACGATTAGGATTATTAAAACTATCTTTAAATAATAAGACGGTTTTTAAATCACGGAAAACGCCGTTATGCATATAAGGTGCTGTGACACCAATGTTACGCAATGTTGGCACTTTAAATTTACCTTTTTGCTTTTCATCGCCTTTCACCATCGGATTATCCAACAATCCATTGTCCACATAATCAGCCGCAAGTTTATTTAACTTAATTAACGCTTGGTTACTTGGCACACCGATATTGTAATAGCGATAATTCGTAAAGGTTTCTTTTGCTGAGTTCGCGTCACTTGATTGATGGCAGTTACTGCAGTTTGTTCGTGTTTTATCGAAAAATAATGCCTTACCTTCCGCTTCAAGTGCGGTCAATTCCGCTTCATTTTTTAATGCACGATCATATTTTGAAGAAAATTGCGCAAATAATTCATGCTTTTCGAACTCCGCAATGGCTTTTTCCATAATGGCATAGATTTTGTCGGTATCTGCCCAAATGCTTTCGCCATAAACATCCGTAATTGCCTTGTAATAAATTGAATTCGCTTTTAGACGTTCGACAATCGATTTTTTATCTGGCATGCCCATTTCTACAGGATTAACTGGTGGACCACCAGCTTGCTCGGCTAAATCTTTTGCACGTCCATCCCAGAATTGTCCCCCCACATAATCTTGAATTTTTTCATCAAAATGAAAATCTGGTGAAAACATAGCATAAAGTGCCGTGTTGGCATTACGATTGCCATGAAGATGCGGATTATCCCCCTCAGAGACCATTTGATTTGCCGAATTTTTACGTTGATCCACAAAGGCGGTACCCGGGTTGTGACAAGTTGAACAGCTTTGTGTTTTATTAAAAGAAAGCGATTTATCAAGAAACAGAACTTCGCCCAATCCTTGATAATTCAATTCTTTTCCTTTAGCTTGATCAGCTAAGGCATAATTGCTCTGCATCAAAGGTGCAAACAATAAAATAGAAAGCCATTTTTTTTGCATCGCGTTCTCCAAATATTCAAGTAAACGTTAATACAAATTATACTGAAAAATAATTGTATTACCTATTATGCTTCTCATATTGCTATATTAAATTCGCTTGAGTAGAATGACAAAATTATCTATATCTAATTAAATAGAGAAATTTTATGTCTACAATCAATCAATCAATCAATCAATCAATCAATCAATCAAAATTATCATGCCTATTAGCTGAATTTCAACAACACTCTCTTACTGAACGTGAAAAAGGAACGTATTTTGAAGACTTAATTCAGCTGTATTTACAAAATGAACCTTTTTACAGCGTTTACTATAAAGAAGTTCTTACTTTTAAAGATTGGATTGAAAAATACTACCCAAACCTCCCTTCTAATGATACTGGTATTGACCTTGTTGCTGTTACTCACGATGGCGAAAACCACGCGATTCAATGCAAAAATTATTCACAAGATCACCGTATTAGCAAAGCTGATATTGATAGTTTCTTTACTGCATCAGGCAAAAGCTATTTCCAACTACGCATAATTGTTGCGACCACTGATCACTGGACAGAACATGCCTACGCCTCACTCTCTCACCAAAATCCCCCTGTTACCGTAATAGATCGCTCAGCATTAGAAAATAGTGCAATAGACTGGGATAATTTTGCCTTCCAAAAAGAACTTCCACTAAAACCTAAAAAATCGCTACGTGAACATCAAAAGAATGCCCTATCTGCCGTGCGCAATGGTTTAAAAAATGCAGATAGAGGTAAACTCATTATGGCATGCGGTACAGGTAAAACCTTTACATCTTTAAAAATTGCTGAAGATATTGCTGGTAATGGTAAAAAAGTGCTTTTCTTGGTACCAAGCCTTGCTTTACTTTCTCAAAGTTTGACTGAATGGACGCAAGAATCTGAATACCCATTACATTGCTTTGCCGTTTGTTCCGATAGTGATGTAGGGAAACAAGGAAAAGCAAAAAATGAAGATGATCGTGTACAACAGCTTAATCATGAGTTGCAATATCCTGCCACGACGAACGCAAAATCACTAATAAAAGCAGTGAATGCACAAAATCGTGATTTAGCGATGACTGTTATCTTTTCAACTTATCATTCCATTGATGTTATCCACCAAGCACAACAGCAAGGTTTAGGAGAATTTGATCTAATCATTTGTGATGAAGCTCACCGAACAACAGGGGCGAGTTTTGATGATAAAGAAGAATCTGCATTTGTTCGTGTACATAACAATGATTACATCAAAGCCCAAAAGCGTCTTTATATGACAGCGACCCCACGTATTTATACAGATGAGGCCAAGAATACCGAAGGTGTTACCATTTACTCAATGGATGACCCAGAAAAATTTGGTGGAGATTTATATGTAATTAGCTTCTCTAAAGCTGTAAAAGAAAAACTGCTCGTTGACTATAAAGTACTAGTACTTGCTGTCGAAGAAAGTCATATTCATCAACATCTAGAGAAGTTATTCGAAGGAAATGAAATTGCCGTTGATGATGCGGCAAAAATTGTAGGTTGCTGGAAAGCTTTATCAAAATACGGCATTTTAGATGAACTAGGTGATAGTGAACCGATGAAAAGAGCGGTTGCTTTTTGCCAAGTTATTGAAAAAGATTACAAAGGCAAAACCCATAAAGTTAGTTCCAAAAATATTGCTGAAATTTTTAGTAATGTGGTCGATGCTTATCAAAAACAAGAAATAGCAGCATTAGAAGAGCAAAATCCTGATTTCAAACCTGATAATTCATTATTGCTCAAGTGCGAAGCGGAGCACATGGATGGCGGAATGAATGCCAGTGAAAAATCAGCCAAAATCGAATGGTTAAAAGCAGAACAAGAAGGTAACACTTGCCGTATTCTTTCGAATGTTCGTTGTTTATCTGAAGGTGTGGATGTACCAGCCTTAGATGCCGTTTTGTTCTTAACACCGAGAAGCTCACAAGTGGATGTGGTGCAATCTGTCGGTCGCGTAATGCGTAATGCACCAGGTAAAAAACGTGGTTATGTGATTTTACCTGTGGTGATTCCCGCAGGGATTGAACCAGATAAAGCCCTTGAGAAAAATGAAAATTACAAAGTAGTTTGGCAAGTATTGAATGCATTGCGTGCACACGATGACCGCTTTGATGCAATGATCAATAAAATGGAATTTGACGGTGCGGCAAAAGATAAAATTGAAGTGGTTTCTGTTGTTAGTCAAGTTTTAGCGAAGCAAAAACAAAAACCAACAAAAGTGAAAAAAGCCTCTGGTAAAGGCGAGAAAACTATTGGTAACCGTGATAACAGTTCCTTTAATGGTGAAACTCAGCTTGAAATGGAATTTGAAATCGGTGAAATTGAACGAGCATTAACCGCTAAAATTGTGAAAAAATGCGGCAATCGTACTCATTGGGAAGATTGGGCGAATGATGTGGCAAAAATTGCTAATACACATATCGAACGCATAAATACCATTTTAGCCAATCCACAAAATACCCGAGAGCGGTCAGTTTTTAATGCGTTTTTAAATGAATTACGTGATGATTTAAATAATGCCATAACTGAAAACGAAGCGGTGGAAATGTTGGCACAGCATTTAATCACTAAACCTGTATTTGATGCGCTATTCGCTAACGATAACTTTACCCAACACAATCCTATGTCTCAGGCGATGCAAAAAGTGGTGGATATTTTCGAGCAAAAAATCTAACAACTGAAACTAAACAACTCAAAGAGTTCTATGAAAGCATCCAGTTTAGAGTGAAAAACATTCAATCGCCAGAAGGTAAGCAAAAAATCATTAAAGAGCTTTATGATAGCTTCTTTAACAAAGCCTTCCCGAAAATGGCTGAACGTTTAGGCATTGTTTACACGCCAGTGGAAGTAGTAGATTTTATTATCCGATCAGTAGAAGATGTGTTGAATAATGAATTTAATGCTTCTCTTGCCGATAAAGGCGTGCAAATTATCGATCCATTTACAGGAACGGGAACCTTCATCACTCGCTTGTTGCAAAGTGGCATTATTCCACCTGAAAAATTGCCACAAAAATATAGCGAAATTCACGCTAATGAAATTGTGTTACTCGCCTACTACATCGCTGCAATTAATATTGAATCAGTCTATCACGCCTTGCTGGCTGAATATTCCGCAAGTACACAAGAAAATTCTACAACTTACCAGCCATTTGAAGGTATTTGCTTAACTGACACCTTCCAAATGTATGAAAAAGAAGATTTGGTGGACGAGATTTTGCAAGTCAACAGCGACCGACGGAAACGTCAAAAAGCGTTGGATATTCAAGTGATTATTGGGAACCCGCCGTATTCAGCTGGGCAAGAATCAGCTAATGATAACAATGCAAATATCACTTATCCATATTTAGATCAACGCATTGAAGAAAGTTATGATAAATATTCAACAGCCAATTTAACCACTTCATTATATGATAGTTATATTCGTGCAATTCGCTGGGCTTCAGATCGCATTGAAAACAACGGTGTAATTGGTTTTGTTACCAATGGCGGTTATTTAGAAAGTAACTCCGCCGATGGTTTACGCAAATGTTTATCCGAAGAATTTAGTTCACTCTATATTTTCCATTTACGTGGTAACGCTCGCACTTCTGGAGAACGCCGCCGTAAAGAAAAAGATAATATTTTCGGACAAGGGACAAGAACACCTGTCGCTATTTCTATTTTAGTGAAAAATCCTAATGCCAAACAACACGGACAAATTTATTTCCACGATATTGGCGATTATCTTACCCGTGAACAAAAATTAGAAATTATTGAAAATTTCCAAAGTGTTAATGGTATTTCTGCACAAAATGGTTGGATACAGATTATTCCTGACCAATTCAATGATTGGCTTAATCAACGTGATCCTAATTTTGATACTTATCTTTCTATTGGTGATAAAAAAGATAAAAGCTCATCTGTAATTTTTGAAAATTATTCTTCTGGAGTAAAAACGAATCGAGATGCGTGGTGCTACAATTTATCTAAACAAAACCTAGAAAAAAATATCTCATCAATGGTTGAGTTTTATAACCAACAAGTTCGTCATTTTCTAGCTAGGAAAGAAGATGAAGATAATTTAAAAGCAAATGATTTTATAGATTTAGATTCAACAAAAATTAGTTGGTCCGGCGATTTAATTTCTCAATTAGAAAGAGGTAATAAGGCATTATTTGACGATAAAAATATAAGATTTAGCCTATATAGACCTTATCATAAACAATATCTCTATTTTGATAGAATGTTAAATAATAGCATTTACCAAATACCATTATTATTACCTCGATCAGATTTCATAAATAAACTAATTTGCGTAACTGGACGAGGTTCATCAAAAGAGTTTTCTGTCTTGATTACAAATTTAATTCCTGATTTAGAGATGATTTCTAAAAACCAATGTTTCCCACTATATCTATACGAAAAAGAGGAAAACAACGAAAACTACCAACGCCGCGATGCGATTACAGATGAAGCACTTACACATTTTAAAGCGACTTATCCAAATGAGGATTTTGATAAGGAAGATATGTTCTACTATATCTATGGCTTACTGCATAGCGAGGAATATCGTGAAAAATATGCTGATAATTTAAGTAAGCAACTGCCTCGTATTCCATGTGTGAAAAGTGCGGTAGATTTTTGGGCGTTTTCTAAAACGGGACGTGAGTTAGCAGAATTACACTTAAATTACGAAACCGTGCCAATGTATAAAAACGTGCTATTTAAAGGTGGATTAAAATTACTGAATGACCAAATCAGCGGTGGCGTAGGTGAAGATTTCTATGTAGAAAAAATGAAATTCGGCAAAAAAATGGATGAGGAAACGGGTAAAAAAGTGGATGATAAAACTACCGTTATCTACAACAGCCAATTTACGCTTACCAACATTCCCGAAGAAGCCTATGATTATGTAGTCAACGGCAAACCGGCGTTGGAATGGGTGATGGAACGCCAATCAGTGAAAACCGATAAAGCCAGTGGAATCGTTAATGATGCCAATGACTGGGCTATTGAAACAATGAACAATCCTCGCTATCCAATGGAGTTATTCTTACGCGTGGTGACGGTAAGTTTAGAAACGATGCGAATTGTAAGAACATTGCCAAAATTAGATATTTAATCTCTGCCATACAAAAAATAAACCGAGCTAATTTGCTCGGTTTATTTTGCTTTCTACAAGCCAGTGGCCATCTTAATACGATCAGCAAACATACCAATACTCACGCCAAAATAGTTCGATTTATTCCAATCTAAAATTGTGCGGTAGTTATTGGAAACCAAGAATGCGCGCCCAACTTCTTTATCGGGACGAACTAACCAAAGATCGGCTTGCGAAAGTGCGGTCAATTTATCTTGTTCTTGTTGGCTGAAGCTTGCTAAGGTAACACCTTTAGATTGCCAATCACTGAGTGAACGAGCTTTGTTTTTCTCAATGCCTGAAAGCGATAAATCTAATGGTTGATTTAATGTGACTTCAACGCCCCAAGGCAATTTGTTATCCCAACCTACAGTGTGAAGATAATTTGCAATTGAAGCAAACGCATCAAATTGGTTCGTCCAAATGTCCTTTACGCCATCATTATTACCATCTGCTGCATAATTTAAGAATGCGCTTGGCATAAATTGGGTTTGCCCCATTGCGCCCGCCCAAGAACCTAACATTCTGTGACGTTGAATATGATCACGTTCTAACATTTTCATCGCATTCACAAATTCTTTACTAAATAAAGCTTCACGTCTGCCATCAAAGGCTAATGTAGCTAAAGCTGACAACACATCATAGCTACCTTGGTAGTGACCAAAGCTACTTTCCATACCCCATAAGGCAAGGATATATTCCTGTTGAACACCATAACGTTGGCTTGCTTGTTGTAATGGCGCTTGTACTTCCCAATAACGCTCTTCGGCAATATCTACTTTGTTTTGAGTCAGTACTTTATTCAGATAATTGGTTGTGCCATTTGGATTGGGTAACTGTGGTTGATCTGAATTACGCTTGCTTTTACCCGCTTGCGCACGATCTAAATCCACCGCCTTTTGCATATATTGAATATTATTTTGTGCATTCAATACTGAAGCTGACACACCTTCTGCTGCCGCTTTGCTTTTTAAGAACTGCACATAATCATTAAAGTTATCTAAGGTTCTTGGCTTGCTGTAAACAGCGTTGCTACTTACCTTGCTTGATGACATTGTTGTCGTCGTACTGCTTGAACAACCCACTAATAAAAGTGCGGTTGATAATACAGTCATTTTTAACGTTGAGATTAAATTCATTTCTTTTCCTTTTTTAATTATCAAAATATCGCATTATTTGCGTAAAAATTGATTATAAACGGCTTTCAATAATGAGGTTGGTAATAAGCGAGAACCTGAACGCAAGGCAAAGGTGAATAGGCCAGAAAATAAACCTTGAATGCCTAAACGATGTTTCAATTTAAATAAACGCCATTCTGACTTGGCTTGGTTTAAACCACGACGACGCCCTACCATACCATTGCCCACGCGGGCATAAACTAAAATATCCGGCAAGTTTGCCACTTTTTGACCTTGTGCCACAAGCTTAATCCACAGGTAATAATCTTCCTGTAAATCTTCATATCCACCACAATTAATGACTGCACTTTTTTGATACGCCACCGTCATGTGATTGAACGGACAACGTTTTTGCGTAAATTTAACGATATCTTGTGCTTCAGTCGGCACGTTACGATATGCCACGATGTCTTGAATATTTTCGCCAAACTCAGCAATCTGCCCACCGAAAATAATCGTATCCGGATGTTGCTCAATAAACGCCACTTGTTTCGCAAAACGCTCAGGCACACAAATATCATCTGTGTCCATACGGAAGACCCAATCGTGAGAACAATGTTTTAATCCTTCATTGAGCGCTTTACCTAAACCTAAATTTTTAGGCAACTTCACTAAGTTTAAGGGTAATTTGGTTTCGAATTCAGAAACCACGGCTTCCAATTCTGGCGTTACCGCACCATCAAACACCAATACGATCTCATCTGCAGGATGGGTTTGAGCCACTAAACTTTCAAAACATTCTCTTAAATATTGTGGATTTTCCTTAATGTATAAGGACATTAAAACTGAAAATTTCATACTTCTCTATCTAATAAGTTATCTACATAAACCGTTTCAAATTAATTGCCAATTTAGGTGAAATTAAAACCACAAAGGCAATGACTAGCTGCTTAATACTTTTCGTTAATTTAAAAATCTCAAAATAGTAAAAAGCCGCTTTACGGGATAAATTCATTATATGTGGGTAAGCCAACATATATTGTGCGTTGATGGCAAAATTCTTTTCTTGCTCTGCCGTTCTCACATAATTTTCACGGATATAATCAATCGCTTTTTGCGTATTCGTCGTATCCGTTGATACACTAGAACGCTTAGTATGGAACGTACAATAAGTTAATGGTTCTGCTACTTTGCACGCTTTAAACGTTGGATCTTGCACAAGTTTCAGCAAGAAATCATAGTCTTCCAATGAACGAAGTGCGGTCGATAATCCACCTATTTTTAAAAACAGATCTTTTTTCACCCCAATCATCGGCATACCACCGATTTTATTCGCCAGTAAAATTCGCTCTACGCTAATCTCTTGTGGCTCAATCGGGTTGGTCACATAGCTAAAACCTTCATTCACCATTTCACATTTTGCAGGATGATAAACAAAGTTAACATCAGCATGCGCTGCAATCACATCAGCTAATTTCTGACATTTATCATTTGCAAAACGATCATCATCATCAAGGAATAACAACCAATCATTATCGGCATTTCTTGCCCCGATATTACGACTTTCTGCCGCCCCTTGATTGGTTTCGTTACGAATCACTTTAACTGCAAATGGATATGCTTGTGTCACTTCAACAGGTTCTTTCGAGCAGTCGTCCACAATCACTACATCAAAATTATAAGTGGTTTGCTTGGTTAAACTTTCCAATAACGCAGGAATTTCTTCTTTCCGATTATAAGAAGGCACGATGATACTAAACATATTTCGGCTCCTTTTGTTTAAATAAAATAAGCTGTTTACCGTGAGTGCCAAAAAGCGATAAGAACATCAACATGACAAACATAATACCTGGGAAAGCAAAGGTGTCTGCTTTGATGTTACAAAATGCCAAAATCACAAAGGCAGAAAGGATAAATTTCCAGCTGCCATCAAACCAATTTAAGGCGACTTTGCGCACAAAATAGAATGTCACGGCAAAACACACTAAGGCATAAGATACGCCACCATAAAGAATTTGGCGTAAGAAACCAGAATCCGTATGACCATAATAACGACCGACTTCCAACTGCCCTGTCATATACATGCCATCACCATAAATAAACTGTTTAAGCGTTGGCATGAACAGGTGGTTTTTCATCAATGTATCCGTTGACGAACTGACAAATCCTGCACCGTGTAATAAATTGATCACGGGTTCTAAAGCATGTGCCACATAAGGATTTTCTGGTAAGAAATACGCCAATAACAATACCAAAATAGCAAATGCAATGAGTGATGGAACATAACGCCATTTGAAATACACTAAAATGCTCACAACCGATAACAGAAGGAATGTACGTCCTGAAATTAATCCGATACATAGCATAAAAAACACTAAAATACTTGGAAGTGTATTATGTTTAGCGTTGTAAGCCAGTAAGAAATGCAACAGCATTAAATAGAATAAACTCAGTTGGAAAAAAGCGGTTGCGGTGATGTTATATAAGCGATATTCCTGCTCTGAACCATAAAAACGTGCAGGTAACACCGCATTGGTCGAAAGCAAGAAATCGATCATAAATGATGCGCCGAGCAAGCCAATGATGCCCACTGCAAATTGCACCACAACACCAATTTGCAAATCTCGCACGACTCGTTGTTGTCTGTTTGCATTGGCATAAAACGCATTATAAAGTCCCACGCCTAATAAGAATAAAATCAATTCCTTCACATACATGGTGATAACAGAAAGATCTTTTGTGCCATTAAGCAATAACGGAATCACACTGAAAACAATCAATCCGCCTAAAACAGCAAGACTGTCTAAAGGCAGAATGATGCCTTGAGGCTTCTGTTTTTTAATGTACTGATAAGCCAAGACAACCAATGCAGCCAAGCCCGCGACGAATGACATTCGTACAACATGGAACAGCCAAGGATCGTAAAGATAAAAAAGGTTAAAAAGTGCGGTCATTTTTTACGTTATTTTCCTAAATTCTTTTTCACCGCTAAGATTTTTTTGAGCGGATATTTAATTAATTTCTTCACTAAATTATTGGATCTTGAACCGCGAATCGCTTCCAAATTACTCACTAATTGTGGGTTTTCAATGGCTACAAGCGGACGAACCACATTGTTATTAATCCGGAATTGGGTTTCAAATAATAAGAAATCATCAGCAAGCCAAAACGGTTTTTCTTGTTCAAGTTGTTTTAAAAATGCACGTGCCGCTGATTTTTTAATTAAGTATGCTACCGTGCCTGCAAAATAACTTTTATATGGATAAGCGACGGTGACATCACCCACTGTTTGACGTAAAAATGAGAAGGTTGTCGGATAATTAATTTCCAATTCCACATCATCAAATTCCGCAATTTTTGACTGCCCGATTAATACAATATCTGCATCACATTTTTCGGTTAAAAGTGCGGTTGTGTTTGGCGATAAATTAGCATTAAATAACGCATCATCTTCACAGACTAAAGCATAGTCATTTTCCGCCACATTTTGATCTTCTACGATCTGGCGATAAACCGCTAAATGGCTTAATGTACAACCAATTTCGCCTTTTGTGACGTTGCGTCCATAATACTGTTCAAACTTCGTTGGATTGAACACTTCTGCCAATTCTTCCCATTCTTTTTGCATGGTATTAATGGCTGAAAATACAGCAAAATCAGCGGTATCAGGTTGAGCAAAAAACAGCTCACGACGCTGAATATCTTTATCTAGTGAAATCAAATATTTATTCATAATTATCTCAATTTTGGGTTTTGCAGTATTTTGATTACAACAAACGGAAATAGTTGCAAATTATACTAAAGAAATAGGCCAATGGCATGGCTTTTAATACGACTTTAAAAATCCTTAAAAAAATAACCGCACTTTAAATGCTTAAAGCGCGGTCTATTTTAAATGGATTAGTATGTTATTTCTTTCAATTAGAAAATTGCAGTCGCTAAACCCACAACAACACTTAAAGAAAGTACTACAGCTAACATTGCATAACCAAAATCACTCATTTTAATTTCCCACTTATTTAGTTAAAGATAGCCCATTCTAACAATAAAGTACGTTTTTTCAAAAATTTTTTATAATTTGCTTAACCTATTTGGTGACAGTCTTTATAATGGGAAAAATTCTCTAGAGGCAAAATTATGGCAACAATTAAATTTAAAATACAGCGAAGATGGCTGGTGTTTCTACCACCACAGTTTCCCATGTAATTAATAAAACCCGTTTTGTAGCAAAAGAAACTGAAGAGGCGGTGATGCAAGCCATTAAAAGCTTGAAATACTCACCAAGTGCTGTTGCGCGTAGTTTGAAAGTCAATACGACAAAATCTATTGGGATGATTGTTACCACCAGTGAATCCCCTTATTTTGCTGAAATCATTCATGCCGTTGAAGATCATTGTTATCGTCAAGGTTATTCACTTTTTTTGTGTAATACACAAAATGATCCTGAAAAAATTAAAAATCACGTCGAAATGCTCGCTAAAAAACGCGTAGATGGTTTATTGGTGATGTGTTCTGAATATACGCAACATTCACTTGATGTGCTTTCAGGTTTCTCTTCCATACCTATGGTGGTAATGGATTGGGGCCCTAATGTTGATACCGATATCATTGAAGATAACAGCTTTACGGGCGGTTATATTGCGACTAAGCACTTAATTGATTGTGGTCATAAAGCCATTGGTCTTATTGCGGGGGAATTGGATAAAACTACCGCAAAAACACGTTATGAAGGTTTTGTGAAAGCCATGAATGAAGCCAATCTGCCAATTCATGAAAATTGGATTATGGAAGGCTTCTTTGAGCCAGAAGACGGTTACGAGTGCATGAACAAGATCCTTTCACAAGACAGCCTACCTACTGCTGTCTTCTGCTGTAATGACGTGATGGCATTAGGTGCAATTTCCGCAATTACGGAAAAAGGCTTGCGCGTGCCTGATGATATTTCGATTATTGGCTATGACAATATTCACTCATCACGTTTCTATGCACCGCCACTCACAACGATTCACCAATCTAAATCACGTTTAGGTGCACAAGCAGTTAATCTCTTATTTGAACGTATTGCGAATAAAGATAACGACAGCCACGAAAAACATCGTATTGCGATCCATCCAGAATTGGTACTACGAAAATCAGTTCGTACACTTGCATAAACATTAAATTTTTTGACCGCACTTTAAATTTTATCTAAAAAAGTGCGGTCTTTTTTTTACTTATTTTTAGCTTTTTTGATTTAATACAAGTTTTCGACGTATAGCATTTGATCCCGATACATATTTTTGGTTATATCTCTCTTGGTTTGATTTTATTTTTTCTTTATCGGAGTTCATATGACTGATGAGTATCGCACTCTCCGCCATAATATTAATATGTTAGGGCGTTTTCTTGGAGAAACCATTAATGATGCACAAGGCGAAGACATTCTTACCTTGATTGAAAATGTTCGCCAATTGTCCAAACAATCTCGAGCTGGCGATAGCCAAGCACGTAAAACATTGTTGGATACCCTTTCCACCATTTCAAATGAAAATATTATTCCTGTTGCACGAGCATTCAGCCATTTTCTTAATTTGACGAATATCGCTGAACAATACCAAACGGTCTCTCGCCAACATAAAGATTTACAATCTTCTAATCGTTCGTTAAGTGCTTTATTTCAACGTTTAAAAGCACAAAATGCCTCAAAAGAAGAGGTTTACAAAACCGTTGAAAACCTGCTTATTGAGCTTGTATTAACGGCACACCCAACCGAAACTACACGTCGTTCTTTAGTCCATAAACATGTTGAGATCAATAAATGCTTAAGCAAATTAGAGCACGATGATTTGACACCGAAAGAACGCGGCATTATTGAACGCTTGCTACTTCGTTTAATTGCTGAAGCTTGGCATACTAATGAAATCCGTACTGTTCGCCCTACCCCATTCGATGAAGCAAAATGGGGCTATGCTATGATTGAAAATAGCCTATGGCAAGGTGTACCGGAATTCTTACGTCAATTAAATGAACATGCTCGTGAATTCTTAGGCTACGATTTACCGGTAGGCTTACGTCCTGTCAGAATTTCTTCTTGGATGGGCGGTGACCGTGATGGTAACCCATTTGTGACCTCAAAAATCACTCAACAAGTCCTCTATCTTGCTCGTTGGAAAGCGGCGGATTTATTTTTAAATGACATCAAATCCCTTGCCGATGAATTATCCATGGTGAAATGCACGTCAGAATTTACCGCAAAATATGGTGAGCATTTAGAGCCTTACCGCTTTGTGGTCAAAGAACTTCGCGCAAAACTTATCGCGACCCTTGATTACTTTGATGATTGCATGGCTAATCGTCCACCACGCGTAAGCCAAGCGGATATCATTATGGAAGATAATCAACTTTGGGAACCGCTCTATGATTGCTATCAATCATTGATGGCATGTGGTATGCGTATTATCGCCAATGGTTCATTATTGGATATTTTGCATCGCATTCGTTGTTTTGGTGTCACGCTTTCACAAATGGATATCCGTCAAGAAAGCACGCGTCATACAGATGCTATCGCAGAAATTACCCGTTATCTTGGTATTGGTGATTATGCACAATGGAGCGAAGCAGAAAAACAATCTTTCTTGGTGCGTGAATTAAATTCTCGACGCCCATTAATTCCAACCCATTGGGAGCCGTCTGCAGAAACCCAAGAAATTTTAGAGACTTGCAAAGTCATTGCACAACAAAAACAAGGCGTAATTGCTTGCTATATTATTTCTATGGCAAGAAGTGCCTCTGATGTACTCGCTGTGCATTTATTATTAAAAGAAGCGGGCATACCTTATCATATTCCTGTCGTGCCACTCTTTGAAACCTTAGATGACTTAGATGCCTCTGAAGGCGTCATGCGTCAATTGTTTAATATTGGTTGGTATCGTGGCGTGATTAATAATCATCAAATGGTGATGATTGGTTATTCTGATTCTGCTAAAGATGCGGGCATGATGGCGGCATCATGGGCACAATATCGTGCACAAGAAGCATTAGTCAATTTAACCGAAGAACTGGGTATTGAACTCACTTTATTCCATGGTCGTGGTGGTACAATCGGTCGTGGTGGTGCGCCTGCCCATGCGGCATTGCTTTCTCAACCTCCGCGCTCACTCAAAAATGGTTTACGTGTGACTGAACAAGGCGAAATGATCCGCTTTAAACTTGGTTTACCCGAAGTTGCGGTTGAAACCTTTGATCTTTACGCGAGTGCGATTTTAGAAGCAAACTTACTTCCACCGCCAGAACCTAAAGCAGAATGGCGTGCTGTGATGGATGAGCTTTCCGCTACTTCATGTGACATTTACCGTAGTGTTGTTCGTGGTGATAAAGACTTCGTGCCTTATTTCCGTAGTGCCACACCAGAACAAGAACTGTCTAAACTGCCACTTGGATCTCGCCCTGCAAAACGTAATCCAAATGGTGGCGTAGAAAGCTTACGTGCCATTCCATGGATTTTTGCTTGGATGCAAAACCGCTTAATGCTACCGGCATGGCTGGGTGCAGGTGCGGCAATTCAAAAAATTGTAGATGAAGGCAAAGGTCATATTATTGAAGAAATGTGTAAAGCTTGGCCATTCTTCTCGACTCGTATAGGCATGTTAGAAATGGTGTTCAGTAAAACCGATACTTGGCTTTCTGAACAATATGATCATAACTTAGTGAAAAAAGAGCTTTGGTACTTAGGTGAGGATCTACGTAACCAACTCAATGCGGATATTAAAACTGTGCTTTCGCTTTCTCACAAAGATGAATTAATGGCGGACTTGCCGTGGATCGCAGATTCTATTGCATTACGTAATGTTTATACAGATCCACTCAATCTCCTTCAAGTGGAACTGCTCCGTCGTTTCCGTGAATCGCCTGAAAACCCAAGCCCTGATGTCGAACAAGCCCTGATGATTACCATCACAGGTATTGCCGCAGGTATGCGAAATACCGGCTAGTTACGGCAACTAAAAATAAGTGCAGTCAAAAAAACAACGATGATTTGACCGCACTTTTTGTTTTGTGTTTCTTGCGGTATCATACGCGCAATTTACTTGATGAAGGAAAACCCAATGACAACTGATATTCAAAAACTCGATCCCGATGCAGCGATTGATCTTGCTTATGATATTTTCTTAGAGATGGCAGGCGAAAATCTCGATCCCGCTGATATTATGCTATTCAATCTGCAATTTGAAGATCGTGGTGCGGTCGAGTTTGTCGAAACAGCAGACGATTGGGAACAAGAAATTGGGGTGTTAATCGATCCTGACGCTTTTGCTGAAGTTTGGGTGGGTTTAGTGAATGAGAAAGATGAAATGGATGATGTGTTTGCAAAATTCTTAATTTCACATCGAGAAGAAGATCGCGAATTCCACGTTATTTGGAAAAAATAATCTCTCTTCTCTCTATATCAATTGACAAACTAAAACCGGTTTAATTAAAAATTAAACCGGTTTTTGCTTAACAAATTCGTGGTAAAGGTTCGTTGCGTGGTAAGTCTAATAAACGACTTTGACCAAAAAGACCAACTGCACGAACTTTGCCATCAGTCGTTACCTCGCCGATTACGGCCGCATTTTCACCTAATGGATGGCTACGAAGTGCAGTCAGAATTTCAGCTGTTTTTTCTTTATCCGCCACAATCACCAATTTACCTTCATTAGCAAAATTTAACGCATCCAAACCGAGTAATTCGCAAATACCACGTACTTCCTGACGAATTGGTAATACCGTTTCATCAATTTGAATCCCCACTTTCTGTGCCTGTGCAAATTCATGAAGTACCGCATTCACACCACCACGGGTCGCATCGCGTACAGCTTTCACCCCGTCAATTGGACGAATACAATCAATAAGCGGTGCAAGCACGGCGCAATCACTGCATAAATCTGTTTGAATACCGAGATTTTCACGTAAATTCAAAATGGTTGCGCCATGATCACCCAAAGTACCACTCACAATAATCTGATCGCCAGGCTGAATACGGTGCACGCCCCAGTCGAGTCCGTTTGGAATCACACCAATACCGGCCGTATTGATAAACACTTTATCTATTGCGCCTTTTTGTACCACTTTGGTATCGCCCGTTACCACTTGAATACCCGCTGAATGGCAGGCTTTTGCCATAGATTGAATCAATTTTTTTAAAGTTTCTAGTGGTAAGCCTTCTTCCAAAATAAACCCACAGGATAAATATTTGGGAACTGCACCGCATACCGCTACATCGTTAGCGGTACCACATACAGCGAGTTTACCAATGTCGCCACCTGGGAAAAAAATCGGATCAATGACAAAACTGTCGGTAGAAAAAGCTAATGTTCCGCCTAAAGCGTTCATTTCTTGCAACGCAATACGCGCCTGATCTTCGCCTTGTGAAAGTATCGGGTTATCAAATGCCTCGACAAAATAATCGCGGATCAACTCTTGCATTGTGGCACCGCCATTTCCGTGTGCCATCGTAATAAAATCAGTCATTGTTTTATTCTCGTCTGTATTGATAATAGGCCGCACATGCCCCTTCGGAAGATACCATCAACGCACCATAAGCATTGTCTGGATTACATTTTTTAGCAAATAATGGGCAATCAGCCGGCTTACATTTGCCGATTAACACATCGCCGCAGCGAGAATCAGGATCATCTGCAACTTGATGTGGCTGACAAGCAAAATGCGCTTCTGCGTCAAAGCATTGATAATCATCTGTCAGTTCTACACCCGATTCGGCAATTTCGCCCAATCCACGCCATTCGCTGCTGGCTTTCAAGCGGAATACTTCACTGATTGCCTGTTGAGCCAACAGATTGCCATGCTGGTGTACAATGCGTTTATACTGGTTTTCCACTTCACAGCGTTGTTCAGCAATCTGTGTTACCAACATTAAAATTGCTTGTAGGATATCTAAAGGTTCAAAACCAGTGATCACAAAAGGCTTATGATAGGTGTCACACAATTCTTGGTAAGGTTCAGAACCAATTACCATGCTGACATGACCGGGCGCAATAAAGCCGTCAATTTTTACTTGTCCTTGCGACAATAAGCTGTGTAATGTCGGGATGATAGTAATATTTTGGCATACCACAAAAAAGTTTTTTACCTGTTGTTTTTTCGCTTGTTGCAAGGTAATCGCAGCACTCGGCATGGTCGTTTCAAAACCGAGTGAAAAGAACACCACTTTTTTGTCTGGATTATTTGATGCAATATTCAATGCATCAAGCGGTGAATAAACGATTCGAACATCTGCGCCCTGTGCTTTGGCTTCTAATAATGAACCTAAACGTCCGCGTACTCGCATGGCATCACCGAAAGTACAGAAAATCACTTCTGGACGACGAGCAATCTCAATACAGACATCAATTCGCCCCATCGGTAAGACACATACTGGGCAGCCTGGACCGTGAATAAATTCGATACTTTTCGGTAATAAACGATCAAGCCCAAATTTAAAAATGGTATGAGTATGTCCGCCGCAGACCTCCATCAGATATAACGGATTTTTTGGCGTAAAGTGCGGTTGTTTTTCCATTATTTTTTGTAGTCGCTGCAACAGACTTTTTGCCAGTTCAGGATCACGAAATTCATCAACAAACTGCATTTGATGCTCCTATCGTTCTTGCGCTTTTAACCAGTCTAACCACTGCTGTAATCCTTCTCCACTTTGAGAAGACAACTGGATAACCTCAATTGTTGGATTCACTTGTTTTGCATAAGCAATACATTTTTCCACATCAAAATTTAAGTACGGCAGTAAATCAACTTTATTTAAAATCATTAATTTAGAAGCCGCAAACATATGCGGATATTTTAGCGGTTTATCTTCACCTTCTGTCACGGATAAGATCACCACTTTAGCGTGCTCGCCTAAATCAAATTCTGATGGGCAGACTAGGTTTCCGACATTTTCAATAAACATCAGACTATTTTCCTGTGGCTGCAATTTCACTAATGCATTACCAATCATTTGTGCATCTAAGTGACATCCTTTACCTGTATTGACTTGAATTGCCGGCACACCGGTTTGACGAATACGATCCGCATCGTTTTCTGTTTGCTGATCCCCTTCGATCACATAACAAGGATAGTCATTTTTTAATGCATTTAACGTAGTCGTCAATAAGGTTGTTTTGCCTGAACCAGGACTTGAAACAAGATTAAGTGCCAAAATATGCTGATTGGCAAAAAAGCGACGATTCATATCGGCTAACTGATTGTTGGCACCAAGAATATCTTGCTCTACTTTCAGTAATCGTTGCTGGGTTTCATCTTGTTGTGGAGAGTCTGGCATACGGAAGGATGAGTGAGAAAAATTAGGTAGTTTTGTTGCATGTTGCGCATTGGAATCATGATGAACATGCGGTAATTCTCCGATTCTGACTTGGTCTGGATGGCCACAGCCACAGGTTGTACACATAAGTCACCTCAATAGTTTTTCGTTTATTCTGTAAATGCTTAGAATCTATGGTAATTCATATACCTTAGAATACCATATTCTCAATCTTAAATATATTCTTTGAAGAGAGATAAATACATACTATCAAGTAGTTAGCGTATTTTATATTCAAAAGATCAAATTTAATTTGTCCATTTAGACATCTTTGCTATTTTACGGCAATTTCTTTCACTCTAAATTCGGTGCCACTTCGACGTTGTAAACATGCACTGTGACAATGTGGACAGCAATCTTGATAGGCTTCAATCTCAACTTCCTTTTGACATTGCCAGCACCATGCAATCGCAGGTAAATGGATAAAATGTAACTGACAGTTTTCAGCAACGGTATCTTTACGCATAATTTCAAAGCAAAATTCTACCGCACTTTGCTCGACACAAGACAGTGCCCCAATTTCTAGCCAAATATCTGTCACTTCATGGATTTCATGCTTTTTCTGTTGTTGATCAATAATTTCCATAATATTCTGACAGAGAGACATCTCATGCATGATTTTCTCCTTAAAATAAAAAGGTAGCCTGTCCAAATTCTACTCTTTTTTGATGTTTATTTTCAGCTTTTCTATGTTTCGCTGTTCGATATTTAAACATTATTTGAAAAATTTTTACTGGTACTCGTGCTAGACATCATTTTAGCGGTACAAAATTAATGCCGCTATGCTGCAATAAGGTATTCATTAAATCATTATTTTGCTCAAACTGACTACATTTTCCTTTGAGCTGAATTAAGCGAATTCGTAAATGAGCCAATTCATGGATCCGTTTTGATACTTCTCGAATATGTCGATCTAGCAGCTTATTAATTTCCCTTTCCTGCTCTTTATTACCACATTGAGGATTGAGCAACATTTTGATTTCTTTTAGTGAAATATCCAAACTGCGGCAATAGCAAATAAAAGAAAGTTGCTTCAAATGCTCTTCCGTATAAACGCGAAAATTACCGCTCGTTCGCTTGGCGGGTTCGATTAATCCTTGCTTTTCATAGAAACGTACGGCTTCCACCGTACAGCCAACGATATTGGCTAATTGACCAATTTTCATTTTTTATTAAATTACACTTGACTCTGAAGTTACTTCATATTTTATACTTTATCACAGTATTCACATGTTAGAAAAGGAGAACTTCCATGAAAAAAACAGCATTGTTTATTACTGCACTATTCGGTGCTTCACTCGCTAATGCACATAATGTTTGGTTGGAGCCTGTTAAGGATGCAAAAGGGCAATATGTGGTTAAATTTGGTCATGAGGAAACTGAAACCTATCCTCAAAGCAAATTAAAAGCGGTGCGTCTACTTGATGCTAAAGGCCAATTGAAAAATGCCACAGTAAACTTTAAAGAAGGAGAAGCACACTTTGCTGCACCTGATGCAGACATCGCATTTATTCGCTTTGATAATGGTGTTTGGTCAAAATTGCCAAGTGGTAAATATGTTGAAAAAACCAAACAACAGGTACCTGATGCTGTACTTAGTGTTAACCCGATCAAATTCGGTAAAGCAATTTTACACTGGGATGCGCAAGCAAATAAATCACACAACATGGATTATGAATTAGTCCCTCAAAGTGAACCGAAAGCGGGACAACCTCTCGATATTCTCGTGTTAGTAAAAGGTAAACCTGTGCAAGGCATCAAAGTGGGTTTAGGCGAAGATCACCCATTCAACTTAACCAATGAAAAAGGTATCGCACAATTCACCCCTAAAGCGGGTTATAACAAAGTCTGGGCTGAATTTGACGAGCCGGTTAAAGACAATCCTGACTATACCAAACGTAGTGTTGAATATATGCTAACTTTTGATGCGAAGTAATGAAAAGAGTTGTATTTTTAACCGCACTTTTCACCTTGCTGTGCGCGCCATCAGCATTGGCTCATAGTTTGCATGTTTTTGCACAATATGATGGACGCACAGTCTCTGGCAAAGCCTATTATTCCGATATGACTCCAGCGGCAGAAACCTATATGGAGATTTTGCAAGCTGGCCAGGACTCCCCTCTATTGGAAGGCAAAACAGATCGAGATGGGCTATTTGCCTATCCGATCAATACCACTGCCGAAGGTGCCATTAAAGTAGTGATAGAAGGTGAAGAAGGACATCGAGCCTCAATTGTTGCCAACAGAGTATCTGCGCAAGCCACTAATAACAATGACAATGCATTGATGTTGGTCCGCGAAGATATTTCTAAATTAAAAGACAAAATTTACCTACACGATATTATTGGTGGTATCGGTTATATTGTTGGCATTTTCGGCTTATGGGCATTGATTAGAGCCTCAAAGATGACGCGTGCGTCGCAATCTAAGGAAAGATAATATGCATTTATCGGAAGGTGTGTTGCATACGCCCGTATTGCTTGGTGGTGCAGCTGTTGCATTAGTCTGCGTAATGACTGGTCTTAAACGTCTTAATTCGCAACAATTGCCGCTAACGGCATTGTTTGCCGCTGCTTTTTTTGTTGCAGGTACTATTCATGTACCGGTTGGCATTGGCAGCGTGCATCTCATCTTAAACGGCATGGCCGGTCTGTTTCTCGGCTGGGCCGTTTTCCCTGCTTTTTTAATCGCATTGGTATTACAAGCCCTGCTCTTTTCCTTCGGGGGATTTGCTGTATTAGGTGTCAATTTATGCATAATGGCATTACCTGCCCTTTTTGTACATTGGCTATTTGCAAAAAGACTTGAAAATGACAATTCCCGTCGAACTCAAATTACTGCAGGTATTGGTGCTGGCGTGATCGGCGTTGGCGGTTCAGCCTTGCTCGCCTCTTTAGTCTTAGCTCTAGATGGTGGTAAAGCTTACAGCGATCTGATCATGCTACTGGTAATATCACATATTCCTGTGTTTATTATCGACAGTATCGTCAGCGTCGGGGTGGTCTTATTGTTAAACAAAATGTATCCAACAGCGCTCAGTGTAGTGAAATGAATTTTCTTGCTATTTTTCAACCGCACTTGCGATTAATTTATGTGTTTTTGTGTGGACTTATCGTCAGCACAATGACACATATTTCAACGCTTATTATCCTTAATCTGATCGTATTCAGCGGATTACTTATTACGCTAATTCGCTATCAAAAATCCCTTGCCGGTTATTTCAAATATTGGCTGAAACTAAATCTCTTTACTCTACTCGTTTGGTTAACCTTAAGCTGGAAAATCACCGAACAAGGCTTAACATTAAATCCAATGGGCATTCAGCTCGCGCTACTCATCACGCTACGTTTCAATTTAATTTTAAGCTTAACTCGCCTCTTGTTAATTGATATGAACGAGAGCCTTTTATTGCAAGCATTGTGTCGTTTGCCATTGCCTGAAAAACTACTTCACCTATTCGTTCTGACCGTGCGTTATATTTCTGTACTTGGTGATGTACATAAAAAAATGGATATGGCAATGCGCGCGCGCGGATACCAGCCAAAACTTAACGGCAGAACCTTATTTATCGCCGCGCAACGTGTGGCATTATTATTAATTCATGCACTCGTTAAAGCAGAAAAAACAGAAATGGCGCTAAAAGCACGTGGCTTTCAGCTGCATGATATGAAAAAAACACAGGATAAATCTTGATGAACGTCCTCGAAGTCAAACAATTACAGATCATGCGTGACCAACGTGTGATTATTGATAACCTTTCTTTTGAACTCCCTGAAGGTCATCGCTTTTTTTTACAAGGCGATATTGGTTGTGGAAAATCGACGCTATTACACTGCCTATTAGGGTTTATACCTTACCAACATGGAGAGGTTCGCTGGTTCGATCGAACATGCCATCAAGAAAAGGATTTTGTACCGTTACGTGGAAAGGTGGGGATCTGTTTCCAACATGCGGGCGATCAACTGTTTGGTCCAACCGTACTTGATGATGTGGCGTTTGGTCCACTTAATCAGGGCTTGAACAGAAATGAAGCCTATCAAATTGCATTACAGCAACTAGAACGTCTGAATATTGTTAGGTTAAAAGATCGCTCAGTAAATACCTTATCTGGCGGTGAACAGAATTTTACTGCGCTAGCCGGTGTTCTGGCGATGCAGCCAAAAGTATTGCTGTTAGATGAACCAACCAATGGACTGGATGCAAAAAATATCGCCAAACTGACTGCACTTTTACGTGAACTACAGTTACCGATGCTTATTGCCTCACATGATTTACGCTTTAGTGAAACACTTGCGGATTCCTGTTTGTCTTTAGCCACAGATAATGATGGCTAAATGCATTCATAATGCGTAAGAAAATAATTCAATAAAAAACGGGCGAACCATTCAGTTCGCCCGTAATCTATTTATAATGCTAATCAAGCCACAAGTGCGGTTTCTTTTAAACGATTTTTTAATTTCGCGTATTCAGTTACCACATAGCGTTCAGCCCAGGCTTGGTCTTCGATTTTATCAATACGAACCGCACTGTATTTGTATTCCGGTGTTCTAGAACCCGGGTTCAAATGTTCAGCGGTTAATTCGTTACATTTACCGATCCACCATTGATAGGTCATATAACAAGCGCCTTTGTTTGTACGAGTGCTTACATCTGCACGAGAAATAACTCTACCACGAGAAGAAGCAATCCAAACCAAGTCGTTGTTTTTAATGCCTAATTCTTTGGCGTCTTGATCGTTCATTTGTACGAATCCAGGTTCATCAGCAAGTGCCGCAAGTGCACGGCAGTTACCGGTCATGGAACGGCAGGAGTAGTGACCCACTTCACGTACGGTAGAAAGTACCAATGGGAATTCTTCTGAAAGATCTTCCATCGGTGGTTCCCAGTCGCATGCAAAGAATTCAGCTTTGCCGTTCGGACGGTCGAAGATTTGGCCTTTATACAAATATTGTGTACCTTGATCTTCAGGGCCTTCGTCAGTACATGGCCATTGGATATAACCCATGCCTTCCATTTTTTCGTAGGTTGCCCCTTTATAAATTGGGCAAAGTGAACGAAGTTCATCCCAAATTTCTTTGGTATTGTTATAGTGCATTGGGTAGCCCATTGCCGTAGCAATTTCGCTAATGATCACCCAGTCATCCTTAACATCGCCGGTTGGTTCAACCGCTTTATAGAAACGTTGGAAACCACGGTCGGCGGCACTATACACCCCTTCATGCTCAGCACAAGAAGTCGCAGGTAGTAAAATATCTGCTTCTGCTGCGGTTTGAGTCATGAAGATATCTTGAACGATAAGAAGTTCAACTTTCTCGAAGGCTTTTTTAACAGCATTAATATCAGGCTCAGTTTGTAATGTATCTTCACCCATAATATAGAATGCTTTAATTTTATCTTCCATGATCGCTTCAGGGACTTCACTCAACGGCACACCTGGTTTGGTTGGAATAGATGGCACGCCCCAAGCTTTCGCAAATTTTGCGTTAGTTTCTGGGTCAGCAAAACTTTGATAGCCAGGTAATGTGTTAAATAACGCACCCATATCGCATGCGCCCTGTACGTTATTTTGACCACGTACTGGGTTCACCCCAACATTTGGTTTACCTAAGTTACCGGTAAGCATTGCCAAGCTTGCTAATGCACGTACGGTTTCTACACCTTGACGGAATTGGCAAACGCCCATACCCCATAAGATAGTAGCGGTTTCCGCTTTCGCATAAGTGCGGGCAATTTCACGCAACATTTCAGGCTCAATACCTGTGATGTGTTGAGTGGATTCCGGTGTATAAGCTTTCACGGTTTCATAGAACGCATCGAAGTTTTCGGTGTGTTCATCAATAAATTTTTGATCTTGTAATCCTTCTTCTAAAATCACATTCATCATCGCATTCAAGAATGCAACGTTAGACCCGTTAGCAAGCGGTGCATAAATATCCGCGATACGGGCTGTTTCGATTTTACGAGGGTCACAAACAATGATTTTCGCCCCTTTTGCTTTAGCGTGGTTAATCCGACGCGCCACAATAGGGTGTGAAGTAGAGGCATTATAGCCAAAAATAAATACGCATTTGGTATCTTCAATCTCAACAATTGAGTTGGACATTGCGCCGTTACCGACCGATTTGAGCAGACCTGTTACAGAAGGGCCGTGTCACACGCGCGCACAACAGTCTATGTTGTTATTTCCTAATACCGCACGGGCGAATTTTTGCATCACGAAGTTCACTTCGTTGCCTGGTCCACGGGAAGAGCCCGTTACCATAATCGATTCGTTACCGTACTTTTCTTTGATTTCACTAAGACGTTTTGCTGTGTAAGAAATCGCTTCTTCCCAGCTCACTGGTGTGAATGGTTCGCCACGTTTGTAGCGGATCATCGGTTGAGTTAGGCGAGGAGTCAGGATTTTTGTGTCATGCACAAAGTCCCAGCCATAATATCCTTTTAGGCATAGCTCCCCTTCGTTTGTCTTGCCGTTTGCACCTTCAGCTCCCACAATTTTATTGTTTTCCACCAAAAGATGGATTTTACAACCTGAGGCACAATACGGACATACGGTAATTACTTTTTTAATAGCCATAGTAACGTCCTTATTTTAGATACAACACGAGGTTAGAGATAGAATTAGAATAATTAATTCTGGGTATATATTACACCCAAAATCAACTTATAGTCTTACAAAAAACATGGATTTATTGATATAAAACAGGTTTTCGTAATATTTTTAAATATGTTTAGAAAATCACCCTCACTTTTTCTACAAAACAGGAATCTCTTCAAGCGATCTTCCCTCTTTTAAAAAATCATACATAAATTGCACAGACTCTTTTACGCTTTCTGTCATTGGAAAACCAAAGGAAACCAGATCAGGTTGAAGCCCAACAAAAACGATTTGTTTAATATCTTGTTCCAGTTGTTCAATGAGGTAATTGAGCGGCATATTATGCGTACTCATAAAAAACATTTCCGCAATGCTCTCTTTTTCAATGATTCGAATTTTGCCAGGTGCTAATTCCATATCAGCCGCATCGAAAATTAAAAGCAAATCAGGTTTCATGTCTCGCACAATATGTGCAACATTTTCTGGTGCTGAGCCACCGTCAAGTGCGGTCCAATTTGGCAATGGATTTTCATTTAATAACTGATAGAGATAAGGGCCTGCACCGTCATCCCCCATCATGCTGTTGCCAACGGTTAAGATCACATTATTCGTCACGACGTTTCACCATAATATACATCACAGGTTCACGCTGAATTGATGCTAACGTATCCATGAGGATTTCGACCCACTCTTGATGTTCTGGGGTGAAATTGGCTTTGTTTTCATCCATCGCTTTCGCCAATAAATTGACATGGCTAGAATCAATCACTATTTCACCGAATCGCATTAAGCCGGAAAATTTACGTTTAGCATCCCCTTCTGGAAAGCTATCTACAAAACGTTGATAAGCATCGTAGTCACAAACCAGTAATTTTTTAAAACAATCAATTACGCCAACATGGTGACCAATCGCCAAAGAGTAATACATCACCTGTTTTGCTTGCTCTGGCACTTGTTCATCGTTTTCGACGAAACGCTCGTTTAATAAATAGAAAAAGACTTTCGTTTTCATAACATTCCCATTTTTATAGGGGCAATCACTTGCCCCATCATTAATTATCCCGAAAACGGCATACTAATCGCATGCAAACGATTGACGATTTCGCTTAAACGCGGATCGGCTTCGCGTTCTAGATATTCACCTAAACGTACACCAAATGGCACTTTATCATTTTCTGTCATCATTGCCATAAATTGGTTAGCGATGTTGCCGCCTTGACGATAACCGGCAAGACGACGTGCTTCACGTTCAAGACTAATACGCAAATCTAACGGAATGGTTGGGAAACGCAATTTAGCTTCTGCGTTAGGATCAGCTTTTTCTTGTTTACCTTTGAGTTTTTGATCAAGCAAACCAAGTGCTACTGCGAATCCATAAATGGTCGCTGCTGGAGTTGGAGGACAGCCAGGGATGTACACATCAATTGGTACAATTTGATCACTACCGCCCCAAACGCAATAAAGATCGTGGAAAATACCGCCGCCGCAACCGCAAGCACCATAAGAAATACAGATTTTAGGATCGGGCGCAGCTTGGTAAGCACGCATTGCTGGTGTGCGCATCGCACGAGTAACGGCACCAGTAAACAATAAAATGTCTGCATGACGAGGTGAAGCGACCACTTTAATACCAAAACGTTCTGCATCGAATGTTGGCGTAATGGTACTGAAAATTTCGATTTCACACCCATTACAACCGCCGCAGTCCACACGATAAACGTAAGCTGAACGTTGAATATCCTTCAGCAACGTTTGTTTCATTTTGGCAATATTTTCATCAATACTAAACGGTGTTGATATGCCATTGACCGGCATTGGAATTTGTGTGTTCATCGTCTTTCGCCTCCTGCTAAAACGTTAGGTAAATCAACCGCACTTTGTTCTCGTTGCTCGAGCGCTTTTTTGAAATTCAAGCGAACCGGCTCCTTAAAGTCGATTAATTTCATCCGCATATTGGATTCCATATTTGCGGTTTTTTCTAAACTATGTTGACGTTTGCAAACCGGACAAGTATGCAACTCCGCCAATTTTTGTTTCACTAATTCTGGTTTATCCAAAGTTTGTTTGAATAAATCAATGGTGTAATTCAGTTCTTTATAAGAAATAAACGGTTGACCACATTCCTGACAAGTTACTGTAGCAAAGGTAGTTTCTTGGAAAAGATCCTGTTTATTGGTCACTGATAGTTCAAAATCTTGTGATAAGCGAATGGCTTTGGTTGGGCAAACTTCTTCGCAACGTCCACAGAAAATACAACGACCAAGGAATAATGACCAGGTACGTTCGCCTGTCACTGGATCCGTTCTCATGGTCAACGCATTGGCTGGACAGGCAATGGTACAAGCCGCGCAGACTATACATTGATCAGAATTGAGTTCCGGTTTTCCTCTAAAATCATCATCAACTTCATAAGGTTTGAACGGATATTTGGTGGTAACATCACCAGCTTTAAATACCGTTTTTAGTAATTTAAACATTTTCCGCCTCCCCTATTTCAATGGTGAATTTTTACGTTCGATACCGTAGCGTTCAATCTCTTTATAATCCACGGTTTTCGCTTTGCGTTTACGTACATCCACCACGGTGACACGGTCGGTACAAGAATAGCAAGGGTCAAGACTACCAATAATAAGTGGCGCATCAGACACAGTATTGCCACGCAACATATAGCGCAAGGTTGGCCAGTTAGCATAAGTGGCAGCACGACAACGCCAACGGAAAAGTTTTTGGTTGTCGCCTAGCATTGACCAGTGAATATCTTCACCACGTGGCGCTTCCGTAATCCCTAAAGCAAAACGTCCTGGCGTATAATTGAAACCTTCTTTTAAGATTTCACCACTCGGCAAATTGTCCACCATGTAATCAATGATATTCATAGACTCAAACACTTCATTAATCCGCACTTTCACACGGGATAATACATCACCATTTGCTTCAGTGAAGAGATTGAAAGGGATATCGCCATAACCGGAGAATGGGTGCACTTTACGCACATCACGCGCAAAGCCAGAACCACGAATCATTGGACCAACCGGACTGAAGTCACGAGCGATATCTTTTGCCAAGACACCAACGCCTACCGTACGTTGTTCCATATTCGGTGTATTTAATAAAATATCGGTTAAGGTTTTGAGTTCTTCACGCATTTCACCGATAAGCTTGATACATTGCTCACGTTGATGTTTCAACATATCACGACGCACACCGCCGATTAGGTTAATACCATAGGTTTTACGTGCACCAGTGAGCACTTCTGCCAAGGTCATGGATTTTTCACGCACACGGAAGAATTGCATAAAGCCAGTATCAAAACCAGTAAAGTGGCTAGATAGACCTAAGTTTAATAAGTGACTGTGTAAACGTTCTACTTCTAACAAAATCGCACGGATCCATTCAGCACGTTTTGGAATTTGAATCCCCAAAGCGCTTTCTACGGAATTAGCATAGGCCACACTATGTGTGAAACCACAAATTCCACACACACGGTCAGCAAGGAAGTTAACTTGGTCGTAATCCATACGGGTTTCCGCCAATTTCTCCATACCACGGTGCACATAGAACAAACGATAGTCCGCATCAATGATATCTTCCCCATCCACGAATAAACGGAAATGTCCTGGTTCATCCGAAGTGATATGTAATGGGCCAAGTGGAACAATACGTGCTTCGCCTTTTTCGTTAATAAATTCGTATGTTTCGGTTGCGGTTGTTGGATCGGGACGCAAGCGATAATCCATCGAGTCTTTACGTAATGGGTAAAGATCATCCGGCCAATCATCTGGCAACACTAAGCGACGTTGGTCAGGTAAACCAACGGCTTTCAAACCATACATATCGAATAATTCACGTTCGCCCCAAACAGCTGCTTTGACTTTTGGTGTCACTGACGGAAATTCTAAGCTCACAGGATCAACTAAGGCTTTAATAGTGATAAAAGTTTTCACTTCCCCTTCCATGGAAAGCACGTAGTACACTGCATAGTTGCCATGAATTGAACGCTCATCATTCCCGAATACCAAAGGTAACCAACCTTCATGTTGATAATAAAGGTATTCAACAACATCAGGTAACATATTGGTTTTAATGGTAAGTGTAACCTGATTTGGTGTTGACCACTCCTCATCCAAAATGGTATTTGGAAATTTTGCATTGACTGCTTCAATGTAATTTTTACCAATCATTTTGTCTGGATCGACTGATGTATTTTTAGTTAATTCCATATATTTATCCCTCCTGTCGATCATTGCGCTAAACTTTGCCAAGGTAAAACTAACATTTCACCAAAAGACACTTGTTCAGATCCGAGTACAATTCCGACCGCACTTTTTAATAACTGCAAAATTGGTTCGGCAATATGAATACCCATAATAAACATGAATAACAATAAAATTGCCATCGCCACGAGTGAAACTTTGTTCACATCCCCCACTTCAACATTATCTGGCTGTTTGCCTAATACAGTTTTTAATACCATTAAAGACAATCCAGCTAACACAATAGTGAGTAAAATTAAACAGAATACCATTAACCAAGTTTTACCTGCGTAAATACCAGCAACAGCAATACTGAATTCACTGACGAACACGTTAAATGGTGGAATACCACCTAGTGCTAATGCACCTCCAGCAAATAATACTGCTGTCATTGGTGCTACACGCCATAAACCACGTACTTGGTTCATATCACGGGTTTTGTATTTCAATAAAATGTTACCTGAAGCACAGAACAGCAAGGTTTTCGCTAAGCTATGATTAATGGTATGTAATAACCCAGCAAATACGCCTATTGGGCCACCTAAACCAAAAGCGAAGCTAATTAAACCCATGTTTTCAATACTGGAGTATGCCAATAAGCGTTTGATGTCGAACTGAACGATAATAAACAACGCCGCCACTAATACAGAAAGTAAACCAAATACCAACAATAAGGTTTGAGGGTATATAGAACCAACTGCTTTAGAAACTAAGATGTAATAACGCAATACCACCAACATGGCACAATTCAATAACACAGCTGATAGAATCGCACTCACTGGACTTGGTGCCTCACTGTGTGCATCAGATAACCAAGTATGCATTGGAAATAGACCGCACTTAGTACCAAACCCAACCAAAATAAAGGCGAAAGCAAGGTACATGAGCATCGGATTCAAGCCTACTGCTTGTTGATTGATTTCTGTCCAAAAAATAGCTTGGCTTGGATCAGCTAAAAGATTTGTTCCATTAGAGAACGTTAAAATTGTGCCATACAATCCAAACGCTACCCCCACTGAACAAATAATGATGTATTTCCATGCAGCCTCAAGAGAGGTTTTTTGTTTGTATGTACCGACCAAGAATGCAGAACTTAATGTGGTTGCTTCAATGGCTGCCCACATTAAAATCACATTATTGGTGATCACAGAAATAATCATAGTGAAGAAAAACAAATGCAAAAAGCCGTAATAATTGCAATATGTTTTCAAATCAAGATGGCCTTCTCGATATTCAGTACCGATATAGCCGATAGAATAAATACCGGCTAAAGTCCCAACAATAGCGATAAGACCTAAGAAAATAGCAGATAGACTGTCGATGTAAACCCAGTTATGTAATGCACTGATTTCCCCCTGAGTTAGCACGCCATTAATAATTTGTAAGGCAAATGCTAACATCAAAATCAAACCTGTAACATGAAGTGCGGTACAAATTGTCCGTGTTTTTGTCACGCCACAAGCGAAACTGGCAAGTGATATTGCTAAAGGTGCGATTAATAACGCGATTATCCATTGTTCATACATAGCGTTACCCCTTCAAACTCATAAGTTGTTTTGCATCTAATGAGTGGAATGTACGGTAAATTTTGTTTACCAACACCACCATTATGATGACGGCAAAGATAGCATCTGTGGCAATTCCGATTTCCACTAACTCAGGTGCTTTATTTGCCAATAAGGCTAATGTGAGATGAGAACCGTTTTCCATCAAACAATAACCGAATACTTGTTTTACGATATTGCGTTGGCTAACAATGCACACTAAACCTAATAAGAAGTGACTTAATGACACTGATAGTGCTGGTTTAAGATGGGCAACCAACGGTAAATCGATTGGGACAACGACAAAGTAGCACAATGTCACTATCACTGCTGTGATCGGGATCAACCAAGCGACATTTATTCCAACTGGAGTTTGACTTTCATCAACTTTTTTCATCGCATAGATTAAAATCGCGGGTACCAAAACCACTTTGGTAATAAATGCGCTGATTGACCACATGTAAAGTTCATGGGCTTGCATTTCATTGGCAAGATATACGAACAGTAATACCAACACCAACGATTGCAAACCGTAAAATAACGCAGCTTTTTTGGCGGTTCGAACCATAATTACGCAAAGAGAGGTAATAATGAGTAAACACGCAAGTCCATTTATCATTAACATAGAGTCCTCCTTAACCTAACCTGCCAAACCTAGCCAATACGCCGCTATGAAGCTAGAACATACGGACATCACCATGAGAATCACTAATACGATACTCATTGAAAAAGTAATTGGTTGTGCTTCAGCCACTGCTTCTGACGGTTTACCGATGACGCATTGTCCGAATTTATACAACAACCATACAAATGTTGCGGTAGATTCAATTAAAGCAAGCACCATCAACCAAGTGATCCAACCGTATTCTTGGCCTAATTCAAATCCAGCCGCAAATAAAGGATATTTACTGAAGAATCCGTTAAACGGTGGCACCCCGGCAATAGCTAACGCAGCTACGCCAAATCCCGCACCAACTACTGGCATTGTACGCATAATGCCTTGTAGCAATGGCATAGAACGGGTTCCTGTTGCATAACTTAACGAACCAGCAACCAAGAAGAATAAGCTTTTCGCGAAAGCATGGTTGAAGATGTAGCTAATCGCTGCCACAAAGGCCAATTTAGAGCCTAATGCAGCAAGAGAAATCCCAATGAAAATATAAGAAAGTTGGGTAATAGTTGAATACGCCAATAAACGTTTTAAGTCAGTTTGTGGCAAGTACATTAAGAAGCCGTAAATTAAGGTAATCATCGCCATGATGATGCCGACTTCGCCCACAATATGTGGAATTTCACCGGCAGACATAACTGAACGAGCGAAAATATATACCCCAACTTTTACCATTGATGCAGCGTGCAAATACGCACTCACTGGTGTTGGTGCTTCCATTGCATTCGGCAACCAAATTTGCATTGGTAATTGCGCTGATTTACCCCACGCAGCAAACATCACACCGAATAACACGATGGTTTTCGCACTCGGATCTAAATGTTCTAACGCTGTGATAGAGAAAGTACCTGATTGGCTGAACAAATAGGCAGCAGCAATATATAACCCGATTGCCCCCACATGGGTAATGATCAAGGCTTTCATTGCGGCGGCTTGGGCTTTTGGTGTTTGGTAATAACTGATTAATGCCCAAGAACATCCCCCTGTAATTTCGAAGAACAATAATTGTCCTGCTAAAGTTGAGGAATACACCAAGCCCGCCATGGCACCGATAAAAATGAGCAAGAACGCATAAAAACGTGGTAACCCATTATGTGGATGTTCACGGTTTTTATCGGTTAAATAGCCACAAGAATATAAGCAGATTAAGAAACCTAAGGCCACAACGGCAAAGGCAATTAATGTACTGACTGCATCAAGCGTTACACCAAAGATCGCGGTTTTATCAAAAGCGACAATGTCATAAGTGACGCTTTGATGGCCATCAGCAAACCATTGCCCAGCAACTAACATGGTTCCTAACGTAGCAAGCGCTGCAAATACAGTGGCAATTTGAGCAAAGTGTTTTTTGTTCAAACCGACAATAAACGCCCCTACAAAAGGTAAAATGATTGTAATCAGAGCTAAACGTTCCATATTTGTCCTCCTTACAACCCTGTGAAGTAAAATACAAACGCCAACACAGAAATGCCGAAGCCGACCACGGTTAAACGTCCTGTTAACATAAAGCGGGTACGAGAGAGTGTGTTTTCAAAGACACAAGCCAACACGAACACCACGAATAATTTCACGAAGAATAAAACACCGCCTAAAATGACCGCACTTAAGCTCATCTCTGTCGGGATTCCAAACGGAAGCAATACACTCACAAAAATGGAAGCCACAACCATCGATTTTAAGCTTAAGCCGACTTTTAATAAGGCGAGTGCTGGACCAGAATATTCAGTCAATGGACCTTCTTGTAATTCTTGTTCCGCTTCTGCCAAGTCAAATGGAATTTTCCCCATTTCAATAAACACGGCGAAGAATGCTGCGGCGATAGCAATCACTGTCGCAATTGGATATTGCCAAGTATTTTCGGAAAGTGCATTACCGATAACCGCAAAATTGGTTGAACCGGCAATTAAAGCAATCACAAGGAATGCCAACATGAGAATTGGTTCTACCAAAACACCTAATGTGACTTCACGGCTTGCCCCTAAACTTGAGAATGTGCTGTTTGAATCCAAACCCGCAATTGAGAAAAAGAAACGGAACAAGGCGAATAAGTAAATCACGGTGATTAAATCACTGCCAGCGCCAAATGGTGCGATACGAGTAAATAAAGGTAAACTCATGGCAACCACCATCACTGTGCTAATTAGCACATAAGGCATCGCTTTAGAAACCCAACCCGCATTGTCTGGCCAAATGTTTTGACGTTTCATTAATTTCGCAATGTCACGATAATCTTGTAACACGCCAGGACCGCGACGAGATTGAATACGAGCACGAATCATACGTGAAATACCGGAAAATAACGGTGCAAGGGCAAGCAAAATCAAGGCTTGCACAATGGCAAAAACAAACATTCCGGCAGATGTTGCAATTTCTGAAGGTAACGTAATCATCTTCAACCTCCTACATCAACGCAATGGAAAGTAGTATTGCCACCAAGGCAATCACGAAGTACACGCAGTACACACGGAAATCACCTTGTTGCAACCATTGAAGTTTTGTTCCTAACCAAGGAATAAAACGAGCGATTGGCATCGTCATTTTTTCTTCCCAGAAAGGTTCAGCTTTTGTTGCACCTTTAATTACCGCTTGGATACCTTTATCACCTAAAGGTGCTGGATCCAACACTTCGCGCAAGGTATAAAGTGATTTGAAAATCGTACGCAACGGACGAGTGAAACTACCTGCAGAGGCCGCCATATCTTGTTCATAAGCATAACCACAAGCCCATGGATTGCCTTTTGCACGATCGGATAAGCGTTGATTTTTGGTGAAGGCATAAAAACTAAATGGCAAGAAGAAGAATGCCAATAGCATGATAGTCACCATCGGTGTTGAAAGCGCGGTATGCGGTTCAGCTTGTGCGACTACCACGCCATTTTGAGCCAACATTAGCGGTTCGCTATGAGCAAGTGCGGTCGAAATTTTCGCAATTATTGGGGTCACCACAGATGCGCCCACACCTAACAACACACAACATAACGCTAATACCGCCATGGCAATGACCATTGGTTTTGGCACTTCACGTGCATTGGCTGCTTTTTCGCTACGCGGTGCACCACCGAAGCTGATACCGTACACTTTCACGAAACAAAGTGCTGCTAACGCACCCGTTAATGCCAACATAATGATGGCAATTGGACCGGCAAGTTTTAATACGAAGTCATCACTTTGGCTTAATGTGAACAAGGATTGATAAGTAAACCATTCACTGACGAAACCATTAAATGGTGGCAATGCAGAAATCGCCATAGTACCGATTAAGAAACAGAACGCAGTGTAAGACATAAGTTTGCCTAAGCCGCCCATTAAGTCCATGTCTTTAGTATGCAAGCGATACATCACAGAACCTGCACCTAAGAATAACAAGCCTTTGAATACGGCATGGTTAAGTAAGTGATATAACCCACCAAGCAAGCCCACAGTAGCCAATACTGGATGATGTGTCGCGATACCAATCATACCAACGCCCACACCCATCATAATGATGCCGATATTTTCTACCGTGTGATAAGCCAAGAGTTTTTTGATGTCATGTTCTGCCAAGGCATAAAGTACGCCGAGTACGGAAGATACTGCACCGAAACCAAGTACGATAACGCCATACCAAACATTGGTAGAACCGAGAAGATCAACACCTACTTTAATGATCCCGAAAATACCAATTTTTACCATCACACCAGACATCATCGCGGATGCATGAGAAGGTGCAGCCGGGTGAGCTTTTGGTAACCAACTGTGTAATGGAATCATCCCTGCTTTGGCGCCAAAACCTAAAAATGCCAAAATAAAGGCGGTAAAGGCAAGCGGTGCCGGTAAAGTGGTTTGACGGAATGCGCTAAATTCAAAGCTACCGGCATAGCAGTAGAAAATAAAGAAGGCGATCATAATTAATACCGAACCAGCATGCGCAATAAAGAAATAAAGCAAGCCCGCATTTACGGCATTATCATCTTGTTCGGTAAGGACTAAGAAATAAGATGCCAATGACATCATTTCAAAGAATACAAGGAAGTAGAACGCATTATCGCTGGTGACTAACGCAACCATGGAAGCGATAAATAAATTCATGAAGAAACCCATAGAACCTGCGCCTTTACCTTTATATTCTTTTACATATGAGAAAGAATAAAGTGCAGTCACAATCACTAATAAAGAAATAACACACACCATAAACGCCGCCAATCCGTCAATACGGATGGAGAACGAGGCAAATTCAAATGGGGTTTTGAAAACATCAACGACTGTGTCGCTGCTGATCAGAACGGGGATGCAGGCAACAATGCCTAACACTCCAGCAAGTACACCGGTCACGCCGGATATATTGATTGAAAGTTGTTCGTTTCGTCTCACTGCGAGCGAAACAAACGCACCTACGACATAAATCAACAGGGTCGTGATGAGTAAATTGATTGGTAAACTCATAATATCACTCCATTGATTACAAGTTAAACACACTAATTATCTTGGGATAGCAGGCGAAGAAACCATTGCCATTTCACGTTTTCTTTCGTTAGCCTGTTTGATACTCTCATCACTAATAATAAATAATGTTTTAGTTGGACAGGTTTGCACACAAGCCGGGCCATCTTCACGGAAATAGCAAAGATCGCATTTCACAGCAATGGCTTTCACACCTGGTTGCCATGCCAACATATTGTGTAAATCCGTATTATCTGGTGCAGTACGAATATCTCGTTTTACCGCATCAGTGAAGGAGAATCCTTCATAATAGGTTGGTGCGTCAATCGGTGCAGAACCATGTTGGGTAATGGCACCGAATGGGCAAGCAATACCACAAAGTTTACAACCGATACAGAGACTTTCGTTAAGTTGAATAGTGTCATTGATATGTGTGATTGCGTGCACCGGACACACAGTAGCACATGGTGAATCATCACAATGACGACAGAGAATTGGCACGGTTACATCATCATTACGCATGACTTGTAAGCGTGGAAAAGATTGTAATCCGAAAGCTTTATGCACTTCGCTACAAGCGGCCATACAGGTGTTGCATCCAATGCAATCCTTCGGATCACCGATTACAAAACGATTCATACATTCCCCTCCTTGTATGTAAATAACGTTTTTTACAATAACCACTCTAGGAGTAAGGATACTCCTGTAAAAAAGTAAAGCTCAAGAACTAATTCGAAAATTTGTGATTAAGATCAAAAGATTTCCATTGTTTTTCTATTACTCTGATGCACCTGTTAAATAACAGTGAAACATAATAATTTTATGTTAAAAATGTGAACAGACTTTAAACAAAAATGCAGTAGCCTTATTTAAAATATGGCTATACAAATTTAGGTGCTTACATGATAAAATTTCACACTCACAGTACGTTTATTGAAACACAATAAACGATTTATCTCATAAACATTCTAACTAAGGACAGATTATGTGTTTAGGTATTCCAGGACAAATTATTCAAGTTGCAGACAGTGCATTACAGCTTGCTGTAGTCGATGTGTGTGGTGTTAAAAGAGAAGTTAATATTTCATTAATTTGTCAGGATGACCCCAAACCTCTCGTTGGTAAATGGGTACTCGTGCATGTGGGTTTTGCCATGACAATTATCGATGAAGAAGAGGCCAAACAAACGCAAGAAGCTTTAATTGCCATGAGTCAGCTAGAACACGAAGTCGGCGATTTTCTTGGCTTAAATCAAAAATAAACAGGACTGCGTCATGCAAGGGATCGAATTACGCATAAAAGGAAAAGTTCAGGGCGTGGGATTTCGCCCTTTTGTTTGGCTGCTAGCAAATCAATATAAGTTAAACGGAGATGTAAATAACGATGGACAAGGCGTATTAATTCGTTTTGTCTCCCCATCAGCAGATGCACTCAAGCAATTTTTGTCCGACCTGCAAAACAAACTCCCGCCGCTAGCGCAAATTACTGACATTACTCAGCGTCCAATAGATTGGCCAGAAGCAACCGCTGTAACGGGCTTTACCATTCGGGAAAGTGAAAACAATCAAATGGACACGCAAATTATTCCCGATGCGGCAACCTGTCCACATTGTTTAACTGACTTATTCGATCCCAACAACCGACGCTATCATTATCCTTTTACTAACTGCACCCATTGCGGCCCGCGTTTTACTATTATCAAGTCGATTCCTTATGACCGAAAAAACACGGCAATGGCTTCTTTCCCACTTTGTCCACAATGTGAAAAAGAATATAAAGATCCCGCTGATCGTCGTTTTCATGCACAACCCAATGCTTGTTCTGTTTGCGGCCCCCATATTTGGTTACAAGATCGAGAACAAACGCTTGCTACTCATGAAACTGCGCTAAAACAGACCGCACTTTTATTGCAACAAGGCAATATCGTCGCCGTTAAAGGTTTAGGCGGTTTTCATTTAGCCTGTGATGCAAATAACCAAATGGCCGTTAATTTATTACGTCAACGGAAACATCGTCCGACAAAACCGTTAGCCATTATGGTGCCTGACCTGCAGTTTTTACAGGATTTGAGTTCTCAAGAAACAGAATTACTAACCAGCAGTGCTGCGCCAATTGTACTGCTAGCGAAACATAAAGTACCTAATATTGCTGATAATATTGCGCCTAACTTACAAGAAATCGGTGTCATGCTACCGAGCAACCCACTGCAGCATTTGTTGTTACGAGCGGTTAATCGTCCACTCGTGATGACTTCTGCGAATGCAAGCGGGCAACCTCCCGTACTGAAAAATGAACATGCTGTAGAACAATTAGCTGACTTGGCTGATTTTTATCTTTGTCACAATCGCGATATTCTACAACGTGCCGATGATAGTCTCGTTCGTATTGCATTCGATGGACTCGAAACACTACGTCGAGCTCGTGGCTATGTACCCGATGAAATACCACTTGAAACACAAAGCACAAAAAATGTGTTGGCTTTAGGGTCTGATCTGAAAAATACATTCTGCCTGCTACGTCACAATAAAGCCGTACTGAGCCAACATATTGGCGATACAGCAAATGAACGAGTGCGGTCACAATTAAGTGAAAATCTTGAATTATTTCAAAATATTTATCAATTTAAACCAGACATTATCGCGGTGGATGCTCACCCTGGCTATTTTTCATCTTCCATTGGTAAACAACTTGCCGAACAGCAACAAATCACACCAATAGAAGTACTGCATCATCATGCTCATATTGTCAGCGTGATGGCCGAACACAATTGTAATGAACCAGTAATTGGTCTTGCTCTAGACGGTATCGGCATGGGCGAAAATGGACAACTTTGGGGGGGCGAATGCCTACTTGTTGATTATCAACATAGTCAATATTTAGGTGGTCTGCCGGCTGTTGCTCTACCAGGCGGTGATCTTGCAGCGAAACAACCTTGGCGCAACTGGCTGGCTCACCTGCATCAATTTGTGCCACAATGGCAAGAAATTCTCACCAATACCGGTACAGAACCAAATTGGCAAATATTAATCAATGCGATTGACCGCGGACTCAATTGCCCACCTATATCATCTGCAGGGCGTTTATTTGACGCCGTAGCTTATGATCTCGGTATTGCACCAACCATTGTTTCTTGGGAAGGTGAAGCGGCTTGCCATCTAGAAGCTCTGGCAAATAACTCATCCTTTGCTACACACCCAAAAAGTGCGGTCAATATTCCAGTAAAAATGCCGCTTATCGGCAATAAACTGGATTTGGCTTATTTCTGGCAAAGTTGGTTAAATTATCATGCTTCTGTTGAAGATAAAGCCTTCGCCTTTCACTATGCTCTCGCCCAAGGTTTTGCTGAACTTGCGGCAAACCAAGCACGCAAGCACCAATGTCGTACGATCGTGTTATCTGGTGGCGTGATACACAACCAACTGCTACGTCGCTTATTAAAAGAAAATTTGAGCGAATTCCATGTACTAAGTGCGCATAAACTACCGATGGGTGATGGTGGACTCAGTTTAGGTCAGGCTGTTATTGCCATGCATAGAAATTGATAATCCCTAATATTAAAATATAAGAAAAAGAGTTAATCGAAAAATAACGATTAACTCTTTTGTTTTTGTATTTCTTTTATCTTTTTATAGCGGAATACTGGAAAAGAAAACCAATAACAATGGTGGCAGAATATTCGTAACAAAGCCGAATGAAATCGCAATTGGCGTGACTTCAATACCTCCCGCTTTTTGGATAATTGGCAAAGTGCAGTCTATGGCTGTTGCCCCCGTAATTCCAATTGCAGTCGAACGAAAATGGCGCATAAATAATGGGATGACAAATAAACTCACAATTTCACGGGATAAATCATTAAAAAAGGCAATACTGCCCTGCACTGGTCCCCACGCATTAGTTAATACCACACTAGATAATGAATACCAGCCCATTCCAGAGGCAAAAGCGAGTCCTTGGGTAATTGGCATCGCTAAAACGAAAGCAGCTATCACGCCCCCTAGCAACGAGGTAAACGTAAACACCATCCCCGTTTGGAAACCACGTTTATTGAAAAGTGCCTCTTTTAAGGAAATGCCGTTGTTTCTTAGTTGAATCCCCACAAAGAAAATCAGCACAATCAATACATATAGATTTATACCTGTAGGCAGCATTAAATAGGATTTAAAAAAGAAACCACAAATGGTACCAAACACCACTGTGCCAGAAAGTTTGAGAGAATCAATTAAGGAATGCCAGCGAGAATCAATTTTACCTTGTGATTTAAGTGGCTCAGCAGGGTTAAAGCGATCGTAAAGCATCAAGCCAATCATATTTGAACCCAAAATGATCGCAGATAACGTCAATGCGGTTGTACCAATAATAGGGAGTTTATGTTCTAAATCATCCAATTGACCAAGCAAATACCCCATTAAGAAAAGGATGATGTAAAGCAAAAACATGACGATATGATTAATCTTTGCGATATAGGATTTATTATTGACCTTCAGTAGATAGCCTAACACCATCGGTACTAAGACAATTAATAAGCCATTTATCATATCCTGCATCATACTTCTCCTTTATTATTCCATTGATTCTAGCATACCCCTTTTCTACTATTTTTCAAAGCGCATAAAAAAGTGCGGTCAAAATTAACCGCACTTTTAATCATCTGAAAAATAAAAAATTATTAGTTATTTACTCGACGGCGAGCCGCTACAGCATCAGATAGTTGTTTTAACACGATTTCTGTATCTTCCCAACCGATGCAAGCATCAGTGATGCTTTGTCCGTAAGTCTGAGCTTTACCATCGACTAAGTCTTGACGCCCCTCAACAATATGACTTTCTACCATGACACCGAAGATCTGCTTTGAACCACCTGCAATTTGCTGGCAAACATCTTCACAAACATCCATTTGTTTTTTGAATTGTTTACTACTATTTGCATGGCTAAAATCAACCATGACATGTGGAATACGACCTGATTTTTCGATCTCTGCACAAACTTTTGCAACGTCTTCTGCTTTATAGTTAGGACCTTTATCCCCACCACGTAAAATAATGTGGCAGTCTTCATTTCCTTTTGTTGAAACAATAGCCGAATGACCAAATTTTGTCACAGATAAGAAGTAATGCGAAGCTTCTGCCGCGCCCATTGCATCTAATGCTACTTTTACGCCACCATTTGTGCCATTTTTAAAGCCTACCGCACAAGATAAGCCTGAAGCTAATTCACGGTGAACTTGAGATTCCGTTGTTCTCGCACCAATTGCGCCCCAGCTCATGAAATCTGCCACATATTGTGGTGTGATCATATCTAAGAACTCACCTGCTGATGGTACGCCTAAGTTATTGATGTCAGATAATAATTTACGTGCAATACGCAAACCATCATTTAAACGATATGTATCATTTAAATAAGGATCGTTAATTAAGCCTTTCCAACCCACTGTTGTACGCGGTTTTTCAAAGTAAACGCGCATCACCACTTCAAGTGTATCTTTATATTCATCACGTAATACTTTTAAACGTTTAGCATAATCTAATGCGGCTTTAGGATCATGAATAGAACAAGGGCCAATTACTACAAGTAAACGGTCATCTTTCCTATGAATAATATTGTGCGCATGCAAACGGGTTTCACGAACTAACTTCGCCGCTTCTTCACTTGCAGGAAATTTTTCTAATAAGGCAATGGGAGGTAATACCTGATCGACTTTTTCAATTCGGGTATCATCATTTGCAACTTTTACTTCGATTTCTTCTTTCTTCGTCGCCATATGTCACTCTCTAAATCTTAAATGTTGTGTTTCAATCTAATGGCGTTACTCTACACCCATTTTTTGTACTAGTAAACTAGTTCATTTAAATTCACATACAATTATTATGTGATTGCGTAAATTTTATACTTCTTAAGCAGTAAAACAGGGCGTTATTAAACTATATTTCAGCCTTAGGTGGCAATGTTTTTGACGTAAAAATAGGTTGTACCAGCAAGCACTATTTAAACAAAATGATCTTTTATCTTTCAAATTGACAAATAGCTTTAGATAAATGCGGGCAAAAAGAACAATTTCAATTCCTACCGCACTTTTAAAAAATATTTTTTCAATGCCCTTGTTTTTACTGAACATCTCCCTCATTTTTTTGTCTGATTGAACACTTATTCAGTCATTTATTTTTACTTGGAGAACTCTATGAAAAAAAGAAATTTTGTATTAACCGGTATCGCATTAGGTTTAAGCGTATTTGCGACCTCTTTATCCGCTCAAGCAGCTATTCCGAATGAAATCGTAGAACAAGGCAGCCTTGCACCCATGTTAGAAAAAGCGCAAGCAGCAGTCGTGACTATTTCCGTTGAAGGCAAAGCAAAAGCAAACAGCCGTTCGGCATTACCTGATGATATTCCAGAAGAATTTAAATTTTTCTTCGGTGATCAATTTGGCGAACAATTCGGCGGAGATCGTGGCGCATCACGCAACTTTCGTGGTTTAGGTTCTGGCGTGATTATCAATGCAGATAAAGGCTATGTTTTAACTAACAATCACGTGGTAGATGGTGCGGATAAAATTACCGTAAAATTACAAGACGGACGTGAATTCAAAGCAAAACTCGTTGGAAAAGACGAACAATCTGATATCGCTTTAGTACAAATCGAAAAACCAACTAATCTTACTGCTATCAAAATGGCTGACTCCGATAAATTACGTGTCGGTGATTTTACCGTTGCTATCGGTAACCCATTTGGTTTAGGTCAAACCGTCACTTCGGGTATCGTTTCAGCACTTGGTCGCTCTACTGGTTCTGATAGTGGTGCGTATGAAAACTATATTCAAACCGATGCTGCGGTAAACCGTGGTAACTCTGGCGGTGCATTATTGAATTTACAAGGTGAATTAATTGGTATCAATACGGCTATTATTTCTCCAAGTGGCGGTAACGCCGGGATTGCCTTTGCAATTCCAAGCAACCAAGCGAACAATCTTGTGCAACAAATCTTAGAATTTGGTGAAGTACGCCGTGGTTTACTCGGTATTAAGGGCGGTGAATTAAATGCCGATTTAGCGAAAGCCTTTAATGTGAGTGCACAACAAGGTGCATTTGTGAGTGAAGTTATTCCAAATTCAGCAGCAGAAAAAGCAGGCTTGAAAGCAGGTGATGTAATTACCGCAATGAATGGTCAAAAAATCTCAAGTTTCGCCGAAATGCGTGCAAAAATCGCGACCTCTGGTGCGGGTAAAGAAATTGAACTTACTTATTTACGTGATGGTAAATCTGAAAACGTAAAAGTGACCTTACAAGCAGACGATGGCACTCAAACTGCGAGCAAAACGGAACTTCCAGCATTAGATGGTGCAACCTTAAGCAACTATGATGCAAAAGGCGTGAAAGGTGTGGAAATTAGCAAAGTACAGCCAAATTCAATGGCGGCACAACGCGGTTTAAAATCGGGCGATATCATCATCGGCATCAACCGTCAGCCAATTGAAAGCACGCAAGACTTACGCAAAGCATTAGATGAAAAACCATCAGCTGTTGCACTCAATATCTTACGTGGCAAAAACAACTTCTACTTATTAGTACAATAAAATAAAAAAGAGCGGTCAATTTGATCGCTCTTTTCCTTTATTCCGATATCATAAACTGCTCTCTCAATTGATGAAGTTGATCGCGTACTGCTGCGGCTTTTTCAAATTCGAGATCTTGAGCAAATTTATACATTTGTTGTTCCAATTTCTTAATTTGTTGTTGGAATTCTTTGGCGGATTTAGGTGCATTGTAAAGTGCGGTCGGTTCAGCTGCCGTTTTTCCACGCTGTTTCGATTTCGCTTTTTGATTTGCACCTTGACCAATATCTAACAACTCGCCGACTTTCTTATTCAATGCCTGTGGAACAATACCATGCTCTTCATTGTATTTCATTTGTTTTTCACGACGGCGATTCGTTTCGGTAATGGCTTTTTCCATAGATTTAGTAATGCTATCAGCATACAAAATCGCTTTACCATTCAAGTTTCGAGCGGCACGACCGATGGTTTGGATTAAGGAACGCTCAGAACGCAAGAAACCTTCTTTATCCGCATCTAAAATCGCAACAAGAGAAACTTCTGGAATATCCAAGCCCTCACGTAACAAGTTGATGCCGACCAACACATCGAATTCCCCTAAACGCAAATCACGAATAATCTCTACACGCTCAACCGTATCAATATCTGAATGCAGATAACGTACACGAATACCGTGTTCGTCTAAGTAATCCGTTAAATCTTCCGCCATTTTCTTCGTCAGCGTCGTCACTAAAACACGCTCATTTTTATCTGCTCTTTGACGCGCTTCAGACAGTAAATCATCTACTTGAATGGATACTGGACGAATTTCAATTTGCGGATCGAGTAAGCCCGTTGGACGTACCACCTGATCCACAATTTCACTGCCCGATTTTTCCAACTCATAAGGGCCTGGTGTCGCAGAAACGTAAATCGTCTGCGGCGCTAAACGTTCGAACTCTTCAAAGCGTAATGGACGGTTATCCAATGCTGAAGGCAAACGGAAACCATATTCTACCAAGGTTTCTTTACGAGAACGGTCACCACGATACATCCCGCCAATTTGCGGCACAGTCACGTGTGATTCATCAATAATTAAAATCGCATCAGACGGCATATAATCAAATAATGTCGGAGGCGGTTCACCCTCATTTCTACCAGAAAGATAGCGTGAATAGTTTTCGATGCCTGAGCAATAACCTAGCTCATTCATCATCTCAATGTCAAATTGTGTACGTTGGGTAATACGCTGTTCTTCCAGCAATTTATGTTCCTTGATGAAATATTCACGGCGTTGCACAAGCTCCGCTTTGATTTTTTCAATGGCATCTAAAATACGCTCTCTTGGCGTCACATAGTTGGTTTTCGGGTACACCGCGATACGCGGCACCGCACCGAGATTGCTTCCCGTAAGCGGATCAAAGAAACTTAAGCGTTCTACTTCCTCATCAAATAATTCGATACGAATGGCTTGATCGTCCGATTCCGCCGGAAAAATGTCGATTACATCGCCACGCACACGAAATGTGCCGCGCTGAAATGCCTGATCGTTACGCGTATATTGCATGCCCGCAAGTTGACTTAAAATCTCGCGCTGATTAGCCGGTGAGCCGACGCGCAAAATCAAACGCATTTTTAAATAAGCTTCCGGATCGCCCAAACCATAAATCGCCGAAACCGACGCCACAACAATAGTATCGCGGCGCTCCAAAAAAGATTTCACCGCAGAAAGGCGCATTTGGTCAATTTGCTCGTTCACCGCAGAATCTTTTTCAATAAAAGTATCACTACTCGGCACATAAGCTTCTGGCTGATAATAATCATAGTATGAAACGAAATATTCCACCGCGTTTTCAGGAAAGAATGCTTTCATTTCTGCATAAAGCTGAGCAGCGAGGGTTTTATTTGGGGCAAGCAACATCGCTGGGCGATTTAATGTCGCTATGACATTTGCAATGGTAAAGGTTTTACCTGAACCCGTTACCCCGAGAAGGGTTTGATGAGCCAAACCATCCTCTAAATTTTCGACTAATTTTTCGATTGCTTGGGGTTGATCACCGGAAGGTTTAAAATCGGAATGAAGGATAAAAGGCTTAGTATTGATTTTCTCTGTCATAAGTGCGGTCAATTTTTTAGGTATTTTAGAAGTGGAGCTATTTTAGCACATTTATTGCTCCAAATTGAGTGATAAAAATCCAAGTTTTACACATACTTAGGCGTGTCAAGTCTTAAACACTTCAAAATTGAAAAATATTTTATTTTTTTTGCTGGACTTTATGTAACATATTGATATTTAAAAGAATATCCACTTGTGGCTAATAGATGAACAATTTAAGGAAAAGCCAGTCTGAACCAGTGGTTGACCATTTTAAACAAAAACAATCCACAAAGTTATCCACAGGCTTTGTGGATAGAAAAAAGTGTAAATTTTTTTGTCATTTTTTTCATTTTTGGTCTTGACAAGAAATGGTCCGATCATTAAAATGCGCGCCTATTCTTTGTGATACCAAATTTATTCCTCCTTAGTTCAGTCGGTAGAACGGTGGACTGTTAATCCATATGTCGCAGGTTCGAGTCCCGCAGGAGGAGCCAAATTTCTCTTTTGGTTTAGCTTTCGTTTGTCTCCTTTTACGAATTCTAAATTAGTAGCCAAAAGAATTTAAGCCCATCGTGTTGATGGGCTTTATTTTTATCGAATCAATACTAGTTTGATGAATTATCAAACTAATTTAATGATGAACGGTCATCGATTAAATTATCGCATTCCCAGCCGATATAATCGCCAGAAAACTCCATGGCTAGCTTTTCAAAGCGCTCTACCCACTCGAAGATCTCATTACTGTCTAATGAAAGCTCTTGCTCCAATTTCACCATAAAGTAAGGTTCTTCATCTTCTTCTGTTTGAATGGCTTGGCTAGAATATTTCAACGTGTTAAAAGACACTTGTCCGAGCGTCAATTCATCCATAAAGGGAAACATCTTCTCTTCTTCATCAAAATGGAAAGTATGCTCGATCAAATAAGTATCACTTAAATTACGCCCTTTGCTATTCAGCATGCTCAAAATCTCTTCTGTCGCATTTAATTTCATTTCTAATGGTGAAGCCAACAAGAAATCGAAATAGGTATCCCAATTGGGATCATCCTGCACATTGATCTCTGAAACAAAATCGAGTTGTTGAAGAGTTTCTTTGAGCAAAGTATCATGTTCACAATAGAAATGCATTTTTGCCTGATGGTTACAAATAAAATGCCCTGCAAAAAAAACATTTGGAAGTGCGGTCAATTGTGCAAGAATTTTAAAAAGACGATTAATCAATTTTTCATATTCGTCCTCATTCGGCAAACCGTCCTCATCTCCCTGATAAGGCACGGTAAATTGCACAACTTTACTAAGATGCTTACCATGATAAACACCTAAATCTTCAATATTTGCGGTAAACACGGCAGGCATGCCATTCACTTGGGAACGATAATTCTGCCAATTTGCCATATCCATGTTGCTTTCCTATTTAAATTCAGCCCAAATTGGTGCGTGATCGGACGGTTTTTCCATCGCACGAATATCCAATGCAATGCCAACATCAACGCAACGCTCTGCTAATTGACGATTCACTAAAATATGATCGATACGTAATCCACGGTTATCATCAAAACCTTTTGAGCGATAATCAAACCACGAGAATTTGTCATTAACTGTTGGGTTTAATTTGCGGAACGTATCTTCCAAGCCATAATCGTATAAGCGTTGATACCATTCACGCTCTTCTGGTAAGAATGAGCATTTGCCAGTACGCAACCAACGCTTGCGGTTTTCATCGCCAATGCCAATATCTAAATCGCTTGGGCTAATATTCATATCCCCCATAATTAAAACTGGATTGGCTTTATCGTGATCTTGTTCTAAATAGCGTTGAAGATCCGCATAAAACTTTTCTTTCGCCGGAAACTTGGTTTCATGTGCACGACTTTCGCCCTGTGGGAAATAGCCATTAATTACCGTTAAAAAACCAAACGGGGTTTCTAAATCCGCCATAATTATGCGTTTTTGCGCATCTTCATTATCTGTTGGAAAACCACGACGCACTGCTTTGGGTTCTTGTTTGGTTAACAGTGCGACACCATAATGCCCTTTTTGCCCATGGTGAAAAACGTGATACCCCAGATTGTCGGTAATTGCATAAGGAAAATCTTCATCCGCGACTTTAATTTCTTGTAAACCAATCACATCTGGTTGGTATTTTTCAATAATTGCTTCAAGTTGATGAGGACGGGCTCGCAAACCATTAATATTAAAAGAGATAAATTTCATTTTTGTTCCTAATGTGAAAAATTGTGGCTATTATACAAAATAATTGAAATCTTAACCGCACTTTTCCTGTTCAGTTGACTCAGAACTTACTGAGCCAAATTTTTGAATCTGAGATTGAACAACATCATGATGCCACCACTCTCCTTCTTTCGGAGAGGTAAACACATCAAATGCTTTACCTTTAAATTCAAATTGCAATCTTGCAGCATGTAAATAAGTGCGGTCAATTTTTTCAGTGTTTTTACCATAAAGCGCATCGCCTAAAATAGGGCTGCCTAAGCTTTTCATCGCTACACGCAATTGATGGGTTTTACCAGTTTGTGGCTTTAAAATAAATAATCGTAAATTAGGCTCACAACTTACACTTTCAAAACGCGTAATCGCCGGATTTTCTTTTGATTGGCAGAGTTTCCATGCACCGTTTCTGGCCTTTTGCATATCCCCGACAATCAATCCTTGTTTCTTTTTCGGCTTTTGATTGCTGAGTGCAAGATAAATCTTCTGGATATTATGTTCAGAAAAAAGTCGGAAAAATTCAGCCGCACTTTCGGCGTTCAATGCCAAAATGAGTAAACCTGATGTCACTTTATCTAACCGATGTACAAGCCATACCTGTGGCATACCAAGCTGCTTAGCAACTAAAGTGGTTAAACCAATTTCGCTTTGATCTTTATGCACGCTCAGCCCACAAGGCTTGTAAATAATGATAAAATCATCAGTCTGATAAACTATGTCTAATTTCATAAGGGCGGTCAAAAATTAATGAATTTTGAACATATTATACTGGTTTATATTATTCCCGTGTTAATTTGGGTGGCGGTTATTTCTGTCACCTTGCGTTTACTCGTCAAAAAACAATCGGTTTCCGCTACGTTGTCATGGTTGATGATTATTTACCTCGTGCCACTGATTGGTGTCATTGCTTACTTAATTTTTGGGGAGATTAAACTCGGTGCTCGCCGTGCCAAAGCATTTCAGTTGTTAAAACCTAAATACATCAAATGGCTTAATCTGCTTTCAGAGCAAAAAGATGTGGTCACTCATTCTAAAGATCCACGTTATCGTGCTTTATTTAAATTAGTCCACAAACGCTTAGGCATTCCGAATATTCGAGGTAATGAATTGCATATTCTCGACACACCAGAAAGCATTATTCGAAGTATCATCAGTGATATTCAACAAGCTCGTCATTCCATTAATATGGTCTTTTATATTTGGAGTAATGATGGGTTAATTAATGAGGTTAAACAAGCGTTAGAAGAGGCTGTGCAACGTGGCGTAAAAGTGTGTCTTTTACTCGATTCCGTTGGCAGTAATGCTTTTTTGAAAAGCCCTATTTGTAAAGAAATGCGAGAGAGAGGCATTGAAATTACTGAGGCGCTACACGTAAATTTATTCCGAATGTTTTTCAACCGAATTGATTTACGCCAACACCGTAAAATTATCGTCATTGATAATCAAATTTCCTATACAGGTAGTATGAATATGGTGGACCCCAATTTCTTCAAACAAGAAAGTAATGTGGGCAATTGGGTAGATATGATGGTGCGAATTAACGGCCCTGTTTCGCCTATTTTAAACAGCTTACACGCTTGGGATTGGGAAATTGAAACTACGGAAGAATTACCGCTTTTATTACCTAATTGTCCGATTGTGGAGATTGATGACAATGATACTCACTCCGTACAAGTTATTGCGAGTGGTCCAGCGTTCCCTGATGATTTAATTGCGCAGTCTCTTGCAACAGTCATTTATGCAGCAAGAGAAAGTATTGTAATTACTTCACCTTATTTTGTACCAAGTCACAATATTGCTGAAGCATTACGTATTGCCGCATTCCGTGGCGTTGATATCACGCTCATTTTACCTAAAAACAACGATTCCTTGATGGTTCGTTGGGCAAGTCGAACGTTCTTTGATGATTTACTCGAAGCGGGAGTAAAAATTTATCATTTTGAAGCGGGACTTCTGCATACAAAAAGTATATTGATTGACAATAAACTTGCACTTGTTGGCACAGTAAATATGGATTTACGCAGCTTCTTACTTAATTTTGAAATCACTATCGCTGTCGAAGATCGTAATTTTGCGAATGAAATTGCAACACTCCACGAAAATTATTTAGCGAATTCATCTGAACTCAATATGCAAGAATGGCTCAATCGACCTTTCTATCATCGAATTATCGAACGGCTATTTTTCTTGTTTAGTCCATTATTATAATTTTATAACCAATACAAAAAGGGCGTATCATGTGATACGCCCTCTCTTATTTCACTTATCGATTAACGTTTTTTCACGATAAACACTAAAGCAACTAATACGGCTGCAGTTGTAACAAATCCAGCTAAACCTGATTCTGTAAAACCAACCACAATGTAGCCTACTGCACTTGCCGTGGCAACTGTTGCCGCATAAGGCAACTGTGTGGTGACGTGATCCATGTGGTTACATTTTGCACCAGTTGATGACAGAATCGTTGTATCAGAAACCGGTGAACAGTGGTCACCACATACCGCGCCAGCCATGACTGCAGATAGACAAGGAAGTAATAACTCTGGAGCAGAATTGGTCGCCATTGCTGCAGCGATTGGTAACATAATCCCGAATGTCCCCCAGCTTGTCCCCGTTGAGAATGCCATTGCTGAACCAAGGATAAATAAAATTACAGGTAAAAATTGAACTGGAATGCTGCCACTCACTAAAGAGGATAAATATTTACCGGTTTGTGCATCACCTACCACTTTATTAATTGTCCAAGCAAAGAATAAGATTGCAATTGCACCTAACATAGATTTAATACCAGCAATCCATGCTTTTCCATATTCTTGTAAAGAAACTTGACGCTCAAGAATAATCAATAATGTTGACATCGCAACCGCACTTGAACCACCTACAACAAGTGAAATTCCTACTGTCGTATTTTCAAATGCACCTAAGATACTGAATGGTTTTCCATCTGCTGATAAAGCTTCACTCCCCGTGTGGATCATCATAAATACAGTCACCATAATTAAAACCACAATCGGTAAAATTAAATTACGAACTTTACCTTTTACACCTTCAATGACTTCCTCTTTATAATCACGTTCCATGGCTAATTTTTCATGACGAGCCATTGATGCAATATCAAATGAGAAATAAGCAACAAAGAACACCATTAATAATGAGAAAATCGCATAGTAGTTCATTGAGCTCATTGAAACGAATGCACCCATTGGGGTATAAGAGGTAATAGAGTAAGTCGCCAATAGACCGGCCACAAGAGTAATAATATATGCTCCCCAGCTTGATACTGGCATCATGACACACATTGGTGCAGCAGTGGAGTCAAGGATATACGCTAATTTTGCACGAGAAACTTTAAAACGATCAGTGACTGGACGAGCAATAGCACCCACCGCAAGACTGTGGAAGTAATCATCAATAAAGGTTACAAACACTAAAGATGCAGCTAATAATTTTGCACCACGACGACTTTTAATTTTATTTTGTGCCCATTCAGCAAACGCACGGTTACTACCGGAAACAGTTAAAAGCGAAGTTAATACCCCAAGTAATACTAAGAAGAAAACGATATTCATATTTGAATTCATGCCTTCTTCGCTACTATAAACTAATGCAATAACATTATCTTTTAGATATATGAATGCATTCAATGGGTTAAAATTAACCAACATTAACGCACCAACAACAATCCCTGCACTCAGAGACACCAAAACCCGACGTGTTGCAATCGCTAAAATAATCGCAAGTAATGCGGGTATAATTGAATAAATAGATGAAGAATAATCGACTAGTTCCATTAAGTTATACCTAATAATTTAATGGAGACAACGGCAAGAAAAGACACAATTATGACCAGACCGAACCGTAGCGCTCCATAGTTAATACAAAAAACTATGACAGTCACGTTCCTTTCGAATACGTGACCAACCGAATAAGATGACGCCTATTCGATTTCGGCAATCATTCCTTTCCTTTCCCTTCAACGCTATCCACTCCAGGAAAATACTCATAATGACCGCACCTCTACTGTTGTATAGGATGGTGAGAGATTACATTAAAATGAATGAAATTACCAATAAAATCTTATACTTTCCCCTAAATCTATTTTTTAATTTAAAGTTTCTAATGAGGTTGTTAAGACTTTGTTAAGTTGTTTTATAAGCAAACGTTTGCAATAACATGGAAAAACAATCAACTTTATACAGTAAAATATGATGACATCCGACCAATTAGTTTCCGTATTTAGGCTAATTCATATTTACCAAATATATTATTTTCGCTATTATATATATCTAGAAAATAATTAAGCATTCACACATATAAAGGGGTAATAATGAACGAATTAACAAAAGGTTTAACGAACCTTCGTAGTTTACGCGCTGCTGTACGCGATTTAACACTAGAACAAGCCGAAAACTCACTTTTAAAATTACAAGCTGCTGTTGAAGAAAAACGCGCTCAAGCAGCTGAAATTGAACAAGCTGAACAAGAACGTCGCGCACGTATCGCAAAATATAAAGAATTAATTAAACAAGAAGGCATCACGGCAGAAGAATTAACGGCAATTATTGGTATTGCACCGTCTTCAATTCGTAAAAAACGTGAACCTCGCCCAGCAAAATACAAATATACTGATGAAACGGGTCAAGAAAGAACATGGACTGGTCAAGGCCGTACACCTCGTGTGATTCAAAAGGCCTTAGATAAAGGTGCCTCTTTAGCTTCTTTCGAAATCTAATTTCATTATCAACTATGTAGAACCCATTTTTATGGGTTCTCTTTTTTTATTTATCTTGCAAAATATTCATTATGTTAGAAAAGAAAATATTACTAACCGACTGTCCTGATGATAAAGGCTTAATCGCCAAAATCACCAATATTTGTTACAAACATCAATTAAATATCCTTCATAATAATGAGTTCGTTGATTTCGAAACAAAGCATTTCTTTATGCGTACCGAATTGGAAGGCATTTTTAACGAAGAAACCTTATTAGCTGACTTAAATTATAGTTTGCCAGCGGGGACAAATTGCCGCCTAATCAGCGCTAAACGTAAACGTATCGTAATTTTAGTGACCAAAGAAGCGCACTGCATAGGTGATATTTTAATGAAAAATTACTACGGTGCGTTAGACGTAGAAATTGCGGCTGTAATTGGCAATCACGATAATTTACGTGAATTAGTTGAACGCTTCGATATTCCATTCCATTGTGTCAGTCATGAAGGGCTCACTCGTGTGGAACACGATAAATTGCTCGCTGAAAAAATTGATGAATATGCACCTGATTATATTGTTTTAGCTAAATATATGCGTGTATTAAATCCAGAATTCGTCGCTCGTTATCCAAATCGTGTGATTAATATTCACCATTCATTCTTACCCGCATTTATTGGGGCAAAACCTTATCAACAAGCCTATGAACGCGGTGTGAAAATTATTGGTGCTACGGCTCACTTTATTAATAATGAATTGGATCAAGGTCCGATTATTATGCAAAACGTGATTAACGTGGATCACACTTACTCTGCCGATGCCATGATGCGTGCAGGCCGTGATGTGGAAAAAACAGTATTAAGTCGTGCGCTTGATCTTGCCTTACATGATCGTATTTTTGTGTATAAAAATAAAACGGTGGTCTTGTAATGAAAGCAATCACTTTAGAGCCAATTTCTCGCATTGAAGGTGAGATCAACTTACCTGGCTCGAAAAGTTTATCAAACCGTGCATTATTATTAGCAGCACTAGCTAAAGGCACCACAACGGTCACTAACCTGTTAGACAGTGATGACATTCGTCATATGCTAAATGCCCTTAAAGCTTTAGGTGTAAATTACCAGCTTTCTGAAGACAAAACTTGCTGTGAAGTTGAAGGCTTAGGTGGCGCATTTCAGGTTGAAAATGGCTTGTCACTGTTTCTCGGCAATGCTGGTACAGCCATGCGTCCTTTGACAGCAGCGCTTTGTTTAAAAGGCAACACTGAAAGCGAAGTCATTTTGACCGGTGAGCCTCGTATGAAAGAACGCCCAATCAAACATTTGGTTGATGCACTTCTTCAAGCGGGGGCTAATGTTCGTTATTTAGAAAATGACGGTTATCCACCAGTTGCGATTCGCAATCAAGGGATTAAAGGTGGCATAGTTAAAATTGACGGTTCGATTTCTTCTCAATTTTTGACTGCACTTTTAATGGCTGCACCTCTTGCTGAAGGCGATTTAGATATCCATATTGTGGGTGATTTAGTTTCAAAACCTTATATTGATATCACCCTCGCGATGATGAAAGATTTTGGTGTTTCAGTTGAAAATCAACATTATCAAATATTTAAGGTGAAAGGTAACCAATCCTATGTCTCACCTGGCAAATATATGGTGGAAGGTGATGCTTCATCCGCTTCTTATTTCCTTGCCTCTGCTGCGATTAAAGGCAATGTAAAAGTAACAGGAATTGGCAAACATTCCATTCAAGGCGACCGCCTATTTGCTGACGTGCTAGAAAAAATGGGCGCTAAAATCACTTGGGGTGAAGATTTTATTCAAGCAGAACAAGCTGAACTCCATGGCATTGATATGGACATGAACCACATTCCTGATGCAGCCATGACGATTGCCACAACTGCCTTATTTGCAAAGGGTGAAACCGTTATTCGCAATATTTATAACTGGCGTGTGAAAGAGACCGATCGCCTTTCAGCTATGGCTGCCGAGTTACGAAAAGTCGGTGCGGAAGTTGAAGAAGGTGAAGATTTTATTCGCATTCAACCGCTTGCCCTTTCTCAATTTAAACATGCCGAAATTGAGACCTATAACGATCACCGAATGGCAATGTGCTTTGCGTTGATTGCATTATCGGATACCCCCGTCACGATTTTAGATCCAAAATGTACGGCTAAAACGTTCCCAACATTCTTCGATGAATTTGAGAAATTAAGTATTCGAAGTTAAAAACACATAAAAAAAGCACCGAGTATTCGGTGCTTTTGCTCATTACTTCTGAATAGAAGATAAAAATTCTTTGCGAGTTTCGCGATCTTCTAAAAAGACCCCGCCATAAGCGGATGTCACGGTATAACTATGGGTATCTTTTACTCCACGCGCTTTCACACAGAAATGTGTCGCTTTCACATAAACTGCCACATCATCGGTTTCTAAAATGGTTTGAAATGCCGTTAAAAGCTGTTCGGTTAAACGCTCTTGTACTTGTGGGCGTTGCGCAAAAAATGCCACAATGCGATTGATTTTAGACAAGCCAATCACCCAATCTTTCGGGTAATAGGCGACGGCAACATTGCCATCAATTGTCACAAAATGATGTTCACAAGTACTGGTCAACGTGATGTCATTTACTTGCACCATTTCGCTCACTTTCATTTGGTTTTTGATTTTCGTCATTTTCGGAAAATTGGCGTAGTCCATTCCACTGAAAATTTCATCAATAAACATTTTGGCTAAGCGATTTGGCGTTTCTTCTAAGCTATCATCACGTAGATCTAACCCAATCAATTTCATCACTTCACACATATGCGAAGCAATCGCCGCACGGCGCTCATCTTTACATTGAGTCGGATCAATCATTGGTGTTTCGATGCCTTTGGCAACCAAGGCTCGGCGGACACTTTCCGCATCAGGTGAAATAGCGTTCATTCACTTTCCATTTATAAAAAAATAATGCGTCATTCTAGCAAAAGATAAATTATTCGTAAAATGCGAAAAATCACCCTAATTTATTAATTTCCTTCATATTGTATTTCGGGCTACAATATATCCACTTTTATTTCGCTCAACCCAAAGGATTGATTATGTTGCCACTTGAAGATGCCTTGGCGCAAATGCTCAACCAACTTCCCTTCCCAACAAAAACTGAAACACTGGCTTTAACTGAAGCCGCTGATCGTGTCTGTGCGGAAGATGTGATTTCTCCTATTAACGTGCCTTCTTTTGATAACTCCGCGATGGATGGCTATGCAGTTCGTTTAGCCGATTTACAGCAATCCATGACGCTTTCTGTCGCAGGAAAATCCTTTGCGGGTAATCCATTTCAAGGGGAATGGGTAGCACAAAGTGCGGTCAGAATTATGACGGGTGCGATGATTCCTGAAGGTGCTGATGCGGTGGTGATGCAAGAAGATGTCACTGTCAATGAAGATGGTTCTGTTACCTTTTCTGCCTTGCCTAAAGCCAATCAAAATATTCGCCGCATTGGTGAAGATGTGAAAAAAGGTGATGTGGTATTACATCAAGGGGATGAGTTAAATGCTGTTTCTTTACCTTTACTTGCATCATTAGGCATCGCTGAAGTGAAGGCTTTCCCACGATTAAAAGTAGCCGTGCTTTCAACCGGCGATGAATTAGTGCCTGTTGGCAAACCATTAGAAGCGGGACAAATCTACGACACCAACCGTTTCACCGTGAAATTAATGCTAGAAAAATTAAATTGTGACGTGCTAGACTTCGGTATTCTGCCAGATAACCAGGCAGAATTTGAAGCGGCTTTTGTGAAAGCTCAAGCTCAGGCAGATCTTGTGATCACAAGCGGTGGCGTTTCAGTGGGTGAAGCAGACTTCACGAAAACCGTGTTAGAAAAAGTGGGTCAAGTGAATTTCTGGAAAATTGCAATGAAACCTGGCAAGCCATTTGCTTTTGGTAAATTAGAAAATGCCTGGTTCTGTGGTTTACCTGGCAATCCCGTTTCTGCATTAGTGACATTCTATCAATTAGTGCAACCTGCTATTGCCAAATTAAGCGGTAAAAAACACCCGAAAAAACAACCGCACTTTCAAGCGATCGCCCAAACTAATTTGAAAAAATCACCAGGTCGTTTAGATTTCCAACGCGGTTTCTATCAAATTAATGAAAATGGTCAACTTGAAGTGCAACCAGTGGGTTTCCAAGGCTCACATTTATTCAGTTCTTTTGTGAAAAGTAACTGTTTTATTCGCCTCGAAAAAGATCGCGGCAATGTAGCTGCGGGCGAAATCGTCACCATTGAACCGTTTAATCACCTATTGGGGGGCAATAATGACTGAATTAAGCTACGAAGAAGAACTTCGCTATAACCGCCAAATCATCTTAAAAGCGGTTGATTTTGACGGACAAGAAAAGCTGAAAGACAGCCGAATGTTAATTGTCGGTCTGGGCGGTTTAGGCTGTGCTGCAAGCCAATATCTTGCCGCCGCTGGCGTGGGTCATTTAACCTTGTTGGATTTTGACACGGTATCGCTTTCCAATTTGCAACGTCAGGTGTTGCATACTGATAGCCGATTGAATATGCCTAAAGTGGAATCAGCAAAAATCGCCTTACAGCAGATTAATCCTCATGTCGAAATTGAAACCATTAATGCACAACTTTCCGAGGAAAAACTCGCGGAAATCATACCACACTTTGATGTGATATTAGATTGTACCGATAACGTGGATATTCGTAATATGTTAGATCGTGGTTGTGAACAAGCGAAGATCCCGCTTATTTCAGGTGCTGCGATCCGTTTAGAAGGACAAGTTTCTGTCTTTACTTATGAACCCAATACCCCAACCTATCGCCAACTTAGCCAACTCTTTGGTCAAAATGTTTTAAGTTGTGTAGAGGCGGGCGTACTGGCACCAATCGTGGGGATTGTGGGTTCAATTCAAGCCTTAGAAGCCATCAAAGTGCGGTTAAAAATCGGTTCAAATTTATGTGGACGCTTATTGTTAATCGATGGATTAACCATGCGTGTACGAGAAATGAAATTGCCTGTTTAACTTTTCTATCAATATTTAGACAGACAGCAAGTCTGTCTAAATCCTAAATTACCCACAAATAATTATCTCTCCCCTCGTGCATTACCCAAAAACAAATGCTATTATTTTGTTCGACAATTCATTTGTCTTATATCGCAAGTTTTGTGTATAGGAAAATGGCAGACACTTCAAAAATCTCTTCATTTTATACCGCACTTGCAAATCATCATTTCATTTTAAGGATTTACTCACTCATGAAAGAGATTTTGCAGCAATTCAAACAAAATTATCTGATCAAATACTGGAATCCTGTCGCTGCAGTTATTGCTGCGGGGCTTATTTCAGCTTATTACTTTGGGGTAACCGGCACTTATTGGGCGGTTACGGGGGAATTTACCCGTTGGGGCGGTCATGCTTTGCAAACGTTAGGCGTCGATGTGTCCGACTGGAGCTATTATAAAATTATCGGCATGCAAGGCACGATCTTCACCCGTATTGATGGCGTGATGATTTTAGGTATGTTCGCGGGATGTATTTCTGCTGCACTTTGGGCAAATAATGTGAAATGGCGTAACCAGCCGCATAAACGCCGTATTGTTCAAGCTCTCATTGGTGGTGCATTAGCCGGTTTCGGTGCACGTTTAGCAATGGGCTGCAACCTTGCCTCTCTCTTCACTGGTATTCCACAATTTTCGGTTCACGCTTGGTTCTTTACCATTGCGACTGCTGTAGGTACTTATGCAGGGGTAAAAGTGACCTTACTACCGATGTTTCGCGTGAAATTAGAATTGAAAAAAGGCGCTGCAAAATTACAAGAAACTGACCCGAAACAAGCTAATCGTCGTTTCTGGATTGGTATGGTTGTCTTTTTTGCCTATCTTATCGCTTCCCTTTATGTGATGACAAACTCCATCAAACTGGGCTTTGCAATGCTTTGTGGGTTAGCTTTCGGCTTATTAATTGAACGTGCTCAAATCTGCTTTACTTCTGCCTTCCGTGATTTATGGGTAACGGGCCGTGCTTATATGGCAAAAGCCATTATCTTCGGTATTATCGTAGGTACACTTGGCGTATTCAGCTACATTCAATTAGGTGTGCCAGCCAAAATCATGTGGGCAGGCCCAAATGCGATTATCGGTGGTTTATTATTTGGCTTCGGTATCGTATTAGCGGGTGGATGTGAAACCGGTTGGATGTATCGCTCAATGGAAGGTCAAGTTCACTTTATGTGGGTGGGCTTAGGCAATGTTATCGGTTCAACTTATTTAGCCTACGCATGGGACGATCTTGCCCCCGTGCTCGCATTAGATTACGAAAAACTTAACTTATTGAAATCCTTTGGCCCTGTTGGCGGTTTATTAGTGAATTACGGCTTGCTTATTCTTTGCTTAATTGCCGTGGTTTGGTGGGAACGTCATTTCTTGAAAAAGGCTAAAGCAAAAATTGCGGCAGCAAATCCACAAGCTTGTGGTTGCTAATTAAATATTAACGAATTCATTCAAAAAAAGAGGACATTATTATGGCATTTACCGTTGTTCAAAAATTAGATAAAGATCCAAAAGACATCACCCCAGATTACACGTTAGATACGCTGGGTGAACCTTGCCCGTATCCGGCGATCGTGATGCTTGAAACCATGCCCCAATTACAAAAAGGCGAAATTTTAGAGCTATTAAGTGACTGTGCCCAATCAATCAACAACATTCCTGTTGATACTAAAAACCACGGTTACACTCTATTAAGCGTGGAACAAGATGGCACCAAATTACGCTATTTAATTCAACGTTAATGTAAAAAGTGCGGTCAAATTTGACCGCACTTTTGTATTTTATGGAAAGAAAATCGAAGGGTAAAAGAAAGCTATAATGCCTAATACTTACCCCCAAGGCTTAGCATCAGGTTTGCTATGTTTTTTTCGCCATTGGATACATATTGGACTATCCCACATTAGCCTTTCTTCACAAACTGGACCACCTTCAAGATACCAACCTTTTTTCTCTAAACAAAGATTCTCTTCTGGATTAACACTTTCACCTGTCACAAAATCCATACCACAATCCGACATGTCTTTTTTTCTTCTTTCAAGAAAATTAATACGTCCTTGAGGATCTGAGTTAGGAAATAAAATCTTAGAATTATGCAAACGCCAATGATCATGTGGTGGTGGAGGTTGAAATCCGCCAAAAGAGCAACCAAACAAAGTTAGAGATAATGATAGTAGTAATATAAATCTCATTTTATAGCTCCCTCGCCTATTTTGATTTTGGAAAGTTAGTGCATCACTTATTAGAATTCGGCTATTTAATCATATAAGCACTAAAAAACATATAAAAAACCGCACTTTAATCTCTCAAAGTGCGGTCAGTTTTACTTTAGTTTTTTGCTTATTTATTTAATGCAGTAAGAATATCATCAACACGTTCTTTTGCATCACCAAAGAGCATTTGAGTGTTTTCTTTGAAGAATAATGGGTTTTGAACGCCTGCGTAACCCACCGCCATAGAGCGTTTGAATACGATAACATTTTGAGCTTTCCATACTTCTAACACTGGCATACCGGCGATTGGGCTGTTTGGATCTTCCATTGCAGCTGGGTTTACAGTGTCGTTTGCACCGATAACCAATACTACATCGGTATCTGCGAAATCGTCATTGATTTCATCCATTTCAAGCACGATATCGTAAGGCACTTTCGCTTCCGCTAAAAGTACGTTCATATGACCCGGTAAACGACCTGCAACAGGGTGAATACCAAAACGCACGTTAATACCACGCTCACGCAATTTCGCCGTAATTTCAGCCACTGGATATTGCGCTTGTGCTACAGCCATACCATATCCTGGCGTGATGATCACAGAGCTTGCATTTTTGAGTAATTCAGCCACTTCTTCTGCGGTTGTTTCACGGTGTTCGCCTTGTTCTTCATCAGAAGAAACTTGAACATCATTACCAAAACCACCCGCGATAACGCTGATGAATGAGCGGTTCATCGCTTTACACATAATGTAAGAAAGAATCGCACCAGAAGAACCCACTAATGCACCAGTAACGATAAGCAAGTCATTGCTTAACATGAAACCTGCTGCAGCCGCTGCCCAACCAGAGTATGAGTTAAGCATTGAAACCACAACCGGCATATCTGCACCACCGATAGATGCCACTAAGTGCCAGCCGAATGCAAGAGCAATCGCAGTCATGAGTAACACTGGGAAGATATTATCTGGGTTGTTTAAGAATGCTACCATCAAGAAAGCTGAAACCACTAATGCTGCTAAATTTAATTTATGACGATGTGGCAACATTAACGCTTTTGAATTGATTTTGCCGCTTAATTTACCGAATGCTACGATAGAACCCGTGAATGTTACCGCACCGATGAAGATCCCTAAGAACACTTCAATGTTATGGATATTCATTAACACAGGATCGGTTTCGTGTGTTAAACCGTAACTGTTAAAGCCTACGAGCACTGCTGCTAAACCTACAAAGCTGTGAAGGATCGCAACGAGTTCTGGCATTTCAGTCATTTCAACTTTTAATGCACGTTGAACACCAATCACGCCACCGATGATCATTGCAATGATGATCCATAATGTGCCTTCAGATTGCGGGCCGAAAATGGTTGCAACAAGGGCAATTGTCATACCGACAATACCATACCAACAACCGGCTTTTGCCGTTTCATGTTTAGAAAGACCGGCTAAGCTCATAATGAAAAGTAATGCAGCGATAATATAGGCTGCTTGTACTAAACCTTCAGACATCGTCTTCTCCTTAACCTTTTCTAAACATCGCCAACATACGTTGGGTTACACGGAAACCACCAAAGATGTTGATGCTTGCCACCAAGATTGCCACAAAGGCTAATGCATCAATAAAGAAGTTGCCTGTTGGCTGTCTAATTTGCAGTAATGCACCCACAATGATGATACCTGAAATCGCATTGGTTACCGCCATAAGTGGAGTGTGTAGAGCGTGGCTAACGTTCCAAACCACGTAGTAACCGACTACACAAGCCAATACGAATACGGTGAAGTGAGAAAGGAATGCCGCAGGCGCCACAGATGCAAGCCAGAGGAATAACACACCTACCCCCGCCATCACACCGTATTTGATGCGAGGATCTGCTGGTTTTTCTTCCTCTTTTTTAACCGCACTTTGTGCCGCTTTCGCTTCTTGTTTTGGTTGTGCTGACACTTGAATTTGTGCTGGTGGAATTTCTTCCCCATCAAGTACCACAGTCACACCGCGTAATACCACATCGTCAAAATCGATATTGATATTGCCGTCTTTTTCTTTACAAAGTAGTTTTAATAAATTAACTAAGTTTGTTCCGTAAAGTTGAGAAGATTGTGTTGGTAAACGACTTGGGAAATCGGTGTAACCAATGATTTTCACTTGGTTTTCAGTGGTGACGACTTTACCTGCTTCAGTGTAAGCACAGTTACCACCAGTTGCAGCCGCTAAATCCACCACCACAGAACCTGGTTTCATAGAATCAACCATTTCTTTCGTGATCAAGCGAGGAGCTGGTTTACCTGGAATCGCTGCAGTGGTAATAATGATATCCACTTCTTTGGCTTGTTCCGCATAAAGCTCCATCGCACGACGGTTAAATTCTTCTGACATCACTTTCGCGTAACCATCGCCACTACCGCCTTCTTCTTTGAAATCAATTTCTAAGAAAGACGCGCCCATACTTTGTACTTGTTCTTTTACTTCAGGACGAGAGTCAAAAGCACGTACAATCGCACCAAGGCTATTGGCTGCACCAATCGCGGCAAGACCTGCAACACCCGCACCAATGACTAACACTTTTGCCGGTGGTACTTTACCTGCTGCAGTAATTTGTCCGGTGAAGAAGCTACCAAATTCATGAGCTGCTTCAATCACTGCTCGATAACCAGAAATATTTGCCATAGAGCTTAATGCATCAAGCGCTTGCGCACGGGAAATACGTGGCACAGAATCCATCGCTAATACATTAATTTTTTTCGACGTGAGTTTTTTCATTAAATCCGGATTTTGTGCGCGCCAAATGAAGCTCACAAGTGTTGCACCTTCCTTCATTTGATCAATTTCTGCATCCGTTGGTGGATTCACTTTAAAAATCACATCCGAATGCCACACTTCTGAACTTGAGCCAATTTTTGCGCCGGCGTCGATAAATGCTTGGTCTTCAAAACTTGCTTTGAATCCCGCATCGTGTTCTACGATGACATCAAAGCCCAGTTTTAAGATCTGCTGAACCGTTTTTGGCGTCGCCGCCACACGATTTTCGCTATCAAGCAGTTCTCTAGGTACACCAATTAACATAAATGTTTCCCTCTGGTTGATGAAATTTCAGACAAACTCACGCCTGTCCCTGTCTCTTAAATGACAAAAAGTCATCCGACAATAAATGTATCACTTATTAGGGTTATTTGGGGAATTTTTTTAACTGGTTTTACAAGATATTGTGATAGGGATCATAAAAGAATCGAGATAAACGCGTAGGGTGTTTAACTTTTAGCCTAACGCAATGATTATTCATTAGAAACTGACTAATCAAAAATAGATGAAAAACGGACCGCACTTATATACGAAGGAAATAAAAAGCCCGATATGATTATCGGGCTGTATGTTTAATTGGTTCCACCAACGGTGATTTCATCGATTTTCAAAGCTGGCTGACCAACGCCGACTGGCACGCTTTGGCCATCTTTGCCGCATACACCAATACCAAGATCTAAGTCTGTTTTATCTGCAACCATAGAGACTTTTTGCATCACATCGATACCGCTACCAATCAACGTTGCACCTTTAACCGGTTTAGTGATTTTGCCTTTTTCAATAAGATAAGCTTCAGACGTCGAGAATACAAATTTACCCGAAGTGATATCCACTTGCCCACCACCAAAGTGCGGGGCATAAATACCGCGATCTACTGAAGCTACTAAATCTTCAAATTTGCTTTGACCCGCTAACATGTAGGTATTCGTCATTCGTGGCATTGGCAAATGCGCATAAGACTCACGGCGACCATTCCCTGTTGGTTTAACACCCATTAATCGAGCGTTGAGTTTATCTTGCATATAGCCTTGCAAAATCCCGTCTTTGATTAAAACGTTACACTGACTTGGTACACCTTCATCATCAATGGTTAAAGAACCTCGGCGATTTTGTAATGTGCCATCATCCACAATTGTACATAATGGCGACGTCACTAACTCACCAATTTTTCCTGTAAATAAAGAGCTTTCTTTGCGGTTGAAATCCCCTTCTAAACCATGCCCCACTGCTTCATGAAGCAACACGCCTGGCCAGCCGGCCCCTAATACCACAGGCATTAATCCTGCTGGTGCGGCGACCGCACTTAAATTCACAAGTGCTTGACGAACCGCTTCTTTGGCAAAATTAACGGCGCGGACATCCCCATTTACCACTTCAAAAAACCAATCTAAACCAAAGCGTCCACCTGAACCGCAACTACCCCGCTCACGTTTGCCATCTTCTTCCACAAGAACAGAAATGGATAAACGCACAAGCGGACGAATATCTGCGGCAAGTGTGCCATCCGTTGCGACCACTAACACTTCTTCATAAATCGAACTTAATGCGGCGGAAACATGGGTGACTCGAGGATCTTCAGCTCGCGCTGTACGATCCACAAGGTGCAATAACTCGATCTTTTTCTCTTTACTTAAACTTTCTAACGGGTTAATCGCCGCATAACGCTGAACTGCATTCACCGCATTAAATGCTTGAGGCGAAATTAAATTGCCTTCTTTAATTTGTGCAATACCTTTTACGGCCTCTGCACATTGTTGTAATGACGCTAAGTTAATTTGATCGGAATACGCAAAGCCTGTTTTCTCTCCAGAAACGGCGCGTACACCAACACCACGATCAATATGAAAGCCACCTTCTTTAATAATACTGTCTTCTAATACCCAGCTTTCATCTTGGCTCAATTGAAAATAAAGATCCGCATAATCAATATGACGATGCGACATCACATCAAAAATATTAAGCAATGATTGATGCGATAAATTGCTTGGTGCAAGTAAGGTATCTGAAACCTGTTTTAACATTTGTTCTCCGAAATTTATAAAAATTAATTCTGCCAAATCTCCCCTACTCCCTCTTTGCTAAAGAGGTAGGATAGTTTTTGACTAATCTAAATTATCCAATCCAAATTGGTATAAGGCATTTTTCTTATAACCATAAAGTTCAGCCACAATCGCCGCAGCCTTTTTTAAAGGGAGTTCTTTGGCAATCAAAGTGAGTGCTTTAATTGCTTGTGGTGAAAATTCTTCGGTATCTTCCGATTTGGGTTTGCCTTCTACAATTAATACCATTTCACCTTTTGTGCGATTCGGATCTTCACTTAACCATTGACGAAGATCACTTAATTTATCCCCTGCAATGGTTTCCCACGTTTTCGTAATTTCACGTGCAAGCACAACATAACGATCACCACCTAATACGTCTTGCATATCAGCAAGGGTATCTAAAATGCGGTGAGTTGATTCATAGAAGATTAAAGTGCGGTCTTCTTCTGCGACGTTTTCTAACTTATCTTTACGTGCCTTGGTTTTCGCAGGTAAAAAACCTTCAAAGCAAAAACGGTCAGACGCAATGCCCGATGCACATAATGCAGTAATAGCGGCACAAGCGCCCGGTAACGGCACCACTTTAATGCCTGCCTCACGACATTGACGCACTAAATGAAAACCCGGATCGCTAATTAAGGGAGTCCCTGCATCGGAAATTAATGCAATATTGGTGCCTTGTTTTAACCTTTCTACCAACACATGTGCTTTTTCTTGTTCATTGTGATCATGCAAGGCGAAAAAAGGCTTTTTGATACCATAATGACTGAGTAATAAACCACTGTGACGCGTGTCTTCCGCAGCAATTAAATCCACTTGTGAAAAGGTCTCTAAAGCACGTTGTGTAATATCTTGTAAATTCCCGATTGGCGTGGCGACAATATATAAAATTCCGGTTAAATCATTCATTTTTGTTTGCTTTTACATTGTGAGATAAGTAAGATCGACCATTATTGATTTATTCATTATGGAGCGAATATGTCTATTCTATTACAAGGCGGTCGTTTTAAAAAACGTTTAATGCCGATTTTATTGTCTGTTGCATTAGCGGGTTGTTCTAACTTATTTGGCAGCAGCTTTACTCAAACATTACAACGTGATGCCAATGCAAGTTCTGAATTTTATATGAACAAATTAGGACAAGCACAAGATAAAGAAGATCAACAAACTTACAAACTCTTAGCGGCACGTGTATTAATTACTGAAAATAAAGTGCCACAAGCCGAAGAGTTATTAAATGAATTGGTTGACTTAAACGAAGCGCAACAATTAGACCGTACTTTAGTTGAAGCACGTATCGCTGCGGCGAAAGGCGCTAATGAGATGGCTGAAAGTAAATTACGTGCGCTTGATCTCACGAAATTAAGTCCATCACAAAAATCTCGTTATTACGAAACTTTTGCTCAAACTGCAGAAAATCGTAAAGACGTGATTGAAGCGGTGAAAGCACGCATCAAAATGGATGAAAACTTAACGGATGTACAACGCCGTCAAGATAACGTAGATAAAACTTGGGCTTTATTGCGTTCAGCTAATACGGGAGTTATTAATAATGCATCAGATGAAGGCAGTGTTGCATTAGGTGGCTGGCTCACATTAATCAAAGCATATAACGATAACATTCGTCAGCCAGTGCAATTAAGCCAAGCATTACAAAGCTGGAAATCGGCTTATCCAAATCATGCTGCTGCAATCTTATTCCCGAAAGAATTACAAAGTATGTTGAATTTCCAACAAACTAATGTGGCACAAATTGGTTTAGTGTTACCTTTAAGTGGTGATGGCCAAATTTTAGGCTCAACCATTCAATCAGGTTTTAGTGAAGCAAAAGGCGACTCAACTATTCCAGTACAAGTGTTTGACTCCTCGACGACTCCAATTAACGAGATTATTGCACAGGCAAAAGCTTCTGGTATTAAAGCATTAGTAGGACCATTGCTCAAACAAAACGTAGATGCCATTATTTCAAACCCTGCTGAAGTGCAAGGTATGGATGTGTTAGCTTTAAATGCAACACCAAATGCACGAGCGATTAACCAAGTGTGCTATTACGGTTTATCACCTGAAGATGAAGCGGAATCTGCAGCAAACAAAATGTGGAAAGATGGTATTCGTAACCCAATCGTTGCCATGCCACAAAATGATTTAGGACAACGTGTTGGCAATGCGTTCAACGTACGTTGGCAACGTTTAGCGGGTACAGATGCGAATATTCGCTACTATAACTTACCAGCTGATATTACCTACTTCTTCCAAGGTGCTCCACAAGATACTGCTGGACTTTATGTTGTGTCATCGCCAGATGAATTAGCAGAAATTAAAGGTTACTTAGATACAAGCAATCCAAATGTTCGCATTTATGCAAGTTCTCGTTCAAATGCGGCAAGCAATACTGCGGAATACTATGCAAAAATGAATGGCGTTCAATTTAGTGATATTCCATTCTTTAAAGAAACGGATTCTTCACAATATCAAAAAGTGGCAAGTTCAACTGGTGGCGAATTCCAATTAATGCGTTTATATGCAATGGGTTCCGATGCTTGGTTGCTCATCAACCACTTTAATGAATTACGCCAAGTACCAGGCTATACATTAAGTGGTTTAACCGGTCAGCTTAGCGCAGGTCCAAACTGTAATGTGGATCGTGATATGACTTGGTACCAAGTACAAGATAGTAACGTGGTGCCGGTTGCAAACTAATCCATGTTTTCATTAAAACGTCAACAAGGGGCGGGCTTTGAACATCAAGCCCGCCTTTTCTTAGAAGCCAAAGGCCTCAAATTCATCGCCGCAAATCAATATTTCAAATGTGGTGAATTAGATCTTATTATGCAAGACGGCCAAACGATCGTTTTTGTTGAAGTACGTCAACGATCCAGCTCAACATTTGGATCTGCCGTTGAAAGTGTAGATTGGCAAAAGCAACAAAAATGGCTGAATGCTGCAAATTTATGGCTTGCTAAACACGATCTAAGTCTTGAAGATGCGGATTGCCGTTTTGATCTTATAGCCTTTGGTAAAACGACCAGCGATATTCAATGGTTTCCTAATTTCCTCGATTAATCGTTTCTAATTATGTTACAAAAAGTCAAAGATATTTATAGCGAAAGTATTCAGATTCAAATTTCTGCTTCTAGCCTACTATCAGAAAATATTGCTACTGCCGCACAAATGGTGATGCAATGTTTACTGAGTGGTAATAAAGTCATTGCTTGTGGGGTCTCTCGCTCTTATGCTAATGCGCAATTTTTAGTATCAAATCTGCTTAATCGCTATGATTTTGAGCGTCCTAGCCTGCCTTCTGTACTGCTTAGCCTTGAAAGTGCGGTCGGTTCTTCACTGGTTTTTGATCAACCAACCGATCAACTTTATCAACATCAATTTAACGCTATTGCTAAACCCGGCGATTTATTGCTCGCCTTTGCCCCTTTAGGAACAGAAAAAGCCGTGCTAAATACGATTTCCAATGCAATTAATAAAGAAATTCAGGTGATTGCTTTAACGGGTTCAAATAACGACGCTATTCAAGGTGTATTGGCTGAAACAGATTTAGAAATCTCCATTCCTGCCACTAAAGAAACACGAATTTTAGAAAATCATTTATTCGTGATTAACGCACTTTGTGAGCTTGTTGATAGCACACTTTTCCCAAGAGCTTGACATTAAAAGATTTTCTAACTAGAGTGTTTCTTAGACTAATTGACAAATTAGTTGAACCAACTCATTTTAATAAATAAGGAGATTATTAATATGAAACTAACTCAATTTAAAAAATTAGCCTTCATACTTGGCACATCAATTATATTACAAGGCTGTGCTGCTGCTGTTGTTGGTGGCGCTGCTGCGGGAGCAAAAGTCGCGACAGATCCTCGAACAATGGGGACTCAGATAGATGATGAAACCCTAGAATTAAAAGTTGGACACGCATTAGATAAAGATGCGCAAATTAAATCAGAAGGTCGTGTTAATGCTGTTTCTTACAGTGGTCGCGTACTGTTAATTGGTCAAGTTCCTAATGGAAGTGTAAAAGAAACCGCAACCAGTCTTGCAAAAGGTGTAGAAGGTGTAAACGACGTATACAATGAATTACGTGTTGGGCCAAAAATTACTTTTGGACAAATTACAAAAGACAGCTGGATTACGACACAAATTAAATCTAAACTCTTTGTAGGCGATAATGTAAAAGCAACTGACGTGAAAGTGATCACCGAAAATGGTGAAGTATTCTTACTCGGAAACGTCACACAATCACAAGGTGACTCAGCTGCAGAAATTGCAAGTAAAGTTACCGGTGTTCAAAAAGTCGTCAAAGTATTTAAATATTTGAATTAATTAATTTTTTAACTCTTAAAGTGCGGTCAAAAATCATCTTGTTTTTGACCGCACTTTTTTCTTTACAAAGATTTACAAAAAAGATCCTGCCTAAAAAAACATCACTTTAAAGATAAGTCATTTATTTTAAATGACTTATCTTTTGTCAATAATCTAAGTAAAAAATTTACCGCTTGAATTCAATTTTAAAACACTCTATCTTGTGTACCGTTATTTTACCAAACACTATATCTTGTGTTTTATTCAATTCGTTTCTCTAGTAGGTTTATCTTCCATGAACAAAGGATTAATGGTTACAAAGCGCGATGGCACGCTTGAACAAATCAATTTAGACAAAATTCACCGTGTGATTACTTGGGCGGCTGAAGGCTTGGAAAACGTCTCTGTTTCTCAAGTTGAATTGCGTTCTCATATTCAATTTTATGAAGGCATTCGTACGTCTGATATTCACGAAACAATTATTAAAGCGGCAGCAGACTTAATCAGCAAAGATACTCCAGATTATCAATATCTTGCTGCACGTCTTGCGGTTTTCCATTTGCGTAAAAAAGCGTTTGGCCATTTTGATCCGCCTCGTTTATACGATCATGTGAAAAAATTAGTGCGCATGGGTAAATATGATCCTGCACTTTTAGCCGACTATACTCGTGAAGAATGGGATGAAATGGATGGGTTTATTGATCACTGGCGTGATATGACCTTTTCTTATGCCGCAGTAAAACAATTAGAAGGGAAATACTTAGTTCAAAACCGTGTAACTGGTGAAATCTATGAATCTGCGCAATTCCTTTATTTACTAGTTGCAGCGAGCTTATTCTCCAAATATCCGCAAGAAACCCGTTTGGATTACATTCGTCGTTTCTACGATGCGACCTCAACCTTTAAGATTTCTTTACCTACGCCTATCATGGCAGGGGTTCGTACGCCTATGCGTCAATTCAGCTCTTGTGTATTGATTGAATGTGGTGATAGCTTAGACTCTATCAACGCTACCTCTGCAGCAATCGTGAAATACGTTTCACAACGTGCAGGTATCGGGGTAAATGCAGGTGCAATTCGTGCATTGGGTAGCCCAATTCGTGGTGGTGAAGCATTCCATACAGGCTGTATTCCATTCTATAAACACTTCCAAAGTGCCGTCAAATCTTGTTCACAAGGTGGCGTACGTGGCGGTGCGGCGACAGTTTACTACCCGATTTGGCATTTAGAAGTTGAAAGCCTATTAGTATTGAAAAATAACCGTGGTGTGGAAGATAACCGTGTTCGTCATATGGACTACGGCGTACAGTTAAACAAATTAATGTATCAACGCTTAATTAAAGGCGCAGACATTACTTTATTCAGCCCTTCAGACGTACCTGGACTTTATGAAGCCTTCTTTGCTGATCAAGATAAATTTGAAGAACTTTACGTGAAATACGAACAGGATCCAAATATCCGCAAACGTTCTGTAAAAGCCGTTGAGTTATTCTCTTTATTAATGCAAGAGCGTGCATCAACCGGTCGTATTTATATCCAAAACGTGGATCACTGTAATACTCACTCACCGTTTGATCCGCTTGTTGCACCGGTGCGTCAATCTAACTTATGTTTAGAAATTGCATTACCAACTAAACCATTACAACATTTCCATGATGAAAATGGTGAAATTGCCCTTTGTACGCTTTCTGCATTTAACTTGGGTAAATTAGATAATTTAGATGAGTTAGATAACCTGGCTGATCTTGCAGTACGTGCATTAGATGCCTTACTTGATTACCAAGACTACCCTGTTCCTGCAGCGAAACGCTCTTCATTAGGTCGTCGTTCACTTGGTATCGGTGTGATTAACTATGCGTATTATTTAGCGAAAAATGGTGTACGTTATTCTGATGGTTCAGCGAACGATTTAACTCACCGTACGTTTGAAGCGATTCAATACTATCTATTAAAAGCATCCATGAACTTAGCAAAAGAATTAGGTGCATGTGAGTACTTCAATGAAACCAATTACGCGAAAGGTATTTTACCAATCGATACGTATAAGAAAGATATCGATAGCTTAACGCAAGAACCATTACATTACGACTGGGAAACGTTACGTCACGAAATCAAAGAGTTTGGTTTACGTAACTCAACCTTAACTGCATTAATGCCGTCAGAAACCTCTTCACAGATTTCTAACGCAACAAATGGTATCGAACCTCCACGTGGTCATGTAAGTATTAAAGCGTCAAAAGATGGTATCTTAAAACAAGTCGTACCAGATTATGAGAACTTAAGCGACAACTACGAATTACTTTGGGATATTCCAAGTAATGATGGTTACTTGCACTTAGTCGGCATTATGCAAAAATTCGTGGATCAAGCGATCTCTGCAAATACCAACTACGATCCAAAACGTTTTGAAGACGGTAAAGTACCAATGAAAGTGTTGTTAAAAGATCTTTTAACCGCTTACAAATACGGCTTAAAAACCCTCTACTATCAAAACACCCGTGATGGTGCCGAAGACAGCCAAGAAGATTTAGATGACGGCTGCGCAGGCGGCGCTTGTAAGATTTAATAATTTAGGTGGGCTTGTTTACAAGTCCGCCTTTTGATATTTTTAGGCAATCAATCATTAAGTGGGTAAAAGCCCACTATAAATAAGGATATAACATGGCATATACTACTTTCTCACAAACCAAAAACGACCAATTAAAAGAGCCTATGTTCTTTGGTCAAAACGTTAACGTTGCGCGTTACGATCAACAAAAATATGAGACCTTTGAAAAGCTCATTGAAAAACAACTTTCCTTCTTCTGGCGTCCGGAAGAAGTGGATGTGTCTCAAGACCGTATCGACTATGCCGCGTTACCTGAGCATGAAAAACACATTTTCATCAGTAACTTAAAATATCAAACCCTATTAGATTCTATTCAAGGCCGTAGCCCGAACGTTGCATTATTACCGTTAGTGTCTATTCCTGAATTAGAAACTTGGATTGAGACTTGGACCTTCTCTGAAACCATCCACTCTCGTTCTTACACACACATTATTCGTAACATTGTGAACGATCCATCTATCGTGTTTGATGACATCGTGACGAACGAAGAAATTATCAAACGTGCACGTGACATTTCTTCTTATTACGATGATTTAATCCGTGATAGCCAACTTTACAGCCTATATGGTGAAGGTACTTACACGGTAGATGGTAAAGAATGTGTGGTGACATTACGCAACTTGAAAAAACAACTTTACCTTTGCTTGATGAGTGTGAACGCACTTGAAGCGATTCGTTTTTACGTATCTTTCGCTTGTTCCTTTGCCTTTGCAGAGCGTCAATTAATGGAAGGTAATGCGAAAATCATTAAATTTATCGCACGTGATGAAGCCTTACACTTAACCGGTACGCAGCACATTTTAAACATTATGGCTGCAGGTCAAGACGATCCTGAAATGGCTGAAATTGCGGAAGAATGTAAACAAGAAGCTTATGATTTATTCTTAGCTGCTGCAGAGCAAGAAAAAGAATGGGCTGATTATTTGTTCAAAGACGGTTCAATGATTGGTTTGAACAGAGACATTTTGGTGCAATACGTGGAATATATCACCAATATCCGTATGCAAGCGGTCGGTCTTCCATTGCCATTTGGTGCGCGTTCTAACCCAATCCCATGGATTAACGCATGGCTTGTTTCTGACAACGTACAAGTAGCACCACAAGAGGTTGAAGTGAGTTCTTACCTTGTTGGTCAAATTGACTCTAAAGTCGATACCAATGATTTCGGCGATTTCGATCTTTAATTAATCATTCTACGCAAAGAGCGGTCAGTATTTTCAACGTTTAAAACCTTTGGAAAATTGACCACTCTTTTTGTTTGTATGAATATCAAGACATGATGATAAACGTTTTGATTAAAAAAATAGCACAATTTTGCTTTCCTGCATTTATCACCAACGCTTTCCCTATAAAACAGATGACTTCATTAAAAAAGGCTTAACAAAAAACAATGCTATGGGTAGAATAGAAGAAACCTTTTTATTTTCAATAAATCACATTCTAATTACAAACTAGCGAGGTAAAGGATATGTCAGAACAAGAAGTGAAAGAATTAGATCTCAATGGCGAAATGCTCGTTCGCCGTGAAAAATTAGCCGCATTACGCGCAAAAGGTAATGCGTTCCCGAATCAATTCCGTCGTGACTCCCTTGCTCAAGATTTACATGATAAGTACGAAGCCGAAGATGGTGAAGTATTAAAAGAAAAAGCGATTGAAGTTGCCGTTGCAGGTCGTATTATGACTCGTCGTGCAATGGGTAAAGCCACCTTTATTACCTTGCAAGATATGAGTGGCAAAATCCAATTATATGTTGCTCGTGATAACCTTCCTGAAGGCGTTTATGCCGAAGATGTAGGCAATTGGGATTTAGGTGATATCATTGGGGTGAAAGGTACACTTTTCAAAACCAAAACCAATGAATTAACCATCAAAACAACGGAAGTTCAACTTTTAACCAAAGCACTTCGTCCATTACCAAACAAATTCCATGGTTTAACAGACATGGAGGCACGTTACCGCCAACGTTACTTAGATTTAATTTCTAATGAAGAATCTCGCCGCACATTTATTATTCGTTCAAAAGTGATTGCGGGTATTCGCGAATTCTTTATTTCTAAAGGTTTCATGGAAGTTGAAACGCCAATGCTACAAGTGATTCCAGGCGGCGCATCTGCTCGTCCATTTATCACTCACCACAATGCGTTAGATGTAGATATGTATCTTCGTATTGCACCAGAGCTTTACTTAAAACGTTTAGTGGTTGGTGGTTTTGAACGTGTATTCGAATTAAACCGTAACTTCCGTAATGAAGGGGTTTCTGTTCGTCACAATCCAGAATTCACTATGCTTGAATACTACCAAGCTTATGCGGATTATCATGATTTAATGGATAACACCGAAGAATTACTACGCAAACTTGCGATGGATATTCTTGGTACAACCATTGTGAAATATGGTGATTTAGAATTTGATTTCGGCAAACCGTTTGAGCGTATCACACTACATGATGCAACCATTAAATATGGTGCAGATAAAGGTATCGTAAAAGAAGATCTTTACGACTTCGATCGTGCAAAAGCAACCGCTGAACGCTTAGGTATCGAAGTACAAAAATCTTGGGGTCTCGGCTCTATCGTAAATGCGATCTTTGAAGAAGTGGCTGAACATCACTTAATTCAACCAACCTTCTTAATGGCACATCCAGCAGAGATTTCACCACTTGCTCGTCGTAACGATGAAAACCCAGAAGTAACAGACCGTTTTGAATTATTCATCGGTGGTCGTGAAATTGGTAACGGCTTCTCAGAATTAAACGATGCCGAAGACCAAAATGAACGTTTTGATGCGCAAGTCGCAGCGAAAGAAGCGGGTGACGATGAAGCGATGTTTAAAGATGATGACTTCGTTGTGGCACTTGAACACGGTTTACCACCAACAGCAGGTGAAGGTTTAGGTATTGACCGCTTAGCAATGCTTTATGCTAACGCGCCATCTATCCGTGATGTGATCCTATTCCCTGCAATGCGTCAAAAATAATTAAATTGAAATAACATAAAAGAAAGTCGATATACTTCCTTTTTTATTGTTTAAAAGTGCGGTCATTTTTAACCGTACTTTCATGAAAAAAAGAGATAACCACCTTAACGATTATCTCTTTTACACTCTAAACTAGATTACTTACCCCAAACTTCTTCCACGATACTACGGATAAATTCGAGTTTCTTCCATTGTTGTTCTTCAGTCAGGATATTACCCTCTTCCGTTGAAGCAAAACCACATTGTGGACTTAAGCAAAGTTGATTGATATCCACATATTGCGCTGCTTCTTTAATACGAGCAATAATTTCATCACGGTTTTCTAACTCACCCGATTTAGAGGTGATTAATCCTAACACTACTTGTTGATTTTTAATAAAGCGTAAAGGTTTGAAATCACCTGCACGATCACTGTCATACTCTAAGAAGAAACCATCCACATTACAGTGGCCAAATAAGGTTTCTGCAATAGGCTCATAACCACCAGCAGAGAACCAAGTTGAACGGAAATTACCACGACAAATATGCATTGTAATCGCTAAATCTGCTGGTTTCGCTGCCACGATTTTGTTTAACATATACACATAATCTTTGGCGATTTGATCTAAATCTAAACCACGCTCAGTATAGGTTTTACGTTTATCTTCCGCACAAAATTCACCCCAGCTTGTATCATCCAACTGTAAGTTACGACAACCTAATTTATAAAAGATATTCATCGCATCAATATAAGCATCAGCAATATCATCTAATAACAACTGATTGTTATCTTTATAACGTTCAATTGGCTGATAATCTGTGGCTCGTACTGTACAAATTAAATGTAGCATTGATGGAGAAGGAATCGTTAATTTAACTTCAGTCTCCCCTGCTATCTTTTGCAATGAGCGGTAATGTTCAACGAAAGGATGGCTCTCTGAAAAACCGATCTTATCCACAATTTTTAATGTTTTCGGGCGTACATTATCGTGTTTAAATTGCACTGAGAATTTTTCAGCATCCACTTCTTTCACGCCATCTAATGCAGCTAAGAAATCTAAATGCCAAAAAGTACGACGAAATTCACCATCAGTCACCGCATGCAATCCAACATTTTTTTGATGCTCTACCAATTTCGCAATTTCTGCATCTTCAACTTGCGTTAGATCCGTACAAGAAATATCGCCACAACTACATTGATGACGAGCCTGTTTTAAAGCCTCTGGGCGTAAAAAACTGCCTACAATATCAAAACGATATGGCGCAGAAGTACGAATAGTGGCATTTGGAAAAAGTTTACTCATTTTGCTTTCCTATATTTAATTAATTTTAAGATAGATTGAGTGTAACAAAATTAACGTCTTCATTAAAGATTTAGACGTCTAGATGGATGTGAATTTTATTGTAATTTTATATGAATGGAATTGATATAAAATTTAAAAAGAAAAGTGCGGCTCAAATTTCTTTTAAATTTTGACCACACTTTCAATGATTAACGATAGTTTACTTGTTCACTATCAGATAAATGAATAGTGGTCTTCGCCAACTGCGTTTCTGAAATCACCTTACCGTGACGAATAGAATAACGTGTAGGAACTTGACGGCGTACGGCATCAAAGCCATTTTCTGCAGGCAATACAATAAAATTTGCACTGTTACCTTCTTTAATTCCATAATCCGTTAAACCTAATGCTTTTGCACTATTTTCAGTAACCAGTTTCAAACCATCATTAATTTGACCATATCCCATTAACTGGCAAACATGTAATCCCATGTGTAATACCTGTAGCATATTCGCTGTGCCTAGAGGATACCAAGGATCAAACACGTCATCGTGCCCAAAACAAACATTGATGTTATTTTTGAGCATCTCTTTTACTCGTGTTACACCACGACGTTTTGGATAGGTATCAAAGCGTCCTTGAAGATGAATATTCACTAATGGGTTTGCCACAAAATGGATTTTTGACATTTTTAGTAATCGGAAAAGGCGAGATGCATAAGCATTATTATATGAGTGCATGGCTGTTGTATGGCTTGCTGTCACCTTTTCACCCATATCATATTTCAACGCTAATGCCGCGACTGTTTCAACAAAACGAGATTGTTCATCATCAATTTCATCACAATGAATATCAATCTGCTTGTTGTACTTGCGAGCAATATCAAAAGCGATATGCATGGATTCCACGCCATATTCACGGGTAAATTCAAAGTGTGGAATACCTCCAACAACATCAGCCCCCATCTCCATAGCCTGATCTAATAGTTTCTCGCCATTTGGATAAGACAAAATACCTTCTTGTGGAAATGCGACAATCTGTAAATCTACCCAAGGGGCGATTTCTTTTTTGACTTCAAGCATGGCTTTCAATGCTGTTAATGTTGGATCAGAGACATCAACATGAGTACGGACATATTGAACCCCATTTGCAATCTGCCATTTTAATGTCTTCCATGCTCGAGATTTTACATCTTCATGGCTTAATAATGATTTACGCTCAGCCCAACGCTCAATCCCCTCAAATAAGGTCCCAGATTGATTCCAATTAGGCTGCCCAGCTGTTTGTGTTGCATCCAAATGAATATGAGGTTCTACAAATGGCGGATAAATAATACCTTCTTCACCATCGAGTATCTCACCCGAATAATTAAAAACCTCATTTTGAGAAAAAATTTGACTAATTTTTCCCTCTTCAATTAAAATCTGCCATAACCCTTCTCGATTATGAATGTGTACATTTTTAACTAACATCCGTTTTCCTTATTTCATCGCTAATTTTTTACCGAGTAATGGTGTTAAAACCAAATAGGTAACTGCCCCACCAATCACTGCGTTCACAGGGATAATGCCTGGTAATAATTTACCACAAGCCACACCAACAATAACTGAAACGATAGCGGTCCAATTTATATTTAAGAATTTAGCTTGTTCAAAATTTTCATAGGCTTTACGACGTAAAATATAATCAGCAATAATGACACCACCAACAGGAGGAATTGCCGAAGATAAGAAAGTAAGCCAACCGACAAAATTATTGTATAACCACAAGGCACATAAGGTTCCGATAATACCATTGACGACAGATAAAGTACGGCTACTTAATCCTGTAATATTCGCAAAACCTAAACCTGAAGCATAAAGCGCATTATCATTTGTCGTCCAAATGTTTAAACCGAGCACAATAATGGCTGGGATAATAAGACCTTGAGCAATCATCACATCAGAAATATCTGACATTCCCGTTACTGCCGCGCCTGCTGCACCAAAAATAAACATTAATGAGTTACCTAAAAAGAAAGCAATCATACTAATAATGATTGCTTGCTTTGCTTTTCGACCAAATCGAACAAAATCGGCAGTTAATGAGCCTGCACTAATAAAGGAGCCCACAACTAATGTGATCGCCATTGAAAGAGAAATACTTTCTTTTGGCACAATATGTTGCAATACTTCTAAGCCACCAGCATTTGTGACGGCAAGGTAAACCGAGTAAGAACCTAATACGGCAATGGCAGGCACTGCAATAGTTGAAAGAATCGTCAGCGCTGAAATACCAAAGAAGACCGTAATCGTCATCAATAAACCTGAGCCAAGAATTAAATAATTGACATCAATACCGGTTACTTTATTAACTGGGATTGCAAACATCGCCACGCCAACACCAAACCAACCTACTTGAGTACCGCCAAGTAATAAAGATGGTAACCACGAACCTCTAATACCAAATGAATAGCGCGCTAAAATATGCGTAGTTAACCCAGTTTTGGCACCGATATACCCGAGGAAAGAGGTATAAATACCTAACATTAGGTTGCCCAAAATAACAGCAAGCCAAAAATCATTATAAGTTAATGATGTCCCTAATGTTCCCCCCGTCCACATACTCGCTGAAAAGAATGTTAAACCTAACATGACAAATGTTAACGCTATCGCACCTTTTCGCTCATTATGGGGAACGGGTTTTAAACTAAAATTTTCCGAACTCATTAAATAGTCTCCTTCCTAATAAAAATCGAGGCATTCTAATACTAAGAAAACCAAAAAGCAAACGTTTGCGCAAGCCATGTAATCAAGAAATAGATAAAAAAACACCCGCACTTTTGCGGGTATTTTATCGTTAGCTAAGAAAACTAGATACATAAGAAATTATAGTTTTTCCACTTAATATTGCCATGATTATTACTACAAACCAGCCAGCAAAAGCTAAACAAATTGGGTGTTTATAGCTACCAACAATATTGCTTCGATAAGCGGCTAATAAAATCAAGGCTAGTGCTATTGGTAAAATTAAACCATTTAGGGTTCCCACAAAAACGAGTACAGCAGCAGGTTTCCCAACAGTAACAAGAACTGCTGTAGAAACCACAATAAACCCAATAATCCAACAGTTTCTATTTCGTTCAATTGTCGGACAAAGGCTTGTGAGGAATGATACCGATGTATAAGCGGCACCAATAACTGATGTGATAGAAGCTGCCCAAATCACTACACCAAATAAGATTTGGCCAAAATGGCCTGCCACGTATTCGAAAGGCGTTTCTGCTGGATTTTTAGGATTCAACGGAATCCCTTTGGCGACAACACCAAGCACGGCAAGGAATAATACAACACGCATAGTAGAGGCAATTAAAATAGCCGATACAGAGCTACGACTCACTTCAGCCATTGCTTTTTCACCCTGGATCCCCGCGTCTAATAAGCGGTGAGCGCCTGCAAAGGTAATATATCCCCCTACAGTTCCTCCAACCAATGTCACAATTGCGATAGGATCAACTTGCTCTGGAATAAAGGTACGATATGCTGCTTCTACCACTGGCGGTTCTGTTTTAAACATAACATACAAAGTCAGTGCAATCATAATAAAACCCATTAGTTGGGCAAAGCGATCCATTAACAATCCTGCTTCTTTACGTAAAAAAATTAAAATTGCAATGATGCCACTGATAACAGCTCCTGTTTCTGGGGCTATACCAAAGATTGAATTAAGCCCTAGGCCTGCGCCCCCTACATTACCAATATTAAAAGCCAACCCTCCCATCACGATAAGTGACGCAAGAAAATAGCCCGCGCCTGGAAAAACAGCATTAGAAATATCCTGTGCTCGCTTTCCTGATACCACCACAATTCGCCAAATATTAAGCTGAGCACCAATATCTAACAAAATCGATAATAAAATCACAAAGCCAAAACTGGCTAATAAAGTGTTTGTAAAGGTTGCAGTTTGAGTTAAAAAGCCAGGACCAATTGCTGAAGTCGCCATTAAAAATGCCGCCCCCAGCACTGCATTTCGGCGGTGATTGATTGATGCCATAAAGCACCTCCCTTGTTAAGTTGATGTTGTGTGTTGGATTTATTCGGCTTATGCCATTATTGTTATATGATTTTTTTCTAATTCTTCCACAATGCGTGCTGCAAATTGTAGAGAATGTTGATTATCGCCATGTAAACAGATACTTTCTGCTTTCACAGGCACAAGGCTTCCATCAATGGCTTTGACTTGACCTTCTGTTACCATTTGTAACACTTGTTGAATGGCTTCCTCATCAGACTCCACCATTGCATTCGGTTGCGAACGAGGTACCAAACTCCCATCAGGCATATAATGACGATCTGCAAACACTTCTGAAATGGTTTGCAAGCCTTCTTCCTCAGCTATGCGTAACATTAAGCTACCCGCCAATCCCATTAATTTTAAATTAGAATCAAATTGACGAATTGTTTGTGCAATTAAACGGGCTAACTTTTCATCTTTCGCAGCTTGATTGTATAAAGCGCCGTGTGGCTTAACATAACTAATTTCCGTGCCTTCCCCATCACAAATTGCTTTTAAGGCACCAAGCTGATAGCGTAAATGTGCAACTAATTCTTGCGCGGGTAAATCCATTTGTGTACGCCCGAAGTTTTCTCGATCAGGGAAGCCTGGATGAGCCCCTATACGTACCTGATTTTCTTTCGCAAATCTGACCGCACTTTGCATTTCTTTTGCTCCACCAGCATGTAAACCACAAGCAATATTGGCGGAAGAAAGCAATTTCAATAATGCCTCATCAAAAGGAAAGCCTTCAGCAATATCAGCATTTAAATCAATTTTTTTCATCAACAATTCTCCTAATTTGATCGAGGTATATCTCATTTTTGCGACGTAATTTTGCGGCCTGTTCAAGATTAACCGCTTCAAATTGAATGGTTGAGCCTAAACGTACCTGTGCCAACGCACCTAGATCCGCATCGATCACGTTGGCAATTTTGGGATAACCGCCCGTAGTTTGCGCATCCGCCATCAAAATAATTGGTTGACCACTTGGTGGCACTTGTACGCTACCAAATTGAATCGCGTGAGACAGCATTTCCAGCGGTTGCTTTAATTCTAATTTTTGCCCTTGAAAACGATAGCCCATGCGATCGCTGCTGCTTTGCAATGTCCATTTACCTCTCCACCAATAATATTGGGATTTTCGTTTAAATGCCTGATATTCAGAGGACGGTAACGCATGAATCGTATGCTTAAGTGGAATAGGTGCAATCCCAATTTCACTACGCAAAATAGGATCATTTACCGTTTGCAGTTGATCGCCGGCTTGTAAACAACGCCCTTCTACACCGCCTATTTGAGCACGAAGATCTGTA